>Ga0209715_1000001_pt1 | contig 627570 bp, 546 predicted proteins | sample COGITO_mtgs_1205_2_FD_184809 | JGI IMG/M metagenome (GOLD analysis project Ga0209715, IMG submission 184809) | Pelagic marine microbial communities from North Sea - COGITO_mtgs_120503 (SPAdes) (version 2) | ecosystem: Environmental > Aquatic > Marine > Epipelagic ... | reverse complement strand
TAAATACAATCAAGAAGAAAAAAGATGATTTTGTGATGTAAAAATCATTCATATCCTTTCATTTGGGAACAAAACAGGTTAATTTAACATTCATATAATCAAGTTGCCACCAATTAGAAAAAAAACTCAACAAAATCAACATATTGACAAGAATGTCGTAAAAATGCCGCAAACAAACCGTTATCAAAATGATAGATTCATAAGTAGTTTAGTCAGAACAATAAACCAAAATTAATTATGAACGAAATCGGAAAAAGAATTCGAGATATAAGAAAGAAAAAAGGACTATCTCAGGAGGAATTAGCTGAATCTGCAAAAGTGAATTTAAGAACAATTCAACGAATTGAAAACAACGAAAGTGAACCTCGTGGAAAAACCCTGAATTTAATTTGTGACGTTCTTCAAATAAACGCTGAAGATATTTTAGATTATGGCAAACAGCCTGATAAAAGCTATTTAACAATTTTTCATCTTTCTGTAATAGTCTTTTTGGCTATTCCAGTTGGAAATATAATTGTTCCACTGATTTTATGGATGAATAAAAAAGATAAAATTATCGGATTAAAAGAAATCGGAGCAAATCTTTTGAATTATCAAATCGTATGGTCAATTATAACATTTTCAAGTATAACTGCATTCGCATTCTCGAAAATTATGCATTATGGTTACTACCCTATTCTTTTTTATGTTTTTATCGGACTTTACGCATTGAATATAATATTACCAATAATTTTTGCAATTAAAACGAATAAAGGAAAAACACAAAATTTGTATCCGAATATAATTAAACTGATAAAATAACTGGTGGCAACACCGTATATAATTTATTGCTAGTTCTAGCCTACTTACGAAAGTCCTCGCGGACTTTCTTTGTCGGTAAGTATTTACTAAATTAGATGCTTAAAACACGCAACAAACCATATACAAACACGTTGCCACACATTTAAAAAAAACTAAATCGAAATGACAAAAGAAATGATTTTACTTTTTCACTCAATAATTGGAATACTTATTTTTGTTACTGGTTTTTTACAAATTGTTTTAAAAAAAGGAGGCAAATTACATAGGATTTTAGGACAGATATATCTTTATGGTTGGTTTCTTCTTCTAATTTCTGGAGCTTATCTTGGCGGCCTTTTGATAACCATTGTTGGTGTTTTTGGATTTTATTTTGCTTTGACAGGTGCACGAATTGGAAATTTAAAAAGCAAAAATATCGGATTATTGGAAAAGATGATTTTCATACTAGGTGCCATTGTTTCTATTTTGATGTTGTACAATGCGATAAATCTATATTTTAAAGGAGAGGAATCTTTTGCAATTATATTTGGCGTTTTTGGTGGAATCTTTCTTTTTACCACAATTAAAGATGTTTTTAAGTATGTACTAAATAAACCACTTGAAAAACAAACTTATGGTAAATTGGATTGGTATTTCGAACATTTTAAGAGGATGTGTATTTCATTCATTGCTGCAGTTACAGCATTTGTATCTATACAGGACGTTTTTAAAAATAATACCGCAAACTTTTTAATACCAACATTGATTGGTACAATCTTAATTATAATTGCTACTAAATTTTACAAAAAGAAACTATTAAAATAAGACTATTACTAAAGCTAAAAGAATCATTTTAAAGCCAAACATTCTAATAAAAACCTGTGGCAACAAAGTATATAAAAAATAGCGCGAGTTATTGCTATCACGATGTTTTAGGCATTTTTAGGAAGTCGCCAAATTTTTAAATTTGACAAATTCCTAAAAATAAAATAATTAGTAAAATTTAAAAATTCGGCTTGTGTTTCATCCGAAAATTATCGCTTATTTTCAGCGCTACTTTTCATATACAAGACCGTTGTGGCTAATTTGAAAACGCACCTTGAATTATAAAACCAAACACAAAAGCGAAGACTGAAACAGAAAAATGATAAAAAATAAAAAAGTCAAATGGATTGTAAGGACGTTATTGCTTGTTGGAACAGTAGTTTCAATGTTTTTCGTGCCTTGGATTTTGGTAAAGGCTTGGATTTTACCTCTTCCTGATACTATTCAAGAACAAGTAGATGAAGCCATCGGATATGGATTTGATGGAATGATTGTTTACGTAGACCAAACAGGGAAACCACCAGCATATTATACAGGCGGTTGGAAAGACAGAGAAAAGAAAATACCAGCCGACCCAAAATCTCTCTTCAAGATTGCCAGCATTAGCAAACTTTATACGTCAGTAGCAGCTACTAAATTGGTAAAGGAAAAACGTTTGTCTTTTGATAAAACGCTCACTGAATACCTCCCAGAGCTCAAAGGTAGAATTGAAAATGCTGAAAAAATCACATTGAAGATGATGATTCAACACCGCTCTGGTATTCCAAATTTCACCGATAATCCAGCATATTGGGAAAATGAACAGCAAAATGGCAAAAATGCCTTAGATTTTGCCCTCGACCTACCAGCCAGTTTTAAACCTGATAAAGGATATGAATATTCAAACACGAATTATTTACTGCTGCGTAGAATTATGGATGATGTCTTAGGGTATAGCCACAATAAGTATATCAAAGAGAAAATATTGATTCCCTTAGAGCTGAAAAACACCTTTTTTTCGATTACCGAAGTCGATTTAGATGATGTTATGAGTGGATATTATGTGGGTTATGAGGAAGATTTTAAAGCTCGTGAATACGGAATGTTGGCCACAGCAGAAGATGTGGGTATATTCCTTCGAGCACTGAACGATGGTTCGGTATTTGACGAAGGAGAACAAGAAATCTATCCTTATGAATATAATCATGGAGGTTTGGTAGTTGGTTATCAAAGCCTTGCGGAATATCATAAAGATATTGATGCAGTAGTCGTTCAATTTATTAATACAACAGATTTTGAAGGTTATGAATGGAATTTATCGGAAATTATAATTAACCGAATAGTAAAAATCATTAGAAAGAAAAACTAGCCACAACAATGTGTATAGTGCATAAGGGTTTCGGAGGTTTTCGAGCAGTATCATCCGCATCAATTTTGGGTGCTAACTTGACAAGTTTGATGCCCGCAATCCCTTACGACACCATACACTAAACGTTACCCAACATTTAAAAATGACTGAGTTCAAGCCTCCAATTTCTGACAGAGAAACAGAAGAATTAATTGAAATAGCAAATTGTACTGACGAGGATATTTGGCAACGTGAGGCTACTTTACAAGCAAAAAAGGAGCTGATAAAAAGGAAAATATCACAACAACAGCAAAATGAAGTACTTGAAAGGTGGAATAAAGAAGCCAAAGAATACTTTAAAAAAGAAGCGGAAACATTAGAAAAAAATAAAACCGAAAGTTATGCAATTTGGGAAATGGTTGTTCTTTTTTTGTTTGGACCAATTCTATTTATGAGACCATATTATTTTAATACTCATACAATTTTTACATTGAGAAGTGAGAATTATTATTTAAAATTTAAACAACGTATAGGAATTTTTGTTTTAAGTTTTTTCGCTTGGTATTTTTATATAAATTACTCGTTTGAGCAATCACAAAAGAAAAGACTTGAAGAAATTGACAAAATAGATATTTCTGACTGGAAAAAACAACACGGATATGAATAAAAAAACGTTGGGTAACAAAGAACTGAGCTAAAAAACAACTCTTTTCTTAATAAATTTTAGACACTAGTATGCCAGGCATAATTTTATAATTAAGCATTTTTGGTTCATTATTTTTAGGTTTTACTTACTACTTAACCCCTAATACAGACACAAAAGTTGGATCATAGGGGTGTCCTGATTTTGCAATTGCAAAACACTGTTTTAGCAGCTTATTAGAAACGGCTAGTAAGGCTAATTTCTTGCTAGCGCCAGCCTCTTCTGGTCGTGCCCGTATGAAAAATAAAAAGCACGCGTAAACACGCCTAAAAATTAAACTGTTAAAATCACGTAACTCTTTGGAAGTCCGTGATTTTTTTATACATTTAACTCAGATTAAGACCCCCAAGTCAAAATCTTCACAACCAATGGATTCAATAGTTAGATATTAGTTTACTGTAATTATTACAGTGGCGTGCATGTATGCATTGGTTTTAAAACCGAATGATGAATCCATTATGCATTCGATGACATCATAAATAATGACAAACAAAAAGTTGTGTTATCCCGAAATATATAGCCGTTAACACAAGCTTTTGTTGGGATATAACTAGTTGTAAGCCATTTGAGAAAACCGATAATAATTTGAAATAAGAATGAAAAAACACAATTACGAAATCAAAGTTGAATGGACAGGAAACGAATTATTATGAATTACAAAAAACAAATAAATCTATCTAATATAAGTTTTTGCAAAGAAGCTAATAGAGACCGCATTTTGAATTTACAGTTATTGGTCATCCTTTTTACTATCATTTTTTCGACATTTTACTACAATGCTAATGCTCAGGTAGTTGATGCGGAGAGATCAGGATTCACCTGGATTTCAACTGAAAACGTTAGCAATCAGGCTTTTGGCTCAGGATATACAGTGTACAGTGCTGCATGGCCTATATTTAAAAAATATCCTGGTCCTGCAGATTTCCAAATGGGACTTGCAGGTTGTTGGCTTACTACTCAGCGTAATGGTAACGAACCTGATCAATTTTATACCACTATTGAAGGAGGCTTAGGCTGGTGGCACGATACACGTTTCGGCACAAAAATACCAAAGTTCATTATGGGCGGAGTTTCTTTCAATTTTCATGCCTGGGCAAATGGACCTGGTGCTGGTAGAAGTGCAACCTTAGCAAATGGACAAAGAGATTGGAGTACTCCCGGAGGGAAATATGGCGTTGCTCAATTGTCAAATAAATTACTGTGGGCACCTGATGGATTAAACATGGCCCAAAGTTTAAATGGGGAAATGCTTGGATATGGTTATACCCCTTTACCGCTGACCGATGCGATGCAACAGACAAATGGAGAAGATATCGAAACTGGAAATCAATGTTGGACATTATTCTTAAATTCTACAAACTTCAAAGGTCCTGCAACATTCTTTTTACCAACTTTCTGGACCGAACCTGTATTGAACGATCCTTCTTTGGAGGGTTTATTTTTAGACTCAAGACCTTCAGATCCTAATATAGGTTTTGGCATAGAGCATGCACAGTCCCCTGCATTAATTTCTGAAGATGGCGACGGAAATCCGTATGCCAAAATAGAAAGATTACAATTTCCTGCTAGTAACGAAGATAATTCGATGATTTTAAATCAAATCTCAGTCTATTCTCAAAATGCACTTTGGAATGATATGGAATCTTGGTTCAATGGTGGCGCAGTAGTTCCGCCTGGAGCTATTCAGTCTGGCACTTATGATGTTTCTTTTATTAATAATGGTGGTTCAATGGCAGGTGAAATTTCCGGATCTGGATTAAATCATTCAATTGATTTGAATTATATAGATAATGTTCAGCTAAATGAGAACATTATGGGTTTTGAATATGACTTAAACACTGTTTTTGAGAAAGACGGCAGCTTTATTTTGCCAGAATATTTTAAACTTGAATCAGATAATATTTGGCGTCATATTGATGAAGACGCTGTTCCTACTTCTACAAATTTGGTGAATGCTGAAGTTCCTTCTACTCCGAGACCCGAAATAAGTTATTTGACACCATTAGATCCAGATTGCCAATGGCAAGATCCAAACGGCCCCTGGAATAGTCCTGGACCAACAGCAGGACCATTCAAAGCGGATTTGGGTGATGGTTCGACACTTACTTATTATTGGTATCGCTTTGTTGACCAGCCTGCAATCATACAGGCGAATCTTCCCGCTGATATTCGTGCTGCACTGCAAACTAGAGTGGAGCTTCTTCATTCGAATTGGAGTCATACGGATGAGTATATGGCACCTCCATCGATTGGAGATATAGCTACGATTGATCCGGAAGCAATAGTTCAGCCACCTGCGGGATTAGAAATCGGTTATGTTCCAATTGTTAGCAAACAAGGAAAAACCCAAAGTAAAGTCCGGGTTTTTGTTTTAGCAGGCCAGTCAAATATGGAAGGATTTGGTACTATTGAAGATCCTGAAAATGATCCCGGAAGTTTAATAGATGTTATTGAAAATGATGTTGAAGGTAATTGGTCAGAAATTGGAGAACCTGGTAATTGGAACTCATTGGAAGGAGCTTCCTTATATTTTGCTAACAATGGAGATACGATTAGGACAAATGTAACAGTTGGGCAAGGGAACAATCCTAATTTAATTGGAACGGAATTGATGTTTGCTCATAAACTCGATGAATATTATGACGATCCCGTATTAATCATCAAAACTGCATGGGGAGGAAAAAATCTTGCAGTTGATTTCCGTCCACCATCTGCAGGAGGTACAACGGGAGAGTTTTACAATTCAATGATTCAAACAGTACAGGATGTTACTCAAAATTTAGGAACTGAATTTCCTGATATCGGAGTAAGCGACTTCGAGATTTCTGGATTTGCCTGGTTTCAAGGCTGGAATGATGGTGCATCTGAAAATTTCCTGAATGAATATGAAAGCAATCTGCACCATTTAGTAAATGATGTAAGAAATGATTTAGGGACTCCGGAGCTTCCGGTAGTTGTTGTGAATTCTGGTCATGGAGGATTTGAGCCAAGTAACGATCTTTGGGTTCAGTATATGCAAAATATAGTTTCTTTTGCCCAAGAAAATGTGGGATGTAATGATTCCATTTATGGCGGCAAAGTAGGTTTCGTTGAAACTAAGCAGTATTTTCTGGATTTGTCTGTATCACCCGAGAATGCCATTTATCACTATAATAATAATGCACTTACTTATTTAAATATTGGAAAAGCCATGGGGAAAGAAATGATTTTGGCGATAAATGATATGGCGTTTTGTTATGGAGACTGTGATGAACAAATATCACCCGGTATAGTGTCAATAGGAAACAGGGTATGGAACGACTATAATAGAGATGGTATTAACGATCCGGATGAACCGGGTATTCCTAATGTATCTGTTGTGATTTGGAGCGACCCGGATGGAGATGGAATTCCTGACTGGCAAGGTTTCGGTGGAGTCCGGGTTACGGATGATGAAGGCTACTATAAATTCTCCGGTTTACAACCAGGAAATTATGTCGCCTTTGTTTGGAGCGTGGATAACTGGGGACCAGGAGAGCCCTTAGAGGGTTTTCAATCAACAAATAACTTCGTATCAGAAGCGAACAATGATGTAGATCTAGATAACAATGGCTTCGGAAATCCTTTTACTGATATTATGTCTGGCATTGTCACACTAACATCAGGTGAAGAACCTTTGGATGATGATGACCCATTTAATTGTTATTTTGATTACGATGCTAGTGGAAATAATACCATTGATTTTGGATTCTTTGACCCAGATATAACAATCGGTATTGAAGATACGCATGCAAATGAAAATTGGGTTCAAATATTTCCAAATCCCGTTCTAAATGAGTTGAGGATAGAAGCAAATTTGAGTTTACATCAGATAGAAATATTTGATTCTCTTGGGCGAATTCATCGAACAATATATCCAACTAAATCTGAACATACAATCGACACTTCGACATTAGCAAAAGGACTCTATTTTATAAAGGTTTTGAACAAGGCAAATAGTATGCTAAAGGTTCAAAAAATAGTAAAGCAATAAAGTAGAAAATGCCATGGTATTAATTTTCTGACTAAGAATATCTTTGTCCTCAGCATTGATGCCGGATCTGAATATTATATGACAGTAATGAAGTATTAACAGGCTTTGCCCTGGAAGTAGATAAAGCTTATTAATAAAAACACAATCAGGCTACAACAATGTATACGCCGGATTAAAACGGCCGTTTATGAAGGGGTCATAGAGGATATTGCGCAGGATCGAAAATGGGATAGTAACAACTCTAAAATAGATGTTGCTTTATACAACAGTCTAAGATCAATTGACATGATTGATTTTGCAATCCATTACAGATTTGATTCAAAAATGTTAAACCTTCTATCTGAACATTATAATGATTCCTTCCTCAATAAAATTCAAAGCATTAAGGTTGAAGAAGGCAGTGAAGAATTATCCCTATATAATTTCTTTAGCAAAAAAGATCCATTTCCTAATACAGATTTATACCCTTTCAATGAATATTCAGATGTTACAACCGATATTGGCGACCCGATTATACGAGCGAATATTCAAAAATCTATTGTTGAAAATAGATATGAAATATTCAAACTACTCATGCTTGAATATGGTATAAATAAGAATGCTATTGAAAGTTTAGTTAAACAAGTGGTTTTTTCTGAAACAAGAAGCATTGACTATAATTATTATAAATCACTACTAGACCTTCTTATTGAGAATGGGTCTTCCTCTGAAAAGTTCAAAATCAAATCGACTTATTTTAATCAAAATACATTAGCAAAATGGGAACTAGAAATTAAGAATAATGGGGATAGTAAATACTGGAAAGCTATCATGTCTGGAAATTATGATAAACGATATTAAAAAAGAACGATTTGCCAACAATGCCTATAATTAATACGGGGTTTGGTGCTTAATCCAAAGTTTAGTGCTTATAACCAAGTCCGCCAAATCTTTTGATTTGGCTTTACAATAAAAAAAAATAAAACAAAATAAAAAGTTTTGGCTAAGTGCTCATTCGAAAGTTCACTACTTTTAATTCCCGTACTAACCATAGCCTCAACGTTAGCAAAAATTAATATTAATGACAAATAACGTGTTTTTTTCTGCAAATTTTCTGCAAATAAAAAAGGCTTGAAACGTCGAAACGCTGCAAGCCCTTTATTTTATTAGTGGTCCCACATGGACTCGAACCATGGACCACCTGATTATGAGTCAGGTGCTCTAACCAACTGAGCTATAGGACCGAAATTGGAGTGCAATATTACTACTTATTTTAATTGTTAGCAAGAAAAATTATCCCTTTATATCTTGGCACAACTCAATTAAAACACCGTTTGATGATTTTGGATGTAAAAAAGCTACCAACTTATTATCGGCGCCTTTTTTAGGTGTTTCATTTAATACCTTGAAACCCTCTTTCTTAAGTCTCTTAATTTCACCTACTATATCATCAACATCAAAGGCTATGTGATGAATCCCTTCCCCCTTTTTTTCTATAAATTTATTGATCGGACTATTTTCTTTTGTAGCTTCTAACAATTCAATTTTATTATCACCAACTTTAAAAAAAGAGGTGTTAACGCCTTCGCTTTTTACTTCTTCTGTTTTATAATGAGGTTCTCCAAAAAGTTTAAAAAATAATTCATTAGAGTCTTTAAGGTTTTTTACTGCAATACCAATATGTTCAATTTTATTCATCAAAATATTTAGTTTTTTCATTTCTAAGAAAGCGGAAATCTCTCAAATTCCATATCAAGATATGAAAATAGCACCCTAAAAGTAACATAATCTTTAAATATCCGCTATTTTTGCATACTAAACCTTTAATAGGTAATAACACATGAGTGATATAGAGGAGAGTCAAAGACAAAAAAGAATAGGAACCGTTTTACAACAGGATTTAGTAGAAGTGCTTCAAGGTGCTGCCACTCAAGGCGGTATGCGTGGTGTTTTAATATCGGTTTCTAAAGTAAAAGTGACTGTAGATTTAGGCGTTGCTAAGGTCTATTTAAGTATTTTTCCTAATGATAAGGCTAAAGAACTTCTTGAAGGTATAAAATCTAACACACCCGTAATTCGACATGAATTAGCGCAGCGTACTAGACACCAACTCCGCCGTATGCCTAATTTAGAGTTTTTTATAGACGATTCTTTAGAGTATATTGACCAAATAGAAAAATCTTTAAAAGGCAAAGAAAATCCAATAAAAGACCCAACAATTCTAGACAAAAGAAAAAAATCTTAATTTTCTAATTGAGTTTCTCTCTATACATAGCAAAACGTTATTTACGCTCTAAGAGTACTAACAACGCTATAAATTTTATAACCTATATTGCTATAATTGGCGTTATTTTAGGTTCAGCATCACTATTTATTGTGCTTTCTGGTTTTGCAGGTTTAAAAGATTTTACACTTCAATTTACAAGTCAGGTTGATCCGGATTTAAAAGCCGAAACAGCCATTGGAAAATCGTTTATCCTAACCGACGACGAAATAAATAAACTCAATAATTTAAAGGATATTGCTTATTATTCTAAAGTTGTAGAAGAACGTGTTTTTTTAGCTTCTGGAGATAAAAACACACTCGCTGTTATAAAAGGTGTTGACGAACATTTTCAAAATGTAGTGGCTATTGATTCTACTTTAGATCGTGGCAATTGGTTAGAACAAAAATCCAATCAACTCGTAATTGGATGGGGCATTTCAAATAGCTTGTCACTTGGGGTTTTAGATTTTACAAAACCCATAACCGTTTATGTTCCAAAACCTGGAAAAGGACAAATAACAAGCACAAAAAATGCATTTAACAGTGTAAACACAATAAGTGTTGGTGTGTTTTATATTAACGAAAACCTAAACGACACCTACGTTTATGCTCCTATAGATTTAGCCAAACACCTTCTTAATTACAAACCCAACCAAATCTCGTCCATAGAATTTAGACTTAAAAATGAGGCGGATGGAACTCAAGCCAAAGACAATATTCAAGCTATTTTAGGCGATAAAGTGATATTAAAAAATAGAGCGCAACTAAACGACGCGCTTTACAAAATGCTAAACACCGAAAACTTAGCGGTATACCTCATCTTTACTCTCGTATTAATCATTGCATTTTTTAATGTTGTTGGTTCGTTAATTATGATGATGCTTGACAAAAAACGAAGCTTAAACACACTATTCAACATTGGTGCCACCGTAAAAGACATTCGGAAAATATTTTTTTACCAAGGCACTTTAATTGGTGTTGTTGGCGGTCTCATTGGGCTAGGAGTTGCACTTGTTATAATAGCGCTCCAAAAAGCATTTAGTTTGGTCATGATAACCCCAACGCTCGCTTACCCAGTAACCATTAAGATAGAAAACTTCTTTATCGTCTTTTTAACCATCTCCATTTTAGGAATAATTGCATCTAAAATTGCATCAGTACGTATAACAAAATCTATGGTGCAACATTATTAATTTACTCTGTAAACTGATGTCCTGCAAATTTCTCCAACACCTCTTCAAAGGCTGCAAAAACATCTTGAGAATGATCAGAAGTTACCATTTTCATGCGGTATTCTTTAAAATGCGGAATGCCTTTAAAGTAGTTGGTGTAGTGGCGGCGGGTTTCAAAAACACCTAGAATCTCCCCTTTCCAATCAATAGCCATTTGTAAATGTCTACGCGCTGCCTCAACACGTTCTTCCAAAGAAATAGGATCTAAATGTTCGCCTGTATTAAAAAAGTGTTTTACCTGTTTAAAAAACCATGGATTTCCAATAGAAGCACGCCCAATCATGGCGCCATCTAATCCATACTCATCTCGCATTTCCATAGCACGCTCAGGACTGGTTATATCCCCATTTCCAAATACAGGAATGTGCATACGTGCGTTGTTTTTTACATCTGCAATCGGTTTCCAATCAGCATCACCTTTATACATTTGTGCTCTAGTACGCCCATGAATAGCGATGGCTTTACAGCCTACATCTTGCAAGCGTTCTGCTACCTCAACAATACGAATAGAATCGTGATCCCATCCTAACCGTGTTTTTACGGTAATAGGTATATTGGTGCGTTTTACCATTTCGGCAGTAAGTTGCTCCATTAAACACACATCTTTTAAAATACCTGCTCCCGCGCCTTTACTTACTACTTTTTTTACAGGGCACCCAAAATTAATATCGATTATATCTGGTTTAGATGCCGAAACAATATCAATAGTTTGCAACATACTATCGAGATTTGCTCCAAATATTTGAATGCCTACTGGTCGTTCCTTTTCATAAATATCTAACTTCATAACGCTTTTTGCAGCGTTACGAATTAAACCTTCGCTAGATACAAACTCGGTATACACCACATCGGCACCTTGCTCCTTGCATAAAGCACGAAACGGAGGGTCGCTAACATCTTCCATTGGCGCTAAAAGCAATGGAAAATCAGGAAGTTCTATGTTGTCTATTTTTACCAAGTATTTAAAATTTAAACAAAAATAAAGTATTTATTATTTCTTTACTTACTAGTTACATAAAAATAAAAAGCATGCGCAACTTAAATTGAAATATGTATATTAGATTTTGAATTTTTTAAACATGAAAAAGAATATACACCTATTATGTATACTGTGTTTACTCCTTCTTAATTGCAGTGTGGTAGATGAACTAACAAAGTTTGATATTGATTATGAAATCGAATACACGATTCCTCCTGTAAGCATCATAAACATTCCTATTAGCTTAAATACTCCTGATATTGAAACTGAAAATGAAACCACTTTTGAAAATAACAACACCAACAAAAACTCAATAGAAAGTATTCGTTTAAAAAGTTTGACGCTGAACATCACCGACCCAGAGACTGCCAATTTCAATTTTTTAAAAGACATTCGGATATACATTAAAACTGAAAATGTCGAGGAAACGGAAATAGCTAATTTAATAGATATTGAAAATTCAAATTCACGAGTACTTGACTTAAAAATCTTGAATAAAGAGCTTGAAGACTATGTTAAAGAAGATCAGTTTACATTGCGGATTGTAGCTGTTGCAGACGAAACAACCTCTGAACAAATTAGCATCACCATAAAAAGTGTTTTTGCTGTTGATGCTAAAATTTTAGGAATTTAATTATTCGTTTTTATAAAATAAATGCAGATCCTATTTGGGCCTGTATCTATAAACGTTCTGCAACCTCAGCATCTTTTTTAAAATTGTGAGCGCAACTAAACGGGTTGTTATGGTTTTAGAAATGTTGGCAAAGAATTAAGTCCTTTTATCAAATTAAAATAAGGTTTTAAAACTTACATCAAATAGCGTTGTGTAAACTACTTCTTGATGATTTTTTTAATAACAGAAGTGTGATTATTAAAACGGACATTGACAAAATATATTCCCAAACTTAATGGAGACATATCAATTAAAAAATTATTGCCATCATATAGTTTCACCTGTTTGGTGTCATAGACTTGAACACTTGCTATTTCTGAACCTTTAATGTGTAAAACGTCTTCCACTGGATTTGGGAATAAGGCTAAATTATTCGTTTTATATTCAGCATCCATTGAAAGTGCTACATCATTTGTTGAAAATGATATCAACTTTGCATAATCTGTTATGCCTTGGTCAAAGGCCTCAGAGGTAATATAATAACTATTTTCGTCCACAAAAGTAATAGCCTCTGCCTGTTCAAATGATAAAGAGGATAAATCGGTTCGATTAGTAGACCCGGAAAAAACATCGCTGCCAGTAAAGTTTTTACACTCCCAAACAAAAGGTTGTAAAATATTGTTATAACCTACTAAATATAATTTAGCAGTTAACGGGTTATATGTTCCACCTGTAATTAACCCATTACTGTTTAATGTTGTGGTTAATGGACTTAATAAATACGTCCCGGGTGTTTTTGAAACCAAATAGCCTTTTGTTATTCCATTTATCCAGTTTTTAGTGAATACAATTAAATTTGACGCATCATAGGAAACCAAAGCTTCAGCATCCCATTCTGTATTGTTAGCACTCGTAGCTGTCAAATCTGTCTGGTCAGAATAACTAAATGATATGGTTTCGGCGGTAACCGTATCCATACTTAAATAATCAGTTTTATTAATTTTATAAATCTTTAAATCAGTTCTGTTTCCGCTAATATTATTACCAATATCTCCAATATATATGCTGGTTTCGTCTTGAGTTATATCTTCCCAATCTACATTTTGAGCGTTTGAAATGGTAACTTTTCTTATTACTACTTTAGTTCCTAAATCAACTTCATACAATTCATTATTTCCTCCAGAATCATTATGTGTAATAAGCTTACCATTAAAATAAATTATCCCAGACGATTCACTTAAAGAAGCGGGTAATGGAAATTCTTCTGTCACGTTGCTTATTTGAGCAAAAGCACCAAATAATCCAAAAACAAAAAACGAAATGGAGACAGCAAATTTCATAAACCTTCATTTAAATTAAGTTCTAAATGTACCATAAAAATATTTATATCTGTAAAAAAATTCGTCTTTGAAATACTCATATAATTTCATTAATCAAAAGACTATCTATTATTCTAGGTGCTACTTTAAGCGCTTTAATAGCGGATAAATAATAATACTATTGTAGTTCTACAATAATTTCATTTCGCCTTTTTATAATTTCAAAAGGGGCGTTATATCCAAAAAAGTAAAATTTATTAGTATGAGCAATACCCTCGTTATCTAAAACCGTTTTTAATTTATTTTTGTAGGACTCAATTTTCTTGGAATTAGCCCAACCACCAAAGCTAATTGCTGCAACCGTTTTTGCAGGTTCTTCTTTAAATTCAATATTGGATTGGTTTGGTTTTGGTAAATCTTCTTTTTTAAACTTTTTAGGCACCATAAACATCATGGTTGTGCTATCTTCTAAACTCATGGATACTGGCGATGTCATGGATATCTTTTCATTAGTTTCATTCCCTCCAAAAATATAACCCGCCAAAACAGAAAACCCTTCATTTGAAGCTTTTTTATAATCACTACTATTTAATTTAACAGTAGTAAATAAACTGGCTTCATAACGACGGATTTCAAATTTATCATAGCTTTTAACAGCTTTGTATGGGTAGCTCTCAATACCGTTTTGTACTTTAAAATGGTATACCACTTGAACTAATAGAAAAATGAGTAGTATTGTGCCTAAAATTATTAAAACTGTTTTCATTTTCATTCTTAAAAATTAGCGTTTATTTTTTTGTAATTGTTGCTTAATCCATCTTTTTAAAACCCAAAACCCATAAACACCCAAAAATAATTCTGCGAAAGTTCCAAAAAGATATCCGAAAGTAGGTGTGCCATCAACTATCAAACTTAAGACTCTTCCAGAACCCAAACCAAGCATAAATATCATATTAGATACTAACGCAATTTTCAGATAGTTTGTTTTAAAAATCCCGAAAAGCCATATTATGGAAAATCCCAAATACAACCCCATTATGGCTTTAAAAAAGTTGTGCTCGTCAATAGTGTTTATATGAATATCGAATTGTAAATCAGGATTAAAACCATAAACAAAGGACACAGGAGCAACGATTAAAACTGAAATAATCAAGTGTATCTTATTAATGAAGTCTTGTTTAGTTTTAATCATTATCTGTCTTAGAAGTTAATCTCTGCTTCAACCAATTCACCTTTTCTATCAACGACTACTTTTGTTTTATTTCCTTTATCAAAAGTAGCTAAAACCTTCATATAACTCATCATATCTACAACCGTGCTATCTCCTAGTTTTACAACAATATCGCCTTTTTGTAAGCCTGCCTTTTGTGCTGGTTTGTCTTCGCTAATACCATCAATCCGCATGCCTTTACCATCAAATAAATAATCTGGAATAACACCTAAACCAACTTTAAACCTAGGTGTTTCTTCACTCTCATTTTTTGTTTTTCTAAAAGGCAATTTTCCGTTGTTATCTAGATCTGAAATAACTTCAAAAATATAATTAGAAATAGTTTGCATGCCCTTGTAATTCAACTTTTCAAAATCGTCGCTTGGTTTATGATAATCTTCATGCTGACCCGTAAAAAAATGCAACACAGGAATATCGACATTATAAAAAGATGTATGATCGCTTGGGCCTATACCCGATTCTTTCTGAATCAATTTAAAATTGCTGTTATGTGCTTTTAAGGTTTGTTTTAATATAGGTGAAGTTCCAACGCCATAAGCAGCTAACGTGCTATCTGCTTTTAAGCGTCCTACCATGTCCATATTGATCATGTAGTTTATTTTTTTAGTGTCAATTGTTGCGTTTTTTACAAAGTAGTTAGATCCTAATAAACCCATTTCTTCTCCAGAAAATGCCATAAATAAATAGTTATTATTCGTATTTTTAGTTTTTAGTTTTTCAGCTAAATTGAGCATTACAGCAACACCACTCGCATTATCATCTGCGCCATTATGAATAGCTTGTTCTCCTCTATGTAAAGACCCTTCTGCACCATAACCCAAATGATCATAATGTGCACCAATAACTATCGTATTTTCAGCATTATTATTTATAAAACCTAAAACATTTGTTCCAGTAATAATGCTATCTCCGTCTTTTACCGTGTAGTTTACCTTTTGATGCGGATTCGTTTTTGGCTTAAACGAAAACGCTTGAAAATATTCATTTGTTCCTTTACCCTCTAGTCCTAAATCTTCTAACCGTTTTGCGATGTATTTAGCGGCAGCTTTTTCGCCCTCAGTTCCAGTCTGACGCCCTTCCAAAGCATCGTCCGACAAGAACGTAACATCTTCTTTTATGGTTATCGATTTTACGGTTTCTTTTTTACATGAATTTAAAAAAACTAAAAAAAGAAGTGCAAATAAGTATTTCATAGTTATATATATTAATTTTACTCAAATTTAATCATTACTTATATCTTTTTCAAAATGAATCGAATATACCTTACCGCATTAGTTTTAGTAGTTTTTGCATGTAAAGACGAAAAAAAGAAACATGTTGAAGACCAAAATCAAGTTGAAATTGTTAAAGACTCATTAATTTTTCCTGAAGAAAATCATTTTAAATCTATCAGACAAATCACTTTTGGAGGTGATAACGCCGAGGCTTATTGGAGTTTTGATGATAAACAAATAGTATTTCAATCTAATAACAAAAACTGGAACGTAAGTTGCGATCAAATGTTTTTAATGGATATTGACGAAACTTTTGAAGACAAAATTCCGCCAATGGTATCAACAGGAAAAGGACGCACCACCTGCTCATATTTTTTACCAGATAACAAGCATATTATTTATGCTTCCACACATTTAGGTGATGAAGAATGTCCCGACACTCCGCTTCGTAAAAACGGAAAGTACATTTGGCCCGTTTATGACTCTTTCGACATTTTTGTAGCCGATTTAGAAGGTAATATTGTAAACCAATTAACCAATGAAAAAGGCTATGATGCGGAACCAACAGTATCACCGAAAGGCGATAAAATCGTGTTTACTTCAACCAGAAGTGGTGATTTAGAACTTTACACTATGAACCTCGACGGAACAGGTGTAAAACAAATTACTGATGAATTAGGTTATGATGGCGGTGCCTTCTTTTCGCCTGATGGCACAAAAATTATCTTCCGTTCATCACGCCCAAAAACTGATAAAGAAATTGCAGCATACAAAGAATTATTAGCAGAAGGCTTGGTTGAACCTACAGATATGGAACTTTACATTTGTAATGCAGACGGAAGTGATTTACGTCAATTAACCGATTTAGGAAATGCCAATTGGAGTCCGTTTTTTCATCCTTCAGGAAAAAAAATATTGTTCTCATCTAATTTTGAAGCAGAACGTGGTTTCCCATTTAATTTATACTTAATTGATATTGATGGTAAAAACCTAGAACGTGTTACACATAGTGAAACTTTTGATGCCTTTCCAGTGTTTTCTAATGATGGTAAGTATTTAGCATTTTCATCAAACCGAAATAACGGTGGCGGTCGAGACACTAATTTGTTTATTGCAGAATGGAAAGACTAAAAGGGCTAACATTCTGAAATACATTAAAGGAGAAACCAACCTATTTATTACAGAATGGCAAGACTAGTTTATTTATAGCTAAATAATTAAACTATCTTTGCAAAATCTTTTTTATGAAGATTGTTGACTATGAAGAACATCAGAAATTTTTGCATCATTGCACATATAGATCACGGTAAGAGCACACTTGCGGACCGTTTATTGGATTATACAGGTACAGTAACCGCTAGAGAACAGCAGGCCCAATTACTAGATAGTATGGATTTGGAGCGTGAACGTGGTATCACTATAAAGTCGCACGCTATCCAAATGGATTATGAACATGAAGGTGAAAAATATATTTTAAATCTTATTGATACTCCTGGTCACGTCGATTTCTCTTATGAAGTATCACGTTCTATTGCTGCTTGTGAAGGCGCATTACTTATTGTAGATGCAGCACAAAGTATACAAGCACAAACCATCTCTAATTTGTATTTAGCTTTAGAAAACGACTTGGAAATTATTCCAATTTTAAATAAAGTTGATTTACCAAGTGCCAATCCAGAAGAAGTTACGGATGATATTGTTGATTTATTAGGTTGCGACCCAGAAGAAGTTATTCACGCTAGTGGAAAAACAGGTTTTGGTGTAGATAATATTTTATCGGCCATAATTGACCGCGTTCCCGCCCCAAAAGGCGACCCGAATGCACCATTGCAAGCTTTAATTTTTGATTCGGTTTACAACACCTTTAGAGGTATTGAAACCTATTTTAGAGTTTTTAATGGCGAAATTAAAAAAGGGCAACATATAAAGTTTGTTGCAACAGATAAAGATTATTATGCTGATGAAGTTGGAACTTTAAAACTCTCTCAGGTAGCAAAACAAAGTGTAAAGACAGGCGATGTTGGCTATTTAATAACAGGTATTAAAACAGCTAAAGAAGTAAAAGTAGGTGATACAATCACCGATTTCGAAAACCCTACAACCAATATCGTTGAAGGTTTTGAAGATGTAAAACCTATGGTTTTTGCGGGTATATACCCTGTAGATACTGAAGACTACGAGGAGCTTCGTAATTCTATGGAAAAACTGCAATTAAACGATGCCTCGTTAGTGTTTGCGCCAGAAAGTTCTGCAGCACTAGGTTTTGGTTTTCGTTGTGGGTTTTTAGGCATGCTGCACATGGAAATTATTCAAGAACGTTTAGAGCGCGAGTTTGACATGACGGTTATAACTACCGTGCCCAATGTATCGTATCATGCCTACACAAATAAAAATCCAGACGAAGCTTTCATAGTAAATAACCCTTCAGATTTACCAGACCCATCTACGGTTAATAGAGTTGAAGAGCCTTATATAAAAGCAACTATAATTACAAAGTCTGATTTTGTTGGTAATGTAATGTCGCTTTGTATTGAAAAAAGAGGTATTGTTTTAAATCAAACCTATTTAACTACAGAGCGTGTTGAGATGACATTTGAAATGCCATTAGCAGAAATTGTATTCGATTTTTACGATCGATTAAAAACAGTATCAAAAGGTTATGCTTCGTTTGATTACCATCCAATTGGTATGAAAACATCAAAACTAGTGCGTTTAGACATCTTGTTAAATGCACTAACAGTTGATGCTTTATCTGCTTTAATTCACGCTGATAATGCTCAAAATATTGGTAAAAAAATGTGTGAAAAGTTAAAAGAACTTATTCCGCGTCAACAATTTGATATCCCAATTCAAGCAGCTATTGGAGCCAAAATTATTTCTCGTGAAACCATTAAAGCACTCCGTAAAGATGTTACTGCAAAATGTTATGGTGGTGATATTTCTCGTAAGCGTAAACTTCTTGAAAAACAAAAGAAAGGTAAAAAACGTATGCGTCAGGTGGGTAATGTAGAAATTCCCCAACAAGCGTTTATGGCGGTTTTAAAGCTTAATGATTAAAAAAAGCCATCTAATAAATTAGACGGCTTTTTTTATTATCAATAATGCTTTCTAGTTACAAGTCCCAAAAAGCTCAATACCTATAATAAACTGTGCAAATGTAGCACCATCTAAATCTTCTATTTCTTCTTGACCATTTGTAGTAATTGTAACTGATCCGTCTCCGTTATCACAATATTCTTGAGTAACAGTGAATATTTCACAAGTTTTACATTCGCCTGATGAATCATCCTTACTATCATCGCTACTGCAAGAGCTAAAAGCTAATACTCCAATTAAAAGAGCGTTTAAAATTAATTTGTAATAAAAGACTTATTTCTTATTCAACCTAATTCTCCATATCTTTTAATGTTTATTTCAATATATTTTATTTATCCTAATAATTAAAAGTGTTTTTTAGGTATTGCTAATAAAAATTATATTCAATTATAATATTGATATATAATGAAATAGTTATGAATGGTTTTAATAAAAAAGGATTTAAAATTCCTAACTTAAGATTTTTTCTAAAAAGAAACCCTCTATTACATTATTCTTAACAAAGGTTTTTTATGCTACTTATTTTTTAGAAAGACCAGAGTTTTAAGAGGTTTCACTGTTGAAAAATCCATGAAATTAGGCAAATTGATTTTTTTTCTCAAAAAAAGGTTTACTCCAGAATTGTTTACAATTATTTTGTATGTTTATACATAGTAATTTACGTAATAACTTAAACTACATAAATCACTTATTAGCGCTATTCTTAACTAATGTCAAATTTTTATTGTTTTAGTTTTAGCTCTTTATTTTTTTAACAATTTTGTAATTTCTAAACCTAGTTTTGTCATTATTTATAGCGAAAGGAAAAGCAACTCGTTGTATTGACAATTATTTAAAATAATCTTCAAAAAAAATGATTTGACTTATTAAATTCTTTTTTTTGTATGATTTTTGAATATTTTTATGATAGTAATTTTATATGAAAGCACTTTTTTACACTAGAGAATTTCCACCTTATGTTTATGGCGGAGCCGGAGTTCATGTTGAATATCTGGCTGCTGAGTTAGCTAAATTAATAGAAATAGAGGTTAGGTGTTTTGGTGATCAAGATGATCAGTCCAATAATTTAACTGTTAAAGGTTTTCCTTTTGAAAATCCTGTTTTTGATGCTGCTGATGATAAATTAAAATCGGTGTTTAAAACACTGAGTACCTGTTTGCAAATGAATGCAGACGTAATTGATGCTGATGTAGTTCATTGCCATACATGGTATGCTCATTTTGCAGGTATTGTTGCAAAACTTTGTTATGGAACCCCATTGGTAATAACGACACATTCTTTGGAGCCCTTAAGACCATGGAAACGCGAGCAACTAGGTCGTGGTTATGATGCGTCGTCATGGATAGAAAAAACAGCTATAGAAATGGCTGATGCCCTTATCGCCGTATCGGAAGAGACTAAAGAAGATGTACTGAAGCATTTTGATGTTGATGAAAGTAAGGTTCATGTAATATACAATGGTATCAATCTTCAACAATATATAACAACTTCAAAGACATCAACTTTGGATGAGTATGGTGTAGATAAAACCAAACCATATGTGCTTTTTGTTGGCAGAATTACACGTCAAAAAGGAATAATTCATTTGGTAAATGCCATAAATTATATTGACCCTGATACACAAATCGTACTTTGTGCAGGAGCTCCTGACACACCCGAAATTGGAAAAGAAATGGAAGACGCTGTTAATGAAGTAAAGAAGACTCGAGATAATGTGATTTGGATTGATAAAATGGTAACTAAAGAAGAAATCATTCAATTATACTCACATGCAGATGTGTTTTGTTGTCCTTCAATTTATGAACCCTTTGGAATTATAAATATTGAAGCTATGGCATGTGACACGGCTGTAGTGGCCAGTGCCGTAGGTGGCATAAAAGAAGTTGTTGTTCATGGTGAAACGGGGCTTTTAATTCCGTTAGAACAACAAAAAGAAGCGCCTTTTGAGCCTATTGATCCAGATAAGTTTTCAAGAGATTTAGCCAACGGAGTAAACCAAGTGATTGGAGATAAAGCGCTAAGAGAAACCATGGCAAAAAATGGACGACAACGGGTTGAAGATTATTTCGATTGGATAGCTATTGCAAAACAAGTTGAAGAGCTATACAAGTCATTAATATAACAAACTAAAATAACGAGATATGATAAATAATAAGGCATTAGCAATAATACTAGGAGGTGGTCAAGGCTCAAGGCTTTATCCTCTCACAGAAGAACGCTCTAAACCAGCAGTTCCAATTGCTGGAAAATACAGATTAGTGGATATTCCAATATCAAATTGTATCAATGCAGACATCAAGCGTATGTTTGTACTTACGCAGTTTAATTCTGCCTCGTTAAATCGTCATATAAAAGATACTTATCATTTTAGTTTTTTTAGTTCGGCTTTTGTTGATGTATTAGCCGCTGAACAAACGCCAAATAACAAAACATGGTTTCAAGGAACGGCAGATGCCGTGCGCCAAAGTATGCATCATTTTTTAAGACACGATTTCAAGTATTTTTTAATCCTTTCTGGTGATCAATTGTATCAAATGGATTATGAGCATTTAATTAATGAACATGAAAAAAGTAATGCTAAAATATCTATTGCTACCATTCCTGTAAATGCCAAAGATGCTACAGAGTTCGGTATTTTAAAATCAGATGAGAATAACGTCATTACTTCATTTATAGAAAAACCAGATACTAGTTTATTAGCAGATTGGACTTCTGATGTAAGTGACGAAATGAAAGGAGAAGGCCGACATTATTTGGCGTCAATGGGTATTTATGTCTTTAACAGAGAGCTCTTAACCGAGTTAATGAAAAATCCAGACACCAATGATTTTGGCAAAGAAATTATTCCTCAGGCTATAGACAAACACAAAACAGTAAGTTATCAATATGAAGGGTATTGGACAGATATAGGAAACATTGATTCATTCTTTGAAGCTAATCTTGGTTTAACTGACGATATTCCTAAATTTGATTTATACGATAAGAAAAAAAGAATTTATACAAGGGCTAGAATGTTACCCACCACAAAGATTTCAGGAACTGCGCTTAATAAAACCGTTATAGCCGAAGGCTGTATTGTTAGTGCTGCAAAAATTGAAAAATCTGTAATTGGTATTCGTTCTAGAATCGGAAACGAATCTACTGTAATTAACACCTATATGATGGGTAGCGATTATTATGAATCCTTAGAAGATATTAACAACAATGACATTCCGATACTTATGGGCATTGGAGAACGCTGTTTTATAAAAAATGCCATTTTAGATAAAAACTGTAGAATAGGAGATGATGTTCGAATAAATGGAGGCAAACATCTAGAGGATAAAGAAACCGATACTTATATGATTAAACAAGGTATTGTAGTAATTAAAAAATCAGCCACAATCCCTAAAGGAACAGTAATTTAAAACACGTAATCTTTTTATTTTTTTCTTATATAACCAATTAATATGCAAGACCAAAAAAGAGTAATAGTTGATTATGTCTCGCCTAGCGTAAATAATGGTGAGTTCTATGTTAAGCGTGTGGTAAATGAAATTGTAAATATAGACGCACATATTATGGCCGATGGCCATGATGTTATAAGCGCATCTGTGTTATATAAACACGCAAAAGATAAAACTTGGAAAGAAACTAGAATGAGCCTGCTTTCAAACGATGAATGGCAAGGGTCATTTACGGTTGAAAAACAAGGGTTTTATACTTATAAAGTTCAAGCTTGGGTAGATTATGCTCTTAATTGGCGACATGGCTTAATTAGAAAAATTAATGATAACCAACACGTATCTTCTGAATTACTTGAAGGAGTTGAGTATATTAAAGCTATTCTAAAAAAAGTAACGGCCGAGGATAAAACCTATTTAGAACGCCTCCATAAGCTATTTAAAAATGAAAGTGATTATGGGGAGGCTATTACCGAAGCGACTACTGAAAAGTTATACCAAATATTCTTTAAAAACCCTGTAAAACAGTTCGATAATTCTTCAAAAGATTATCAGGTTTATGTCGATAGAAATAAAGCTAGATTTAGTACCTGGTACGAATTTTTTCCGCGTTCAGCCTCAAAAAAAGAAGGAGTTCATGGCACATTTAAAGACTGCGAGCAGCTACTTCCTCGTGTTAAAAACATGGGTTTTGATGTGGTATATTTACCCCCTATTCATCCGATAGGTGAAGTGAATAGAAAAGGCAAAAACAATACTACTGAAGCTAAAGCAGGCGATGTTGGCTCTACTTGGGGTGTTGGCTCTCAATATGGTGGCCATAAAGACATTCACCCACAATTAGGATCACTTGATGATTTTAAATCTTTAATTAAAAATGCTAAAGATAATGGGATTGAAATAGCTATGGATTACGCGTTACAAGCTGCTCCTGATCATCCTTGGGTAAAAGATCATCCAAAATGGTTTAAGTGGCGACCAGATGGCACTGTACAATATGCTGAAAATCCACCGAAAAAATATCAAGATATCCTCCCTATTTACTGGGAAAGTGAAGATTATAAAAATCTTTGGAATGAATGTTTAGATGTTTTGATGCATTGGATTGATTGTGGCATAAGTATTTTTAGAGTCGATAATCCACACACCAAACCATTTTATTTCTGGAATTGGATTATTTCACAAGTTAAAGCAAAACATCCCGATGTTATCTTCTTAGCTGAAGCTTTTACAGCTCCAAAAGTTATGCAACAGCTTGCCAAACAGGGCTTCACACAGTCTTATACCTATTTTACATGGCGCGAAAGTAAACATGAACTTATAGAGTACGTTGAAGAGCTAACAAAATCAGAGTTAAAAGAATATATGCAGCCAAACTTTTGGCCTAACACTCCAGATATTAATCCATATCATTTACAAGGTGCCAGCGAATCTAAACACATTCAAAGGTATGCCCTTGCTGCAACATTAAGTTCTAGCGTAGGGATTTATGGGCCTGTTTTTGAATATATGCTTTCTAGTTCATTACCTGGTAAAGAAGAGTATTTAAATTCAGAAAAATTCCAAATCACCCATTATGATTGGGATATAAAAAGTAAGCTTATAACTATTATTGCAAAAATAAATGACATAAGACACAATAATCCTGCGCTTCAACAAACCAATAACATTAAATTCTGCCATATTGAAAATGACAATTTATTGGCATTTTATAAATGGAATGACGATAAAACAAATCAAATATTTGTTATTATTAGTCTAGATGCTCACAATTCACAACAAGGTACAGTTCAAGTTCCTCTGCAAGATATTGGGGTGTCTCATGGTCATAACCTTGAAATGTATGATTTAATTACAGATAGTCGCTACAATTGGAATAGCGAATGGAACTTTGTTGAGTTGCATCCAACCATGCCATTTCATATTTTCAAGATTAACAAATAGTCTATGACTGATAAAGCATCGACAGCATCAGCTAAACCCCTTTTTAAGTCTAATGACTCTTGGGAAGTTTTACTTGATAATGAAGGCTTTGTAAAAACTTTTTTATCAGATGTATTAGAAGCTTACATTGTTCAACAACGCTGGTATGGAGGTAAGTCAAGTCGGTTAAAATATATTGAACTTGCTGAATATTTTAAAATTCAACAGCATGGTGAGGTTTATTTTGGACTCATTTTAGAAGTAAATTTTGTTGAAGCCTTTTATCAGCATTATTTTTTACCAATTGCTTTTGTAACCGATGAAAATTTTGGTCAAAAAGATAGAATTCTTCCAATAAGTATTCAAAATCAAAAAGGGTATATCATAGATGCGATTAACTTAGAATCATTCAGAAAGTTAGTTTTTGAACGTATTGCAACTGCAGAACCTAAAGACACGACGAAAGTTCAATACCATAAAAGTCATTTATTTGAAAATAAAACCTATGAATCTTCTAGGTTTATGGGATTAGAACAAAGTAACACCTCCCTAGTTTATAACGAAAAGTATATCTTAAAGTTTTTTAGACGCATTTTTCCCAATAAGAATCCTGATTACGAAATGAGTCGTTTTTTGTCAGAGAAAAAGGAATTTAAAAATACACCTGCTTATTTAGGAAGCATCAATTTAGTTGACTCTGAAAACAACAATATTACTATTGGTTTAATGCAGGATATGATTCCTAATGAAGGGGATGCTTGGGACTATATGCTAAAGGAACTACATAACGTATTTTCAAATTTAGCATACAAGAAAATAAATATTGATACACTACCAAATACCGAGTTATACCAACGCTTAACCATTGAAGATATTTCTCCTCAAATTATAGATTGGGCAGGTTTAAATTTGTTTAATCAGGTTAAAACCTTAGCAATTCGTACCGCTGAAATGCACATCGCTTTAGGTTCAGAATTCGAAGAAACAGCTTTTACTCCAGCACATTACAATGGTGATTATACGGTATGGTTAAAAAACAAAATGCTCTATCAATTTCAAAACAGACTTAATGTGATTGAAAATAGCCTTGATAAATTAGACGGATTAGCATCAACCCTTGCGCAAGAGTTTCTCGATAAAAAAAACAGTATTAGAAAACGTTTTGTAAATTTTGATTGGACCAAACTTAAAGGCGAAAGAATAAGAGTGCATGGCGATTATCATTTAGGTCAAATTTTAGTAAAGGATAAAGATTTCTACATTATAGATTTTGAAGGCGAACCCGAAAGTACGATTCGAGATAGAAAAGTAAAACAACCGCCTTTAAAAGACGTTGCTGGTCTCTTTAGGTCATTTCATTATGCCATTTACGCCACTATTTTTAACAACCAAGAAAGTTATCCTTCAAATCAAGATAATCTGTTTAAAGCAGGGGAAATATTATACCGTTATATCACCGGATTATTTTTGGGTGCCTATGTTACCGAAACACAAAACGAAAATTTAAATTTAGGATACAATCAAGAACGTATATTTATATTAAAATACTGCTTACTGGAAAAAGCAGTTTACGAGTTGGGTTACGAACTCAATTCTCGTCCAAAATGGGCTGTCATTCCTTTAAAAGGAATATCTAATATTATAAATCATTAATTTATGGCACAAGTAAAAGTTCACAGTTTATTTACAGAATTTGATATTAATCTTTTTAAAGCTGGGAAACACTTTAGGCTTTATGAAAAAATGGGCTCACACCTTGTTACTGTTGATGGTATTGATGGTGTGTATTTTGCAGTTTGGGCACCTACCGCAAAACAAGTATCTGTAATTGGCGACTTTAACTATTGGATGGAAGGCGAACACCAGTTAAACGTGCGTTGGGATTCTAGCGGTATTTGGGAAGGGTTTATTCCCCTTGTTGAAAAAGGCGCGACATATAAATATAAAATTCAAAGTAATAATAATGATATAAAAACCGAAAAAGCAGACCCTTATGCTAGGCGTTGTGAGCATAATCCAAATACAGCATCTATAGTTTGGGAAGATGATTACAAGTGGAGAGATAAAGACTGGATGAAAACCCGTAAAAATCATAATGCTCTTGATGCACCATATTCTGTTTACGAAGTTCATTTGGGTTCTTGGAAAAGGCACGCTGAAGAAGACCGATTTATGTCTTATTTTGAGTTGGCTGATGATTTAGTAAACTATGTAAGTGAAATGAATTTCACGCACGTAGAATTAATGCCTATTATGGAATTCCCATACGATCCATCTTGGGGTTATCAAGTAACTGGTTATTTTGCGCCAACATCGCGGTTTGGCTACCCTGAAGAATTTAAATATTTAGTTGATAAATTGCATCAAGCTGGAATTGGAATTATTTTAGATTGGGTACCATCACACTTCCCGGAAGACGCACACGGTTTAGGGTTCTTTGATGGTTCCAACTTATACGAACACCCAGACAAACGAAAAGGATACCATCAAGATTGGAAAAGTTTAATTTTCAATTATGAACGGAATGAAGTACGATCATTTTTAATAAGTAATGCTGTATTTTGGATGGACCAATACCATGCCGATGGATTACGTGTTGATGCAGTTGCCTCTATGTTATTCTTAGATTATTCCAGAGAAGACGGTGAATGGGAACCAAACATTTACGGCGGACGAGAAAACCTTGCAGTAATAAGCTTCTTAAAAGAATTAAATGAAGAAATATATGCATCTTTCCCAGATGTACAAACTATTGCAGAAGAATCTACAGCATTCCCTATGGTTTCTAAACCAACATTTGTTGGCGGTTTAGGCTTTGGTATGAAATGGATGATGGGCTGGATGCACGATACTTTAGAGTATTTTGCTAAAGATCCTGTGTATAGAAAACACCATCAAAATGAAATTACATTCAGTTTAGCTTATGCTTTTACTGAAAATTTTATGCTTCCGCTATCGCATGACGAGGTGGTATATGGCAAAAATTCTATTATAGGAAGAATGCCAGGTGATGAATGGCAACGGTTTGCGAACTTAAGATTATTATACGGTTACATGTTTACACACCCTGGTACAAAACTCTTATTTATGGGTAGTGAATTTGGTCAATATAACGAATGGAATTTCCAAGAGAGTTTAGATTGGAACTTACTAGAATTTAAACCCCATAAAGACGCTCAAAATTATTATAAAGAACTAAACAAACTATACAAAACAACTCCAGCGCTTTATGAAAAAGGTTTTAGTGGAGAAGGCTTTGAGTGGATTAGTTATGATGATCACGAAAACTGTGTAATTTCTTATATGCGAAAAGGTTACAAAGAAGAGGAGAATGTTGTTGTAATCTGTAATTTAACTCCATCCATAAGGGAAAATTATAAAATAGGTGTTCCTGTGAAAGGTAAACTTAAGGAGATTTTCAATAGTGACGCTGAAGCATTTGGAGGTAGTGGCGTTTTAAATACCAGACAAATAACCATCAAAAAAGATCCATGGAATGGTAAAGACTATTCAGCAATCGTAACTTTACCTCCTCTCGCGGTAACTATTTTTAAATTTAAATCTTAAGCTTTAAAATATTTACATCATTTAGCGATTCGTTTTTCCTTAAAAGAATAGTTAAATGATGTTTTTAGCAAAAACGAAACATTTTAATTAGAAATCATTGAAAACAAAAAAAGAATGTTAATTCCTACAATGTTAGATTTTTTTAATTAAACCTCTCATTCTTTGAATTTTATGTAATTTTTTTGCTGTTTTTTTAATAATTATAAGCATTATAGCTTTTTTGTTTTTAGTAAATTAGCTCTTAAGATTGATAGTAAAAAAACATGATATTAAATACTGAATTAGAATATAAAGGAAACTTATTTCCTTCACAAATAGTTTCATACGAAAAGCACCTTAACGTATTGTCTTTCACTACTGAAAATGGTGCTGTTTTACAAGTTACAGTTCGAAGAGATAGTATACTTCGCTTTAGATTTACAACTACTGGTATTTTTGAAAATGATTTTTCTTATGCAATCACTAAATACGCAAGTAGAGGCTATAACCTTCTAGAGGTTACTGAAAATGATAAGAACTACATCATTACAACAACAAAACTAATTTGCCACATTTCAAAATTAGATTTAAGAACATCTATTTATGATGCTGTAGACAAATCTTTAATTTGTGAAGATGAACTTGGATTCCATTGGGAAGAAAGTTACGAGTTTGGTGGTAATGTTGTGAAAATGTCTAAAACCGCTCAGCCAGGTGAAAGCTATTATGGTTTAGGTGATAAGCCCGTTGACAATAACTTAAAAGGAAAACGTTTTGAGAATTGGGTTACAGATTCTTATGCCTATGGCAGAAATACAGATCCTATTTATAAAACAATTCCTTTTTATACAGCCTTACACAACAAAAAATCTTACGGAATATTTTTTGACAATACGTTCCGTTCATTCTTTGACTTTTGCCATGAGCGCAGAAACATTACAAGTTTTTGGGCACAAGGCGGTGAAATGAATTACTATTTTATCTATGGTCCTGAAATGTCGGATGTTGTTGTAAACTACACGGATTTAACAGGTAAACCACATCAATTACCGGCACTTTGGACTTTGGGTTACCACCAATGTAAATGGAGTTATTATCCTGAATCCAACGTAAAAGAGATTACTAAAAAATTCCGAGACTTAAAAATACCATGTGATGCCATCTATTTGGATATAGATTATATGGAAGGGTTTAGATGCTTTACTTGGAGCGAAGAATATTTCCCAAACCCTAAAAGAATGGTTAAGGAGTTAGCTGATGACGGTTTTAAAACCATTGTTATTATTGACCCAGGAATTAAAATAGATATGGATTATTCTGTGTTTAGAGAAGGACTTGAAAAAGATTACTTCTGTAAAAGGGCAGATGGCCCATATATGAAAGGTAAAGTATGGCCTGGTGAATGCTATTTTCCAGATTTCACAAACCCGGAAGTAAGAGAATGGTGGGCTAATTTATTCCAAGAATTAGTAGAAGACATAGGTGTTAAAGGGGTTTGGAATGATATGAACGAGCCAGCAGTAATGGACGTTCCTGGAAAAACCTTCCCTAACGATGTAAGACATGATTATGACGGGAACCAATGTAGCCACAGAAAAGCGCATAATGTTTACGGAATGCAAATGGCACGTGCCACATATCAGGGATTAAAGAAATTCTCGTACCCAAAAAGACCTTTTGTAATTACAAGAGCCGCTTATTCAGGTACACAACGTTACACATCGAGTTGGACCGGAGATAATATTGCAACTTGGGACCACTTAACTATTGCAAATTTACAAGCACAACGTATGTGTATGTCTGGGTTCTCGTTTATAGGATCTGATATTGGAGGATTTGCTGAACAACCAAATGGCGAATTATATGCACGTTGGATTCAGTTAGGTATTTTTCACCCATTCTGTAGAACACACTCTTCAGGAGACCATGGCGATCAAGAACCTTGGGCGTTTGGAACTGCTATAACTGATGTAGTAAGAAAGTTTATTGAATTAAGGTATCAATTACTGCCTTATTTATATACGGCGTTTTGGAGGTATGCTGAAGAAGGAATTCCAATTTTGAAGTCGCTTGTATTATACGATCAACATGATCCTCAAACACATTATAGAAATGATGAGTTTGTTTTTGGCGAAAAAATATTGGCTTGCCCAATAACAGCACCAAACCAAACAGGAAGACGCTTGTACATCCCTCGTGGTAAATGGTATAACTTCTGGAGTGATGAAATTGTTGAAGGCGGCACAGAGCAATGGGTTGATGCCGATTTAGATAGTATGCCAATTTTTGTTAAAGAAGGTGCTATTATCCCTAAATATCCTATTCAACAATATGTAGGTGAAAAAACTATTGATGAGTTATTACTTGACGTTTACTATAAAGAAGGCAAAGAAACCTCTGAAGTTTACGAAGATGCTACAGATGGTTATGACTATATTAAAGGTAGATATAGTTTAAGAACTTTTAAATTATCAGGAAAGAAAAAGGAGTTGATTATTCAACAACACAAATCAGGAAAATTTATAACCACCTATAAAACGTTTAAACTGAATTTACATGGTTTACCATTTAAGATTTCTAAAGTTGAAATTGATAATGTTGTTATACCGTTTAAAGATCTTGAACTTAATGGCGATAACACTTTAGTACTTACTAAGGAGTTTTCAGAGCTTCATATTATGGCTTAAAAAAGTCATACTATAATAAAATATTAAAGCCTCTCTTTTTAAAATAAGAGAGGCTTTTTCATAAGCTAAAACGGTTATTAAAACTATTTACTTTATCCGTCAAACCCGCTAACTTCCTTTAACCATGTATAAAGTTGATTAAAACGAAACCTTATCTTTACATTAAACAACCTTGAAAATTGATTAAATAGAACTATAACTTCTATTCGTCTTTAGTTCCTTTGGTTTCAGCGGTTGGTACATTTTCAACATCAAATGGTTTTCCCAAATAAACAAGTTGATAGCCCTTTTCAATGTTTTTAAACGCTAAATTATTAGACGATATAATATGAAGTTCGCCTTCATTATCTTTTACAAATAAAGGAATGATATCTTCATCATTATTTGAAATAGTAATTAACTTCTCGTAATGTGTTTTGTCTTCTAAATCAATTTCTTGAATTGATGGATGCTTTCTTGTTAATTCTGACAATCTATTAAAGTCATCTTTATGTGAAAACAAGCCTTCTTTAGGGGTATTGCTGTCATCCAGCATTTCTTTAGTGGTTACAAGTCTAAAAGTACCGTTTTCTCCAAACTGCTTACTAAATTTATTGATGGCATATTTATTTATATCAGGATTTCCTGTTAATGCCATTAAATAACCAACATCACTCAATTCAATATTATCCATTAAAGTATCAGAGTAAATATTCGTACTAATTGCTTCCAAACCCAATTCTTTAGCTTTTTCAATATTGCTTTCATTGCTATCTATTAATACCACATGTCTGCCATTTATTTCTAAATAATGCCCTAATAGTCTTGAGACTTTTGAGGCTCCTAAAATTAAAACCCCTTCAGATTTTATTAAAAAAACACCTATTATTTTTGCGAAAAAACGTGCCGTTGTGGCATTTAATAAAACCGTTCCCAACACAATCATAAAAACTAAAGGTGTAATATATTCTGCACCTTCAACACCATTTTTAGCTAGTTTTAACCCGAATAAAGACGCTATACCTGCCGCTACAATTCCACGCGGACCAACCCAACTTATAAAGACTTTCTCGTTAAGCTTTAATGAAGAGCCTCTTGTACTTAAAAAAACACCAATAGGACGTATTACAAAAACTACCACGGCAAAAAGTATAGCTGTTTTCCAATTATATATTAGTAATAAATCTTCTATATTAATGTTGGCCGCTAACAAAATGAATAAAATAGAAATAAGTAATACGCTTAAAGACTCTTTAAAGTAAAGAAGTTCTTTTAAATAAGGTGAATTAGAATTCCCTAAAACCATCCCCATAACTACAACTGATAATAAACCCGATTCGTGAGCAAAAGCATCAGATAACACAAACACACCAAGCACTGCTGCAAGTGCAAATACATTTAAAAGATAATGAGGTACCCATTTTTTATTAATAATAAAATTAAGGGCGTGCGCAAACGTAAAACCAAATGTAAAACCAAATAAAACTATTTTTCCAAATTCTATTAAGGCGGTTTTTGTAAACTCGCCTCCAGCATCAACACTTATAAATTCAAAAACCAATACAGCTACCAAGGCGCCAATAGGGTCAATCAAAATCCCTTCCCATTTTAAAACTGTAGATACATCCTTTTTTAAAGGAATGTTTCTTAAAATAGGTGCTATTACCGTGGGCCCTGTAACAATGATTAACGCTGAGAACAAATATGATATTTGCCAACTTAAATTAAAAATAAAATACGCTGCTAATGCTGCCCCAAAAAAGGTAACTAATGAGCCAAGAGTAATAAGCTTGGTAATAACAGGACCAACATTTTTTATCTCGCTCATCTTTAAGGTTAGACCACCTTCAAATAAAATAATACTAATAGCTAGCGATACAAAATAGAAAAGACTTTCCCCCGGAAACAATCCTTCTTTTCCATTCCATATGGGTTCAATCCACTTTGTGCCATCATCAGACAAAAATTCGGCAGCTATTGGGCCAACAAGTAATCCAATTAAAATTAATGGTAAAATAGCAGGGATTTTAAATTTCCAAGCAAACCATTGAGCTAATATTCCTAATATAATGATTCCACCAAGTTCTAACATGGGCTGTTTCTATTTAAAATACTAATTTAAGTAAAACGTACGGTTTTTTATTTTTAAAAAATGTTATCTTTCCTCTTTTGACTAAAAAATATATTAAAACCTGTGTCTTTAAATCCTTTTAAAAGTATTGGAATTGGGGTGGCATATTCCCCAAACTTAAAAGCTAACCTCTTTGAGGCTGCTAGGTTATCTGTTTTTTTTGGTGCAAAATTGTTTTTAATTCATGTTGGTGAAGCTTCTGAAGAAAAGACTAACATGTTGAGTATCATTCTAAAAAGTTTTGAAAAAGACAAATTAGATTATGAAGTTGTTTTTAAAACTGGAGATCCTGTAGATGTTATTTTATCAACTTCCGAAGAAAAAAAGATTGACTTATTAATTCTTGGAGCTGTTAGGCGAGAACAAATTTTAAAATACTATGTGGGTTCTATTGCTAGAAAAATTACGCGTCAAGCCAAATGTTCCATTTTATTACTAATTAAACCTTCTGTTGAGCGTGTACCTTGTCAACATATCGTAGTAAATGGCTTAAAAGACCCAAAAACCGAACAAACCATTACCTCCGCTTTTTACGTTGCTAAACAGCTTAATGCTGAAAAAGTTACCATTGTAGAAGAAATTGGGCAAGATCAAATAGCAGTAAAGGTGGATGATGATAAATCGCTTAGAAGAACTAACATAGCAAAAGAGCGGATTGAGCTTAGAGAAAACTCAAGAGTAAAAGAAATTATTAGTCATATCCCCAAAGAATACACTAAAAATAAAACGATAAAATTACAGCCTATATTTGGTAAGCGTGGATATTCCATTGGTCATTACGCACAAATTTCACGAGCCGATTTATTAATTATGAATGCGCCATCAAAAATGACTTTTTTAGATAGACTTTTTCCTCATGATATTGAGCATATTTTAACCGAATTACCAACCGATGTGTTAATCCTACAATGAGTCCAAAAAAAAATAACATAAAAGGCTTTTTTAAAACCTTACCTAAAAATATTTTTTCGGGTTTTGTAGTTAGTCTTATTGCACTGCCTTTAGGCTTAGGACTAGCTATGGCTAGTGATGCGCCTCCTATTTCAGGTATAATTGCAGCTATCGTAGGTGGTGTTATTGTTTCTGTTTTGGGAGGAAGCCATGTAACTATTGTTGGCCCCGGAAATGGTTTAGTAGGAGTGCTTTTAGTGGCTATATCTACTTTAGGAATAGAAAGTGCCTATGTAGCCATTATGTGTTCAGGAGTTTTACTATTACTTCTTGGTTTTTTTAGAATGGGTGCACTAGCCGATTTTTTTCCATCCTCTGCCATACAGGGTATGTTGGCTGCTATTGGTTTAATTATTTTAGGCAAGCAATTCCATATTATGTTAGCTCATAAGATTAATAGAGTAGACACCATAGATTATCTTATGGAGATTCCTAACACCATATATGATGCTTTTCATTACGACGATAAGGGATTAATTTTTGCAGCGTTGGCAGGTGTTTTAAGTTTGGCCATTATGCTCTTCTATTCTAAAATTAGAAATAAATATTTACAGCTTATTCCTGCACCTATGTGGATTGTTATACTGTCAATAGGGTTTAGTTATTACTTTGAGCTTATACTTCATAAACCTAATCCTATAGCTCAAGAATACATGGTTTCTGGAATTCCCAGTATTCAAAATATTATTGCCGATTTACCAGTACCTGATTTTAGTGGTATTTGGAGTTTTCCCTTTTGGGCAAGTGTCTTAGCGCTAACACTTATCGCGAGTATAGAATCGCTTTTAAGTATTAAAGCTGTTGATAAATTAGATCCAGAAAAGCGACGCTCCAATGTTAATAGAGATTTAAAAGCACTTGGTTTAGCAACCGTTGGCAGTGGTTTACTTGGTGGTTTAAATGTAGTAACTGTAATTGCGCGAAGCTCGGTTAATGTTAATCAAGGAGCCAGTAATCGTTCTTCAAATTTTTTCCATGCATTATTTTTGGTTTTGTTTATCGTGTTTTTTAGCACCCAGCTTACCCGCATCCCGCTCCCTGCTTTAATGGCTATTTTAGTATACACAGGCTACAAATTAGCTTCGCCAAAAATTATCACTAAAATGTTTTCTATTGGCAAAGAGCAACTTATTATCTTTTTCATGACGCTCATTGTCACCTTAAAAATAGGACTAATAACAGGAATCATCGCAGGTGTTCTAACCACCTTTATCCTTCATCTGATTATCAATAGAAATTTGGGATATGGCTTATTTATTCGGAATTTATTGAAACCAAATGTTTTAATGTTTGAAGAACAAGGAAACAAGGGCAGTTACTATGTAAGTGTCAAGCACTTTTGCAGCTTTATAAACTATTTCAGATTAAAAAAACATTTAGATGCGATTCCTGAAGATCAAGATGTTATCGTAGATTTTTCACTATGTGATTTTGTTGATGATACCGTTCTGGAAAACATTAATAGCTATCAAGAATTGTTCGCTAAACGAGGTGGGCATTTTGATGTAGTAGGCTTGGATATGCACGACACAGAAACAAAGCATCCTTTTTCTTCAAGGCGTTTATTACCCGTTCCTAAAATTATAAAAAATAGTCTTACTAGACGTCAAACAAGTATGGAGACTTTAGCCGAAAACTATAGTTTAGAATACAACCCTAAAAAGAAAAAAGACACATCGTTTTTAAGTAGTTTTTCATTTTTCAGAACGAAGAATATCAACCATATTTATAATAAATTATCTCATAAACGGAATGCTATAACGTTATTTGATATTGAATTTTCAGAAGGTGAATTCATAGCCAAAGAAGTGGTTCGTAAAAGCATGCTTCACATCGATTTACAATTTGATATTCCAGAGTTTACCTTAGATAAAGAAGGGTTTCTTGAAAAAGTTTCAGCTTTTGCTGGATTTAAAGATATTCTTATAGAAAATCATGACGACTTTTCTAATCGCTTCTATTTACTTGGAGATAACAAAACTGGTATCGCTAAGTTTTTTAATGATGATGTCACAAATTTCTTTGAAAGTAATCCCTATTATCATGTGGAATCAAACGGAAATGCCTTGTTGATTTTTGGAAAAGAACGTTTAGCCAGTATAAAAGAAATAAAAGCTTTATATGATTTTGGTAAGCGTTTAAAAGATGTGATCCCATCTAGCTAAATTTCAAGTAATTATTTATAAAACAATTCTTAATATCTTCTTAAGGTTTATTAGAAATATTAATAGATTTCTTAATTTTACATTCCTATGAATTTATTCCCCATAAATGCCGGAAATCTAAAGCTTGATGGTGGTGCTATGTTTGGTGTGGTGCCAAAATCTATATGGCAACGTACCAACCCTGCTGACGCCAATAATATGATTGATATTGCTACACGATGTTTACTCATTGAAGATGGTAATCGACTCATATTAGTTGATAACGGTATGGGAAATAAGCAATCTGATAAATTTTATAGCTACTATCACCCATGGGGCGATTTTAACTTAGATAAATCTCTTAAAGCTCATGGGTTTCATCGGGATGATATTACAGATGTGTTTGTGACGCATTTGCATTTTGATCATTGTGGAGGCAGTATTCAATGGAATAAAGACAAAACGGCTTACGAACCTGCTTTTAAAAACGCACATTTTTGGAGCAACAAAGACCATTGGAAATGGGCAACCGAACCAAACAGGCGAGAACGTGCATCATTTTTAAAAGAAAATATTATACCTATGGAAGAAAGTGGCCAGCTAAAATTTACGTCGCTTCCAGAAGATAATTTGCTTAAAAATTCTGAGTTAAGTTTCGATATTTTTTTTGCTAATGGACACACCGATAAACAGATGATTCCGCTTATTAAATATCAAGACAAAACCATTGCTTTTATGGCAGATTTATTACCAACAGCTGGGCATTTACCAATCCCTTATGTTATGGGTTACGATACGAGACCATTATTAACACTAGATGAGAAAGAAATTTTTCTAAATATGGCCGCAGAACATAATTTCTACTTATTTTTAGAACATGATGCGCATAATGAAATCATTACGGTACAAAAAACGGAAAAAGGTGTTCGTTTAAAAAACATCTACACTACTCAAGATATATTTAATTAAACTTATAAATGACTAATTCTAATAATACCATGAGAACAATTAAAACTATAGCAACATCTGCTTTTTTAGCAGTTTTATTTTTTGGCTGCGGAGGAACTGCGGCTGTTTTATCAACGCCAATTGAAAATATTGATACATCGCCTTTAAAAGTGTCTGAACTTACTGAAGCCGAAAAACACAATTGGGGGCATCTAGATTTAGTAAAAGATACCATACCGGGAATGAGTGTTGATAAAGCTTACGCTGAAATTATTAAAAACAGAAAAGGAAAAAAAGTAATTGTAGCCGTTATTGATTCTGGAATTGATATTGACCATGAAGATTTAAACGATGTTATTTGGACTAACAAAGGTGAAATTCCTGATAACGGAATAGATGATGATAAAAACGGATATGTTGATGACCTTCATGGTTGGAATTTTTTAGGTGATGGCTATAATGAGCAGTTAGAGTTTGTTAGGATTTTAGCAAGTGGAAACACTAATAACCCAGATTATGAAAAAGCTAAAGCTGAATATGAAACCGAATATCAAAAATGGTTAGGTAGAAAAACACAATATGAGCAAATTCATGAGCAAATTAAAACTACTGATGAGGCATTAGCAAAGCATTTTGGCAAAAAAGATTATACTAAAGAAGAAGTCGCTTCTATTAAAACCGAAGATGAATCTTTAGCAAAAGCGCAACAAATAGCAAATTACATGTTTAGTAATGGTATGGATTCTATGGCTGATGCGGCAAAGGAGATTGCTAATGGTTTAGTCAGTATTAATGACCGTTTAAACTACAACTTAAACAAAGAGTTAAAAGGGCGTGTTACTGGTGATAATCCAGAGGATATGTCTACAAAATTTTACGGAAATGGAAACGTAAAGCCTGTTAAGAAAACAGAAAGTCATGGTACGCATGTGGCTGGTATTATTGCAGCCGAACGTAACAACGGAAAAGGTGCAAATGGTGTTGCAAATAATGTTGAAATCATGAGCGTTAGAGCAGTACCTAACGGTGATGAGTATGATAAAGATGTAGCTTTAGCCATTCGTTATGCTGTTGATAATGGCGCTAAAGTTATAAACGGAAGTTTTGGTAAAAGTTATTCTCCTCATAGTGATTGGGTTCGTGATGCTATTGCCTACGCCGGAAAAAAAGATGTAGTTTTTGTTCATGCAGCTGGAAATGATAGTAACGATATTGATACGAAGCCTAATTATCCAGACGACAATGTAAATGGTCAAGAAGTTTCAGATACTTATATTAGAGTTGGCGCATTAGCACCAAAATACGGATCGGGTATGGTTGCAGGATTTTCTAACTACGGAAAAAGCAATGTAGATGTTTTTGCTCCTGGAGCAAGTGTATATTCTACAACGCCAGAAAACGAATATGGCACTAAAGGCGGTACATCAATGGCTGCGCCTGGCGTTGCAGGTATAGCCGCTTTAGTCCGTTCTTATTACCCAAATTTAAGTGCAGCACAAGTAAAACAAATTATTATGGATTCCGGTTTAGCAATAAACACTAAAGTTATTGTTGGTGGAAATTCAGAAGATGTAAGACCTTTTGCCGATCTAAGTAAATCTGCAAAAATGGTAAATGCTTACAACGCATTAATTATTGCAGCTAAAATGGCTAAATAGTATTAAATATTTATGTCTGTTCGAGTGCAGTCGAAAATTAACAGTTTTTAAAAAAACATCTCGACTTCACTCGAGGAGGCATTTTTTTTATTACATATTAAACCCTTTTTAATTCTACTTTCTATGACTCGTTTTTTTCTTTCAATTCTTTTCATATCATCACTAATATTCTCTTGTAAGAACTCTAAAGAGATAGTGGTTTCAGCACCACAAGCTCCGTCGACACCTTCATTAGTAATATCAACTTATTGGCAACAACATGTTAATTATAAAATGGAAATTGATATGGATGTAAACACCTATCAATATAAGGGAAAACAGAAATTAGTATATACTAATAATTCACCTGACGTTTTAAATAAAGTGTTTTACCATTTATATTTTAATGCCTTTCAACCCGGAAGCGAAATGGATGTACGTTCACGAACTATTGCAGACCCTGACGGGAGAGTTAAAGATAGAATTAGCAAGCTAAACCCTGATGAAATTGGATTCATTAAAGTTAATTCGTTAGAACAAAACGGTGTTGTTTTAAAACACAAAACCGTTGGTACTGTTTTAGAGGTAGAATTAGAAAAACCTATTCAACCGGGGGAAAGTGTAACATTTAATATGGTATTTGACGGACAGGTGCCTGTACAAATTCGCCGTGCAGGAAGAAATAATAAAGAAGATGTTGCGCTCTCTATGGCGCAATGGTATCCTAAATTAGCAGAATATGATTTTGAAGGTTGGCATGCCGATCCATACATAGGTCGTGAATTTCATGGTGTTTGGGGGGATTTTGATGTGAAACTAACTATCGATAAAAACTACATAGTTGGCGGTACTGGTTACTTACAAAACTCAAATGAAATTGGACATGGCTATGAAACCGGAATAGTAAATCGCCCTAATTCTGATAAATTAACGTGGCATTTTGTAGCGCCTAATGTTCACGATTTTACTTGGGCTGCAGATCCAGAGTATAATCACGACACAAAGCAAGTTCCAAATGGCCCACTTTTGCATTTTTTATACAAAAGCACCATGCCACAAGAAAAACTGGAAAACTGGAAAAACTTGCAGCCAAAAGCTGTAGAATTGATGGAGTTTTTTAGTGGAAATGTTGGCCAATATCCATATAAACAATATTCAATAATTCAAGGTGGCGATGGCGGAATGGAATACGGTATGTGTACGCTAATTTTAGGTGAAGGTTCCTTTGATGGCTTATTTGGTGTTACAGCTCATGAAATGGGGCACTCTTGGTTTCAATTTATTTTAGCCAGTAACGAAGCTAGACACTCGTGGATGGATGAAGGCTTTACAGAATATATTGGTACACTTGCTGAAAGTCATATTTTTAATAAAGATTTTGAAGACCTTTCAAAACGCGTTTATGGAGTTTATACTTATTTAGCAAAATCTGGGAAAGAACAACCACAATCCACACATTCAGATAGGTATAACTTTAATCGATCATATTCTATATCGGCTTACTATAAAGGTTATGTCTTTTTAAAACAACTAGCTTATATTATTGGTAAAGAGAATCAAGAAAAAACAATAAAACAATATTTTAAAGATTTTTCTTTTAAGCATCCAAGACCTATTGATTTTATTAGAACCGCTGAAAAAATATCTGGTTTAGAATTAGATTGGTATTTAATGGATTGGACGCAAACTACAAATACGATTGATTACGGAGTGAAAAATGTTGAAGGTAAATTGGTTACATTAGAGCGTATTGGGTTAATGCCAATGCCTATTGATGTTTCAGTAACATATACCGATGATACCACTGAAGATTTTTATATTCCCCTACAAATGATGCGTGGTGAAAAACCTACCTCAGCAAGCCTTATGAAAGATTGGGCTTGGGCATATCCGACCTATACATTTGATGTTTCAAAAGATGTGAAATCTGTTGAAATTGATCCAAAAGGGCTGATGGCCGATATTGATAGAGAGAATAATAAAAAGTAAAATCATTACTTATAAAATTTAAGCCACTTTGTTTAAAACGAAGTGGCTTTTTTATTTTATAAATATTTGTTTGTCTTTGATGAGGACTTAAATGCATTTAACACCAAAACCGAACCATTAAAACGAATCTGTTTAAGTTAGGTTTTAGCATAACCTCAGATAGTTCAATTAAGAAATCCCAAATTCATAAGACTTCTATCCCACAGATTTAGGCAAATGAATACCTTTTATAAGTATTACGGCACCCATGGCCACCAACCAAATCACTTTCATATGAAATAGTGGCTTATAAATTTCATAATTATCTGGAATGCCCATAACAATACCCATAGCGGCAAGACCTAAGATTACGGTGAACCAGCCCAACCATTTGGCTACAATGTGCCATCTAATAAAACCATAGCCTAACAAGACTAAGCCAACACCAGAGAAAACACGTCCAAAACGTATAAAGCAGGTCACATATTGATTCGTAAATAAAATATCATTTATAAATTCTTGGATTTCAACTGCAGACATTCCTGCCGTTTGACCAACGCCCCAAGCGCCAAAATTATAAAAATAAGCGTTTGCAATGGCTAAAGTAAACGTACCAATAATTAACATACCCGCACCTGGTAATATGAGCACACGATATGGCTTTCTAGCTGTTACCGACACCAAAGCAAATAAGGCGATTCCCATAGTAACCCATCCAAAAATATGAATACGATACATCCATATCCAAGTCCATACGTTTTCACCAATGGCCACAAAATCTGAAGCGACAATGTATTCGCCAATATGATGAGGTGATAAGCCCCAACCTAACCATAATAGTAAGGCTGCGACAATAAATGCCCAACCGGTAAATTTAGTTTCGAAATCTTTTATCATGATATTCATCATTGTGTGTTTTTATGTAATTGTGCAATTTAGCATTAAACCTACTTTTTTAATGTAACATTGGTTACAGAGAAAGCTATTTATAAATTGTAATTTAGGTAGTTGGTTTTATAAACCTATAAATTAAATATTTTGAAAAGAAGAAATTTTGTAAAAAAAGCAACATTAAGTTCGTTCGCAACCCTTATAGGAGCAGAGCTCGTTTTTGGTTCTCGAATGCTAGATAGTTATACACCTTTAGCCCTACAAGACCCTGATCCTTTTAAATTATTTAAAAAGCACAAAGACATGATTGTGCTCAACGATAAACCATGGAATATTGAAGCACAAGCGCATTTGTTGGATGATAAGGTTACACCTAATTCGTGCATGTTCATTAGAAATAACGGATTAGTACCAGAAGATATTGATCATGATACTTGGACACTCACAATTGATGGTGAGTCAGTTAAAAATAAAAAAATATATACATTGTCCGAATTGAAATCTAAGTTCGAGCAGCATACCTATAAATTAACATTAGAATGTGGCGGTAATGGACGTGCTGAATTTGATCCGCCAGCAAAAGGCAACCAGTGGACTATTGGCGCTGTACATTGCGCCTATTGGACAGGCGTACGTTTGCGTGATGTCTTAGAAGATGCTGGCATTAAAAGTAATGCTGTGTATATTGGGTATCATGCGGTAGATAAGCATCTTAGTTTGGACCCTAAAAAGGAACCGATTTCTAGAGGCTGTCCAATGAATAAGGCCTTACAAGATGAAACGCTTTTAGCCTTTAAAATGAATGGCGAAGATATTCCTCTAATTCATGGGTATCCTCTGCGCTTAGTAGCAGGTGGCTGGCCAGCCTCAGTTTCTGGCAAGTGGGTAAACAGAATTAGCATTCGTAACAAAGTACATGATGGTACAAAAATGACAGGTACAGCTTATAGAGTGCCTTGCGAACCCGTTGCGCCAGGAGAAAAAGTCAAAGATGAAGATATGTGTATCATAGAGTCTATGCCCGTAAAATCATTAATTACCTATCCTAAAACAGGAGCCGTGATACAAAAAGGAAAGTCTTTAAGTATTAGGGGGCATGCATGGGCAGGAGAGCTACAGGTTGCTAAAATGGAGTATTCCATAGATTTTGGCTCTACGTGGAGCACGTGTAGTGTCGCAAAACCAGAAAACCGTTTAGCGTGGCAACATTTTTCAGCCTCTGTAGATTTTCCTAAATCTGGTTACTATGAGGTTTGGGCAAGAGCAACAGATACCAATGGCATGTCTCAGCCTATGCTATTACCGGGTTGGAATCCAAAAGGGTATTTAAATAATGCGTGCCATAGAATAGCTGTAAAAGTTAAATAAATGAATAAAGAAGAAGCTTTTGGAGCACAAGTAAAAAAGGTTTATCGCCTTTTAATGCTGCTTTTTGCTTTGTTTGTAATTACTGGAGGTGGATTGATTTATTACATGGTAAATCCAGGTGTTTTTGATTTTATGTCAAAAGCTGAAACTGTTGCAGTAGCGCCCAAAGAAGTTGATGAAGATAGGATTGAAAATGGGATTCATGTGCGAACAGGTTTAATTGATGCTGAGGGGTTGATGACCGTTGTAAATAATTGTACCAATTGTCATTCCTCAAAATTAGTGACACAAAACAAAATGAATACTGAACGGTGGAACGAAACGATAAAGTGGATGCAAGAAACACAAAACCTTTGGGGCTTAGGCAAAAATCAAGAGGTTATTGTTAATTATTTAGTCACAAACTATCCACCAATAAAAAAGGGAAGACGAATGGTCTTAACAGATATAGATTGGTATGAGTTGGAAGATTAGTATCATATTATATTTACTAATCATTTCGGCATGTAAACACGAAAAAGCGAATGATTTTAAAAAAGTTGAAGTCACATATTTAATAGAGGCTAATGAATTGAAGGGAATTGCTCAACAACCAAACATTAAAATAATTGATTTCAGAAAAAAAGAAATCTATGAAAACGAACATATAGTTGGTGCTTTAAATCTTTGGCGGACAGATATTGAAGACACCTCTTATCCGTACTCAGGAATTATGGCAAGCAAAACACAAATAGAATCGTTATTTGGACAACTCGGTATTACAACCGATGATACCATTATAGTTTATGACGATAATGGATTGTGTGAAGCTTCCAGATTATGGTGGATATTGCAAAATTATGATTTTAAAAATATAAAACTATTACATGGTGGAATTTCAGAATGGAAATCAAATAATGGTCAAGTGGCTACTCAAATACCAAAAGTGAATACGGCCGTTTTTAAACTTACCAAGCATCCTAAGATGCAGTATTATGTTTCAAAAGAACAGGTAAGCGACGCTTTAAATTCTAATGTTGTTATTTTAGACACAAGAACTAGTGAAGAATTCTCGGGTAAACGACAAAAAAAAGGTGCTACTAAAGCAGGAAGAATACCTAATAGCATTCATATAGATTGGGCAGAAACCATAAACTATAATGGAAATAAGCATTTGAAGTCTTTGAAAGAATTGGAAATTATTTATAGTGAATTAAACATAAAAAAGAATGATTCAATAATTGTGTATTGTCATAGCGGTGTGCGCTCAGCACATACCACCTTTGTGCTTACACAATTATTAGGGTATAAACATGTAAAGAATTATGATGGCTCATGGACAGAATGGAGTTATTTTAACGATTTACCAATTAACGGAAATAATATAACACTAATTAAAAATTAAAATGGAAAAGTATTTAGACGCGTTTATCAATGCCTTTCAAGGCACAGTAAATTGGACATGGAAATCTATACTATTTGAAGTGCCATGGTACACCAATTATTTTTGGGGACTTATAGCCATCTCAATTTTTGTATGGCTTTTAGAAATCGTCTTTCCTTGGCGAAAAGAACAATCTATTTTTAGACGCGACTTTTGGTTAGATGCGTTTTATATGTTCTTTAATTTTTTCATATTCTCAATAGTAATCAGTGGTGTTTACAAGATTATAGGATTGCTTTTTGGAGAAATTAATATTACAGCAAAAAGTCTGGCGCTTTTTGACATCTCAGAATGGGCGCCTTCGTTACAATTATTCGTGTTTTTTATTATACTTGATTTTGTTCAGTGGTTTACGCATGTATTACTTCATAGATATGGTTTTCTATGGAAGTTCCACAAGGTACATCATAGTGTAAAAGAAATGGGTTTTGCCGCACATTTACGATACCACTGGATGGAGAACATATTCTATAAACCACTTAAAACTTTTGGTGTTATGATAATTGGTGGTTTTGAACCAGACCAAGCCTTTATCATTCACTTTATAACCATTGCTATTGGTCACTTTAATCATGCTAATATCAAAATTACTTGGGGTCCATTAAGGTATATTTTCAATAACCCTGTGATGCATTTATATCATCATGCCTCAGTTTTGCCGAAAGGAAAACATGGTGTGAATTATGGGATTAGTTTAAGTCTTTGGGATTATATTTTTAAAACAAATTATATACCTGAAGATAGCGGAAAAGTAGAGATTGGCTTTAAAGGCGACGATAAATTTCCAAAAGATTTTATACACCAAAATCTTTACGGTTTTAAAAAAGGTCAGCGTTGATTGTTTCCCTTTTAAGATAATCCATTTAACTTTTAAAACCGAATTAAGCCTTAGACATAAACTATCGCTTAGTCGGAATAAAAAATTACTAAATATAACTGTATACCAAATCACTCATTTGCTAAAAACCCGAAAACGGAATTTAATAATTGAGTGATTTCAACTTTAGATCACGAACCTTAATACCAGGGCTCTTTTTTATAAATTTTGGTTTTAGCAACCCGCTCTCGATTGTTTAGCCTTAAATGCGTGCTTGTTATTTGTCTGTTTCTATAGCCTAATAAATGAAACAGAGGTTTTGCTAAAAACTTAGCCACGGTTAAGTTTACTTGTAGAACACCTTCGTTTTTACTTACCCAAGAAATCCCAGGTAACAATGCTAACAAGTTATCTGTTTTTATGCGTCTTAATCCAGCAGATAATTTTAAGAAAAATGGTTTTATAGGCTTTATAATAAAAAAACCTTCTGCACCTCTTTTTTGATATAATGGCATAAAAATACTACCGTTATAGGGTGCAGTGACCTCCATGGAATTACTTATTGCTATTTTTGTTCCTTTTTTAATATGCTCAAAACTTTTAAAACCATTGAGCATTTTAAAGCGTTCATTTTTTTTGATTTTATGCAGGTGTATTACTTCAAAAACATCATTTATATTATTGGCTTGTTGCTTTAATTGTTCATGATACTTTGAAAAGTTGATTACCGCTTCTTCTTTTAAAATTCCAGAATAAACCAAGGTTAAATACACAAAAGCAATACTATTGGTAATAGCTGAAAAATCATCATGCTGTCCAGATTCAAACCCTAAGGACACGTAACCCATTTGATTAATATAACTTAGTAAAGGGCCGTTTAAATATTCTTCAATACCTAATACAATAGGAACAGGAAATTGTTCTGAAAATTTTCGATTAATTAAAGCGTCATTAATAGTGATAAATGGCAAGGTTTTACTTGAGGTTGTATGTAAATCTATAAAGTAAAATGGGGGTTGATTTATTTTTAATATTTCTTCTAAAACAGTAAGCAACTCGAGTAATTCTGTTTCGTCTTCATTTAAAACTGTTTTATCTTTTATTTTTTGAATTTGCAGCTTGGTCCATAACCTATTTAAATCGTCTTGTACAAAACGTATGTGTTTTTTTAGAGCTTTTAAATTTCCTGAGATGCCATAAATAGTGCCTTTTACATAAGCCTTATTAACACAAGCCAAAGCATCTTTTAAAGCAAACACCCCCGAAGTTTCATTGCCATGAATACCTCCAATAAACACAACTGTAGGACCAGGTTTAGCGCCTTCAATCTTGCCAAGTATTCTGTCTACTTTTATACTACTATCTAATGCTTTGTTATATACCTCAATCATACATTAAAATCATTTCGTGTAACTAAGCCTATTAGCTTATTATTTTTAACTACGGGTAAACTGCCAATAGCATGAGTTTCCATTAATTTTTTAGCGGTTTCAATTGTCATATACTCCTCGGTAGTTATAATCTCGGTCTTCATCAACTTTTCCACACTATTATGTTTCCATTTAGATTGGCTTAAGTAAGTTTCGACATCTTTCCAGCTAATTAAACCCAATAATTCGTGTCCATCATTTATAACGGGCATATGATGAATATTTTTCCACTTCATAATATGTAATACCAAGTCGATACTATCATTTTTGTTTACTGAAAAAATATCTGAGCTCATAATATGCTTTACGACATACTTTGCCTTAAAAGGGTTATCACCTGTGTGGTGTAACATGTCCCAAACTGAAACCGGGTAGCCTTTTTCTTGTTTATCATACATATTAGCAGTCAATATCTGCATAGCCTCATAGCGTTTATGTGTTTTCAATAGCTCTCTGTAGTTTCTAACTATCCACTCAGAACCATTATTCCCACAAACCCTATCCCTAACAATTTTCAAATAATATTCTGCATCTTTTGGAGTTATGCCAACGCGATACAGTCCTTTATAGGCCATAGGTAATAGTTCGTCTAAAATAAGTTTGTGACTTGATACATATTTACCATTCCAATAAAACTGTGTTCCCATACCATAGCGAGCTGCATTAAAGAAATTTGTTTTTACATCTTTAAAATCCCATTGATCATGAATATTTTTGTAATTCTTGGGTTTACCCATCATGATACCAACCCAAAACATCATATTTGCAATTTCATCTGCAATGGTAGGACCAGATGGAATATATCTGTTTTCAATCCTTAAATTTGGCTTCCCCTCCAAAACACCATAACATACCCTATTCCAGGGATACACCGTGCCGTTATGTAACTGAAGCGCTCTAAGCATTGGTGTTTCGCTCCTTTTAATCATATCAACACTATTGCGTGTAAAATGTGTCGTTAAAAAACTTCTAAATCTAGAAATGTTGTTTTTAAAAATGTCAGTAATAGTTCCTCTTTCCCAGTCATTACCAAAACTAACTCTAGACTGTTTTTCATTTAATAAATAAGAGTTTGCTCTGGTATCTACACTTTGTGTAAATAATGCAATTCTGGTTTCGCTCCATAATTCTTTTCCAAATAATAAAGGAGAATTAGTACATGCGCTTAAAACGGGTCCTGCAATAGCTTGTGCCCAGTTATAATTATCTACAAAATCTTTTAGACTTAATTGTAAATGCATTTGAAAACTCGTGTTACACCCTTCTAGCATAACAGAATCATGCAGTAAATTAAGTTCATCAACACCCTTTATGTGTATGTCAAAACTTTTTCGGCGACTTTGTTTAATAGCATCATTTAAAAACGAGTAACGCTCAACATCAGTCATACTTTCTTCACCTACGTTATTTATAGATAACGATGGCAAAATACCAGTCAAGACAATTTTAATGCCTTTTTTAGCAGCAATCCTTTTTGCTTTATTCATGTAAGCTTCTAAGTGCTTGTGTAATTTTGAAAAGCAATCATCCTCAAGCTTAAAGGTGTCCAAATTAAGTTCTAGATTGTAATTACCTATTTCTGTGGTAAAATGATCGTCATTAATAGCATCTAACAATTCTAGCGACCTACTTTCGGGTAAAAATTGATCGTTAACCAAACAAAACTCTTGTTCCGCACCTATGCGCAAGGGGCCCTCTTCAATCATATTATTTTCAATCATCATATCCAATGCATCTATATCGTTTAACAAATGATGAATGTAATTTGCTCTATCTTTCTTAGTATTGAGTTTAGTAACATTTAAGTTTCCCATGACTACAAAATTAACATTGGTTATCAATTGATTAAATTACTCTGTTTCAGTCGTTTTTAATATGATTTTTATCATGTATAAATCGAAACGGTTAGGTGTTAATTGTTATTCCTATTTTTGTAGACATAAATAGATTTATGTCTGCTACCTATTCTAAAAAAGAAAAGCTTAAAAGTAAAAAGTTGATTGATCAGTTGTTTACTGAAGGGCAATCCGTTTCAGTGTTTCCATTGCGTTTAGTGTATTTAGGCACAGCTTTTGATGATGCTGTTATTGCAAAAACAGGCGTATCAGTAAGTAAGCGAAACTTTAAAACCGCAGTAGATAGAAACAATATAAAACGTTTGTTAAGAGAGGCTTACCGCCTAAATAAAGCTGACTTTTTTAACAATTTAACAACACAACATGCGTTTATGATTTTGTACATTGGCAAAGATAAACCTACATTTTCCCAAGTTGAAGCTAAAATGAAAACACTTTTTGAAAAGTTTTCAAGCAAAGTTTTAGAAAAATAAATTAACATGAAAAACATACTAAGAAAGAAAATCATAATCCCAATACTAGCATGTGTTGTTTTTTTAACAACTACAGCTTTTAAAAATGATTTTTTTGAAATTGCTAAACAGATAGAAATTTTCACCACATTGTTTAAAGAATTAAACATGAATTATGTGGATGAAACCAACCCTGGGGATTTAATGGATACGGCCATAAAAAGTATGTTGGCAGATTTAGATCCATACACCAACTTTATGAACGAGCAAGATGTTGAGGCTGCAAGAATTAACAATACAGGCGACTATACGGGTATTGGCGCAAGGATAAAGACACAAAAAGATAACTTAGTTGTTATTGAGCCTTATAAGGGGTATCCAGCAGACAACGCGGGTTTAAAAGCGGGTGATGAAATTATAAAAGTCGGAGCTATTTTAGTCGAAGATTATGATGATAATGCGGGGGATTTATTAAGGGGTGCTTCTGACTCTTCGGTTGAGGTGACCTACAAACGTCAAGGGAAAACACAAACCGCAACAATAAAACGTGCTGAGGTTGAAATCAAAGCTGTACCTCATTTCTCATTGATAAATGAAAAAACAGGTTATATTGTTCTTAGTAGATTTAGTAGAAAAGCCCATGCAGAAACAAATTACGCCTTACGTGATTTAAAAGCTCAAGGCGCAGAACGTATTGTTTTAGATTTACGCGGAAACCCGGGCGGATTGCTTAATGAAGCCATTAAAATTGTAAATCTTTTTGTGCCAAAAGGGCAATTAGTGGTTACCACAAAATCAAAAGTTAAAAAGTATAACCGCACTTATATTACAAAAAACGAACCTATTGATAGCAAAATCCCTTTAGTTATTCTCATAGATGGCGGTAGCGCATCGGCTAGTGAAATTGTTTCTGGTGCACTACAAGATTTAGACCGCGCCGTAATTCTGGGTTCTAGAAGTTTTGGAAAAGGCTTAGTGCAGCGACCGAAACAATTAACTTACGGAACGCAGGTAAAAATTACTATTTCAAGATATTACACCCCTTCGGGTAGATGTATTCAGTCTTTAGATTATTGGAATAGAAACAAAAAAGGCGAAGCAGTTAAAGTAAAGCAAGAGAATTACAACCCATTTAAAACCAAAAATGGTAGAAAAGTATTTGATGGCGGTGGCGTGTTTCCTGATGTCCTTGTAGGGTCAAGCAAAATCTCGCCAATTACATCGGCTATTGTGAATAATAATTTAATTTTTGACTACGCTACAAATTACTATTACAATCATACGTTTGATGATATTAATGATTTGAAACTTACGGATAAAGATTTTTTAGACTTTAAAAACTATTTAAATACCAACAATTTTTCTTTTGAAACTGATACGGAAAAAGCTCTAAAAAAAGCATTTGAGACCGCTAAAAAAGAAGAATTGAATGATAATATTGAAAGCGATTTTAATACATTAATTTCTAATTTAAATACCTCTAAAACCAATGTTATAGATGAAAACAAAGATTATTTGTTAGAGTTGTTAACGGAAGATATCGTGAAGCGTTATGTATATAGAGAAGGTTTGTATGAATATTTTGAAATACATGATACTGAAATAAAAAAGGCTACAGATATACTTAGTAAGCCAACAACTTATCAAGGTTATTTGAAATTATAAACCCAAAAGACCCGTTTTATATCGTTTGTTGTCGTTTATTAAACCCCGTACACGTTGCCTTCTAGCGTGGTTTTAGATTTAAAATAGTATATTTATCCCTATTCAATGCCCTACTATGAATAAATTATTAGTATTAGTATTAATTACTTTCAGCAGTGTTTTTGCTTTTTCTCAAAAAGAACTAACACAGGAGGTTTATTTTGATACAGATAAATACGATGTTCCAAACACGGAAGAAAATCGTTTGTTACTATTTATTTCTACTTTAAACGATATTGATATTGAATCCATTTCAATATTTGGTTTTTGTGATGACAGAGGCGCAGATACTTACAATTTAATACTATCTCAACAACGAGCTGATGCTATTAAAGCCATTTTTGCTAATAATGAAATAAGCGAAACATTAATAACGAATGTAGGTGGCAAAGGAGAAATACTTCTTAAAATAGTTGAAGAAGAAAATCTTTTAAAAATAAGAGGTTTAAATAGAAAAGTTAAGATTATTGTAAAACCTAAGCTTCCTAAAGTTGATAAAGTTATAGAGGAAAAACCACCTAAAGAAAAAGGTGTTGTAGATCTTATAAAAGAAAGCACTAAAGGCGATAAAATTTTATTTAAAAATATCTTATTTAAAACAGGATATCCAACCGTAACACCAGAATCTAAAAAAACGTTAGAATCTATTGCTCAGGCTCTTTTAGAACGTGATGATATTTATTTCACCATTCAAGGGCATGTGTGTTGTACCCAATTTTCTAGAGACGCGCTTAACAGAAAAACTAAAAAAAGAAATTTATCTGAAGCTAGAGCTAAATATGTTTACGATTATTTTGCGAGTAAAGGGATCGATAAAAAACGTATGCGTCATTTAGGTTTGCGTAGAAAATTTCCCCTTGGTGGCGACCCTCAATTTGATAGACGCGTAGAAATACTTATAACCTATTCGGGTAACAAAGCTAATTAAACTTTAATGTGCTCCAAAACTAAGTTTATTCTAATTAGTTTCTGTTTTATTTATTATAACAGTCTTTGCCAAAACACATTTGTTCCAGATGCTAATTTTGAACAAGCTTTAATTGACGAAGGTTATGATTCGGGGCCGCTAGATGGTAATGTCCTTACTTCAAATATTAGCGATATTCTTAATTTAGATATTAAAAATAGAGGTATTACTAATTTAACTGGTATTGAAGATTTTTCAGCCTTAAAAAATCTTGATTGTTCTGGTAATCTATTAATAAACATTGATGTAAGACCCCTTTCAAACCTTCAGATTTTATGGTGTTTTGAAAATCAAATAATAAATTTAAATGTTGACCAAAATATAAGCCTTACCGCATTACGTTGCGAAAATAATAAGCTAACAAGTTTAAACCTTTCTAAAAATATAAATTTGATTGATTTAGCTTGTGAACAAAACAAAATAACAACCATTGATGTTTCAAATAGTGTTAGTTTAAATAGATTTCAATGCGGAAATAATTTGTTGAATACCTTAGATGTTAGCACCAATGTGAACTTATCCTATTTATCGTGCGAGCAAAACCAATTAACAAGTTTGAATCTTTTAAGTAATAATCAACTAAGCTTATTAAACTGCTTTAATAATCAAATTACAGAATTAGATCTTACAAGAAACCCCAACTTAACCGATGTAAATTGTAGCACTAATCAATTATGTTTATTAAACCTTAATAACAGCAGTAACAGTACTATTACAGATGTAAATTTTAATTTAAATACCGATTTAAATTGTGTTGTTGTTGATAATGCTAACGGAAATCATTCAAATTGGGTTCCGGCTTCGTTCTCAAATTATGTTGAATCACCTGACGAATGCAGAGATTTTATTCCTGTTGATTCATTAGAAAACGTGATTGGAACAAGTTATACATTACCAATGCTTAACAATGGTAATTACTTTACTGAAACCAACGGAATGGGGGCGTCATTAAATTCTGGAGACGTTATTACAAGTACGCAAACCATTTATATTTTTAATGAAACCACTTGCAATAGCAATGAAAGTAGTTTTGAAGTAATAATTAACAACAACGATTATTTTATACCAAAATATTTTACACCAAATAATGATGGTGCAAACGATGTGTGGCAAGTTTATGATAGGCTAAACCTAATTAATAATATTAGTATTTATAACAGACACGGTAAGCTTTTAAAGTTTTTACCAAATAATACTTCAGCTTGGGATGGTACTTTTAATGGCGAATTATTAAGTAGTGGTAGTTATTGGTATGAAGTTGTTTTAAACTCGCGAGAAATTTTACGTGGTTATTTTGCCTTAAAAAGATAAGCAAATAACAGGTTGAGCAGTGTCCAAACCTCTTTAATTCAAAAAATTTAAAATTATTCTTTTACCATGGCCGTATGTGGAATACCATCTTCAAGATACTCCTCACCTACTTCTTTAAATCCTAAATTTGTATAGAATTTTTTAAGATAACATTGCGCTGAAATTTTTATTTTAGAAGTCTTAAAATGGTATTTTATAGCTTTTATAGAGGCTTCCATAATATCGTAGCCATACTTAAATTGTCTTTCATTTTTAGAAACTACTACCCTACCAATACTAGTTTCTTCAAAATAATCTCCTGGTTTAAAAATACGCGTGTAAGCCACTAATTTTTCATTTTTAAAACCTAAAACGTGAAGTGCTTTTTCGTCTTTTCCATCCAAATCTTGATATACACAATCTTGCTCCACTACAAATACTTCACTACGTAATTGTAATAAATAATACAACTCGTGCTTTGTAAGCGCTTCGAAAGATTTAATTTTAACCTTTAACATAATACTAATTTTTTCGTCTTTGCGAGACTTTTCTGAAAAAAGCCGTGGCAATCTTTTTAATTAAAGTAAAACTATATTTTATCGAAATAATAAATAGATTCCCGCGCTTCCAAACCCTTGGAATGACGTTTTATATTAATCTTGCACAATAACATCTTTAGCATCGTCTTTTCCAAATTCTGGTTGAATATTTACATGATTGATATCGTATTTATGAAATACTAAATGTTCTATCTCGTGTAAAATAACATCAAATTCTGATAAGGTAATATCCTTATTAAAATCTATATGCGCTTCTAAATGAATTTCAGCTTCATTTAATTGCCAAACATGCACATGATGTACGTTTTTAATCGTTTCAAACCCATTAATTTCTTCTACAATTTTTTTTATCGGAATGGTGTCTGGAGTAAATAACATGAGTAGTTTAGTAGAGTTTTTTAATAAATCAAAACCCATCCAAATTAAATATAATCCAATAATAAAAGTAAGGACGCTGTCTACCCAATAAACTTGATAATATTTCATTAATAAGCCGCCTATTAAAACGGCAACACTAGCCATCATATCGGTTAATAAATGTAGGTAAGCGCTTTTCATATTCATGTTAGCTTCAGAATCTTTTTTTAATAAAAGAACACTTAGCCCATTAGCAATAATACCTAAAAGAGATAACCAAATAACTAAATTAGATTCTATTTCTTCTGGGTTTCGAAATCTTTTAACAGCTTCAATAATTAATAAAACAGCAACTATTATTAAGGTTGATGCATTAATAAATGCGGCTAATATTTCAGCACGTTTATAACCAAAAGTACGGTGTAAAGAGGCTTGTTTTTTTGCTAATTTATTTGCTAAAAAACTTACAACTAATGAAATAACATCACTAAAATTATGAAGTGCATCACTTAACAATGCTAAACTACCAGAAAATATACCACCTATTACTTGTGCTACGGTAATAAGAATATTAAGTAAAATAGATATAAAAAGATTACGCCCTTTTAAGTCGTTATGAGAATGTGAGTGGTTATGAGTATGATGATCACTCATTTAACAAGATAAAGGAATTTTATCTATTCTGTTTTGATGACGACCACCTTCAAATTCTGTATTTAAAAAAGTTTCAACCATTTTTAAAGCTTGTGGAATAGCAGTAAATCGTGCAGGAATACATAATACATTTGCATTATTATGTTGTCTTATTAACTCCACTATTTCATTAGTCCAACATAAACCAGCACGTATTTTTTGGTGTTTATTAGCGGTCATAGCTACACCATTAGCGCTTCCACAAATTAAAATTCCAAATTTAGCTTTACCAGTTTCAACATCTTCAGCTACTGGATGCACAAAATCTGCATAATCAACACTATCATTAGCATCTGTACCGTAATTATTAACAGTAATTCCTTTCGACTCTAATAATGTTTTAATTGCAAATTTATAGTCTGTTCCAGCGTGATCGTTTCCTATAGAAATTGTCATATATATTTTATTTAGTTCCGTACTTCGACTACCCTAAAGATAAACTACGAAAATCTTGTTCTATTATTTATAACTTCAAAGTTAATAATTGGTGGGAACTATTAATAACTAAAACAGTTTAACTTATTCATGTTTTTTAGATTTGAAACCATAAAGCTTAATATTATACCTAATATAGTTAGATTCCTTTTATTATATATTGTTTTAAGTTATTCTATGGTGTTGAAAATGATACTGATAATAAAATTTAAAAAGACTGTTAATAAGTATAGGCTTAAATAATGAATACTTGTTAATATCTAATCAGCGTTTATTATAACTTTTATTAGGTTTATATATTTAATTTTCCAATCAAAAACTGATATTAAAAAACCTAATATTTAATTCACTTTTTTTAGTAATGTTATGAGATAAAATAATGATAGATGTAAACATAAAAATTAAAATACTTATTATAAATATCACATTTTATAGTTATTAACAACTGTTAGTATAAAAATTAAAATCATTAAAAATGAACACTTTAAAATAGTATAATGTGTTAACAGAGTATAATATAATTACCATCAAAATAAAACTTAAAAAAGTTATACCGCTATGAACAGACTATAATAACCACCATTTATTTTTTTAAATTTTAAAAGAAAACTGATTATATATATATATATGTGGATAACTCTTAAAATGTGAAAATATACCAACCTCTTGGTATTGTTTGGTAATAGTGCTTAGACTAACTTTAGGTTTTATTAAAACTATAAATTATGAAACAATTATTACTTTTTTTATTATCCCCTTTATTTTTAATCGCTCAAACTCAAATTAGTTAAGATATCGATGGTGAAGCTTCTACTGATTTGAGTAGTATAGTTAATTTATCTTCTGATGGTAGTATTGTAGCAATTGGTGCACGCTTAAATGATGGAAATGGTAATAATTCAGGCCATGTTCGTGTTTATGATCTAAGCGCTGTATTATTAACAGAAAGTTTTTAAAAAAATATATTTTTCATTTTATCCAAACCCTATAAAAGAGGTATTACATATAAATCTAAATACAGGTTTAGAATTTAAACTAGTCAATATATATAATAGTTTAGGCCAGTATTTATATTCAGCTAAAACAAAAATAGTTGATATTAATACTTTAAAAAGTGGTATATATTTTATAGAAATAATAACCAATCAAGGTAAATCGACTAAAAAAATTATTAAAGAATAAAAATAGTGTTTTATAAATTATTAAAGCTCACAGTAACATGTGAGCTTTTTTTATAACTAAAAAGTAATAAAGCACTATTTAATATTAAAACCCTAACTTTGTAAAAAATAAATAGCAACTCTTCTCCTAAAACAAAGCTATTTAATAACACAATTTCCATTATCTTAGGAAATTAATATGATTACAATTTAAATGACAAATAGAAGAAAATCGAAATCCAATAAAGGGATTTCAAACCTTACAAATACAATCTTAAGTATATTAAAAAAAGAAAGAAATCAAACTTTTAACTACAAACAAATAGCTGCTAAGCTCGGTGTTAATGATGCTAGTAGTAGAAATCAAATTATAAAAAAACTTCGCGAATTACAAGGAAAACAAGAAATTGAAGAAGTAGAACGCGGTAAGTTTAAAGCGATAGTAAACACAGAATACCACACCGGCAGATTAGATTTAGCTGCAAAAGGTAATGGTTATATTATTTGTGAAGATTTTGATGATGATGTATTTATTGCATCCAATAATATCAATAAGGCTTTACATGGCGATGAAGTAGAATTTTATGCCTATAAACGCAGAAACCGAGGGAAGATAGAAGGCGAAATTACGAATGTTATAAAACGTGCAAAATCAGAATATGTTGGTGTTATTCAAATTCACAACAAAAAGAATTTTGCTTTCGTAGTACCAGATAGTAATAAAATGCAGACCGATATTTTTGTGCCTATTAATAAAATTAATAAAGCTGAAGATGGCGATAAAGTATTAGTAAAACTTGAAGATTGGCCAGAAAAAGCAGATTCACCTCATGGTAAAATAGTTCAAGTACTTGGTAAGCCTGGAGATCATAATACAGAGATCCATGCCATACTTGCTGAATACGGTTTACCAATGGAATTTCCGCATGAAGTTGAAGACTATGCTAATAAACTAGATACATCAATTACAAAAGAAGAAATAGTAAAAAGACGCGATATGCGTAACGATCTAACGTTTACTATTGATCCGAAAGATGCTAAAGATTTTGATGATGCACTTTCGTTTAAAGTGTTAGATAATGGTTTATATGAAATAGGAATTCATATTGCCGATGTATCACATTATTTACAAGAAGGCACCGTGTTAGATGATGAAGCTTACGAGCGTGCTACTTCTGTGTATTTAGTAGATAGAGTCGTACCTATGCTTCCTGAAGTATTATCAAATAAAGCGTGTTCATTACGTCCACATGAAGAAAAATTAACGTTTTCTGCCGTGTTTCAAATGAATGATACATGTGAAATAAAAAATGAATGGTTTGGTAGAACGGTAACTTATAGTGATGCACGTTATACTTACGAAGAAGCGCAAGCGGTAATTGAGTCTAAAACCAATACTATTCCTGCTGAAGTGTCATTAACTGGAAAAACCTATCAAACAGACCAAAAAATAGCAGATGCGATTCTAAAAATGGATGAACTCGCTAAAATTATGCGTGGAAAACGTATGAGTTCTGGGGCTATTTCATTCGATAAAGTTGAAGTAAAATTCGATTTAGATGAGCAGGCTAATCCTGTTGGCGTGTTCTTTAAAACCAGTAAAGATGCTAATAAGTTGATTGAAGAATTTATGCTGTTAGCCAACCGAAAAGTTTCGGAATTTATTGGTAAAAAAGATCCAAAAAAGACCTTTGTTTATCGTGTTCATGATGAACCGGACGATAGTAAACTTGCTACTTTACAAAATGTTGTAAGTCGATTTGGTTATAAACTAAATTTTAAAGATCGTAAAAGTGTATCAGCAACACTTAATAATTTATTAAAAGAAGTAAACGGTAAAAAAGAGCAAAATTTAGTCGATACGCTAACCATTAGAACCATGAGCAAGGCGGAGTATACCACGCGTAATATTGGGCATTACGGTTTAGCTTTCGATTATTACAGTCACTTTACATCGCCTATTCGTCGATATCCAGATGTTATGGCGCATCGTTTGTTGCAACAGTATTTAGATGGTGGTAAATCGGCTAATGAAGAGGTTTACGAAGATAAATGTAACCATTCAAGTAATATGGAAGGTTTAGCTACTAGAGCAGAACGTGATTCTATTAAGTACATGCAAATCAAATTTATGCAAGATCATAATGATGATGAGTTTGTAGGTGTTATTTCTGGAGTAACCGATTGGGGTATTTACGTAGAAATCATTACTAATAAATGTGAAGGTATGGTAAGTGTTCGTGATATGAAAGATGACCATTATGCGTTTGATGCAGACCAATATGCTATGGTTGGTAGAAGTAATGGAATGGTGTATCAGCTTGGTGATGAAGTTGTAGTAAAAGTTAAGAATACAGATTTAGTTAAAAAACACTTAGACTTTAATCTAATTGGGAAACCAGAAGCATAATATCTAACCAAGGAGTTTACAATAAAAAAGTAGTGTAACAATACTTAAAATTATTCTACTAGTAAGAAAATTAGTAATTATGATTTTAATAACAACAAACTCAATTAAAGGGTATGCTATAAAAGATTATTGAGGTATTATTACAGGAATAACCTATAATTCAAGCTACAAATACAAAGGAAAATCCATGTCTTTTAAAGATATGTTTAAAATGTCTAAATATTATTCAGCCTATGCGCAAGGTTTGGAGAGTATTAAAGAAGAAGTGTTTAAGAAGTTACAAGATAATACTAAAGCAACTGGTGCAAATGCTGTTGTAGGTATTAAAATTGATATGGAACCCCTAGCAAATTCATCTACTATAATTGTTTACATTACTGGTAAAGCCGTAAAAGTTGCTTAAAATTTTATACTTAATTATAATGTTTTCATAAAGTGACTACATAATGGAATAAATCTTAATAATTTTACGTTTTTAATATAAACATATACCAAATGAAAACACTTGTTAAATTTTTTGTGCTTTTTATAACAACAACATGCTTTGCGCAAAATTCTATCGAAAAAACCACTGGAGAATTCAGTGAGTTAAAAGTTTACGATTTAATAGAAGTTGAACTTATTAAAGGGGATATAGATAAAATAGTTATAACAGGAAAAAATGCTGCTGCTGTTTTAGTAAATAATAAAAATGGTACCCTAAAAATTAAAATGAAACTAGAAGAAGCTTTTGATGGTAATAAAACCAAAGTGAAACTTTATTACACTAATCTAGATGTTATAGATGCTAACGAAGGTGCTTATATTCATTCAGAAGACATTATTAAACAGTTTGAAGTAGATTTAAATGCTCAAGAAGGCGGTAAAATTAGTGTGAAACTTGATACAAAGTATGTTAATATAAGAGCGGTTACCGGCGCAGATATTATAGCTTCTGGTTTAGCTATACATCAAGATATCTCCATCTATACAGGAGGGGATTATGATGGAGAGACTTTAATAACGGAGTTCACAGATGTTTCTATAAGATTGGCGGGAACAGCCAATGTAAATGCAACCAAAAAAGTAACGGCCAAAGTAAGAGCAGGGGGAGATATTTTTATATATGGTAACCCAGATCGAATCGACGAAAGTAGAGTTTTAGGTGGCAGGGTTAAAAGGATGTAAATAAGAGTTTTAGTAAAATATACAGTACAAAACCCGTCTTTTTAGGCGGGTTTTCTTTTTGGAATTATATTATATCTTTCAGAAATTACCCATACCAAAACTATACAATTCTGTTCTTAATGGTTATTTTTATTACCTTAGCAACACTACAATTAATTATTTTATATTTTGAAGCTACTTAAATCTATAGTATTCTGGGTACTTTTCTCTGTAATAGCTTTTGCTCAAGAGCGCCCTCCTATTAATGTTTTTTCTCCAAAGGATTATGGTGCAGAAACACAAAATTGGTCTATTTCACAATCAAAAGAAAAATATATTTATGTTGCAAATAACAAAGGTCTACTAGAATATAATGGTGCTAATTGGAAATTACACCTATCTCCTAACGAAACCATAATACGCTCAGTTAATGTTATTGATAATCTAATATATACGGGATGCAATAATGAATTTGGTTATTGGCAAAGAAATGAACTTGGTTTACTGGTTTATACGTCGTTGTCTAAATCATTAGAAATTGATTTTCTGGAAGATGAAGAATTTTGGAATATTATTAGTGTTGATGATTTTGTATTGTTCCAGTCTTTAAAAAGAATATATATATATGACAAAACGAATAACACGTATAATATCATTGATTCTGAAACCATTATATATAAAATATTTAAAGTTGATGAAACTATTTATTTTCAAAAAACAAAGGATGGTGTTTATAAAATTGAAAACGGAAAATCAAAATTAGTATCAAACAATTTAGTTTTAAAGAACAATAGGTTAGTTAATATTTTTAGTAAAGACGGCAAACTTTTAATTGAAACTGAAAATAGTGGCTTCTATATTTTAGATAACAATACCTTAATAAAGTGGGATATTTCAGGAAACGAAACACTTTCCCAGTTAAGTGTATTTCGTAGCGCTCAGTTAAAGGATGGTAGCTTTATTTTAGGAACAAGGTCCAACGGTATTTTACACCTTACTCCAAGTGGAGACATTGACTATACGCTTGATGTGATACACGGGTTAAGTAATAATACCGTTCATGGTATTTTTGAAGATGCAGAAAATAACATTTGGTTGGCTTTAGAAAACGGAATTAATTGTGTTAATATTAAATCAGCTTTCAGTATTTACAAAGATGAAGAGGGTAAAATCGGGTCTGTATATACGTCTTTAGTGTTTAATAATAAGTTGTATTTAGGAACTAATCAAGGTTTATTTTATAGGCAACTCGATTCTGAAGTGGGTTTTAAATTAGTAAAAGGTATACAAGAGGCTGTTTGGACTTTAACAGAGCTGAACAATACTTTATTCTGTGGTCATGACACAGGAACGTCTATTGTAACTAATAACATCGCTAAAAAGATAAAAGGAATATCTCAAGGTACTTGGGGTATAAAACCTATAGATGGTAGAGCTGACTTATTGTTACAGGGTAATTACAATGGACTTTATGTTCTTCAGAAAGTTAATAACGAGTGGGTTTTTAGGAATAAAATTGAAGGTTTTGATAAATCATGCAAATTTTTTGAAATATATAATAACTATGTTTTTGTAAGTCATGAATACAAAGGGATATTCAAAATAAAACTAGATAGTGATTTTACAAAAGTTTTAAATATTGAAAAAGATCCTGTAATTAATAATGAATTAAAATCCAGTTTAATAAAGTATAATAACGAGTTACTTTACAGTTATAATGAGGGTGTTTTTAAATATGATAGTGTGAGTAAAGGGTTTATTAAAGACAGTGTTTTAAGTGTTTTGTCTAAAAAGGAAGACTACACCTCTGGTAGGCTTATTTTTAATAAGAGCACTAATACGTTATGGGGGTTCACTCAAAATGACTTGAATTATATCTATCTCAGTAAATTAAGTAACATTCCAAAGGTGAATAAAATTGCGTTTTCTAAGTCATTACCAAAAGGGTTGACGGGTTATGAAAATGTTTCACATTTAAAAGACCAAAAATATCTATTGGGTACTTCTAGCGGATTTATTATAGTGGACTTAGATAAACTAAAGACGCAAGCGTTTCATATTTCAATAAACTCTATAAGGAAACATAGCATAAATTCTACACCAGAAGTGGTAAGTAAAATAAGTAATGGTTTTTTTGAAAATGTAGATAATAATATTGAATTTATTTATAACGTTGCTGAATTTGATAAATTTCTGGATACAGAGTACCAGTTTCAATTAGAAGGTATGTATCCCGAATGGAGTGACTGGTCAGCTAATCCATTTATAACATTTAAAAATCTACCACATGGCAATTACAAGTTTAGAGTAAGGGCTAGAGTTGGAAATACAATAACTAAAAACGAAGCGTCATATAAGTTTGAGATCCAAAGACCCTGGTATTTATCATTTACTATGATAGCTATATATGTATTTCTTGCCTTATTCTTTTCTTTCATTTTGCACAATATTTACAAACAATATTATAAGAAGCAAAGGGAAAAAATATTACAAAAAACATTCAATGAGTTGGAGTTAAAGGAATTGGAAAATAAACAACAACTCATGAGATTTAATAATGAAAAACTAAGACAGGACATAGATAACAAGAATAGGGAACTTGGTATGTCTACAATGAGTTTAATTAAAAAGAATGAATTTTTAAATAGCATTAAAAAGGAACTACAAAGCGCTGAGGACAATACGAGTATTAAGCAAGTTATTAAAATAATAGACAGGAACTTAAATAATACAGATGATTGGAATGTATTTGAAGAAGCTTTTAATAATGCGGATAAAGATTTCTTGAAAAAAGTAAAAAGTATACATCCGGCTTTAACTTCAAACGACTTAAGACTTTGTGCTTATCTCAGGTTAAATTTATCATCAAAAGAAATTGCACCCCTGCTTAATATATCTGCGAGGAGTGTAGAAGTAAAACGATACAGGTTAAGAAAAAAAATGGATTTAGCCCATGAATCTAACTTAACAGATTATATTTTAGAAATATAGAAGCACAACAACTCTGATTTAAACCCATACAATACCACTACATTCATAGTGAAATCGGTTTTATGATGTTAACAAAACCTTAATATAACCCGCAATGAATATCACTTTGCTAATCTGATAGACGTTTTTTTGCGATGTATGTTTTTTGTTGAGGTAAGAAATATGAATTCTTTATTATTTGTGGTTATTTTTACTTCAAATCAAACAACATAATTAATATGAAACAAACATTCTTGAAAATTCTAGCACTTTTTTTTGTAGCGTTTACCAGCGCTCAAAATATAGATGTTAGTGGAAATGTACAAGACAACACGGGCTTTCCTATTCCTGGTGCAAATGTCATTGTAAAGAACACAAGTAAGGGGGCGGTTACAGATTTTGATGGTAATTTCACTATTGCAGATGTTGAAATTGGTTCTACGCTTACCGTAAGTTATATCGGTTATGTGACGAAAGAACTGGTTATTGCTGATAATTCGAATCTAATCATTCAGTTGGAAGAAGATTTGGCTCAACTTGATGAAGTTGTAGTTATCGGTTATGGCACACAAAGGAAGAAAGAAATTACAGGTGCCGTAAGTGTTGTAGGGTCTAAGACTATTGAAGCCTTAAAACCGACAAGAATAGAGCAAGCCCTTCAAGGTCAAGTGGCAGGTGTAAATATAACAACCAACTCTGGAACACCAGGAGGGGGATCTACAATTAGTATTCGTGGTGTTTCCACTAATGGAGATAGCAGGCCTTTAATTTTGGTAGATGGAAATGTTGTTGAAGATTTAAGTGTAATAAATCCCAATGATATTGAAAGCATGAATATTCTTAAAGATGCCACAGCTGGTATTTATGGAGTAAGAGCTGCAAACGGTGTTATTTTGATTACAACCAAAACAGGGCGTAAAGATATGCCTCTAAAGCTTGTTTATAATGCGTATGTTGGTTTTCAACAAACAACGCGTAAAATACCTGTTTTAAATGCTTTAGAGTATGGGGCAATAGTTAATGAGGGCTATGCCGCCTCAGGAAACACTCCTCCTTTTTCAGATCTGTCTGTCTTGGGAGTTGGAACAGATTGGCAGGATCTGGTTTTTGAATCTGCACCAGTTTTCAATCATAATATTTCATTAAGAGGGGGTAAAGCAAAATCCTCATATTCGTACAGCGCATCTTTTATAACACAAGATGGAATTGTAGGTGGTAAAAAATCTAACTTCACACGTTTTACAAATTCAGGAAGCTATAATTTAGATGTTGTTGAAAATCTTAAGTTCAAGTCAGGTATTACCTTAACAAGAACAAATAAAAAAGGACTCCCTGAGAGCGCTATCGGTTCTGTATTGTTTAACGCCTTAAACATGGCACCTAACCTGCCTGTTTATGATGCAAATCAAGAAGATGGTTTTGGTTTAGCAGACGGCTTAGGCGGAGAGGTTGTAAATCCGTTAGCACAAATGTCCAACACATATAACTCAAGTAAGGTGATGAAGCTTAATGGTTTCGCTGGACTATCTTATAATTTTCTAGAGCACTTTTCTGCTTCAGCTAATATTCAATTTAATTATGCTGAAGTAGACAATTTTTCATTTGATCCTGTTGATTATTATGGTGTGGGTAAGGTGTTTAATACGTTTACAAGTGGCGTTTTTGAAGGATTCAATATTTTTAGAGATTATACTTTCGATGGGTTTATTAAATACGAAAACACTTTTAATGACGTTCATAAATTAAATGTGGTATTAGGAACATCGGTTTTTAAAACAACGGGTGTCTTTTCCGGTAGAACCGCGAGAAACGTTATAAATAATGATAAGACAAACGCATCTGTTGATTTGGCGTCTGACGAAGAAAATATTTATCAAGAATTAGGAAGAAACCCAACATTCGATGGAAGGTTATTATCTTATTTTGGAAGACTTCAATATGATTATAAAGGTAAATATTTATTATCTGCTGTTGTTCGTAGAGATGGTTCTACAAGATTCCCATCAGGAAACAAATTTGGTATTTTTCCTTCTGGATCTATTGGATGGATAGCATCTGATGAAGAATTCATGAAAGACAATAATTTTTTCGACTTATTAAAATTTAGAGCATCATATGGTGTTTTAGGAAATGATAGAATAGGTGATTACAGATTTGTATCTCTATTAACAGGAGAAGGAACGTATTTCTTTGGAGGGAATGATGCAGAAAATCAAGTCTTTGGAAAAGCTAGTGGCGGGATTTCAAACCCAGAGATTAGATGGGAAAAACAAAAGACTTTAGATATTGGTATAGATTTAAGAATATTAGACAATAAAATAGACATTACTGCAGATTATTTTAAAAAAAGAACAGAAGATTTATTAGTGTCTCCTCAAGTTTCCTATTTATTAGGTACTGGTGCACCGCCAGTAGTTAATGCTGGAATTGTAGAAAACACAGGAGTTGAGTTCGCTATAGGGTATTCAAATAACTTTAGTGATGATTTTAAGCTTAGCGTAAAATATAATGTTACTGCTATCAAAAATGAAGTTGTTGCAGTAAGTGGTGAAGGTGAATTTCTTGAAGGTGGAGGATTTGGAATATCTCAACCTGCAATATCTAGAATGGAAGCAGGTTTCCCGTTAGGTTATTTTGTTGGCTATAAAACAGATGGTATTTTTCAGAACCAAACGGAAATTGATAATGCTGCCGTTGGAGATGTTATACCTCAACCGGGAGATTTTAAATTTGTTGATCAAAACGGAGATGGAGTTATTGATTTAGATGACCGAGTAGATCTTGGAAATCCACTTCCAGATGCTACTATGGGTCTTAATTTATCAATTGATTATAAACAATTTGATTTTTCAGCTTATGCTTTCGCTTCTGTTGGAAATGAAATTGTACGTAATTATGAGCGTAATCAGCAGTTGGTTAATAAGCCAATTTGGTACTTAGATCGATGGACTGGTCCAGGATCAACCAATTCTTTTCCAAGACAAACAATTGGGGCTAATGGAAATACAGTGTTTTCTGATTTTTATGTAGAAGATGGTTCTTTTGTTCGTTTACAGAACGTTCAGTTGGGTTATACATTTTCTTCTGATAATGACGATCGTGCTATCGACAAGTTTAGGGTTTATGTATCGGCAAGTAATTTATTTACTCTTACAGAGTATCGTGGTTACGATCCAACAGCAGGAACTGGTGCTCCAATAGGTGGTGGTATTGACCAGGGTATTTACCCAAGCGCAAGTATGTTTTTATTAGGAATTAATGTAAACTTTTAATTATAGAAAATGAAAAATTTAAAAATAACATATATCCTTTTCGCTTCTCTAATGGTGTTCTCTTGTAGCGATACCTTTGTAGAAGTAGAATCTTTGGATGAAAACTCTGAATCCTTTTTTAATACAGAAGAAGACTATCAGCTCGCTTTAGTTGCTGCTTACGATTATTTACAATCAACAGCTAAGTTTTATCAATTTGCAGAAATAGCTTCTGATAATACATTATGTGGAGGAGAAAGCGCAACAGACTCACCATACATTCAACAAATAGATGATATGATTCACACTCCTGTTGGACAAAGTGATGGTGGATTAAGGACGATGTGGCAATGGATGTATGAAGCGGTTAATCGCTGTAACTATATCATGGAATTTGAAGATAATCTTGTTTTTGATAATAAAACTAGTGTTATAGCGCAAACAAGATTTTTAAGAGCATACTATAATTTTATTTTAGTAAAATGGTGGGGAGATGTCCCAATGCTAGAAGATAAACGTATCCGATTTGGAGATCAATTTACTATAGATAGAGTTCCACAGGCGGATGTATATGCATTAATTGAAGCTGATTTAATATTTGCAGCAACAAACCTTCCATATGTGCAAAGCCAAACAGGCAGGGTTACCAAGGGGGCTGCAGAGGCGCTGCTTGGACGAGCTTATTTGTATCAAGATAAGTTTGATGAAGCGGCTGATGTGCTTGAAAACTTAATAGCAAACGGGCCACACCGTTTACTAACATCATCTGAGTACCCTGAAATGTTTGAACGCGATAACGAAAATAATATCGAATCTGTGTTTGAAGTTCAATATTCAGACGTAGACGGAGGAAGTTTTGGTTGTTTTCAATGTTTAGAAGGTAACTATTCAGTATATTTTAATGGCCCAAGAGGTTTCTTTGATTCAACTGGTAAATTTGATGCAGGCTATAGTTTTAATGTTGTAACTCAAGATGCTGTAGATGCTTTTGAAGCAGGAGATTTGCGATATGAAACATCTATATTAGATATTAATCAATATATAGCGGATAACCCTGGTTCATCATATGACCCATCAGCGGGTTACGAGCAAACAGGTTATTTTAATAGAAAGTATATTGCAAGAAAAGGTGACTTAAATATTGGAGATGCTGCTTTAACAAATCCTGATAACTATAGAGCTATTAGATACGCAGATGTGCTTTTAATGGCGGCAGAAGCTTTAAATAGAGGCGGAATAAGCGATACACGAGCTCAGGGTTATTTAAACGAAGTGCGTACACGTGCTATGTTATCAGACATAACAACAACAGGTGCTAATTTAACAAACGATATTTATAAAGAACGTCGTGTTGAGTTATTGGGTGAAGGACATCGTTTTTTCGATTTAGTTAGAACAGATAGAGCAGAAGGTACTATTCCGGGCTTTTCAAAAGCTAAAGGACATGAGCTTTTTCCAATACCTATTGAAGAGATTAATCTATCTGGAGGCCGATGGGAACAAAATCCAGGATATTAAAATAAAAAATAAAATATGAAAACATTAAAATACATATTCAGTTTAAGCATAGCTCTACTATTTTGTTTGGGTTGTGCTGAAGATGACAACGACCTTAGCTTTGTTGATAGCGTGGTCGCGCCTTCAGATATTTCAGCAGACTTTAATATATTGCAGGATAATTCTGGCTTAGTAACCATTACGCCAAATTCAATAGGTGGGGTTTCTTATAGTGTTGTCTTTGGAGACGACTCAGAGGGAGTAACGTTAGAGAACGGTGAAAGTGCTGAACATATTTATCCAGAAGGTAGCTATACTATAGGGGTTGAAGCAACGGGTATAACGGGGTTAACTGCTAGTGTTTCACAAGAATTGCTAGTTTCTTTTAGAGCACCAGAAAATCTGGAGATTACGGCAGTGATTGATGACTCAAACCCGTTTAAAGTGAATGTATCAGCAACTGCTGATTATGCTGCTTTGTTTTGGGTTTACTTTAATACAGATAATGTTGATGAAGAACCAACACCTCTTGCTCTAGGCGAGAGTGTTCCTTTTGAATATCCAACTGTGGGTGACTATACTATAAAAGTTGTAGCGTTAAGTGGGGGTGTTGAAACAACAGAATTAACTCAAGTTGTAACGATAGAGAAACCAACGGAATTACCTATAGATTTTGAAATTTTTGACGAAACCGTTCTAGTAGATTTTGATGGAGGAGTTATGACAATTGAAGATAACCCGCAGGTTGATTCAAATAATAATTCTAGCAAAGTTGCTAAGATTGTAAAAAATGCAGGTCAAGTTTGGGGAGGAAATGCAATTAAATTATCTGCTCCAATAGATTTCAGTGTGAAAAAATTAGTAACGATGGATGTTTGGTCGCCTAGACCAGGAGGAAAACTATTACTTAAAGTAGAAGATCCGGCGGACGCTCAGAACATATTTTTTGAAAAAGAAGTAACCACTGTTGGTAATAGTGATTGGGAAAAAGTCGTTTTTGATTTAAGTGAGATTGATATTACACAAGCTTATCAAAATATTGTTTTAATATTTGATAACGGAACAGAAGGTGAAGGCGGTGCTGATTGGACGTTTTATGTAGATAATATTAGACAGGCTGTTCCTGCTACAGGACCAAGTGTAACTCCTATTACTTTCGAAACACCATTTGATTTAAGGTCTTTTGATGGAGGGGATATTACAATTGTAACGAATCCTGATCAGGATCCTGCTAATGGAAATGAATCTAGTACAGCTGCTAAATTAGTTAAAGATGCAGGTCAAGTATGGGGAGGGTCAGTAATTTCTGTAACCGAACCGTTTTCCTTTTTAAATACTACAACGGTTACCGCAAAAGTATGGGCGCCGAGAGCAGGATTAACTTTGCTTATGAAATTTGAGGATGCAACACCGTTTCCAAATACAATTGCTTCAGCTGAAATAACAGCTACAACAACTGTTGCAAATCAGTGGGAGGAATTAACTTTTGACTTTACAGGAATATCTACCGAAATAGATTTTACAAATATTGTCTTAATTATGGAAAATGGTACGGAAGGAGATGGATCAGATAATTTTACAATATATGTAGATGATATTTCCACAAGAGGATTTTTAGATTTTGAACCACAACAAGATTTAAGAAGTTTTGATGGAGGAGATATTTCAATCGTGACTAATCCTGATCAGGACCCTGCAAACGGTAATGAATCAAGTACTGTTGCCAAATTAGTTAAGGATGCAGGTCAAGTCTGGGGCGGCTCAGTAATTACGGTCTCCGAACCACTGTCATTCGTAAATTCAACTACAGTTACTGCTAAAGTGTGGTCGCCAAGAGTTGGTCTAAATTTACTTATTAAATTTGAAGACGCTACGCCATTCCCGAATACAATTGCATCAGCTGAAATTACAGCCACTTCTACTGTAGCAAATCAGTGGGAGGTGTTGACTTTTGATTTTGCAGGAATATCTACAGATATTGATTTTACAAATGTTGTATTGATTATGGATAACGGGACAGAAGGAGATGGCTCAGATAATTACACCATATATGTCGATGACATAGATATAAATTAAAGTTATACTAATTTTAAAAATCAAAAAAATGAAAAATATAAAATATATAATTGGAATTTTTATTGTCAGTGCACTTCTGTTTACCAGTTGTCAGGATGACGATGGAGAAGTTGGAGAAATCATTTCTCCTACTAATATTGAAATAGCTGTTGCTTATATGGATCAAGGAGCAGAATCACAAGCGCCTGGTTTAGGAAGTGGTGAAGTAGTTTTTACTGCTTCTGCTGACAATGCTAGTGCTTACCAATTAATTATTCAAGGGCAAACAAAAGTTCAAAGCATTGGAAGTGTAGCTCATATTTTTACCACATTAGGCACAAAAACCTACACGGTTACTGCGATTGCTTATGGTACAGGCGGTGCTTCGTCTACTAAATCTATTCAAGTTGAAGTGCAAGCTTTATACGAGCCGCCAGCGGATTTGTTAGAGATGTTAACATCTAACAGCGAAAGAACGTTTAGAATAGATGTTGACACACCAAACTATTTTGGTTTAGGCCCTATAGGAACTACAAGATTAGGAGAATATTACCCTAATGGGGGCACGCCTGACAAGTCTGGCACAGGCATGTATGATGATCGTTATGTTTTCAATAGTGATGGTACGTTTACGCACATTACGAACGGAGCTGTTTTTGGTAGGGAGGTACTCATTAATGAAATTGGTGGTCCTGGAGATGGCGCTGTAGATGGCGCTGATATATTGAATTATACGTATGCTGATTACACAGGAACTTGGTCCTTAACTGCTCCAGGAGGAGTTGAAACATTAACGTTAAGCGGATTAGGTTTTATTGGTTATTATATAGGAGGAAATCATTCTTATAGAATATTGGAAAGAGCAAATAATACATTTAGTATACTGTCCACCGATGGAAATAATGAATTTGATTGGAATTTTATCTTAATTGCTGATTAAGCATCACTGTTAAAAGTTTAATAAGAGCAGGGGTTGATAGTATGAATACTTTCAACCCTTTCTGTTAAAATTATATTCTTACTTAAATATTTAGTTTATGAAAAAAACTTCAAATTTAATTGCGTTTCTTTTATGTTACTTGATTTCAGTAATGATAGCAGGTTGTTCTAGTGATACTGATTCAGATATTGTTGATCCTGTTGTTGATCAGGAGGAACAACCTCTAATTACTCCATCAAATTTGACACTATCTCTAGATGTGGTGGGATCTGGTTCAAACAGTCCTTACGGGGATGGATCTGGAATTGTGAATTTTGTGTCAAACGCAAAAGATGCTGTTTCGTATGGGTTTATTATCAATAATAAAGCAGAACAAAAAAGTACAACTGGAACATACCAATATGTTTTTGATGATATTGAAGGTGTTGAAAACCATGAAATAAAAGTAATAGCGTACTCTAGTACTGATATCGCTATATACAAAGAAAAAACGGCTCGTGTTGCCTATTATATTGGAGACGCCCCATTTTGGGCTGAGGAGTTCTTTGAAAACGGTGCCCCAAATCCATTAAATTGGAACTATAACATAGGCGCTGGAGGCTGGGGAAATAATGAGTTGCAAACATATACTAAAAGTCAAGAGAATGTGTTTGTACAAGATGGCCTGCTTAAAATTAAAGCTAAGTCAGACGGTGCAGGAGGTTTTACTTCTGCTCGCATTAAATCCGAAAACTTATTTGAATTTACCTATGGCACAGTTGAAGTGCGCGCTAAACTGCCTGCATCAAAGGGCACATGGCCTGCAATTTGGATGCTTGGTGCTAATTTTGATTCTGTGGGCTGGCCAGCGTGTGGTGAAATTGATATTATGGAACAAAAAGGATGGGATAAAGATAAGGTTTTGGCTACTTGCCATTGGTCAAATAATGGCAGTTATGCTGGTTATGGTCTAGAAACAACAGTTAATAATTCGTCTAACAATTTTCATGTTTATAAACTGGAGTGGATTGAGGGGGGGTCCATAAAAGCTTCCGTTGATAATAAAGAATATTTCGTAATGACTACAAACAATGGCATGCCCTTTAAGTCTAATTTTTTCTTTATTCTTAACGTGGCAATGGGCGGTAATTTAGGCGGTGATATTGACGCTTCATTTACTGAAGATACTATGGAAATTGATTATATAAGAGTATATCAATAAATCATTTAATATGTAATCAAAAATAGGATCATTAGAAATATACGTAACCCTTTTCTAATATATTATTGTAATTGAAACATTTTAGAATAATTAGTGGGTGTTTAACAAATTATAATTAGCAACTTTAATTAGAATGTTAACCGCTAAGAATGTTGTAAATTTTTCTACTAATTTATTAAAATTGCTAAACACATGCTAATGAAGTTTGCGAGTTTTAAACCTCGATCAAATAATTAATTCCCTAATATTGTTGACTAATTTATGGCTAATTAGCATGAATCGAATGGTTTTCTTTCTGATTAAACACGGTAGCGGTTAAATAGTGTTGTTTTCTTAATCATTATTTTTAGTAAGTGAATCCGATTAACTAATTCAATGACAAGAGTAGTTTAGCACAACAATAGGTAATGAAACCACAACATTACCACAACATTCTCTCTTTCTTTTATATGGCCTTTAACGCTATAAGGTCTATTTTACATCCTCAGCCACTCATTAATTGCCATTTTATCAAAAACACACTAGATTTATTTAGATTGTATGTTTTTTGTTGCGGTCTTTTTTAAGGAATTGCCAATTTATTGGGTAAATTTAATTTCCTAAAAAAGCATTGTTAGGTTTGTATAATCAGGGCAGGTTTAAAACAAAATTTATATTCTAACTCTAAATAAATAAAACTATATATTATGAAAAACAATTTTCTAAGATTAATACTTTTATTATTCACCACGGCCATGTTTGCTCAGGTAGATAAGGTGTCGGTTGTAAGTAATGATGAGGGAATGAAACTGGTAGTTAACGGAAAAGATTTCATGATTAATGGAATGAACTGGGATTTTATTCCGATTGGAACCAATACCGTGGATGCCAATTTTTGGAATAAGTCTGATGATATTATTAAAGCAGGTCTTGATACTGAAATGTCGCTTTTAAAAAACATGAATGTTAATGTGATACGTCAATATACTGGAGTTCCTGCTAAATGGATTAAGTATATATACGAAAAATATGGCATTTATACCATGTTGAATCATTCGTTTGGACGTTACGGATTAACACTTGATGGTGTTTGGACACCTGTCACTATTTATTCAGAAGCAAGAACGCAAGATTACCTGCTTTCAGAAATTGAAACGCTAGTTAAGGAATATAAAAACACGCCAGGTTTACTAATGTACTTGTTAGGTAATGAAAATAATTATGGTCTTTTTTGGCAAGGAGCAGAAACAGAAGATTTTCCAGATGATCAAGAACGAATAAATTTTATTGGTGAGAGTCGAGGAAGACCCATGTATAAGTTAATGAATGAGGCGGCAAAGAAAATTAAGTTGATGGATTCAACGCACCCAGTGGCAATATGTAACGGAGACGTACTCTTTATTGATATTGTAGCCGAAGAGTGTAAAGATGTTGACATTTATGGAACGAATACGTATCGTGGAGCATCTTTTACAGACATGTTTAAAGTAGTTAAAGAGAAGCTTAACAAGCCGCTAATGTTTACAGAGTTTGGAGCGGATGCTTTTAATGCTATTAAAAACTCTGAAGATCAAAAATCTCAGGCGTATTATATGGTAAGCAACTGGAAAGAGATTTATGAAAATGCAGCAGGTCTAGCTAAAGAAGACAACTCTATTGGAGGATTTACATTCCAATTTAGTGATGGTTGGTGGAAATTTGGGTTTGACGATAGAAAAAATGCTGATAAACATGATAACAATGCATCTTGGGCTAATGGAGGTTATGGGATAGATTTAGCGCCTGGAGAAAATAATATGAATGAGGAATGGTTTGGTATTTGCGCTAAAGGAGCAACAGACCCTAGAGGACTTTATGAATTATATCCAAGAGCGGCATATTATGCTTTAAAAGAAGCACACCAATTAAACCCTTATGATGAAGGCGTTACCGAAGAATTTGTCAAAAATCATTTTGACAATATTCAATTAATGGACGCAGTTTTGAAAGCAAGAGGCGATAAAGCCGCTTTAATTGGAGAGAAAGCGGGTAAAATAAGTATAAGCAATTTAAGAGCGGAGTTTACAACATTTAATATAGGAGGTAGTCTTCTTACAACACCTGAGACAGCAGATCCTAATGAGTCAGTTTATCCAAACGAACTTGGTTTCGATCATATGCAATCGTATTTCATTGGGGTTGAAGGGAATCCTGCACCTAATATGAAAGCTAATGTCAATTTTAATATACTTGGCAATGTAGCAGAAAATCCTATAGATGAAATTTTTTATGAAAATACTGGACGTTCATTTTCGGTAAATACAGACGATGGAAATGTGACTATTACTGATCCAAATCGAGTAAAAATATATAACGCTGAATTTGAATGGAATGCTAAAGAATTTGATTTGCGAGGTTTTTACAGAACGGGTCATTTTCATTGGGGTTATGAGGGCGATTTCTTTGGACTCTATCCAGAGGCTAATTACGGACCTAATTTAGATATTTATAATGGCGAAATCTCAGGGATTGAGATAGATGGTAAAGGAGCCTTAGACGGTTTAAAGGCAGCTTTTGGCCCTCAATTATGGTGGGGAGCAAACCCTGCGGTATTATTGAAATATAGCACACAAATAAACCATTGGGATATTACAGGGGTCTATCATGAAGATATAGACGATGTTGGTGAAGCTGTAACTTCAATAGCTATTCCACTTCCAAAAACTCGTCGTGTTACACTTCATGCTGAAAAAGAATTTGGAAAATTTGGTTTTGAAATTGGAGGTATATGGGGTGGACAGCCTTTAAACGGACGTGAATTTCAAATAGCAGAAGATAATCCAAATTATAACGAAGGTGGTTCTAATCCAAAATACATCATTTATAACGATAAGATTAATTCAGACGATAACTGGGGTGCAAAAGCTAAAATAACCTATTCAGGTGGTGCTTTTAACTGGTATGGTCAAGCGGCATATATGGGCTTAGTGGCTAATGGTGGTGCAGACCAAACAAAAACATTTACAGGTTGGAGACTTAAAGATACTGGTAGTGGAAACCAAACTAATATTTTATCAGGTTTCACCTTTCAAGTTGGTGACTTTCAAATTGCTCCAAATTTCTTATGGCAAAAACCAATTGTTGAAGCCATGCCTAATGATGTTCAGTCTCCTGGAAGACTTAGAAATATTCAAGATGACCCATTTGCGGTAAGAGCTAATAGAGAAACTACAGCAGGAGAACTTTTAATTTCATTTGATCCTACACCAGGAACATGGATGTATGAATGGGATAACGATAGAGCTGAAGATGCGAAGTTTGCATTTAACCTTGGTTTTGTGTTTCGCCATCAACCAACAGCTCAAGATGCTGCGATTGGCTTTTTAGCAAATCGTTCAGCCTTTGCATTTCCTAATGCTACTCCTGCACAAGATTTATGGGAAGTAAATTCGCGTATCGTCTCTAAAGTGGATACAGATTTAGGGTTAATAGCTAATTTATACTTTGGTAACGCACAGTCAAACGGTAGTGACGAACGATTAATCGAGCGTATTGGAGGTGATATTAGATTGATATATAATAAACTGAAATTAACCCATTCTTTCAAAATTAATGACTGGGGTCCTTTTGATTATCATCGAGATTTCAACCTCACTTACCCGGTGCAGCTTATGTTAGATTTATCTACAACATTAGGAAAGCCAGATTGGTTTATCCTTCCAAATACTCAAATCGGAATACGCGGAACATGGCGTGGACTAAATGAATATTCTCCACGTTACTCGCCTAACGTAGTGCCACCTAATACGTTTCCAGCAGTACCAGCCATAAGTTCTGTTGGTTTTGGTGATGGTAATGAATGGGAGATTAGAACATACATACACATCAACATTGGAAAATAAAAAATAGAGAAACATGAAAGACATAAAATTTATTTATTCAAAAATAATACTGCTCTCAGGGTTACTTTTTTTAGTAACTATGGGATGCGAAAGAGAAATTTCAAATGAGGTAGAGTTCGCCACTAACGATAGTTCTGGAGAGATTTTTACCGATTCACCAATCGGTCTGGGTAGTGATTTTTACTTTCCATTTGGAGGTTCTAAAGCAACAGCTTGGACGGTAGATGAAAGCGAAGGTTACGAAAGCGAAGCTTCTATGCGTTTTGATGTACCGAATGCAAACGATCCTGAAGGCAGTTATGCTGGGGCTATTTTTAGAGTAGATGGCGCAGGACGTAACCTTACCGAATACGATGCATTAACTTTTTGGGCTAAGGCGTCGCAAGGTGTTTCTATTGGTTCAATCGGATTTGGAATTGATTTTGAGGCAGATAAATACCAGGTGACTAAATCAGAATTAAGTTTAAGTACCAATTGGGTTAAATACACAATACCAATACCGGATGCGTCTAAGCTCATTGAAGAAAGAGGTATGTTTTGGTATTCTGCCGGAACACAAAGTACGGGTGGAAATGGCTATACGTTTTGGATTGATGATCTCCAGTTTGAAAAACTAGGAACCATTGGACAACCTTTACCAAAGTTATATGACGGAAAGAATGCAGAAATGCAAACCTTTGTGGGGACAGATGGCGTATTAGATTTACCAACCGTAACATTTAATTTGGGCTCAGGTCAAAACACAACTCTTTTAGTAGCACATAGTTATTTTGACTATATGTCTTCTGAACCAAGTGTTGTAAATGTTACTAAAGAAGCAGGCCTTTCTGAGGCTCTTAAATCTGGTCAAGCTGTTATTACAGCTTCATCTGCAGGAGTTCAAGCAGAAGGAACATTAACTATAAGCGTATTAGGTGATTTTAATTTTGCTCCAACACCAACAAGAGACCCCAATAATGTTATTTCAATATTTAGTGATGTATACAACAACGTACCGGTTGACTTTTTTAATGGGTTTTGGCAGCCATATCAAACTACAGAATCTGCTGATTTTGAAATAAACGGAGATAATGTTTTAAACTATACTAATTTTAATTTTGTTGGTAATCAATTTGCGAACCCAACTGTAGACGCAACAGAAAAGTCTAATATACATATTAATATGTTTATTCCTGGCGAAGTACCTGGAGACATGGACTTTTTAATTACGCTTCTAGATTTCGGTGCTGATGGCGTTGAAGGCGGTGGTGATGATACGAGGGAACAAGTGTTTTTTAATAAATCTATATGGGTTGCTAATACATGGATTACATTAGAGTTTCCTATCACCTTGACCAATAAGAATGCCATAGGACTCATTATTTATGAAAATATTAATTTTTCATCATTAACAAATTTTTATTTGGATAATATTTATTTCTACAGTGAGTAATACTGCATTTAGATATTAAAATTTAACACTATGAATTCAAAAAATATAATAAGAATGAAAACAAAAATCTTTAAGCAGAATCTAATATCTAGAAAAGGAAACTTAGTATTGGGTTTTCTGAGTCTTGCATTATTAGTTTCATTTACGCTGTTTACTGGCTGTTCAACAGATGAAAATCAAACGGTTGCTAGATTTACAGAATTAGTAATGGCTGATGAGTTTGATGTAGATGGTGCTCCGAACAGCGACATTTGGAACTATGATATTGGTACAGGAGTTAATGGATGGGGCAATGAAGAATTACAGCACTACACAGACCGCCCAGAAAATGTAACGGTTCAAAATGGTATGTTATTAATTACTGTTAGAGAAGAAGCGTTTGAAGGCTCCAAATATACTTCGGCACGACTTTTAACTAAGGGGAAATTTGAACAAAAATATGGTCGTTTTGAAGCCCGTATGAGACTTCCTAGTGGTAAAGGTTTATGGCCGGCATTTTGGATGTTAGGTACTAATATAGAGGAAGAACTTGACGATGACCTTGATACATATAAATGGCCATTTTGTGGTGAGATTGACATCATGGAAAATGGAGGATCAAAACCAACTGTAGTAAGTGGAGCTCTTCATGGCCCAGGATATTCTGGAGGTATGCCTATATTAAAAAAATACGACTTACAAAACGAACGTGTGGACACCGGATTTCATGTTTATGGTATCGAATGGGGCCCAGAGTATGTAAATTTTTATGTAGATGATGTATTATATAACCAAATAACTCCTCACGACTTAACGGATAATCCTTTTCCAGAATACTATGAGGATATTTTGACAGATGCGGAATATAATCTATACAAAGAAAAGTGGAACCAATGGGTATATGACCAGCCATTCTATATGTTATTAAATGTTGCCGTGGGTGGTTTATTTGATGGATCTCCTAATGAAAACACTATTTTTCCTCAAACCATGCTCGTAGACTACGTAAGAGTATATAAGAGCAGTATCAACTAATCAAACAAAAAGACAATGAAAAAATTAATTAGAACATTTAAACAATTATCCATTTTATTCTTGGCTATAACCTTTTTTGGTTGCGAAGATGATGACGCCGTTTTACCAAAGGTTAATGCTGATTTTACCTATGAGATTAATACAGATACAGGAACAGTAACTTTTATTAATACTTCAGAACAGGCGACAACTTATAGTTGGGATTTGGGGGACGATACGAGTTCAACACTTATTAACCCAGTTAATGTTTATGGAAATGGTACATATACTATCGTTTTAACGGCATCAAACGTAGCAGGATCTTCTGATACTGTTGAGTATACTATTACAATAAACATTCCGCTTCCCGTAACATTACCTATTACTTTTGATGATGATAATGTTAAATATGAAGCCGTAGCTTTTGAAGGCGCAGCCTTTGATATTGTTGATAACCCCGCTCTCGGAGGATCAAATGATAAAGCTTCTAAAGTTGGCTCTATAACAAATAGTGGCGCAACTTATGAAGGTCTGTTTTTTGAATTAGGAACGGATGTTGATTTAAATACAAATAAAACCATCACAATGAATTTCTGGGCAGATGCCGCAGTAGATGTTTTAATGAAACTTGAAGAAGGCTCTACATCTACACCAGACGTTATTGTTAGCCATTCTGGTAGTGGATGGGAAGAACTTTCGTTTATTTTCACTTCTACAAGTAAATACTCAAAATTAGTAATATTTGTAGATGGGCCCGGCACAACAGATGGTACTTTTTATATGGACGATATTATACAAGTTAAATCGGCACCAGTAATCACTTTAAATGGAACCGATCCTTTAAGTATCTTAATTGGAAGTACATTTACAGATCCAGGAGCAACGGCTATAGATGGTTATGGTGTAGATATCACGAGTGATATTGTAATAGCAGGAGATATTGTAGATGAAAATACCGCAGGTACTTATATCATTACCTATAACGTTAGTGATGATACTGGTAAGGCCGCGGCTGAAGTTACAAGAACGGTTATAGTTGCTGCAGATATTGTAGCACCGGTAATCACGTTAACTGGTAGTGACTCAATCAATGTTACCCTTGGAGATTCATTTACAGATCCAGGAGCAACGGCTACGGATAATGTAGATGGAGATATTACTGCTAGTATTGTAGTTGCAGGAGATACTTTAGATGTAAATACAGCTGGTACATATACCATAACCTACAACGTTAGTGATGCCGCTGGTAATCCCGCGACTGAAGTTACAAGAACAGTTATAGTGGCTGCACCTGGTGCATGTACCGCAGAAACTAATGAATCATATAGTGCTGCAGACTTAAATATGACTTTTCTAACAGATCCAAGTGCATTTATTATTTCTGATGGTGCTGGTTTTGAATGGATTGACAATCCTGATTCTGATAATGCTGTAAACACGTCTTGTAAAGTTGGGCAAATAACAAAAAGTGGACAGTTTCCTTATGACAATAATCAGTTTGATTTAGATGGGAAATTAGATTTTAACAACAATTCCGGTTTAAAAATAAAAGTGTGGTCTGGTTTAGCAGATACACAAGTTAGAATTAAACTAGAAGAGATAGGGAATTCAGGTAATAATATTGAACAAGAGTTAACAACTTCAGTAATCAGTGGATGGGAAGAATTAACATTTCCATTTTCTAGCGGAGATAGTGATAAGTTTAACAAAATTGTAATTTTCTTTGATTTAAATGAGAATAATACGGGTACTTATTATTTCGATGATTTGGCACTTTACGGCGACGGTGGTGGCACACCACCTTCTACTGATTGCACCGCTCCTCCTGCAGGCGACTTTATTGCCAATGGTGATTTTGAAGCAAATAACGGTGATGGTTGTGGTTGGTTATTTTTTGATGTTAATACTACCAATGGAGGCGAGTCTGTAGTTAGCAGTGCCGAAAGTAATGGTGGCACCTATTCTGCGAAAATTACTAGTGGACCATTTAATAATCCAGGTATTAAGAATGAAAGATTTGGCGCAGGAACAATTTCACCTAACCAGGCGCTTAATGTATCGTTAGACTCTAAAGTAGAATCTCTAGTAGATGGTGCTTTAGTTAATGTTCTAGCCTTTTCTGAAAGTGCTGTTAACGGAGAGCCTGCCATATTGCACAACCTTGGGTCTATAAATATAGCTCCAGGTGCATGGAACACTAATACGTTTACTTTTACTACTGGAGGCACTGTTTCTGGTGGGGTATCCTTATTAATTGAGGTTGTATGCGGCGGCGCAACAACTTGTGAAGGAATCGTATATATTGATAATGTTTCCGTTACTGTAAATTAATTTAATTAGAGATAATATTAATTATTTAAAAAAATAGAAATGATAATAAATAAGTAGAACATATTTAAAAAGGTTAGTTTTTTTAAGATTAACCTTTTTTCAAAAATTTATTTGTTCTTTATAAATTTGCCCCTTTAATTTTTTGTTATTCGTCATTTTTAAAACTTATTTATTACAATAAATTTAGTTAATACATGAAAATACAAACCAAAACAAACTATTTTAAACGGACAGTTAATGTATTGTTAATAACACTCATTGGATTTATATCGAACAAAAATAAGGGTGTAAATAATATAGCAGAAAATAAAGCACTATTGCTATATAAATAGGAGTTTTTGTAGAGGTTAAATTTTTCAATTCCTATGGTTGATTATTTAGATTCGCGTAAATAATAAAATGACATGAAAATATTAAAAAAATCTTTTTCTTTAAAAAAACCGAGCATATTGTTATCTGTTTGGTTCTTATTTTCTGCTTGCGAGTCAAATACAAAAGCCACTTCTACATTAGTCGAAGTTGAGGATAACGTTTCATTAAATATAGAAACCATTAAAAGTCAAGTTTACACAACCGCGCACAGTACAAACTTAAAATTAACTTTAACGGATTCATTAAAATTTGAGGGATTCAAACAACCTTTGGAAACCGATGCTTCAATTATTGTTGATGTTACAAAAGAGTTTCAAACCTTTTTAGGAATTGGAGCGGCTTTAACAGATGCGTCAGCAGAAACATTTTATAAACTTACTGAAGCCAACCAAGCTAAATTTTTAGAGGCTTATTATAATCAAGAAAAAGGTATTGGTTACTCACTAGGGCGCACTATTATTCATAGTTGCGATTTTTCAACATCAAGCTATACGTATATAGAAGAAGGCGATAAAGAACTTACAACCTTTAATATCGATCACGATAAAAAATATAGGCTTCCATTTACAAAAAAAGCTATTGAAGCTGCAGGAGGAAAATTAACCATGTACGCAAGTCCTTGGAGCCCTCCAGCATTCATGAAGTCGAATAATGATATGCTAAAAGGCGGTAAATTACTTCCTGAATTTTACCAACCTTGGGCAAATTATTACGCTAAATTTATTAAAGCATACGAAGCAGAAGGTATTCCTATTTGGGGATTAACCATTCAAAACGAACCTATGGCGGTTCAGCGTTGGGAATCTTGTATTTATACGGCAGAAGAAGAGCGCGATTTCTTAAAAAATTACTTAGGGCCTACTTTAGAAAAAGAAGGCTTAGGGGACAAAAATATTATTGTTTGGGATCATAATCGTGATTTATTATTTCAAAGAGCAAGCACTATTTTAAATGATCCAGAAGCCGCAAAGTATGTGTGGGGAACTGGATTTCATTGGTATGAAGATTGGAAAGACGGTATTCCTATGTTTGATGCGGTAAAACGCGTAAAAGAAACCTATCCTGATAAAAATTTAATTTTTACTGAAGGTTGTAATGAGAAGTATGACCTAAAAAGAATTGAAACCGAAGACCCAAAACTAGCAGAGCGTTATGGTAAATCGATGATTAACGATTTTAATAATGGTACGGTAGCTTGGACCGATTGGAATATACTTTTAGACCAAACAGGTGGTCCAAACCATGTTGGTAATTTGTGTTTTTCTCCAGTTCATGGCGATACGAATACAGGCGAATTAACATTCACTAATTCATACTACTATATCGGTCATTTTTCAAAGTTTATTCGCCCCGGTGCAAAACGTATTGTAAGTGTATCTAGTGTCAATTCTTTACTAACTACAGGGTTTAAAAATGAAGACGGAAGCATTGTTTTAGTGGTTATGAATGATAGTGATAAAAAAATCGATTATAGTCTTACAACACAATCAAAAACGGCCATGTTAAAAATAGTGCCGCATTCAATTCAAACTATAGTATTAACCAACTAAAGAAATAGAAATGTCTAAAAAATTAATACTTATTGCGTTTGTAGTGTCCTTAGGGGGGTTCCTTTTTGGTTTTGATGCTGGTATTATTTCGGGTGTCATGTCTTATGCGGGTCCTGAATTTAATTTAAACGATATTCAATCAGGTTGGGTAGTCAGTTCACCATCATTTGCAGCTATGATTGCCATGATTTTCTCTGGACGATTAAGTGATATTGTTGGTCGAAAAAAAATACTCGTAGTTGTCGCTTTTTTATATGCAGTTTCGGCATTATTATCAGCGTACGCCATCTCTTATGAAATGCTTTATATAGCACGAATGATTGGTGGATTAGCGTTTGGAGCTGCATTGGTTTTAGCGCCAACGTATATAGCAGAAATTTCTACAGCCGAAAACAGAGGTAAACTAGTTTCAATTCAACAATTAAACATTGTACTTGGCTTTTTTGCAGCATTTTTAAGCAACTATTATTTTAATAAATACAATACATCTGGTGATTCTTTTGTTACAGACGAAAATGTATGGCGATGGATGCTTGGCGTAGAGTTGATTCCTGCAGTTTTGTATTTTATTTTCCTGTTTTTTATTCCGAAAAGTCCACGTTGGCTGTTTACAAAAAACAGAAATGAAGAAGCTAAAAAAGTTTTGGTGAGCGTCTATGGCGAAGTCAAAGCAACAGAAGAAGTTGATACTATTTTAAGTAGCTTAGAAGGTACGGTTTTAAAAGCCGTAGAAAAAGTAAAGCTCAAAGACCTATTTAAACCGGCATTAAGGTTTGTTTTAATAGTTGGCTTGGTGGTTGGCGTTTTACAACAAATAACAGGAATAAATGCTGTTTATTTTTATGCAACTTCCATTTTTAAACAAACAGGAATAGGAACAGATGCGGCTTTTGCCTCAGGTGTTTTGCTAAGTTCCATTACAGTAGTTTTCACATTTGTAGCCATGTATTTAATAGACCGCATGGGAAGACGGCCATTACTGTTGGTCGGTACAGCTGGTATTGCAATAAGCCTTTTACTATGTGCTTATGGTTTTAAACAAGCAACGTATCAATTAACCTCAGAATCTATTACAGAATTAAAATTTGAAGGTGCCAACAAGCTATCAATTTACGTCGATAAAGTTTATAATAATGATGTGGATTTTAAAAACGATATGAAATCGGCTTTAGGAAATCAAGTATATTCTAAAAATGATGGGGATATTTTAGAAACAGCAACTATTATAAATGCAACCTTAGTATTAATAGGTGTTTTGGGCTTTATTGCTTGTTTTGCCTTTTCACTGGGACCTGTAATGTGGGTGTTATTATCTGAATTATTTCCAAATAAATATCGTGGATTTACTATTGGTGTTATAGCCTTTGTAAACTCTTTTATAAGTTGGGTAGTGCAATTAATTTTTCCTTGGGAGTTATCAAATTTGGGTAATGCATTAACCTTTTTCATTTTTGGAGCCATAGCATGTATTGGATTTTTTGTTATGATAAAAATATTACCAGAAACCAAAGGAAAATCATTAGAACAAATAGAAAGAGAACTAGTTAGAGATTAAAAGGTTTACCGATGAAAAATATTTTTACAATATGTTTTTGTTTTATAGCTCTCATGGGATGTAAAAATGGTAATTCAAAACAGAATACAACAAAATTAGAATTAAATACATTAAAAAGTAAGGTGGCTAAAGTAACTATAAAGAATACCGAAGGTAAATACCAGTTATTAGTAAATAACGAACCCTTTTATATTAAAGGGGCGGGATTAGAGTTTGGTAATATTCCTGCTTTAGCAAAACATAATGGAAATTCATTTAGAACTTGGCGTACTGATAACGGAGAACAAAGCGGAAAAGAAGTTTTAGATGAGGCTCATAAATATGGGCTAATGGTTACCATGGGCATTGAAGTTGCCAGAGAACGCCATGGGTTTGATTATAATGATGAGGCTGCTGTAAAGGAGCAGAAAGAAAGAATAAGAAAAGAAGTATTAGAATTTAAAGACCACCCGTCTTTGTTAATTTGGGCTATAGGCAATGAACTGAATTTAAGATCAACCAACCCTAGAGTCTGGGATGCTGTTAACGACATTTCTAAAATGATTCATGACATTGATCCTAACCATCCTACTACAACGACCCTTGCGGGGATGTCGCAGCAAGACATAGAATATATTAAAGAACGCTGTAAAAATATTGACATACTATCTATTCAATTATACGGATCCATTGTAAAATTACCAAAATTTTTAAAAGATTTTGGTTGGATAGGGCCTTATATGGTTACAGAGTGGGGTGCTACTGGTCATTGGGAGGTGCCAAAAACATCTTGGGATATTCCTATTGAGGAAAATAGCTCTGTTAAAGCCGCTAACTATTTAAAAAGGCATCAAATTGCTATTGAATCGGATACCACACAATGCCTTGGATCTTATGTGTTTTTATGGGGACAAAAACAAGAACGTACACCAACATGGTATGGTGTTTTTTTAGAAGATGGTAAGGAAACAGAATCCGTAGATGTTATGCATTATATTTGGAGCAAAAAATGGCCGGAAAACAGAACCCCTCAAATAAAATCGTTCACTTTAAATAATAAAACAGCTTATCAAAGTGTCATTCTCAAACCTAATAAGGACGCAAAGGCAACTATTGATATAGTAGATTTTGAAAATAATACGATTAATTATTCTTGGGAGGTATTACGAGAAAGTACAGATTTAAAAGATGGTGGAGATAAAGAAAATCGTCCAGAAAGCATAGATATTCAATTAACAAGAAATCAAAACAGAGAAATAAATTTTAAATTGTCTGGAAAAGGCAACTATCGTTTATTTGTATATGCAGATGATGGGTATAATCACGCTGCAACTGCAAATATTCCATTTAAAGTTGAATAAAAAATAACGAACCAACCTCAAATAATAAGAATGAGGTTTTATGATAAACCAAAACATAAAAAGTAAAAATTAATGAGCAGCAATACAATATATATAGGAAGCAAAAAAGCGTCTTTTGAAACCAAGGAGATCAAAGGGAAGCCTATAGAATTCGAAAACGAAGATTACTACAAAATATCTAATAGCGATGCCATGAGACCTTTTTTCATGAGCATTGTCAGCGATTCTAACCACTGGATGTTTATTTCAAGTAATGGTGGATTATCCGCAGGAAGAAAAGATAGTGAATCTTCACTTTTCCCTTATTATACAGACGATAAGATTACAGAATCTGCTGATATTACAGGTAGCAAAACGATTGTTCAAGTTCATTCTGAAGGAAAAACCTATTTATGGGAACCTCTTTCTGAAAGGTATTCAGGGATTTATAAAACCCAAAGAAATTTATATAAAAATAGCCTAGGAAACAAAGTTGTTTTTGAAGAAATCAATGAAGATTTAGGGTTGACTTTTAGATACGCATGGAATTCAAGCGACCAGTTTGGATTTGTAAAAAAATCTAGCTTAGTAAACAATACCAAAGAAAATATACAAGTAACTATATTAGATGGTATTCAAAACATTCTTCCTTACGGGGTGTCTGAAGATTTACAAAATAAGCGAAGCAACTTAGTGGACGCCTATAAAAAATGTGAGTTGGATGCCAACACGGGTATTGGTACTTATGCATTGAGTTCTATGATTGTAGATAAAGCAGAGCCTAGTGAAGCATTAAAAGCAACTGCTGCGTGGTCTGTAGGGATAGATAATGCAAAATATTTAGTCTCATCTTCTCAGTTAGACAATTTTAGAAAAGGTAAAGAGATCACTCAAGAAGTAGATGTAAAAGCAGAAAAAGGTGCTTACTTTATCTGTGCAGATTTAACATTAACATCAGGGTCTGAGAAAAGTTGGATGATTGTTGTAGATCTAAACCAAACAATGGTTACCATTAATGAGGTTTCTGAATTGATTAAAAGCGAGTCAGACCTTAATGCAGTAATTCAAAAAGATATAGAATTAGGATCTAAAAATCTATTAGAGTTAAATGCGGCTTCTGATGGGTTACAATTAACGGCTGATAAATTAAAAAACTCAAGACATTTTTCTAACACCCTATTTAATATTATGCGTGGTGGTATTTTTGATGATGGATATCAAATTGAAAAGTGGGATTTTGTAAAATATCTTGAAATTGCCAATAAAAAAGTATTCAAGAAAAAGGAAGATCTTCTAAAAAACCTTCCTGAACAATTTACACAAAGTGATTTAAAAAAATTAGCCGATCAGGATGAGGATAAAAATTTCAAAAGATTGGCTATTGAATATATGCCGCTTAAATTTAGTAGAAGGCATGGAGATCCAAGCAGACCATGGAATAAGTTTTCTATTAATACAACAAGTGAATCTGACGGTTCGAAAATATTGGATTACGAAGGAAACTGGAGAGATATTTTCCAAAACTGGGAAGCTTTAGCACATTCGTACCCAGAGTTTATTGAAAGTATGATTCATAAATTCTTAAATGCTACAACTTTTGATGGTTATAACCCATACCGAGTTACAAAAGATGGTTTTGATTGGGAAACAATCGAACCAGACGATCCATGGTCTTATATAGGCTATTGGGGAGATCATCAAATTATATATTTATTAAAGTTTTTAGAGTTTATTGAAAACCATTATCCTAATAAATTAGGAACTTATTTTAAACAAGATATTTTTGTGTATGCCAACGTGCCTTACAGAATAAAAAGTTATTCAGATATCTTGAAAAACCCGAAGGATACTATTGATTTTGATGTTGAGTCAAACGAAAAAATTGCTCAAAAAAGATTAGAACTAGGTGTTGATGGAGCCTTACTTAGAGATGAAAACTTTTTTATCTATAAAGTAAATCTTGTTGAAAAATTATTAGCAACCGTATTAGCAAAAGTATCTAACTTTATTCCAGAAGGCGGTATTTGGATGAATACACAAAGACCCGAATGGAACGATGCTAACAATGCATTGGTTGGAAACGGAGTTTCTATGGTAACCCTATACTATCTTAGACGCTTCTTAAATTTCTTTGAAGGTGTAGTAAAAAATATGTCTGATCAAGACAATGAAGTTTCTAAAGAATTAGCTGAATTCTTTAACAAAGTAGTAGACACTTTTAATGAAAATACACACATCCTTTCAGGTAAAGTATCAGATAAAGACAGAAAAAAAGTATTAGACGGCCTTGGAAATGCAGGTAGCGATTATAGAACAACCATTTATGAACATGGTTTTACAAGTGATAAAAGCACTATTTCTAAAAATGAGTTATTACAATTTTTAGAAATCTCTAAAAAATACTTGGATCACACCATAAACGCCAACAAAAGGGAAGACAACTTATTTCATGCTTACAATTTAATGACCGTAGAGAATGATTCAGAAGTTTCTCTATCTTACTTGCCTGAAATGTTAGAAGGTCAAGTGGCCGTATTAAGTTCTGGATATATTTCTGGAGAAGCGTCATTAGAGTTGTTGGATGCTTTAAGAAGTAGTGCTTTATTTAGACCAGATCAATACAGTTACGTTCTATATCCGAATAAAGAATTACCAAGATTTGATGTGAAAAATAATATTTCTTCTGATCAAGTTAAAGCATCTGCTTTGTTGCAACAACTTTTAGATCATGGAAACACACAGATTATTACAAAAGACATTCAAGGAATATACCATTTCAATGGAGCATTTAATAATGCAGATAGCTTAAAAGCTGCACTTTCTAAGCTACCGGAACAAGAATATGGAAGCCTAGTTGAAAAAGACACAGCATTGATTTTAGAAACTTTTGAAGATATTTTTGATCATAAAGCCTTTACAGGTCGCTCAGGAACATTCTTTGGTTATGAAGGACTAGGTTCTATTTACTGGCACATGGTTTCAAAATTATTACTAAGTGTTCAGGAAACGTGTTTGCTTGCTATAGAAAACAATGAAAGTGATGTAGTTGTTGGGAAATTATTAGAACATTATTACGAAATTAATGAAGGTATTGGAGTGCATAAATCACCAGATTTATATGGGGCTGTACCAACAGATCCATATTCTCATACCCCTGCAACTAAAGGCGCACAGCAACCCGGTATGACTGGACAGGTTAAAGAAGATATTTTAAGCCGATTTGGAGAATTAGGAGTCTATGTCTCAGATGGAAAACTTTTATTTAATGCACGTTTATTGAGGCTAGAAGAATTTTTAGAAAGCTCAAAAATATTTAAATATATAGACGTTAATAAGGAAGCAAAAAATGTCGAATTAGAAAAAGATTCGCTCTGTTTTACCTATTGTCAAATTCCAATTATTTATAAACTGTCTAATAAGGAAGGTTTGAAAGTGGTTCTTAATCAAGGCACTGCAATAGAATTTGATACTTTAGAATTGAACTCAGAAACAAGTAAAAAAGTATTTGAAAGAACAGGAGAAATAAGTAAAATTATTGTTTCAGTTGTTAAATAGAGCACCTAGATGAAAAACAGGCATACACATATTATATTAAAACTTGCTTTAGTAGGTTTGTGTGTATGCTTTTAATTCTTATAACAACACACCATCAAATGAAATTGGAGATGGTCTTACTTATTAAATTCAAGTAAAAATGAGAATGAGCTTAAAAATAGCGCTATTACTAACCATTTTAATTGCAGCCATTGGATGTGCAACTAAGTTGAAAAAAGAAGAAAACCACGTGACTAAAGAAAAACATATAACAGCAGCAGATATTTTAGGAAACCCAGAATATTTAGCCATTTCTTATGGAGGGTATAGGCAGACGTCGAGAGACGTGCAACCTACAATTCCAGAATTAAAAGAGGACATGAAGATTCTTTCTGCTATGGGCGTAAAAATATTGCGTACATATAATGTACAGCTACAACATGCTCCCAATTTATTGAAAGCTATAAGTGAATTAAAAAAGGAGGATTCAAGCTTTAAAATGTATGTGATGCTTGGAGCTTGGATTGATTGTCAAAATGCTTGGACAGGCATGGAGCCTAATCACGATATTGAAAGTGAGCAGAACGCTGGTGAGATTGATCGTGCAGTCGCTTTGGCCAATAAGTATCCAGATATTGTAAAAATTATTGCTGTAGGTAATGAGGCTATGGTGCGTTGGGCGACAAGTTATTTTGTTCAACCAAATGTAATTTTAAAATGGGTTAATCATTTACAAGAATTAAAAAAGTCAGATAAACTTCCTAAGGACTTGTGGATTACAAGTTCAGATGATTTTTCATCTTGGGGAGGTGGAGATTCTAGCTATCATACGCCAGATTTAGAAAACCTTATAAAAGCGGTAGATTATATTTCTATGCACACCTACCCTATGCATAACTCACATTATAACCCGTGGTTTTGGATAGTTCCAGAAAATGAATATGAGTTGTCTGACTCAGAAAAAATTGAATCGGCAATGCTAAGAGCCAAAGAATTTGCAGTAAAGCAACATGATTCTATATCTAATTATATAAAAAGCTTAGGTGTTAATAAACCTATTCATATTGGAGAAACAGGTTGGGCAACAGTTTCTAATGGGCATTACGGAGTAAACGGTTCACAAGCTGCAGATGAATATAAAGCAGGCCGTTATTATCAATTGCTAAGAGAATGGACAAAAAAAGAAAAAATTTCATGTTTTTACTTTGAAGCTTTTGATGAACAATGGAAAGATGCTCAGAATGCTAATGGTTCAGAAAATCATTTCGGACTCATAAACCTAAAAGGTGAAGCAAAATATGCACTTTGGGATTTAGTTGATAAAGGCGTTTTTAATGGTTTAACTAGAGACGGACAAGAGATTAAAAAAACATATAATGGTGATAAAGACGCCCTTATTAAAGAGGTATTAGTGCCACCAACAGAATATGGTATGGTGCATAACTAAAAGATTTAAATACCGCAAAATGGTATGATAAAAGCGTTTGATTTATAAAACAGGAAATTGATGAAATATATATTTTTATTTAGTTTAGCATGGGTTGTTTTTTCTTGCAATAAGAAAACTAACATGGATGTAGTTTCTGTTTCTGAACGCCAAATTTTAGTAAATGAAAACCCTTATTTAATCAAAGGTATTTGCTACCACCCTGTACCAAAGGGAAGTAAAGATTTAAGTTTTAACAGTTTAGATCAAGACCTAGCTTTAATGGTAGAAGCAGGTATCAATACCATAAGAGTTTATGCTCCTATAGATAATAAAGATGTTCTTGATAAAATACATGACGCTGGACTTAAAGTTGTTATAGGGTTTGGGTATAATCAAGGAGGGCGTTTTGATATTTTATCAGGAACGTTTGTCGATTACATAAATACATTTAAAAACCATCCAGCCATATTAATGTGGGAATTAGGAAATGAATATAACTACCACCCAGAATGGTTTGAAGGCGATATAAAAAATTGGTATAAGGCTTTAAAAGAGGCTACGGATTTAGCACACGAAAATGACACTAACCATCCTGTAACCACTGCTCATGGTGATTTGCCAGATGCCTTAGCACTTTCTATATGCACCAACATAGATGTATGGGGAATGAACTCATATCGATGGGATAACCCTGAAGCTATTTTTTCAGAATGGGAAGCTTTAAGTCATAAACCTATGTATTTATCAGAAGCTGGTGGCGATAGTTATATGACTATTTCAAGAGATGGATATGAAGCAGGCAGCAATGAAAAAGCACAAGCCGATGCCAATAAAAATATTTTAAATGCGATATTCAAAAATCAAGATATATGCTCAGGCGTTACCATGTTTTCGTTTACCGATGGCTGGTGGAAAGCAGGAAACCCTGAAAAACAAGACCCGGGTGGCTGGGCGCCAAATAGCAGCGGTGTACCATATGACGGCGCTCCCAATGAAGAGTATTGGGGCATGGTGGATATCGATAGAAACAAGAAAGAAGCTTTTGAGATTATAAGCACCAAGTATTTAAAGTTAAAAGACTAAATATGAAGACACGTAATTACATTTTAGGCATTATCGCTATGGCATTTTTAACAAATTGTAATACAGAAAGTAATAAGCTAAATATTGAGGTTTTTGAAACTTCGGCTAGTGGAAATAAGCTTTCAAAACTTACAGAATTTCAAAGCTCAGATGTTAAAACAACAATTGAGCTTGTACCGGATGAAACGTTTCAGACCATTACTGGTTTTGGTGGCGCTTTTACTGAGTCATCCGCTTATTTATTAAACAAACTGAGCAAAGAAAATAGAGATACTATTTTAAAAGCCTATTTTTCTAAAGAGGGTGCTAGATATTCGCTTACTAGAACACACATGAATTCGTGTGATTTTTCGCTTTCCAATTATTCATACGCTCCAGTTGAAGATGACATAAGTCTAGAGCACTTTTCTATTCAAGAAGATAAAGATGATTTAATTCCTATGATTAAAGATGCTATGGCGGTATCTGAAGACGGATTTAAAATATTTGCATCACCCTGGACCGCTGCGCCATGGATGAAAGACAATAACAATTGGGTTGGCGGAAAGTTGTTACCCAAATATTATGACACGTGGGCTTTATTCTTTTCAAAATACCTTGATGCTTATAAAGGAGAGGGGATAGATATTTGGGGTTTTACGGTTGAAAATGAACCCATGGGTAATGGAGATAATTGGGAAAGTATGCATTATTCTCCTGATGAAATGACAAATTTTGTACAAAATTATTTAGGTCCAAAACTTGAGGCGGACGGCAAAGGAAATATTAAGATTTTGGGGTTCGATCAAAATCGAGCACATTTAAAAGATTGGGTTGACTCTATGTATAAAAATGAAGCAACTTCAAAGTATTTTGATGGAACGGCCATTCATTGGTATGATAGTACTTTTGAAATTTATCCAAAAGAATTACAGAATGCTCATAACAAAGCACCTAATAAACTTTTAATTCAAACGGAAGCCTGTGTGGATTCTGAAGTGCCAAAATGGAAAGATGATGCTTGGTATTGGAGTAAAGAGGCTACAGATTGGGGCTGGGATTGGGCTCCAGCAGATCAAAAACATTTACACCGTAAGTATGTGCCAGTATATCGCTACGCTAGAGATATTATTGGATGCCTAAATAATTGGGTTGATGGATGGGTAGACTGGAATATGGTTTTAGATACACAAGGCGGTCCTAACTGGTTTAAAAATTGGTGTGTTGCCCCTATCATAGTAGACCCAGATAAAGACGAAGTTTACTTTACCCCTATCTATTATACCATGGCTCATTTCAGTAAATACATAAGACCAGAAGCAAAAGTAATTAAAGTTAATAATACAGATGACAACTTAATGGTTACGGCGGCTAAAAACCCAGACCAAACTATAGCTGTAGTCGTTTTTAACCAAACGCAAGAGGCAAAAAGTATACATCTTGTTTTAAACGATAAGTCTGTAGATATTTCTATTAGCCCACAAGCCATACAAACAATAACAATACCAAGTATACAATAACTAAAAAACTAACTAACTAAAACTTTAATAATATGAAACACACTGTAACGCCTTTAAAAGATATAGTGCCATTAGGTCAGAAAATGGCCTTCGGATCAGGACACTTAGTACTTAATTTATTACCAGGAGCATTAGCAGTTTTTATGTTTTTTTTAGTAACGGCCTTTGGAATGGATCCGTGGTTAGCAGGTTTGTTAGGTGGTTTGCCTAGAATATTCGATGCTCTTACTGACCCTATAATGGGTTTTATTTCGGATAATACGAAGTCGAAATGGGGAAGACGCCGACCATATATTTTCGTTGGAGCTATTTTAAGTGGAATATTGTTTGCCCTTTTATTCCAATTGAGTGAAGATAATTCGGTTATGTTTAACTTTTGGTATTTCCTTCTAATGTCTTTATTGTTTCTCGTTGGAAACACTATGTATGCTACACCATTGGTAGGTTTAGGCTATGAAATGACTTCCGATTATAATGAGCGCACACGATTAATGGCATTTGCAAACACGGTTGGACAAATTGCCTGGATGTTAGTGCCTTGGTTTTGGGTAATTATTGCAGATCCTACGGTCTTTCCTATAAGTGAAGAAGCATTAATATCTATTGGAGAAATGGGGCTTTCTGGAGACGAATTGATAAAAACAACAACAGAGAAATTACAAGGTACAGGAGTTCGTAAATTGTCATTAATAGTTGGTTTGGTTTGTGCTGTACTTGGTGTTCTACCTGCATTATTCTGTAAGGGGCTTGATGCTGGGAAAATGGAAAATAGAAAAGAAATAGGTCTTAAAACATTATCATCTAATTTCAAAGAATTAGGACAAGGTATAAAGGAAGTGTTTAAAAACAAACCTTTTATGAAGTTATGTGGCGCTACATTTTTAGTGTTTAATGGATTTCAAATGGTGGCTTCGTTTAGTTTTTTCATAATTGTATTTTACATTTATAATGGTGATTATGGTCAAGCAGGTACTTGGCCAGCTTGGTTTGCTTCACTTACTGCAATAATAACGGCCTTTATGGTTATTCCTATCATTTCTGCTATTGCTAATAAATGGGGAAAGCGGAAGGCTTTTATTATCTCTACTGTGATTTCTATTATTGGTTACTGTCTTAAATGGTGGGGGTTTGATAATTCCTTAAACGCACAATTCAATCAGTCGGCTGCCGGTAAAGGGTTAAACAATTTTGTGGTTTCAATATTTGATGCAATCAATCCTTTTTTAGATAGCATTGGTATGTCATGGTTTAGTATGGACACCAGTCTAGGAGGTCCATGGCTCATGTTCTTACCTATTCCGTTTATGGCTTTTGGTTTAGGAGGCTTATTTACCTTGATGATGAGTATGACAGCTGATGTGTGTGATTTAGATGAGTTAGAAAATGGAATGCCACGTAAAGAAGGGACTTTCGGTGCCATATACTGGTGGTTTGTAAAGTTGGGGCAGGCAATAGCTTTAGTCCTTGGAGGAGCAATATTAAGTTTAGTTGGTTTCGACGAAGGTGCTGTGACTCAATCAGCAGAGACCATGACAAGGTTACGAATAGCAGATATTGTTATACCAGCTGCCACTGCGGCTATTGCTGTTTGGATTATGTGGAAATATAATTTAAATGAAACTAGATCAAGAGAAATAAAAATAGAATTAGTAGCGCGCAGAGGCGAACTATAATTGAAAATAATAATGTAGATTAAAAAGATATGTCGTCATTTAGAAAGTATAAAATCAAGTCATTAGCAGGATTAAATCTTGAAAATAAAACTACAAAAGGCTTAGAGAATTTATTCAAAAAAACATTAAAGAATGGGATGCATGGGCTATGTTTCAGCCCGTATGAAGAAGGTCAAGAACCCGGTGACCAAATGACTGAAAAACAGATTAGAAGGCGAATGAAAATTATTAAGCCTTATACGAAGTGGATTCGTTCGTTCTCGTGTACAGATGGTAATGAGGCCATTCCACGAATTGCTAAAGAATATGGCATTAAAACATTAGTGGGTGCATGGTTAGGTGATGATGACGAAATTAATAAAAGGGAAATAGCGGGGCTTATTAAACTAGCAAAAGAAGGTTATGTGGATATCGCAGCTGTAGGTAATGAAGTGATGTATCGAGGTGATTTAACGGAAGATGAGCTTTTAGATTTTATGTATGAAGTGAAAGAAGCGGTTCCAACTGTGCCAATGGGTTATGTAGACGCCTATTATGAGTTTAGCCACAGACCAAAAATCACAGAGGCTTGCGATGTTATATTAGCAAACTGTTACCCGTATTGGGAAGGCTGTAGTTTGGAATATTCTTTGCTTTACATGAAAGATATGTATAACCAAGCAGTAAGTGCCGGGAATGGTAAAAAAGTTATTATAACAGAAACAGGTTGGCCTTCTGCAGGCGAAGGACTTGATGGTGCACATCCATCGCATGAAAATGCGATAAAGTATTTTATTAATTCACAAGTATGGTCTGAAGAAAGCGATACAGAGATGTTCTACTTCTCATCTTTTGATGAATCATGGAAAGTAGGTACTGAGGGTGTTGTTGGAGCTTTTTGGGGCTTATGGGACAAAAACGAGAAACTAAAATTTTAGTTGGTTATAACAGGCGACAATTCTTTATAGTTCTATGATAATAAAGACAAGTTACAGGTCTTAATAAGGTCCGTATTATACCTGTGTTTATGGTCAGTAGGGTTGCAGTCATATAGGGAAATTGGGGTCTTATCGAATATGTCCATTCAAATTAGAATCCAAATAGTTTTTATTGTTTATTGCCGAAGGAACTTAACCAACATCAAATGAAATATATAAATAAGTTAGGCCTTGAGCCAGGTAAAGCAATTTGCTATTCTGGGTTTAGAGAAGGCCAACGGCCTGGAGACGTGTTTCCAAGCTATGAAGAAATAAAGGAAGATCTTTTAATTTTACAAAATGAATGGAAATACCTCCGTTTATATGACTGTGATAAACATTCCGAGATTGTACTTGAGGTTATAGTAAAGGAGAATTTTGACTTTAAGGTGATGCTTGGAGCTTATATTGGGGCTGAAGCTAATAATTATGGTTGCCCTTGGGGCGGCTCATTTTCTGAGGATCAATTAGAAATCAATAAGGTTACAAATGAAAATCAAATTAAAAAACTGATTCGTTTGGCAAACCAATATCCTGATATTATTTTCTCTTTGTCTGCAGGTAATGAAGCATGTGTAGACTGGACAGATCATTATGTGCCTGTTGAAAGTGTTATTAATTATGTAAGGATGATTAAAAAAGGCGCCAAACAACCGGTAACTTTTTGTGAAAATTACTTGCCATGGCTTGATAAACTTAAAGATTTAGTGGATGAAGTCGATTTTATATCTATTCATACTTATCCAGTTTGGGAGTATAAAAATATTCATGAGGCTATGGAATATACCAAGCAAAATTTCTACTCCGTAGCAAATAAATATCCTGATAAATTAGTAGTCATTACTGAAGCTGGCTGGACAACCTTTTCAAATGGAAAGGGAATATGCCCAAGTAACGTAAGCGAAGAGCATCAAGACATTTATTATAATGATTTAATAACTTGGTGCCAAGAAGATGATATTCTAACCTTTGTATTTGAGGCTTTTGATGAACCATGGAAAGGATCTCCTGAAGCACATGAGCCCGAGAAACATTGGGGATTATTTAAAGTAGATCGATCTCCAAAATTAGTGATGGCTAAGTATAAACCTGTTCTAATTTAATACACCTTATTTTAGCCCATAAAGTAGACAATACATAAATTTTCAATATATTTATTGTTTACTTTATCACGCTATGAAAAAGCATTTCTTATATTTTAAAACAAGCCTTTTATTAGGTGTTTTAATGGTTGCATGTAATGGACCTCAAAGGGATCTTTACCCAAAAACCCTTGTTGGTGGATTTCAATTACTCGATTCTGAAACAACGGGAATTGATTTTAATAATGCCATTAAAGAAACCGAAAGTTTTAATCACTTCTATTATGCTCAAATATATAATGGAGCGGGTGTCGCGATAGGTGATTTAAATAACGATGGCTTGCCAGAGGTTTTCTTTTGCGGAAACCAAGTAAGCGATCGACTTTACTTGAACAAAGGAGGTTTTGTATTTGAGGATATTACTAAAAAATCTAGAGCGGCAAGGAACTCTGGATGGTCGTGGGGCGTTACTATGGCTGATATAAATTCAGATGGTTATCTGGATATTTATATCAGTAGAAATGGCGAATCTATGAACCCAGAAGATCGTAAAAATCAGCTTTATATAAATAATCAAGATTTAACGTTTACAGAATCGGCTATGGCTTATGGTCTAGCTGATGCTGGTTATTCTACGCAGGCCGTTTTTTTTGATATGGATAATGATGGTGATTTAGATATGTATCAAGTGAATCAACCTGCAGACCAAAAATTATTTATACGTTATAATATTACCGCAGAAAACTCTAAATTTTTTACACATAAATTATATAGAAACGATAACGGAAGGTATCGTGATGTCTCTTTCAAATCTGGCCTTTCTCAAATTTTCGCTTATGGATTAAGTGTCAATGCTTCAGATTTGGATAATGATGGTTGGATAGACTTATATGTTGCAAACGACTATGACGAACCCGACTTTATGTATCGTAACAATAAGGACGGTACGTTTACAAATGTGATTAACAATAATTTGAAACACATTTCTAGATTTAGTATGGGTTCAGATACAGGTGATATTAATAATGATGGGTTAACTGATATTATGACACTCGAAATGGCGGCTGATGACCACTTTCGATCAAAAACGAATATGGGTTCCATGTCGACAGAAGACTTCAATACGATAGTTAGTTTAGGATATCATTATCAATATATGTCAAATACCCTTCAATTAAATACAGGTGTTGGTACTTTTTCTGATATTTCAAATGTTGCAGGTGTAGCTAAGACAGATTGGAGTTGGGGTGGTTTATTTGTAGATCTAGATAATGACGGGTTAAAAGATATAGTGATATCTAATGGCGTTAAAAAAGATGTTAGAAATAATGATTATTTATCAATTGTAAACAACTTAGATGAGAACATTTCTGTAAAAGAATTTTTCAATATAAGTAAAAACACACCTTCAGTGCCGCTATCTAATTATGTTTATAAAAACAAAGGTAAATTACAATTTGAAAAAGTCACAGAACAATGGGGTTTTGATAAACCAAGTTTTTCAAGCGGAATGGCTTATGGTGATTTAGATGGCGATGGCGATTTAGATTTAGTAATAAATAACATGGACGATTTAGCATTTGTTTATGAAAATAACGCAACAGGAAATTTCTTAAAGATAGATTTGGAAGGTTCAGAGAAGAACACCTTCGGATATGGCGCTAAAGGGATAATACACCATAACGGAAAAATGCAGGTTCTAGAGAATTCTGTAACAAGAGGATATTTGTCATCAGTTGAATCAGGATTATTTTTTGGATTAGGAAAAGACACCGCAGTAGATAAGGTAGAGGTTATTTGGCCAGATGGGAAAGTAAATATTTTTGAAAATATAAAGGCTAATTCAAACGTAACAGTAAAATATGCAAAGGCAAGAGTGGTACCTAATCAAGAACAAGAAAAGGAAACACTATTCACTCAAGTAAATCCTTCAGATAGTGGTATTACCTATAGTCATAAAGAAAATGAGTTTAACGATTTTGAGGTTGAGGTTTTATTACCTCATAAATTATCGGAAAACGGACCTTTTTCGGCTATTGGAGATGTTAATGGAGATGGTTTCGAAGACATGTTTATTGGAGGTGCTGCTGGACAAAGCGGAATGCTTTACCTGCAAAACACCAAAGGCAAATTTATCCCTAGTAGTTCCCAGCCATGGGAGGCAGAGAAAAGCTCTGAAGATCTGGGGGTTTTATTTTTAGATGTTGATGGTGATAATGATTTAGATTTATACATAGCTAGTGGAGGAAGTGAATTTAAAAGCGGAAACTCATTGCTTAAAGACAGGCTGTATGTAAATAATGGTGCAGGTAAATTTGATATGGATTTTAATGCCATACCTTCTATAAGCGAAAGTACAGAATGTGTTAAAGCCTCAGATGTTGATAATGATGGTGATTTAGATTTATTTGTAGGTACGCGATTAATTTCAGGACAATACCCGTTCCCGGCGAGTAGTTATATCTTAATCAATACTAACGGAAAATTTAAAAAGGCCTCGAATCTTATGGCGCCTGATCTCGAAAATATAGGAATGGTTAGCGACGCTGTTTTTAGCGATATAGATGGGGATGGTGATGAAGATTTATTAGTGGTTGGAGAATGGATGGAGATATTAGTTTTGGAAAACAATAAAGGAGTTTTTAGTAATACTTCAGACACACATGAACTTCAGAACACAAGAGGTCTATGGTGGTCTATAACAGCTAGTGATTTGGATAATGATGGTGACGATGATTACATAGTTGGCAATCTAGGTGTTAACAATAAATTTAAAGCTTCTAAGGAGCACCCTTTTAAAGTTTATGCTAATGATTTTGACAATAATGGAACTAACGATATTGTTTTAGCAAAATTCTATAAAGACGATTACGTGCCGGTAAGAGGCAGAGAATGCACAAGCCAACAAATGCCTTATGTTGCCGATAAATTTAAAGATTTTAATAGTTTTGCTTCTTCTAAGTTATTAGATATTCTGCCAAATGATAAAGTGAAAGATGCAGTTATTTATGAAATCAGTAATTTTGAAAGTATAATTTTAATAAATGAATCCGGGAAACTTATAAAACAGACTTTACCTATAGAGGCACAGGTCGCTCCTATTAAATCCTCAATCGTTATGGATGTGAATCAAGATGGTAATAATGATATAGTTTTAGTGGGCAATCATTACGGTGTAGAGGTTGAAACTACAAGATACGACGCTGGTTTTGGCGCAGTTCTTATTGGTGATGGAAATAACAATTTTAGTTTCATGCCGCCTTCTAAAAGCGGCTTTCATGTACCTTTGGATAGTCGAGATATTAAACATTTTGAACAGAAAAACCAGAGCGTAATAATGGTTACAAATAATAGCGCTTCGCCTTCAATATTTTTTAAGAACCAATAAAACTAGCTTAGATATTTTCAGTATATTGAAAACGTATAACTTTATGCAATTATGAATATAAATTTCTCTTCTTTAGGATTGTTAGTCTCTGTTTTTTTCTTGATGAATTCTTGTCAAGATTCTAAGCGCCCATTATCTGAAGGGACGTTAACAGGAGGTTTTGAATTATTAGCAGCAGAACAAACAGGTATTGATTTTAATAATAGTATTAAAGAATCCGAAAAAGTAAATCATCTATACTATAATCAGATATATAGTGGTGCTGGTGTTGCAATAGGAGATATTAATAACGATGGATTGCCAGATATTTTCTTCTGTGGCAATCAGGTGAGCGACAGACTATATTTAAATAAAGGTGATTTTACGTTTGAAAATATTACAAAAAAGTCAGGAATTGCAATTAATGATGGGTGGTCTTGGGGCGTAACCATGGCAGATGTTAATGCGGATGGCTTTTTAGACATATATGTATGTAGAAATGGGGAGTCTATGCAACCTGTAAATAGAAGAAATCAACTCTATATTAATAATAAAGACCTCACGTTCACAGAATCGGCAATAGGCTATGGGTTAGCAGACCTTGGTTTTTCTTCTCAAGCGGTGTTTTTTGATATGGATAACGATGGTGATCTAGATATGTACCAAGTTAATCAACTTCCAGATTCTAGATTGTTTAGCCGCTACATTAATATCCCTGAAGAACGCTATAAACTCTATATGGATAAATTGTATATAAATGACGGTGGCCGCTATAGAGACATCTCTAAGCAGGCTGGTCTTATAAACAACTATACCTACGGTTTAAGCGTGAGTGCAAGCGACTTTAACAATGACGGCTGGACAGACCTTTATGTATCAAATGATTATGACGAACCGGACTACCTATATTACAATAATGGCGACGGTACTTTTAAGAACGTGGTTAATGAGAAGCTAAAACATATGTCAAATTTTAGTATGGGCTCAGATACGGGCGATATTAATAATGATGGTTTTATGGATTTGATTACCTTGGACATGGCATCTTCAGATCATTATAGATCAAAAACCAATATGGGATCTATGAGTACTGCTAAGTTCAATAAAATGGTAGCTGATGGGAAGCACTATCAATTTATGGCAAATACTTTGCAAATTAATACTGGAATGGGTAGTTTTTCAGATATAGCAAGTATGACTGGAATGGCTCAAACAGATTGGAGTTGGTCAGGCTTATTAGTTGATTTAGATAATGATGGTTTGAAAGACGTTATCATATCTAACGGTGTTAAAAAAGATGTACGAAATAATGATTTTCTAACAGGACTAAATAAAAAATTAGAAACAGATTCCCAAGATTTTTATGGGATGAGCAAACTGGCTCCGTCAGTGCCTCTTTCCAATTATGCTTATAGAAATAAGGGGGGTTTACAATTTGAAAAATCTACCAAGGAATGGGGCCTAGAAACCCCTAGCTTTTCAAGCGGTATGGCTTACGGCGATTTAGATAATGATGGTGATCTGGATTTGGTAATAAACAATATGGAGGCTGCTGCTTTTGTTTATAAAAATAAAGCAACAGGGAATTTTATAATGATTAATTTTAATGGGCCTCAAAAAAATAAATTTGGATACGGTGCCAAGGTTGTAATACATCATAATGGAAAAATGCAACTAGCAGATAACACACCAACACGTGGTTATTTATCCTCGGTTGAACCAAAAGTATTTTTTGGTTTAGGAAAAGATATTGAAGTTAACAAGGTTGAAGTGATATGGCCAGATGGCAAAAAAAATCTATTTAAAAATGTTCCAGCAAACACTACTATAACCGCTAAATATAATAATGCTGAGGATATAACAAAGACTCCTAGTACCGATAAGATATTGTTTACAAATTTAGACCCATCAGGTATTGGTTTATCATTTAGGCATGAAGAAAATGACTTTAATGAATATGAAAATGAAGTGTTATTACCTCATAATATATCTCAAAATGGTCCATTCACTGCCGTTACTGATGTTAATAATGATGGTTTAGAAGACTTATTTATTGGTGGCGCTGCTGGACAGAGCGGCATACTTTATATTCAAAACCAGGACGGTAATTTTATAGAAAATAGAGCACAGCCATGGGTTCAAGACAAAGAGTCAGAAGATTTAGGAGCCTTGTTTTTCGATGTAGACGCAGATGGTGATCAGGATTTATATGTCACAAGTGGGGGTAGTGAGTATAAAATAGGAAATCCATTATTAATTGATAGATTATATATAAACGACGGTGTCGGGGCATTTACGAAAAGTAAAAAAGGATTGCCTAATATCGCTCAAAGTTCACAATGTGCCATAACCTCAGATGTAGATGGTGATGGTGATTTGGATATTTTCGTTGGTGTTAGATTAATTTCTGGGAAATACCCGTTTCCAGCCAGTAGTTATTTATTATTGAATAACCATGGTGTTTTTACAAAAGCCAATGATACGAGGGCCCCAGATCTTAAAAATATGGGTATGGTTACCGACGCCGTATTTACAGATATAGATCAAGATGGCGATGAGGATATGATTATAGTTGGGGAATGGATGACAATTACTGTACTTACAAATAATAATGGAGTGTTTGAAAATAGCTCCGAAAAACTTGGACTGGATGATACTAGGGGTATGTGGTGGTCTATTACCGCCAGTGATTTAGATAACGATGGCGATGATGACTATATCATAGGCAACTTGGGGAATAACAATAAGTTTAAAGCCACTAAGTCCCACCCTTTTAAAGTATATGCGAACGATTTTGATAACAATGGTACTAATGATGTGGTACTTGCAAAATTTTATAAAGATGACTATGTTCCTATGAGAGGGCGTGAGTGCACCAGTCAACAAATGCCTTATGTGGCTGAAAAATTTAAGGATTATCATAGTTTCGCATCCTCCAAATTACTAGACATCCTTCCTGAAGACAAAGTAGATAGTGCTGTTGTTTATGAAATAAATAATTTTGAAAGCATTATTTTAATAAATGAGGATGGTATGTTGAATCCGCAATCATTGCCGACTCAAGCTCAAGTGAGCCCAATAAAAGGTTCTTTAATCGACGATTTTAATGAAGACGGATTTAAAGATATTCTGGTGGTAGGGAATCATTACGGTGTAGAAGTAGAAACCATACGTTACGATGCCGGATATGGTATGCTTTTGCTAGGTGACGGTAATAATAGCTTTAAGGCATTACCGGCATGTAATAGTGGTTTGCATATACCTCTAGATAGTCGTTCAATACAAGCTATTAAGATAAAGAATGAACAAGTAATAGTAATAACAAATAATAGTGCAAGTTTAAACCTACTATTAAATAATTAAACCTTAAAGTTTACGCTGCTTTTTTTAATAACGCTTCACTTGTTTGTAGGGTCGTTTTGCTGTTTTATAATATCTACATAACTTATATTAAAATCATTTAATTTTTCAAAATGCTAATTTTTAAGTACATAAGGAGGTAGTTAAAATCAAAATTTTTTCTAGATATCCTTTATTTAACCACAACATTACCAATACAAAAACATTTTTTACTGATTTTTAAGACAATTTAGGGGCTGACAAAAAACGCTAAAAAACAGATAAATCAGTTAAAGTGTTAAGTATCTAATAATTTCCTTGTATTTATGCTTTGTATGATTTTTGTAGCGGTGTTTTTTGAATATTGTTTAATATTTTAGTCTTAATTTTACGAATATAGGAATTGAACATTAGCTTTATATGGACATTCCCTTTAACTAAATAACCTAAATAATTTATTATGATGAAAAAAATTACTTTATTACTGTGTGCTCTATTTACTATTTCATTAGGGTATTCACAAACTTTACCTATGGATTTTAATGGATCTATTGCTGGTTGGACAGCAGGTGATGGTGCGGCTGTTTCAAACGGTACTGGAAATGATGTGTTAGAAATAGTTGGTGCGGTTAATGATTGGGATAATGCTAAATTAACATTTGCAACACCTATTGATTTAAGTGATGACGCCAATAACACTTTAAGATTTTCATTCCAATCAACAACAGCAGCAGCTGGAGAGGTACATCAGCACGGAGTAAGCTTCCAAGGTGGTGGCGGCGCTCTTGAAGCGAATTTTATATCAACTGGTACAGATGTTGTAGATGTAGAATTGAATTTCCCAGCAGGTTTAACATCAAGAGAATCACTAGTTATTTTTGTAGATGTAAAAAATCATGGAGCTCAAACTGCTACTGGTGGAGCGTTAATTGACCCTGCTAATACTACTGGTGGTGAATCGGGTACACCTAGTCTATCTGGCACATACATTATAGATAATTTGTCTTTAGGTTATGATCCTGGTACCTGCTCAGACGGTGTATTAAATAACCAAGAAACAGCAATAGATTGTGGAGGTCCTAATTGTGCACCATGTGCAGCAGATGTAACTCCACCAACTGGGTTTACAGCTGTTTTAGGTAATGTAGGCGGTACTACTGTAGAATTATTACTAAATGCAACTGATGAGTCAGGAGGAGATATAACTTACGATGTGACTTATGATGGTGGAGGTACTGCACAAGCTACGGGATCTTCAAGTGTTGAAAAATCATTAGTTATTTCTGGTTTAACTTCAGAAACAATGTATACTTTTATGGTATCAGCAAGTGATGCTGCAGGTAATCCAGCAGCTAATAATGCAATATCAATTGCTGCCACTACTGTAGCAATTATAGGTTTACCTATGGATTTTAATGGATCTATTGCTGGTTGGACAGCAGGTGATGGTGCGGCTGTTTCAAACAGTACTGGAAATGATGTGTTAGAAATAGTTGGTGCGGTTAATGATTGGGATAATGCTAAGTTAACATTTACAGAACCTATTGATTTAAGTGATGATGCCAATAATACTTTAAGATTTTCATTCCAATCAACAACAGCAGCAGCTGGAGAGGTACATCAGCACGGAGTAAGTTTCCAAGGTGGTGGGGGCGCTCTTGAAGCGAATTTTATATCAACTGGTACAGATGTTGTAGATGTAGAATTGGATTTCCCAGCAGGTTTAACATCAAGAGAATCACTAGTTATTTTTGTAGATGTAAAAAATCATGGAGCTCAAACTGCTACTGGTGGAGCGTTAATTGACCCTGCTAATACTACTGGTGGTGAATCAGGTACACCTGGTCTATCTGGCACATACATTATAGATAACCTTACTTTAGGTGCTACTGTTTTAAATGTTGAAGATTTTAAATCTTTAGAATTTAGAGCTTACCCTAACCCAACACAAAGTAGTTGGACTATAAAGAATGCTAAGAGTGTTATCAAAACAATCAACGTGTTTGATATTTTAGGTAAAAATGTATTATCATTAGCACCTAATGCGAGCGAAGTTAATGTCGATGGTAGTACTTTAAAATCAGGTTTATATTTTGCACAAGTAAAAACAGAAGCAGGTATTAATAGTATTAAATTGATTAAAAACTAAATAACGTTTTTTACGTTTATTTAAAGGAGTGGGGTTATGCCCCACTCCTTTTTTTGTTTAATAACTTTAAATCTAAGGCTACTGCAAACCAATAGTTTTAAAATATTTCTTTACTTTGTGTAAAAGCTTCAACTTTCTATGTTTGATGATATTTTAACAGCTATTCCCTTCGGAATTATTTTAGCATTTACGATAGGGCCCGTATTTTTTGTGCTACTGGAAACCAGTGCCACAAAGGGATTTAAAAGCGCTTTAATATTTGATAGTGGCGTTATGCTGGCCGATATCATTTTTATATTTGTTGCGTTTTTTAGTACCAATAAATTACTTGAAAAAATTAAGGACGACCCTAATTTTTTAGTTTTTGGCGGTGTTTTATTAGTGGCTTATGGTATTATTTCATTTACAAAAACATCAAAGTCGTTTAGAGAAATTGTTAGAGAATATCATAAAGTCGAAATTAAAAAAGGGTATGGTAAACTTTTCTTAAAAGGCTTTTTACTTAATTTCATTAATATAGGCGTGCTATTGGGTTGGGTCGCTTTTATAGTTTTGGCCAATTCATTAACAAGTACAGAAAATGGTGTTGTGGTGTTCTTAAGCACTATTCTAATTGTGTATTTTTTAGTCGATCTAGTAAAAATAGTGGTTGCTAAAAAATTAAGAAACAAACTAACACCGCGGCTTATTTTTAAAACAAAGAAAATAATTGCTTTAGTAATTTTAGGCTTTGGTGTATTGCTTTTAGTTCAGGGTTTTTTTCCAAAAGAAAAAGAACTTATTAAAGAGAAGTTTGAACAAATAACCCCAAGAAAAGAAAAGCTTCCAGAATAATAGAAATCCTTTTTAGTTTATCGTTATTGAGGTGTCTCACGGGTTCTAGTAACAAAATTAAAAAACTAGGCTTTGCTCCTATTTAATTCATATTATGAAGATGTATCTTAAATAAAAGAGATCTTAAAGGGATGTCTTTATTGAGACTTCGAAAGGTTTTGAAAAGTAAAGGTGTCCAGAAGGTTTTGACTGTCTTTAATTAATTTTCCATAAAAACGTACAATAAAAAACCATCAATTAAACTTGGAGGCTCTTTGGTGTGTCAAGTGTATTCGAAAAACAAACTTGGAGATAGTGCTTCGCTCCTATTTAATTCATTTTATGAAGAGGTATTTTAAAAAAAGATATCATAAGGGTCTTTCTTTATTGTGGTGTGGCGCGGATTCGAAAAGCAAAAGAATCCAGAAGGTTTTGCTGCTTTTTAATTAATTTTTCATAAAAATTTTCAATAAAAAAACCTTCAAGTTTTACTTGAAGGTTCTTTGAGGCGTCGAACGGATTCGAACCGTTGTAGAAGGTTTTGCAGACCTCTGCCTAGCCACTCGGCCACGACGCCATCATTATCTGTGCAAATTTAAACAAAAAAGTGACTTTTCCTTACAAAAAATTACTTTTTCGCTTATCAATCATTTTTATCGTCACTCTTTCAACGTCGCCCCCTATTGGCGGATTCAATTTACTGACCCAAACGGTCGCCTTTTTTACGAGCTTGTCTTCATTAAATATTCTGTTTAAGATACGTTTTGCCACTGTTTCAAGTAAATGAGATGCGATCTCCATTTCTTCTTTTATAACTTTATTTAAAAATACATAATCAACAGTATCACCAAGTTTATCGGTAACGGCAGAGGTTTGTAAATCTGCTTTAACTTCTAAATCTACACGATAATCACTCCCTATTTTTGTTTCTTCTTTCAAACAACCATGATACGCGAATACGCGAATATTTTCAACTTTTATTATTCCCATTAGTTAGTAAATAAATCAAAAATGTTACTTAATGCACTGGTTTTGGTTTTGTAAAATTCTGTATACGTGCAATTGGAACAAGTTACAGACGTAAATTTTTTATTTTGAACATCAAAAATTTTAGATAATGTGCCTCCAGTAGCTCTCATTTCGCCAGTTTCATAATCTAAAGCGCCACATTTGGGACATTGATAGTTTGAGTTTTTCATTTTAAATTGAATTTAATTAAAGGTTTTAATTATAAGTAATCATTAATTAAAATTTGTTACGCTTATTAAACTTATTAAGCTAAAATAACTTGAATTTCCGTAATTTTGATGCTTATTTAGTTGAAATAAACAGCAACCATGTCTGAAGAAAGAAAATCACTTAATTTTATTGAACAAATTATAGAAGAAGATTTAGCAAACGGAATGCCTAAAGGTAATTTACGTTTTCGTTTTCCACCAGAACCAAACGGATACCTGCATATTGGACATACTAAGGCTATTGGCATTAGTTTTGGTTTAGGAGAATATTATAATGCCCCAGTAAATCTTAGGTTTGATGATACCAATCCTGCTAAAGAAGAGCAAGAGTTTGTTGATGCTATAAAAGAGGATATTGCTTGGTTAGGTTATACATGGGATAAAGAGCTGTTTTCATCAGATTATTTTCAGCAACTTTATGATTGGGCTGTTTATTTAATAAAAGAGGGCAAAGCCTATGTAGATTCGCAATCTAGTGAAGCTATGGCCGAACAAAAGGGAACGCCAACACAACCTGGGGTAGATGGTCCTTATAGAAATAGAAGCATTGAAGAGAATTTAAATTTGTTTGAACGCATGAAAGCTGGAGAGTTTGATGGAGGCGAGCATATTTTGCGTGCTAAAATAGATATGCAACATACTAATATGTTGATGCGCGATCCTATTATGTATCGTGTTTTAAAGAAGCATCATCACAGAACGGCTAATGATTGGTGTATTTACCCCATGTATGATTGGACGCATGGCGAGAGTGATTATATAGAACAAATATCACATTCCTTGTGTTCTCTTGAATTTAAGCCACATAGAGAGCTTTATGATTGGTTTTTAGACCAAGTGGTAGATGCTGGCAAGTTAAGACCAAAACAACGCGAATTTGCCCGTTTAAACTTAAGTTACACCATTATGAGTAAACGTAAGTTGCTTAAACTGGTTGAAGATGGTATTGTTAACGGTTGGGACGATCCTAGGATGCCTACAATTTCTGGTCTGCGTCGAAGAGGTTATACACCTAATTCTATTAGAAAGTTTGTTGAAACTGTTGGTGTTGCAAAGCGAGATAATATTATTGACGTATCACTTTTAGAATTTTGCATTCGCGAAGATTTAAACAAAATAGCACCGCGCGTTATGGCTGTTTTAGATCCTGTTAAATTGGTTATTACTAATTATCCAGAAGACAAAGTGGAGTGGTTAGAGGCTGAAAATAATCAAGAAGATGAAAGTGCTGGCTATAGAAAGGTGCCATTTTCAAGTGAATTATATATTGAAAAAGAAGATTTTAAAGAAGAAGCGAGTGCTAAGTTTTTTAGATTGAAATTAGGTGGCGAGGTACGATTAAAAAACGCTTACATTATTAAAGCTGAAAGTGTTGTAAAAGACGTTAATGGAAACATAGAAGAAATTCATTGTACCTATTCTGAAGACACCTCTAGAAGAGTAAAAGGAACCTTACATTGGGTGTCCATAGAGCAAGCTGTAAAAGCTGAAGTTAGAGAATATGATAGATTGTTTAGTGATGAAACCCCTGATAGTCATCAAGACAAGAGTTTTATGGAGTTTATAAACCCAAATTCTTTAAAAACAATTGAGGCGTTTGTAGAGCCTAGTTTAAAAGACGCTAAAATTGGAGATAGATTTCAGTTTCAACGTTTAGGGTACTTTAATGTAGATGATGATTCAACTTTAGAACATTTAGTATTCAATAAAACAGTAGGTTTACGGGATACGTGGGCTAAAGTAAAGCCAAAACAAAATACGAATCAAAATCAACAAAAACAACCACAGCAAAACAACAGATCGGCCATTGAGCAAATAAAATCTTACGGTAAAAAGTATGATAGATTGCCAGAAGACAAACAAGCTGATGCTAAAGTTGACATTCAAGAATTAGCACAAAAGGTGAGTTATGATGAGGTAGAACCCCTGTTTAATACGTCTGTTAAAAAATCAGGAACACGTATTATTACCATGATTACATTAGGCGTATTACTAAAGAATGGTCTAGAAAAAAATGACGCTATTACTGAGTTTATAGCTAAAGCGTTAGATGATAAAAACGCATTGCTTGTGGCTGAAGCTGCGGCGATTTCTTAAAAGGGATAAATTTATTTCTTCTGTTACTGGAAGTTTTGGTTGAGGTTGTAAAGGCCTTGTCCGGCAGTACTTTTAGGCAATATTTATTTTTTGTACATTTAGTTACTAACTAAAACTAAAATTATTATGGATTTTTTAAATTTCCCTGCAATTCTTGTTGCAGCAGTGTCGGCATTAGTTGTAGGCTTTATATGGTATAATCCGAAAGTGTTTGGAAATGCTTGGATGGAGGCTGCAGGCTTAACAGAAGCGCAATTAAAAGCAGGTAATATGGTGAAAATCTTTATTCTTTCCTTTGTTTTTGCTTTTTTTCTAGCAATGACAATGATGCAGATGAGTATTCATCAAACAGGAGTTTTGGGCTTGGTTGGAGGAGATGCAAGTGCTGCTTTACCCTCTTATGCAGCATTTATGGCTGATTATGGTGATGCTTTTAGAACGTATAAACATGGCGCACTTCATGGTGTATTAGCAGGATTTTTTGTGGCTTTACCAATTATTGGAACAAATGCTTTATTTGAGCGCAAAAGTGGTAAATATATAATGATTAATGCAGGTTACTGGATTGTAACTTTAGGTATTATGGGTGCTATTGTTTGTGGATGGCAATAATCTTTTTGTGTAATTTTAACATACTTAAAGACTGAGGATGTTTATTTTCAGTCTTTTTTCATTTTATACCGTTTCTGTTTTGAATTTAATGTTAAAGAAAATAGCCTGTCCCGACTTTTCGGGAATGATTTTTTCTTTATACAAAACAGAAAAATAAAGCATAGCCTTAGTTACGGTTTCTTTTTATATTGAAGGAGAAAGGAAGAAAAGGCGTTTTATAACGGTCAATTCAAAACACTAACGGTATTATATTGATACATTATAAAATTTATAGAAAAGTTAGCGAACTTCCAAAGGGTTGGAACGCCCTGTGCTCTCACGATATCTTTTTAAGAACAGGCTTTTTAAAAGGGCTTGAAAGTTCTTTACCAACCAATATGTCGGGATATTATATTGGTGTTTTTAAGGGCGAAAACTTGGTTGGGATTACGATTGTTCAGCGCGTTCAAATGTATGCAGATGATATCTTCAGAAAAAGTAGTCGCAACATATTAAAACAGTTTGCCAAACAATTGGTTTCTAAAATTGTTAAAGGGAATGCCTTAGTAGTTGGAAACTTAATGCATACGGGTCAGCATGGCATATATTATAATGAAAAAGAAATATCGCAAAATGATTATTTAAGTCAACTAGAAAAAGCACTGGATGATTTAATACTAGAAATTAGAACAAAATTCAATAAGAAAGTACGTATTATTCTTTTTAAGGATTATTTTGAAGACGATATTATTCATGAAAACATATCTTTTTTTAAAGCAAATAACCTCTATAAAGCTCAAGTTCAGCCTAACATGGTTTTTACTATTCCAGAAACTTGGAAAAAAACAGAAGATTATATTTCAGCATTCAATAAAAAGTATCGTCGACGTTACAGAATAGCCAGAAAAAAAGCATCCAATCTTAGTTACAAGGAATTAGATACTGAGTACTTAAAAGACTACTCTAAAGCTATATTTAGTTTATACGAAACCGTATCAGATAACGCTAGAGTAAATTCATTTAAACTTCAAGAACAGCATTTTTATCAATTAAAAGTTCACTTAAAAGATGATTTTAAAGTTATAGGTGTCTTCTTAAAGGAAGAGTTAGTTGGTTTTTATACTCTAATTTTAAATGATAAAACCTTAGAAACTTATTTTTTAGGATATAACAAAGAGTTACAGCATCAGTATCAAATGTACTTGAACATGCTTTTCAATATGGCTTCTTTTGGCATTGAAAACGGCTTTAAAACTATTGTATATGCTAGAACGGCCATGGAAATTAAGAGCTCAATAGGCGCAAAGCCAAAAGCCATGTCTATATATTTAAATCATACCAATAGCTTTATAGCGAATACGGTTTTAAAGGGTATAGTAAAGTATATGAATCCAATGCGAAAATGGGAGGAGCGCTACCCGTTTGATAATAAAAACTAATTCCTCTTGTTTATTTTTCATTAATTTTCATATGTATACAACCTAAGTTAAAACTATATTTCTAAAATACAAAAGCCTCAAGATGTTTAATATTGAGGCTTTATTTATGGTTTTTAAGACAATCTATTCCTTTTTCTTTTTAGAATTTTTCATGGCCTCCCCTATTTGATTACTCGCTGTAAAACTAGCTACCATATCATTTAACATGGTGCTTCCGGCTTGTGGTGAATTAGGTAATAAGATTAAGTTGCTATTCGTTTGTTGACCAATTGATTGTAATGTATCATAATGCTGTGTTACTACAATTAAGGCAGAAGCTTCTTGAGAGTTTATGCCAACTTTATTAAGCACTTCCACAGACTCCTCTAAACCGCGAGCAATTTCACGACGTTGGTCTGCAATACCTTGCCCTTGCAAACGTTTGCTTTCAGCTTCAGCTTTAGCCTTTTCAACAATTAAAATACGAGCGGCATCACCTTCATATTGTGCTGCTGTTTTTTCTCTGTCGGCTGCATTAATTCGGTTCATCGCTTCTTTTACTTGTGCATCTGGATCAATATCAGTTACCAATGTTTTTATAATGTCATATCCATAATCTTGCATAGCATCATTTAATTCAGTTTTTACAGCTATAGCAATATCATCTTTTTTTAAGAAAACGTCATCTAAAATCATTTTTGGTACTTCTGCACGCACCACATCAAACACATAACTTGTTATTTGATCATGCGGGTAATCTAGTTTATAAAAAGCATCTGCAACCTTGTTTCTAATCACTTTATATTGAACAGATACTTTTAAACGTACAAATACGTCATCTTTCGTTTTGGTTTCTACAATAACATCTAACTGTTGAATTTTAAGGCTTAATTTACCAGAAATTCTATCTACTAATGGAATTTTTAACTGTAAACCCGATTGACGAATACTATGGAATTTACCAAAGCGTTCTATAATCGCTGCAGTTTGTTGTTTAACAACAAAAAATGCCGAGATTAAAATAAATAATCCGATAAGAATAATGGGGATAAAAACGAAATTCATAATGTTTTTTATTAAAATGGTTAAAAAATTAAGATACAAAAATTATACTATATTTGGCCGCTTATAACCTGAACTTATGAAATATAACCGACTTTTCTTATTAGTAGCTTTATCGCTATGTTTTGTTACAAAAAGTTTTTCTCAAAAAGGAAATTTTAGAATTAGTAATGGTATAGGAATTATAGGAGGCATTACACAATTTGATATTGATACCGATAATTTCAACACAAAATCATCTAATGGTTTTATAGGAGGTTTGATGGCTACGGTTGATATTCCTTTACGTTGGTATAATGTTAGTTTTGGCATGCAACTCTCGGAGAATGCTATTGAAATTTCCGGACGACCAGATTTGATTAGTACTCAAGAGGCGTTTGTTGAATATAAAATGTTTGCTGCTCAAGTGGCTATGCTGTTGCATGTAAAAGTAATTCCGAATCATTTTACTATTGATTTTGGACCCATGCTACAATACAATGGTAGACTAGAGTTTAAGGATAAAAATCAGGAGGGCTATTACATAAATAATTACACAAATTTATCGGCACAAGACATTACAAATATTTCTCAATTTAATTTTAACGGAGCTTTGGGCGCATCTTTAGGTATTAAAAATTTTAAGTTGAAAGCCCAATATGTTTATGGACTTACCAATATTTTGAAGAAACTTGAAGGTCAAGATATAGATACTGTTGGTGGCGATTCTCGTTTTAAAGGAAACCAAACGATGTTGGTTTTGGGAGCCGTTCTTTCGTTTTAGATTGTATTCCATCGGCACATATTTGAAAATATGATGTTTGGGAGCAACTTCATTAATAATGAAGCTAGTTATGTTTTTTGGCTAACCAATAACCTGAAAGAATAGGTATTTGAAAATGGCTACTCAATAATAAGGATAGTGGGTTGGTGGTGATACTACTTGGTATTCTGATTGAAGAAAAGTAACAAGATCAATAAGTTCCTGAACAGTCATAATTTCATTGTAATTCTTCATATTTGAAAGGCCTCCCTCGCTAGAGGTTTTTTGATTGTAGAACGACGCGACTTTGTGGGAAGGATTAATTACTGATGTGACCAGATCTCCATAGGTTTTTAGAGATGTTACTTCGCCTCCAAGAGGTATTTTTAGATTATCTTTTCCGCTCTTCCATTCAATATTTGGAATACTATGACATTCAATACATGCCAATCTCTTATAGGTCACTTTACCTTTTTCAATATCGCCTTCAGGCAATGCAAATCCTCGCGCTTGGCTATTACAGCTGCTTATAAGCAAGCTCCCGCAAAACAAGACGAACACTATTAAATAATTCGGAAGGTTGATCAAAAACTTATTTCTAATAGTCATAACCGGGTGTTTTAAATTAATGATTTAATGCATCATAGTACATATATTAAATCAAAAGTAAAGTTTAAGCAAAACAAAGGAAATGATCTTCATCAGTTTTGGAACTGATTTTTATCAAGAAGGTGTATCACAAAATGTAAGGCGCTATTTTTGGGTGAGATGACTTAACAGACAGATATAATGCAAAGATAAAGTTCCGTTTCAATGAACTTTATCGGTTTTTAAACGAAGGCAGTCGAAATTTCTTGTAAAGTCAGGTCTATAGCTTTCAGAAAAGGCTATTATAAAACAGCAATTATCGTCTCAATCCGATTAACAGTTTCCGCCTTCCCAATCATAAACATAATATCAAACACATCAGGACCTTGTAAAGCACCAACTAAAGCTAAACGTAGTGGCATCATCACTTTACCAAAACCAATTTCATTGCTGGTTATCCATCCTTTAATATCGGTCTGAAGGGTTTCTACTGAAAAGTCTTCAACATTATTTATTATTTCAACGAGCTTAGACATTACCTCTTTTGTGCCTTCTTTAAATGCTTTTTTAGAGGCCTTTTCATCATAAGATGTTGGTGCAGTAAAAAAGAAATGACTCAAATTCCAAAAATCTGAAACAAACGTTGCGCGTTCTTTTATTAAACCTATAACCATTGAAATGTAGTTAATATCCATTTCATCTAATTGAGAGTTTTGGCTTTTAAAAGTTTTAGCTAACACATCATTGTCTTGCTCCTGCATGTAATGATGATTAAACCATTTGATTTTATCAGGATCAAATCGTGCACCTGATTTGTTTACTTTTTTCAAATCGAACGCCTCAATCAATTCACCAAGATTAAAAATTTCCTGTTCTGTTCCAGGATTCCAACCTAAAAAGGCTAAGAAATTAACCATGGCTTCTGGGAAATACCCATCTTCTTTATAACCTCTTGAAACGTCATTTGTTTTTGGGTCTGTCCATTGTAATGGAAACACTGGAAAACCTAATTTATCACCATCACGTTTACTTAATTTCCCTTTACCTGTAGGTTTTAAAATAAGCGGTAAATGTCCAAATTCAGGAGTTTCCCAACCAAACGCATGGTATAATTGATAATGCAGCGCTAAAGAGGGTAGCCATTCTTCCCCACGGATAACATGCGAGATTTCCATTAAGTGGTCGTCTACAATATTTGCTAAATGATAGGTTGGCATACCATCACTTTTAAATAACACTTTATCATCCAAAACATTGGTATCAATTTTAATAGCGCCACGAATAATATCTGTTAAATGAAGCGTTTCATCTTGAGGCGATTTAAATCGAATCACATAATCGTCACCAGCATCTAATTTAGCTTCTACCTCGTCCGCGCTAAGCGATAAGGAATTGCTTAATTTTAGTCTGTTATGCCAATTATAAATAAAGGTTTTGCCTTTAGCCTCATGGTCTTTTCTGTGAAAGTCTAGAGTTTCAGAAGTATCAAAAGCATAATAAGCGTTGCCAGATTCAATCAACTCATCAGCATATTGTTTATATAAATGTTTGCGTTCGCTTTGTCTATATGGTCCGAATGTTTTGTTCGTGTTTGGTCCTTCATCAAATGGCATTCCACACCAATTCAAAGCGTCAACAATGTATTGTTCTGCGCCATCAACATAACGATTCTGGTCGGTATCTTCAATTCTTAAAATAAAGGTTCCGTTGTGCTTTTTAGCAAACAAATAATTGAATAAAGCGGTACGAACACCTCCTATATGTAAAGGTCCGGTTGGACTTGGTGCAAAACGCACACGAACATTTTTGGTCATTGTTTTTGTTTAAGAGTGCAAAGATAATTATTAAGCTAGAACGCAGAAGTTTTTTAACATCCTAAATAATCATTTGCTTAGGAATACGTTTGTTCATGATTTTAAACCATAATGGCGGAATTAAAGACAGCACCATGGAGGTTGGATAACCGTAAGGCATTTGAGGACTATCGTCATGACAAGCTAATACTTGATATTTTTTTGATGTTTTGTAATGATGGTCACTATGTCTGGTTAATTCATACAACACAATGCGGCCAATAACGTGATTAGAATTCCAAGAATGTATTTCGCGAACACGCTCATAACGTCCAGATTTTGTTTTTACTCTTAATAATCCGTAGTGTTCAATGTAGTTGACGGTTTCTAAAAGAACAAACCCAACAACTGCTGAGGTTAAAGCAAAAGCAAACCCTAAATAGCCAAAAATTAAAAAGACAGTTATTAAATAGGTAAGTTGAAATACAACATACCAAAACATATCATTTTTAAAAGAAAAGAATGATAAACTATTGTTTTTAAGTAAGTTATTTTGAATTTTCCAGGATTTAAAATATTGTCTAAATATCGATGTAAACCAAAAGGAATAAACATTTTGGTTGTATCTAGCTGTTGCAGGGTCTTCTGGAGTTGCTGCGTTTAGGTGGTGTCCAAAATTATGTTCTATATAAAAGTGCATATATAACGAAGGAAGCAATAGTGCTTTTCCAATAAACCGCTCTTTTGTGGTTTGTCTGTGTCCTAGTTCATGTGCTACATTAATACCATTTACAGCCAACACAATTCCTAACGAAAAAATCAAACCAACAATTTCGTAGATAGCATGTGTGTTTTGAGTTATTTCATATAAAGAGAACATAAGCAAACCAAAAACAATGGGTAAATTCAAGTATAGCAACCAATCAAACAACCTCTTTTTAAGTTTACTATCAGTCTGGTCTTGGCTTAAATTTGAATGGTCAGTAGACACTATTAACTCAAGAATAGGTAAAAACACAAAGGCGTATATAGGAGTTAAAAAACTAAAAACCCCTGTAAAATAAATACTTATAAATGCCATTAATGGAATTGAAAAAGCGGCAATATATTTTAAGTCTTTCATTTAGAAAAAGAATTATTTCCATTTCGGCGGAGCGAAAATCTCATTAAACGGGTCGTTTTAACTAAGTTTTACCAAAACTAAGCATTTACTAATTAAAATAAAATTGTAGTTTAGTAAGTTATTAGTGCGTTGCAAAGTCATCTTTCCCAAATTATGAATAATTTTAAAGACATACAAAGCAAATTAGAATCATTCATTAGGCGATACTACACTAATGAGTTGCTTAAAGGAGCCATCTTGTTTTTTGCTATTGGCTTACTGTATTTTTTATTTACCCTTTTTATAGAGTATATTTTATGGTTAAACACAACGTCTAGAACTGTTTTGTTCTGGTTATTTATTGGGGTTGAATTCGGCTTGCTTATTAAGTTTATTTTTATCCCATTGGCTAAGTTGTTTAAACTTCAGAAAGGGATAAATCATAAGGTAGCTTCAAATATTATTGGAAAGCATTTTCCTGAAGTGAATGATAAATTGTTGAATGTATTACAACTTAATGAAAATGATTCTAAATCGGAATTATTACTGGCAAGCATAGAACAAAAGGCTTCAGAACTAAAGCCAGTTCCTTTTAAACTAGCGGTGAATTTTAAGAATAATATTGGATATTTAAAATATGCAGCTATTCCTATTGCCATTTTACTTTTAACTTTTTTTACGGGAAATTTTGATTGGTTTAACACGAGTTACGAGCGTGTAGTTCATTATAACACGGCTTACGAACCACCGGCACCATTTCAATTTTTTGTAGTGAATGAAAACTTAAAGGCTATTGAGAATAAAGAGTTCAAACTGATTATAAAAACATCAGGAGAGGTTACACCAGAAAGCGCTCAAATAACCTATAATAATGAAATCTATTTTTTGCAAGCAAAAGCTGTTGGCGAATTTGAATATGTCTTTACGCAGCCAAAGGATCCTATTATATTTCAGTTGTCAGCGAATGATGTTACATCAAAACCTTATACTATTGATGTTTTGGAAACGCCTTCATTATTAAGTTTCGAAATGGTTTTAGACTATCCAAGTTACACCAAAAAGAGAGATGAAACCTTAAAAAGCACAGGTAATGCCTTAGTAGCTGAAGGCACGAGAATCAAATGGCAGCTTAAAACAAAATCTACTGATGCCGTGTTTTTGTATGCTAAAGATACCGTTGGCTTTAGCTCTGATGAAACAGGTATTTTTGAAGCTTCAAAACGCGTATTTTCAAATTTCGACTATACGTTAAGCACCAGTAATAAAAACCTAAAGGATTACGAGAATTTGGCGTTTAGTATTGATGTTGTTAAGGATGAATATCCAGAAATCAATGTGAAAGTTGAGAAGGATAGTTTGGATTTGCAGACACTTTACTTCTACGGCCAGGTGAGCGATGACTATGGCTTTAGCAAATTGCAATTGGTGTATTATCCATCTGATTCTGAAAAACAGAAGCAGTTTGAAGCTATTCCAATTTCAAAATTAAACCTTGCAGAATTCATTAGTGCATTTCCTAATAATTTGAATATTGAAGTAGGTGTTACTTATGAATTATACTTTCAGGTGTTTGATAATGATGGGGTAAACAGATTTAAAAGTGCAAAAAGCAATGTGTTTACCTATAGAAAGCGAACCGAAGATGAAGAAGCTCAAAGAAAGCTGGAAGAGCAGAGTGAAACGATTAAAAATTTAAATAAGTCTCTAGAAAAGTTTGATGAACAGGAGAAGAAACTAGATGAATTAACAAAAACTCAAAAAGAAAATTCGAATTTGAATTTCAATGATAAAAAGAAGTTAGAATCATTTTTTAAGCGTCAGAAGCAGCAAGACGACATGATGAAAAATTTCAATAAAAAACTAAAAGATAATTTAGAAGAATTCCAAAAGGAGAACATAAAAGAAGATCAATTTAAGGAAGATTTGAAATCGCGTTTAAAAGACAATGAAGAGAAACTTAAGAAAGATGAAGCACTTTTAAAAGAAATAGAAAAGCTTCAAGAGAAAATGACTCAAGAAGACTTAATCAAAAAGTTAGAGGAGCTTGCAAAACAAAATAAAAACAAAAAACGAAGTTTAGAGCAGCTTTTAGAATTAACTAAACGATTTTATATCGAGAAGAAGTTGGAAAAACTAAAAGATGATTTGGCGAAATTAGCTGATGAACAAGAGAAATTATCTAACGAAACTAAAGAGGAAAATACCAAAGAAAAACAAGACGATTTAAATAAACAGTTTAAAGAATTCAAAAAGGAAATAGAAGAATTAGAAAAAGACAGTAAGGCTTTAAAGAAGCCCATAACTATTCCTAGAGATAGGTTGGATGAGCAGGAAGTTGAGAATGATCAACAAAAAGCGTCTGAAGAGTTAAGTAAAAAAGAAGAAGAGAAAGGTTCTGATCAAGGGGAGAAGAAACAGGAAGAGGAACAATATCAAAAATTAAAAAAGGCTCAGAAAAGCCAAAAGAAAGCAGCAAAAAAAATGAAGCAAATGAGTCAGAAAATGCAAAGCTCTATGCAATCTGGCGGTGGGGATAAAATGCAAGAAGATGCGGACGTACTGCGTCAAATATTAGATAATTTGGTTTTATTCTCTTTTAATCAAGAAGCGCTCATGGATCAATTTAGATCAATTGAGATAAATCATAATAAGTTTGCGACTTATTTAAAAAAGCAAAATAATTTACGAGAACATTTTGAACATATTGATGATAGTTTATTTTCTTTATCACTACGTCAGCCAAAACTTTCAGAGCAGGTTAATAATGAAATCACAGAGGTTTATTATAATATTGATAAAGCATTGAGTTTACTTGCGGATAATCAGTTGTATCAAGGAGTTTCAAACCAACAATTTACGGTTACAGCTGCAAATAATTTAGCAGATTTTTTAAGCAATGTATTAGATAACATGCAAGAAAGCATGAGTATGAGTGCTGGTCAAGGAGGTGAAGGTGATATGCAGTTACCAGATATCATTATGAGTCAAGAAGAGCTTAATAAGATGATGGAAGAGGGTATGAAAAAAGGAGAGAAAGGTAAGCCCAAAGAGGAAGAAGGGAAAAAAGAGGGTGAAAAAGGTAAAGATGGCATATCTGGAAAAGATGGTAAAGAGAAAGGTAAACAAGAAGGTAAATACGGTCAACAAACTGGTGGTGAAGGCGAAGGGACTAATGAAGATCAAAATGGACTACTTTATCAAATTTATCAGCAACAGCAACAGCTCCGTCAAGCACTTCAAGATAAGCTAGCAAAAGAAGGTAAAAGAGGAAATGGAGCCGCACTAGTTAGAAAAATGGAAGAGATAGAATTGGATTTATTGAACCAAGGATTCACTAATCAAACCCTTCAAAAAATGATGGAATTGAAGCATCAATTATTGAAACTTGAAAATGCTACGTTCCAACAAGGAGAGGATAATAAACGGGAATCTGAAACTAATGTTAATAGATTTGATAATACTACGAGTAACCAAATCCCAACGGCAAAACAATATTTTCAAACTACAGAAATATTAAATCGACAAGCTTTACCTTTGCAGCAAGTTTACAAAAAGAAAGTGCAAGAATATTTCAAAAAAGCTAATGATTAATTTCAATTACGAAACAGAATTCAAATTAGATTCAGAAGATCATATTTCAAAATGGATAAGTGATGCTATTAGTTCTGAAGATCACAAATTAGAAGAGATTAATTATGTATTTTGCAATGATGACTATCTACATAAATTAAATGTAGAATTTCTAAATCATGATACGCTAACAGATATTATTAGCTTTGATTATTCAGTAGGAAAAATTATACAAGGTGATATTTTTGTGTCTGTTGAAAGGGTGGCGGAAAACGCTAAAGAGTTTAAGGTTTCGTTTGAAGAAGAATTGCAGCGCGTTATCATTCATGGTGTACTTCATTATTGTGGCTATAAAGATAAAAGTGCTGAACACGCTAAAGTGATGCGGGAAAGGGAAAATCACTATTTATCTCAATTAGGTTAGTATTTAAGTAGAGTCCTGAGAGTTTACTGTGGGATGTCAATTAAAATGTCGTTCTCTCGAAATCGAAGATTCAAGAATTCAATTGTTTATAGTATGCGTCAATGCATAAAGTTTAAATTGAAAACACAGGTGTTGTCTTTGATTGGAATCTAATGTTTTAAAGATTTCGACGTATATTTGCAAACTCAAATTAATAAGATGTTCCACGTGGAACATGCTTTTGAAAATAAAAAATATGTTTAACGAAGTTTATGATGTTATAGTTGTAGGAGGTGGGCACGCAGGAAGCGAAGCCGCTGCCGCAGCTGCTAATACAGGAAGCAAAACATTGCTCGTCACCATGAACATACAAAACATTGCTCAAATGTCTTGCAACCCTGCTATGGGAGGTATTGCAAAGGGTCAAATTGTAAGAGAGATTGACGCGCTTGGTGGTTATAGCGGAATTGTGTCTGATACATCTGCTATTCAATTTAAAATGTTGAATAAATCTAAAGGGCCTGCCATGTGGAGTCCTAGAGTGCAGAGTGATAGAATGCGTTTTGCAGAAGATTGGCGATTACTTTTAGAAGGAACACCTAATCTTGATTTTTATCAAGACATGGTTTCTGGATTATTAATAGAGAATCATAAAGTAATTGGAGTTAAAACATCTTTAGGAATCGAAATAAAAGCTAAGTCTGTTGTCTTAACAAACGGAACTTTTTTAAATGGATTAATTCACATAGGTGACAAAAATTTTGGTGGAGGAAGAGCAGGCGAAAGAGCTGCAACTGGTATAACGGAACAGTTAGTTGATTTAGGTTTCGAATCTGGGAGAATGAAAACTGGAACACCGCCAAGAGTAGATGGAAGATCGTTAGATTATTCAAAAATGCTAGAACAACCAGGGGATGTAAACCCTGAAAAATTCTCCTATTTAGATATCACAAAACCACTAGAAACCCAAAGGTCATGCCACATGACTTATACTAGCCTTGAAGTACATAATTTACTTCGTGAAGGTTTTGATAGATCTCCTATGTTTAATGGTAGAATACAAAGTTTAGGACCAAGATATTGTCCTTCCATTGAGGATAAGATTAATCGCTTCGCGGATAAAGATCAACATCAACTATTTATTGAACCTGAGGGCTGGAATACGTGTGAGGTTTATGTAAATGGGTTTTCTACATCCTTGCCAGAAGATGTGCAATTTAAAGCATTACGCTCTGTGGTTGGTTTTGAAAATGTGAAATTTTTTAGACCGGGTTATGCTATCGAATATGATTATTTTCAACCGACACAACTAAAGCATACTTTGGAGACAAAGCTTGTTGACGGCTTATATTTTGCGGGTCAAATTAATGGAACGACAGGTTACGAAGAAGCAGCATCTCAAGGATTAATGGCGGGTATAAATGCGAGTTTAAAAGTTCAAGAAAAAGAGGCTTTTACGTTAAAAAGAGATGAAGCTTATATAGGTGTTCTTGTTGATGATTTGATAACGAAAGGCACAGAAGAGCCTTATAGAATGTTTACATCACGGGCTGAGTATAGAACCTTATTGCGTCAAGATAATGCGGATAAAAGATTAACCCCAAAAGGTTATAAACTTGGTTTAGCTTCAGAAAAGCGGATGAAGCGCATGGAAGAAAAACATGATGCAGCTGAGAAATTTGTTAAGTTTTTTGAGGTTACAAGTGTTAAACCAGAAGTGATTAATCCGATTTTAGAATCTAAAAAATCTGCGGCGGTAAAACAATCCGGGAAGCTTTTTAAAGTTTTCGCTAGACCAAATATTGATATGGTTGATGTTAGGAAAATCGAAAGTGTGGAAGCCTATATTCAAGACAATAATCTCGATAGAGAAGTTATGGAACAGGCCGAAATCCAAGTAAAATATTCTGGCTACATCGCTAAGGAAAAAAACAATGCTGATAAATTAACCAGATTGGAATATGTGAAAATTCCAGAGAATTTCGACTTTTCACAAATCAGATCTATGAGTTATGAAGCGCGAGAAAAGTTGAAAAAAATCCAGCCGACAACCGTTTCTCAAGCTTCTAGAATCAGTGGTGTTTCACCTAATGATATTTCAGTTTTGTTGGTTTATATGGGGCGATAGTTTTTAACGTTCCACGTGGAACATCTATTTTGATTTCCTTTTTTGTCATTCTGGATTTGTTTTAGAATCTATTTTAAATGAAAAATACACCTGTTTTTTTAAAAGTAAAAGACCACTCCGTTTCAGGAGAAGTATTTGAATTAATTCAAAATACTGAGCATGGTTTTTTAGAAACAACGCCACAACCTGCTTCAGACAAATTACCAGAGTATTATAAAAGTGAAGACTATATATCTCATACAGATTCTAAAAGAAACCTTTTTGAAAAAGCGTATCATTTAGTGAGAACCATTTCACTTAAAAAGAAATTACATTTAATCAATTCTTCAGATTTAAAAAGTAAACACCTATTAGATATTGGGTGTGGTACAGGTGATTTTTTGCAAATCGCTCAACAAGATAATTGGTGCGTTTCCGGAGTTGAACCAAACAAACAAGCGCGAGATATTGCCAATAAAAAAACCAATAATTCCGTGTTCGAAACAGAAGCACTATTAACGTTTGAATCAAATAGTTTTGATGTGATTACGCTTTGGCATGTGCTAGAACATTTACCTAATTTAGAAGACCACATAGGTTTCTTTAAAAAACTTTTAAAACCAAAAGGGACTTTATTAATAGCGGTACCAAACTATAATAGTTTTGACGCGAAACATTATAAACAGTTCTGGGCAGCATATGATGTTCCAAGACATCTTTGGCATTTTAATCAATCGTCTATTTCCAAATTGGTTTCAAAATATGCTTTGCGGGTGGAGAAAGTAAAACCCATGTGGTTTGATTCTTTTTATGTGAGCATGCTTTCCGAAAAATGTAGAACAGGAAAAATGAATCCTATTAAAGGGTTTTGGATTGGATTGTGTTCAAATATAAAAGCACTTAGCACAAAAGAAGCTTCATCATTAATTTATATCATTAAAAATAGCTAAAATCAATTTCTAAAAAGCTCAGTCTGTTTTTAACTAGTTAAATACAATATCACTTGTCAGTTTTTTTAAAGCCCTTTAAATCGCCTTAAACGCATTTGTTTTCAATAGAAATTAACTATTATTTTATATTTTATCTATAAGATTTTGTTATGTGTTAAAATCAAAATAATTTGACTTCATTTTTAATCTTACTTTATTACTTTTGTTCGGATTTAAAATTCACATCAATCAAAAAAATATAAACTGATGAAAAATATTATTTATGTAGTACTAGCGATGTTAATTTTCGCTTCTTGTGAAAAGCCAAACAAAATTGGTTTTGTTGATAATGGAACTGTAATTAATGATTACCAAGAAAAGAAAGATGTTGAAGCAGCATTTCAACTAAAAGAAGATGCTTTTAGAAAAAGAGCAGATAGCATTAGTATAGCTTTTCAAACAGAAGCTCAAAAGGTTCAAACAGAGGCTCAAAGAATTGCAAGAAGTAACAGAAAGAAAGCTGAAGAGCTCATTGGAGGTTTGCAACAAAAGCAACAACAATTACAACAGCAAATGCAAGCTGAGCAGCAACAGCTAACACAAGCGTTTCAAGCAGAAATTGATTCTGTTATCGTTAATGTTAAAGGTTTTGTAAAAGACTACGGAAAAGCGAACGGCTACAACTATATTTTAGGAACTAGTGATGCCGCAGCTACAGTGATGTATGGCGATGATGAAAATGATTTAACTCAAACTATCTTGGAAGCACTTAATGCGGATTATAAAAAATAATAAAACATATAAATAGCTGATTAACATTATTTTAAATCGCTATTAGTGCAAGCTAATAGCGATTTTTTTAGCAATAAAAAGAAAATGCTTTTTTAATAATTGAGACTTCTATGTTCCCCACACCAATAAGCTCCCCGTCTGCTTGAATGTAAGGTGGATTTTTTTGATTAATTTGAATAGTAACAGACTCCGTTTTGAAGGATGTCACTTTTTTATAATTAATAATTGTTCCGTTAAAAAGCTTCATTAAATTTTTGATGATTTCAAATTTGTTGAGATCTTTAGCAACTGTTACATCTAATAAACCATCAAAAGGATCTGGGTTTTTTGTGAGTTGCATACCACCACCAGAATATTTACAGAGGCCAATTAAAATCATAAGTGTTTTTCCTGAAATGGCTTCTGAATTTGTAAACACCGTAGATTCGAAATTTTTAAAAGAAAATAAACTCACTAAAGCGCCATATAAATAGGCTAAAGCACCTATATGTTTAAGTGTTTCAATCTTACTAACCACAAAGCCATCAAAACCAACACCGGCTAAATTATTAAAGAAAACTGGAGGTTTTGGGTTATTTTGAATAACCAGCTTACCGATATCTTGGGTTGCTAAAGAACCATTTTTGATTTTTTGAACTGCACCTTCTAAATTTAAAGGGATGTTATGGGTCTTAATCCAATCGTTCCCTGTTCCAATGGGTATTATTCCAACATTAATTTCTGAAGTCGGCACATCATTTTGCGACATAATTCCATTTATGATATTATGTAATGTACCATCGCCACCAACAGAAATAATATTTTTTATATTGAGGTCTATGGCATTTTTAACATACTCACTACTATTTTTTTGATGAGTAGTAAAGACAAATTGAAAATTAAAATTGTATTTTTCTAGAAGCCCTTTAATTTGTGGCCATTTTTTCTTGGCCGAACCATTACCCGAAGTTGGATTTATAATAACGTACCAGGATTTTAATGGAGCATCCATTACTCTGCTTTTTTGTGAAGTAAGCGTGTTAATTTTATTGACAAATCGGTCAAAATAATTTTAGAATTCCCGTTACGCTCTATATGATAAATAGCATCTTGTAATTCGTTGCTAATATCCATAATGTTATTACCATGTACAAAAGGCGCAAAATTTTCAAGCTTAAATTTGTCAGTCTTTGGTTCTAAATACACCAAATCGGTAGCGTTATAATTTAAAAGTAAGGCTTGACGAAAAAAATCTAAACAAAAATTTAAAAATTGCTTTTGAGTTTCGCGTCCTGTTTTGGCTATATCTTCACTCCAAGAAATTAAATCGTGAATAGCAGCTTTATTACCTTTTGCCTTAAAAGCACTTCGTATCCAGAAAACAAACCAAGTTTCAAATTGGATATCTTCAGAATCTTGATATACTAAATCGCAAGCCTTATTATAATTGCCATTAGATTGATGTGCTATTTTTGTAGCCACACCAATATCTATATTATATTGTTTTACTAAAGCGTTTTTAATAACATCTTCAGCCAAAGGCGGGAAATGTAATATTTGGCAACGTGAGCGAATGGTGCTAATAATTTGCTCTTCATCTTCAGCAATTAAAAGGAAGATAGTTTCGTTTGGTGGTTCTTCAATTAACTTTAAGAGTTTATTGGCACAGGCTGTGTTCATTTTTTCTGCCATCCAAATCAACATCACTTTATAACCACCCTCATAAGATTTTAACACAAGCGATTTTATAATGTCATAGGCTTCATCAACACCTATTTGCCCTTGTTTGTTATCAACTCCAAGTAGTTTGTACCAATCAAAGAGATTTCCGTATGGTTGCTCGTTTAAAAGTTGGCGCCATTCTTCTAAATAAAAACGAGAAACGGGTTTACTTTTTACCTTATCGCTAGTAGTCACAGGGAAAGCAAAATGTAAATCGGGGTGCGAAAAGTTTTTAAATTTCAGGTTACAGCCTTCGTTCCCTATGTTGTTTTCTCCTCCAGTATTTGAACATAATATGTATTGAGCATAAGCTAGGGCCATAGACAAGGTTCCAGAACCTTCGTTTCCGACAAACAATTGCGCATGAGGTATTCTGCCATTATCGACACTTTGTGTGAGATGGTTTTTAATGTGATTCTGACCTAAGATATCTTCAAAAAGCATAAAAGCAAAAGTAAATGAATTTTTTCATTTTGAAATTCAAAAAATTAAATGAAATAAATTTGTTGACTAATGCAGTGACTATTGGGGTAAAGCAAAATTTTTATTTCACAGAAGAAACCTACATGATTTTTTGCTAATAAATAAAGCGTAGAATATTAAAAGAATGATGCTAAAACTGTTCTTTTTTAAGTATTCAAAAATTCTTTATGAGCTATATCGTTTTCGTAAAAAAACACGTTTTAAATGGCTGTTTAATTAGTTACATTTGTAAATCAAATACTTAAAAGACAAAAACATATACATATATGAAAACGCTTAACGATTTTAATTTCGAAAACAAAAAAGCATTAATAAGAGTAGATTTTAATGTGCCTTTAAATGAAAAATTTGAAGTAACGGATGCTACAAGAATTGTATCTGCAAAACCTACAATTATTAAAATTTTAGAAGATGGCGGAAGTTGTATTTTAATGTCGCATTTAGGTCGTCCAAAAGGATTTCAAGATGCCTTTTCATTAAAACATATTGCTAATAAAGTTGAAGATATTTTAGGCGTTGAAGTAAAAACAGTTGCCGATTGTATTGGTGAAGATGCTGAAGCTGCCGCTGCAAGTTTAGAACCAGGTCAAATTTTATTATTAGAGAACTTACGTTTTTATAAAGAGGAAACTGCTGGAGATGTTGGGTTTGCTGAGAAATTATCAAAATTAGGTGATATATATGTAAACGATGCTTTTGGTACTGCGCACAGAGCGCATGCATCAACAACTATTGTAGCTCAGTTTTTTGAAGGTAAAAAATGTTTCGGAAAGTTATTAGCTCAAGAAATTGAAAGTATCAATAAAGTCATGGCGACAGGCGAAAAGCCAGTTTTAGCAATACTTGGTGGCGCTAAAGTGTCTTCAAAAATCACTATTATTGAAAATATTTTAGATAAAGTGGACCACTTAATTATTGGTGGAGGTATGGCATTTACTTTTGTAAAAGCTCAAGGTGGAAAAATTGGAAATTCAATTTGTGAAGATGATAAAATGCCTTTAGCCTTAGAGATTTTAAAACAAGCCAAAGCAAAAAATGTTCAAATTCATATTCCTGTGGATACTATAGCTGCAGACGCTTTTAGTAATGATGCGAACACACAAGTAGTAGATATTAATGAAATCCCTGATGGATGGGAAGGTGTTGATGCTGGGCCAAAATCTAGAGAACAATTTCATAAAGTCGTAATGGATTCTAAAACTATTTTATGGAATGGACCATTAGGTGTTTTTGAAATGGAAAGTTTTGCTGGAGGAACTATCGCATTAGGAAATTCAATTGCTGAATCAACTAAAAACGGAGCCTTTTCACTAGTAGGTGGTGGCGATTCTGTAGCAGCAGTTAAACAATTTGGTTTTGAAAACAAAGTGAGCTATGTAAGTACTGGCGGAGGCGCTATGCTTGAAAGCTTAGAAGGAAAAACACTTCCTGGGATTGCTGCTATTTTAGAATAACACCAATAAAACTTAATTAAGTTTTCAAATTCCCTTAAAAAATACGATTTTAGCCATAACAGCGTTCATTAATGAATACAGTTTATGGCTTTTCGGTTTTTTATAATATCATGTCTTTTTAGTATAAGCACTTGTTTTTCGCAAACACAGGACTCCATTTCGTTTCTAAATAATAAAATCAAGGACAGCATTGTGGTCCAAACCACAAGTATTAATGAGGCTATAGTGGTAGATAATACTCATGTTGTTAAGGTTATTAATGCTGAAATAGATAGTACATCAATTACCGATTTAAAAGATAATGAATTTGCTTTAAAATTAGATGAGGCTTGGTATAACGAGTTATATAGTAACAATTTATTTGATACGATATACAAATCAGTAACCGAGCTAAAGTATCAACCTGTTGATTATCCTGAATTATCTACAGATACGCTCAAAGCACGCTTAAAAGAATTGGATGCCAGAACGCCATTTAATGTAGAATATAATCCATCTTTAGAAAGTGTTATAAAATCGTATTTAAAACATAGAAGCAACTCGATACAAAAGCTATTAACGTTAAGTGCCTTTTATTTTCCGATGTTCGAGGGAGAATTAGATAAGCACAATATTCCATTAGAAATAAAATACTTAGCCATAGTAGAATCTGCATTGAAACCAAGAGCAAGATCTCGAGTAGGCGCTACAGGTTTATGGCAGTTTATGTTTGGTACAGGTAAAGAGTATGGTCTAGATGTAAGTAGTTATGTAGATGAACGTAGCGATCCTATAAAATCTACCGAAGCGGCTGCAAAATATTTAGCAAGATTATATAAAATTTTTGGCGATTGGGATTTGGCTTTAGCAGCGTATAATTCGGGCCCCGGAAATGTTGGGAAGGCTATTCGCCGTTCAGGAGGTTATAGAAACTACTGGAACATTCGTCATAATTTACCACGAGAAACGGCAGGATATTTACCTGCATTTTTAGCCAACATGTATATTTTTGAATATGCCGAAGAACACGGTTTTAAAAAGTATAAACCAGAATTGGCTTATTTTGAGACAGACACCGTTAGAGTAAAACAGATGATAACACTCGATCAAGTTTCAGAAGCTACAGGAACACCAATTGAGGAACTTCAGTTTTTAAATCCGTCGTATAAGTTAGATATCATTCCGTTTATTAAAGAAGAAAATTATGTGTTAAGATTGCCTATTGATGTCGTGGGTAAATTTGTAAATAACGAAGCTAGAATATATGCATATGCTAAAGCAGAATTTGATAAACGCGAAAAACCCATGCCACAATTTTTAAAGGCTGATGCAAAAGTAACGTACCGTGTAAAGTCTGGTGATTACTTAGGCAAAATATCTAGATTGTATGGGGTTAGGGTTAGCAATATCAAAAAGTGGAATGGATTAAGAAGTAACAACTTAAAGATTGGGCAACGATTAACCATTTACCCACGAAAGCCTAATGTAACGGGTTCTTCTTCCGCGAAAGCGACAATAAAATCAAAACCCATTTCCGGGGAAGTTATTGTTTATGTCGTTGAAAATGGAGACTCACTTTGGAGTATTTCTCAAAAACTCCCTGGAGTTTCTATTCAAAATATTAAAGATTGGAACGGTATTAGTGGTAGTAAATTAAAACCAGGAATGAAACTTAAAATTTCTAAAGGTTAAATTCTTAAAACTTAAAATATATTATGCGGTATTTTCTTTTATCAGTATTATCCCTAACATTATTAATGTCATGTGGTGATAAAAAGTCAAATGAAAAATTTCTTCCAGATGCCTCAGGAGCTATTAATAATGTATCTGTTGTAACAGAAAATGATTTGTGGGATGGACGTGTTGGTGAAGCCATAAGAAATGTGCTTGCAAAACCTATTTACGGTTTGCCACAAGATGAACCAACATTTACAATTAGTCAAATTCCAACATCGGTTTTTTCTGGGTTTGTGACTAAAAATAGAACGGTTTTGAAAATTGAAACGAATAAAGAAGCAGGTATAACTATTTCGGATAATGTATACGCCAAGCCTCAAAAAGTCATAGTGGTATCAGGAAAAACTAAAGAAGAAATTATTGATGTGCTTAAAGCAAATGAAACAAAGATTATAGACATTTTTAGAAATGAAGAATTAAGTGAACGATTGCGTCAAATGGCAAAATCGCCACACAATTTTGAGACTATTAAAGAAAAACTAGGTTTAACTATTGAGTTTGCTTCCGTTTACAGAAAGGCCAAAGAAACCGATAACTTCTTTTGGATTAGAAAAGACATCACAACAGGCACAACTAATTTGATGATTTATGAATTGCCATATGATGCCATCAAAAGAAACGATAGCGTTGTTAATCAAATAATCAAGATAAGAGATTCTATTGGTAGAGCCTATATTGAAGGACCTGTTGAAGGCTCTTATTTAATTACTGAAAATGCCTATACGCCTTTTCACGGGGAAACCATTATAGACAATAAACCAACATTAGAAACCAAAGGTCTTTGGGATGTAAAAAATGCCTTTATGGGTGGACCGTTTATAAATTATGCTATTGAAGATAAAATCAACAAACGTTGGGTGGTTGTTGAAGGGTTTGCTTTTGCACCATCTGTAGAAAAACGAAATTATATGCTAGAACTTGAAGCCATTATAAAATCGGTTAAAATTCAATAGTTATTGTACATTTTAAAAACAAAAAACCAGCTCATTAAGCTGGTTTTTTGTTTTTAGATAAATTAAAATTTATCCTTTTTTATCTTCTGTAGATTCTTCTTCTTCTTCTTTGCTAGCGTCCTTAAACTCCTTAATTCCACTTCCTAGTCCACGCATTAATTCAGGTATTTTTTTACCTCCAAATAAAAGTAAAACAACAATAACAATTAATGCTATTTGCCAAGGTCCTATGGCTAAGGGTAACATATATAAGCTCATAATAATGATTTTAAAAAGCAAAGTTAATAATTAAAGTTAAATAAAACCGTTTTAAGCACAACTTTAGCATACAGACAACGAAGTCTTGTTATAAATTTATTTATTTTTGTTTTTAACATGACAGACAAAAAAAAGAAACCAAAAAAGATAAAACGAAAACTACTAGATAAGTATCGGTTAATGATACTTAATGAAAATACTTTTGAAGAGCGCTTATCATTTAAATTAACGAGATTAAATGTTTTTGTAATGAGCTCGTTAATGGCCATTTTTTTTATAGCGTTAACGTATTTACTCATTGCATTTACGCCGCTTAGAGAATACATTCCAGGATATTCATCTACTGCATTAAAAAAGAAAGCAACAGAGTTAAGTTATAAAACAGATTCGTTACAGCATGTTATTGTTATGAATGATCGCTATTATGAATCTATTAAAAAAGTACTTACAGGCGATTTAGATGCCGTAGATTTTAATAAAGATTCCATCATACAAGCGGTGAAATTAGAAGCGAGCGAAGTAGATTTAAGCCCAATAGCTGAAGATTCGTTGCTTCGTGAAAAAGTGGATAAAGAGGATAAGTATAATTTGTTTGAATCGGCAACCTCAGCAACTAATTTTGTGTTGTTTCCTCCAGTAAGCGGTACGATAAGCGAGGCCTATAACGCTAAAGAAAAACATTATGCTGTTGATATTGTTGTAGCGAAAGATACTCCAATTAAAGCAACTGCCGATGGTATTGTGGTTTTTGCCGAATGGACCGCGAGTACAGGTTATGTTATTATAATTGAACATAGTTATGGCTTAATTTCAATTTATAAACACAACGCATCCTTAACAAAAGCTCAAGGTGATTTAGTTAAAGCGGGAGAAGTTATTGCTACCGCGGGTAATACAGGCGAATTATCAACTGGACCACATTTGCATTTCGAGCTTTGGAATGATGGCTACCCAATTAACCCAACAAATTTTATAGATTTTAAATAGACTATGCTATCATTAAAGTCGGCTTTAGCAAAACCTTTTGCAAAACGTATTTATAAGAAAGTTCAAAAATGGGCAAATAACCCTATTGAAACTCAAAATAAAGTATTTCAAGATTTAATTTCAGAAGCAACAAGCACACAATTTGGACAAGATCATGATTTTGTGAGTATAAATAATCATGAAGATTTTGTAAAACGCGTTCCTGTAAGAGACTATGAAGCACTAAAGCCTTATGTTGAAAAGATGGTTGCTGGTGAAGAAGATATCCTTTGGAAAGGAAAACCCATTTATTTTGCAAAAACATCTGGCACAACATCAGGCTCAAAATATATTCCTATCACTAAAGAAAGCATGCCTAGTCATGTTGAAGCGGCAAGAAATGCTATTTTGTTTTATATTCATGAAACGGGTAATAGCAAATTTGTAGATGGTAAAATGATTTTTTTACAAGGAAGCCCTGTTTTAAATGAGCAAAATGGAGTGCAACTTGGACGCTTATCTGGCATTGTAGCGCACTACGTGCCCAAATATTTACAAAAAAACAGATTACCTTCTTGGGAAACCAATTGCATTGAAGACTGGGAAAGGAAAGTCGATGCCATAGTTGAAGAAACCTTACCAGAGAATATGACGATTATTTCTGGAATCCCTTCTTGGGTTCAAATGTATTTTGAAAAGCTTCAACAGAAAACGGGAAAGAAGGTAGGTGATATATTCAAAAATTTCAATCTATTTATTTTTGGAGGAGTTAATTACGAACCTTACAGAGCAAAATTTGAAAACCTTATAGGTAGAAAAGTTGATAGTATTGAGTTATATCCAGCAAGTGAAGGGTTTTTTGCCTTTCAAGATAAACAGAATGAAAAAGGGATGTTGCTTCAGCTTAATTCAGGAATTTTTTATGAGTTTATTAAGGCAGATGAGTTCTTTGATGAAAACCCAAAACGAATATCCATTAAGGACGTTGAAGTTGGCATAAATTATGTCATGATAATCTCAACAAATGCCGGTTTATGGGCTTATAATATTGGAGACACGGTTGAGTTTACTTCAACCAAACCCTATCGTGTTATTGTTTCTGGTAGAATAAAGCATTTTATTTCGGCTTTTGGGGAACATGTTATTGGTAAAGAAGTAGAACAGGCGATGCAAGAAGCGACATTAAACTCTAATGTTAGAATTTCTGAATTTACTGTGGCGCCACAAATTAGTCCTAAAGAAGGACTTCCATATCATGAATGGTTTATTGAATTTGAGAATGAACCAGAAAACTTATCTGCTTTAGCAAAAAAAATTGATGAATCCCTTCAAAAGCAAAACTCATATTATTTTGATTTGATAAAAGGAGGTGTATTGCAACCCTTAAAGATAACCAAAGTGAAACATGGAGGTTTTCAAGAGTACATGAAATCCATTGGGAAATTAGGAGGACAAAACAAGCTTCCTAGACTTTCAAATGACAGAAAAATAGCTGCCAATTTTCCGTATGTAAATTAGTTCAAATAGTATTATATTTGGCCTTATTAAACTAAAACTATGAATAGTAAAAAACATCATGAGAGAACCCGTGCTCAAGAAAGTTCAAACGCTATTGAACGATTGTATGTTACTATGCGTCATTTGTTTAACAGGGGGTTTTATAAACCTATGGGAATTTCTGGTAAAACTTTACGACAGGCATTATTATTGTTAAGACCTGAAATTTATGGATCTATAGGTGACGAAAAAGCCGAATTAGAAGGCTTACTTTATGTTATAGATAGATTACCACAAGGCATAGAAGAGTGTACTTTTATAAATTTAACAAGTGATGAAGGATATTCTAGCTCTCATTTTCAACCTATAATCCCAGAAAAACGTCGTCGTAATTGTTACAGAATAGACGATGAGCAAATGAATATTGAGATTACACGAGGACGATCTGAAATCTACGATATTCTTACACACCTCACTTTTCTTTTTATTGAATCTCACAAAATAAGTACACGTGTTGTAATAAACGAAGAAGGCGCCACAACACGAGATTGGATAAAACTTGAGAAAGTAGTTTTATCTAAAAAGAAACTTACACAAGAAGAACGGGAAGTTGCTATTACCCATACAGCTAATATTTTAGGAAGAACATTTCAGGAAATTAGCACCGTTTATGGCGATTTTTCTATTCCTTCACAACCTGAGCGCTTGCTGCATATTGTGTATTGGCTGGGGAAGCTCGCTATTGAAGAGTTGATAAATAACAACAAACGTACGGTAACGTTTAGTCCGGTCTTAAGAGAACGTATTGGGCATCACATTCATGGTGAAATTTGGGCTGATGAGATAAAAGACACGCTTTATAAAAATGGGTTGTTAGAACGACCTATTCATATTATTAGTGCCAATATGCATAGTGTTATGAATACACTATATGCTTTTAATGCTCTAAAACCAAATACGCAAAAGACCGATATATTTGAGATATACCAATCGTTAAGCAAAAATGAAAACGAAGGGTTGCGCAATAAAGTAACGAAGGAAGCGTTGCAAAAAGGCATGTTTTATATTAAAGATACTTCTGGAGCCAATATTGACGTTCAAATATTTGATACCACTAAGTTTGATGTTTCTAAAATGAACCTTAAAGTATCCGAATCCAATTTAAAACAAAAAAAACCAGTTATAGTAGTCATGGATTATGCTTTTGGAGAACAAGCTTATGAAACCATTGACGAACTCCTAAAACCATACAACAAAAAAGGAAAAAAACATCTTCTTAATGTAGAGTCTATATCAATTATGGGCAAGTCGGGTATTTTAGAAGGTGGGAAAGGTGATATTATGATTCCATCGGCTCATATTTTTGAAGGTACAGCAGATAATTACCCATTTAAGAATGAATTGACGAAGCAAGATTTAGAAGGAAACGGTGTAGATGTCTACGAAGGCTCCATGATTACAGTTTTAGGTACCTCACTTCAAAACAAAGATATTTTAAAGTTTTTCCATAACTCTACATGGCAAGTTATAGGTCTAGAAATGGAAGGCGCTCATTATCAAAAAGCCATTCAAGCCGCATCAAAAGTTAGAGGAAGTATTAGTAAGGGTGTAAAAGTAAGATATGCGTATTATGCCAGTGATAATCCTTTAGAAACAGGAGCCACATTAGCATCAGGTGGTTTAGGCACATCGGGTGTTAGACCAACCTATTTAATTACAAGAACCATTTTAGAACAAATATTAAATTAACAAATTAAAATTATGAGTAAAGATTTACAACAAGAACCACAATCTGAAGAAGTTGATTTAGGACAATTGTTTAAACTTATAGGGAATGCGTTTCAACGTTTTTTTGATTTTATAGCGTCAATTTTTAAAGGGGCATATAAAGTGATATTGTTGCTTTTAATTCATATTTATAAACGAATAGTATGGTATGCTGGAGCACTTTTTATTGGTGTTGTGGTTGGCTTTATAGTCGATAAAACTTCGGACAAAATGTATGGTGCTAATATGTTTATCCAAACAAATTTTAATTCGGCAAGACAAGTTTATGAAAATGTAAAACAATTTCATCAGTTGGCGTATGAAGATAAAGATACTTTGGAATTGGCTAAGCGTTTAAATATATCTCCTGCAGAAGCATCACATCTTAAAGGGTTTTATTTAGAACCTGACCTTGATGAAAATGAAATGGCTGAAATGTATTCAAATTTTTATATTAGATTGGATTCTCTATCTAGAGTTACCATGACATTTGATTTATATAAAGAATCACTTACCCCGTATAACTATACTATTCATAAACTTGGTGTAGCTTCAACGGATAAATCAATTTATAAAAAAATAGAGGATGCTTTTACATTACAATTATCTAATAATGAATATTTAAAAGAATTAGTTAGCGTTAATCGACAAAACCTTGTGAAGGAAGAGCAAACGCTTTCTCAACAAGTTGAAAAAACGGATTCTTTAGTGCAAGAGTATTTAAAAATAAGAGTAAATCAATCTGAAAAGGAGTTAATTCCTGGCTCAGGTACTAATTTATATATGGGCGATGCTGAATCCAGTAATCTTATAGTTGATGAGTCTATAGTTATAGAAAAACGCTTAGCTTTAGAGAGACAAAAAAGACGTATAAATTTATACTTAGTTGAGCAAAAAAATGTTGTAAATGTTTTAGCTGGTTTCCCTAACTCAGGATATGATATCTCAGAATGGACAGATAAAAAGAAGTTTGTTTTTCCAATTATTTTGTTCATATTAACATTAATAATATTCACTTTTTTAGGGTTGAAAAACTTTTTAGAAAAAGAAATTAAATAATAAATTTTTAATTATGAATATTCTAATAACTGGAGGCGCGGGTTTTATTGGGTCGCATGTAGTCAGGCTATTAGTAGAAAAATATCCAAATTATCACATTTATAATCTAGATGCCTTGACGTATGCAGGAAACCTAGAAAACTTAAGTGATATTGAAAATAAGCCTAACTATACCTTTATAAAGGGAGATATAACCGATGAGGTATTTATTAATAATATATTTCAAGACTATAAATTTGATAGTGTGATTCATCTAGCTGCAGAATCTCATGTAGATAGATCCATAGAACATCCTTTAGAATTTGTTAAAACAAATGTTATTGGAACCATGGTACTACTTAATGCTTTTAAAGCATGCTGGAAGGATAATTTTGAAAGCAAAAGGTTTTACCATATTAGTACAGACGAAGTTTATGGGTCCTTGGGAGAAACCGGGTTATTTACTGAAACAACACCATACGACCCGAATTCACCTTACTCAGCTTCTAAAGCAAGTTCAGATCATTTTGTGAGGGCTTATGGCGAAACATATGGATTACCCTATGTTATTTCAAATTGCTCGAACAATTATGGTCAAAATCAATTTCCAGAAAAATTGATTCCTCTGTTCATTAATAATATCATAAACAATAAACCACTTCCGGTTTATGGAGATGGAAACTATACCAGAGATTGGTTATACGTTAAAGACCATGCCGTGGCTATCGATTTAATTTTTCATAAAGGCATTAATGCCGAAACATACAATATAGGGGGGGTAAATGAATGGAAGAATATTGATTTAGTAAAGTTGTTATGCCAACAAATGGATAAGAAGTTAGGAAGATTAGAAGGAACATCTGAAAAATTAATCACCTATGTTAAAGATCGTCCAGGTCATGATTTAAGATATGCTATTGACGCATCAAAAATAAATAAAGAATTAGGCTGGCAGCCTTCTGTAACTTTTGAACAAGGTCTTGAAAAAACAATAGATTGGTATTTAAGCAATGAAGATTGGTTAAATAGCGTTACTAGCGGCGCGTATCAATCTTATTATAAAAAACAATATAAGTAACGTTAAGTAATAATTATGAAAGGAATAGTTTTAGCAGGAGGTTCGGGAACTCGGTTACACCCTTTAACACTATCAGTAAGTAAGCAACTCATGCCTATTTATGACAAACCCATGATATATTACCCTATTTCGACGTTGATATATGCCGGAATACATGAAATATTAATTATTTCTACACCCAAAGACTTGCCTTTATTTAAAGATTTGTTGGGAGATGGTGAAAAATATGGCTGTAAGTTTGAATATGCAGTTCAAGACGCGCCAAATGGATTGGCAGAGGCCTTTATTATAGGGGAAGATTTTATCGGAGAAGATAAAGTAGCCTTAATTTTAGGGGATAATATATTTTATGGTACAGGATTAGCGAAATTATTACAGGCAAATAACAACCCTAAAGGGGGAGTTATTTATGCGTATCGTGTGCATGATCCAGAACGTTATGGCGTTGTAGAATTTAATGAAGAAGGGAAAGCGATTTCTATCGAAGAAAAACCAGAATACCCTAAATCGAACTATGCGGTACCCGGAATTTATTTTTATGATAATACGGTTGTCGATATAGCTAAAAACATTAAACCAAGCCATAGAGGAGAGCTTGAGATTACTGATTTAAATAGGATTTATTTAGACCAAGGAAAACTTAGCGTAAGTATACTGGACCGAGGGACAGCTTGGCTAGATACAGGAACCTTTCAATCGCTTATGCAAGCCTCTCAATTTGTAGAGGTGATAGAAGAACGACAGGGTTTAAAGATTGGGGCTATAGAAGCCGCTGCTTTCGAAATGGGTTACATAAGTGAGAATCAATTCAAAGCTTTAGCAGAACCTCTGCTTAAAAGCGGATATGGTAAAAATTTATTAGGATTACTTAAAACTAAATAATGATTGTAAAAGAAACTAATTTAGAAGGATGTTTCATTATTAAGCCCAAAGTCATTCAAGATAAAAGAGGGTATTTTTTGGAAAGTTTTAACCAAGCTGTTTTTAAGGAAGGCTTAAACAGGGATATAAATTTTGTTCAGGATAATGAGTCTTATTCTTCAAAGGGTGTTTTAAGAGGTTTGCATTATCAAAAAGGAGATTATGCGCAAGCAAAATTAGTGAGAGTTATAAAAGGAAAAATATTAGATGTCGTTGTTGATCTCAGAGCTGATTCTCCTACCTTTTCCAAGCACATGAGCATAGAATTATCAGAAGATAATAAAACACAATTGTTTATCCCAAGGGGCTTTGCTCATGGGTTTTTGGTATTGAGTGACACTGCTATTTTTTCATATAAATGTGATAATTTTTATAATAAAGCATCCGAAGGTGGTATTATTTATAATGACAAAGATTTGAATATTGATTGGAAGTTAGATGAAAAAGAATTTATAGTTTCCGAAAAGGATTTAGAACTTCCAACTTTAAAAGAAGTTGTTTTATGACAACTATTTTAGTTACGGGAGGTAACGGACAATTAGCCAGTTGTATAAAGGATGTTGAAAAACAGTATGACGATTTAAATATAATTTATACATACCATCTAGAGTTAGACATCTGTGAATTGAATCAAATACAAACATTTTTTAAATCTAATCCCCAAATAAACTATTGTATTAATTGTGCAGCGTATACAGCAGTTGATAAAGCCGAAACGGAAGCAGAAAAAGCCTTTGAAATAAATGCAACAGGAGCAAAAAATTTAGCACAAGTCTGTAATGACCATGCCGCTATTTTAATTCATGTTTCAACCGATTTTGTGTTTGATGGAGAAAAAAACGAACCTTATACAGAAACAGATGTAGCCAATCCTATTAGTGTATATGGAGCTTCTAAGCTACAAGGAGAAGTAGAAATACAACAAGCGTTAAAAGAATATTTCATTATAAGAACTTCGTGGTTGTATTCTGAATATGGTAATAATTTTATGAAAACAATGTTACGATTAGCCGAAACACGAGATGGAATTAGTGTAGTGAGTGATCAAATTGGAACGCCAACTTATGCTGGCGATTTAGCAGAAATTATTATTCAGATAATAAATACAAAAACAGAAAAATACGGTATTTACCATTATAGTAATGAAGGTGTTGCAAGTTGGTTTGAATTTGCTAAGGAAATTTTTAAGCTAACTAAAAATAAAATAAAAGTAAACCCCATTCCTAGTATAGAATATTTAACACCTGCTAAGCGACCAAAATATAGTGTTTTAGATAAAAAAAAAATAATCGATGTGTTTAAAATTGATATTCCGTTTTGGAGAGAGAGTTTAAAAAAAGTAATACTACAAGGAACATTTCAATAATTTTTATATGATTAAATCTCTTAAAAATAGAGGCTTATTATTTGCTTATTATTTTGCTGAATAGGTAATAATAGAAAACAACCTATTTTATAATATAAATCTTGTTAAAGAAAACAATTATATTATTTTTGCAAGGCGACCGAAAAGCTCAGTTGGAGAGAATTAAAATGGGGATTGCCCTTAAAATATTTTAAATGAAAATACTTGTTACTGGAGCTGCTGGTTTTATAGGGTTTCATTTGATAAAGAAACTGTGTCGAAGTTCTTGTCAGGTCCTAGGTTTAGATAATATCAATGATTATTATGATATTAATTTAAAATTTGCGCGTTTAAATGAAATTGGAATTGAAAGAGAAAATGCAGAAAAGTTTAACAAAGAAACACAGAGTGTTCTTTTTAAAAACTTAAAATTTATTCGATTAAATTTAGAAGATGATATTTCTATTTCAAAATTATTTGAAGAGGAGAAATTTGATATTGTTATTAATTTAGCAGCACAAGTAGGGGTTAGATATAGTATAGAAAACCCAAAGGCATATGTTCAAAGTAATTTAGTTGGTTTTTTAAATATATTAGAAGGCTGCAGACATTCAAAGGTTAAGCACTTGCTCTATGCAAGTAGCTCAAGCGTATATGGTGAAAATAGGAAGGTTCCTTTTTCTGTTTCAGATAACGTAGATCACCCAATTAGCTTATATGCTTCTACTAAAAAGAGTAATGAGTTAATGGCACATACTTATAGTCATTTGTATGATATACCAACTACTGGACTTAGGTTTTTTACGGTTTATGGACCATGGGGTAGACCAGATATGGCTTTATTCCTTTTTACTAAAGCAATAGTTGACGGTAAGCCTATAAATGTATTCAATAATGGCGAAATGAGTAGAGATTTCACTTACATTGATGATATTATAAGTGGGATTCAAATAGTTCTTGACAACCCCCCTCTCAAAGAAAACGAATCCAACACACCATATAAGATATCAAATATTGGGAATGGATCTCCAGAAACATTAGGCAATTTCATTTTATCAATAGAAGAAAGCCTTGGAATTAAGGCTATAAAAAATATGTTACCTATGCAGCCAGGAGATGTTCCTAAAACATGGGCAGATATTCAAGATTTGAATGCTTTAGGCTATAAAAGTATTACTAGTATTAAAATTGGTGTTAAAAAATTCATAGACTGGTATGTAAGCTTTTATAACGTAGATAATATAAAATAGTGATGAGAATTTTAGATTATATCACTACAGGAATCAATGTGTTGCTAGCTAGCGTGATTTTGCAAAAGCTATCTTTGATTTATCAAAAATAAAAATAAAGCCAATTAGTACGGAGGCTTCTAAAACGAGAAAAACACCTTATATTTAGTGTATTAAATAAAACAAATACAATTCCATATTGGCGAGATAGTTTGGTAAAATATTTAGAGAAAAATAATTTATAAAAAATGAAAAAAGTAGCATTAATAACAGGAGTTACGGGACAAGACGGTGCTTATTTAAGTGAATTCCTTCTAAAAAAGGGATACGAAGTTCATGGTGTCAAAAGGCGTTCGTCAATGTTTAATACCGATAGAATAGATCATTTATATCAAGATCCTCATATAGAAAACCAAAACTTCTTCTTGCATTATGGTGATTTAACGGATAGCACCAATTTAACAAGAATTATTCAAGAAGTTCAGCCAGATGAAATTTATAATTTGGCAGCCATGAGTCACGTACACGTGTCTTTTGAAATGCCCGAATATACCGCAAATGCAGATGGCATAGGGACGTTACGATTGTTAGAAGCACTAAGATTACTTGGTTTAGAAAAGAAAACAAGAATATATCAAGCATCAACTTCAGAATTATACGGTAAAGTGCAAGAAGTGCCTCAAACCGAGACTACACCTTTTTACCCAAGAAGCCCTTATGCAGTGGCAAAAATGTATGCGTATTGGATAACCGTAAATTATAGAGAAGCCTATGGTATGTTCGCTTGTAACGGGATATTGTTTAACCATGAATCTCCTATACGTGGAGAAACGTTTGTGACAAGAAAAATTACAAGAGCAACATCTAAAATAGCAATGGGTTTACAAGAAAAAATATATCTAGGTAACCTGGATGCTCAAAGAGATTGGGGGCATGCTAAAGACTACATCCGAATGATGTGGATGATCCTTCAAGCTGATGAGCCAGAAGACTGGGTCATTGCAACAAATAAAACCACCACGGTTAGAGATTTTGTAAAAATGGCTTTCGCACATGTTGGTGTAGCATTAGAATTTAAAGGAACGGGTGAGAATGAAAAAGGAATTATAAAAAGTTGTAGCAATTCTAAGTATCAATTAAAAATTGGGAAAGAAGTTGTTGCGGTCGATCCAAAATATTTTAGACCAACAGAAGTAGAATTACTCATAGGTGACGCCACTAAAGCAAAAGAAAAATTAGGATGGGTTCCGGAGTATGATTTACAAGCTTTAGTAGATGATATGATGTCTAGTGATGTAAGATTGATGGAAAAAGATAGTTTCCTTAAAGAAGGCGGTTATAAAATTATGAATTACTTCGAATAAATAATCAAGGTCATTGCGAGGGAAGAATAACTGAAGCAATCTGTTTGTACAAATGAAGCATTTAAAAATCAAGATTACATAGCAATAAATTATGAATAAGAATGCCAAAATCTATCTAGCTGGACATAGAGGTTTAGTAGGAAGTGCCATTTATGAAAACCTTAAATCTAAAGGGTATACAAATATCGTCATGCGCACTCACATAGAGCTAGATTTAGCAAATCAATTAGAAGTTGCTAAGTTTTTTAGTGCTGAAAAGCCAGAATATGTTTTTTTGGCTGCAGCAAAAGTTGGAGGTATTGTGGCTAATAATGTTTACAGAGCAGATTTTATTTATGAGAATATGATGATTCAAAATAATGTGATTCATCAAAGTTATCTTCATAACGTGAAGAAACTTTTGTTTTTAGGGAGCACTTGTATTTATCCTAAAAATGCGCCTCAACCCATGAAAGAGGATAGTTTGTTAACAGACACTTTAGAGTATACCAATGAATCTTATGCCATCGCTAAAATTGCAGGCATTAAAATGTGCGAGAGCTATAATTTGCAGTACGGAACCAATTTTATTTCTGTTATGCCAACTAATCTGTATGGGCCAAATGATAATTTCGATTTAGAAAAATCACATGTCCTACCGGCTTTAATACGAAAGATTCACTTGGCAAAATTGCTATCAGAGTCTAAATTTGAGGAAGTCGTCAAAGATGTAGGTGTTAAAAACATTGAAGAAGCTAAAGCGTATTTAAATACGTTTGGTGTGGTAGAAAACAATGTTGAAATTTGGGGGTCTGGAAAACCAAAACGTGAATTTTTGTGGAGTGAAGATATGGCAGATGCCTCCGTGTTTATTATGGAAAACAGAAATTTTTCAGATACTTACGTTGATGGTGAAAAGGAGATTAGAAATACGCATATAAATATAGGTACAGGAAAAGATGTGTCAATAAAAGAATTGGCTGAAATGATAAAAGATGTGGTTGGGTTCAAAGGGAATTTAGTTTTTAACACAGAGAAACCGGATGGAACCATGCGTAAATTAACTGATGTTACTAAGTTAAATGGTTTGGGATGGAAACATACAATTGAATTAGAGGAAGGAATTAAAAGACTTTATAACTGGTATATTAATAATTAAATATTTAAAAAATGAAAAAATTATTTTTAATGTTATTAGTCTCTATTTCGTTTTCTTGTAAAAATGAAAAGAAAACAGAGGTTAGTAGCGAAGAAATTATTAATAAAGATGATAAGCCAAAGGAAATTTTAGAGGCTGTTTTATTATCAGATGACGTCACTACATATAGAAAAGTAGCTGTTGATATAACTGATGTAAGTGAAATGCTTTTAGATCAAAACGTATATCTTCTTTCTAGAAATAAAAATGATTCTAAATCCTCCTATGTTAGCACAAAAAAAGTAGCTGTTGATTATGCTGGAGTTTATAAAGCAAGTATCATCGCGAAAAAGGGAAGTGTTGGCAAACTAACAATAGTCCCTAATATTATCACGATTGAAGAAATAGAAGATTAAGTTAATAATAGTATGAAACAATTAGTCATAATTTTAATTTCATTATCTATTTTTTCTTGCAAAAATAACTCAAAAGACAATATTTTTGATTTAATACAACAAAAAGGAATAAACGAAGTGGTGCTTCCAAATTATCCTTTGTGGGTATTTAATAGATTATCTTTTGAGCAGTCTATAAATAATTTTAAAAATAAACCAGTTTATGAAATAGCTAGAACAAGCTCTGATGAATCAGCTTATGTGCTATTGGAAGATATACCTATTGAATATGGGCATAAATATAAATTTAGTATAATAGTAAAAAAGCCTGAAAAGACTGGTTTTTTTGGATTAAAAATAGTTGACGTTTATCCAGAAAGAATAGATGTGGTTTTCGATTTAGAACACAAATTAGTTAAAGGTATTGAAGGTTCTGCCGAATTTGCATCGTCTAGTAGGGCCTCAATAAGGGAATTGCAAGACGGATGGTTAGAATGTTCATTAATTAGTAATTACTTTTCAGATAAAATTCAAATTATTTTTGGGCCAACTAGCAGGTCTCCAAAAACAGCTACTTGGGAAGTTAAAACAAGAGATTCTTCTAATAATTATATCGTTCCTTCAAGTTTAATTTTAGAGAACCTTTTTGATTAAGAATTAAAAATTCAAAGATTAATTATATTATAGAAGATTTTAATAGTTTTAGATGGTTAAAATTATACTTTTAATCATAATCTTGTTTTTATTAAAAACTAAACCCAATTTAAAAAAAGTTAACATGAGATATACATTCATATTTATCATGTCATTTTTATTCGTTTTTTCTTGTGATAAAGATGATGACACAAGTCAAAAAGACCCTTACACAAATAGTGTAGATTTACCAGAAGGCAATATTTTTTATGGCGATGTTGTAACAAGCTCTGCAGAGACGATGGAATATTTAAAAACTTTTAAAGTTACTAAAGTTGAAGGCTCACTCATAATTGATGAATTAAATCTGAATGGCTTATCTAATATTGTTGAAGTAGCAGAAAACATAAAGATTAATAGTTATGCTAAACAGTATCCAATAAATACAAAAGATAGAACTTTAGATGGGTTGTCAAACCTAGATAGTTTGTCTGGAATTAGCATTATTGGAGGTAACCTAGAAATTAAATCCCATAAAACACTAGAAACTTTAAGTGGGTTAGAAAATCTTAAAACCATTGGTGGTGATTTAACTTTATATCTTAATAGTGGTTTACTAAATATTAATGGTTTAATAAGTCTCTCTTATGTGGGTGGCGATGCAACTATTGGCGATCAAAATTATAGTAGCAGTGATATTTTAGAAAATATTGATGGGCTTTCTGGTTTAACCTTTGTTGGTGGTGATTTAGCTATACATACTAATGATGTAATTACTAATTTAGATGGTCTGTCCAATGTTACTTCGGTCGGTGGAGAATTAATTATTGCCAGTAACGACAAGCTAAGTTCTTTATTGGGCTTATCTAATATTTCTCAAGTTGGAGGCTCTATCCAAATAAGGAATAATGCAATTTTAGAATCATTAGAAGGCCTTTCGAATATTGATTTATTAGGTGGCGGCATATTGATTATTAGAAATTATAAATTGGGAACATTAGATTATTTACCAAAATTATCTAGAATTGAAGGCGAACTTATAATCACTCATAATTTTGTATTGCAATCGTTAGATGGGTTGATAAATACTACGTCTATTGGGCAGTCATTATCATTTTATCTAAATAATGAATTAGAGTCTTTACAGGGTTTATCCAATATTGCTTCAATTGGTGGCCACCTAAATATTGGGCAACTTTATTATGGTGGTAATAAAACCCTTCAAAATATTATAGACTTATCTAAACTAGTTTCCATTGGGGGCACGTTATCTGTTTTTGGTAATGATTCTTTGATGAATTTAAATGGGCTAGAAAATGTAAACATCTTAAGAAGTGGAGTTACTCTTAGATATAACCAAGTTTTAAACGATTTTTGTGCGCTTCAAAGTTTAGCATTGAACAATGGTATCGTTGACTACGAAGTGTCAAATAACGCCTATAATCCTAATCTTGAAGATTTAAAATCATCAGATAATTGTAAACAATAGGTAAATTAAATTATAACCCATGTACGGTTTAAAAAGCAAATTAGAAATTTTGAGATTGTTTTACATTGTAAGCTTCATTTTTTTGTTTGCATGTGATAAAAAAGATGATGATGTTCAGGTATCAAATGTATACAATGGAAATGTTTATATAACCAACCAAACAGAGTTAGAAGATTTTGCATCATATAACTACGAAAAAATAAATGGACATTTAATAATATCTGGGGTAAATTCATTAAACCCTTTACATGGGCTTAATGAGGTTTATACCTTAGAGATTTTAGACACTCAATTAATAAGTTTGGAAGGGCTCTCTAGTTTAAACACTTTTACGGGTGAAAACATAGAAGATAATAACGTAAAAGATTCTCAAATTATAATAAGTAATAACAGTAGTTTAAATTCGCTAGGAGGTTTGGCTAGCGGTATTTTAATTGATCATTTAATTATTCAAAATAACATTAATTTATATAGTTTTTGTGCTTTACAAGATATTGAGGTAGTAGGTTTGTATAATGTAGATAGTAATTCTTACAATCCCTCAATGCAGGAGCTTAAAAACGAAAACACATGTGATAAGGACCTTTATTTTAACCCGAATTGTAATCAAGATTATATAAGAAATGTATATTCTGGTGATATTAATATTACAAGTCAGCAAGAATTAATTGAATTTGGTAATCAGGAGTATACAGAGATTGAAGGGATTTTAACCATTTCTGGAGTTAATAGTTTAGAGCCTATAGAAAGGTTAAGGTTAATTGATGAATTAGTGATTAAAAATACAGAGCTTAAAAACTTAAACGAACTTAAATGTATAGCTGTTTTGAATTCATTACAACTTATAGATAACCCTTTACTAGAGCATTTAAAAGGACTTGCTAACACAAAGATATCTCAGCCAAATGTCTATTTTAGGGATGATATTATAGAATTTGAAAACGAAAGCGGTGTTTTAGTAATTAGTAATAATGATACTTTAATAAATCTGGAAGGACTCGAAAAAATAGAATATTTAAAAACAGTGTTAATTGAAAATAATGATGTCCTTATTAGCTTTAAAGCTTTATCTAATTTAGTAGCTATAAGCAACCCGGGAAGAGATTCTGAATACCCAAACGAAGATTTCCTTAAAATTATAAATAACAATGCACTTTTAAACCTTGAAGGATTAGAAAATATGAGCGTGTTACACCTGTATATTCATAATAATGACGCCTTACTAGATTTAACAGGGCTATCAAAAATATCCCATCTAGAATGGTTGTCAATCAAAGACAATAAAAAAATAACATCTTTAAATGGCTTAAATAGTATAACCGCAGTTATAGATTATTACGATGGTATTAAAATTCCTGGATACACAGTTTTGTTAGATAATATTCTCTTAAATAATTTTTGTGTTTTAAGAGATGTTGATTTTGATTACCCATTTACTGATAATTACCAAGTTTCAGGTAACGCCTATAACCCAACACTATCTCAAATAAAAACTGATGATGGTTGCTCTAATTAATGTTTTTAATTAAATTTTTGATAAAAGAGCTATAAATATAGACCTAGTTAAAGCAATACGGATTATACTCGTTATGATAGGTTATAGTGGAAGTTTATTTATTGAAGATAAAGTGAGTATTAAAAAATTATTAACTTCCTTTTTTTAGCAATTGTTCCTTGCATTCTCATTGCCAACTTTAATATTGAAGATGTTTATTCTAGGACAGAACAACTTACATTGATATATTTGATGGTTTTTTAATTGGTATACCTACACGAGACGATGAAAACACATATGACAAAAAAAATAATGGCTAAGAAAATCTATTAATGAGCTTATCTAAAAAAGCAGCTACATTTTTAAAGGATGATGATAAAAAAGTAGTTGCTCAAAATTTTTTATCACTACTAGTATTACAAGGCGCAAATTATATACTGCCTTTACTAATATTGCCTTATTTGGTAAGGGTATTGGGTGCAGAAAAGTTTGGTCTAGTAATGTTTGCACAATCTTTAGCCACTTTTTTAACAGTTTTTGTTGATTTTGGTTTTAGTTTAAGTGGTACAAGAGAGATTTCTTTAGCAAGACATGATAAAGATAAAACGGGGCAAATCTTTTTGGCTATAATGTTTATAAAAATTATCTTAATATTTATAGCTTTAGCGTTATTGTTTATTATAGTTTCTACTTTTTCAAGATTTTCCATTGATAAAGAAGTGTATCTCCTAAGCTTTGGAGTAGTAATTGGTCAAGCTCTTTTTCCTGTTTGGTTTTTTCAAGGTATAGAAAAAATGAAGGTAGTCACATTTATAAATATTTTAGCAAAATTAATATTTACAGTACTTGTCTTTATTTTGATAAAAACTCAAGCGGATTATTACAAAGTTCCTATATATAACTCTTTAGGGTTTATTGTGTCTGGATGTATTGGTTTTGCGATGAGTTTTAAGCACTTTAACTTTAAATACCCAACATTTAGTTTAATAAAACAACTATTTAAAGATAGTTCTAGTTTGTTTATTTCAAATTTTGCTACAAGCTTATATACAGCGAGCAACGTTTTTATTTTAGGACTGTTTGGGGGTAATATTATCGCAGGTGTTTACTCAAGTATGGAAAAGTTGGTTTTGGCTGTAAAAAACGTATATGTGCCTTTGTATCAAGCGCTATATCCATGGGTTGCAAGACAAAAAGATATAGAAAAAGCAAATATTATTAAAAAGATAACACCAACTGTTTTTGTTGTAAGTACATTAATAACAATTTTTATATTGATATTTGGAAAAAGTATTCTAGATTTAGTCTATGACGATGCATTGATTAGTAGTTATGCTAATGTATTTAAGATTTTAAGTTTTATCTCTGTGTTTTCTGGATTAAACATGTTATATAATATGTTATATTTCCCGTCAATGAAACGCTATAAAGTAAGGATGAATATTTTAGTTTTTGGAGGCTTATTTAATATGACTATGAATTTAATATTTGTACAGTTTTACGGTATTTATGGAATGGCTTGTATTGTAGTGATTACAGAATTATTGCTTGTGTTTATTGGCTACTATTATTTTAAAAAATTGAATAAAATAAAACACTTAGAATGCAACACCTAATTTCGATTTTATTTATAATAGAGTTTTTGTTAATTCTGTTTTCCTTTTTGCAAAATTTATTCAATAAAGGAATAAATTTTAAAGTTGGTTTGTCTTTTGCATTATTATTTTTTGTTTTTATTCCTGTTTGGCTTATGATTTTTCAGGGAGTGCTCTTGTTGTCTGAAAAAGATTTTAATTATACAACTATCAAAGATGTAGTTTTAAAATCTAATATTGAAACCTCTTTTGTGTTGTTAGCATTTATTTTTTCCATAATTATATATTTATACTATCCAACAAAAAAATCAATTGAAAAACTAGAGGTTAATTCATTTAAACCATCTATAGGTTTCTACTTGTTAATATATATTATCGGAACAGTCATTGTTTTTATAGGTTCTGGATTATTAGAAGGTGGAGATTGGTATGGTAATAGAGAACATTTTCTAAAATCTACTGGAGCTTTAGCTATATTGATACTTTTTACAGTTAATTCTGCGAAAGTTCTTATTATGTGTTCTATGTTTTATAAATGGATAACTAATGAATGGAAATTTTTCAAGTTTTTAACAATTATAGTTTCCTTTAGTATTGTAGATATGGTGTTTTCAGGAAATAGAATATACTTGTTTTGTGTAGCAATTATTATTGCTCTATTAATTTTTAAGAAATATTCCAAGAAAACAATCATATTTTTACCTTTTATTGTTCCAATTGGGTTTACCCTAGGTTACTTTGCCTCGATTTTTAGACATATTAGAGGGCCATTACTAGCTAAAGGCCTGCCCACATGGACTGTTTTTGTTGAGGCGGTAGAGCGGGCAATGATGCTCGAGCCTCCAAGTTTTACTTGGTTTTTTATTGGTATTTCTGAGTCTGTGAATGTAAATGTTATGTATGATTTATTTAGGGGTTATAATGATTTCTTATTTGGAGCTACTTACATCAAACCACTTGTTTTCTATTTGCCAAGATCTATATGGGAGAGCAAACCATTAAGTATAACCGTTATAGCTGCAGATCATCTAGGAGGAGCGTCATTAGTTACTACTGTTATAGGTGAAATGTACATGAATTTTTATTTGTTTGGAATAATTATTTTACCAATTTTTTTGTGGTATACAGATGTTTTGTTAACTAATACTTTAAGAAAATATGGAATAATGTCTAATGTGATTATGTGTTTTTTTGGAATACTTATATTTAGAATGCCTTTTTCTGATGAGTTTCTTGTATTTGTATTTTTATTGATTATACTAATATCTTTCAACTATTTTAAAAAGTATAAGTTTGTAATTAAATAAATTATTACATGGTTAATAAAATTTTTAAAAGAGAAAACCTTGTTAATAATGCAATACTCTTTTTTGCGATTTTCCCTCTAATACCAAATAATACAAAAGGCCTTCCTGTAATACTCCTTTTTTTAGCAGTTCTTTTGAGTAATATAAAAAAACATATTAATTGGAAATGGTTGTTAATCAACTCGTCATTGTTTTTGACCTATCTAATCAGCCTTAGTTATACTGAAAATTTTAATATAGGTTTAAAGAAATTAGAAACAGGTCTATCAATATTAATTATACCAATTATTTTTTTTGGGTTAATAGCTCAACATAGTTTTAATAAGACATTGAAAACCAAATTTTTCAAGTTCTTTATTTTTTCTTCATTTTGTTTTTCTGCGTATTCTTTGTTTTTCATTGTAACAGATACTACTACAAATTATTATAGTGATTGGTATACAGATAAGTTTAGAGTTATAGTTACAGAGATGCCTTTTATTGGACAACACCCAATATATGCGTCAATATTTTTATCTATATCAGTAATATTTTTTGTTGAGTTGATTAAAAATAATTCGATTAAAACAAAATATGTATACATACTTTTCACTTCCGTTAATGTTTTATTGTTACTAATGATTATGAGTAAAGGTGTGGTTTTGGGGTTGCTTTTGAGTGTTTTTATAGGCTTGTTGAAAAACTTTCGGAAATCGAAATTTATTATAATTTCATTAATTTGTGTTGTAATCTCTCTTTTGGTATTTAACAGAAGAGTTAAAGAAATCTTTAAAGCAGAAATGTATTCTGAAATTAATGAAAATTTCTCCACTAGTATTAGAGTAGGAATTTATAAATGTGCTATTAAAGTTATAGGCGAAGAATTTATTTTAGGTTATGGTATAGGTGACTCTCAGAGGGCGTTGAATCTGTGTTATTCAAATTACAGCAACGTACTTCTAAAAAACAGGTATAATTCACATAATCAGTACTTAGATATATTTATAAAAACAGGTTTTTTTGGTTTTTTTATATTTTTATATTTTTTGTATATGAATTTTAGTAAGGCTTGCAAAAATGAAAATAAGCTAATGATAATTTTATTGATATTTTATTGTGTGCTTTTTTTAACAGAAAATATTTTGGTTAGACAATCAGGAGTAATTTTATTTTTCTTTTTACTATCTTTTCTAAGTTCAATAAATAAAACAAATTCAACTCAAATTAAAACTAATGGAGATTAGCTCCAATCATTGGTTAAAAATCAGATTTTGTAGAACATATAGATAATCCAAAACAAGAATAGAAACAATAAATTTATGCTTAATTTATTACAAATTAATATGATAAAATCTGTTTTATTAACCTCTAGAAAACCTAATAAATAATATAAGGATTAGAAAGTTTGGTTATATTAGTCCTTTAAAAAAAACGAAAACCAATTTTGTCAGTTGTACTTCTGATTTCAACATGGCTTATAATTTCATAATTGATTAAAAGATGCAAACACAACATGATGAAAGCATAAAAATTGCAGTTGTTTATTATAGCTATAATAGATCGGATAAAACTAAAATATCATTGCCAAAGATATTAGAGTATAGAAAAGATCTTCCTCTATATATATTTTGTGATGGGCCAAAAACACAAAGTGATAAAGAAGTTTCTAAAGTTGTAAATTATGTAGAAACAACATGCTCTGGTCAAAAAAAAATTAATGCAACTTTCAGGACTACTAATTTGGGGTTAGCGGTAAATGTGATTACAGGCGTTAATCAAATTTTTAAAGAAGGATACGATGCTGTAGTTGTTTTAGAGGATGATTGTATTCCAAAAAAAGATTTTTTTAATTTCATGATAACGGCATTAAATTTTTATAAAAAAAACGATAAAGTTATGCATGTCTCAGGGTTTGGTATTCCTTTAAAAAATATGCCTACAGAAGATTCTTACGTAACACCATACCCTTGTTCTTGGGGATGGGGCACTTGGAAAGAGAATTGGGAAGCTTGCAATTTTAATGATGGTGATTATTATAGTATGATATTAACGAATCATGAATTGAAAGACTATTTTGATTGGTCAGGAAAATCATTTTCTAGCTTTTTAGATTTACAATTAAATGAAAAGGTAAATAGTTGGTTAATTAGGTGGTATGCACATATATTTAAATCCAAAGGAGTTTGTGTATGGTCTACTATAAGTAAAATCGAGAACAAAGGGTTTGATGGTACAGGAGAACATAAAGTTAGATTTGACAGATTTAATCAAAAAAATGATGAAATTAAAGGCAAATTTGATTTCAAAAATGATTTAAATTTTAATATAAATATAATAAAGGAATTTCGTAGATTTTTTATGGGACCTAAATATATTGATAAATTAAAAACAGTAATTTATATTTATACTGGGTTAATTTTTGATAAATTTAAGGACCACTCATCTTATTATAAAAATGATTAAATGTTAGTTTATAAGAAAAAGTCTGTTATAAGTAAAAAAAGTCGAGTATTTCCTTTTTCAAAATTCACTAATTCTAAATTGGATGATTATTCATATATTGGATTATTTGCATTTGTAAATAATACTTCAATTGGTAAATACTGTTCCATATCTATGAATTTCAAATCTGGTTTAGGGATGCATCCTACAAAATATTTAAGCTCATCACCTCTTTTTTATAGTAAAAAGTATGCTCTTAAAGAATCTTTTGGTTTTAAAAAAAACGAATCTTTTAAAGAATATAAAGATATCTTTATTGGAAACGATGTTTGGATAGGAGCTGATGTTTTGGTTATGGATGGTGTAAAAATTGGAAACGGTGCTATTATTGGCTCTAAAGCAGTTGTTGTTAAGGATGTACCAGATTATGCTATTGCAGTTGGTGTGCCAGCAAAAATTATAAAGTATAGGTTTTCAGATGAAGTAATTGTCTCTTTGAATGAGTTGAAATGGTGGAAATGGAGCAAGGAAAAAATTATTCGTAATAAACACATATTTAATAAAGATATCACTCTCAGTGTTTTAAATAAAATAGTTGACTAATGCAAGAATTAAATGCATTTATACTGCCACCAAATTTTAGGGGGCGATCTGGCATAACTGTACAGTTGTGGTGGATTGTTCAAGGAACCTTATTTGCTATGTCTCCACAATTTTTATACGGATGGCGTCGTTTTTTACTAAGATGTTTTGGGGCAGAAATAGGTAAAGGCGTTATTATTAGACCAAGTGCTCAAATTACATATCCTTGGAAAGTTAAAATTGGTGATTTCAGTTGGATTGGTGACGATGTTGTTTTATATAGTTTAGGAGATATTATTATTGGTAATAATACTGTGATTTCTCAAAAGAGTTACATTTGCACAGGGACTCACGACTATACGAAAGCTGACTTTCCTATATTGGAAAAAAAGATAATAATTGGAGATGAATGCTGGTTAGCAACAGATGTTTTTGTATCACCAGGAGTAACCATCAATAACGGCGCAGTTATAGGAGCAAGAAGTACAGTTATAAAAGACTTAGAATCTAATTCAGTATATGTTGGATCTCCAGTTAAATTTATAAAGAAAAGAATCATTGAGCAATAAAATTGTAATTATTGGTATTAACTATTACCCTGAAGATAGTGCTATTGGTTTATATACTGCAGAAAAAGCAGAATATCTAGTTTCTAAAGGGTTTGACGTTACGGTAATTACAGGTTTTCCTTATTATCCGCAATGGGAAATAAGAGAGGATTATAAATCAAAAAATTACTTAGTCAAAGAAACTATAAATGGCGTAAAGGTTTTTAGGAGTAAGCAATATGTGCCTAAAAACCCAACCTTCATAAAAAGAATCATCCACTTAACTAGCTTTACTTTCGGGAATTTTATTAATCTTTTTAAAGTAGGTAAGCCAGATATAGTTATATCCATAATCCCATTTACAACTTCAGCTTTGTTAGGCTGGTTCTTGAAAAAGAGATATAAATCTAAGCATTTGGTGCACATTCAAGATTTTGAATTTGATGCAGCTATTGATTCTGGGCTTCTAGAAGGAAATAAAAAATTCGTTATTAACTTATTACAAAAAGTAGAACGGTTTGTTTTGAAGAAAGCAGACTTAGTTTCAACTATAAGTTATGGAATGATTAACAAGTTGAAAACGAAGACCAGTACCGAAACGTATTATTTTACCAATTGGATTGATGTAGAGAAATTCAGTAACCCAAAATTAGAAACACATAAATATTTAAGCACTGCTTCGTTTAAAATTTTATATTCGGGAAATATTGGAGCGAAACAAGATTGGGTGTTTTTTATTGAGTTTTTAAATCAGTTAAAAGGAATTGATAATGTTGAAGTTATAGTGGTTGGTGAAGGTGCTGAAAAAGAAAATTTATTACAAAAAATAAAAAACTATACTTTTGTAAAGCATTATAACTTGGTTCCTTATGTCGAGTTACCATCATTATTGTTTGGAGCTGATTTGCATATCTTATTTCAAAAAACAGATGTTATTGATACGGTAATGCCATCAAAAATATTAGGTATGATGGCGAGTGCTAAACCATCAATTGTTACTGGAAATTTGAAAAGCGAAGTAGCGACAGTGTTTAAAGATTCAAAAGGCGGGTTTTATTTTGATGGCAAATCAATAGAAGACATTATAAATCAAATTAGTATTTTAAAAGTCAATAAACAGATGCGTTTAGAATTAGGGGAGAATGCTAAAGTGTATGTTGAAGAAAAATATTCTAAAGATAAAGTTTTGAATAAGTTTATTAATCAACTTAATAATTTATGTTGTGAAAAATAAAAAGAAGGTATTAATAACCGGAGCAGCGGGATTTTTAGGATCCCATTTATGTGATAAATTTATTAAAGAAGGTTGCCACGTTTTTGGAATGGATAATTTGATTACGGGTGATAAAAAAAATATAAAGCATCTAGAAAACAATCCCAACTTTAGTTTTATTGAGCACGATGTAACGGAATACATAGATGTTGAAGGTGCTATTGATTACATACTCCATTTTGCCTCGCCAGCGAGCCCCATAGATTACCTAAAAATACCAATTCAAACCTTAAAAGTAGGATCTTTAGGGATTCATAACTTACTAGGTTTAGCAAAAGCTAAGAATGCCAGAGTTTTAATTGCGTCTACATCCGAGATATATGGTGACCCATTAGTACATCCACAAACCGAAGACTATTACGGGAATGTAAATACTATTGGACCGCGAGGTGTTTATGATGAAGCGAAACGATTTCAAGAATCTATGACTATGGCGTACCATCGATTTCATGCTATTGAGACGAGGATTGTACGTATATTTAACACCTACGGACCAAGGATGAGGCTTAATGACGGAAGAGTAATACCAGCATTTATGGGGCAAGCTTTACGAGGGGAAGATTTAACAATCTTTGGAGATGGGTCTCAAACGCGATCGTTTTGTTATGTTGATGATGAGGTTGAAGGGATTTACCGATTGCTTTTAAGTGATTATGCGTATCCTGTAAATATTGGTAACCCACACGAAATCTCTATAAAAGATTTTGCGGAAGAAATAATAAAATTAACGGGGACCACTCAAAAAGTAATTTATAAAGATTTACCTGTAAATGACCCCATGCAGCGTCAACCAGACATTTCATTAGCAAAAAAACTTTTAAATTGGGAACCTAAAGTTGGCAGAGCGGAAGGGATGAAGATAACGTATGATTATTTTAAATCTTTATCTGAAGACGAATTGTACAAAAGTGAGCATAAAGATTTCAAAAAACATATTAAAAATTAAGTGGACTATAAAAAAGGAAGATATTCTAATTTAATAAGACCATTGTTCGGTTTTATAGATTTAGTCATTATAAATATGGCTGTGTTTTATTTTGAAATAAATTTAAAGAGCGTTTATGCTTTTTGTTTATATATCTCTATTTGTTGGATAATTATTGCGGTTAAAAATCATTTTTACGAAATACACAGGTACACCAGGTTGATTAAAATAGGGCCACTTTTGTTTAGGCAAATAGTTTTTTTCGCCATTGCCCTTTATGCTTATATTGGATTTTTTAAGCAACCTCTAATGAGTAGGCTGGCGCTAGGAGATTATCTGTTATTAGTTTTTTTATTAATAAGTGTATTCAAGTTTTTAACAATCTTTTTATTAAAAAAATACAGATCGGTTTTAGGGGGTAATATCAGAAAAGTTGTAGTGATTGGTAATAATGAAAAAACCAGACAACTAATAGAGACATTTAATACAAGATTAGATTTTGGCTATAAATTTGATGCACAGTTTAGTATAAAAGATGAAGGTTTTACAATTGAAAATTGTTTCGACTATATTATAGAAAATGATATTGATGAGATTTATTTTTCAGTAGCCGAACTATCTAATAAGCAAATAAATAAATTAAAAGATTTCGCTGATAACAATTTGCGTGAGTTAAAATTTATTCCAGACAATAAAGAAATTTATTCTAAGAAGCTTCAATACGAATATTATAATTATATTCCTGTTTTATCATTACGAGTAATTCCACTTCAAGAACCTGTAAGTCAATTTATTAAGAGGTTTTTCGATATTTTGTTTTCGTTGTTTGTAATCGTTTTTGTGCTCTCATGGTTAACGCCAATTTTAGCAATATGTATTAAGTTAGAATCAAAAGGCCCCGTTTTTTTCAAACAGTCAAGAAATGGGTTTAATTATCAGGAGTTTGATTGTTATAAGTTTAGGTCCATGACTCCAAATAAAGATGCTCATTTGCATCAAGCCACCAAAGGTGACGAGAGGATAACAAAGGTGGGCGTATTTATTAGAAAAACAAGTATGGATGAATTGCCACAGTTTTTTAATGTATTATTTGGAGATATGTCGGTAGTTGGCCCAAGACCGCACATGGTAAGTCATACTAATATGTATGCCCAAAGAATTGATAAATTTATGGTACGTCATTTTGTTAAACCTGGAATTACGGGATTAGCTCAAGTGAGCGGTTTTAGAGGCGAGGTTGAAAAAGATGATGATATTGTAAGCCGTGTAAAATATGATATTTTCTATATTGAAAATTGGTCATTATTATTAGATGTTAAAATAATTCTTCAAACGGTAACTAATGCTATAAAAGGAGAAGAGAAGGCTTATTAAGAAATAAAGCATGGTATTTAAATGGATTTATATTTTAGGCAGAGACTTTAGAAACCGGTCGTCTAAAAGTATTCAAAAGTTTTTATTACAATCCAATACATATACCCTAAACCAATTGGAAACTTACCAATTAAAAAAATTAACGGAGCTAGTTAGTCATGCTTATAATTATTCCGAATACTATCGTAAATCATTTGATAAAAAAAAGGTTCATCCAGCAGACATAGAAAAGCTGTCAGACCTAGAAAAGCTTCCAATAATTACAAAATCAGAACTAATCTCCTTTAATGCTGAAATACATTCTAAATTTGAATTTAAAAAAACGTTTACAGCAAAAACTTCAGGAACTTCTGGAGAATCCCTTACTTTTTTACGAAACGAATATTCAGACTCTTTTAACCGAACTGTAATTAACCACAATTACAGTAATTATAATGTAAAACCATGGCATAGAAATGGGTATTTCTGGGGTTTTGATAGTTCATTTATACAACAAATAAAAACGAAGTGTTTAGATGTTTTACAAAATAGATTCAGGGTGTTTTCGTATTCAGAATCTGAATTAACTAAGTTTATAAAAAAATTAAAGAATGCTAAATATCTCCATGGGTACTCCTCTAGTATTTATCAAACCGCAATAGCAATAAATACGGGTAATCTTGAAAAATCAAATAATATTTTAATGGTTAAAGGGACCTCAGAAAAAATATTTGATTATTATCAACCAGAAATTATAAAAGCATTTGGCACTAAAATGATTAGTGAGTATGGCGCTGCGGAATCTGGAATTATTGCCTTCGAATGTCCTAAAGGAAACATGCATTTAAATATGGAAGGTGTTATTGTTGAAGAGGTAAATAACGAAATACTCGTAACAAATTTGCACATGCTATCCTTCCCTATAATCAGGTATAAACTTGGGGATTACATAAAACTAGCATCAAAAAACACATCATGTATGTGTGGAAAAAATCATATAATACTATCAGAAGTTGTTGGCAGAATAGGAGAGACCGTTTATGGTATTAAAAACAGTTATCCTAGTTTATATTTTTATTATATTTTTAAAAACATATCTAAAGGTCATAAACTTAATTTGGAATATCAGATCGTTCAAGAGGAAAAAGGAGAATTGGTATTCAATATCGCTTCTGTTTTGACTATGCATGAACAGAAAATATTAGATGACGAAATAAACAAATATTTTAAAAACGATATACATTATAAAATTAATAGTAATGCTGAGTTTAAAGTGCAAAAAGGAAAGAAGAAAAGTTTTATTTCTCACATAAATTAATGGAATCAAAAGATCTTGTTTCAATAATTACGGCCTGTTATAATTCTGAAAATTATATTTCGGAAACTATAAACAGTGTTTTAAATCAAACGCACCAAAACTGGGAACTGTTAATAGTTGATGATTGTTCCACAGATAACACAAAATCTTTAATTAAGAAATTTCAAAAGACAGAGAAACGTATTAAGCTATTTCAATTAAACGAAAATTCTGGAGCTGCCGTAGCTAGAAATAAAGCTATTAGGGAGGCTAAAGGGGTATTTATAGCTTTTTTAGACAGTGATGATAACTGGTTGCCTAAAAAGTTAGAACGACAACTAGAGTTTATGATATCTAATAATTATAATCTCACTCATACCTCATATGAGTTAATAGATCATCAAGGAAATAGCTTAAACAAAACTATAGTACCTGCTAAAATTCTTGGTTATAAGGATATGTTATATTCTAATAAAATAGGCTGCTTAACAGCCATCTATAATCAAAGAAAAATCGGAAAAAAGTATATGCCATTATTAAGAAAAAGACAAGACTATGCGCTATGGTTAAAAATTTTAAAAACAGGAGAAAAAGCGTATGGTTTAGCAGAGGTGTTGTCTCAATATAGAAATACGGAAAACTCTATATCTAATAATAAGCTAAACTTAATTAAGTGGAATTGGAAACTATTAAGAGAAGTAGAAAATCTATCTTTCATAAAATCAGTTTATTACTTGTCATGCAACATAATATTCAAGTTTTTAAAAAGATAAATTAATAAAAAAAGCTAATTTTAGCCTTTTGAAACAAATAGTAATTATAAAAATATATAAGTGAAATAGTAGCTCGCTTAATAGCAATCATTTTACACGTTAAACAATAAACTCCATGAATATTTTAATCTTAGGTTCTGGCGGAAGAGAACACACTTTTGCTTGGAAGATTGCTCAAAGTCCAAAATGCGGAAAACTATTTGTAGCACCAGGGAATTCTGGAACGGCTCAAGTAGCAACAAACATAAATATTGGTGTTACTGATTTTGTGGCAATTAAAGAATTGGTTTTAGATAATCAGATTGATATGGTTGTTGTTGGCCCCGAAGACCCTCTAGTACAAGGGATTCACGATTATTTTTTAAATGACGATGCTATTAAGCAGGTGTCGGTTATTGGGCCTCAAAAAGCAGCTGCTGAATTAGAAGGGAGTAAAGAATTCGCTAAAGAGTTTTTATACCGTCATAACATTCCAACAGCCGCTTATGAGAGTTTCACTAAAGAATCAGTAGAAAAAGGCTATGCTTTCCTAGAAACGTTAAACGCACCTTATGTTTTAAAAGCAGATGGATTAGCAGCAGGAAAGGGTGTTGTTATTTTAAATGATTTAAATGAAGCCAAAGCGGAATTAAAAAGCATGCTGGTTCATGCTAAATTTGGCGAAGCGAGTAAGAAGGTAGTTATTGAAGAATTTTTAGATGGGATTGAGTTAAGTTGTTTTGTTTTAACTGATGGGGAGCATTACAAAATCTTACCCACAGCTAAAGATTATAAGCGCATAGGCGAAGGCGATACGGGTTTAAATACAGGAGGAATGGGAGCCGTATCTCCAGTTCCTTTTGCTACAGACGCCTTTCTTAAAAAAATTGAAGAACGCATTGTAAAACCTACAATTAACGGTTTTAAAAAGGACCATTTACCTTATGTTGGTTTTGTGTTCATTGGGCTTATTAAGGTTGGTGACGACCCCAAAGTGATTGAATATAATGTGCGAATGGGAGATCCTGAAACAGAAGTAGTTTTACCAAGATTGAAAAATGATTTTGTTGAGATCTTAGAAGCTATGGCTAACGGTACTTTAGATAAAATCAACATCGAGATTGATGACCGTGCTGCTACAACAATAATGTTAGTGTCTGGAGGTTACCCTGAAGCGTATGAAAAAGGTAAAGAAATTACTGGAGTTGATTCTATTAAAGACTCCATTTCGTTTCATGCTGGTGCACAAATAAAAGACGGAAAAATTGTAACTTCTGGTGGTCGAGTTATGGCTATTACATCTTATGGGAACACGTATCAAGAAGCCATAAATAAATCCTACCAAAGTATAGAAAAACTACATTTTGATAAAATGAACTATCGTAAAGATATTGGATTCGATTTAAACTAATGTCTTAATCAAAGTAGTTTTACAAATAGGAGTGAGAAGAAATACTTTTATCTTCTTCATTGTTGTCATTGAATTTTTTTAGTTGTAACATCCAATAAACCATGGCAACAAATCCAATAATTATAAAAATCCAAGACATGGTATTTGCTGCAAACCAGTTTTCAAGTTCTAATGCTCTTAAAGCATCAAAAGGTGCAAAAATCACATCAACAAATAAATCTTGTATAGCGTAAAAGAAATCTTTCATGTTGTATTTATTTATTATATACAAACCATTTTATAGTTAGTATATTTACGGAGCAAAAATACAAAAACCGTTAATGATAACAAGCTTTTTTAATAAATCTAGACCAATATATTTTATTATTGTTTTTTGTATTGCACTTTTTGCTTTTGTACTACCCAGAATTAATAGCGTAAATGAAACAATAACGTTAGACTTTGTGCTAAAGCAAACGGTACTATTGATTACAATTTTCGCTTCTATTTTACTTTTAAATTTTATTGTTAATAAGAACAGTTTGACTAACAGGAACAACTACGAAATAGTGTTGTTTAGCCTCTTTTTATTATTCATAACGGAAACTACAAGTCACTCAAATGTACTGCTTTCTAACTTTTTTATTTTATTAGGTTTAAGAAGAATTGTTAGTTTACGCGCTCCCAAAAACACAAAGAAAAAACTTTTTGATGCTGCTTTTTGGATCGCTATTGCGGCATTATTTTATTTCTGGTCTATTTTATTTTTTATTTTAATAATCTTATCACTTGTTTTATATACTGATAATAATATCAGGCATTGGATTATACCTTTTCTGGGAGTATGTGCTGTTTTTATTATTTCTTGTAGCGTCTCAGTAGTTTTGTATGATAGTTTTTTTGAGATAATTAATTTATCTCCAGAAATTAGTTATGATTTTAGCAACTACAATTCCGTTCAATATTTAGTCGCCATTACCGTGTTATTGTCTTTTGGGATCTGGTCTTCAATATTTTATTTACAAAACATAAAAAAGAAGAAAAAGGCTTTTAGGGCATCGTTTAAAACCATCATTTTAGCAGCCATAATCAGTTTTGTTATCGTTATACAAGCACCAGATAAAAATGGAAGTGAGTTTTTATTTTTATTTGCTCCTTTGGCAATTATTATAGCGAACTACATTGATATTGTCCAGGAAAAATGGTTTAAAGGAATCTTTTTAGCGGTATTAGTTATTGCTCCCTTTTTGTTATTACTGTTGTAGTTTTTCACCAAAAGCCAAATCACCGGCATCACCAAGCCCAGGAATAATATAGCCTTTATCATTTAAGGTGTCATCAATGGCAGCAATCCATAAATGCGTGTTGTCATCAAAGTTTTGTTCAACAAAGTTAACACCTTCTTGAGCTCCAATAACACTTATTAAGTGGACTTCTTTAGGGATACCAAAAGGCTTTAAAGCTTCAAAAGTTGCGACCATAGATTGTCCTGTTGCTAACATAGGGTCTGCTAAAACAAGCGTTTTGTTTTCTAAATTAGGGCAGGCTAAATATTCTACTATAATTTCAAAACTTTCAGGATCATGTTTATGATGTCTATAGGCAGAAATAAAAGCATTTTCTGCCGTATCGAAGTAATTTAGTAATCCATTGTGCAATGGTACACCCGCTCTTAAAATAGAGCATAGTACGATATCGTTATCTGGTAAATTAATAGTACATTTTCCTAATGGTGTCTCAACAAGTTCAGTTTTATAGCTTAAACTTTTGCTCATTTCATAGCCTAAAACTTCTCCTATACGTTCAATGTTTCGTCTAAAACGCATACTGTCTTTTTGAATACCAACAGATCTAATTTCAGAAATGAAATTGTTCAATATGGAATTTTGAAGTGATATATTATGAATGTTCATGTGTCGAAATCTAATTTAGAAATAGTAAAGTTAATGAAAGCGAAGTTAAATTGTATTCTTAAACACATTTCATTATTTGGTAGCGGTTGTTTTGTACAAAATTCTTATATAATTTTCGTAATTTTGCATTATAAAACGCAACAACTATGTTTACAAGCAAAGCCAATAAAATTTTCCAAAAAGTCATTGAAAAATACCATGTAATTAACACTGTAGATCAACCTTTCGAAAACGCTTATCCGGAAAGTGATTTATTAGAGCATTTGTTGTATAGAAAAAGCTGGATAGACACCGTTCAATGGCATTATGAAGATATTATTCGTGATCCACAAATTGACCCAATAGCTGCATTAGCATTAAAACGTCAAATAGATGCTTCTAATCAGGATAGAACGGATATGGTGGAGTACATTGATAGTTATTTTTTAGAAAAATATAAAGATGCTTCTGTAAAAGCGGATGCAACCATCAATACAGAAAGCCCTGCTTGGGGCGTAGATAGATTGTCTATTTTGGCCTTAAAAGTGTACCATATGAATGAGGAGGCTACACGTAACGACGCTTCTATAGAGCATAAGACAGCTTGCCAGACCAAGTTAGATATTTTATTAGAACAGCGTGTTGACTTATCGACTGCAATTGATACGCTTTTAAGTGATATTGAAAAAGGCGACAAGTACATGAAGGTTTATAAGCAGATGAAGATGTATAATGATGATGAGCTGAATCCTGTACTTCGTTCTCAGAAGTAATAATTAATAGGTACATGGGATTGTACTGGCAGTCTTAGTAGCCTGTACTGAGCGCAGTCGAAGTATCGAAGACGTTTTCAAATGAAATATAATGCCCAAACCATCTAAAAACATTCTAGTCATACGTCTCTCAGCTATGGGAGATGTAGCTATGACAGTTCCAGTTTTGCGTGCACTTACTCGAAAACACCCTGAACTTAGAATAACTGTTTTAACACGAGTTTTTTTTAAACCATTTTTTAGAGATTTAGAAAACGTTGATGTTTTTTCGGCAGACTTAAAAGGCCAACATAAGGGTGTCTTTGGTTTGTATAATTTAGCAAGAGCGCTCAATAAAAAGCCATTTTATATGGTTGCTGATTTACACAATGTGCTTAGGAGTAAAATCTTAAAGAAATTCATTAGCTGTAAACGTTTTATTTCTATTGATAAGGGTAGAAAAGAAAAAAAATTACTGACTTCAGGTAAAGTATTTAAACAACTTAAAACAACGCATCAAAGATATGCTGATGTCTTTGAGGAATTAGGTTATAAGGTTGATTTGTCTAACCCCAGTTTCCCTAAACGGGTTGTGTTAAGTTCTAAACTTCAAAAATTAATAGGTGATAACCCAATAGAAACTATTGGTATTGCGCCTTTTGCAGCTCATGATGGGAAAATGTATCCTTTAAACTTAATGAAGGATGTTGTTGAAAACCTATCCAAAGATTACAGAATTATTTTATTTGGAGGAGGAAAAAATGAGTCAGAAATTCTCAATCAATTCGAAAATAACTTTGAGAATACCTTCAACCTAGCTGGAAAAGTATCTCTTGATGAAGAAATGGATGTCATTTCAAATCTTGATGTAATGCTCTCTATGGATTCTGGAAATGCACATATTGCGGCTATGTTAGGTGTTAAAGTAATCACTATTTGGGGTGTTACACATCCTTTTGCTGGTTTTGCACCATTCAATCAACCAGAAAACAATGGGTTAGTTGCAAATAGAACTACGTTTCCATTAATACCAACTTCGGTATATGGGAATAAATACCCAGACACTTATACAGAAGTTGCAGGGAGTACTGCACCTAAAATGGTTATTGATAAAGTTAAATCTATTATTTAAATAAAAAATTTAATACGCTGTATTAAAGTGATATAGAAATTAAACATCATCATAATCAATTACGATACTAGGAGTTGTTGGATGTGCTTGACAAGTTAAAATTAAACCTTCAGCAATTTCACTTTCGGTTAAAATATTATTTTGCGTCATAGTAGCTTCGCCTTCTGTAACTCGGGCTAAACAGCTACTGCAAATCCCACCTTGGCAAGAATAAGGGGCGTCTAAATCCTCATCTAAAGCAGCTTCAAGGATGGTTTGCTTCTGAGACATTTCAAAAGTTGTAGTCTCATCATCTACAGTGATTGAAATTTGTGTGCTACCAGCAGCAGCAACATCTTCTTTAACGTCTACAGGTTTAGCAGCTTTAAAAAGTTCAAAATGAATACGGTTTTCATCAATATCATGTTCGGTTAGAACATCTTTAACGGTATGAATCATAGCTTCGGGACCACATAGGTAAAAGGCATCAACTTCAACATGTTTATGCTTATTTTTCATCACATAATTAACAGTGCTTTTTTCTATTCTTCCAAAAATAGAATCGTCTTCATCTTGTTGACTAAATACGAATTGAATTGAAAATCGATCTTTATACGCATGTTGAAGTTCCAAAAGCTCATTTAGAAACATGGTGTCTTTAGTAGTTTTATTACCATAAACCAATATAACTTGGCTATAGACCTCTTCTTCTAAGGCGCATTTAATAATACTTAAAATAGGAGTAATGCCACTACCTGCAGCAAAAAGCGCTATGTTTTTAGTTTTCGAATCGTTTGGTTCAAATATAAATCGCCCTTTAGGTGGCGCAACTTCAAGAGTGTCACCAACTTTCAAAGTGTTATTTGCGTAAGCAGAAAACGCACCATCATTTACTTCTTTTATCGCAACCTTTAATTCTCCACTTTTAGGAGAAACACAAAGCGAGTAATCACGACGTACTTCATGGCCATCTATAACTGTTTTTAAAGTAATATACTGTCCTGCTTTAAAGGCAAAAGAGGCTTTTAAATTTTCAGGAAGATTAAACGAGATACTAATTGATTTATCTGTTTCTCTTTTTATGTTTTTTACTGAAAGATTATGAAATGATGACATATATAATAGTTTTGAGCAAAAATAGTGAAGCCTATAAAATTTAGCCCATTTTTTAGATAAAAATAATACATAATTATATGATGCATAAGAATATTATGTATATATTTGAACCACTATGAAACCTTCAAATTTATACAAAGGCAGTTTAATAACCATTATTTTAAAACTCTTAAACGAGAATGATAAAATGTATGGTTACGAGATCACTCAAAAGGTAAAACAAATAACAAAAGATGAGCTTCAATTAACGGAAGGGGCTTTGTATCCAGCATTACACAAATTAGAAGCTCAAGGTTTATTGGGTGTTGAGGTTGTTAAAATTGGTAATAGGGTTCGTAAATACTACCGATTAACGGAAGTCGGGACAAAAGTAACCGTTAAAAAACTTGCTGAATTAGAGAGTTATATTAGAAATATGCGTGCTTTGGTAAACCCTAAATTTCGAGATGAATAATATGGAATCAAAAAAATATGATTTAAAAGTGTAACAATTACACCCCTATTAACACTTACTTTTAAGAAAACTAAAACTACCAAATATGATAAAACGTTTTTTAAGTTTAGAATGGAAGGCTTTTTTTAGGTCTGCCAGTTTTGGGAAAAGTTTAGGCATTAAAATTTTCATGGGCTTTTTAAGCCTATATTTTATCGCCATGTTTTTAGGAATGGGTTTATTACTATTCCCTGGCCTTAAAAAGGTTTATCCAGATCAAGATCCGTTGTTAATAGTTAACAGCTTTCTTTTTTATTGGATTTTAGCCGATTTAGCTTTGCGTTTTTTCTTCCAGAAACTTCCAGTAATGAGTGTAAAGCCATTACTAACACTACCAGTAAAAAGAGGTTATGTGGTAAATTATGTTCTAGGTAAATCAGCATTGTCCTTTTTTAACTTCTTACCATTATTTGCTATTATTCCGTTTGGAATTACATTACTATTTAAAAATTATCCTGTATCAAATGTTTTGGTGTGGATGCTTGTGTTAGTCCTAGTAGTACTCATCATAAATTTTTTGAATTTTATCATTGAAAGCTTTTCTGCAGAAAAAGAATTATCCTTTCTACCTGTAATTTTAATCGTTGGTGGCTTATATGCTCTGAATCATTTTAATATAATTGCCTTTAATGAAATAATGGGTAGCGGTTTCAATACCATCTATAACTATCCCTTCTTAATCATTGTGCCTTTGGGAATTCTTGTAATGTGTTATGTGTTCAATTTTAAACTGTTGAGACAAAAGTTGTTTTTAGACAGTGGGTTAAAAGCTAAAATTAAAGAAGTAAATGCATCAAATTTAGAATGGACCAAAAACTTTGGGGATATTGCTCCGTTTATGCAGCTTGATTTAAAGTTAATTTGGCGAAATAAACGCACAAAATCTTCAGTTTGGATGTTGGCTATAGGCCTATTGTATGGTTTGTTTTTCTATCCGCAGCCTACGTATCAAAATATGCCTTGGTTTTTTGTTTTTATTGGTGTGTTTTCAACCGGGATATTTCTAATCAACTTTGGGCAGTTTATACCCGCATGGGATAGTGGTTATTACAAACTACTAATGAGTCAGAATATTAAATATGAGCAATATTTAAAGTCAAAATTCACTTTAATGGCCGTAAGTGTATTGATTTTGTTTGTTTTAGGTATTCCATATGTCTTTTTCGGATGGAAAATATTATTGGCACATTTTGCAGCAGCCATTTATAATATTGGGGTTAACACGCACGTCATTCTACTGGGGGGCTCTTTTAATAGAAAAAAAATAGATTTAAGTCAAAAGGCGGCATTTAATTACCAAGGTACAGGCGCCGTACAATGGCTAATTGGTATTCCTTTATTGCTTTTGCCAATGGGATTATTTGCAGCATTTTATTTTTTAATAAGCTTTGAAATAGCTTGTTTAATATTAATAATTTTTGGAGTAATAGGGATTGTATTTCATCAAAAATTAATGAAAATAATAACTCAGAAATATTTAGAATCAAAATATAAAATGATTGATGCTTTCGATCAAAATAACTAATAGAATAAATCATGATAACAACTTCTAATTTATCAAAGAAATACAGTGGAAACTTAGTTTTGGATATTGAATCTTTAGAGATTCCAAAAGGTCAAAGCTTCGGTTTAGTAGGTAATAACGGTGCAGGAAAAACAACATATTTCAGCTTGCTTTTAGATTTGATTCAACCTACAACTGGTTATATCAAGAATAATTATGTACAGGTAAATAAAAGTGAAGACTGGAAGCCTTTTACATCTGCCTTTATAGATGAAAGCTTTTTAATTGGCTATTTAACCCCTGAAGAATATTTCTACTTTATAGGCGAATTACGTGGACAAAATAAAGCGGATGTTGACGCACTTGTGTCTCAGTTTGAAGACTTTTTTCACGGTGAAATAATTGGGCAAAAGAAGTATTTACGTGATTTAAGTAAAGGAAATCAAAAGAAAGCAGGTATTGTTGCAGCGCTTATTGGGAACCCTGAAGTCATTGTTTTAGATGAACCTTTTGCTAACCTAGATCCAACAACTCAAATTCGGCTTAAAAATATTATTAAAGAATTATCTGAAAAACAAGATGTTACAGTATTAATCTCAAGTCATGATTTAATTCATGTTACCGATGTTTGCGAGCGTATAGTTGTTTTAGAGAAAGGCGAAGTGGTAAAAGATTTAGCTAAAAGTGCGGCTACTTTACAAGAACTTGAGGAGCATTTCGCTAACTAATCCTTTTGTTTAAAAGTCATTACAATTTTTAGGTAAATACAAAAAGATGCTTATTTTTACAGTTCTATAATAATAACACCGGATTATAGTTATTAATTAGACTAAAAACACCAGCATTGAAAACACCTTCTAAAGCTTTACTTCTAGTTATATTCTTAACTTTTCTTGCATTAAGTTGTTCTAGGAAAAAGGATAAATTTATAAATAGAAATTTTCACGCTATTACTGCAGAATTCAATGCACTTTATAATGGTTATACCGCTTTAGAGCAAGGTAAAAGCACACTTAATGATGCGTATTTTGATAACTATTGGGAAATTTTACCCATAGAACGCATGCAGATTTTTGAGGACATTGTGCTTCCAGGTCAATCTAAAAACGAAAATTTTTCGAGAGCTGAAGAGAAAGCTGCAAAAGCGATTCAAAAGCATAGCATGAATATTGATGGCAAGGAGAATAATCCTCAAATGGATGAAGCTTACTTACTTTTAGGAAAAGCTAGATATTTCGATCAGCGTTTTGTGCCCGCATTAGAGGCACTTAATTATATTCTTTACAAATACCCAGCAAGCGATAAGATTAATCAAGCTAAGGTATGGCGAGAAAAAGCAAATATTAGGCTAGATAATAACGAGCTGGCTATAGAAAACCTAAAGCGTCTTTTAAAACAAGAAGATCTAAAAGGGCAAGATTTAGCAGATGCAACATCCATACTCGCGCAAGCTTATTTAAATACCAAATCTATTGATACTGCAATTACGCAATTAGAAATCGCATCAAGTGCTACAAAAAATAATGATGAGCGCGGGCGTTACCGCTTTATTCAGGGTCAGTTGTATAATGAACTGGGTTATAAAGATAGTGCTAATATCGTTTTCGATAAAGTGATTGAGCTTAACAGAAAAACGCCTAGAATCTATATGATTTCTGCGTATTTGGAAAAAATCAAAAACTTCGATTTTGATAATGGAAATAAGCTAGAGGTTAGCGAATTACTTGCTGAACTTCAAGAAAATAGAGAAAACCGTCCATATTTAGATAAAATTTATCATCAAATTGGTGCGTATCATTTACAAAATGGTTCAGACTCGTTGGCGGTAGCATATTATAATAAATCTTTGCGAACAAATAGTCGAGATAAGTTTTTAAAAGCTAAAAATTATGAAACATTAGGTGATATTAATTTTGACGCATCAGTTTACGCCGATGCGGGAGAGTATTATGATAGCACCATGAATAATTTGGTTCTTAAATCGAAACCTTATCGTGTTATAAAACGTAAGCGCGATAATTTAAAAGATGTTATCTTTTATGAGTCTATCGCCAAAGTAAATGACAGTGTTTTAAGTTTGGTGAATTTAACGGAAGCAGAAAAGTTGGCTTATTTTGAATCTTTTGTTGAAGATTTAAAAGCTAAAGCCGAAATAGAAAAGGAAAAACAAGAAGCCACCGAACGTAATAGTGGTTTAGCAACCGTTAATAATATTGGAGGGCAACCAAATAGAGTTGGACCTCAAAACCAATCTACTGCATTTTATTTTTACAATCCAACTACCGTAGCTTACGGAAAAAACGAATTTGCAAAAATATGGGGTGATAGGTCTTTAGAAGATAATTGGAGATGGTCTAGCAAAGGGATTTCAAGTGAGCCTAATAATAATGCTGCTATAAATGTTGTAGCTGCTGCATCAGATGAAGAACGTTTCGATCCTCAATTTTATATTTCTAAAATCCCTTCCGAAGAAAAAGAAATAGATAGCATTTCTAAAGAACGTAATTATGCTTATTACCAATTAGGATTGATTTACAAAGAGAAATTTAAGGAGTACGAGTTATCAAAAAGTAAGTTTCAAAATTTATTAAATAGCAATCCTGAGGAAAAATTAATACTACCTTCAAAATACAACTTGTATAAAATTTATGAATTGTTAGGTGAAAGTGATGAAGCTATAATTGCTAAAAATGATATTATTAGTAAATATCCAGATTCTAGATATGCGACCATATTAAATAATCCGGAATTAGTTACTGAAAGAGACGAAAACAGTCCTGAAAGTTTATATGAAGCACTCTATATTCAGCACGAAAAGCAAGAATATGCCGATGTTGTTTCAAAAAGTGAAGCGTATATAAAAACTTTTGATGGCGAAGCGATGGTTCCAAAGTTTGAATTATTAAAAGCTACGGCTACAGGTCGTTTATATGGTTATGAAGCGTATCAGAAAGCAGTGAATTATTTAGCAATTACCTATGCTAATACTCCAGAAGGTAAGCAGGCACAAAACATTGAAGCTAATATTTTACCTAAATTAGCAAATAAAGATTTTATTGAGGAGACTGATAGTATTTCTGATAACTATAAAGTTATATTTCAATTTAAAGACATGGAACCAGAAGCTATTTCAAGCTTTAAAGAAACCTTAGATACCGTTTTGAAAAATATTAGGTATTATAAATTGAATGCCTCAATAGATGTTTATAACCCAAACATAAAACTTGTAGTGGTTCACGGATTAAAAACACCACAAGTAGCAAAAACATTTGATCAACTATTAACTAAAGAGGATCAAAAGAAAATAAAAGCCCCTTATTTTGTAGTATCATCTACGAATTATCAAATCATTCAAATCCATAAAAATTTGGATGCTTATTTGAATATCGATAATAATTAAACTTAACACATTATGTTCTCTGAAAACAAAAAAGAAAAACAAATGACAGAAGGTGCATCAAGCCAAAACATTATTGCCCAAGGCACTAAAATGGTTGGCGATTTTAACAGTGAAGGCGATTTTAGAATCGACGGAATTATAGAGGGAAATATTAAAACTTCAGGAAAAGTAGTTGTTGGTAAATCCGGCTTAATTAAAGGCACTTTACATGGAACTGACGCTTATTTTGAAGGTAAATTTTCGGGTAAACTAGCTTTGTCAGGCACATTAACCTTAAAATCATCTGCACATATTGAAGGAGAAGTAGTGGTTGGTAAATTGGCTGTTGAGCCAGGAGCCACATTTAATGTAACGTGTGTTATGAAAGGCGCCGTAAAAGAAATGAATAATGGCGGACAATCACAACAGCAAAGAAAACCAGAAACCGGGAAAACAGCTTAAAAACGTTGCTATTCTTTCTGGAGTTGCATTTCAAATGGGTATTACAATATATCTGTTTGTTATGTTAGGCAAATGGCTGGATTCTAAATTTAACGACGGAGATAAATTGTTTATTATTATTACAACACTTTTAGGAGTTGCGATTTCATTATATGTGGTTCTTAAACAGGTTAATAGAATTAAATATTAATGAGTAATCCTTTTATAAGTTTTGCAATAAAAACAGTTATTCTATTAACAGTTGTTTTTGCTATACATTTGCTTGTTTTAAATGTTTTACAGCTTTCTTTATTCGAAAATAGAATTGTACTATCCTACATAGTTAACCTTGTTTTAGTTATTGTTATTTTCGGAATTCTTTATCTATTAAAAGAAAAGTATAAAAGCCAATTAGGGTTTCTGTTTTTAGCAGGGAGCCTTTTAAAATTTGTCGTTTTTTTTATTCTATTTTACCCGTTTTATAAATTGGATAATATTATAACTAAACTAGAATTTGCAGCGTTTTTTGTGCCCTATGTTATAGGCTTGATAATAGAATCTGTTAGCCTTAGTAAATGGTTGAATAAACTAGATTAGTATAATAAGTGAATCATCTTAAAACGAGAGATGAAATAAAAAGCAAATTTGTTTTGGTTTTTGATATAAAAACATACCTTTGCACCGATTTTTAAGCCACTATTACTTAAAGCAATATGCGAAGAAAAATATCTTTAAAACCAATTACATTATTACTGCTTTTAATAACCTTCATTTCTTACGGGAAGGAACAAGAGGGACACGGTGAACCAAAAACCGACAGAAAAACAGAAATAAAAGAATATATTCAGCATCACTTAAAGGATTCTTATGACTTCGGATTGTATTCTTATACATCAGATGAAGGAGAGGATAAGCATGTAGGGTTTCCATTGCCAGTTATTTTATGGGATAATGGGTTAAAAGTATTTTCATCTTCTAAATTTCATCACGGAGAATCAGTTGCTGAGGTTGGGGGCGATTTCTACAAAGTACATCATTCAAAAATTTATAAAGTGGATGGTGCAGATGGAAAAATTCTTGAAGACGACCATCATCACGCTACCAACGAAAAACCATTTGATTTTTCAATCACTAAAAACGTATCCTTGATTTTTTTAGTATTTGGTATTATGTTTTTTATGTTTAGCAGAATGGCTAAATCATATAAAACAAACAATGGGATGCCTAAAGGAACTGGTCGTTTGTTAGAACCAATTGTGCTTTATGTGCGCGACGATATTGCACGACCAAATATTGGCGAAAAACACTATAAAAAATACATGAGTTATTTGTTAACGGTATTTTTCTTCGTTTGGATTGTTAACTTGTTTGGTTTAACTCCAATAGGGATGAACGTAACCAATAACATAGCTATTACGTTATGTTTAGCACTTATGACCTATTTAATAACCACGTTTTCAGGAAATAAAAATTACTGGAAACATATTTTCTGGATGCCAGGTGTGCCTTGGCCAATGAAAATTATATTAGCGCCTATTGAATTATTAGGAACCATCATTAAGCCATTCGCATTAATGATTCGTTTATATGCCAATATTACTGCAGGACACGTTGTTTTAATGAGTATTGTGGGGATGATATTTTTATTCCAAAATTGGTTAGGAAGTGGGTTATCGTTTTTGTTAGCGTTTGTATTAGCTATTTTAGAGTTGCTTGTTGCAGCTTTACAAGCCTATATTTTTACAGTACTTTCAGCATTATACTTTGGTATGGCGGTTGAAGAACATGACCATGAAGAAGGTCATTAATAAATTTGAATGTTTAATTAATTATATATATATATTATGGAAATTCCAGCTATCGTAGGTGCAGGTTTAGTAGTAATTGGAGCAGGTATTGGTATTGGTAGAATCGGTGGTTCTGCTATGGATGCAATCGCTCGTCAACCTGAAGCTACAGGAAAAATTCAAACAGCTATGCTTATTGCAGCAGCTTTGATTGAAGGTATTGGGTTTGCTGCTTTATTTGCAGTATAAAACAAACAAGAAACAGCTATGACGGTTGGTTATAGCTGTTCTTTTAATTAAACATAAGTTTTTTAGAAATATAAATTATTATGGAAAAATTATTCGAAGACTTTTCATTAGGATTGTTTTTTTGGCAAGCTATTTTATTCATAGCTTTAATTCTGCTTTTAAAGAAATTTGCCTGGAAACCAATTTTAGATTCTGTTAATGAAAGAGAAGAAGGAATTAAAAATGCATTAGATTCTGCTGAAAAAGCAAAGTTAGAAATGCAAAACCTTCAGGCTGATAATCAAAAGTTATTAAAAGAAGCTAGAGCCGAGCGTGAAACGATGTTGAAAGAAGCGCGTGATATCAAAAATAAAATGATTGATGATGCTAAGGGAGAAGCTCAGGAGCAAGCAAATAAAATGATTCAACAAGCGCAAGGAGCAATTGAAAGCGAAAAGAAAGCAGCTATGGCTGAACTTAAAAATCACGTTGCAGGTTTATCTTTAGAGATTGCTGAAAAAGTAGTGCGAGCTGAATTATCTAACAAAGACAAACAATTAAAATTGGTTGAAACTATGTTAGATGAAAAATCATTAAACTAAGATATAATGGCAGGAGCAAGAGCAGCAATACGTTACGCAAAGGCAGTGTTAAGTTTAGCAACAGATTTAAAATCTGCGGATGCTATAAATAAAGACATGAAATTAATTGCTGATACAGTAGCAGATAGTAAAGAGCTAAGTGATATGCTTCAAAGTCCTGTAATACCATCTTCAATAAAAAAATCAACCTTATTAGAGGTTTTTAAAAATTCTGACAAAACAACTAAAAGCTTAATAGATACTTTAATTACTAATAATCGAATTGATATTTTAGGTCATGTGGCTTCAAAATACAATCAGTTATTTGATGAGTCAAAAGGTATCCAATTAGCAACTGTGACTACAGCAGTAGAATTGACAGCAGATTTAAAGAAGAAAGTTTTAGCAAAAGCTAAAGCACTAACAGGAAAAGATGTTGAAGTAGAAAATAGTATTGATGAAAGCATTTTAGGTGGTTTCATTTTAAGAATAGGAGATGTGCAGTACAACGCAAGTGTTGCAAATCAACTAAACAAATTAAAAAGAGAATTTACATTAAACTAAGATATTCGTATCTAAATAAACAATAAGATGGCAGAAGTAAAACCAGCTGAAATATCAGCAATCTTAAAACAACAACTTTCAGGTTTTGAGGCTAGTGCTTCATTAGACGAAGTAGGAACTGTACTAACTGTAGGTGATGGTATTGTACGTGCTTATGGATTGGCTAATGCGCAATATGGCGAGTTAGTAGAATTCGAAGGCGGATTAGAAGGGATTGTACTTAACCTTGAAGAGGATAACGTAGGTATTGTATTATTAGGGACTTCTGTAGGTGTTAGAGAAGGGTCGATTGTAAAACGTACTGAGCGTATCGCTTCTATTAATGTTGGAGAAGGTATTGTTGGACGAGTTGTAGATACATTAGGTAATCCTATTGATGGTAAAGGACCAATCTCTGGAACGACTTATGAAATGCCTTTAGAGCGTAAAGCTCCCGGCGTTATTTATAGAGAGCCCGTAACTGAGCCATTACAAACAGGAATTAAGGCTATTGATGCTATGATTCCGGTTGGTAGAGGGCAAAGAGAGTTGGTGATTGGTGACCGTCAAACGGGTAAAACAGCAGTTTGTATTGATACCATCATAAATCAAAAAGAATTTTACGATGCAGGTGAGCCTGTATATTGTATATATGTTGCTGTAGGTCAAAAGGCTTCAACAGTAGCTTTAATTGCTAAAAATTTAGAAGAAAAAGGCGCTTTAGCATACACAACAATAGTAGCTGCAAACGCATCAGATCCTGCTGCAATGCAAGTTTATGCACCTTTTACAGGAGCATCTATTGGTGAGTATTTTAGAGATACTGGTAGACCAGCTTTAATTGTATTTGATGATTTATCAAAACAAGCTGTTGCTTACCGTGAGGTATCTTTATTATTAAGACGTCCACCGGGACGTGAAGCATATCCTGGTGATGTATTTTATTTACACTCAAGATTATTAGAGCGTTCTGCAAAAGTGATTAATAATGACGCAATTGCTAAAGAAATGAATGATTTACCAGATTCGCTTAAGCCTATCGTTAAAGGTGGTGGTTCATTAACAGCATTGCCAATTATTGAAACACAAGCAGGTGACGTTTCAGCATATATTCCAACAAACGTAATTTCTATTACGGATGGTCAGATATTCTTAGATGGTGATTTGTTTAACTCTGGTGTTCGTCCAGCAATTAACGTAGGTATTTCTGTATCTCGTGTTGGTGGTAATGCACAGATTAAATCAATGAAAAAAGTAGCAGGAACATTAAAATTAGATCAAGCACAGTATCGCGAATTAGAAGCGTTTGCTAAGTTTGGTTCAGATTTAGATGCCGTTACTTTAAACGTTATTAACAAAGGAAAGCGTAATGTGGAGATTTTAAAACAAGCTCAAAACGATCCGTTTACCGTCGAAGATCAAGTAGCAATTATTTATGCTGGATCTAAAAACTTATTAAGAGATGTGCCTGTTGAGAAAGTAAAAGAATTTCAAAGAGATTATTTAGAATTCTTAAAAGCGAAGCATGCAGATGTACTTAGTACGTTAAAAGCAGGAAAATTAACTGATGAAGTTACAGATATATTAACAGCTGTAGCAAAAGATTTATCAGGAAAATATAGAGCATAATTGTCATTCCTGCGAAGGCAGGAATCTCATGTTTTGAAGTTAAATTAAAATAGATTCCGCATTAGGTGCGGAATGACAAAAAGAGATTATGGCTAATCTAAAAGAAATACGTAACAGAATATCCTCGGTATCTTCAACGATGCAGATAACTAGCGCTATGAAAATGGTGTCAGCTGCAAAATTAAAGAAGGCCCAAGATGCTATTACGGCAATGCGTCCTTATGCAGATAAGTTAACGGAGCTTTTACAAAGTTTAAGCGCAACTTTAGATGCAGATTCTGGAAGCACATATTCTGAACAACGTGAATTAAAAAAAGTGCTCATCGTGCCAATTACTTCTAATAGAGGTTTGGCGGGTGCATTTAATTCAAACATCATCAAGGAAGTTAATAAGCTTACTTCTGAAACTTATGTTAATCAAGAAGTTTCTTATTTAGCTATCGGTAAAAAAGCAAATGATGCTTTTAAAAAGACCAATAGAGTTATAGCTAATAAAAGCGAAGTTTATGATGATTTAACTTTTGACAATGTTGCTGAAATTGCAGAGTTGTTAATGGAGAAATTTGTTGCTGGCGAGTTTGATAAGATCGAAATTGTTTATAACAAATTTAAAAATGCAGCTACTCAAATTGTAATGACTGAACAGTTTTTACCAATCGTTCCAATTGAAGGGGAGGTAAATAACAATGCAGATTACATTTTTGAACCTTCAAAAATTGAAATCGTAGAGCAATTAATTCCGAAGTCTTTAAAAACACAATTGTACAAAGGTGTTAGAGATTCTTTTGCATCAGAACACGGTGCGCGTATGACGGCTATGCACAAAGCAACTGATAACGCAACTGAACTAAGAGATCAACTTAAATTAACTTATAATAAAGCACGTCAAGCATCAATTACTAATGAAATTTTAGAAATTGTTGGAGGAGCGGAGGCTTTAAATAATTAGACTAAGCAGAGCGAAGTCAAATTTTCATAGAGCAAAAGCTTTGAATAATTAATTAGAGTAAGCTCAAGACTCATGTAAATATGAAACTTTAAAATACATAATAAGTAGTTTTATAAAACATCAAGCCTTACAATAGTAAGGCTTTTTTGTGGTATTAATTTTGGAATGGTATCTTTATAAAGTCAAATTATTCAAAATGAAAATATTCAAAAAAATTATATCAATTTTGATAACACTTATTGTAATGATAAATTTTTCAAGTTGCGCGGGTACATATAAACTAGAAAAATCAGTTCGGTTAACTATCGGAGAAGTTTATTATCAAAATTGGGTTGCAGGGGTTCAAGGTGGTGGTGCTGGTTTCAATATTTTTATTCCCGTTTCGGATAATCCTAAAAACATAATGTTTGATAGTGTTTATTTTAAGGGAAAGAAAGCTAAATTGGAATTTAGTAATAATACTATTTTTATTGGGCGTTTTAAAACCACAAAAAACAGAATAAGAGATATCAATATGATTAGTGACTCTAACGATGGGTTTTCTGAAAAAATACCTTTTAATTTAAATGATAATGAATGTGTAGTTAGTTATTTAAATAATAATAAAATAAAATACTTCAAAATTGAGAATATTATTAAAAAAGAGTCTATACTTTATCAAAAAACACCTTCTAAGAAGCTATAACCTATCTTTGGATTGCGTTTGCTAAAAACGTATTTTTAAAGACTTAAAACACAAATTTTTGAGCGGACTCAAAACATTATTTAAGCAAACATTTATTTATGGTTTAGCTACTGTGCTTCCCAGAATGCTTAGTTTTTTATTGGTTCGCCTTCATACAGATGAAAGTGTTTTAAAATCTGTTGCTGACTACGGAGATGTTTCTTTAATATTTTCCTATTTCGTATTATTTAATGTCATTTTAGCTTATGGAATGGAAACGGCATTTTTCAGGTTTTTTAATAAAGAATCTGATAAAGATAAAGTTGTTGGTACGTCTACTATCTCTTTAATGCTTACTTCATTAGGCTTTTTCGTCATTGCTTTAGTATTTCAAAATCAAATAGCAAAGCTTATTGATATAAAGGTAGAATATATCAACTTAGTTATCTGGATTTTGCTCTTAGATGCTCTAGTTATTATACCATTTGCATGGTTAAGAGCAAATTCAAAACCAATGAAATATGCTCTAATTAAAATATTAAATGTGGTTATAAATTTAGGTTTAAATCTATTTTTATTATTGTGGCTTAAAGATCTGGCTATAGATAGCCTCGTGTTTGAATCTATTTATAAACCCAATTTTGAAATCAATTACATTTTTATAGCAAATCTTGTTGCCAGTGCATTTACTTTATTACTAATGCTGCCTTTTTATTTTAAAGTGAAATTTACATTCAATAAAGTTCTATGGAAACAAATGATGAGATATGCTTTTCCTGTTCTAATTGCAGGAGTAGCTTTCTCAATAAATGAGACCTTTGACCGTATTTTACTGGATAAACTATTACCAGAAGATATTGCAAAAACTGAGATAGGCATGTATTCTGCATGTTATAAGTTAGCGTTATTTATGATGCTCTTTGCGACCGCTTATAGATTAGGTGTCGAACCTTTCTTTTTTAGCCATGCGAAATCAGAGAATCCGAAGAAAAATTTCGCATTAATATTAGAGTATTTTGTCATTTTTGGATCTGTCATTTTGCTTGTAATTATAGTTTTTGTAGATATTTTGAAAGTAATTTTTATTGGAAATGAAGCCTATTGGGAAGCCATGTGGATTGTTCCTATTATCTTACTTGCTAATTTTTGTTTAGGAATCTATCACAATCTTTCAGTTTGGTATAAAATTACTGACAGAACAAAATTTGGAGCGTATATATCAGTATTTGGTGCCTTATTAACGCTAGGATTAAACTTTTGGTTAATTCCTATCATAAGTTACAAAGGCTCAGCTATTGCAACATTAACTGCTTATGCGTCAATGATGTTGTTGTCCTATTATTTTGGAAGAAAATATTACCCAATACCTTATAATCTTAAAAAAATAGGCATGTATTTTTTGCTCTCAGTAACACTTTCAATGCTATCTTTTTATCAATTTAGAGAAAATTATATTGTTGGCGTATCTATGTTAATTGTATTTTTGGGCATAGTATATTTTGCTGAACAGAAAGTAATTAAACAACTTGTAAGAAGATAACATGCAAATCAAAATAATAAACAAATCCAATCATGATTTACCGCATTATGAGACCATAGCTTCAGCTGGAATGGATTTACGTGCCAATATATCAGAATCGAGAATTTTAAAACCATTAGAACGCAGTATTGTAGGCACAGGGCTATTTATAGAACTTCCTATAGGCGTAGAAGCCCAAGTGAGACCTAGAAGTGGTTTAGCGGCTAAAAAGGGCATTACGGTATTAAATGCACCAGGAACTATTGATGCAGATTATAGAGGCGAAATAGGAGTGATTTTAGTGAACCTTTCAAATGAGGATTTCATTATAGAAAATGGTGAGCGTATTGCTCAGTTAGTCATTGCTAAACATGAACGTGCTGAATGGGTTCAAGTTGAAGAACTTTCAGAAACTGATAGAGGCGAAGGTGGTTTTGGAAGTACTGGTACGAAGTGAAGAAAGAATTACAATTAACGATTTAAGAATAAAAATATTTGGGTAGTCGTTGGTTTTTTTAAAATTATAACTGATAAAATTCCCTCCTAGGAGTCAATGATAAAAATAAAATAAATGAAAATAATAGTACCAATGGCAGGACGAGGTTCTCGTTTACGCCCACATAGTTTAACAGTGCCAAAGCCATTAATTCCAGTTGCAGGTCAACCTATAGTTCACCGCTTGGTAAAAGATATTGTTAAAGTTTTAAAGCAACCTATCGAAGAAATAGCTTTTGTTTTAGGTGATCCAGCATGGTTTGGAGACGATGTAGTAACTAGTTTAGTCGATTTAGCGACAAGTTTAGGAGCAAAAGCGTCTATCTATCGTCAAGATCAACCTCTTGGTACTGGTCATGCTATTATGTGTGCAAAACCATCTTTATCTGGCCCAGCTGTAATTGCTTATGCCGATACTTTGATAAGGGCAGAATTTGATTTAGATCCAACAGCAGATAGCGTTATTTGGACTAAACAAGTTGATAATCCTGAAGCTTATGGTGTTGTAAAGCTTAATGAAAAACAAGAGATTATAGAGTTAGTTGAAAAGCCAGAAACCTTTGTTTCTGACCAGGCTGTAATTGGAATTTACTATTTTAAAGATGTAGCAGTTTTAAAAGGAAAGCTACAAGAAATATTGGATGAAAATATTATGAATGGTGACGAATACCAAATTAACGACGGTATTAAGCGTATGATGTCAGAAGGCAAAATTTTCAAAACAGGAACTGTTGATGAGTGGATGGATTGCGGAAATAAAGCCATTACTATTGAAACGAACCAACGTATGCTTGGGTTTTTAAAAGCTGATGGCGTTGAACAGCTAGTAGCTGCTTCAGCAAAATTAGAGAATTCGAAAATCATAGAACCTTGCTTTATTGGCGAAAACGTAGTGCTTAAAAACACAACTATTGGTCCTTTTGTTTCTGTTGGAAATGGCACAGTTATTGAAAACTCAATTATTGAGAATAGTTTAATTCAAACTAATTCTGAAATCACGAATGCCAAATTAAACAATGCTATGATTGGTAATAACGTTAAATTTAATGGTGAATTCACCAGTATTAGTATTGGGGATTATTCTATTTTGGAATAAAAATTTTTCTGAGTTATGTACGCCGTTTTTTATTCATTTAAGGTAAAACCTAAGCAAGTAAAAAAATTTATCAAAGGCTGGCAGGGTCTAACCGATTTAATTTACCAGTATGAAGGAAGTTTAGGATCGCGCTTGCATAAAAAAGGACCTTTAGAGTATATCGCCTATGCACAATGGCCAAGTAAAAATAAATTTGAGAGTTTTGGAGAGAATCTACCTGAAAAAGCAAATGAATACAGGGATTTAATGAGGGTGTCTTGTGAGGAAATAGAAGTCATAAGTAAAGCTGAAGTTGTAAAAGATTTACTTGCTGATAAATTATATGATTAAAAAAGGATTTCACATACTTGTTTTTCTATTCGGAATGCTTCTGATTTCGCAGATAAACTATGCTCAAGTAGATTTTAATAAAACACCTGATGACGATTTAGGAGATAATGAAGATAAGTTCCAAGAGCTATTTTATGAGGCTTTAAAGCAAAAAGGGATAGAAAATTATGATAGAGCAGCTGAGGCATTTCAAAAATGTATAGAAATAGATAACTCTGTACCAGTTTTATATTTTGAATTGGGTAAAAGCTATAATAAACTCAAAAACTTCGGAGCCGCAGAAGATGCCTTTAAAAAAGCCGTTAATAAAGACCCCGATAACGAATGGTTTTTAGATGAACTTTATGGGTTTTATGTTTCGCAAAATGAGCATGATAAAGCTATAAAAACGGTTAAGCAACTTGTTAGATTCCATCCAGATTATAAAGAAGATTTGGCATCTCTTTATGTTAGTATCAAAAAATATGATGCCGCTTTAGAGATTTTAGATGCCTTAGATGCTGAGTTCGGAATTTCAGTAAATAGAGATATCATGCGGAATCGAATTTATGAAGCTTCAGGTCGTAAGAAAGATCAAATAAAGAATTTAGAAAGTCGAGTTGAAAACAACCCAGAAAAAGAATCGAATTATTTGGCGCTTATTTTCCGTTATAGTGAAAACAATGAAAAAGAAAAGGCTTTTGAGACAGCAAAAGAACTTCTAAAGATTAATCCGAATTCGCAACTCGTGCATTTGGCTTTATATAAGTTTTATTTAGATGATAACGAAGCTGAAAAGGCTATTGAATCTATGAAAATAGTGATTAAGAGCACCCAAATAAAGCCTGAAGCGAAACTAAAAGTACTAACAGATTTTGTAAAGTTTGTTAAAGAAAACCCTGAGTATGAAACTGATTTGATTGAAGCTACTACTTTGGTGAGTGATACCAATAACAGCAAAACAGTTATTGAGCTAGGACACTATTATTTTGCTAAAAAGGATAAGGAAAAAGCTTTAGAAAACTTTGAAGCAGCATTGAAGTTAGAACCTAATAATTTTGAGGTCCTACGAAATATAATCCTTCTATATATTGATTTAAAAAAGTTTGATTTGGCGAAAGAAAAGAGTGGTGATGCTCTTGAAATATATCCTTCTCAACCATTACTTTACTTAATAAATGGCGTGGCTTTAAATGAAATGAATAAACCTAAGGAAGCTCTAGAATCTCTAGAAACTGGGTTAGATTATATTATTGAAGACACCAAAATGGAAGCTGATTTTTATAACCAGTTCAGTAAAGCGCACACCTTATTAAACAATACTACCAAGGCAAAAGCGTTTAGTGATAAGGCAAAACAATTACAATCCCCAAATTGATGCATAAATCCTCAAAAATTATCTTAGGCTTATTTGTTATCATATTGTTTAATTGCAAATCTGCAAAAACAATTAATGATGGTGAAGCAAATTACAACTTGTCTACTAGACAATTAGTAAAAGAAAATGCAAAACAGGCTGCCGATTTTAAAACTTTACAAGCAAGACTTAAAATCACGTACACTCAAAAAGGTAAATCGCAAACGCATACACTTAACTTTAGAGCTAAAAAGGATGAAGCACTATGGATAAACGCCACATTTTCGGTAATCAGAGCAATGGTTACACCAGAAAAAGTGAGTTTTTATAATAAACTAGATAACACCTATTTTGATGGGGATTATAAATATTTGAGTGATTTGTTAGGTACTGAATTAGATTTTGAAAAGGTTCAAAACCTATTGTTTGGTGAGACCTTATTTAATTTAAAAGAAGGGACTTACAAGGCTTCTGCAGATCATGATGCTTATGTCGTACAGCCCAAACAACAGCGTGATTTATTCGAAATATTCTTTTTATTAAATCCTTCGAGTTTTAAAGTAAAATCGCAACAAATTTCACAGCCAAAAGAGTTTAGACATCTGCAAATTGATTATTTAGCGTATCAAGATGTTGGAAAACAAATTATACCAAAACGTATTAAAGTAATAGCTGTGGAAGCGAGCGAAGAAATGACTGTAGAATTAGAGATGAAGAATGTGTCTTTAAACCAAGACTTACGTTTCCCATTTAAAATACCATCAGGGTTTAAAGAAATCGAGCTTTAAATGAATATTAGTAAGCTTACATATAAGATTGTTTTTATTCTAGGGTTTTTACTATCTACAGCCTTAGGTTTTTCTCAAAGTGATAAACAAAAACAACTGGAATCACGCCGACAAGAACTGCGTAGGGAAATTCAAAAAATTAACGAACTACGATCAGAAAATAAGTCCAAAGCAAAATCTGAATTATCTTTAATTGAAGATTTTAATTATAAGATTAGTGTATTATCTAATTTAATAAAAGTTACTAATCAGCAAGCTAATTTACTAACAAGAGAAATTAGCTCTAATCAAAATAAAATTTCAAGTTTAAGAGACGAATTAAAGCAGTTAAAGGAAGATTATGCTGCCATGATAGTGAAGTCTTATAAAAGTAAAAATCAGCAAAGTAGAATTATGTTTTTGCTGTCTTCAAACGATTTTAAGCAGGCTTATAAGCGCTTACAGTATATTAAACAATATTCAGACTATCAGAAGAAACAAGGTGAGATTATAAAAATTAAAACTGTAGAACTTCAGGACACCAATGCTAGTTTGTTAAAACAGCAAGAAGACAAAAAGAAATTAATTGCTGAAAACAGAGGGGTTCAAAATACGCTAGAGAAGGAGCGTAAGCAGCACCAAACGGTTATGGTATCTATTAAAAAGAATTTGTCTAGATATGCATCTCAAATAAAGAAAAAGCAACGTGAGGCCAATAGAATTGATAGGGAAATTGACAGAATTATTAAAGCTGCTATTGCAAAATCAAATAAAAAAGCTGGTAAAACCGCAAGCTCCAAAATGTTTGCTTTAACTTCGGAAGAAAAAGTATTAGCCTCTAATTTTATTTCAAACAAAGGAAAGTTACCTTGGCCAGTTGAGAAAGGTTTTGTGCGTTTAGGTTATGGATCTCAACCACATCCTATTGACAGATCATTAATTATAAAAAGTAACGGTGTACGCATTGCTACTGAAAAAGGCGCAAAAGCTAGAGCTGTTTTTGATGGTGAAGTGAGTGAGATTCTTAAAATGAAAAACGTAAACCCCATTGTGATGATTAGGCACGGAAATTACTTAACACTTTACAGAAATCTATCTCAAGTTTATGTGAAAAAAGGTGATAAAGTAAAAACGAAACAGGTTATAGGAGAAGTTTTTACAAACCCTTCCAACGGAGAAACTATTTTAAGTTTTACATTGTCTAAAGGAACTGCTACTGAAAACCCTGCGAGTTGGATTTATAAGATGTAAAATTCCTGCGAATACAGGAATGACAAAAAGTAAAAGATATAGTGGAAAGCTCGACCATTGGGTAACGCCCAAATAATTCTTTTAATCAAATAAAGCCTTTAACTCTGTAGCTTCACTTGGTTTAATTTTTCCGGCGAGTAAAAGACTCAATTGTTTTCTACGTAAAGCCGCATCAAATCGGGCTATTTCAAGATTGGTTTCTGGTGATACTTCAGGAACTTTTACAGGGCGCCCAGTTTCATCTACAGCTACAAACGTGTAAATGGCCTCATTAGCTTTAGTTCTAGCTCCTGATTCTCTGTCTTCCATCCAGACATCAATATAAATCTCCATAGAGGTGTTAAATGCGCGAGACACCTTAGCTTCAACAGTTACAACACTTCCTAAAGGAACAGCTCTATTAAAAGCCACGTGGTTTACAGAAGCGGTTACTACAATACGTCTGGAATGACGTCTTGCAGCAATACTTGCAGAACGATCCATACGGGCTAATAATTCGCCACCAAATAAGTTATTTAAAGGATTGGTTTCACTAGGTAAAACCATATCTGTCATTGTAGTTTTTGATTGTTCGGGTGTTTTTGCCTTCATCGCGTATTTTTATGATATGGCAAAGTTACATATTAAAGCAGTAAAGTAAGATGTAATTTTTTGTTAAACTAGTCTAGTTTTTGGACTAATAACCAAGCATCCTTATTATGAGTTTTTTTAATAGTTCTTAACGCTTTTAAGGCGTCAAGCCTACCTTCGTAACTCGCATAAGCGACTTGGTGCAAACCATATTTATTAGCACCAATTTTTCGAGCACTAAACCCATCAGATTTTAGTTGCTTTACTTTTTTCTCACAGTTTTCTTCAATTCTAAAAGCCCCTGCAACAATATGATAATTACCTGTTTGCTTTATTATATTTAAAGTGATTGCCGGAAACGGATTCAAATTAAAAGTAGCTTGTTGAATTTTAGTGTCTAACTCTTGTGTTGCTTGTTCTTGGGCTAGTTGATTATGCGTTTCAATTTGATTTACATAAAATTTAGAAGCACCAAAACCACCTAATGTTAAAGCGATTAAAGCTATAGCAGCATATTTTAAATAGGGCTTAGATTGACGTTTTTCTGGAGTTACAGCAATAGGAACGACTTTTTCAATAGCTTCAGCTTCTTCTTTGTAAACTTCACGAGTAACTGTTGGTGCTTCAAATTGTGATAAGCCAAAAGAATCGGTTAAATAATTTAGATTATATGCAGGCTCAAACAAAATTTTGCCTTCATTATTAAATACAATTTCACCAATATTTTTAAAAGTAAGTGTTTCACCTTGTGTTAGGTAAGATTTTAGAAGCTTAACTCGTTTAGCAATTTTTTTATTAGCAACCTCAAAAGGTATTTTTTCTACATCGGCAATATAATGAGCAAGCAAACCATCATTCTGCTGAATTTGCTCATTAAATGAAACTACTTTTTTTGGTGCATGAAACGTATTTGAAGCATCATCAATGGTTGCTGATACGCGTTGTGTTAAAAATGCACCAAATTCAGGAATGGTAACACACTCATATCTATAAAGTAAATCGCTTATAAAAGTTTCTAACTGCATGAAAACAAAGTTAAAAAAATGTACTTTCTAATAAAATTTAGGCCTAACTATTTATTAACAATATAAAAATTCTTTTATTGCAGTTTAATTATTAGACACTTAGAATGACAGAAAACGATTTGCTTTACACTTTAGCGCTTCAGCATGTATTGAATATTGGCGATATTACTGCTAAACGACTCATTTCAAATTGTGGTTCTGCGGAAGCCGTATTAAAAGAGAAGAAGCAAAATCTATTGAAAATTGATGGCATAGGAAGTGTAACCGTGAGCGATTTGTTTAAAACACATCATATAAAAGAAGCTGAAAAAGAAATTATCTTTATAAATGAAAATGATATCAAAGTTTCTTATTTTCAAGATAGTGATTACCCTGAAAGGCTAAAACATTGTATTGATGGTCCCATTTTATTATTCCAAACAGGACAAATAGATTTAAAGAAGTCACATATCATCAGTATTGTAGGGGCAAGAAAAATTACGACAAGCGGCATTAAATTTTGCGAAGATTTAGTTGAACAATTGGCACCATATAATCCCATAATTGTTTCGGGGTTTGCATACGGAACGGATATTACAGCCCATAAAGCAGCCATGAAGCATAATTTGCAAACCATTGCGTGTTTAGCACATGGATTAAATCAAATTTATCCTAAAGTGCATAAAAAATATATGGTGGATATGGAGAAAAACGGTGGATTTTTATCCGATTTTTGGAGTACTGATAAATTTGATAAACAAAATTTTTTAAAACGAAATAGAATTATTGCGGGTATAAGTGAAGCGACTATTGTTATAGAATCTGCTGAAAAAGGAGGAAGTTTAGTGACAGCTGATATTGCTGGATCATATAACCGAGATGTGTTTGCCGTTCCCGGAAGAACAACCGATAGCCAAAGTATTGGATGTAATAATTTAATAAAGCATCAAAGAGCACATATGCTTTCAACACCTTTGGATGTGCCATATATATTAAATTGGCAATTAGAAGAAAACAAAAAGCCAGCTGTACAGAAACAGTTATTTGTTGATTTGGAGGCTACGGAAAAGGTTATTTATAACTATTTAAAAGACAATGAAAAACAGCAGCTCGATATTATAGCTTTAAACTGTAATTTGCCTATTTTTAAAGTGTCAGGCACGCTACTAAACATGGAATTAAAAGGTATTGTTAGACCGCTTCCTGGGAAATTGTTTGAAGTGATTTAAAATTCTAATTTTAGAGAAGGAAATTTATTAATACCCGACCTTCTCTCTAACCCTTTTTAAAACATTATTAGCAACTAATTTTGCCTTTTCTGCTCCAATGGCAAGCGCTTTATCAATTTCGCTAAGGTTATTCATATAGTAGTTATAACGTGCTCTAGGTTCTGTAAATTTCTCTAGAATTAACTCATATAAGGCTTGTTTTGCATGTCCGTAACCATAATTACCATTTTCGTAGTTGGCTTTCATGGTTGCTATTTGTTTTTCGGATGCTAACAAACTATAAATAGCAAAACAATTACAAGTACTCCAGTCTTTGGGTTCTTCAAGTGGTGTGCTATCGGTTTGAATGCCCATAATTTGCTTACGTAATTTTTTATCATCTAAAAATATGTTGATGATATTATTTCTACTCTTGCTCATTTTTTGACCATCTGTTCCAGGAATAAGTTTGGTGTCTTTTTGAACCTCAGCCTTAGGTAAAACAAAAGTTTCACCGACTTTAGCATGAAAACGAGAAGCGACATCACGAGTCATTTCAATATGCTGTTCTTGGTCTTTTCCAACAGGGATTATTTCTGCATCGTATAATAAAATATCCGCTGCCATTAGCATTGGGTAAGCAAATAATCCAGAGTTTACATCTTCTAGTCTATCCGCTTTGTCCTTAAAACTATGCGCTAAGGTTAAGCGTTGATAAGGAAAAAAACAGCTTAAATACCAAGATAGTTCGGTTACTTGTGGGATATCACTTTGTCTATAAAACACCGTTTTTTCAATATTTAAACCAAAAGCTAACCAAGTGGCGGCTGTAGAATACGTGTTTTTACGCAACGTTTTCGCATCTTTTATTTGAGTTAAAGTATGCAGATTTGCTATAAATAAATACGAATCGTTTTTAGGATTTTCAGCCATTTTTATTGCTGGAATAATAGCTCCTAAAATGTTTCCTAAATGAGGTGTTCCTGTACTTTGTATGCCTGTTAGTATTCTTGCCATATTATTATTCCCGCGAAGACGAAAATCCCATTAAAATTAAACTCAATTTTTCTTATTCGAGCAAAGGTAAACGTTTTAATAAAATAGCTCAATACAATTATGTATTTTTGAACTTCATGATAGTTTTTAAATACATTTTCTGGGTATTGTATCGTATTTGGTTTTATATACTTGTAACGCTGCCCATACTTATATTTTTTCCTTTGCTTTTAATTTCTATTTCTAAGGAATCTTGGTATCCATTATTTTTTAAAATAGCACGTATCTGGGCTAAATGTATTTTAATAGGGATGGGTTTTGTCTATAAAATAGAACGAGAACAAACGCCAGAAAAAGATAAAAGCTATATGTTTGTTGCTAACCATACTTCTATGGCGGATATCATGCTGATGCTAGTTTCTATAAAAAACCCTTTTGTTTTTGTGGGTAAAGCTGAATTAGCTAAAATCCCTCTTTTTGGTTTCTTTTATAAGCGAACATGTATTTTGGTAGATAGAAGTTCTCCTAAAAGTAGGCAAGCCGTTTTTTTAAGAGCCCAACGTAGGCTAAAGTCTGGAGTGAGTATTTGTATTTTCCCTGAAGGTGGCGTACCTGAAGAACATATTGTGTTAGATGAGTTTAAAGACGGTGCATTCAGATTAGCTATAAATCATCAAATTCCAATTGTACCACTAACTTTTGCAGATAACAAAAAACGTTTTTCTTATACTTTTTTTAGTGGAGGCCCGGGAAGAATGCGTGTAAAAATCCATAAGTTTTTATCTACTGAAGGATTAGCTATTGCCGATACACGACCGTTAAATGATAATGCTAAAACAATAATATTAAAACAACTTCAGCAATTTAATAAATAAAAAAAACTGCTCGAGGGAACGAGCAGCTTCTTCTTCGATATGAGCTTTCGAGCTTAAATGAAAATCCATATCCAGATCTAACCAAAAACCTAGAACTTTATAGCGAATCCGGTATAAACACCTATAAAAAATGGTGTAAAATTCCCAGAAGTATTATTAAATGTATTAAATTGATATTTAAAGATAGGTTCTAAATTTAAATCGAATCGCTTAGAGACTTTATAGTTTAAACCCAATCCGAAATTAGCACTATAACTCATTTTATTTATATTACTGGCCTCTCCAAGAAAAGTTTTGGCGCCATTTTCCTCTTCTGAGAATATTTCGTTATTATTTAAAAAGAAAGAACTAAAGCCACCAATAAGATTTACTCCAAATTTTTTGTCAGAAAGCGTGTATTGAATTTCTAAAGGAATTTCAATATAACCTAAAGCTTGATTAATTGAAGCATTAGAAGCTACTATAGATTCAGAAGCTGAAGTATCTAAAGTTTCAGAACTAATAAGAGAAATAGCATCAGCACTATTAGAGCTTGAATTAACATTTTGCAGAGCGCTACTACTAGAACTTAAACCAACAGATTGAAAAACCACAATGTCTTTGGTGTTATAGCCTAAATTAACTCTGTTAATACCAGAACGAATACTTAATTTTTTATTTACAGCATAACTTGCAGAAATACCATAACTCATATTAACTTCACCAGATTTAGAATTATTGTTGAATTGTGGGTCTATTGATGAGCCTTGTCCTCCCAAAGTATTAAAATAAACTGGAGCAGCATTTGTAGCGATACTCCACTTATTATTTAGTTTGTTGCTCTCTTCTTCAATAACATCATTAGTAATATTTAAAGCATCCTCTATAGAAAGCTTGTTTTCTTCTAAGTTTTCATCGGATTTAACGTCTTCAATAGTTTCTGTATTAACAGTGGCCATGGCAGTATTATCTTTTGAAGCTTCAGTAATAAGTGTTTTAGCTTTTTCTTTATTTACTAATTGCACGTCATTTATAGAGTCAATATTATCTTTATTGTTTTCGGAAGGGTTAGTAACACTAGTCTTTTTTACTAGTTCATTTTGAAGAGTTATACCACTATTTTTTTCTTCAGAGGAATTAAGCATAGCGTTATTATTACTAAGATTAACTAGTCTTTTGTTGATATTTAATTTATCAGATGAAGTCAACTTCGTTTTACTTTCGTTTTGGTTTTTTGAAGCAGAAGTTTCAGCAATTGAAGCTTCTTTCGATGGACTTACTTTATCTTTTATTATTTCAGATTGTTGGTTTGAAGCCTCGCTTAAATCGTCTTGAATGTTGTTATCTGAGACCACTAGATTAGTTTTAGTAGCATCGTTATTTTTAATATCAGCGTTCTCTGAATTTGTATTTTCAGTATCAGCAACTTGATCGATTTTACCTTCACCTGTATTATTAAAATAGATACCGCCAACAGTTAAAAGTAGAAGTAATAACGCCGCAACACCAGCATAACGCCACCATATTGGAATTACACGACGTTTTTTATTTTTTTCGTTTAGTTTAGTTTTTATATTTTTCCAAACAGCATCACTGGGAACCGCTTCAAAATCTTTAAAGGCTTCTTGGAATAGTCTGTCTATATGTTTCTTGTCACTCATTTATAATGTTTGCGAACGTTGCATTGATTTATGATCTTCAATAGTTTGTTTCAAAATTAGTCTAGCTCGTGATAAATTAGATTTTGAAGTCCCTATGTTAATTTTCAGCATGTCTGCTATGTCTTTATGCGAATAACCATCTAGTACATATAAGTTAAAAACCAATCTGTATCTATCGGGCAATTCTTGAATAATTTTTAAAAGATAATCAATGGAGACCGTGTCTTCATCAACTTCCAATTCAACGTCTTCAATAGTATTTTCATTTATTATATCAAAAACTTTTTCGGTTCGGTAACGTTGCAATGCCGTGTTTACGGTAATACGTTTTATCCAACCTTCAAAGGAACCTTTATCTTTATATTGTTCAATTTTATTAAAAATTGTTAAAAATGCGTCTTGCAAATTATCTTCAGCTTCGGCATAGTTTCGCGAATACTTTAAGCAAATTGCGAACAACTTACCCGAAAAGAGTTTGTATAATTCACCTTGTGCTTTAGTATTATTAATTTTACAATTTTCTATGAGTTGTTTTAAACTCAATTTAAACAGGTATATAATTAATACTTATTACGCGATAACAGGAACTTCAATAATTAAGTATTGAGTTTCTCCGTCAGTATCTTCGCCTTGCCAAAACTTAAAAATATACGAACCATTGCTGGTAACTATAAAGTTAAAAGTTGCTTCAACCAAGTTGTCTTCAAGAGTTTCACAGTCGTTGTTATCAAAAACATATGTTATTGGAGCAACTGTTCGTTCATTATTTTCTTTTAAATAATAAAACTCTTTAAAACCATGACATGTTGAAGGCCTTAAATAAGATACTGTGATAGGATAGGTTTCCCCTAACTCAAATTCATCAGGGATGTCTACACTTTCAACAGGTAAAACTTCAAAGCTAAAACTTGTGCTATCGTCATCAACACTACAAGATGCAAAAAGCATAAGTGTTAAACAAAAAACTACTAACCTTTTCATAGCAAAACAAATTTAGGGTTATATACATGTTTGCACTATGTAGATGCTAAAGGCACAAAAAGGTTGCGTAGAAAACCGAATAATTTGTTTTAAATTAAAAAATCCCGAGTTAACGGGATTTTTTAATTATTTTTCTGCTACAGCTTTTCTGACCTTGGCTTCAAGTTCGTCCATCAGTTCTGGATTGTCTTTTATTAGTGCTTTAACAGCATCTCGCCCTTGACCTAGCTTGGTTTCGTCGTAACTAAACCACGAGCCACTTTTCTTTACAATTTCATGTTCTACGGCCAAATCTAAAATCTCTCCAACTTTAGAAACACCTTCGCCATACATAATATCAAACTCTGCAAGTCTAAATGGCGGAGCCACTTTGTTTTTTACAACTTTAACTCTTGTTTTATTACCTTGAACTGCTCCGTCTGTATCTTTAATTTGTGTAGAACGTCTAATATCTAATCTTACAGAAGCATAGAATTTTAAGGCGTTACCACCGGTTGTAGTTTCTGGATTACCAAACATAACACCAATTTTTTCACGTAATTGATTAATAAAAATCACGGTACAGTTGGTTTTGCTAATGGATGCCGTTAATTTTCTCAAAGCTTGAGACATTAAACGTGCATGAAGTCCCATTTTAGAGTCTCCCATTTCACCTTCAATTTCACTTTTAGGAGTTAATGCAGCAACAGAATCTATAACGACGATATCAATAGCGCCAGACCTGATTAAATTATCAGCAATTTCTAGAGCTTGTTCCCCATTATCTGGTTGAGAAATAATTAAATTATCAATATCAATACCTAGGTTTTCAGCATAAAAACGATCAAAAGCATGTTCTGCGTCAATAAACGCAGCAATACCACCAGCTTTTTGAGCTTCAGCAATAGCATGTAAGGTTAATGTTGTTTTACCAGAAGATTCTGGACCATAAATTTCAACCACACGACCTCTTGGGTAACCACCAACCCCTAAAGCAATATCTAGACCTAATGAACCCGATGGGATAGCCTCTACATCTACTATAGCAGCATCACTCATTTTCATCACGGTACCTTTTCCGTAGGCTTTATCTAGTTTGTCTAATGTCAGTTTTAGTGCTTTTAATTTTGCTTCTTTTTCTTTTTCGCTGCTCATTTCTTTGTTTTTTTCTAAAAATTGTATGCTAAAATACCATATCTTTTTTCACAATACAATTTTATGACGCAACCTTTTTACACAATTTGCATCTAGTTAATAAAGAGTAAAAATATTCTATCAAATTTACTAAAATGAGTTTTTGAACTAAGACTAACTCTAAACTCAACTAAAGCATCTAAATTTTTATTTAGGTGCTTTTTTTATGGGCTAAACTAAAGTTAGTTTTTTGATATGGTCGTGGCGATTAGGTGCGCTAGGGATTGAACGGTTTGTTTGAGCTCGCCGACGAAGGAGGAAGCGAGTAGTGAAAGCCCGACCCTTGGGTAGCGCTGCAGTTTTTTTAATTATTTAGAAATTGTACATTTGCATTTCAAATTATTCTTTAACCTTAAAAATTAGTATAGCATGCAACTGTACAATACCTTAAGCGCAAAAGAAAGAGCTGAGTTAATCGAGAAAGCAGGAAAAGATCGATTAACACTTTCTTTTTATCAGTACGCAAAAATTAAAAATCCTCAAGAATTTAGAGACCAGTTATTTATCGTTTGGGACAAATTAGATGTTTTAGGACGTATCTATGTTGCTACCGAAGGTATTAATGGTCAACTCTCATTACCAGCAGATCGTTTTAATGAATTTAAAACGCATTTAGACACCATTGATTTTCTTAAAGACATCCGTTTAAACATTGCTGTAGAGCAGGATAATATGTCTTTTTTAAAATTGAAAGTAAAAGTTAGAAACAAAATTGTTGCTGACGGATTAAATGATAATACATTTGATGTGACCAATAAAGGGGTTCACGTTGGTGCAGAAAAATTCAATGAACTTATTGAAGATAAAAAAACCGTTTTGGTTGATATGCGTAACCATTACGAAAGTGAAATAGGACATTTTAAAAATGCCGTAACACCAGATGTGGATACGTTTAGAGAATCTTTAGATATTATTGAAAACGATTTAAAAGACCACAAAGAAGATAAAAACTTGGTTATGTACTGCACAGGAGGCATCCGTTGTGAAAAAGCTAGTGCTTATTTTAAGCATAAAGGATTTAAAAATATATATCAATTAGAAGGCGGTATAATTGAATATACAAGACAAGTAAAAGACCAAGATTTAGATAATAAGTTTATGGGTCAAAATTTTGTGTTTGATGATAGAAGGGCAGAACGCATTAGTGATGATGTAATTGCGCAATGTCATCAATGCGGAGAATCTTTTGATGTTCATACCAATTGTGCCAATGATGCTTGCCACTTATTATTTATTCAATGTGAAAAGTGTAAGCAGGAAATGGACAACTGTTGTTCTACAACATGTAAAGATATACATGCTTTACCTTTTGAAGAACAAAAACAGCTTCGAAAAGGACAAGGTAATAGTAACGATATTTTCAAAAAAGGGCGCGCCAAGCATTTACCCTATAAAAAGGATTTGAGGAATATATTTGATAACTTCGAAAAAAGTGATTAATGAATATTGACAAACTTATATAGCTTAACAAAAAGATATAAATCTACAAGATACAATCCCTAAGTCTTTATCTTTTGCGTAAGAAGAACAGAGAGTTTTCGCTGTGAATTTGGATACTTTTTTAAACATTTTGAAATTTAAAAAACAACTCAGAACAGCATCCAATAAGTTTAATTACGAATTTGAGTATAATTAAAAATCTTTCTTTTTAATCCTTAGAATAATCTTATATTTACATCCAGAAGCTAGTTTTTTAAAAAAAACGCTTTCAGAAAAGCTTCTTGAAATTTCATTATCAAGTATTTACAGATTCTGTTTCTGTAAAGACGAGATTCAAAAATAGTTACGAACCATCTTCTGATAGACTCTTTGTTCTAATCGGAATCAATATATATAACATATGGCTTGCGCAAGTTGCTCAACTAAAGACGGCTCTCCAAAGGGTTGCAAAAATAATGGTACTTGTGGTACAGATAGTTGTAATAAGTTAACCGTTTTTGATTGGTTAGCAAACATGTCACTTCCAAATGGAGAAAAGCCCTTTAATTGGGTGGAGGTTCGTTATAAAAACGGAAGAAAAGAGTACTACCACAATACAGAGAACTTAACATTAAGTATTGGCGATATTGTTGCTACACAAGCCAAATCAGGTCATGATATAGGCATGGTTACCCTTACCGGGGAATTGGTGCGTGTTCAAATGAAACGCAAAAACATCCGAGAAAACACAGAGGAAGCTTTAAAAATTTATCGAAAAGCTAGTCAAAAAGATATAGATATTTGGTCGACTGCGCGTGATAAAGAAGAGCCGATGAAGGTTAGGGCACGCCAATTTGCAATCGATTTGAAACTTCACATGAAAATTTCAGATATCGAATTTCAAGGCGATGCCAGTAAAGCAACATTTTATTATACGGCTGAAGAACGAGTTGATTTCCGTGAACTTATTAAAGTCTTTGCTCGAGAATTCAGAACGCGTATTGAAATGAAACAAGTAGGATTTCGTCAAGAAGCAGCAAGACTTGGTGGTATTGGTTCTTGTGGGCGCGAATTATGTTGTTCTACTTGGTTAACAGATTTTCGTTCGGTAAGTACGTCAGCAGCACGTTACCAACAATTATCGTTAAATCCTCAAAAGTTAGCAGGTCAATGTGGTAAACTAAAATGCTGTTTAAACTATGAATTGGACACGTATCTTGATGCTTTAAAAAGTTTCCCAAAAACCGATACAAAACTTTATACTAAGAAGGGCACTGCAGTTTGCCAAAAAACAGATATTTTTAAAGGACACATGTGGTACGCTTATGAAGGTGAGTGGATGAATTGGCACAAGATTACTACAGAACAAGCCAGCGAAATTATTGAATTAAATAAGCAAAATAAAAAAATTGCTAGCCTTGAAGAATATGCTTTAGATGTTTTAGAAGAAGATACTAAAACAGAATTTGAAAACGTTGTGGGTCAAGATAGTTTAACACGCTTCGATAGTCCAAAACGCAATAATAAACGTAAAAATAATAGAAGGAAAGGCAATCAAGGCAATAGAAGCACGCCGTCCAATAAAAATACAGCCAATAAGAGTGATGCATCAAACAAAAATGCCACACCTAATAAGAAACCAAACCAAAATAACCGAAGAAATAATCCTAAGAGAAAACCTCAAAATAGTAAAAATGCTGAAAAATAGAATCCTGTTGTTTTATTTAATGTTTTCTCTTTTAATAGTTTCTTGCGATTCTAATAGTGTTTATGATAATTATAAATCTATTCCTAATTCATGGCATAAAGATTCTATAGTTAGTTTTAAAGTAACCCCACCAGATTCTACAAATGCATATAACTTATTTGTTAATTTGAGAAACACAACCACCTACAAATACAATAATTTATTCTTAATTGTCGAAATGGTTTTTCCACATGGTAAAACAATAAAAGATACTTTAGAGTATAAAATGGCAGAACCAAATGGGAAGCTTTTAGGTGAGGGTTATATGGATATTAAAGAGAATAAATTATGGTACAAACAAGACATTGTTTTTAAAGAAAAAGGAGAATATACCATAAATATTCAGCATGCTATGAGAGAAAACGGGAAGGTAAATGGTGTTATAGAATTAGAAGGCATTACTGATATAGGTTTTAGAATTGAAAACCTACTTAAAGAATAAACTACATAACTTTAAAATACTTAAGAATTCAGGCTTAAGACACTTAAACTATGGCAAAAGCAAATAAAAAAACAAAAGCTGTTCAAGATTTCTCAAAATACATCCGTTGGTTTTGGATAGTTTTTTTAGGAGGTATTATTTCTATATTCTTAATTTTTTTATTGACAGCTATTTTAGGAGATTTACCAGACCATACGCAATTAGAAAATCCAAAAACACATTTAGCAACTGAAATTATCTCTTCAGACGGAGAAACCTTAGGTAAGTTTTATTTGAACGATAATAGAACACCAGTTGGCTATGATGAACTATCACCATATTTGATAGACGCATTAATTGCTACCGAAGATGCTCGTTTTCATGAACACTCTGGGATTGACGGGATCGGTACTTTAAGAGCTTTCTTTTTCTTTGGTAAGAGAGGAGGAGCGAGTACGATTTCTCAACAATTAGCACGACAATTATTTGTCGGTGTCAGATCCAAAAACATATTAGAAACAGGAGCTCAGAAAATAAAAGAATGGATTATTGCCATACGTTTAGAGCGTCAATATACAAAAGAGGAAATCATAGCTCAATATTTTAATATTTATGATTTTGGAAATAATGGAGATGGAATCAGAAGCGCTTCAAGAATATATTTTAATAAAGAACCTAAAAATCTTGATTTGAAAGAAGCGGCCATGTTAGTTGGCATGTTTAAAAATTCTTCTTTTTATAATCCAATACCAAGTAGAAACCCTGTAGGCGTAAAAAATAGGCGTAATGTAGTATTATTCCAAATGGAGAAATATGGTTATATAAATAAAGTGATTAAAGATTCGCTTCAAAAAACAGAATTAGATTTAGATTTTTCTCCAGAATCACATCGTGAAGGTATAGCCACTTATTTTAGAGGGTATTTAGATGGGTTTATGAAAAATTGGATAAAGAAAAACCCAAAACCAGATGGTTCAAAATGGAATTTATACAATGATGGATTAAAAATATATACTACCATAGATTCTCGAATGCAAACCTATGCTGAAAATGCCGTCCAGCAACACATGCCAAGGTTACAGGCAGAATTTTTCAATCAGAATACACCTAGAAGAAATCCAACAGCACCATTTTTAGAATTAGATAAAGATGAAATTGATGCCTTGATGAGAAGAGGGATGAGACAATCAGAGCGTTGGAGGCATTTGAAGTACGATTTAAAAAAATCAGATAAAGAGATAAAAGCTTCTTTTGAAAAAGCAACAAAAATGTCCGTTTTTAAATGGATAGACGGTAAAGCTTCAGAGGTGGATACCATTATGAAACCTATAGATTCTATACGTTATTATAAGTCGTTTTTAAGAACAGGAATGATGTCTATGAACCCACAAACAGGTCATGTAAAAGCTTGGGTAGGAGGAATCAATTACAGACATTTTCAATACGATATGGTAAAGCAAGGAAAACGCCAAATAGGGTCTACCTTTAAACCATTTGTTTATGCAGCGGCTATAGACCAATTACACTATTCTCCTTGTGATGAATTTCCAGATGTTCCATTCTGTATTGAAGCTAATAAATACGGAAATCCAGAAGAGTGGTGTCCCAAAAATTCTGGAAATAATTATGGAGGAACTAGAACTTTAAAAAATGCATTAGCCAATTCCGTAAATACGGTTACGGCTCAATTAATTGATAAAGTAGGTCCACAAACTGTCGTAGATTTAGCAACAAAGTTAGGTGTTGAATCTGAAATGCTTCCAGTGCCTTCTATAGCATTGGGTACGCCAGATATAAGTGTTTATGAAATGGTGGGTGCGTATTCATCATTCGCTAATCATGGTGTGTATACAAAACCTGTTATGGTGACAGGTATAGAAGATAAAAACGGAACTATTTTGTATCAGTTTAAACCTGAAACACGCGATGTTTTAAGTAAAGAAACGGCCTATGTAGCAGTTAAACTCATGGAAGGTGTTACTCAAGGTGGATCGGGTACAAGACTAAGACATAGTTGGGCTATAAATAGACCTGATTACAAAGAGGTTATAACTGGATATCCATATGAACTTTCGAACCCTATTGCTGGAAAAACAGGAACTACACAGAACCAAAGTGATGGTTGGTTTATGGGAATGGTACCTAATTTAGTTACCGGAGTTTGGGTTGGTGCTGAAGATAGAGCAGCTCACTTTGCTTCCATTACTTATGGTCAAGGTGCAGCCATGGCATTGCCTATTTGGGGGTTATATATGAAGAGTTGTTATGCTGATGAAGCATTAAACATTTCAAAAGAGGAGTTTGAAGCTCCAGAGAATTTGTCTATAAAAGTAGATTGTTCTAGTGAAACTTCAATCTCAACTGAAGAAGAGGATTTAGATGATGATACACCGGAAGATTTAGACTTCGGATAATAGTAAAGTGTAATCTTATAAATTTAATATAAACCGTTCCGAAAGGAGCGGTTATTTTTTTTAAAAATCTAGACATATCATTCAATTATTCGTAAATTTATAAAGCAAAAACTGAATAATAATGATTAATAAAAAAGTAGCTGATGTTCAAGAAGCTTTAAAAGGAGTTTCTAGTAACATGACTTTTATGCTTGGTGGTTTTGGACTTAGCGGTATTCCTGAGAATGCTATAGCAGAATTAGTAAAACTAGGAGTAAGTAATTTGACCTGTATTTCTAACAACGCAGGTGTTGATGATTTCGGATTGGGGTTACTACTTCAAAAAAAACAAATCAAGAAAATGGTATCGTCTTATGTAGGCGAAAATGATGAGTTTGAACGTCAAATGCTTTCTGGTGAATTAGATGTGGAATTGATTCCTCAAGGTACTTTAGCAGAACGCTGTAGAGCTGCACAAGCAGGGTTTCCTGCTATTTACACCCCCGCTGGATTTGGTACTGAAGTTGCTATAGGTAAAGAAACTCGAGAGTTTGATGGAAAAATGTATGTTTTAGAACATGCTTTTAAAGCAGATTTTGCATTTGTAAAAGCATGGAAAGGGGATGAAGCGGGTAATTTAATGTTTAAAGGAACTGCAAGAAACTTTAATCCTAATATGTGCGGTGCTGCAAAAATTACGGTGGCTGAGGTTGAAGAAATGGTTCCTTTAGGGGAGTTAGATCCAAATCAAATCCATATTCCTGGGATATTTGTGCAACGCATTTTTCAAGGTGAAGTTTATGAAAAACGAATTGAACAACGAACTGTAAGACAACGAAATTAGATTATGTTAGACAAAAACGGAATAGCAAAACGTATTGCAAAAGAGGTACAAGACGGGTTTTATGTTAACTTAGGAATTGGTATTCCTACGCTTGTGGCTAATTATGTTAGAAACGATATAGAGGTTGAATTTCAAAGTGAAAACGGGGTTTTAGGTATGGGACCTTTTCCTTTTGAAGGTGAAGAAGATGCCGACGTGATTAATGCTGGAAAACAAACCATTACAACGTTGCCTGGAGCAAGTTTTTTTGATTCAGCTATGAGTTTTTCTATGATTAGAGGAAAGCATGTAGATTTAACCATTTTAGGAGCTATGGAAGTAGCTGAAAATGGAGATATAGCCAATTGGAAAATTCCAGGGCGTATGGTAAAAGGTATGGGTGGTGCGATGGATTTAGTTGCTAGTGCTGAAAATATTATTGTTGCCATGATGCATACTAACAAACGTGGAGAATCTAAATTATTAAAGCAATGTAGTTTACCATTAACAGGTGTTGGTTGTGTAAAAAGGATAGTAACCAATTTGGCTGTTGTTGAAGTTACAAAACAAGGTTTTAAATTACTAGAACGCGCACCTGGTGTATCTGTAGATGACATTAAAGACGCGACAGAAGGAACATTAATTATTGAAGGAGATATTCCGGAAATGGATATTTAGATTTATAAAAGTCTATAACTTATTTAAAGAAAAAACGACGAAATGTTAAATTAAAACGTATTTCATCGATTTTTTATGTTTTTAAACCGATTTATTAAAAATGTATTCTATATTAGCAGTCCCCAAAGAAACCAAATTATTATAGATTTCCCCAAATCTACCATAAACTTTAAAACCTATGAGTATTGCTTCAAATCTACCTGAACTACCTACAAATGACAAAAGCAGATTCAAAGAAACTTTAAAAGAGAATTTACAATTTTTAAAAAGCTTAGGCTATTTAACCAAAAAAATATTTATGTTATAATCCTTTTGGGATAGCATGAATTAGCTTCTTAGTATATTCTTTTTTTGGTGCATTATAAATAACATCAGCATCATCCAATTCCTCAATTTTTCCTTGATTCATAACCAATAGTTGGTCAGACATATATTTAACCACAGCCAAGTCGTGCGATATAAATATATAGGTAAACCCAAAATCTGTTTTAAGTTCGTTTAGTAAGTTTAAAACTTGTGCTTGAACGGATATATCTAAAGCTGATACCGACTCATCACAAACAATTAATTTAGGCTGTAAAGCAATGGTTCTAGCGATTCCAATACGCTGACGTTGTCCTCCAGAAAACTCATGGGGATATCGATTAAAATAATCTTCGGATAGTCCAACTCGGTTTAAAATATCGATAACTTTTTCCTTTCTTTCGATATCAGAAGCATATAGATTATGCACTTCCATTGGTTCCATTATAGCTTCACCAACAGGTATTCTAGGGTTTAATGATGAATAAGGGTCTTGAAATATAATTTGAATATCTTTTCTAAGCGCTCTAGTGTTAGTTGTTGAAAGTTTAGTAATATCTATACCATTATATAAAATAGCCCCAGCTGTGGCTTTGTCTAACTGCAAAATAGCATTCCCTAAAGTTGATTTTCCACAACCAGATTCTCCAACTAATCCTAAAGTTTCGCCTTCGTATAATTTGAAACTTACATTATTAACCGCTTTAAAGGACTCTGATTTTGTAAACAAGCCTGATTTAGAGATAAATTCTTTTTCAATATTAATAACCTCTAAAATAGGTGGTTTACTGTACAGTATTTTATGATTTTTTTCACGTGCTTCAGAGGTAACTATGTCATTTGAAATGGTGTCATTTAAAAAATCTTGAATAGTTGGCAAGGTTTGTAATCGTGTATCTAACGAAGGCCGAGAATTTATTAAAGCTTTTGTATAATCATGTTTTGGGTTTTTAAAAATATCTTTAACTGCACCTTGTTCAACAATATCACCTTTGTACATTACAATAACGCGATCTGCAATTTCTGAAATCAAAGCCAAATCATGAGTAATAAAAATAATACTCATTTTGGTTTCAATCTGTAACTCTTTTAACAGGCTGATAATGTCTTTCTGTACGGTAACATCCAAAGCAGTTGTTGGCTCATCAGCAATTAAAATATCTGGTTTGCAGGCAATGGCCATGGCAATCATAACACGTTGTTTTTGTCCGCCTGAAATTTCATGAGGATAGGACTTTAAAATACGCTCAGGATTTGGGAGTTTTACTTTTTCAAAAAGCGAAATGGTTTCTTGCTTTACTTCATTTTTTGATAGGTTGGAATGCTGTAATAATATTTCTTCAACTTGTTTTCCGCAAGTCATAGATGGATTTAAAGAACTCATAGGTTCTTGAAAAATCATAGCGATTTTATTTCCTCTTATCCGTTGGAAGGCTTTGGAAGATAGTTGCGTTAAGTCCTCATCCTCATATATAATAGATCCACTTGTGATTTTAGAAATCCTTCTGGGTAATAAGCCTAAAATTGCTAAAGAAGAAACAGATTTTCCTGATCCAGATTCACCAACAATACCTAATACTTCATTTTTATTTAGACCATATGAAATATTATGAATTACTTGATTATCTCCAAATGATATGGAAATATCTTTGAGCCTTAAAATAGCATTTTTTTGCATTTATATATGAATAATTTCATCGTCAGTTAAAATGGCATCACCTCGCAATCTCAGAAATATTTGTGCTACCGCAATCGTATCTTTTTCACAATAGGTAACGATTCTATCAATTTCGTTTTCTTCGTAATAAACACGATATACTTCGCTGCCATCGATATCATCTTTGGGTGAAGGGATTCCCAAAACATGAGTCAATAGTTTTAATGATGTATAGGATTTATAGTCGCCAAATTTCCATAGTTCTAGTGTGTCGAGATGAGGTACTTCCCAAGGTTTTTTGCCAAACAAGTTTAATTTGTAGGGGAGCTCAATATCATTAATTATCATACGTCTTGCTATATAAGGAAAGTCAAATTCTTTACCATTATGTGCACAAAGTAAGTGCTTAGTTTCACTATAATGCGAAATAAGCAAGTTTTTAAAGTCTTTCAATATTTTAATTTCATCACCATAAAAAGACGTGGTTCTAAACGTTCGTAAATCGTTTAAAATATTAAAATACCCCACCGATATACAAACTATTTTACCAAACTCGGCCCAAATCCCTGCTCGGTCGTAAAATTCTTCAGCAGTAAATTCCTCTTTACGTTGGTATTGAGATTTGTGTTGCCAAAGAGCTTGTTTCGTTTCGTCTAAATCAGAAAAGTGTTGCGTTTCAGGAACGGTTTCAATATCTAAAAATAATATGTTTTCAAGGTTTAGTTTAGAGATCATAACCCAGCATTTTATAGGCTTCTTCAATATAAACTGTAATGTCATTTGTAAAAGCTCCTACGGCCTCATCTGGCGATTTTCTATGTCCCAAACGAACGATAATGATATTGTCATTTGGTTCGACAAAAACATATTGCCCAAGATGCCCGCGCATCATGAAAAAATGTTTGTTCCCAATATCTTTTAACCACCACCCGTAACCATACTCAGGGCTTTCAGCAAAACGTGGTGTAATAGATTTTGTTACAAAAGCAGAGTCTAAAAGCTGTTTTCCACCCCATTTTCCATGATCTTTATAAAGTTTTCCAAAACGCGCAAAATCTTTCGCATTACTGGAAATAGAAGTAAAAGCTTTAGCCAACCTGTGTTCTTTGTCGTCTAATTGCCATAAAGCATCATTTGTAGTACCTAAGGGCTTCCAAAAACTTTCAGAGAGGTATTTTGCTAAAGGTTTATCAGTAGCTTTTTGAATTACCATTCCTAGTAAAGCTGTACTACCACTTAAATATTCAAATTCTACTCCAGGAGTTTTAACTACTTTTTGGTTTAAAATAGTTTCGGCTAAATCATTATCATAATTCGCTCGTGCTGTAATACAAAAAGGGTTTGTATATAGTTCTATCCAATCTAATCCTGAAGCCATAGATGCTAAATCTCCGACAGTCGTTTTTGCATAATCGTATTCTGGATAAAAGTCACTAACGGGTTGATTTAAATCTTCGATGTAACCATCCATAATAGCTTTTCCAAGGAGAGAAGTTGTAATGCTTTTTGCCATCGAAAATGAATTGGTTTTTGAGTTTTCATTAAAACCATCATAGTATTTTTCAAACCAGATACTATCATTCTTGATAATTACATAGGCTATTGTTCCCCAATCTTTATTTACGGAAGTGAGTTTTTTAGTTTCATTTATTACATTGTAATCTTCATGAATAGGCCAAGGGCTAGGGGTATTCCCTTTTTCGATAATATCATTTTCAAAATAGGGATGATCATCAATAAAGGCTGTATTATGTCCAGTAAAATAAACTACTTTGACTCCTCTTAGTATATAATCATAATCAAAAATATATAGTAAAATAATAATAGACCCAATTAAATATGCAGTCCATTTAAAAAGTTTTTTTAAAAATTTCATAAAATATGTTTATGTGTAAAAAATAAAGATAATAAAATTCTTTTTTAATGAAAACAAAGTAGATAAAACCTATTATCTGGAAGTTTTTTGTTTTCTCTTTTCTTTGTAAAAAGTCTTATCCGCAATATAAATAGTTTTAGTAAGTTCAGCAATAACAATACCATCTTTATTTATAATATTAGGTGTTTTTACAATGTCAATCTCACCGTTTTTGTCAACATCTTTTTTGATAGCGTAAACCTCCTCAGGCGTAAACGTAAATTCACAGAATATAGTTTCTGTTCCGGGTCTTTTGTATTTAATTGTTGCTGATTTATCCCAAACCACATAGTTATCACCCAAAATTTTTAAAAGTTGAATCATATAAATAGGATCTGTGGCAGATAACATACTACCTCCAAAAATAGAACCAACAAAGTTTCTGTTTTTCCAATTTAGAGGGATTTTAATTTTTATATATAATAAATCTTCAGAAACTTCAATTATTTCCCCCGTAGAACGTCTATACATAGGAGACCAATTAAACCCATATTTATAAATTTGAGCATCGCTAAAAAATTTATTTGCAATATTGGTAAGTGTTCTGTACATTTTTAAAAAAGAGATTGTTGTTTGTATGGACTTTCATGTTCCAATAGCCATTGTTTGCGGTGTAAACCCCCAGCGTAACCAGTAAGAGACCCATCACTTCCAATAACACGATGGCAAGGGATAATAATCCAAAGTGGGTTTTTACCATTGGCATTAGCAACTGCACGAATAGCTTTTACATCACCCAACTCTTTCGATAATTCTAAATATGAAATTGTTTTTCCGAATGGAATTTGATCTAGTTGCTTCCAAACTCTTTTTTGAAAATCAGTACCAGTTGGATTTAATTTTATGTTGAATGCTTTACGAGTTCCTTCAAAATATTGATTGAGTTGAATGACACAATCTTCTAATTCAATAGGGATAATATCTGTAACTTTTTCTTCAGAATTAAGGACGATAACAGAGGTGATACCATCTTCATTACCAAGTATTTTGGTAAAGCCCAAAGGTGATTTGATAATGCAAGTTTTCATCTGATTATTTTTATTTTAAAATTGTCAGATGGAAGGTTCATTTTAAATATAATTTTTGGATCATGTTTTAAGCAAGAATATTTCATTATTCTGAAGTGGTGTCATCATCAAAAATCCCTAGGTTTTTAGCGCGTTCTTTCCAGCTTTTTCTAGCTAAATGCTGTAAATCTGAAACGTTGTCACTTTCGTCCATAATTTCTAACCCTAATAGGGTTTCTATAACATCTTCCATAGTTACCAAACCGCTAACGGATCCATACTCATCAACGACTAATGCCATATGATTTCTACTTTCAATTAATTTTTCAAATAATTTAGGAATAGGTAAATTTCTATCTATTATAATGATGTTTCGTTTTAATTCAGATAACTTTTTATCACCATGACCAAGAGCCATTTCTTTAAAAATCTCATCCTTTAAAACAAGCCCTTTTATGTCGTCTGAATTGTCTGAATAAATCGGAATTCTTGAAAACCGTAGATTTAAATTTCTTTTAAAAAAATCTTTAACCGTAGTGTTTTGGTCCTCCGTTAGCATTACCGTTCGTGGTGTCATTACATCTTTAGCAAAAACATCTTTAAAAGTGAGTAAGTTTTTAATAATCTTACTTTCGTTTTCTTGAAAAACACCTTCTTCATGAGCCATATCTGCCATAACTAAAAACCCTTCACGACTTAAAATACTACCGTGACCTTTCCCACCAATAAGTTTTGTTGTAAGTTGAAGGAGCCATAAAATACCTGTCCATTTTAATGGAAATATTAAAACAGTTAATGCTTTTGAAGTGAAATTAGCCAATTTTTTCCAGTATGTCGCACCAATAGTTTTAGGTATAATTTCTGAAGCTACTAAAATTAAAAAAGTCATAATAGCAGAAACAACACCAACCGTATTTATACCCCAAAGTTCAATTTTAAAAGGTAATTTCTCGGCTTCAATACCTACCATCATAGCGCCTAAAGTATGGGCAATGGTATTAAGTGTAAGTATCGCTATGAGGGGCTTGTCTACATCTTTTTTTAGACTTTCTAAAGTTAACGCATAGTCTTTACCTTCTTGTTTTTTAACGTTTATAAACGTTGGTGTAATGCTCAATAATACAGCTTCGAGAATAGAACATAAAAAGGAAAAGAAAATTGAAATAGTTGCCCAAAAAATTAATGTACTCATTAAATAAGTTTTAGGCTAATTTACGAAAGTAATTTAACAACATCCTTTGCGAAATAGGAAGCTATAATATCAGCACCTGCACGTTTAATAGCGGTAATCTGTTCCATCATAACAGCATCATGATTTAACCACCCTTTTTCGGCTGCAGCTTTTAACATGGCGTATTCTCCGGACACTTGATAAACGGCCAGAGGCACATCCACTTCGTTTTTAATTTCTCGAACAATATCTAAATAGCACAAACCAGGTTTTACCATCACTATATCTGCGCCTTCGTCAATATCCATTTCGGTTTCGCGAATGGCTTCAAAACGGTTAGCATAATCCATTTGATAAGATTTTTTATCTTTTGGAATATCTACTAAATTCACAGGAGCAGAATCTAAAGCATCTCTAAAAGGCCCGTAAAACGCAGAAGCGTATTTAGCCGAATAACTCATAATTCCAGTATTTGTAAAACCTTCATCTTCTAAAGCTTCGCGAATGGTTAAAATACGTCCATCCATCATATCACTTGGTGCTACAAAATCAGCGCCAGCTTGAGCATGAGAAATACTCATTTCTGCCAGTACATCGGCTGTTTCATCATTTATGATTTGTCCGTTTTCAATAATGCCATCATGTCCATAAGCCGAATATGGATCAAGGGCAACATCCGTCATAACCAACATATCTGGACACACATTTTTAACTGTTTTAATGGCACGTTGCATCAATCCGTTCGGGTTTAATGCTTCAGCACCCTTATTGTCTTTTAAGTTATCTGGCACTTTCACAAAAAGTAATACCGATTTTAATCCCAGTTTCCAAAGCTCTTTTACTTCACCTTCTAACAAATCTAAACTGTAACGAAAATAGTTTGGCATGGACGGAATTTCATCTTTAATACCTTTGCCCTCAACTACGAAAAGTGGCACTAAAAAGTCGTTTGGAGTAATTATGGTTTCTCGAACTAAAGAACGAATGGCTTCGTTGGTTCTTAATCTTCTATTTCTTCGTAATGGAAACATAGTAAAATGGTTATTTGTTAATACGTTTATTTGCTTATCCAATCTACTGGATTTTTTAACACTTCTAATAGTTTTTCTTCATCACTTCCGGCTTCAGGATGATGATCGTAAACCCATTGTACATGAGGTGGTAAACTCATTAAAATACTTTCTATCCGTCCGTTGGTTTTAAGCCCAAATAGGGTGCCTTTATCATGCACTAAATTAAATTCTACATAACGTCCACGTCGTATTTCCTGCCAATTACGTTGTTCATCTGTATAGAATAAATTTTTTCGCTTTTCAACTATTGGGGTATAAGCATCTAAGAAACTATCTCCAACTTCTGTTACAAAGTTATACCATTTTTCCATAGTCATGGTTTCTGATGCTTTGCAATAATCGAAAAATAAACCACCAATGCCTCTACCTTCGTTTCTGTGTGCATTATAAAAATACTCATCACAACGTTTTTTGTAAGTTGAATAAAACTCAAGATTGTGTTCGTCACAGGCTATTTTGCAAGTTTGATGAAAGTGTTGGGCATCTTCTTCAAATAGGTAATAAGGCGTTAAGTCTTGTCCGCCACCAAACCAACTATCAATGATGCTTCCGTCTTTATCGTACATTTCAAAATAGCGCCAATTGGCATGAACTGTTGGAATCATTGGGCTTTTAGGGTGTAATACCAAACTTAATCCACAAGCAAAAAAATCAACATCACCTACTTTAAAATAGGCTTGCATAGATTTTGGTAATTTACCATGAACGCCTGAGATATTTACTCCTCCTTTTTCAAAAACATTACCATTTTCAATAACACGCGTTCGTCCGCCACCGCCTTCAGGTCGTTTCCAAACATCTTCTTGAAATTTGACTTTCCCGTCAATGCCCTCGAGCTTTGAGGTAATACGGTCTTGTAAATCCTGTATATATTGGTAAAATTTGTTTTTCATATTTTTTATACCATTGTTTTATTACAATATGTAGCTTTCTCAAAATCTCTAATATTTATAGCGATGAAAGAAACAGTTGGAAACAAAGTTTTTAATTGTCTAACAATTTGTTTTGAAAGATTAGCCTTTTGTTCTGTAGTTCTACCTTCCATTATATTGGCAAAAACATGAATAAAATCCTGTTTTCTGCCGCCTACTAAGTAGTTGTCTTTAAAAGGGTTTAAGCGCACTTTAATATCAGTTTCATCAAATAATTCTGAATTATAAGCAGAACGATGTACATTATGCATGAGTTTTTCAGGCTCCTGAAGTGTTAAAATATTTTCTGAACAATCAATTACAAAATGAGGCATATTTTAAGATTCTATTTTTTATATAGTTCGTATAATTCCATGTTTGATGGCTTTCCTTCTAGGGGTGTAAACTCGTTTTTAAGTGTTTTAATCCAGAAGAAATTATTGTTTTTAGCAACTTTAATACTGCCAATATTACTTTTATGTGAAATGATTTGTAGTGTTTCTAAACTCAATGTTTCAAAAGCATAGTCTGATAATTGTTTTACAGCTTCTGTCATTACACCTTTGCCTTCAACACTATAATCTATACAATATGCGAATTCGCCCTGTTTTGTTTTCCAATCGACTGCTTTGATGTAAACTAAACCTATCAATTTATTGGATTCGTTTTCTCTCAAAGAGAATAAAAACTCTTCTTTAGTCTCAAATTGTTTGACCTTTTTTTCGACAAAAACATGTGATAAATCAGGTGTTAAATTCTGTTTTAAGGTTCCAGGAAAATAGTGTTTTAACCGATCTTCATTAGCAACCGCAAAGTTACAGATAGTCCATCCATCATTTTCATGTATAGGGATGATATGATATGAACCAAAATTAAGCTGCATTTGTTGGTGTGTTTTTAAGTTGAAGTGTTTCTACCGTTCTGGTTGAAGCTGCAGTAACTGATAACGGAAGCACTAAAATTACTCCAATTATTGGAATTAATAAAAAGAGAATAAAAACAATGCCGTTACCTATAGCTAAACCACGATGTTTACGAACAAATTGCAAGCTGTCTTTGTATTGAAAATGGCGTTCTAAAGTATAATCCATATTACCAAAACCTGCATAATAGGCCTGTACCATGAATAACAAAATAGTTGAAAAAATATTGACTATTGGAATAAACTTAAGTAGTAGAATAGGAATGGTTATAAGCAATTCCATAATTAAGTTTCTCCCATTAATACGGATACCTCGCAAAAGTTGTTGTATAAAGGTGGTATCTCTATGTGAATGCGAAGGATTACCTGTAAAATGAGTTTCAATTTTTTCTGAAACAGGACTCATAAATGGAGCTGATAATGCCATTATGATATGTTTGAAAAGTATAAGCCCGATAACTACTACTATTAATCCACCAATAAAATTGCTAATGGAAGTAAATGTGTCATGTCCCCAATCCCAAATCCAGATTTTTGAAATGAAAGCACCAATGTTATCTGATAATCCGTAAGCTGAACCAAATACGGCAATTGCTGTTACCAAACTAATGATCATGGGTATAGCAAAATACTTCCAGAGTTTTAATTTTGAAATTAAACTGAAAGCACCGAAGTATGCTTTAATTCCTGAAATGATGTTTTTAATCATGACGTTACTTTTGCGTTAGGGATTGAGGCATTTGTTGAAGCTCTCCTGATTTTTTTATCGGGAAGCGACTGCCGAAAGCCCGACCTGCTTTTTTACAACGATAATTAGGTTTTTAAAACCAAATGTTACATAAAAAAGTAGGTAACGCCCGCAATATTTTAATTTCCGTATTCCTTAACGGCATCTATAAAAGCTTTAGCATGGTCTAGTGGTATGTTTGGTAAAATACCATGGCCGAGGTTTACGATGTATTTGTCTTTTCCAAATTCGTTTATCATTTGGTGTACCATTTTCTTGATTTCTGCAGGTGGAGAAAACAGACGAGTTGGGTCGAAATTACCTTGTAGAGTAATATTTCCACCAGACAAATAGCGCGCATTTCTAGCAGAGCATGTCCAATCTACACCAAGAGCAGAAGCTCCAGATTTTGCCATGTCGCCAAGTGCAAACCAACAGCCTTTACCAAACGCAATTACTGGTGCATCATCTTTTAAGGCGTCTATAATTTGTTGAATATATTGCCACGAGAATTCTTGATAATCGACTGGTGAGAGCATGCCTCCCCAAGAATCAAATACCTGAACCGCGTTACATCCTGCCTTTACCTTTTCCTTTAAATAGGCAATGGTTGTATCTGTGATTTTTTGTAATAGTTGGCGTGCTGCAATAGGATTTGTAAAACAAAATTCTTTGGCTTTATCGAAATTTTTGCTGCCTTGTCCTTGTACGCAGTAACATAAAATAGTCCAAGGGGAGCCTGCGAAACCTATTAACGGGATCTCATCATTTAGCTTTTCCTTAGTTGCTTTTATTGCTTCGTAAACGTAATTTAAAGCTTCTTTTACGTCTGGGACAATTACATTATCAACGTCTTTTTGAGAACGAATAGGGTTTGGTAAATACGGACCAAAATTTGGTTTCATTTGTACCTCAATATTCATGGCTTGAGGAATAACCAAAATATCACTGAATAAAATAGCAGCATCCATACCGTATCTTTGGATAGGTTGTACTGTAATTTCACTGGCTAATTCTGGTGTTTGGCAACGTGTAAAGAAATCATACTTTTCTTTGATAGCCATAAATTCCGGCAAATATCGACCTGCTTGACGCATCATCCAAACGGGTGGGCGGTTTACAGTTTCTCCTTTTAATGCTCTTAAAAATAAGTCGTTTTTAATCATATCTGTTTTTTGGCTGTTAGTCCTTAACTTTTAATTCAGGGTTATCAGCTATATATAATATTCATTCACTAATTCAATGACACTTTCTACTGTTGGTACTTTTGCGGTTTTAACATCTTTAAAATGCTTGCTAGCTTCTTTTGCAGTTGTTTCGCCAATACAAAAGGCAGTTATTTCTTTTTTATTACTACGTACAAAACTCTCTACAGTTGATGGACTGTAAAACATGACGCTTTCAACAGAATCACCTACTTTATGTCCATCATCTTTGGTTTGGTAGGCTTCAACTTCATTTACAGTTATGTTATTTTCAGTTAAAATAGTTGGTAAAGCATCTAACCTAATATCGCTACAAAAATAAGTAACTTCAGTACCTTCTATGAAATCCACTAAATATTCAGCCAATTTTTGAGCATTTTTTTCAGTGTGCTTGACTTTGCCTATTTTGTTTTCTACAAGACGTTTGGTTCTGCGCCCAACACAATAAATATTTTTAAACTGCAATTCTATTGCAGAATAGTTTGTAGTCAGTGATTCAACAGCATTTTTACTAGTAATCACTACATTTTGAATTTCATTTTTTAAGAAACGAGGATGAATACGATTCAAACTTATTTTTATAAAATCTAAGCTTTCTGCAACGACCTTTTCATGAAATAATAAGCGTTGATCTTCGGTAAACGATTTTGTAGAAAACACATTCGTTTTTTTATCAGAATGTTTAATCTTGTCCATTAAACGTTTGCCACCACGTTCAATAACAAAATCAGCACAATACTGCGCCATATCGTTATGTTCACCTAGCTTTTTAACTCGTGTAACATCAATTCTTTTAGTGCCATCAGCACTTAATAAAACACCTTTAAAGTTTATTTCCTCATCTTTAATATAGGCTAAAGCACCAATAGGCGCTGTACAGCCACCTTCTAATTTATTTAAAAAATCACGTTCAATAGTCGTGCAAATTTCGGTTTCTTCGTGGTTTAGTTCAGCACATGCTTCTTTTACATATTCATCTTCTTCTAAAGCGGTAATCATAATAGCACCTTGAGCTGGTGCAGGAATCATCCAATCTAAATTGATAGCTTCTTCTGGCCTAACACCTATTCTGCCAATTCCAGCTGCAGCGAAAATGGCACCGTTCCAATCATTGTCTTCAAGTTTTTGTAAACGTGAATTTACATTACCACGTAAATCAGTAATAGTATGTGTTGGAAAGCGATTTAGCCACTGCGCTCTTCTACGTAAACTACCCGTTGCAATAACAGCTTCTTTAGCGCCTAAGAATTCTTCATTGTCTTTAAAAACAAGCGTATCATTTACATTTCCTCGTTTTAAAACTGCCGCTTGCATAATCCCATTTGGCAAAACTGTAGGTACATCTTTTAAAGAATGCACAGCAATATCGATGTCGTGATTTAACATGGCGATATCTAAAGTTCGGGTAAATATACCTGTAATACCTAATTCATAAAGCGGCTTATCTAAAACTAGATCGCCCGTAGATTTTACGGGAACGAGTTCAGTTTTATGACCTGCTTCTTCGAGTAATTTTTTTACAATGTTGGCTTGCCATAGTGCTAATTCACTATCTCGCGTACCAATTCTTATGGTTTTAGACATTTTTTGTGGAAGGTTCTAACTGAAATACTTTTTTAATGAGTTCCAAACTATCATCAGTAGATACGTCATCATCTTTTAAGTGATGCGCAAAGTGGTTAGTAATTTTTTGAATGATGTTATTGCTAATTAATTCAGCTTGAGCTTCGTTAAAGTCAGCATTTTTTTTGCGTTGAGTATCTAATTCCGCAGTAGCAAAATCAGATAATTTATGTTTTAAAGCCTTAATGGTTGGTGCAAATTTTCTAGTTTCTAACCAACTATTAAATTCTGCTTTTATTTCTTCTATAATAATTTCTGCTGAAGGAATATGAGCTTTACGAGCTTCTAAAGTTTCATCTGTAATTTGCGATAAATGGTCTAGATGAACAAGCGATACATTTTCCAATTCTTGAACATTTTCGTTAACATTTTTAGGGATTGATAAATCTAAAATCAACAAAGGTTTTTCTGATTGAATAATATGCTTATCAATAGTAGGGCGCTGCGCACCTGTAGCTACAATTAGAATATCGGATTCACTAATCTCTTCTTGTAAATTGGCATAGTCTCTAACCAATAAATTAAACTTTCCAGCAATTTGTTCTGCTTTTGTTTTTGTTCTGTTGATTAAGGTTATTTGCTTATTTTGGGTGTGTTTTACGAGGTTTTCACAAGTGTTTCTGCCAATTTTTCCCGTCCCGAATAATAAAATATTCTTATCGGAAACGGTTTCAATATTTTTGAATATATATTGTACGGAAGCAAAAGAAACAGAAGTTGCACCTGAAGAAATATCAGTTTCTGTTTTAATACGTTTACTAGCTTGAATAACTGCATTTACTAAACGCTCAGTAAAATGGTTTAATAATCCGTGTTTTCTAGATAATTTTGCACTGATTTTTAACTGGCTGATAATTTCAAAATCTCCAAGAATCTGACTGTCTAAACCAGAACCTACACGAAACATATGTGCAATAGCCTCTTTGTTTTTGTAGATGTAGGCGACTTCTTGGAATTCTTCAACCGTTCCGCGAGCATTATCACAAAGAAGTTGTATTAATTGAAATGGATGTTGTGCAAAACCGTAAATTTCAGTCCGGTTGCAGGTAGAGGTAACCACCAAGCTTTCAATATCATTTTCTTTAGCTTGACAAAGTAATGCGAGTTTGGAAGCTTCATCCAAACTAAAAAGACCTCTTATATCTGCATCGGCTTTTTTGTAACTTAAACCAATGGCATAAAAAGAACTACTTCTACTAATATTGTATTTTTGCATTGCTATACCTGATAATATGAGGCAAAAATATACGGATGGCTTAAAAAAAAGTAACGCTCAAAGAACTTTAAGTATCGTTTGTGGTTTTTTAACGTTATATTTTATTATTCTATGATAAATGTCATATTTTGGCATTGAATTAGGCCTTTTTTAGGCGTTTTATTTATAATCAATCTAAATAAAAAACATGAATCAAGAATTTAAAGCTAATAAAAGTGTCGCTAGAAGTGCTTTTGACGAAACAAAAGTTGATGAAGGTGTTTTAGTATTGACTTATAAAAATGAAACGAACGAAATGCAATCTCTTGATAAAGAAATAGATAGTAATTTCATTCAATTTCATTTTTGTGTTAAAGGCTCTAGTCAATTTGTTTTTAATACAGGGAGATATCGATTAAATATTCTTGAGGAAAACTCACTATTACTTTATAATCCGCAGCGCGATCTTCCAATAAATTTAGAAGTAAATCCACATTCTTGGATGGTTTCCGTACTTATATCTATTAAAAATTTTCACGGTTTATTTTCGCAAGAAGCAGATTATATTACTTTTTTGAGTGAAGATAATAGGGGTAAAAAATATTATAAAGATGGCATTATATCACCTTCTATGGCTATCGTGCTGAATCAATTAATAAATTATAATCTTAATCAATCTATAAAGTCTTTATATTTTAAAGGAAAGGCTTATGAGTTGTTGAGTTTATATTTTAATAGAAGTGAAGATGCTAATATTGAGCAATGTCCGTTTTTATTAGATGAAACTAACGTCATTAAAATTAAAAATGCCAAAGATATCATGATTTCTCGTATGGCCGAGCCACCAAGCTTACAAGAATTAGCTGATGAAATTGGATTGAGCCTTAAAAAATTAAAAGAAGGCTTTAAACAAATTTATGGCGATTCGGTTTTCAGCTTTTTGTTTGACTATAAAATGGAAGTTGCACGAAAATTATTAGAAGCTGGCAACGATAATGTAAACGAAGTAGGGCATAAAGTAGGTTACAGTACATCTAGTCACTTTATAGCAGCTTTTAAAAAGAAATACGGCACAACACCTAAAAAATATGTGATGTCTTTGAATTAGATTTGAAGATGTTTCTATAAAACTTAATAACATGAAATATTTAACCCCAGAAATAGCAGCTCTATCAAAAAACATGAATGCAAAATCTTTGGTCCGATCTAATACGTCTTGTGGTATTTTTCAAGATTGTGATTATAATGAGGAAAGACCTAAGTTATATCATCAGCAAAAATTCGAAGAGAAAGTATCTACTAAGTAATAATCGGTTGGAATTATTTGTTGCTAAATATTATGATTGCAATTTGTGTTGTATTTTTGCAATATGAAAAAAGGAATTTTATTAGTAAACCTTGGTTCTCCAGATAGCCCAGAACCAAAAGATGTAAAAAAGTATTTAGGCGAATTTTTGATGGATGAACGCGTGATAGATGTACCACTTTGGGCTAGAAATCTCTTGGTAAAAGGCATTATTTTAAATACACGACCTAAAGCATCTGCAGCAGCCTATAAGAAAATATGGTGGGATGAAGGGTCACCTCTTATTGTGTTGTCTGAAAGACTTCAAAACAAAATTCAAGAACAAGTAGAAGAACCTGTGGCTTTGGCTATGCGTTACGGGCGTATGACTATGAAAAAAGGACTCCAAGAATTGGTTGATAAAGGAGTTGAAGAGGTATTGCTATTTCCTTTATATCCTCAGTTTGCTATGGCTACAACCGAGACTATTACTGTGTTAGCTGAAGAACTTCGTGAGCAACATTTCCCAAATTTAAAAATAGAATCTGTATCAGCTTTTTATAATAAACCAGATTATATAGAAGTGCTTTCAAACTCTATAAAAAATCATTTAAAAGAGAATGATTACGAGCATTTATTATTTTCATACCATGGTGTTCCAGAGCGCCATATCAGAAAAAGCGATGTTACAAAGTCCCATTGTAAAATAGATGGTAGCTGTTGTGAAACACCAAGTAAAGCGCATGAATTTTGCTATAGACATCAATGTAAAGAAGTCACACGATTAGTTGCAGAAAAACTTCAATTAAAAGAAGGTACTTATTCAACATCCTTTCAATCCCGTTTAGGTTTCGATCCATGGTTACAACCTTACACAGATAGAACTATAGAGCGTTTAGGGAAACAAGGCGTTAAAAACATGGCTATCGTAACCCCAGCATTTGTTAGTGATTGTTTAGAAACTCTAGAAGAAATAGCTATGGAAGGTGAAGAAATATTTCATGAAGTAGGCGGGAAAGCGTTTTCAGTAGTACCATGTTTAAATGATGATGCAGATTTTGTAGACCTATTATCTAAGTGGATTAATAATTGGGTAAAAACACCAGAGGTAGTAAGTTAGAATGGAATATTACAACTATATAAAAGCTTTTCATCTCATTTTTGTAATCACATGGTTTGCGGGCTTATTTTATATACCTCGTCTTTTTGTATATCAAATAGAAGCGTTTCATAAGCCATCACCAGATAAAGAAATTCTTGGTAAACAACTTAAACTTATGGCAAAACGGTTATGGTTCATCATCACATGGCCATCAGCTGTACTGGCAACCCTTTTCGCTGTTTGGTTACTCATTTTACAACCTTATTGGCTACAACTACCATGGATGCATGTAAAACTCGCTTTTGTACTTTTACTGTTCATTTATCACTTAAAAACACATCAATATTACAAGCAATTGCAAAACGATCTCGTAAAAAAAACATCAAGTTTTATGCGTATCTGGAACGAGGGCGCAACATTCATACTGTTCGCAGTTGTTTTTCTAGTTATTTTAAAAAGCGCCATCAATTGGGTTTGGGGAATCATCGGTATTATCGCCCTGGGAGTCCTCATCATGTTAGGCTTTAAAGTTTACAAGAATATTCGAAACAAAAACCCCGATGCTTAAATTATTTGGGCGTTACCCTTTTGGGTCGGGCTATCCAATATAATCTTTCTTGTGCTGAGCTCGTCTAGGTATCTTATCAAGGGTGTTCTATGTTTTTAAAATGGGTTTCAAATCAAACTTATAGTGAAGCACAAAAAGGATTTCCTTTTCTATCCCTAACGCGCACATCCGCTAACTTCTTGTTTTTTAAATAAGGCTTAGGCTGTTTGGTTTGATTATTGCTATATTTATTGAATCATAATTTGCAGACAAAACATCTAATTTAAAAGTTAAATCAAGAAGATGTTTTTTATTTTAGGATGTTAGGTCTAACAGATAGAAAGTAATGAGAATTTACAGATGAAATTAAAAAAACTCGCTTTACGTACCCGTATATTTCTAGCTATGATATTGCTAGTATTATTGGCATCTGCACTTATTTCGGCGGTAGCCATATATCAATATAAAGAGCAAAGTTCAGATTATCATAAGGGTCGATTAGAGCGTAAAGAGGGTAGTATCCAAACGCATCTAAAACGTGTTTTAAATGGCAGGCAAAACACATGGGAAATTAAAACAGAAAACATCCCTTATATTTTTAAAGATGAAATTTATAATGTCGCAGACATTCATAAACTTCAAATTAATTTATACGATTTAGAAGGCGGGCTCTTAATTTCATCAAAAGCAGGTCTGCAAGAGAATAATGCCGATAAATGCATTGATGCAGATATCATGAATGCTTTAAGCAATAATATAGAATTTAATAATGCCTCAGAAATTGCACAACATAGGCATGTAGATATTCACAAAGAGAATGGTGAAACCTTTCAATCGTCTTATACTTACATAACTGATAATAAGTCAAAGCCCTTAGCGATATTAAATATTCCATATTTGGAAAAAGACGATTTTCTTACTAAAGAGTTACAAGGGTTCTTACAGCGTATTGGTTTTGCCTTTATGTTGGTATTATTAACGGCTATTGCTATAGCCTTCTTACTATCAAAATATATTACAAAATCTTTAAAAACTATTAGCGACAAAATCAATACAACAAGGCTTGAAAAGCGAAACGAAAGAATCGATGTTGATGATACTAGTGAGGAAATTTCCGCCTTAGTAAACTCTTATAATAGCATGATTGATGAGCTTGAAGAAAGTGCAGTCCAATTAGCAAGAAGTGAGCGTGAACAGGCATGGAGAGAAATGGCAAAACAGGTAGCTCACGAAATTAAAAATCCGTTAACACCTATGCGTTTAACGGTCCAAAATTTTCAGCGTAAGTTTAACCCTGAAGATGAAAACATCCATTCTAAGGTTGATGAATATAGTAAAACGTTAATCCAGCAAATTGATACGATGAGTTCCATTGCATCAGCATTTTCAAATTTCGCCAAAATGCCAGCGCAACAAAATGAAACCTTAAATGTTGTTAAAATTGTAAAGCTAGCTTTAGATATTTTTAATGAGGATTATATTTTTTTCACTGCCGATTCAGAAGAAATCATAGCAAAATTTGATAGAACGCAACTTATTAGAGTGGTAACCAATTTGGTTAAAAATGCGACTCAAGCAATCGCTGATGACCAAACACCAAAAATTGTAATTAATGTTAGGCAAAGTAATGACGATGTTATTATTTCAGTTGCAGATAATGGTTCAGGTGTAGCAGAAGAAAATAGGCATAAAGTGTTTGAACCAAAATTTACAACAAAAACCAGTGGTATGGGGCTTGGTTTGGCTATGGTTAAAAATATAGTGGAAACCTATAAAGGAAACATTTCGTTTGTTTCAGAAAAAGATAAAGGCACAATATTTAAAGTAACATTTCCAAAAGAATAACATATTCCTTCGCAGGCAGGAATCTTATTAATTGACACCAGAATTATGAAATACAACAATTTACGTATAGAAGAAAAGAATGGCATAACAACCATAACTATTAACCGTCCAAAAAAATTAAACGCTTTAAATAGAGAGACTATAGAAGAATTGCACGACGCATTTGATACTGCTAATAAAGATGAAGACACCAAAGTTATTATAGTTAATGGTAGTGGAGAGAAAGCCTTTGTAGCAGGTGCAGATATTAGTGAATTTGCAGATTTTGATGTGAGTGAAGGTAAAAAATTGGCTGCCCAAGGACAAGAATTGTTATTTGATTTTGTTGAAAATCTATCAACACCAGTTATAGCGGCAGTAAATGGTTTTGCACTTGGTGGCGGATTAGAATTAGCCATGTCTTGCCATTTTAGGGTGGCTAGCGATAATGCGAAAATGGGCTTACCAGAGGTGTCTTTAGGTGTTATCCCAGGATACGGTGGCACACAACGATTACCACAATTAATTGGTAAAGGACGCGCTATGGAAATGATAATGACAGCTGGAATGATTGATGCAAATCAAGCATTAACATACGGATTAGTTAATCATGTAACAACTCAAGACCAATTATTGCCACTTTGCGAAAAAATAGCAACTAAAATTTCTCGAAATTCTTCTGTAGCTATTGGGGCAGCTATAAGCGCAATAAATGCCAATTTTAAAGATGGTGTAAATGGGTTTGATATTGAAATACAGGAATTTGGAAACTGTTTTGATACTGAAGATTTTGAGGAAGGCACTACCGCTTTTTTAGCAAAACGTAAAGCTGATTTTCCAGGGAGGTAAAATAGCACAACAAATAAATAATTCTATAAAACTAGCTAGAAAAAGGTGTTTTAAGGATCAATAAATACCTAAGCTTAATTATAATTTACATAGACTTGGTAAAAATATTAAGTTAAAATTGTCCTAAAAAAAAAGTGAGCCTCGACGGCTCACTTTTAACAACTAAATTTAAATTAGGTATTAAGAAATTAATTAACGTATTTGATAAACTCCCTGCCTTCTCCATGGAATACAAGTTTATAAGAACCAAATTTTAAGCCATCTAGTTTAAAGATTCTTTCGATAACTTTAGTGTTTTCGATGGTTTCAGTAAACATGAGTTCAGACCCGTTCGATCCTGTGAAGTAAATTTCAATTTTTAAAGGTTGTTCATTAAAGGAAAGTTTTGAAACATATACCATATCGTCTTTAACTCTTATCAAAGGCTTAAAAATTGTTTTTTCCTTTTCTTTTTCGAAAAGAATAATATTAGACTTTATATTAAAAGGTATCGTGTTTATTTCTAAATCCTTGTCAAGTTCAAAAATATACGCACCATCTGGAAGTGATGTTAAATTAAATTCTTTATTATAATTTCCAGTTTTTTCAATGATTTCTCTATATAAAATTATACCGTTATTATCTATTATAGATAATTGGTTTCCTTCTTTAACACTTTTTAAAGTAAGGGCTGTCTTTTTTGCGTCATTTTTAATATTAAAAAATGAATTTTCATTTGCGAAACTTAATAAGGTAGTAAACAATGTTACCATTACAATTCCTTTTTTTGAGTACTTAATTGCGTTTTTCATGATTTGGTTTTTTTAACGTTCAACACGGCAAATATATAGTCGTATTATGGCTTATAAAACATTGATTTTGATGGGTTTATATGGTATTTTATCTATTGTATTTACATCAAATTAATGTTGTATTAAAATAGAATATTTGCCTGTTAATTGAGTATATTTTTTTGAACTATAAAATCTTTATAAGAAAAAATTAGCCAAAAAAAAGTGAGCCACCACAGCCCACTTTTACAAACTAAACTAAACTAAATAAGACATTAAACTAATTAATGAATACTGTTACTCTGTGTTAAGAGTTGTTTTTTTTAAATTTTTTAGAATCTTGTTTTTTCGCTCCTACCCATATTAGTGTATACAGTTTGGTTTGGGTGTGTAATATAGACGTCATATAAATTATAGTATTTCCAATATGCTTTAAAAAAGCCTGATACAGAAAAATTAATTCTTTTCGTTTTATACGGTGTCTTACTACCTTTTAATACTAGACTAGTAAAAATGGTATGGTATATAAAATATGTTTTACTACTTTTTTCAGTTAAATACATAATAAATTAGTTTAAAAATTATTACACAACAAAATTAAGAACAAACATCAGCTATAAAAACACTGATTTTGACTAATTTATGTGCTAAATTATCTGTTAACTTATTGTTAACTTAATTTAAAGTTAATATATCATATATTTAGGATAATTAAATATACAATCTATGCATAATAAATAGTAAATTTGTTGTAAATAAATCCTTTCATGGTTAACAAGAAACCTACTTTAGAAAAACTTTCCCCGAGTTTTGGAAGTTCTATGCTAGTAAAGCAGCATTTAGAAAAGGCAGATAAGTATTATGCTTACTGGCATTTTCATCCAGAACTTGAACTTGTTTATGTAAACAAAGGACAGGGTAAAACACATATTGGAAATCACTTATCTTATTTTAACAACAGTCAACTTATATTAATAGGATCTAACTTGCCACATAATGGTTTTGCAGATAGGCTTACCGCCAATGGATCTGAAACCACAGTGCAGTTTAAATCTAATTTTTTAGGAAATGATTTTATTAAAATTCCTGAAATGGCGGATATTAAGGCCTTATTTGAAAGAGCCAAGAAGGGTATTCGCTTTCATGTGGAAACCAAAGCATATATAGGGCCTAAAATTGATAAACTTTTAGAGAGTGTCGGATTAGATCGTACCCTAAAGTTCTTGGAAATTCTCAATTACTTATCAAAAACAGAAGATTATTCACTTTTGAACGCTGATGGTTTTGCATTTGAAGCGGAAGCTCAAGACAGCGCTAAGATTGGAGCCATATTTAAACATGTGAACAAAAATTTTCAACAACATATTACATTAGATCAAATAGCCGATGAGGTAAGTATGACGGTACCTGCTTTTTGTAGATATTTTAAAAAAGCTACAGGAAAAACGTTTACTCAAGTAGTAAATGAATACCGAGTGGTCCATGCAACAAAACTATTATCTGAAGAGAGTAAAATGAGTATTGCAGATGTTTGTTTTGAATGTGGATTTAATAATTTCTCCCATTTTAATAAAGTTTTTAATGAAATAACAGGTAAGAGTGCTTCAAATTACAGAAAAGAAATTAAGTTAATTATTCAATAAAGAGTGAAGGTTATGACTGATAAAATTAATGAAACTTTAAAATATTATTCTTATAAGAAGAACGGCATAATGAATTTTATTAACGGTAAAGACGATTTAACCGTTGAAGAAATTATTGAAAATGCAGAAGAACTTTCGATTTTGGAATATAAAATTACAGCATTACAAGTTGCTCTAGAAAATTAATACGACGAGCCTTGTGCAGTAAGACTATTACTTTTCTCCCTTCCATTCACTATCAAACTGGTCTAAGAAACCCAACATGTAGGCATGTCGCTTATTAGCGATTTGTTTCCCTGTTTTAGTATTCATTCTATCTTTTAAAAGCAGAAGTTTCTCGTAAAAATGATTGATGGTTGGTGCGGTCGAAGTTTTGTATTGTTCTTTAGTCATGCCAAGATTGGGCTTAATATCAGGATCGTAAAGCGTTCTGTTTTTAAAACCTCCATAATTAAAGCACCGGGCTATGCCAATAGCGCCAACGGCATCGAGCCTATCAGCGTCCTGAACAACATCTAACTCAGGAGATTTGAATTTTTGAGCCTCATTACCACCTTTAAAAGATATGTTTTCTATAATATTCACGACATGTTCTATTGTTTTTGAATCGACATTCAGTTCAAATAGAAATTCTCGTGCTATTTTTGGACCTATAGTTTCATCGCCATTATGAAATTTGCTATCTGCTATATCATGAAGTAATGACCCTAAAGACACAACTAACTCATCAACAGGTTCCGTTTTACTAATTAAAAGGCTGTTTCTGTAAACACGTTTTATATGAAACCAATCGTGTCCACCTTCAGCATCAGCTAAAGTCTTTTTTACAAAACGTATCGTTTTATTGATTATTTCTTCTGAAATCATGACTTTTAAATTTCTTTTAGAATATAAGTGCACTTTGATTTATCGCCAGAACTCCACTACCAACTTTCATAAATTTTTATTTTCCGTTGGAATCAATTTCTGGTTTAGACCTGCAAAATTCCAGTCATTAATTCGCAGTTTTTATTGATTTCATGGTAGCTCATATTAATAGCACCATCATCAGCAACTAAACACTTAAATGCCTTTCAATACTATTTCCACCGTAGTAAGTTGATTTTAAAAAACCCCCTTTTTGTTGATAAACAAAAATAGTATCAGAATATGGTTTACTATTTCCTGAACATGAAATAGGTCTAAACAAGGTATGATTTACTTGATAATTGCCGGCTCAACCCATTTAAATTGAAATGAATTTTCAGGAATCTTCATGCGCTCAGATATACGATACATTCTAGCTGGAAGTTTCATTAAATAATCTCTAGCTTTTTCAGCTTCGTCTGAAAGATTAGTAATTTTATCAATTTCCCAACGTTCAATTAACTTTTGAAGAATATCTACATAATCCGTAGCGGTATAAACGCCTATGCGCTGTGCTGTATTTGAAAACTCTTCGAAAGCGGAACTTATTTTACCACCAGATTCTCTTAAAAAGTGAGCAGGCATAGTAATTTTTTGTTTCATCATATAATGAAAAGCCATCATCATTTGGCTAGGATCTACTGTAAAAATACGCTCTACAAACTCAGAATACGCATGATGGTGGCGCATTTCATCACCAGAAATGATTTTACACATTTTTGACAAACGCTTATTGCCTTTGTCTTTTGCAAGTTTTGCTACACGGTTATGCGAAATATACGTAGCTAATTCTTGAAAACTAGTGTACACAAAGTTTTTGTAAGGGTCTCGGTCCGTTCCAATATCAAAACCATCAGCAATTAGGTGATGCGTAGTTTTTTCAATTTCTTTCATGTTTACTCTACCAGAAAGATATAGGTATTTATTAAGTACATCGCCATGTCTGTTTTCTTCAGCAGTCCATTGACGCACCCATTTCCCCCAACCATTTTCACCATTTACTTGGTCTATACCTTCAACATCCATTAACCAAGATTCGTAAGTTGGTAATGCTTCTTCAGTAATCATATCACCAACTAAAACTACCCAAAAGTCATAAGGTAAATCTTTAGCTAATTCTCTAATTTCTCTAACTTCCTCAAAAAAGGCATCGTCCGTAGTTTCAGAATTTGGTAAAAAGTCTGTAGGTTGCCAAATACTGTCTACAGGGATTAAATATTTCTCCATTAATGCATCAACGTCTTTTTCCAAAAACTGCATGACTTCTAATCTCTTATTTTTTAAAGACATTTATAACTTTTTTAATGTTCAATATGATTTTTTATAGTCGATTCAATACGGTTAATAAGCTCTTGCTTATCGACAAAGGTAGCTAATTCTAAAGGCTTATGGACGGTAAACTTAAGATGATTACCTATGCCCATTGGAAATTTTCCATAGCGTAACATTTTCCATGAGTTGTTAATGGTTATAGGAACCACTAATGCGGAAGGCACTTTTTTAAATAGAATATCTAATCCTTTAGTTTGAAAAGACTTTGGTGTACCATCTTTACTTCTTGTGCCTTCAGGAAAAATAACAGCCGCACGTTTTGTGCTTTCAATATACTCTCCAAATTTCATTAATGCGGGTATGGATTGTCTAGGGTTTTTTCTATCAATTAAAGCGGCACCTCCATGACGTAAATTATATGACACACTAGGTATGCCTTTGCCTAATTCAATTTTACTAATAAATTTTGGATGGTATTTTTGCATATACCAGGTAAGTGGATATATATCATGTAAACTTTGATGATTTGCAACAATAATTAAAGGGCGATTAGTATCTATATTATAAGGATTATTGAATGAAAATCGCGTGCCTAAAATATGAGCGCATCGCATTAAGCAAAGTTGTAAAAAATCTACACTTTTTTTATGAGCTTGATAACCAAAAAAGTTAAAACATAGCCATTGTATAGGATGAATCACAATCAGTGCTAACCCAAAAAACACATAATAAATAACTGATAATGGATAGGACAAGAGTTTTAACATGCCCCAAAAATAAATAAACTATGTTTTAGTACACAGCAACACAAGCGTTATTTTCACAATTCATGCTCACAGGTGGATTGTTAACCGCACAATTAGAGGTAATACCCCATTCAGTATTATAAATAGCTTCTTCTCGGTTATATCTCTCAACCCTGTTTTCAAGTTCTTCGGTATCAATGGAAGTGGAATAAACCAAATAACCCCAAGGGCCACCACAAGGCTTACTGCCAAAAGCAATAAATTTACATTCAAAAGCATCACCACAAAAAGAAGTGTTAGCTAAATTTTCAATTTCAGTTTTTAAAGCAGCTAACTCCTGTTGTTCAGTTTCTTGGGTGAAGGGCGGAATATCGTCCTCACATTGTGTAGAAAATAACAATAAAAAAAGAGGTACTAAAATGAATTTGGATATTGATTTCTTCATTTTTTATAATTTATTTATGAGGTGAAATAATTCTAAAATGGTTGCGTATAAAAATAAAAAACCACGAATTAATCGTGGTTTAGTATAATTTGTTTTGTCATTGCGAGGAAGAAATAACGCTGAAACCTTTTCAATTGAAACAGATTCTCCCGCTTTTCTACGAATCACGAAGGTTTTCTAACAATTCTCGTTATAAGCATCAACAAGGTTTTCTGCAATTAATTCTGCAGGTCTTCCTTCAATGTGATGACGCTCTAACATATGAACCAGTTCGCCATCTTTAAATAAAGCCATACTTGGTGAACTTGGAGGGAACGGAACCATATGTCCACGAGCTGCATCAACAGCTTCTCTATCTACACCTGCAAAAACCGTTACAATATGGTCTGGTTTTTTAGTGTTTTGCAAACTCATTCTAGCGCCTGGGCGAGCATTAGCTGCCGCACAACCACAAACCGAATTTACTACAACAAGTGTTGTACCTTCTTTCGCTATAGCCGCATCAACCGCCTCTGCAGTGTGCAATTCTTCAAAACCAACCTTGGTTAAATCCTCACGCATTGGTTTTACTAATTCTGGTGGATACATATTTTTTAAATTTAAATTATTAACATTTTCGAGTTGCAAAGATACCAATTGTGTAACAAAATAGTGAATCAATCAACTAACAAATATTATATTTGACAATAAACAAAATTTATACTTACATGAGTTTTTCAAAATGGATAGGAGCCTCTATAGGCTGGTCGTTTGGAGGTCCAATTGGGGCAATAATTGGATTGGCCTTAGGAAGCGTTATAGATGCTATGGCAGATGGAAAAGAGAACCCATTTATAGGGCAAGGGCAAACAACCAGAGGAAGAGGGTCTACCTACAGAACACAACCTAGGCAACGCCCGCAAACAGAATCTGGTGATTTCGAAGTGAGTTTATTAGTGTTAGCTTCGGTGGTTATTAAAGCGGATGGTGTTCAAGACCAACGCGAGTTAGATTTTGTACGTCAGCAGTTTTCAAACATGTATGGTAAAGAGCGTGCAAATCACGCTTTTAAATTGTTTAAAAATATAAGTAAACAAAATATTTCAGTAAGGCCAGTGTGTTTGCAAATACGGCAAATGATGGATCATCCATCACGTTTACAACTCATGCATTTTTTATTTGGTATCGCCAAGGCAGATGGAACTGTTACTGAGGATGAAGAACGTCAAATCTATACCATATCAGGTTATTTAGGAATTAGTTCTAGAGATTATGAAAGTATTAAAGCTATGTTTTATAATAGTAGCGAAAATGCTTATAAGGTTTTAGAAATAACTAAAAGTGCTTCGGTGAGCGAGATTAAAAAGGCTTACAGAAAAATGGCTAAAAAGTACCATCCAGATAAAGTAATTCATTTAGGCAAAGAACACCAAGAAGGCGCTGAAGAAAAGTTTAGACAAGTACAAGCTGCTTATGAGCAGATTCAGAAAGAGCGCAGGTTTTAATGCGTTGATTTATAATTTCCATCAATATAATTAATAGTTTCCTGTTGCATCAAAACGGGAATCTAAATAAAAAACCAGCTAAACAAAATTGAATAGCTGGTTTAAAATGGCTTGATTAAATAACAATTATTTACTCATATAAGTTTTATTGTTATTGCCTTTTTCAAAAATCATAACTAGTTTCTCATCTGCGTTATAATATAATGCTGCTAATTTCCAGCCTTCACTTTTTGAAGCTTCCATTAGACATTTACGCACGTCTGGGTTATTTAAATTCAAGTTTGAATTTATTGTATCGTCAGCTTTTACATCAATAGCAAACAAAAGCATCATTGCAACGAATAGTAATTGTAATTTTTTCATCATATTTATGGTGTTAAGGATTATTAAAATTTGCATTCAAAATTAGGTCATATTTTTATAATTTTTAAAAATATCAGTTGATTACCCCTTATAGTCGTTTAACAAACGATTTAGACTACAGAATCTTATTATAAGGTAAAAACCCTTATGCAAATTGAAGTGTTTTAAAGCCTTTGTTTGATCTGAATTTATTTAGTTAAACAGAATTGAAGATTGCGAACTGCTAACTACTAACTGAATTGTTCTGCCTAAAATCAAAGCCTGATTATCTTTTTCATGTCCCGCAGGCATATTGAAGGCAATAGGAAAATCATAATCTGACAAAGCATCTAAAATAAGTTGCTCTACTGACGTTCCCCAAAGTGTCGTATTTGTTCTAAGTTTAGTCATATCGCCAACAATAAGACCTTTGCAATTATCAAAATAACCTGCACGTTTTAGACTTTGTAGCATGCGATCAATATGATATTTGTATTCACCAATCTCTTCAATAAACAGGATTTTTCCTGATGTATCAATGCTTGTTTTAGATCCTAACAAGGTATGTATCATAGTGAGGTTGCCACCAACCAATTGCCCTGAAGTAGTTCCAGTTTTATTATAATTTGAACCTTCTAAAATGTAGCTTAAAGGGGTGCCAAAAAGTGTGTTTTTGAAGGTTGAAATACTAGCTTGAATTTCAGATTCATCTTCTGGTAAACTAACACACAGAATGGCATGCAAACTCTCTACACCTTCATTATGTATTTGATTATGAAGTGCTGTAATATCAGAATACCCAATAAGCCATTTTGGATTTTGTTTAAATGTTGAATAGTCTAGCTTATCTAAAATCCGAACTGTTCCGTAACCACCACGCGCACACCAAATGGCACTAATTTTTGGGTTGTCTAAAGCCTCTTGCAAATCTTCACAACGCTCATCATCAGTTCCTGCAAAATGATCTGCTTTACTAAACACATGTTTTCCAAGAACAGAATGCAGCCCCCAACTGTTTAAAAGCGCTTGAGCTTGTTGAACTTCGTCTGTTCTATTTTTTAAAATCCCTGATGGTGCGACAATAGCAACTGTATCGCCCGTTTTTAAGTATGGTGGTTGTTTCAAAGTATTGTGTTGTTTTTCATTAGCTATATTTTGTGATGTTGATTTTTTTATTCCAAAGAAAAAAACAACAGAAAACAAGCTTAAAATTAGTAGGGTTTTGGACATAATGTAAATGTACATTTTTTTTCTAAATAGCCCTCAAATTTTGTACTTTTACGGCTTCAAAAAGAACCGTCATTTCGAGCGAAGCGCAACAATTTGTTGAATTAGAACTCCTGTTTGAGAGATTATTACAGTCGTATCGCCTTCGCAATGACATTGAAATTTAATTTTTTAAGATTAATGAACAAGCCTAAAAGATATACAATTACTACTGCACTTCCTTATACAAACGGGCCAATTCACATTGGGCATTTAGCAGGTGTTTATGTACCAGCAGATATTTATGCGCGCTATTTACGTTTAACAGGGAATGATGTAGCATTTATTGGTGGAAGTGATGAACATGGTGTCCCAATTACTATAAAGGCAAAGAAGGAAGGTGTATCGCCTCAAGATGTCGTTGATAAATATCATGCAATTATTAAGAAATCGTTTGAAGATTTTGGAATAACGTTCGATAATTATTCACGTACATCGGCACCTATTCATCATGAAACGGCTTCAGAGTTTTTTAAAACTTTAGATAAAAAAGGTGAATTCATAGAAGAAACTACAGAACAGTTGTATGATGCTGAAGCAAATCAATTTTTAGCAGATCGTTTTGTTGTTGGTACTTGCCCTAAATGTGGGAACGAAGAAAGTTATGGCGATCAATGTGAAAGTTGTGGAACGAGCCATAATGCTACAGATTTGATTAATCCAAAATCTGCAATTACAGGAAATGTACCGACTTTAAAACAAACGAAACACTGGTTTTTACCTTTAGACAAACATGAAGCGTTTTTAAAAGAATGGATTTTAGAAGGTCATAAAAAAGATTGGAAACCTAATGTATACGGACAATGTAAATCTTGGATTGATGATGGATTGCGGCCACGTGCGGTAACCAGAGATTTAGATTGGGGAATTCCTGTGCCGGCAGAAGGGGGAGAAGGTAAAGTATTGTATGTTTGGTTTGATGCGCCTATTGGTTACATTTCTTCAACCAAAGAATGGGCAGACCGTGTTGGAAAAGACTGGGAACCGTATTGGAAAGACAAAGACACAAAACTAGTGCACTTTATAGGAAAAGATAATATTGTATTTCACTGTATTATTTTTCCAGCTATGTTAAAAGCAGAAGGCAGTTATATTCTGCCAGAAAATGTGCCAGCAAATGAGTTTTTAAATTTAGAAGGTAATAAGTTATCAACTTCCAAAAATTGGGCAGTTTGGTTACCTGATTATTTAGAGGAATTTCCTGGTCAGCAGGACGTGTTACGTTATTCATTAAATGCAAATGCGCCGGAAACAAAGGATACCGATTTTACTTGGAAAGATTTCCAAGCTAGAAATAATAATGAGTTAGTAGCTATTTTCGGGAACTTTATAAACCGAGTAGTTGTGCTTACCAACAAATATTATGATGGTGTTGTACCAACTCCTGGTGATTTTACACAAGTTGATACCGAAACTTTAGCTAAAATTAAAGCGTATCCAGATGTCATTGCAAGTTCAATAGAACGTTACCGTTTTAGAGAAGCGGGACAAGAATTGATGAATTTAGCACGTTTAGGAAATAAATATTTAGCAGACGAAGAGCCTTGGAAAGTCATTAAAGTTGATGAAGCCAGAACACAAACTATTATGTACGTGTCGCTGCAAATAGCGTCGGCATTAGCAACTTTGTGTGAACCATTTTTACCGTTTACTTCTGAAAAACTGAAGAATATTCTTGGATTACGTCATAATGAGGAGAGAAGCGACGTGGTTATCTCTTCAAATGAACAGATTGCCACGACTCAAAAAAATGAGTCTCACAATGACGCGATATCCTGGAATGAAGTAAGCACAAAAGAAACGTTATTGCCAGAGGGACATAAAATAGGAAAAGCAGAATTGTTATTCTCTAAAATAGAAGACGAAACCATCCAAAAACAACTTGATAAATTAGAAGCAAGTAAAAAAGCAAACGAAGCGGCAAACAAAACAGTAGAACCTCAAAAAGATACTATCACATTTGAGGATTTTACAAAGTTAGATATGCGTGTAGGCACAATTTTAGAAGCAGAAAAAATGCCAAAAACCAAAAAATTATTAAAACTTAAAGTTGATACAGGAATTGATACAAGAACCATAGTATCTGGTATTGCTGAAAGTTTTACTGCGGAAGAAGTGGTTGGGAAACGTGTAACAGTGTTAGTAAATCTGGCACCGAGGGCGTTAAGAGGTGTTGAGAGTCAAGGTATGATTTTAATGACTGAAAATGCTGACGGCAAATTGGTGTTCGTAAATCCTGATGATACTAGTGTTGTAAATGGGTTGCAGATTAGCTAAAAAATAAACGTTTTTAGTAACTTTACATAAAACAAAATATTATGTTATCAAAAATCATAGAAGCCGCATTAAATAGTCAAATACGAATAGAAGCAGAATCTTCTCAAATTTATTTAGCCATGGCATGTTGGGCAGAGATTAAAGGTTTAGAAGGGATTTCTAATTTTATGTATGCACAATCTGATGAAGAACGTGAACATATGTTGAAGTTGGTAAAGTTTGTAAATGAGCGCGGAGGTCATGCACAAATTTCCGAATTAGCAGCACCAAATGTCACATTCAAATCAATTAAAGAAATGTTCGAAAAATTGTTTGAACATGAAGTTTATGTATCTCAAAGTATTAATGAATTAGTACACATAAGCCTACAAGAAAAAGACTATGCTACTCATAACTTTTTACAGTGGTATGTAGCAGAACAAATTGAAGAAGAGGCCGTAGCGCGCACCATTCTGGATAAAATAAATATGATTGGTGATGATAAAGGTGGCTTGTATCTATTTGATAGAGATATTGAAAATCTAACAGTAACTACAGCAGCTACAAATACGCCCCTTTAACTTTAAAGTTTTAGCTTATTTAGATTTAATAAAAATAACTTATTTTTGTGTGTCGATCTGAATATCGCATGTTATTTTGGGCAAAAAGAAGAAAAAGAAAGCAATTAAAAGATTACGCAAACTAGGCATAAAACTGCATAAAAAAGCTAAAGATAGTTGCTGCAAAAAATTTAAAGAAGACAAAAATAGGCGTTGTAAAAAATGCCCTTGTTTTGATTTGATTAAAAAAGTTGCTTAATAACCCTTATTTTCTATTCACTCGAGTAGAATGCATTAATTCCAACTTCCAAACAGTATCTTTTTTTACTGCTATTATACTTTCTAACCATTGCGCTTTTCCTTCTCCATTTTCAGATTTAAATGTTGCATAATTGTGGTATGCCATCCAAATACGATTGCCTTCTCTTTCAGCTTTAAAAAAATCAAAACTATTGATGCGTTTCGCACCTTGATCTCTTTTTTTAGCACGTTCACACCAATTGAAAATGGTGTCGTTTGTCCAAACTTCGCCATGTTCTAAAAGTATAAAATCATCGGTATGATATTTTGAAAGCAATTCAGATTTGTTAGAACTCCAAATATCATCGAAAACGCGCTGAACTACTTGCTCTACTGATATAAAATCTTCAACATTATTAGTAGTTACTTCTTTTTGTTTTTCACAACTTGTTAGAATTAAAATACAAAGTACTTTTAATAGGTGTTTCATACGGTTATTATTTTACAAATTTAAGTCATACGTAAACCTTATTTTAGCATCATAATTTTTAAGGCGAATGTCGACACAACTAAAATACATACTTTCTCAGTTACAATTACCAGAGCAATCAGTAAAAAACACGATTGAATTACTTAATGAAGATTGTACCATTCCTTTTATTTCGCGTTACAGAAAAGAACGCACCGGAAATTTAGATGAGGTTCAAATTGGTGATATCGTAAAATATAAAGAACAATTTGAAGCTCTAGAAAAACGAAAAAAAGCCATTTTAAAAGCTTTAGAAGAGCAAGATGTTTTAACCTCAGAATTAAAACATAAAATTAAAGACACTCAAGATTTAATGACACTTGAAGACTTATACTTACCCTATAAAAAAAGTCGAAAAACTAAAGCAGAGAAAGCACGCCAAAACGGATTAGAACCACTTGCCAAAATTATAATGAGCCAGAAGGCTAACGATATCGAATCGATAGCATTTAAATATGTAAAAGGCGATATAAATTCTGTTGAAGACGCTTTGGAAGGCGCTAGACATATTATTGCCGAATGGATTAATGAACGTACTGATATTAGAAACAATATTCGTCATCAGCTTCAGCGTTTCGCAATGATTTCCACGAAAGTGATAAAAACAAAAGTGACCGACGAAAAAGCACAAAAGTTTAGAGATTATTTTGATTGGGAAGAAAGCCTAAGCCGAATTCCATCGCACCGTTTGTTAGCTATTTTAAGAGCCGAAAGTGAGGGCTTTATTCGTGTTAAAATTGAGATAGATAACGAGAAAGCTTTAGATAAAATTGAGAGTAGAATGATGCGTTCTGATAACGCTTGTGCCGAACAAATAGAACTAGCCATTAAAGATGCATACAAACGCTTATTATTACCATCGTTAAGTAATGAAGCTTTACATATAGCAAAAGAAAAAGCCGATGAATCTGCAATTAATGTTTTTGCAAAAAACTTAAAACAATTGTTATTAGGATCTCCATTAGGAGAAAAACGTGTTTTGGCTATCGACCCTGGATTTAGAACGGGTTGCAAAATTGTTTGTTTAGATACACAAGGGCAATTAAAATATAATGAGACCATTTATCCACATCCACCGAAGAATGATAGTATCGGAGCTATGAAGAAAATAACCTCTTTAGCAGATGCTTATAAAATTGAAGCCATTGCTATTGGAAACGGTACCGCTTCAAGAGAAACCGAAGCTTTGATTAGAAAAGTACATTTTAAAAATGATGTAAAAGTATTTGTGGTGAGTGAGGCGGGAGCAAGTATTTATTCAGCTTCAAAAATAGCACGAGAGGAATTCCCAAATTATGATGTTACGGTTCGTGGTTCAGTTTCTATTGGGCGTCGTTTACAAGACCCGCTAGCAGAATTGGTAAAGATTGATGCAAAATCTATTGGTGTTGGTCAATACCAGCATGATGTAGACCAAACCAAACTTCAAAAACAATTGGATGTTGTGGTAGAAAATTGTGTAAATGCTGTTGGTGTAAACATCAATACGGCAAGTAAACCGTTGCTAAGCTCTGTTTCAGGTATTGGTCCAAAACTAGCTGAAAACATTTTTAATTACAGAAACGAAAATGGCGTTTTCACATCTAGAAAAGAAATTAAAAGTGTACCACGTTTAGGAGGAAAAGCCTTCGAACAAGGCGCAGCGTTTTTGAGAATTAAGGAGGCGCAAAATCCATTGGATGATTCTGCAGTGCATCCTGAAAGTTATGGGATAGTAACAAAAATGGCTAAAGATTTGGGTAAATCAGTTGACGATTTAATTGGAAATAAAGCGTTACTTCAAAAAATAGATTTAAAAAAATATTGCACAGATTCAGTTGGTCTGTTAACGCTTGAAGATATCATTAAAGAACTAGAAAAACCTGGATTGGATATTAGGGAACAGGCTAAAGTATTTACGTTTAATCAAAATATAAAAACCATTAACGATTTACGCGATGGGCAATTACTTCCAGGAATCGTTAATAACATTACAAACTTCGGATGTTTTGTAGATGTTGGTATTAAAGAAAGCGGATTAATCCATGTATCAAATCTATCTGATTCTTTTGTGAAAGATGTAAACGAACATGTGAGTCTGCATCAACAAATTATAGTAAAAGTGTTGGAGATAGATATTCCACGAAAGCGTATTCAATTAAAATTACATAAATAAAAAATGCGAACTCATGGTTCGCATTTTTTATTGAATATTTAACTTATAGTACGGTAATCAGTAGTCGTTCTAATTAGTCTCTTTTGTTTTTAGGAATTTATAGCTTATACCAAATTGAATCATTGATGTAGTCATTTCATAAGATACATTAGAACCCGGAATAGCTCCTAAAGGATTGCTTGCAGAAATCTGACTTGGATCTAATATTTGTCCTTGTGTAGAGCCATTACTATCACCATAGTGATATACAGCATCAACTTGCCAAGTCTCGTTTACTTCATAGCTTAAACCAAATTGGTATGCACTTTTGATAACTGCTGTAGCAGGAATATTAAAAAATGTTATTTCTTCTGCAATTGGGTTAGAGCTATAAGTATAACCAAAACGTAGAGGTAATTTTTTGATGCCTTTATACTGGAGACCAGCAGACAGAATAGAGATGTTTTTCCATCCAAATCCATTTACTGAACCAGTAGGGAAACCATTATCTGCTATTTTCCAACCACTAGCTTCAAATCCGTTTGTATTTTCGTAATCAACACGTCTAAAATCAAGAGCTAAATCAACATCTCCTTTAGAATAACCTAATCCAAGAGAGAAAATTGCTGGATAATCCATTTGAAAACTTACATCTGGAGCCTCTGTTCCGTCCAAATACGTATTCTTAAATTCAAGCTCACTAAATTTTTGAGCTGTTTTATAGGATGCTCCTAATTTTAATCCAGAACCTGAATCATAAAACAATCCAAATTGAGCGCCAAAACCAATAGCCGTAGCTTTGTCGCTTGTTGGGTAGCCTTTATCAGTTCCACCCATGCTTGCTGGGAAATCAGGAGGGGATAAAGGGTTTGGAGCCAACTCTAAAGCAGAATAATTAATATTTGGTTGTACACCTATTGACAATTTATCTGTTAGTTCATAAGCATAAGATAAACCTATTTGTAACAACATATAATCGGATTCTATATGTCCAAAACCTCTTGCCGCCTGTGGGTAATTTACGGGATTTGAACTTTCCATTGGGTTAAAAGTTGCACTAAAAGGATTGTTAGCTTCTTCTGGGAAAGTAACACCAAATCCACTAATACCAAAAGCAGATGCGCCGAAGGTATGTTTGCTGCCGTCTTTTCCCCAAACCATGGCTAATGCGGGCATAGGTGATACACCTCTGTCATCTTCAGTTGTGCCGCTTACTCCAGGAGCTCCAGGCCCTAACATTCCTGCGGGTAATGAAGAAGAAAGTTTTGGCGATGAAAAGAATAACCCAACATCTAGTTTAATGATTTTGTCGTCAAAAGCAGAAATTGAAGCAGGATTCCATTGCAGAGCTCCAGAAATATCAAGCGGTTGTGCTGTTGCCGCACCACCCATAGACATGTTTACAGCGCCAACACCCTGCATAATATGACCTGCTTGCGACAAAACAGATACAGAGAATAGTAAAAATAACGAACGTAAAATAGTAGTTTTCATAACTAGGTTATTTAGAAGAATTCAGAAATAATTTTAGAGAATTCTTATAGTTAATATTTGATTGGTAAAATTACTTTGAGAAAAGTCTCTTATCTATGACTTTTGTCACTTATTAAAAATTTAAATATAAATCATCACTACAAACCCTTATGTAACCATTGTTACATAGGGGTTTATGATGACTTTTGTCATAATTTGATCATTGCTTTATGATTAATTTTACAGAGTAATTATAAGTAAACATAATTGCAATTACTTACTAAAGCAAAGAACAATGAAAAACTTAGTTATTTTAGGCGCAGGTACTTCAGGTACAATGATGGCAAACCATTTGGTTTCAAAGCTTCCAAAAAAGACTTGGAAAATTACCATAGTAGATCAATATAAAACACATTATTATCAACCAGGGTTTTTGTTTCTTCCATTTGATACCTATACGGAAGATCAGGTAAAAAAAGTAGGTAAAAAATTTATTCCCAAAGGTGTTAATTATATTCAAAAAAAGATAGATAAAATTTTACCGGAGGAGAATAAAGTCGCTCTTGAGGATGAAACTATAGATTATGACCTCTTAATTATTGCTACAGGATCTAAAATTGCCCCAGAGGAAACCGAAGGTTTATTAGGCCCGCTATGGAAAAAAGATATATTTGATTTCTACACGTTCGAAGGGGCTTTAGCATTGCGAAATAAATTGCGTGAATGGGAAGGTGGAAAACTGGTGGTGCATTTAACAGAAATGCCTATTAAATGTCCTGTAGCACCTTTAGAATTTGCTTTTTTGGCTGATTCCTATTTCACTAAAAAGGGCATGAGAGACAAAGTAGAAATTACGTATGTTACGCCGTTATCTGGTGCTTTTACAAAACCTACCTGTTCAAAATCATTAAGTTATCTTCTATCTGAGAAAGGCATCCATATGGAGTCTGATTTTGCAATAGAAAGAGTCGATAATGAAACTAAAGAAATTGTTGATTACGGAGAAAGTAAAATCCCATTTGATTTATTAGTAACGGTTCCTACAAATATGGGTGATGACCTTATTGAAAGATCTGGATTGGGAGATGATTTAAACTTTGTTCCAACACATAAACATACGTTACAATCTATAGCACACGAAAATATATTTGTAATTGGTGATGCTACCAATGTTCCAGCATCTAAAGCGGGTTCTGTAGCTCACTTTCAAGCCGAAACTTTAACCGATAATATTCTTCTATATTTAAAAGGTTATACACTAAAAGAAGAATTTGATGGACATGCAAACTGCTTTATAGAGACCGGACATAACAAGGCGTTACTAATTGATTTCAATTATAATACAGAACCAGTGCATGGAACCTTCCCTTTCGCAAAAATCGGACCTCTAAAATTATTAAAAGAAAGCATTTTTAATCACTGGGGAAAATTAGCCTTTAGATGGATTTATTGGAATATGCTTTTAAAAGGTATTGCCATTCCATTTGTTTCAAGAAACATGAGTTTCAAAGGAAAAGTATTTGATATAAAAAAGAACTAATTACAAACACTAAATAATAAATATTATGGATTTAAATATTGCAGGAATTAGATTAGACGTCACGGAAGACGGATATTTAACAGACGTATCTCAATGGACTAAAGAAATTGGACTAGAGATTGCTAAGAATGAAGGCGTAGAAATGACAGATAGACATTGGGAAGTAGTTTCTTGGCTTCAAGAACAAGTAAAAAATGATGTTGCTTTATCTGTAAGAGGCATTAAAAAAAGTGGTGTTTTAAACATCAAAGAATTCTATGCACTTTTCCCTAAAGGACCATTAAAAGTTTCAACTAAAATAGCTGGTGTGCCAAAACCAAAAAGTTGTATTTAATTTTATAAACACAAAAGACTAATTTAAAATATATAATTATGAGCACAAAAGTAAAAAAAATGCTTTTTATATTATCAAAAGCAACTATTGAAAATGCTTATGCCGCATTTGTAATGGCAAATGGAGCAAGAATGGAAGGTATAGAATCCGAAATATTCTTTACGTTTTTTGGATTAGAAGCCATTCAAAAGAAAAAGTTAGAACATTTACATGTCGCCACAGTTGGTAATCCAGGTATGCACATACCAACCATGTTAGGGGGTTTACCAGGAATGGAAGCTTTTGCAACAAAAATGATGAAAAAAGAAATGGAAAAACTTGATATGCCTCCTATTGGTGAATTTTTAGAAATCCTTTCAGATTCTGGCTGTAGACTTTGGGCGTGTAAACTAGCCGTAGATATGTTTCATTTAAAAGAAGAGGATTTAATAGATGAACTGGATGGAATACTAACTATTGGAGATTTTTATAGTAGAGCAGACCAAGAGGGATGCCAACTCCTTTTTATTTAATTTTAATAACAGATTAAAAAAAATGCGAACTCAAGAGTTCGCATTTTTTATATAATAATGTTGGATAGAAAATCTATCTATTCATGTTTCTTATTTGGTCTACAAACGTATCTAAGTCAACCCCATTATTTACTAATGTTAAAGCCTTATCTACTATATATTTTACGTTTACCGCATGAAACCCAAGTCCCACACCAATTTTGTGTAAAAGCCTGTGTTCTGGGTCGCCTTTTATTTGGTCTACATGCACCATACGAACTAAATCATATAAACGCTCTAACCTAAGATCATAAGAAACGGGTGGGTTAATAGGATGCGATTTATAATCTTTTAAAATCATTTTATAATCAGCCTCACTAATATCTATATTACTAGCTAATCTATCTAAAAAGGCTTGTTCATCAGAGGTAATTATACCATCATCCATGGCTACACGAACTATAGCTGCAAAATGGTCTTCATTACGCTTTTTAAACCCACTATCAAATAAATCTGAAAACGACATATATACTTCTTTTTTAGTACTACAAAATTACATATTTTTTTAAGAATTTTAACTGAAAAATTTAATTTTTTGGGTGTTACCGCAAGGGTCGGGATTTCCACTATATCTTTTTTGTGCTGAACTTGTTTCAGTATCTCATCAAGTGATTTCTGTGTTTTTTAAATTAAGTTTTAAAACAAACTTATAGTTAAGCACAAAAAAGGATGCCGCTCCAATCCCTAACGCGATGTGCAGATCAAGTTTTTAAAACAGGATATACATTTATGAATTTCTAGAAAAAAATAGGACAAGCTTTAGCAAAACAAGAAAAAAATAATCCTAAACCGTATATTTGCACACGTAAAACAAAATTGGGTGAGTAAAACTCGTATCTCTCAAACCTATTTACAGACTTTGCAAGTGCAAAATCTGCAGAATGCTATGTCCCAAACTGGGACAAAAACACATTTAAAAGGACTTGTAGGATCCTCTTTTTCTTTTGTTATTTCAACAGTTTTTAAAGCAGCCGAAAAGCCGTTTTTGTTGGTTTTTAACGATAAAGAAGAAGCGGCACATTATCTAAACGATTTAGAGCAACTTTGTAATGGCAAAGATGTGCTATTCTATCCCGGAAGTTACAGAAGGCCTTACGAAATCGAAGAAACCGATAACGCCAATGTGTTATTGCGTGCTGAGGTTTTAAACCGTATAAATTCACAAAAGAAACCAGCGATTATTGTTACCTATCCCGATGCGCTTTTTGAGCAGGTCGTTACTAGAAAAGAGCTAGAACGCCACACACTTAAAGTTGGTTTAAAAGATAAGGTGTCCATTGATTTTGTAAACGAAGTGTTGTTTGAATATCAATTTAAGCGTGTCGATTTTGTTACCGAACCGGGAGAGTTTTCTTTACGAGGCGGCATAGTAGATGTGTTTTCATTTTCGCATGACGAACCTTATCGTATCGAGTTTTTTGGTGATGAGGTGGACAGCATCAGAACCTTTGATGTGGAAACACAATTGTCCATCGAACAGATTAAAAGAATCAGTATTATTCCTAATGTAGCCAATAAATTATTAGAAGAAAACCGACAAAGTTTTCTAAAATATATTGCTCAAAAAACCGTAGTGTGTATAAAAAATGCTGATCTACTTTTTTCCAGAATTGATGATTTTTATGATAAAGCAGAAGACGCTTTTAAAAGCCTTTCAACAGATATTAAACATGCCGAACCTAACGAGCTATTTTGTAATGCAACAGTATTAAAAAAGCAGTTACTAGACTTTTCTGTGGTAGAGTTTGGTACAGCGACCGTTTTTAATAGGAACGTCATTGCTAGTGAAACGTCGCAATCTGTTTTATTGGATGAGATTACCACATCGCAAGCTTCTCGTAATGACGAAATCATATTCAATACCACACCTCAGCCTGCTTTTAATAAGCAGTTCAATCTGTTAATTGAAGATTTAAATACCAATTACGAAAACGGCTATACAAACTATATTGCTTGCGTAAGTGAACAACAGGCAAAACGGTTTCATGATATTTTTGATGATTCACATCTCGATGTCAAAGAATATCAAACCATTATTTTATCCTTACATCAAGGTTTTATAGACCACGATAATAAAATAGTCTGCTATACCGATCATCAAATTTTCGAGCGCTATCATAAATTTCATCTTAAAAATGGGTATGCTAAAAAGCAGGCCATCACTCTAAAAGAGCTTACTAACTTAGATATTGGTGATTACGTAACGCACATCGATCATGGTATTGGGCGTTTTGGTGGTCTTCAAAAAATTGATGTTGAAGGTAAAAAGCAAGAAGCTATTAAATTGGTTTATGGTGAGCGAGATGTATTGTATTTAAGTATTCATTCATTACATAAAATCACCAAATTTAATGGTAAGGATGGCAAACCACCAAAAATTTATAAGCTCGGTAGTAATGCTTGGAAAACCTTAAAACAAAAAACAAAGGCACGTGTAAAACATGTGGCGTTCAACTTAATAAAACTTTACGCAAAACGTAAAACCGAAAAAGGCTATCAGTACAACCCTGATAGTTACATGCAACACGAATTGGAAGCCTCTTTTATTTACGAAGATACCCCGGACCAAACTACCGCAACAGCCGATATAAAAGCAGACATGGAAAGTGAACGCCCTATGGATCGTTTAATTTGTGGCGATGTAGGTTTTGGTAAAACTGAAGTAGCTATTCGTGCAGCGTTTAAGGCCGTAGATAATGGGAAACAAGTCGCTGTTCTAGTGCCAACTACTATATTGGCTTATCAACATTCTAGAACGTTTAAAGAGCGCTTAAAAGATTTTCCTGTTACCGTAGATTATGTGAACCGTTTTAGAACAGCCAAAGAGAAACGAGAAACTTTAGAAGGTTTAGAACAGGGAAAAGTAGACATCCTTATTGGCACGCATCAACTCGTTAATAAAAATGTGAAATTTAAAGATTTGGGTTTGTTGATTGTTGATGAAGAACAAAAATTCGGTGTAGCAGTAAAAGAAAAACTTAAGACTTTAAAAGATAATGTGGATGTGCTAACCTTAACTGCGACACCAATCCCGAGAACGTTACAATTTAGCTTAATGGCGGCTCGAGATTTATCAGTTATTACCACACCACCTCCAAATCGATACCCTATTGAAAGTCATGTGATTCGTTTTAGCGAAGAAACGATTAGAGATGCAGTGAGTTATGAAATTCAACGCGGTGGTCAAGTATTCTTCATTCATAATCGTATTGAAAACATTAAAGAAGTTGCTGGAATGATTCAACGATTGGTGCCCGATGCAAAAATAGGTATCGGTCATGGGCAAATGGATGGGAAAAAATTAGAGCAACTCATGCTTTCTTTTATGGATGGCGGTTTTGATGTTTTGGTAAGTACTACGATTGTGGAAAGCGGATTGGATGTATCTAATGCTAATACCATTTTTATCAATAATGCTAATAATTTTGGATTGAGCGATTTGCACCAAATGCGCGGTAGAGTAGGTCGAAGTAACAAAAAAGCATTTTGTTATTTTATTACTCCAGAGTATTCGGCTATGACTGATGATGCTAGAAAACGTATTACAGCTTTAGAGCAATTCACGGAATTGGGAAGCGGATTCAATATCGCGATGAAAGATTTAGAAATTCGTGGTGCTGGTGATTTATTAGGCGGTGAACAAAGTGGTTTTATAAATGAAATAGGCTTTGATACCTATCAAAAAATATTAAATGAAGCTATAGAAGAGCTTAAAGAAAATGAGTTTAAAGACTTGTATAATGAAGATGAAGCTAACAAAGTTTACGTTAAAGATGTTACTATAGATACTGACTTTGAACTTTTGTTTCCAGATAGTTATGTGAATAATATTGCAGAACGACTAAACCTATATACGCAGCTTAATAACTTAAAAACAGAAGAAGAATTATATATCTTTGAAAAGGATTTAATTGACCGTTTTGGAGAATTACCCAAAGAAGTGACCGATTTATTAAACAGTGTCCAAATAAAGTGGTTAGCTACTAAAATAGGGTTTGAAAAAATCATTATGAAACAAGGTAAGTTGATTGGTTATTTCTTAAACGATCAGCAAAGTCGTTTTTATCAAAGCGCTAATTTTACCAAAGTGTTGAAATTTGTACAAACAAACCCAAGCGCTTGTAAAATGAAAGAGAAACAAACTCGAAGTGGTTTACGATTAATGCTAACTTTTGAGAATATTAAATCTGTAAAACAAGCATTAGAGGCTTTACAACCTATTGTGGCTTAATTATTGGTTTTAACTTATTAGAATTGTCATTCCCCAATTGGTGAGGGATTTTAAATAAATTATTATTGTGAAACGTATACTTTTTTTAATTGCTTTATTGCCAAGTATCTTACTGGCACAAAATACCATAAAAGGTAAATTCTCTCCGGCAAAAGACTATAATTTTGCATTACTATATAAAGTGAAACCAACCCTATCAGATTATGTTTCAAATGCTGAAATACAAGAAGATGGGAGTTTTGAATTTAAACTAGATTCAACAAACACAAAAGGCATGTATCGTTTGGTTTATGGGGTGCCGCAAGAAGATTATAATTTTGATATTATTTATAACGGAAAAGAAGATATCGAACTCACGTTTAATTCTGAAACAGGTGTAGAATTTAAGAAATCTACTGAAAATAAATTAATAGCTTCTTACACCAACAGTATGTCTATGGTTACCCAAAGTATTGGTAATTATTTTAGTCAAGAAAGTAAAGATACAATAGCCCTAAAAGCCATTTTTAAGACGCAAAAAGAAACTCAAGAAAATTTTGAAAACGCAACGAAGGATACTATTGCACTTGAGTTTATTAAAGCGAATAAACCATACATTCCCCAGCAAGTTCAAGATGTTAAAACATATATTAACAATTTAAAAACACATTATTTTGATCATGTTGATTTTAATAATAAAACACTTCAAAGTTCTAATTTTTTAGAAGAACGCATGCTGAATTATGTTTTTGGAATGTCTTCAGATTCTAAAGATGAATTAGAGAATTATAAAGAAAATATTGATGTGGTTTATAGCTACATGAAAGATTCTCCAAATGAAGTACAGCGGATTTTATTGTTTGATGTGTGGCAGCAAATGTCTGATTTAGGTTTTGAATCTATTGCCAATTATATTGCTGAAAATTATCTAATGGATATAGCTGTGTCTTTAAATGATCAAGAACTTTTGCATGCTTTGATATTATATAAGAATATTTCAAAAGGGAATGTTGCTCCAGATTTTGATATTGAAATTAAAGAAAAGGATAAACTAGTTGAAAAGAAGTTATCTGAATTACAAGGGTCAGAAAACTACATTATAGTATTTTGGAGTAGTACCTGTTCGCATTGTTTAGATGAGGTGCCACAGTTACAAACTTTAGTGAAATCTTTAGAAAAAGATAAAGTAAAAGTGATTGCTATTGGTTTAGAAGATGAGCCTTATCGATGGAAAGATTTAACCTATACTTATTCAGAATTCATTCATGTTTACGGAGAAGGCAAATGGGATAACAAAATAGGGGATGATTACGGTGTAACAGCAACACCAACTTATTTTATCTTAGATAAAGATAAAAAAATCATTTCAAAGCCTATTGATTTTAAAGCGTTAAAAGTGTATTATCAGGAAGAGTAATGCGTCATAACGCGGAGAGAAACGACAATGTTATCTATATAATTTTTAATAAGATTCTGAAAAAAGTGCAGGATGATAAAATATGTCAAAAATGATAAAAAGCATTTTCTAAATGTTCCATCTTAAAGCCTTTACCTTCTTTTACAATTGCGATAATATCAAATCGTACTTCTACATCTAAATCATTCACAGTGACGTATTCGTCAACAGCTTTTACTAAGCGCTGAATTTGTTTTGGTTTTACAAAATCTTGTGGATCTCCGAAATCTGCAGTCGAACGTGTTTTTACTTCAATAATGGCTAGAATATTATCTTTTTTGGCAATGATATCGACTTCTGCTTTATCAAAACGGTAATTGCGCTCCACAATATCGTAGTTGTTTTTCAGAAGAAAATCAACTGCAAGTTGCTCACCTTTTTTACCAAGTTCGTTGTGTTTTGCCATAACTTATCCTCTAAATAAAAAGAAGTCATTTTTCATATGTTCAATTTGAGCATCTTCATTAGTTATTATATAGTCAATAGCTTGCGATGTAAAAGCTTCGCCTTTTTCAGTTAATGATACAATGTTTTTATCAATTTGAATCATGTTGTTTTTTAAAGCTAAATCTAAAACCGTTTTAGAACGTACTTTTTGCCAATTAATGTGTTCGTTGAGGTGATTGACGTGACGTTCGCTATCTTCAGTATGGTTTTTTAAATGAAGGAGAAAGGTTAATAAAGAGACTTCTGTACGTTGTTGCTTTTCGCGATACATTACGGCTATAATACCTTTATTAGGAGCAAATAAGTAGACTACTAAGAACAGTAATCCTAACATGGTTGTTATCGATCCAGCTATTGAAGCGTCTAACCAATGTGCTAACCAATAGCCCGAAATAGCACCGAAAACACCAAAACAAATGGCGTAAATGAGCATGCGTTTTAATTCGTTAGTAAGTAAATAGGCTGTAGCTGCTGGAGATATCATTAAAGCAACCACCAAAATTGCGCCTACAGCATCAAAAGCTCCTACGGTAGTAACTGATGATACGGTCATTAGTCCGTAATGAATAACAGCAGGTGAAAACCCTAAAGAGGCTGCTAAACCAGCATCAAATGTACTTACTTTTAATTCTTTAAAAAAAGCGAATAATAAGCCAACAGTAATAATTAAGATACTTCCAATAACCCATAGAGATTTTGGTCCGATATCCACTCCAGAAACGATAAGTCTATCAAAAGGTGCAAAAGCTAATTCGCCTAATAAAACAGCATCCACATCTAAATGGACATCGTTTGCGTTTTTAGCAATCATGATAACGCCTATACTAAACAAAATAGGGAACACTAAACCTATGGCGGTATCTTCTTTTACTAAGCCTGTTTTTTGTATATACTCGACCAAAACAACGGTAATAATTCCAGTTAGTGCCGCAAGAAGAATGAGCAATGGTGAGTTTAAATCTTGTGTTATAAAAAAACCAATTACAATACCTGGTAAAATAGAATGACTAATAGCGTCACTAATCATAGCCATTTTTCGGAGTACTAAAAATGTACCAGGAATAGCGCAAGCGATAGCTACTATAATTGCAATGAGTTGTATTTCTATTTGTGCACTACTCATTGTTTTCGCTTTGTTGGTTATACAAATTAGAGGCGGTTTTAAAGCCTTCTTCAGTTAAACTCCAATTTTTACCATCTAATTTCACATAATTTTTGCGTACTAATTTTTGCAAGGTACCTCTAGTAAACCCTTGAAAGTTATTTAAGATTTTAATGGTATGTGGGTGTGAAATATTTTCATGTGTTTCGGCTATTCGAAACATAAATGACAAAGTTTTGTGTAATTGTAAATCACGACGATTTTTTATAAAACGAATTTGTTTAAACAGTAACCCTCTGCTTGGAGAAAATATAAACGATACCAATACAAAAACACCAGCAACAATAACGATTACAGGTCCTGTAGACAGGTTGTTTTGACTTGCGCTAATGGCAGTGCCAAAAACTCCAGAAAAAGCACCGAAAATGGCAGCTAAAAACACCATAACACCAAGGCTATTGGTCCATTGTCTTGCAGCAGCAGCAGGAGCTAATAACATGGCACTCATTAAAACGACACCAACCGTTTGTAATCCTAAAACAATGGCAAGAACAATAAAAGTGGTGATTAGAATATCTATAAATTTAGTATTGAAGCCCAAGGTTTTGGTGTAATCTGCATCAAATAGTAAAATTTTAAACTCCTTCCAGAACAGTAATAATACGAATAGACAAATGCCTGTTACAATAGTCATCATCCAAACATCATGCTCTAATAAAGTTGCTGCTTGCCCAAATAAATATTTATCTAAACCTGCTTGATTAGCATTAGGTTGTTTTTGAATGAATGTGAGTAAGAGCATTCCAAATCCGAAAAACAAAGACAATATTAAGCCTAATGCGGTATCTGATTTTAAATGCGTTTTACTGATGATGCCTCTAATCCAAAATGTGCCAATGAGCCCGCTAACTAGTGCGCCTAATAATAAAATGTTACTGTCTTTTGCGCCAGTTATTAAAAATGCAATGGCAATACCAGGTAATGCAGCATGCGAAATAGCATCCCCTAATAAACTTTGTTTACGTAATACAGCAAAACTTCCTAGCATACCGGTAACTGCACCTAATACTGCAGTACCAAGTGTTATGGTTCTTAAGGTATAGTCTGTAAAGACGAGTTTTATATATTCTGTTATATCCATAATTCCTGCGAAGGCAGGAATCTCTTCCTATTTCGCAAATTTAAATTTTGTTATTCTGAAATTGTTTCAGAATCTCATTCTAATTTGGTCATTTTGCCTTGATGCAAAACGAACCAAAAAATCAAGTTCAAGTCGAGGAAGTTTTTATCCCGAAAAAGCGAGATAAAAACCGATTTGAAGCTCCGCGTCGAACTCTGTTCTACTGTTTTCCATGCTTTTCTTCATCTATTCTGCGTCTTGACTTTCAATTCTCTGAATTGATTTGGGACTTGACTTTCTACTTTATTTCCTTTTTTCTGTTCTATTTTTTTTATTCGAGTAAGCACTTTTTACTGAGCCTGCGACTGTAAACTCAATCTATTCTTGGACACTTACTTTATAGTTAATACCGTAGGTTTTTGTTAAGTTATCATCATTGAAAATGTCTTTAACAGGCCCTGTCGCAATCTTTTTTACGTTTAGAAAGGTCACCCAATCAAAATATTCTGGAACAGTTTGTAAATCGTGATGCACTACGATTACTGTTTTTCCTGCTTTACGAAGTTCTTTTAGAATGTTGATTATTGCTATTTCGGTTGTTGCGTCAACACCTTGAAAGGGCTCATCCATAAAATAAATTGAGGCGTTTTGTACCAATGCCCGTGCTAAGAAAATACGTTGTTGTTGTCCGCCAGATAACTGACTTATTTGTCTGCCTTTAAAAGCAAGCATGCCCACTTTCTCTAAAGCTTCGAGTGATGCTTTCTTTTCTTTTTGTCCAGGACGTTTTATCCAGCCTAAACTGCCATAAGTTCCCATCATAACAACATCTAAAGCCGTGGTTGGAAAATCCCAGTCAACACTTCCTTTTTGTGGAACATATGCGACTAACGCCCGTTGTTTTTCATAAGGTTTGTCATAGATAGTAACGCTACCTGCAATGGGTTTTAAAATACCTAAAATGGATTTTATAAGCGTTGATTTTCCAGCACCATTTGGACCTACAATGGCCATAAGAACACCTTCTGGAATTTCTAAATCGATATCCCAAAGTACAGGTTTGTAGTTATAAGCTACTGTTAAATCGTCTACTTTTACGGCTATTTTTTTACTCATAATCTTTGTTTTTTAGCCCTGATAGAGGCGGTATACTTTTTTGATTTTTCTTCAAAAAAGATACAGCCGATAGCAGGAAATAGCTTCAAATCATTCTACTTTAAAGCATTTACAATGGTATTCACATTATGCTCGAACATGCCAATATATGTGCCCTCTTTACTATCTGCGTTACCAAGTGCGTCAGAATATAACGTTCCGCCTATGGTGACTTCGTGGTTCTTCGACTTTACAGCGGCTTGCAACGCCTCTATAGTACGCTTTGGTACTGAACTTTCTACAAAAATAGATTTCACATTATTTTCTATTATAAAAGCAGCCAACTTTTGAACATCTTGAACACCAGCTTCGGTTGCTGTAGATAGCCCTTGCAAACCAACAACTTCAAAGTCGAAAGCTTTCCCAAAATAATTAAAAGCATCGTGTGCTGTTACCAAAATGCGCTGTTCTTTTGGAAGGATGCTAATCGTAGTTTTCAATTTGGTTTGCAGTGTATTTAGTTTTTCGATATATGTTTTACCGTTAGCTTCAAATGTTGTTTTTTGATTTGGTATAGCTTCTGAAAGTGTTTTAACTACAAACTGCGTCGCTAGTTTCCAATAGTCAAGATTAAACCAAATATGCGGATCGTAATTGGATGCAAAATATTCTGAACCTATTAATGTATTTTTATCCAAAGCATCAGCTACAGCAATAGTTTTTATGTTTTTCATTTTTTCGAAAACTTCAACCAATTTACCCTCTAAGTGTAACCCGTTGTAAAAAATAATATCGGCGTCAGATAATTTTGTAACATCACCTTCACTGGCTTTGTATAAATGTGGATCAACGCCACTACCCATTAAGCCTTGTAAGTTGATATGCTCACCACCTACGTTTTTTACCAAATCGGTTATCATCGTTGTTGTGGTGACTATGTTTAATTTACCATTGGCTTGCTTCTCCTTTTTACAACTAAGAATAGTAATGGCTAGAAAAAGTATAAGTAATTTTTTCATATTCAATTTATTTTTTTCTTATTCTATAACTAAGTCCGAGTCCTAATAAAAGGTCCTGACCTTCGGTAATACTTGTGCCAACGTAGGCGTCAAATTGTAAATCGTTTGTTGCTAAATAGGTTAAGCCTGCATCCCAATAATGATTTGCAGAGCTGTCTTCTGGTAGATCGCCATATAATTCGACATACGCTCCAAATTTATCAGTTAAGCTATATCCATAAGCTACTGTGTAGATTGCTGCAGCTTCGAGAGAATCATCGCCCCATTGTGCACCAATGTTATATCCTAAACTTGATTTTTTGCTTAATGTATGAGAAAGTGACAATCTAAAATCTATGCCTGTATATTCTGGCTTATAATCTGTTGATGCGCTGAATACAGGAAATACATGTCCTATAATTGCAATTTCTGGCATGGCACCGTTTTCTTCGGCAATATCAATTTTCAGACCTAGTAGCAGCGGCGTTAAGCCGCTAGCAACATTATCTAGTTTATTACCGCTTACTTTAGTTACACCTTCAATAAAGTTCCAGCCTAAGCGTAGTTCTACATTATCTAGAATTCCATAACGAATTAGCATGGTATTGTATACGTAGTTTTCTGATTTTATAGAGCTTTCTTCAAAAGACTCATATAAGCCTCCTGTTTCAAACTGTAAATTGCCTTTTCCTACTGTTGATGATGCCTCAGTAGCGTCTGGTCTATCGGTTACTATTGCCCCTACTTTAGTGTCTTCTTGCGAAAAACTTGAGAGTGATGCTATGAAAAGCAATACTGTGGTTGTGAGTTTAATCTTGTTCATTAACATAAATAATTGATGTAAAATCTTCGTTTAAAAGAATGGTATTATTTTTTATTAAAATTTCAGTCATTTTATTTTTACTGAACTGTTTTGATACCAACACAGTATTGCCATATTTTAAGCCATGTTGTCCACAGAAATCGAAAAACTCTTTATCATCACTCATTAAGCGCGAAATGATATAGGTTTTACCTTCTTCTGTGTTTGATAAAGTTATAGAGGTGTCGATTGTTGTGATTTCTCCATCGGAATTTGGAATGGGGTCACCATGAGGGTCGAATTTAGGATTGCCTAAGTATTCACTTATTTTATTTGCTAATAAATCGGAAGTTTGATGTTCTAGTAATTCGGCTTCGCGATGAATATCATGTAGTGATAAATCAAAAAGTTTGAATAATAACGCTTCCCAAAGGCGATGTTTACGAACAACGTTAAGCGCCATTTTAGTGCCCTTATCTGTAAGTTTTAATTCTTGATATTTTTGATAATGTAATAAATCTTTAAGAGCAAGCTTTTTAGCCATATCAGTAGCAGCAGCATTAGAGATGCCCAATTCTTTGGCTATGTTACCTGGTTTGGTATCATTATTATCGCGTTTACCATTTTTATAAATGGCTTTGACAAAATTCTCTACAGCTACCGACATACGTTATGCTTTAAAATATTTTTAAGTAAGCTTAAATATTTATCAAATGTAACTAAAAAAAATAAAACATGAGTTTTAAATTAAAAAAACTAGTGGAGTAGAATAAAAATAAATTAAGAAACGAGATGCTTTCTTAGTATATTCATATCAAAAATTAAAAGATTTACAGTTTTGGCATGATTTAAGCATAGTATGAATAAACAAAGCATATGAAAAGCAGTCTTTTATTACTAGTTATTTTTATAACCAGTTTTTCTTTTTCGCAAGATTCTACAAAAATCAGAAAAGTTGGAACACCAATCATAACAAGTAAAGTCTATTTAGGAAAATCTATTGTTGTAGAGAATTTTAAAATTGAATTTATTGAAGTTATACAAGATTCACGTTGCCCTAAAGGGGTGAATTGTGTTTGGGCAGGCGAGGTTCTTGTTTTCGTAGATTTATATAAGGACGGTAAAAAAGTGGAACGAAAAAAAATTACTTTAAGTCCTAAAATTGAGTTACAAAAAAGAATTGGAAACTTATTTTTTTCAGAGAAACTGTCTTTGACTGTTTTAAATGTTTTGCCGCATCCTAATGCAAAAGCTAAAATACAGTCAAACGACTATTATCTGTTGTTGGATAAAAAGCATTAATGACACCCACATCCATAGTCTCCACCGCAAGCTTTTTTAGGTTTTGATTTTTTCCAGAAGAATTTTTTAATCAAAAAAGACAAAGCAAAAGCCATAGCAGAAAAAACTAATATGTTTTGGATGATGTCATTCATAATTAAGTAGTCGGAATTAATTCAATATCATTTCAAAAACTGAAATGCAATTAAAGCAACAATATACGCAAAAGCGGTCATTATAACGAGCTGTAATATAGGCCATTTCCACGAATTGGTTTCTTTTTTTACTATAGCTAAGGTACTCATGCACTGCATGGCGAAGGCGTAAAATAACAGTAATGATATCCCAGATGCAAAGGTAAATAGCGGGCCGCCTAATACAGGATTAATTTCGCCTGCCATTCTGTTTTTTATGGTTTCTTCTTGATCGCTACCAACACTGTAAATAGTTGCGAGAGTTCCTACAAAAACTTCACGGGCAGCAAAGGAGCATACAATGGCAATACCTATTTTCCAGTCATAACCCAATGGTCTTATAGCAGGCTCTATAGCATGACCTGCAATACCAATAAACGAATGTTCTAGTTTGTAGGATGCTATTTTTTGTTGTAAATCTTCTGAAGATATGTTTTCAGAAACGTATTCTGTTTTTATAATATTTTCAGCATCATTAAATTCCTCGCCTGGACCATAAGACGCTAAAAACCAAAGCACAATAGATATAGCTAGAATTATTTTCCCAGCACCAAACACAAAAGACTTTGTTTTTTCTATGACTGTTAAAGCTACATTTTTGAAAAGCGGTAATTTGTAATTTGGCATTTCAACTACAAAAAACGTTTTACTTTTTATTTTTAAAATCTTGTTGAGAATATAAGCCGATATAATGGCGGTTCCAAATCCAATGAGATAGAGCATCATTAAAGTTAACGCTTGGTAACTTAATCCCAAAATACGTCCTTCAGGGATGACTAAAGCAATGATAATAAGGTAAACGGGTAATCTGGCAGAACAGGTTGTAAACGGCGTTACTAAAATGGTGATTAGACGTTCTTTCCAGCTTTCAATATTCCGAGTTGCCATAATTGCAGGAATAGCACAAGCGGTACCAGAAATAAGCGGTACAATACTTTTTCCACTAAGTCCAAAACGTCGCATAATTCTGTCCATTAAAAACACAACACGACTCATATAGCCGCTTTCCTCAAGCACAGCTATAAATAGAAACAGAAAGGCAATTTGCGGTATAAAAATCACGATGCCGCCTAATCCCGGAATAATGCCTTCAGCAAGTAGATTAGTAAATGCACCTTGCGGTAACTGGGTTTTTGTCCATTCGCTTAATGATGCAAATAAACCATCAATTAGATCCATGGGCACGCTAGACCAATCGTAAATAGCCTGGAATATGGTAAGTAAAATAACTCCAAAAATAATATAGCCCCATACCTTATGCGTTAAAATTCTATCAAGCTTTATGCGTAAATCTTTGGCTTGACTTAGGTCTATAGTTTGGCCTTCATCTAGCGCATTATTAATAAATTGATAACGCTTTATAGTTTCCTTCTGCTGTAAACGTTTTAAATCCCCTTTACTTTTTGTTTTAAAATCGGCAACAGGATCAATCTCGTTTCTATCGGTTTTCCCAAAGTTGACATCTTGAGTGATAACGAGCCAAAGTTTGTATAATAACTGGTTTGGAAATGCCTTTTTTAAATTCCCGAAGTAATCAACATCTATTTGTGCCGTATGGATGCAAGGGGTAATAGAGACTTCTTTATAATTTGAAATAAGCTGTTTTAATTTATCAATACCTTCATTTTTTCGAGTACTAACAAGTGCTATTTTAGTGTTTAATTTCTCTTCTAAATAACCAATGTCTAAAGAGATACCTTTATAACGCATACGGTCAGCCATATTGATAACCAAAACAGTTGGTATTTCTAAGTCTTTAATTTGAGTAAAGAGTAAAAGATTTCGTTTTAAATTTTCAACATCTGTAACAACAACCGCAATGTCTGGAAAGTCTTTATCCTTTTTATTGAGTAATAGTTCAATAACCACATTTTCATCTAATGATGATGCGTTTAAACTATACGTCCCAGGCAAATCAATAATATGTGCTTTTACACCACGAGGAAGTTTGCAGATTCCTTGCTTTTTTTCAACCGTAATACCAGGGTAGTTTCCAACTTTTTGGTTTAAACCTGTAAGCGCATTAAAAACAGAGGTTTTTCCGGTATTTGGGTTGCCAATCAGGGCTACATTTATCTGTTTACTCATGGGCTACTTTTTCTATTAAAATATGAGAAGCTGTTTCTTTTCTAATAGCTAAGTGCGATCCGTTTATGTTTAAATACATAGGGTCTTGAAAAGGAGCTACCTGAACAAGCTCTACCGAATTACCAGGCAAACAACCCATTTCAAGTAGTTTTAATGGGATGTGAATAGACGAAACATCAGTAATAATGGCGCGTTCCCCGCGTTTTAAATGTGCTAAAGTATTTTGCAAGCTTATTTAGATTGATTTTAAAGAAGTAAAAGTAGTGTAAAGTTTATAAGTTTAAAAGTCTAGGCGTTTAAAGTTTTGGAATGGATAAAATTATTTTGGCGCCTGCCTGCCGGGAGGCAGGTTACTAATAGGTTCCGGCTTGCAGTATATCCTAAGCGAAGTCGAAGGGTTACAATTTTTCTTGTGTTGAACTTGTTTCAGTGTCTCATCAATTTTGTTTTGCATATCCTACAATGCGTTTCAAATCAAACTTATAGCAAGGCACAAAAAGGATTTCCTCTGCAATCCCGGCCTGCCGGCAGGCAGGCCTAACACAGCTATTCGTAAATAAAATTTAAGTCAAAAAAAATCGCTGTTATTTTTCTTCTTTTAAAATTTGAATGTCTTCAAGAAGTCTATCAATATCTTCTGCATTGGTACCATCGTAAAACCCTCTTATTTGGCGTTTTTTATCAATCAACATAAAGTTTTCGGTATGCACCATATCAAAAGGACCGCCATCGCCATTATCTTTAACAGCCAAATAGCTTTTACGAGCCAGCTTATAAATTTCTTTTTTATCTCCCGTAACTAAATTCCATTTTTTAGCATTTACGCCTTTCTTTTCGGCGTAGCGTTTTAATTGAGCAACGTTATCAATTTCTGGAGTTACGGAGTGCGATAGCAACATAACATCGGGGTCATCTATAATTTCTTTTTGAATTTCAACTATGTGATCAGTCATGATCGGGCAAATAGTTTGGCAGGTTGTAAAAAAGAAATCGGCAACGTATATTTTATCTTTATAGGTGTTTTGAGTAATGGTTTTACCTTTTTGATTAGTAAGACTAAAATTGGCTATTTTATGATATTTTTTTTTATGCTGTATGGTGCTGTCAACAAGTTCTGTACTTACCATAGTTGGTTGATAAATAGGAAGCGGTTGATAAACATTAAGTGTGTTATAAATAATGGCAATTATTATTATGGAGATAACACCAAAAACGATAGCAAATACTTTGTAACCCTTAAAAAATGATAGCATTTTAGAACTTTAACATTAAAACGAATACAAAAATACAATGATTTTAAGTTTGAATGAATTTAAATCAAATATAAATTATTGTTAAAACAGATACCATTGGGAGAATGGTTTTTTAAACTTGGTTTAAAAGCTTACTTTTGTGCGATTATAAAAAAATGTTAAGCCATATATGGAATTTGTTATAAAAATATCTCAGTTTTTACTAAGTCTTTCGTTGCTAATTGTTTTGCACGAATTGGGGCATTTTATCCCTGCAAAACTTTTTAAAACAAGAGTAGAAAAGTTTTACTTATTTTTTGATATCAAGTTTTCATTATTTAAAAAGAAGATTGGTGATACTGTTTATGGTATTGGTTGGTTACCATTAGGTGGTTATGTGAAGATTGCTGGTATGATTGATGAAAGTATGGATACCGAGCAAATGGCGCAAGAGCCACAACCTTGGGAGTTTCGTTCTAAACCGGCATGGCAACGTTTAATTATCATGTTAGGCGGTGTAACGGTTAATTTTTTATTAGCTATTTTGATTTACATAGGAATGAGCTATTTTTATGGCGATACGTTTCTACCAAATGAAAATATTAAAGATGGTTTAGCTATTGAAAATACGGTAGCAAATAAAGCAGGTCTTCTTACCGGTGATAAAATATTAGCTGTAGATGGTGATAAGATTGAAACATTTTCTGAAATTTCTGAGAAAGTTTTATTCGGAAAAGAAATTCTTATAGAACGAAATGGGAGTCAGTCTACAGTGACTATGCCAGAAGATTTCTTGTCTCAATTATTGGATTCAAAGGAAAAAGGACTTATTAGTCTAAGGCAGCCATTTGTTGTGGTTCAAGTTCCTGATACGTCATATAATAAATCTAGTGGTTTAAAAAAAGGAGACATTATTTTAGGCTTAAATGACTATCCTACCAAATACACAGATGAGGTTAAAATAGCTTTAGAAAAGCTTAAAGGACAAAATGTTATTGCAACGGTTAAAAGAGATAAAGAGCAAATAAGTGTGCCACTTGTGGTAAGTGATGATGCTTTGTTAGGATTAGTTGTAGCTGGAGCGTCAACACCAGCAACATTAGAGGCCTTAGGGTATTACAATTTTGATGTAAAAGACTATGGGTTTTTAGAGTCTTTTCCTGTTGGATTAAATAAGGCTAAAGATAAATTAGTTTCATATTGGGATCAATTAGGAGCTATTTTTACACCAAGCACAGGAGCCTATAAAGGTGTAGGAGGCTTTAAAGCTATTTATGATATCTTTCCTAGCTTTTGGAGCTGGCAAGTATTTTGGAGTATCACAGCCTTTTTATCCATTATGTTAGGGGTTCTAAATTTGTTACCTATCCCAGCATTAGATGGTGGTCATGTGATGTTTTTACTTTATGAAATGATCTCTGGAAGGAAGCCAGGAGATAAGTTTATGGAATACGCGCAAATGGTAGGATTCTTTTTATTAATTGCTTTAGTTTTATTTGCAAATGGAAATGATATTTATAAAGCTATTTTTGGATAAATTTTATTAAATTATATTGTTAGTAATTAAAAATTAATATATATTTGCGCTCGCAAAAGCGAAAAACACACTCCTTCTTAGCTCAGTTGGTTAGAGCATCTGACTGTTAATCAGAGGGTCCTTGGTTCGAGCCCAAGAGAAGGAGCAACAAAAACCTGATACGAAAGTATCGGGTTTTTTTGTGGGTTTAATTTGATGAGGAGTTTAGAAATAGTGTCAGAACTATTCATACGCTCTAATTATAGAGATAACGCAAGATAGTTACCGTAAAGTGGTAGAGAATAAAATTAGTCTGTAGAGAGCGGTTGAAGCGTTATAAAAATGCTTTTTTTAAACTCTAAAAAGTACTTATTACTATCTAGTTCAATATAGAATTACAGCAGAGACTACTTAGAATAATTCATTCTTTAACCTTTCAGTTAAATGAATTTTGCTTAATTTCTAAATATAAGTATGTCAATTTGAGAAATTGATAATAATCATTGTTTTACGCAAATATCTTAATTAAACTTCATTTAAAATACGTATAAATACTTAGTTTTGTTTTAAAATACGTAGTTATGTTAAATATTATTGTTGTTGGAAACGGAATGGTTGGGTATAAATTTTGTGAGAAGTTTGTAGAAAAATTAGAAGCTAAAGATTTTAAAATTACAGTTTTTGGTGAGGAACCAAGACCTGCTTACGATAGGGTTCATCTAAGTGAGTTTTTTGAAAATCAAGACGCTAAAGCACTAGAAATGGCTCCAGCTGCATGGTATGATGATAAAGGAATAAACTTGGTAGTTGGCGAACGTGTAGCAGATATCAACAGGACTTCAAAAACTATTACAACAGTTAAAGATCGTGTTTTTTCTTATGATTATTTAGTGTTAGCAACAGGATCTTCGCCGTTTGTTCCACCAATTAAGGGTGTTGAAAAAGAAGGTGTATTTGTATATAGAACCATTGAGGATTTAGAAGGCATGTTGGCTTATGCAGCAAAACTTAAAACTGAAAAGCCAGATGCAAGAGCTGCCGTTCTTGGTGGTGGTTTATTAGGTTTAGAGGCTGGTAAAGCAGTTATGGATATGGGCTTAGAGCCTCATATTGTAGAGTTTGCGTCTAAATTAATGCCAAGACAATTGGACTCAAGAAGTAGTCAGGTTTTACAATTGAAATTAGAATCCATTGGTTTAAATATCCATTTAAGTAAAGCTACAAACCAAATTTTGGGAGATAAGGCTATTACAGGAATGGAGTTTGGTGAAGATGATATATTAGATGTGGATATGCTAGTAGTTTCTGCTGGTATTCGTCCAAGAGATGAGCTAGGAAAGAACTGTGGGCTAGAAGTTGGAGTTCGAGGAGGTATTGTGGTTAATAATAAAATGCAAACCTCAGACGAGAATATTTATGCCATAGGCGAAATTGCTTTATATAGCCAAATGATATATGGATTAGTTGCTCCAGGCTATGATATGGCTTCTGTAGCAGTTGACCAAATTGTCGGTAAAACCGAGTCATTAATGCCTGATGATATTGATATGTCTACTAAATTAAAACTAATAGGGGTGGATGTAGCGAGTTTTGGCGAACCTTTTATGCCGGCGGCTAAAGGACATTCTGTTATTTTTGAAAACAAAACGCAACACTTATATAAAAGAATTAATGTCAGCCTTGATGGTAAATCATTGTTAGGGGGTATTTTAGTTGGAGACGCCTCTGATTACAATATGCTACATCAAGTATATTTGAATGGAATGGCTATTCCAGAAGATCCATCACAATTAATTTTACCAGCTAGTGAAGGTGGTTCATCATTTGGTAGTGTTTTAGATTTACCAGATATAGCACAAGTCTGTTCCTGTGAGAGCGTGAGTAAAGGCGATATTTGTTGTTCTATTACTGAGGGAGAATCTAATAATTTGGGTGATGTAGTTACTAAAACAAAAGCAACAACAGGTTGTGGAGGTTGTAAACCTATGGTGGTCGATTTGGTAAATGAAACTTTAAAATCTCTTGGAAAAGAAGTTAAAGAAACTATTTGTGAACACTTTGATTTCAGTAGACAAGAATTATACGATCTTATAAAAATTAATAAAGTGCCAGATTATCAGGAAGCACTTAACTTATTTGGCGAAGGCCATGGTTGTGAAACTTGTAAACCTCTAGTGGCGTCTATTTTTGCTACAGTAACCATGGAAACGGCAAACAAGCAGCCAGCTATACAAGATACTAACGATAGGTTTTTAGCGAACATACAGCGTAATGGTACGTATTCAGTAGTGCCTAGGGTTCCTGGTGGTGAGATTACTCCAGATCAATTAATGACTATTGGTGCAGTGGCTAAGAAATACGATTTATATACTAAGATTACCGGTGGGCAACGGATCGATTTATTTGGTGCACAGGTTCATGAATTACCTTTGATTTGGAAAGAATTAATTGATGCTGGTTTTGAAAGTGGTCATGCTTATGGAAAATCGTTAAGAACCGTAAAAAGTTGCGTAGGTTCTACTTGGTGTCGTTACGGAATGCACGAAAGTGTAACGTTTGCCATAGATATAGAGAAGCGATATAGAGGATTGCGTTCTCCTCATAAATTTAAAGGTGGCGTTTCTGGATGTATTAGAGAATGTGCCGAAGCTAGAGGAAAAGATTTTGGATTGATTGCGGTTGAAGGCGGATGGAATTTATACGTCTGTGGAAATGGTGGAGCAACACCAAAACATGCCGTATTATTAGCAGAACAATTAGATGATGAAACCGTTGTGAAATACTTAGATAGATTCCTAATGTATTATATACGAACAGCTGGACCATTAGTAAGAACAGCACCTTGGTTAGATAAACTTGACGGTGGTTTAAATTACTTGAAGCAAGTTGTAATTGAAGACTCTTTAGGAATTGCAGATGACTTAGAACAGGAGATGAAAGGTTTAATTAACAAATATGAATGTGAATGGAAACAAGCCATTGAAAATCCAGAAATGATGAAACGTTTTAAACATTTTGTGAACTCTGATGATACAGATGATAATTTAAAGTTTGTGCCAATGCGTGAACAAAAAATGCCAAAAGCTTGGAGTTAAAAGCACATGTAATGGATAGGTTACGTTAGGGATTGAACGGTGTGTTTGAGCTCACCGACGCAGGAGGAAGCGAGTAGTGAAATGTTTATGAGTTCAATAATTTTAAATAATAACCAACGAATAAAGTCTGACCCGTGCAGTAACCTGCCGGCAGGCAGGCGCCCAAATAAAATAATTTGATTTTAAATAATACTTTTTAAGGATGGAAAATATATTAGAACAGTACAAATCGGTTACCGAAAATGAAGTATCAACCTGGTTTGAAGTAGGAGTAACTGCAAATTTTCCAGAAAATAGTGGTGCATGTATTAAATACAAAACCAAACAAGTTGCAGTGTACAATTTTACACGAACTGGTAAGTGGTATGCCACACAGAATTTGTGTCCACATAAAATGGAAATGGTATTATCATTAGGTATGATAGGTGATAAGGACAATATTCCGAAGGTCGCTTGCCCAATGCATAAAAAGAATTTTTCTTTAGAAGATGGTAGCAATTTAGGTGGTGAAGATTTAAAAATCGCGACCTATCCTGTTAAAATTGAAAACGGAAATGTGTATATTGGCTTCACGGATTAAAACCTAACGAAAATGAAGCCTACACGATTTGAAACTGCTATCGCATTAATTGATAAAGCAAACTCTGAAGACATAAATACTTATGAGGTTTCTGGTATAAACTATCCTAAAGAATTGCTTTACTCCCAACGCATGACGAGGAAGTTGTTACAGTTTGAGCCTAATGCATCAAAAGCACTTCAAATTGCGGCTCGTGCACAACATATTTGCCGATGGAAAATAGCCCGTGATGAGTATCCAATTGATCGTTTAGGGTATTTAAAATGGAGAGAAACCTTAAAGAGAATGCATGGTGATTTAACCACAGATATATTGAAGCAAGTTGGTTATGATGACCAATTTACCGATAGAGTTAAAGCCATAATTCTTAAAAAATTGATTAAGAAAAACGAAGAGTCTCAATCTTTAGAAGACACTATTTGTTTGGTGTTTTTAGATTATTATTTTGAGGAGTTTGCTACAAAACACAATGAGGAAAAGATTATTGATATTCTTAAGAAAACCTGGATTAAAATGTCTGATAAAGGTCATGAGGCAGCTTTAAAATTAACTTTTTCTGAGAAAAGTTTGGCTTTAGTGAAAGAGGCCATTTCTTAAATATAAACTGATGGCTAAACCAAGTAATTCATTAGACCAAAGAACGTTTGATAAATTACGTCGTTTATACATTATTGCTTTAAGTACTATTGCGCTTTCGGTGGTTATTAGTCAGATTTTAATTAGGACACATCTTAGCGGACAAGAAAGTGACTCTACAGTAATTAACGTTGCAGGTAGGCAGCGTATGTTGAGTCAAAAATTAACTAAAGATATTGTTTCGTTATCTTCTGAAACTAACTTAGAAAACAAAAGACTTCTTAAAGATAAAATAAAAGCAACCCTTCATCTATGGGAATTGTCGCATTATGCATTACAAAATGGAAATGATAGTTTAGGCTTGCCGAAAAAGAATAGCCCAAAAATAATTGCAAAATTTAAATTGTTGAATCCTGTTTTTGATACCATAAATACAGCATCAAAATCTATTATTGATAAGATTGAAAAGGAACCTCTTGTGCCTATAGCGGCGTATGCGTCTGATATTGAAAAGGTGAAAACCAATGAAGATGATTTTTTGGTTATGATGGATAATATCGTAAATGAATATGATATTGAAGCTGATGAAAAAGTAGAATGGTTAGGTCAGTTAGAGTTATGGTTAACAGCGCTCACCTTACTTATTTTATTAGGAGAATTTTTGTTTATTTTTTGGCCAGCTGCAAAATCTGTAAAATCTACTTTATCTAATTTATTGCAAGCAGAAAAACAAGCTAAAAAAATGGCGTTTGATGCCGATGAACTGAGTAATTCTAAAGAAAAATCTATTAAAGAATTGCGTGCTTTAAGTCGTGCCATGGATGATACACTTTTGTTTGCGCGTATATTGCCAAGTGGCAGTGTAGTGCATATGGGCAATAAATTTTCACGCTTATTTAAGGTTCCGAAATTTAACGAATCTGGGATGTTTTGGAATATCTTATCGAGAGTTGAAAGCGAGCAATTAGCTCTAGAAAGTCTTATTTCAAAATTCAAAAAAACGGGGTGGCAAGGTGAGGTAAAAGCTACCACAAAGGATAATAAAGATATTTGGTTAGAAATGGCAATTATACCATATAGCCCTACAGAAGAAAAGTCTGAATTGTTAATAATCGCATCTGAAATTACAGAACGAAAAACGGGTCAACTAGAAATTCATAGATTGACTGCGCAAAGTTTTGAGGAGAAGATGAATCAGCAAAAAATCATCTCAAGTAAAATTATAGAAAATCAGGAAAAAGAACAAAGTCGTATAGCAAAGGATGTACATGATGGTATTGGGCAGATGCTTACAGGTTTAAAGTATAATTTAGAAAGTATTGATACTAAAGATTTAAAAAAAACTAATGCTAAAATTGAGCATCTTAAAGCATTGACAACTGATATTATTAAGGGTGTAAGGACAGCCACTTTTAATCTAACTCCACCTGAGTTAGCAGACCATGGTATAGTGCCAGCAATTACAAAGCTTACGCAAGAATTAGCAAGACTAACAGGTAATAAAATTATCTTTTTTAATAAAACTAATTTTAATCTTCGTTTGGATTCACTTACTGAAATTAATATTTATAGAATTACGCAAGAAGCTATAAATAATGCGATTAAATATGCAGATTCTACACATATTTTGGTGTCTTTATCGCATAGCGAAAACATACTAAGTATTGTGATTGATGATAACGGTAAAGGTTTTGATCCTGAAAAAATAAAAAACGTTAAGAATGCTGATGGCGGTATGGGAATGACTTTTATGCGCGAGCGCATAAAATACATTGAAGGTCGCTTATTCTTGAATTCTGAAATTGGACGGGGTACTCGTGTTACTTTAAATATTCCTTTGAGTTAATATAAAACATTATGAAAAGAAAATTGATAAGTTCAGGTTCCACTTTTGAAGAAAGTATAGGCTATTCAAGAGCTGTTGTTCAAGGTGATTGGGTATTTGTTTCTGGTAAAACTGGATATAATTATGATGACATGATAATTAGTGGTGATATTGTTGAACAAACTTAACAGTGTTTAATTAATATAAAAGACAAGCTAGAAAAGGCCGAAGCGAGTTTGTCAGATGTTGTTCGCGTAACCTATATTCTAAAGGATGCTAAAGAATTTGAAAAATGTTGGCCTATATTAAAAAAACACTTTGAGACTGTAAAACCGGCTGCTACCCTGATTTCAGCTGGACTTGCCGATGGTAAAATGAAGATTGAAATTCAAGTTACAGCATTAAAGAATTGAAATACGTAGTATTACTTAATTTTGTTACTTTTGTACTTATAACTTAAGATTTTCAATATGATTAAAGTAGTGCTTGCAGATGACCATGTTTTAGTAAGAGATGGAATTAAGGCCCTTTTGGAGGACCAAAAAGGTATTACTGTAATTGATGAAGCGTCTAATGGTATAGAAGCTCTTGAGGTTATAAATCAAAATAAACCAGATATACTTATTGTTGATATCCGTATGCCAGAAATGAATGGCATTGAAGTGGTTAGAGAAATGAGTAAATCTTTTAAAGATGTAAAAACATTAGTGCTTTCAATGCATGATTCTGAAGAATACGTAGTGCAAGCGATTCAAGCGGGAGCTGATGGTTACTTATTAAAAGGAGCTAGTAAAGAAGAATTTTTAAAAGCATTGAATAAAGTCGCTTCTGGAGGAAAGTATTTTACGGGTGATGTGTCTGCAATTATTATGAAAAATTTTGTAAACGGCACAACTACCTCTGTAACTCCAAAACAAGCCCCTGTTGAAACTCCATTTAAATTAACAAAACGCGAAAAACAAATACTCAGTTTGGTTTTACAATTAAAAAATAACAAAGACATTGCTGAAGAATTAGAAATCAGTAAACGTACTGCCGAAGTACATCGTTTTAATTTGATGAAAAAACTGGATGTTAAAAACCTTTTGGAACTGAGTAACAAAGCTAAGGAATTTGGATTGGTTTAGGTTTAATTATTTCTAAGTTAATAATCTTAATACTAAAACATTGCTTTAATTTATATTTCGCATTAGAAATACTCGCATTTAATTCTTTAAGTTCTCCTAATTCTCATTCTCCATTTTACCAAATCCTCAATATCCATATATCATATTTATCAACCTTATATAAATTATTGAATTATGTCATTATAAATACTTAAATTAAGTAATAATACTTAGTTTTGTGTAAATTAATTACGTAATTGTACATGGTAATCATTTTTATGTACTTTTTTTGAATGGTTTTTAGAAACACTTCAACCAATTAAAGTAAAAAGTTAAATTATAGAAGATATTTTTATCAATTTTAAAATTTATAGTCCAATTTTTAGGGTATTCAGAATAATAAAAGTGGCTCTTGTTTAGTAATTATATATTGTATTATTTAGTATAAAATGTTGGTCTAAATGTTAAAAAACGAAGTAAAAACAACGTGTTCATATTGTGGTGTAGGTTGTGGTATTATTGTTAAAAAAGATGCCAACAATACTGTTTTTGTTGAAGGTGATAAAGACCATCCAGTTAACAAAGGTATGCTATGTTCTAAGGGCATGAACTTGCACTATGTTGCCAATGATATTTCTGATAGAATTCTGTACCCTGAAATGCGTTGGAGCCGATCACATCCTAGAGCGCGTGTAAGTTGGGACGATGCTTTAGATAGAGCGGCAGGTGTTTTTAAATCAATTATAAAAAAACATGGGCCAGATAGCGTAGCATTTTATGTATCAGGCCAGAGTTTAACTGAGGAATATTACATTGCAAATAAACTAACTAAAGGATTTATTGGTACTAATAATATTGATACTAATTCACGATTATGCATGAGTTCTGCAGTTGTGGGTTATAAGAAAACCTTTGGAGAAGATAGTGTTCCTATTTCATATGATGATATCGAGTTAGCAGATACCTTTTTAATTACAGGAGCAAATCCAGCGTGGTGCCATCCTATTTTATTTAGACGTATAGAAAAGCGTAAAGAGGAAAATCCAGATGTTCAAGTCATAGTGATTGACCCAAGAAAAACGGATTCTGCGAATTTTGCAGATATACATTTACAATTACTACCAGGAACAGATGTTGTTCTTTATAATGCCATTGGAAGATGCCTTTATAAAAGAGGATTGATTGACGAAGACTTCATAAATAATCATACGGAAGGTTTTGAAGACTATAAAGACTTAATTTTTAAAACGTCTTTAAAACAAGCATCAAAACTATGTGGTGTACCCGAAAGAGATATTCAAAAAGCAGCTGATACAATAGGGCTTTCAAAAGGTTTTATAAGTATGTGGGCTATGGGTCTTAATCAAAGTGTGGTAGGTACCGATAAAAATGTGTCGCTTTTAAATTTATCGTTAATTACCGGTCAGGTTGGAAAACCTGGCGCAGGTCCTTTTTCTTTAACGGGGCAACCCAATGCTATGGGTGGACGCGAAGTAGGAGGTATGGCTAATTTATTGGCAGTTCATAAAGATTTAGGTAACGAAGAACATAGAAGAGAGGTAGCGCAATTTTGGGGTGTAGATAAAATTTCGCCTAAACCAGGTTTAACGGCTACCGAAATGTTTGATGCCCTAGAAAGCGGAAAATTGAAAGCAGTTTGGATAGCTTGTACCAATCCATTGGTGAGTTTGCCTAACTTAAATCGCGTAGAAAAAGCCATGAAAAACGCTAAGTTTGTTGTGGTTCAAGAGATTTCGCATAAGTCTGATACAGTCGCTTTTGCTGATCTGGTATTACCAGCAGCAGGGTGGTTAGAAAAGGAAGGTACCATGACGAACTCGGAACGTCGTATTTCATATTTACCAAAAGAAATTGAGCCACCAGGAGAGGCAAGACCAGATGTAGAGATATTCTGTGATTTTGCTCAACGTATGGGGTTCAGGGGGTTTAATTTTAATTCTTCGGAAGAAATCTATGATGAATATGTTTCTATGACTAAGGGTACAAACATTGACGTGTCCTTTTTAAATTACGACAGATTAAAAAATGAAGGCACGTTCCAATGGCCAGTACCAGAACACAGACATCCTGGAACACCAAGGCTTTTTGAAGATAAAAAGTTTTATACACCTTCTCAAAAAGCACAATTTAATTTACCAAGTACTATTGAAAACACCTCGGTTAAACCGAATGAAGATTTCCCTCTTATTTTAACTACAGGGCGTGTTCGAGACCAATGGCATACCATGACAAAAACAGGAAAGGTGTCCAGATTAAAAACTCATTATCCAACACCTGTTTTAGAAATCCACCCTGTTGATGCTTTTTTGAACAAGGTTAAAGACAACGATATCACCGAAATTAATAGTGAAAACGGTGTGGTTAGAGTTCGTGCTAAAATTACTGATACTATAAAAAAAGGGGTTGTGTTTTTGCCAATGCATTGGGGTAAACAATTACAGAGTGATTTGAATAGAGCCAATAATTTAACCAATACACTTGTTGACCCAATTTCAAAAGAACCCGATTTGAAATTTACACGAGTTTCAGTTTTAAAATATAAAAAACCAGTTGAAAAGATTATTATAGCTGGTGCTGGTGCTGCCTCGTTCAGATTTGTTCAGAATTATCGTGAACATAATGAAGTAGACGAAATCCATGTGTTTTCAAAAGAGCCAAACTTATTCTATAATAGGGTATTGTTGCCTGAGTACGTAACGGAAGAATTAACTTGGGAACAACTTCTTAAAATTAAAGAAAAAGAGCTGAATAAGCTCAATGTTACTGTTCATCCAGAAACATACATTTCAAAAATAGATAAGAAAAATAAAGTTGTTACGGATAGTCATAACGAGAAACATACGTTTGCTAAATTGATTTTAGCCACAGGAAGTCGTGCTTTTATTCCTAGAGATGTTCAAATAGATTTGCCTGGACGATTTACCATGCGTAATAAAAGTGATGCCGATAGTTTTAAAAGGTATCTTGATGCTACAGGTCTGCCGCCAGAGGAGCAACATATAGCTATTGTTGGGGGCGGATTACTCGGTTTGGAGTTGGCAGCCGCTATGAAGCACAAAAATGCTAAAATCACTATCATTCAACGAGCCTCTAGATTAATGGAACGTCAGTTAGACAAGGTATCAAGTAAATTGTTGGCTTTAGATGTCCAAGAACGGGGAATTCAAATTTATTTTGATAATGAAGTAAGTACAGTGTTTGATGATGATGATACAGGTGAAATAAATATCACTTTAAAAAGTGGAAAAATGATTACAGCTAATGCCATCGTTTATGCCATTGGCACTATGCCAAATATTGAAATCGCGAGAGAAAACGGTATTTCGTGTAGTCGAGGTGTTAAGGTAAATCAACATTTACAATCCTCTCATCCAGATATTTTTGCCATTGGTGAAATAGCAGAATATAACAATCAGTTATTCGGAATTACGTCTGCTGCAGAAGAGCAAGCGACTATTTTAGCAAATTTTATTGCTGGCGATATTAGTTGTGCATATAATGGTTCAGTGTTAATGAATATATTAAAATTCAATGACTTAAGCCTTTGTAGCATTGGTGATATCAATGTCCCTGAGGATGACGATAGTTATGAGGAAATTATTTTTACTGACATAAAAAAACGGTATTACAAAAAGTGTATTGTAAAAGATGATTTATTAGTAGGAGCAGTTTTAATGGGTGATAAAAATGAATTTGCCGAATTTAAAACGATGATTGAAAGTAAAATTGAAATGGCTGATAAGCGTGATACTTTACTTCGAGGATCATCGAATGATGTTCCTGTATTAGGAAAATTGGTATGTTCATGCAGTCAAGTTGGAGAAGGCAATATTCAAGAGGCCATTGCACAAGGATGTACTGATTTTACTAAACTTTGTAATAAAACAGGAGCAGGTTTGGGCTGTGGAAGTTGTAAAACTGAAGTTAGAGAAATACTTTATAATTCTAAAGTTTTAGCGTAATGATAGAGCCATATAGATTAATGATTAACGGTGGTGTTTTATCACCAGGAGAATTAAAATACATTTGTGAAGCTGCAGAGTATTTGGGGTTGGATGCCATATCTTTTGGCTCTCGTCAAGATATTATTTTTCCTGAAGAAATTGATGAAACTAAGTTTAGTCAGTTTGATAAAATCCAATTTGTAAAACCAAAACAAGATGGGATTGAAAACATAGCGTCTTCTTATGTTTCTGCAGATATATTACCGAGTACTTCATGGCTTACTAGCGATCGTTATTTATATGTTTTAGAGCAGTTTAAGCATAATCCTAAGTTGCGTATAAATGTTATAGATCCCAAACAGCGCTTGGTTCCATTATTTACAGGAAATGTTAATTTTATCGCGTCAAAGCATGAAGATTATTGGTATTTATATCTTAGACTTCCAGGTTGGAAAAAAACAAAAATGTATCCGGCACTCATCTATAGTTGGGACATGGATAAGGTTGAGTTGGCTATAGAAAACATTTTAATTGAAGAACCAGAAACAATCGAAATGGTTTTTGATTTAGTAAATGATGCCATAGAAACAAATAACAGAACGGTAGACAAATCTTTGGATGTTCCTTTTTATCCGTTTCCGTATTACGAGGGTATGAACAGAATTGGTACAGATAGATATTGGCTAGGTTTATATTGGAGAAATAATAGATACGATATCCCATTTTTAAAGGCTATGTGCGATTTGTGCTCAGAAAATAAAATTGGTAAAATTTCAATCACACCGTGGAAATCTTTTATTGTAAAAGGAATTCCATTGCATTCAAAATTAACTTGGGAAAAATTCTTAGGTAAATATGGTATTAATGTACGCCATTCTATGTTGGAAATGAATTGGCATTTACCTGTAAACGATAAGGACGCTTTGAGCCTAAAAAAATATTTGGTCACTAATTTTGACCAGAATGATATTAGTACCTACGGATTAACCTTTGGTATTACCAATCATAATAGCGATACTTACAATTTCACATCCATTGTCATAGAAAAGAATAAAATTCCAGAAGCACTTGGTAACTTTAAAATAAGAGATACTTATAATTTGCTTTATGCTAAAAACTTCGATCCAAATACACGCCAATATATTATGCATGTACAAGATGTAGATATGGTTGAATTGCCCGGTCTATTAATGGAATTAAGCCAATTATATTTTGAAGAATTAGGTACGGAGCGAGAAGACGAAAAAGTTGAAATCACTACAAAAAAATTGACAACAGAAGAAGTGTATCAATGTTCAGATTGCTTAACTATCTACAATGAAATATATGGTGATATCACCCAAAACATAGAATCAAATACATCTTTTGAAAGCCTTTCTGAGACTTACGAATGTTCGCTTTGTGAGGCACCTAAAAGTAGTTTTGAAAAGAAAGTTTTATTAAAATTATGATTTTTCATATTTATTTCAAAATAGTTAATTGTTTTAACTTTAAGATGTAAAATTTGACAACAGAAAATAAAAATATAGATACTGAAATAGAGAGCAAGTTTACTGCTAATCCAACTTCTTGTGGCATATGCGAGAATAAAAACTGTCTGATTAATAGAAACTTAAGTAATTTTAAAGATTCACAGTTCATTAATAATAAAAATAATATTAAATGTAAAAAAGGGCAGCAATTTATAATTGAAGGAGCACCCGTTAATGGCCTGTTTTTTATTTTGAAAGGAACAGTTAAAGTCTTTAGAACAGGTATTAATGGACGTGAACAAATTGTTCGATTTGCAAAGGAAGGTGAAATTATTGGGCATCGTGGTTTTGGTACTGAGGAGTATTACTCTATTGGAGCAATTGCGTTACAAGATTCTGTTTTATGCTATTTTTCCAAAGAGAACTTGCAGGAAACGCTATTCGAGAATCCAAAGTTTACATATGATATGATGTTGTTTTATGCCAATGAGTTAAACGGAAGTGAGAATAAAGTTAAATCGATTTCTCAAATGACTGTTCGAGAGCGTGTGGTAGACTCCTTATTATATATTCACAGAAAGTTTGGTGTTTTAAATAGTTACATTAATTTGCCTTTAAGTAGAAAAGAGTATGCTGATTATGCAGGTACTACAGAAGAGCAAGTTATTAGGATCTTTTCAAGTTTAAAGAAAGAAGGATTAATTTCTGTAAGAGGAAAAAAAATATGTATTACTGATGTTCAATTACTCAAAAATGAAATCAGTGAACATAATTACTTTTTAGACGCCTAATTACATTCCATAATATTTTTTCAAACCATTTTCAGATTACATATACTTAATTTTAATCTAAGTATATATGTAAAGCTCTGTATATAAATACTATACTTATGAAACCTGTGTTTTTGCAGGTTTTATTATGTTTAAAAAGAGGTTTGTATATGGTGATAATCATGAAATAGATTGTATTCTACTTATATATTTGCCATGAATAAGTATTAATACTTAGTTTAATTTAAAATCATTAAAAAAATGAAATCTCTACTAAAAAGAACAACTTGGATTTTACCAGTAGCAGTGTTACTATTCGCTTGCGGAGGTAAAGAGAAAAAAAATACGTTAGCTGAAAACGTAACTACAGAAACATCAAAAACAAAAACTTTAGATATTGAAAAACCACAATTAACTTTTGGTTTTATCAAATTAACAGATATGGCACCTTTGGCCATTGCAAAGGAAAAAGGATTCTTTGAAGATGAAGGATTATTTGTTTCCGTTGAAGCACAATCAAATTGGAAAAACGTATTGGATCGTGTTATTGATGGTCAGTTAGATGGCTCGCATATGTTAGCTGGTCAACCAATTGCTGCGGGAGCTGGTTTTGGTCGTCAAGCGGAATTAGTAACACCATTTTCTATGGATTTAAATGGTAATGGGATTACAGTATCTAATGATGTTTGGTCTAAAATGAAACCAAATGTGCCTAAAGATGCAGACGGAAAGCCTGTTCATCCTATTAAAGCAGAAGCTTTAAAGCCAGTGATTACAGAATATAAAAACTCTGGAAAGGCTTTTAAAATGGGAATGGTATTCCCAGTTTCTACACATAATTATGAAATTAGATATTGGTTAGCAGCAGCTGGAATTCACCCAGGAATGTATACTGCAGATAATGTTCAAGGGCAAATTGATGCTGAAGTTTTACTATCAGTAACACCTCCGCCACAAATGCCAGCAACTCTTGAAGCAGGAACAATTTTCGGATACTGTGTTGGAGAACCTTGGAATCAGCAAGCTGTTTTTAAAGGTATTGGTGTCCCAGTGGTAACAAATTATGATATCTGGAAAAACAACCCGGAAAAAGTGTTTGTAATGACAAAGAAATTTGTTGAAGAATATCCAAATACGGCCGTGGCCATTACTAAAGCTTTAATTAGAGCTGGTAAATGGTTAGACGAGCCAGGGAATAGACCTGAAGCTGTAAAAATATTATCAATGTCTCAATATGTTGGAGCACCAGAGGCGGTATTAGCAAACTCTATGACTGGTACTTTTGAATTTGAAAAAGGAGATAAGCGTGATATGCCTGATTTTAACGTATTCTACAAGTACAATGCAACATATCCTTTTTTCTCTGATGGTATTTGGTTCTTAACTCAAATGAGAAGATGGGGACAAATTCCTGATGCTAAGCCAGCAGATTGGTATGCCAACACCATTAAAGATATTTACAGACCTGATATCTGGACTAAAGCAGCTAAACTTTTAGTAGAAGAAGGAAATATTCCAGAAGGTGATATTCCGACAACCGATGGTTTCAAACCAGCAACTGCTGATTTTATAGATGGTACATCTTACGATGCTAAAGATCCAATTTCATACATAAATAGTTTTAAAATTGGTAACAAGGATAAAGCTATACAATAATTAGTAAAGTAAATTAATAAAGGAGCGATGAAGCAAAGTATAACATTAGGAAAAGTAACCAAATTTATGGGGTTAGGTGTTTTAAGCGCATTAAAAGACTTATTTACTGGGAAGCTAGAAAAGAAAGATTTTAAAACCTTTCTGCGTAAAGGAGTTGTACCGCTTGCTTCCATATTATTATTTATTGGACTGTGGCATATGGGTTCAACGTCTTTGTACAACATAGAAGCAGAATTTAAAATAGAAAAAGCGCTTAACGATCAAGGGCCAGAAGCTGCCGATGCACTGCGTACATGTATGGCATCGGGAGATTCTAGTTGTCAACCAAATACATTGCCATCACCCAGTCAGGTTTGGGAGTCTTACAAATCTTTATTAAGAGATCATAACATTATTAGCGCAGATAAAGCGGCATTTATAGAAAAAACAGCTGATTTGAATGAAAAGCGAATTGCTGATGGTAAAGATGCTATTACGTATACAGGAAGACCATCATTTGTTGATCAAATATTTAGAAGTTTACAAACAGTATTTGCTGGTTTTTTATTGGCCTTGTTTATTGCTGTACCGTTAGGCATATTTATTGGATTGAGTCCTACTATAAAAAGTGCGTTTAACTGGTTTATTCAGATTTTTAAACCTGTATCTCCTGTGGTTTGGTATTTATTGGTTTTTATGATTGTGAAAACTTTACTTATAGATTCTAATGAAGATAGCTCTTTTACTATTTCGTTTATAAGTGTGGGTTTATGTTCTATGTGGGCGACTTTGGTAAATACGGCAATGGGTGTATCAAGTGTGGATAAGGATTTTATTAATGTAGCCAAAGTGTTAAAGCTTGGAAATTTTCAGAAAATATTTAAAGTAGTGTTACCATCATCTTTACCATTAATATTTACAGGGTTAAAAATCACTTTGTCTGTGGCGTGGATGGTGTTAATCGCTATTGAATTATTAGCACAGAGCCCAGGTTTAGGCTTGTTTGTTTGGGAAGAGTTCCAAAATGGAGCAAACGACTCGAATGCAAAGATAATTGTTGCCATGTTTGTGATTGGTATTATAGGTTTTTTATTAGACCGATTGATGCTAACGATACAAAACTGGGTGTCTTTTGATAAAACAGACGCGATTTAATAGATGTTGAATGGTTTAAATGTTTAATCGTGTAATCGAATAAACGAATCGCCAAAGCAATGATTAAACAAAGAAGAAATGGCATACTTAGAATTAAATAATATTTATAAGACTTACGGACAAGGTGAAAATACAACCGATGTACTTTCGAATATTAATTTGTCGATTGAGGAAGGTGAATTTGTTGCGATTGTTGGGTTTACGGGTAGTGGAAAAACGACTTTGGTAAACTTGATTAACGGTTTGATAGAGCCAACAAAAGGAGAAGTTTTGTTTAAAGGTTTACCAGTGCAAGGAACGAGTCATGAGCGCGGGGTGATTTTTCAGAATTACTCATTGTTACCTTGGTTAACGGTCGGACAGAATGTGTATATGGCGGTCAAGGAAGCGTTTCCTAAAAAAAGCAAAAAAGAGTTGAATACTATTGTTGCTGATTATGTTGATATGGTGAGTTTAACACCGGCAATTAACAAACGACCTAAAGAATTGTCAGGAGGTATGCGTCAACGTGTCGCCGTTGCTAGGGCATTGTCTATGAAGCCAGAGATGATTATTATGGACGAACCACTTGGTGCATTGGATGCATTGACTAGAGGGAATCTTCAAGATGAAATATTAAATATTTGGGGAAAAGATAAGCGTACCGCATTATTGATTACCAATGATGTGGATGAAGGTATTTATATGGCAGATCGTATTATTCCTTTACGTCCAGGGCCAAATGCAACTTTAGGGCCTGAGTTTAAAATTGATATTGAACGCCCTCGTGATAAGACTGAGATGAATGATAATGCAAATTTTAAGGAAACTAGAAATGCCATTATTGAATATTTAATGGACATTGGAGATGAAAGAAAGTCTGAAGCTAAAGCGGAATTTGTACTTCCAGATTTGAGTCCAAAGGATTTTGTTAATCAATTTAAATAAGTAAACGAGATGAGTACCATACTTGATCATACAAAAACAAATAGTTTTATTGATAACGGACTTTTTCCTTCAAATGAGGTGATGCTGGATTTAAAAAAACTAAAGAAAGTATATCCAACTCCAAAAGGGGATTATGTGGTTTTGGAGGATTTGAATCTTCAAATTAGAAAAGAAGAATTTGTTACTATTATTGGACATTCTGGTTGTGGTAAAACGACAATGCTTTCAATGATTGCAGGATTAAACCCGATTTCTGGAGGTAATATCTCAGTTTTAGGAAAGCATATAAAAGGTCCAGGACCAGATAGAGGCGTAATTTTTCAATCCCCTAGTTTAATGCCTTGGATGACATCGCTTCAGAATGTATTGTTAGGTGTGAATAAAGTTTTCCCGCATGCGACAAGAGCACAACGAAATGATATTGCGAAATACTATTTGCAGAAAGTAGGATTGGAAGATGCTTTTAATAAAAAAGCTTCGGAACTATCTCAGGGCATGCAACAACGTGTTGGTATTGCTAGAGCTTTCGCTATAAAGCCCAAAGTATTATTGCTTGATGAACCTTTTGGGATGTTAGATTCTTTAACGCGCGGCGAACTTCAAGATATTTTAATAGAAATATGGAATAAAGAAAAAATTACAGCAGTGATGATTACCCACGATGTAGATGAAGCTATTTTTTTAGCAGATAGAGTCGTCATGATGACTAGTGGACCAAAAGCCAAAATTGGTGATATTTTAGACATTGATTTTGAAAGACCGAGAACTAGGAAATCGGTTTTAGAACATGATGATTATTACAAATACAGAAAGCATTTAATCGATTTCTTAGAGCATTAATTAGAGAAGAATAAACAACAAACCTTATAAGATGATTTAGAGGTTATGAAAGCTAAGAATTTTCATAATGATAGGAGACCTACACCCATATTTTAACAAAACATTGAATCAAGAATAATTAAGATTAAAACAAAAACTCAGAAACAATTAAAATTTAAAAACAAGGAAACATGAAAAAACAATATGTAATTTTTGGACTATTGCTAGGGTGCTTACAATTTGCACAAGCGCAATTTACATTAGATGGTGAATTTAGACCACGAACAGAATACCGTAACGGGTTTGGAAGTTTAATAGCTGATAATGCTGATGCTGGTTTTGGTATTTCTACAAGAGCACGCCTAAATGCTGGCTATAAAACTGAAGCTTATAAATTTTATTTAAGCATGCAAGATGTTATGGTTTGGGGAGAAAACAGACAAATTTTGCCTTATGATCAAAATAATTCTTTTGCTATATTTCAAGCTTGGGCTGAAATTGATTTTGGTTCTGGTTGGTCAACTAAATTAGGACGTCAGGTGTTATCGTATGATGATCAACGTATTCTTGGAGGTTTAGATTGGGCACAACAAGGGCGTAATCATGATGCAGCATTAATAAAATACAAAAAAGATAAATTTATTTTGGATGTTGCGTTAGCCTTTAATCAAGATTATTCTAACCCGACTGGTTTTGTAAGTGCAGGAACAGCTTATAATACAACAGGTTTCTTTTCATATAAAACGATGCAATATGCTTATTTAAAACAATCTTGGGAGAGTTTTTCAGGTAGTTTGTTATTAATGAACAATGGTTTTCAAGAATTTGATACCAATAGCGATGCAGATGGCGTAAGTAATTTGCAAACATTAGGCACCCACTTAAATTATAAAAAAGGGAGTTTCGGAGCGGCGTTTAATGGTTTTATTCAAACAGGAAAACGTCAAGGCGAAGTTGATGTTAAAGGTGCACATTTATTAGGATTGGATTTTACGTTTAAAGCATCTCCAAAAGTAAGTTTAGGTGCAGGTATCGAAATTATAAGCGGAAATGATGGTGACGCAGGAGAAACTGGAGCGTTCTTTCCGCTTTATGGTACTAACCACAAGTTTAATGGATTTATGGATTATTTTTATGTAGGTAATCATGCAAACTCTATTGGTTTAGTTGATATTCACGTAAGTGCTAACTTTAAATTAAGTGAAGCATCTAGCCTTATGGTTAAAGCCTTAAATTTTAGTGGAGAACAAGATTTACCAAGTGGTGAAAATGCTTTAGGAACAGAGATAGACATCGTATTTAAAAGGAAGTTTAAAGGTTACGCTTTAGTAGCAGGCTATTCCCAAATGTTTGCTAGCGATGGGATGTATGAGCTTAAAGGAATTACTGAAGATGCTGCTGCAAGTGGACAAAACTGGGCATGGGCGATGTTAGTTATTAAGCCTAAATTCATCAACTAAATACATTTAAGAATTTCATAAGTGAATTGGAAATAATTTACATCATGTTTTAGTGTTAATTAGTTTGATATTTCAAGTCATATTGAATCCCGCTTTAGCGGGATTCTTTTTTATTCAGTAAGCGCGTTTAACAAAAAAGACTCTACATATTATGTAAAGCCTTCATTCTATTTCCCAGAAAAGAATCAATTTGACCTCTTCAAGTCAAAATGCAACTTTATTTGTTTTTAATATTTTCTTTGAATTTGTTTTAGTTTAGTGCTGCCTTTGCTGCATCAACAATTTTTTTAGAGTTTCCAACAAAAATTTGATTATCAACTATTACAACTGGCCTGCTTAAAAATGTGTAATGGTCTAGAATATAGTGTTTATAATCACGTTCGGTTAAGTCTTGGTTTTTTAAATCCATTTCTTTATATAGTTTTGAACGTTTACTAAAGAGGGCTTCATAACTTCCTGCTAAAGCTTGCATTTCTTCAACTTGTTTAACTGTTATGGCTTCAGATTTAATGTCTTGTAAAATAAACTCAGAAGATAAATTCAACTCTTTTAAAATTCTAATGCAGGTACTACAGGTTTTTAAATAATATACTTTTTTCATGTTATGGATTATTTCTAAAAACAAATTAAAACTATATTTATCAAAAAATTAAATAATATGGATTTTACATTTCAAGTTTTAAGAAATACTCGCGAGATTTTCAAAAAAATAATCGAACAGAACGCTTTAGAGGACTTGAATAAAATACCTAATGGTTTTAATAATAACATCATTTGGAATATTGGGCATGTTATTGTTTCCGAGCAGTTATTGGCCTATAAATTGTCTGGGTTAGAATCCATGCTGTCAGACGATATGATTAATAAATTTAGAAAAGATACTAAGCCAGAAGGCAATGTAACTCAAGAAGCAGTAAACGAAATAAAAGAATTATTGTTTTCAACCCTTAAAAAAACAGAGTCAGATTATACAAATGGTGCTTTTAAAAATTATAATACCTATACTGTTTCTACAACAGGAAATACGTTAAACAATATTGATGAAGCTTTGCAGTTTGTAGCGATTCATGAAGGTTTACACTACGGCTATGTTTTAGCGCTTTTAAAAGCTATTAAAAACTAAATAAGGTTCAGCATCCCCAAAAGGAATAGCTAACTCTAGTATGCCACTAGAGTAGGGCGCAATTTCATAAGTATTATAAAGTAAAACAATACCTTCTTCACTATATCCAATATTTGTGGGTAACTCAAATTGTTTATAATCTATAAGTAAATTTTTGTTTTTTGTAGCGTCTATAAAAAAAGGATGGGCTACTGTTTTAAAAGCTTCAGCATCATTGAAAATTTGATTGTTTTGAATACGTTGTCCTGTTTTAGAATCAAAATTTAAAAAAGAAATATTCAAAATACCATGTGCTCCACCAGTATTGGTATATGAGGTCATTGCGATACTTATTATTTCTGGAGATTGATACATCACTTCCCCGTCTATTTGAGCTTCCCATAGTTGTGCTGTTTCTGGAAAGTCAGATTTAAACCCATTGTATTCATTATTAAAAGACGTGATACTCTCTTCTAAACTAGATGAGGTGATTTCATCTGGGTTGCCAATATGCAATGCCGAAATAATTGCTTTTTGTATTTCAGAATTTATTTGATTTGATACCGTTTTATCTCCATGTGCTTCAGGAATGTTTACGTCAACAATAGTATTGTTATCTGCTGTGATGTTGATATCTGAAAAACCAATTTTCTGTTCTTTGTTGCAATTGAAAAGAACTAAAAAACAACAAATCGATACAAGATGTTTATAAAGGCGCATATATTAAATTTAAACCCAGTTTAAAGATAATTATTGCATTTGGATTGAGAAAGAATTCCTGGATATAAATGATCGAGGTTTTGGTTGAAATTGTCATTCTCATAAAATCGGAAATCTTAGTAAAGATATTTTGTTATAAGATATCCATGACTAAAATTGTATTCAAAAAAAATGATTCTATGTATATTACACTCGCCTGCCAGCAGACAGGTGCGTCATTTTAAAAACAATAAATAAACGGTATGAAATTCAATACTAAAGTCATTCACGGAGGTCAAGAACACGACAAAGCTTATGGCGCTGTTATGCCTCCAATTTATCAAACAACAACCTACGCTCAAACCACGCCGGGAAGACACAAAGGGTATGAATATTCAAGAACACATAATCCTACTCGAAATGCTTTGGAAAATGCGTTTGCAAGTATTGAAAACGGAAAATATGGTCTGGCATTTGGTTCTGGTCTTGCAGCTATTGATGCCGTAATTAAATTATTAAAACCTGGTGATGAAGTTGTTTCTACAAATGATTTATACGGAGGCTCTTTTAGGTTATTTACCAAGATTTATCAGGATTTTGGAATAAAATTTCATTTTATTGGCATGCAAAATGCGTCCAATATTGAAGCTTATGTAAACAAGAATACAAAGCTTATTTGGGTTGAAACACCAACAAACCCAATGATGAATATTATTGATATTAAGGCTGTATCATCTATTGCAAAAAACAATAATATTTTATTAGCTGTGGATAATACGTTTGCAACCCCATATTTGCAACAACCATTAAATTTAGGAGCTGATATTGTAATGCATTCGGCTACTAAATATCTTGGCGGACATAGTGATGTGGTAATGGGCGCTCTTACAGTTAATGATAAAGATTTGGCTGATAAATTGTACTTTATTCAAAACGCAAGCGGCGCTATTTGTGGTCCTCAAGACAGTTTTTTAGTTTTAAGAGGTATAAAAACATTACATGTTAGAATGCAACGCCACTGCGAAAATGGTACAGCTGTTGCTGAATTTTTAGCGAATCATCCAAAAATTGAAAACGTGTATTGGCCTGGGTTTAAAAGTCATCCTAATCATGAGATAGCCAAAAGTCAGATGAGCGATTTTGGGGGAATGATATCTTTTACAACAAAAGGAAATAATTACGAGGACGCTATTAAGATTGTTGAAAAACTAAACGTATTTACTTTGGCGGAGTCTTTAGGCGGTGTAGAATCTCTTGCAGGACATCCAGCAAGTATGACGCACGGTAGTATACCAAAAGAGGAACGAGAAAAAACGGGTGTTGTAGATTCTTTAATTAGACTTAGTGTGGGTATTGAAGATATAGATGACTTAATTGCTGATTTAGAGCAAGCGCTAAATTAACTTGATTATGTTTTGTGTATTTTGATTTTCTAATTCAGGTAAAAAATGTACCCAATATTTAGCCAGACCAACCAATCATCATTTTTATCATAATTTCTCCAATTATGGTCTAATCCATCTATCGCGTCATTAAAATAATATTGCCATCTTAAATCCAACATTAAGTCTGAAAGTTTAGTTAGTTTATAACGAAATCCAACGCTGGAAACTACTGAAAAAGCACCGCCACCATCTAAATTAATAGGGTACGAATCACTACCAACAGGAAAATTTTCAAACCATAAGGAATAAATATTTGTTCTGTCAAAAACATCACCAATTGCATTAGGATTCGGATTTGTATATGTGGTACTTGCTTTTGGACTAAAAGACGTGTAATGAACCCCAATACTCACAAAAGGAGCAAAACTGTAGGCGAATCCTTGAAAATCACGAATACTTAAAGGGAAAAACTCAAGTTGAGTACCAATATCAAGATTCTCTGCAACACCTTTATGAGCTCTAAGTTTATCTGCATTTGTGGAAATTTTATCAGGAAGCACCCAAAAGCCCAAGTGTTCAAGATTTGTTTTATTATAAGAAATCTCATTTCTTAATTTAAAATGATCATTAAAATAGGTGTCTGTTGTGTAGCAATTACAATCTGCTCTGTATGCGAAATTTAAATAATGAACAAGCCCTATACCAAAACCTGTATTTCCAAAGTTGGTTTTTGATTCGTTACTGCTTCCAAAATCTGAACGAAACTGTACCGGACCAGCAATAACACCTAATTCATGAGAAAAGCCAAGTTGAGCATTTGTTGTTTGAACGATAAGAACCAAGCAAAAAATAGAAACTAAATGGTTCAAGTTAAGCATTAAAGGAATGTTTTGAGGGCAATATTTTGAGCAAATATATAAAAACTAGTAAAACAAACAAATATTAATAAATAGCACCAAAAAAACGTTGAAAAATTTATTGCGAAATTCAAAAATAAACCGATATTTTTTTGAAGATAACGTATATTTGTATCGATAAATTACATATTCAATAAATAACGATGTAATAATTGTATATATGAAAGATAATATTGAAGCATTTTTAGACCTTGTAAAAGAACGAAATGGTCATGAACCTGAGTTTTTACAAGCTGTAGAGGAAGTTGCAGAAACTGTAATTCCTTACATTGTTCAACATGATATTTATTATGGTAAAAACATTCTGCTAAGAATGGTTGAACCTGAACGATTGATTTCTTTTAGAGTCTCTTGGGTAGATGACAGTGGTGAAATACAAGTGAATAGGGGTTATAGAGTTCAAATGAACTCTGCAATCGGCCCATATAAAGGGGGGTTGCGTTTTCATCCAACCGTAAATGCTAGTATTTTAAAGTTTTTAGCTTTTGAACAGGTCTTTAAAAACTCTTTAACGACTTTGCCAATGGGTGGTGGAAAAGGAGGTAGTGATTTTGATCCTAAGGGTAAATCAGATAATGAAATCATGCGTTTTTGCCATGCTTTTATGAGTGAATTATTTAGATATATAGGCCCAAACACTGACGTCCCTGCTGGAGATATTGGTGTAGGTGGAAGAGAAATAGGATTTTTATTTGGAATGTATAAGAAACTAAGAAATGAATTTACTGGAGTTTTAACTGGTAAAGGACAGTCTTGGGGAGGTTCTTTAATAAGACCAGAAGCTACGGGTTATGGTACAGTATATTTTGCTAAAAGTATGCTTGAAACTAAAGGAGACTCTATAAAAGGAAAAAAAGTAACTGTTTCAGGTTCTGGAAATGTTGCTCAATATGCTGCAGAGAAAATATTAGACTTAGGAGGTAAGGTTTTAACGTTATCAGATTCTTCAGGATATATTTATGATGAAGATGGAATAGACAGAGCTAAATTGGCTTACGTTATGGAACTTAAAAATGAAAAGCGAGGCAGAATAAGTGAATATATAGAAGCGTATCCAAAAGCAAAATTTGTAAAAGGAAAAACACCTTGGGAAGTTAAATGTGATGTAGCTATGCCATGTGCAACACAAAACGAGCTTAATGGTGAGGATGCAAAAATGTTATTAGATAATGGATGTATATGTGTAAGTGAAGGTGCTAATATGCCTTCTACTAAAGAAGCTGTTCATACATTCCAAAAAGCAAGAATATTATATGCTCCTGGAAAAGCATCAAATGCTGGTGGAGTTGCTACTTCTGGATTAGAAATGAGTCAAAACTCATTAAGACTTAAATGGTCAAGAAAAGAAGTTGATAATAAACTTAAAGATATTATGTCTGATATTCATAAATCATGCTTGGAATACGGAAAAGATGAAGACGGTTACATTGATTATGTAAGAGGAGCTAATATTGCTGGATTTGTTAAAGTAGCTGATGCTATGCTAGCACAAGGTATTGTTTAAATAAATTTAAAACACTTCGATATAAAAAGCTTCCTAAACATTAGGGAGCTTTTTTTGTTTAAAATATATTATTTTGAAGTAAAACTCGTTAGTTATAAATATATTTGAATATTCAAAAAACACCTATGCTTAGAAGAGTAATAGTCATTATAATTTTTCTATTTCCATTATTTCAATTTTCTCAAGATTTCTCAGTGCTTTGGAAGGGACATTTTTCGTATAACGAGATTAAAGATGTTACTAAAGGAAATAACGTCATTTATGCCGCTGCAGATAATGCTGTTTTTCGTTTAGATACCCAAACCAATGAAATATCAGAGATAACTACTGTAAATGGGTTGTCTGGAGAGAGTATTTCAACAATTTTTTACAGTGAAGATTACGAGTTATTAGTTATTGCTTATGAAAATGGACTTATTGAAATAGTATTTGATAATGATGCCGAAATTCTCACTGTAGTAGATGTTATTGACAAAGTAACGATATCGCCAACCGATAAGAAAATCAATCATATTAACGCTTATCAGAATCTTATTTATATATCAACAAATTATGGTATTTCAGTTTATGATTTGGAAAGGCTAGAATTTGGAGACACTTATTTTATTGGAAATGGTGGAAGCCAAATTCCTGTAACTCAAACTACAATTTTCGAAGATCATATTTATGCTTCTTCTCTTGGGGGTAATGGCATAAGGAAAGCATCAGTTTCTAGCCCTAATTTAATCGATTTTCAAAATTGGCAATTAGTAAGTTCTGGGAATTGGCAATCTATAGAAGCTAATGAAAATAAACTTTATGCCATAAATAGCAACAGTAAAATATATCAAGTTATAGGGAACTCAGTAAGTGAATTGTTTACATACTCAAGTTTGCCTTTAGATTTAAGATCTGTTAACTCAAATTTGATAGTTTCAACCAGAGATGAAGTTTTTATATATGATTCAAATTTTGCGATTGTTGCTCAAATACCTATTAATTCTGATTTTAATACACAATATACATCAGCCATAATAGATTTAGAAAATATTTATATAGCCACAAAAGATTTTGGGATTCTTAAAATAGCTATAAATAATACATTAGTTTTTGAAGAAATTCATCCTGATGGACCGTTATTTAACACGCCTTTTTCAATAGAATCAGAGCCTAATGGTGTTTGGGTGACTTTTGGTGGCTATAGTTTGTTCTACGTTCCATTTGGTAACAGGGAAGGCTTTAGTCATTTAAATAATGATAGTTGGGTTAATGTGAAATACCTAGAAGCATTTCAAGCAAGAGATATAAATGGCATAGCTATAAATCCGTTTAATACTGATCAAGTTTTTATAAGTTCCTTTAACAATGGATTAATTGAGGTTAATGAAAATGTTCCAACTACGTTATACGATCAAAACAATAGTGGACTAGAATCTTTGATAATTCCAAATAACACAAATTTTATAAGTGTACGAGTGTTAAATCCTCTATTCGATAGCAATGGGCTGCTTTGGACGTTAAGTACACTTATTGATGAGCCTCTGAAATCTTTCAACCCTGCTACAAATCAATGGAGGTCTTATGATTTTACTGATGTTATTATCGATGGTTTTACTGGTGGAAATTTAGGGTATGCTGATATTGTGATTGGTAATAATGAAACAAAGTGGATTGCATCATATAAATATGGGCTTATTGGGTTTAATGAGAACGGGAATAATCCATTAATAAAAAGTATTAGTAATGAAGACGCGAACATGCCGACTGAATTAGCTACAGCCTTAGTATTAGATAACAGAAATCAACTATGGATTGGGACCCTCAGAGGTTTACGAGTATTATATAATACATCCAATTTTTTTACAGAAGAAAACATTAGAGTTGATGAAATTATTATTGAGGAAGATGGAATTGCTAAAGAATTATTATTCGAGCAGTATGTAACGGATATCGAAGTAGATGGATCAAATAATAAATGGATTGGTACTGCAGATTCAGGCTTGTTTTACCTCTCCCCAGATGGGCAAAACACGATATTTCATTTTACTAAAGACAATTCGCCTTTGCCCTCAAATAGTATTAGTGATGTGTCATTAGATAAAATAAACGGTATCGTTTACATAGCAACAAGTAAAGGACTCCTTTCTTTCAACTCGGGTGGTTCAATCCCTATTGAAAATTTAGAAGAAGCATTCGCTTACCCAAATCCAGTAAGGCCTGGGTTTAATATTATAGAGGATAAAGTAAAAATTAAGGATATTTCAGAAAATGTAAATATCAAAATTACTGATATTGAAGGAAATTTAGTTGCCGAAGCGCAATCTAGAATAAATCAAAGATACCAAGGGTATAATTTGGAGATTGATGGAGGGACAGCCTATTGGAATGGTAAAAACCTAGCAAACAATGTAGTGGCATCGGGAGTTTATTTGGTTATGCTTTCAGATTTAGACACGTTTGAAACTAAAGTTTTAAAATTAATGGTGGTTAGATAATGCTTATAACTACAAACGCCATTGTGCTCTCCAAATTAAAATATAAGGATAACGACTTAATTGTAAAGTGTTATACTCAAGAAATAGGTAGTGTTAGTTTCTTAGTAAGAGGTGTTTTGAAAAGTAAAAAAGGGAGCTCCAAAGCGGCTTACTTTCAGGTATTATCTCAACTACAAATAGTCTTTACTCATAAAAACACTAGGTCCTTACAAAGCATTAAAGAAACTAAGTCAAATGGTGTTTATACGAGTTTACATTCTCATGTTTTAAAAGGGTCAATTGTTATGTTTTTATCTGAGGTGTTATCAAATACACTGCAAGAAGAAGAAGAAAACCAAATACTCTATAGTTATTTGGAAAACACGCTTTTATGGCTCGATTCGCAATCTGAATACTCGAATTTTCATTTATTATTTCTTTTAAAACTAACAAAATATTTAGGCTTTTATCCAGACACTACGCATATAGAACTTCCACTTTTTAATCTACAAGAAGGACACTTTGAAATGAAATCAAGTAATAAATATACTGTTTCTGGTGAAAATTTAATACTTCTAAAAAAGCTATTAGGCACAACATTTGATACATTACCAAGTATAAAAATTAATGCAAAGCAGAGGCAGTCATTTTTAAGTATGATTTTGCTTTATTTTGAACTACATTTGGGGAGTTTTAGAACCCCTAAATCTTTACAGGTATTTAATCAAGTTTTTAGCTAAAACCATGAGGTCGCTTTATTTTATTTTATTTTTTATACTGGTCTCTATAGGCTCTCGGGCTCAAAATATAAAAGTTCTTAATAAGATTACTAAAGCCCCTATTTTTGGAGTAGCCGTTTATAATGTAGATAAATCTAAAAGCGTTATAACTAATTTTAGAGGTGAGGCAGATTTGGAAGAATTTTCAGATACTGAAATCATTTATTTTAAGCATTTATCTCATGTTTTAAAGTCCTTAACAAAGCGGGAAATCGTGAAATCAAATAAAGTGTTTTTGGTTTCAAATACACAAGGTTTAGAAGAAATTGTAATTTCTGCATCTAAATTTCAACAAAACAAAAGAGATATTCCACAGAAAATAGTCAGTATAGACGCCAAAAATATTCAGTTTACAAATCCTCAAACTAGTGCAGATTTATTAGAAAATTCTGGACGAGTTTATATTCAAAAAAGCCAGCTAGGTGGCGGAAGCCCAATTATTAGAGGGTTCTCAACAAATAGATTGCTAATTACTGTTGATGGTGTAAGAATGAATAATGCTATTTTTAGAGGTGGAAATCTTCAAAATGTCATTTCAATCGATCCTTTTTCAATTCAAAATACCGAAGTTACTTTAGGCTCAGGCTCAGTAATATATGGTAGTGATGCTATTGGGGGCGTTATGAGTTTTTATACTAAAAAACCAAAATTATCCTATACCGATTCTTTAATGTTTAGTGGGAATACAGTGGTAAGATATGCTTCAGCTAGTAATGAAAGAACGGGGCATTTTGATTTTAATTTAGGGTATAAAAAATGGGCTTTTATATCGAGTGGGACGTATACTAATTTTGATGATTTACGGATGGGAAACCATGGTCCTGATGACTACTTAAGACCTGAATTCGCTTTAGCCACTGCCAATGGTGATGTGATTATACAAAATAGCGATCCATTAGTTCAAAAATTTTCTGGTTATAATCAGGTGAATTTAATGCAGAAAGCGCATTACGAACCTTATGAAGACTTAAGTTTTGATTTAGGCCTGCATTATACAACAACATCGGATATACCAAGATATGACCGTTTAAATCGTTACAGGAATGGTCTGTTGCGTTCTGCCGAATGGAATTATGGCCCACAACAGTGGTTCATGTCTAATTTACAAGTTACAAAGCTGAGTAGTAAATCAAATTTGTACAATAAAATAAAAGCCACTATCGCGTATCAAAATTTCAAAGAAAGTAGAATCGATAGAGACTACCAATCATCCGTACGACATAGTCGTGAAGAAGCGGTTGATGCCTATTCTTTTAATTTAGATCTAGAAAAAAGGGTGTCGACTAAAACACAATTTTTCTATGGTGCCGAGTATGTTTATAATAAAGTAAGGTCGACCGGAAAAGAAGTGGACCTATCAAATAACACTCAAGTATCAAGCGTTTCCAGATACCCTAATGGTTCAAGTTGGCAGTCGGCCGCAGTGTATTCTAGTATTAAATATAAGCCAAATCGAAAGTTTGTATTCCAGTCGGGTTTACGATTTAATTATGTAACCTCAGAAGCTGATTTTACTGAAAATAATGCCTACTTAAATTTACCGTTTGAGTCTGCGAAGAATGAATCTGAAGCCTTAACGGGAACCGCTGGTATCAGTTGGTCGCCAAACTCTACGATACAATGGAAATTAAATGCGTCTTCAGCATTTAGAGCCCCTAATATTGATGATGTTGGCAAGGTGTTTGATTCCGAACCTGGCTCAGTGGTGGTGCCAAACAACGATTTAAGACCAGAATATGCTTATGGTGGGGAACTCGGTTTAAAACTGAATTTTGATGACAAACTAATTCTAGATATGAGTACCTATTATACCTATTTGGATAATGCATTAGTGAGAAGAGATTATAGTTTAAACGGTGCAACCGAAATTATTTATGATGGAGGATTAAGTAATGTTCAGGCTATGCAGAATGCATCTAAGGCTTGGATTTATGGTTTTGAGGTTGGCTTAAAAATGCCAATTACAAAACAACTGGATGTAACATCGCAGTATTCTATAATTGGAGGCACAGAGGAAGCAGGAGCCATTGAAGTACCCATAAGACATGTCGCTCCAAGTTTTGGAAACACACACGTGCTTTGGACTGCTAAGGATTTAAAATTAGATTTTTTTGCTAATTATAATGGCGGTTTAGCCTTTAATCAATTAGCGCCTTCAGAAATTGAGAAAGGGTATATGTATGCTTTAGATGAAAACGGGAAACCATACAGCCCATCTTGGTATACACTTAATTTTAGAGCGCAATATCAAATAAATACATCTATCACAATAATTACAAGCCTAGAAAATATAACAGACCAACGTTATAAAACCTATTCTTCGGGGATTGCGGCCGCAGGACGAAACTTTATTTTGACTTTGAAATATAGCTTGTAGAGACATTACGAGTAAGAAAGGCGTGGTAACATTTCTAACTGAAACCTAGTTGAAGTGAAACAGATTGCATCACTATGTTCGCAATGACGCTATTTCTTAAACCCTTTTTTAGTTACAATTACTCCATTGGATAATTCAACTTTAGCAATAAAAACAGCACTACTTAAATTTGGCAGCGTATATATTTCAGATGTATTATTACCTTTAAAACGATATAATTGTCTTCCTAGAAGATCAAAAATAGTCACGGTTTTAATACTTAAATTATCAGAGGCCGTAAACTGTACCCTATTATCTTCCAATTCAATAATTGTAAGTGATTTGGAATTTAAAGTAAAATCATCCGTAGATAAAGCATTTGCATTAAATACAATTTCAAAACGAAAATTAAACTCACCAGCTTCAGAAGTAAAGGTGTAATCAGAGGCCGATAAGTCATGCGTTATATTATTCAATTTATCTTTCAGAAATAGGGTGTTATTATTTAAAAAATCACCTTGTAATTTCCCAATTGATAAAGAGTAAGCCGCAGCCAATTCTGCTTTAAATCCAATCGGAATTATCTCATCCGCATTTATACTATTTACATCTTTAGCTTGAATTACAAATTTACTATTTGAATCTTCAATGGTCGAGTACAAGAAAGTACCTGAACCTTCATCAAATTTAGTGGCATCATAAATTAAACCATCGTCTAGGTTTGTAGCACCATCTATATAACCTACTAAAATTTGACTAAATATGCCATTATTTGAGCTTAAATTAATCCATAATTTATTGTCGTTGGCAGTAGAACCTTTGGGTACGCTATTTGAATTCTTAAAGAATTGGTTATTACTTGTTGCATCTGCCATACGCATGGCATTAGTAAATGTTGCATTTCCTGCTGTCTTTGATGCGATAAAAAAACTTTGTCCAGAAGGAGCAAAACCATTAACGGCTCTGTTAGTATCGCTACTCGAACTTACACTTCCTGTAGCGTTAAATGGAATATAATCTGTTCCACTAAATTGACCTCCTTCAGGCGGTGTTTCTTGAGACCAAAAATAAGCGGCACCTTCAATAGCAGCACTATTAGTGCCAAGGAATTGATTTAAATCAATAGAAGAAGGGTAAGGGTTTCCTATTAAATTCCAGTTTTCATCACGAGCTGCATCATAATAAATAGGAGTTGTAATAGTTCCGGTATTAAACTCACCAACAAATGATGCTGTGTGTATACCTGCTGCCGGCGCTGTTGTAATATAACCTTTGCCTGCGTCCATGGTTTGGCCTGTTGCATATTGCCATGCTGCTCCATCAAAATAAAACTTTCTATTTATATTTGGAAAAGCAGCTTCAATATTCATGTTTACTACAGGCGAACTCCAATACGTATAATGATACCACTGATCTTTGTAAGGTGTGCTTTTGTTTACTTGTGAGGTCCCGTTAACACTAAAAACACCATCATTATCTCTTTGGATAAATGCCCCTTTAGTTTCAACAACAATATGTCCATTTACTTCCGTATTATATTTTACTTCAACAAAAGTTTCATTATCTATGGTAAGTGTTTTTCCTGAATTTACTTTTAAAGATTTACATCTAAAGCTTGTTTGTTCGCCTCCAATACTGGTATTATAGTCAGCATTAAGAGTAGCTTTTATTCCTAAATCCGGCACTTTAGACCAACTTGTTCCATTCCAAGTACAATATTCTGAAAGGGTACCCTTAAAACCAAAACTTTCAATTTTAAATTCAATATCATCATCTGAAGCATCGTACCCATAAATTCTAAAAGTAATAGCTTCAGCAATATTTTGAAATTCAGGAGCTGATAAATCAAAGTCAACATCAACATCTCCATCTAGTGGTGATCCAATATTTGATGCGTAGTTATCAATACTAGATCTAATTACAACCGTAACGTTACCCTTGTCATCTTTAGCATTATAAAAGAATTCATTAAAATTAATTTCGTAACCACTATTTGGAGTTAATACAAACTCAAAATAATCATTATTTGCGGTATTCAATGATGCGCTTTCACTCCATCCTCTAGCTTTATAAGCGTTATCATCATTCCTTCCTGTTAAACCGGTTCCTCTTGATATACCAGATACAACTATATTGCTGTTAACTTGATCACCAGTTGTATATGGGTTTTGCTGGTTTGGGTTACTACCCTGTATATCATTTTGCCAAATAAAGCCTTCAATAGTTTGGTCATCATTAGCTCTATAGCTGTCAGAGTAATACCAGATACCAGTAGCTACAGAATATATGCGATAATAGTAATCTGTGTTTAACTGCAAAAAGTCGTGTATATAATTATTTATAGATTCTATATTTACAGAATTCAATAAGACCGTTGCGTTTCCCATAAGGTCATCTATTTGATAAAATACTCCATCTTCTGGTGTACCAAAATCATCACTGGTATTGTAAACAAGCATTAAATTATCATTTAAACTGTTGGCTGCTACCGAAAATGTAATACTATTATTTATGTCGCTTGCGGAAGCCACCAAACTTAATGGAGCTTGAACCGCTGCAGTTGTTTCATCAGCTTCAATACCACTAGAAAATCCTGTAGACATTATAGACCAGGCTTTGAAATAGTAAGTTGTATTTTGATCTAACTGTGGGAGTGAGTTAGAGGCTATGGCATTAGCATTACCCTCAAATATAATACTTCCACCACCATTTAATATAATGGTATTGCTTGCATCTGTTGTTGGTGTTCCAAAAGTATTGGTTGTGTTATATGCGACTATTATGTTATCATTACTAGTATTTGCAGTAGCATTTAAATCTAAAAAAGTATATGGATTAGTACTAGATTGGATTACTGTAAAACTTGCAGGGTTTTCATTGGTACTAACAGTTATATAATCTGTTTTAATCTCTCCATTAGTTCCCGAGGCGTTGGTTGCATTTAAAGTAACTGAATAATTCCCAGCTGTACTAAAGGTAACTTGTGGATTTTGAGAAGAGGCAGATGTACCATTTACATAAGTTACATTACCTGGATTTGAGAAAGTCCAAGCCCAACTTGTTGGTATATCAGTTGAAAGGTCAGTGAATGTTACAATATTTCCAGTGTCAGGCGTTGTATTATCAGCTGAAAAATCAGCATCTGGAGTCACCACCGGAGCAAGAGTACCCGATAATTTTACATTTCCAATACCGTAATAATCATTATTGTCATCACTATTAAATTCTACCCAAATTTGTAAGTTATCTCCAGTAACCCCTGTGAGATCCCAATCGTAATAAGTATCCGTATTGTCTCCTGTTAAGGTTGCTATTTCTTGAAGACTACCGCCGTCTAATTTGTAATAGAATTTTATATAATCACCGTCATTATCAATACTATAAAATTCAACAAACGATCGAAGATTTAAATTATTATAACCTTGTATATCGATGTTATCAGTATACCAATAAACAAGACCATCAGTATCTTCAGCCCAAAAAACAGCATCAATAAAATCAGAATCATTATAGACCCCAAAAAAGTCAGGGTTACCAGAGGTATCATCTGAATACCAAGTAGTGCCATAAAGATCTACACCAGTGACTGCATTATTTGATTCTGTACTAAAATTTTCGTAGAACAACTCTACAGGTGCATTTGTCACTGTTATAGTTGTAGTTTCCGTATCACTACCACAACTATTAGTTGCAGTAAGCGTTACCGTATAGGTTCCTGCTACACTGTAGCTATAAGTTGGGTTTGCCGCAGTAGATACTGCAGATGAATCACCAAAATCCCAAGAGTAACTAATAGCGTTAGAACTTGTGTTGGTAAAAGTAATTGTTTCGTTAGTTTCAAAGGTAGAAGCGCTTGTTGTAAAATTTGCCGCTACATCTGCAACGTCTGTTATAACAACATTACCCGTCATGGTCGCAGAGCAACTATTTTTTGTAGCTTCTACGGTATAGGTTCCAGCAGCGGTAACGCCTGTAAAATTAACAGCACTTCCCGTTCCTTGAACAACTGATCCAGATACCGCACTACCTCCAAGAAGTAACTGGTAACTAACACCAGACTCAGAATTAGCAACGGTAATAGTTGCTTGCTCTGTTGAGCACAACGCGTCATTATCTGCAGAAATTGAGTATTGTGTCGGTGTTGCAGTAGTTGTAATAGCAACAGAACCTGTCATGGTTAACGTGTTAGAACAGCTTGATGCTTCTACGGTGTAGGTTCCAGCAGCGCTAACGCCTGTAAAAGAAATAGCACTTCCTGTTCCTATTATTGGAGCACTCTCATTAACTCCATCTTTTTTAAGTTGATAACTAACGCCGTCTTGGGAGCCACTTAGGTCAATAGTTGAAGAATCTCCGGTGCACAAGTCCGCATCATTGGTTGTAACGTTATAAGTCGTTAATGTAGAACAAAACTCAACTGGTGATAAAACAGAACCAGGTATTACTTGTGATGGCGAATTAGTGGCTTCTCCGGGTTTTGCCCAGCCAACAGCTAGATTATCACCACCGCCAGCTTCTTTCATCAGGGCTTCAACATAGTAACTGTTACCAGCAAATAATAAAACAGAATTTGATTTTTGTGAGGCATATTTGTCCCATTGTCTTGAGTTTGTCCAAGCTCCCACCGTGGCAATGGTTGTTTTATTGGTAGGATCGTCATCCGTGCTTAAATTTAACTGTCCGTTGTCATCACTGGCAATCCAAAAGGTATAATATCCTGTTTCTGGTGCACAAATATAACCACTTACCCTTGCTCCGTAATTTGAAGCCACATTTGATGGTATTTCAAAAGAAGTCCTCTGAGAAGTAGAAGATGGACTTTGTGGGTAATTAGCACTACCTGTTAAATTTGAAATTGCAGTTCCAGAAATACCATCGTATCTTTCCATAAGGATGGTTCCTGCAGCACTACACGTACTTGTAATGTTACCTGTTAATGTTACATTATCAATTATTAGATAATCCCATGCGCCCATATTGCCGCCGTCTCTCTCAGTATACATTCTAAATTTACTTTGGTTTGTAAAGCCATACGTTGCATTTTCTAAAATAACAACTTCTTTATTACCATAATCATTAGGTCCGCAATCTAAATTATCAAATTGTGAACCTCTTCTGTAAGTTTTTACGGTTACCCAAGAGCTACCATTATCATTGCTATAATCTAAATTCCAGCCTTCGGTGCTAGTATCCATACTCGATACAAAGTAATCATAGTCAAAAATTACACTATCATACCCTGCCATAGCATAATTTGGTGAAGTTAATATTCTGTCTGCGTTAGTACTACCGCGTAGGGCAATTACATTGCCAGTTAGGTTGTCACAAGAATTATTATTGTAATTAATGTTGTTACTTCCACTAGTCGACCATCCTTGATTTTGAAGTTGATTAGCAGGTAAGAGTTGTGCTGTCGCTCCTCCACTCACCCAAGATTCGAGTCCTCCATTAAAATTATGATTTTGTGGGAGGGAAAGGGGGTTAGAAGTTGAACTGCAATTAGAGACAAAACACCAATTTCTAAAACTAGAACTACAGCTAGGGTCAACGTTAGTACCAGTTGGGGGATTTAAACCATTACCATAATTGTTTTGGTAAATACTTCCTTGGTAATGGACTTGGTCTCCTGGGCTTCCTGCCTGTGAAACCCAATCTGGGTAATCAGCACAATTTTGGGCAAAAGTAGATTGGCCTGTAGTTAAGAAAATAAACGAAGCTACGGCTAAAAAGGTTAATCCTTTGTTAATCGCATTATAGGTTAAGATTTGTTTGGTTGAAGTAATTTTTAAATTAATCATGTAAATCGTTTAATGATGGGTTTTAATCGATAAACCGTAAAGGGATAGGTTGTTGATGGGGTTTTATTGGTACTTTATCTATTAATCGTTATTTTTTGTAATTTAAACTACTGGTAATCAGTTGTTTATAATCGAAATCAAAAATACATTTATACACATAATTGACCTCTTTTTTTCGTTAAACAATCATTAAGTATAGATGAATTGGGTATTTAGTGTAGATGAATGGTGTTTTATATAATTAGAAATAAGTCTATATATGTAAACCGAAGCTTTCTGTGTTGGGTTATTTACACGATACCGTTAAGAACGGTTGATAATAAAAAAAGCCGCAATCTAAAAGATTACGGCTTTCATATGAGAGAGAAAGTAATGAGCTTACTTTTTAATCGCTTTTTTAGTTATAATGGCTCCATTAGAAAGCTCAATTTTAGCAATAAAAACAGCGCTACTTAAATTAGAAAGATTGTAAACCTCAATACTTCTGTTACCTCTTAAGTTATAAAGTTGTCTTCCTAAAAGATCATAAATTCTAACGCTTTTAATGCTTAAATTATTTGATGTTGAAAACTGTACTTGATCATCTTGTAATTCCGAAATTTTTAACGCATTGGCATCTGCAGCAATATCATTCACAGATAAGGCATTGGCACTAAATACAATTTCAAAACGAGTATTAAACTCTCCAACGTCTGATGTAAATGTATAATTAGAAGCCGATAAATCATGCAGCGTGTTAAGTAAATTGTCTTTTAAATAAATAGTGTTTCCTGTTAAAAAGTCTCCTTCCAGGTGATCAATTGAAAGTGTTAATAAAGTAGATACATCTGTATTTGTTTTAAAACCAAGACTAATTATTTCATCTTGATTAATACTATGTTCAGCCTTACCTTGTATAGTAAGCTTTTTATTTGAACCATCTATATTAGTATATAAAATAGCAGCAGTTACTATTGCCGACGGTTTTGGAGCATCAAAATAAGTACCATCAAAATTATTTGTGGCTCCCTATACATAGGCAATAGCTGTTTGATTAAAAGCGCCTTGATTTGAAGTTAAATTGATCCATAATTTATTTGGTTTCGCATTGCCTTTAGAATTCGTATTTTTAAAGAATTGACTATTTGCTGTGGTGTTAGCAACACGCATATTATTGCGAAATATTACATCAGAAGTATGAACAGTTCCAGTTTCTAAATTGGCAACGGCGTCGTTTGACATTGAAACAAAAAAAGCTTGACCAGAAGGAATAAATCTTTCTGGTAATATCCCATCTCCTCCTGCAGTTTCACTAGCGCCGTTAATAACGGCATAATCCGAATCGGAAAAATTGAGGGCGTTACTTCCGTTTGCTAAGGCACTTGGCGGAGTATTCTGAGACCATAGATATATGGTGCCATCTATTGCTCCAGTTGGAGGCATAGGTGGATTTCCGGTAGGGATGTCTATTACGTTAACGTTAAAAAATAAATCGACATCAATAGCCGACGGATAAGGATTACCTATCATATTCCAGTTATTATCATCAAGCTCTGAGTCATTTCTATAGATAGGGACAATGTATTCACCATTATTAAAATCACCTGTAAAAGTAAATCTAAATTCATAAGGAAGTGGGCTCATAGGAGGCCCTATAAAGAAATCTTCGCCCATTGTGGTTGCATACCCTACACCTGCAATCATTTCTGTAGATCCGGATACCCATTGCCAAGCATCGCCATCATCATCAATGTCATCTTGTCCTGGATCAGTAGCGCCATCATTATTTACTTCAGCAGTAGCGTCCAAAAAATTTTGTCCACTAAAAATATAACGCCTACTAGGTTCTGATTGATTAATCGCATTTTCAAAAGTTTCTCCTTCTACTGGAGAACTCCAATACGTATATTCATACCAAGCATCCATTGGCGCAGTAATCTTATCTACCGACATTGTTCCGTTATTTATAACGTGACTTGAATCATCATTTTGAACAAAAGCACCGTAAGGTTGAACATCAATTATTCCTGAAGCTCCAACAGTAAGGTTATTTTCAACTTCAACATACGTGTTGTCAGCAATGGTTAAAGATCCTGTTGAGCTAATTGTTAAGTTACAAGCAGAAAAACTCCCCTGAGGAGCAACACTTCCAGTATTATATGGGCCATCAATTACAACTTGAAGTGTTGCCCCTATTGTTGGTAAAGTATTAGTGGTAGTGCCATCACTCCAACTCCATTCACTTCCATTCCAGGTAGCTGTAGCTGTACTACATTGTCCAAAACCAAAAGTTACAGCACAAAAAAGTATGATGAATAACGTAAGCGATTTTAAAAAAGTAATTTTTTTCATAATCGTTAAGTTTTTATAAATTTAGATTTGGATTTTTTAAATTTTTATTCAAATTGTTACTATATCATTGTTATTTTTGGTGCTTATGCAAACAAAAAAAACATATACCGTACAAGAAGCTACCCGTAAACTGGAGCATTATTGTGCCTATCAAGAACGTTGCCATAAAGAAGTGCGACAAAAGCTGATATCTATGCACATGATACCCGAGGCTATCGATGTGATTATAGTCCATCTTTTAGAGCATAACTTTCTTAATGAAGAACGTTTTGCCAAAACATTTGTTCGAGGTAAGTTTAGAATTAAAGCCTGGGGCCGACGTCGATTATCTTTCGAACTTAAGAAAAAAGACATAGGTAAAGTTAATCTAAATCAGGCACTTGCAGAAATAGATAACGTGGAGTATATCGAGCTTTTCAATACTTTAGCCGAAAAAAAAGCGAATTCTATTACAGAAACGAATATCTATAAAAAAAAGAAGAAATTAATTGATTATCTGCTTTATAGAGGCTGGGAAACGCACCTCGTGTACGAAAAAGCAAAGGAGCTTTTTGGATAAACCTATAAAAAAATGGATTATGTGTAACACTTAATCCGTTTTTAAACTATTTTGTAGGTTGAACTTATAGGTTAAAACTGGCACCTATATTATAAATTTGATAAAATCAAAGGCATATTTATAGATGTTTATGGGTTTTAATAATGGCTTGTTTGTTTTTCCAATCAATCCATTTTTGCCCTTTTATGCGTCGCATGATATTATCAAAATTGCGCATAATAAAAACGTTATAAACCGCTTTACTTAAGTTTTTTGGATTTCTAGTAATAGCTCGTAAACTCATCGAGAACCCAGGTGTTATATAGTGCATGTAATGCCAATAGCCTTCGGGCATATACAAGACCTCACCATGATTAAGATTGGTTTTGTAACCTTTGGCTTTTTTAAGCATAGGCCATTTTTCAAAATCGGGGTTATTAAAATCAATATCTTCTCTTGTAATTAAAGAATGCGGAATTTTGTATAAATAATCATTCTGCTTTTGGTCGAACAAAATACAGTGCTTTTGGCCTTCAAAATGAAAATGAAAAATATTAGCTAAATCAATGTCGTGATGCATAAACGTATGCGAATCGCGACCGCCAAAAAACAACATGGGAATGCCTTTCATTAAGCGCAATCCAAAATCAGGGAATGTAAAATCTTTCTGTAAACTAGGAATTTCTTTTAGCGCATTCCATAAAAAAATACGGTATTTAGTAGGTTCATGCTTCAATAAATCCACATAATCACCCAACTTCATTTTAGCATGTGGCTCATTAAAACCATCTTTATAATCTACGGGTCTGTCGTCATAAAGCGGGATAGTAATATCTCCTCCAACCGCTTTCATATAGTCTAAATTCCACTTATGGTAAGCAGGCCAATCTTCAATAAAGCGCTCAATAACCACGGGTTTTTGTGGTTTAAAATAGTACTTTAAAAAATCCGCTTTGGTAATGGTTTTTACACGCGGAATGTCCTGTAAGTTTAGCGACAATGTTTATGAGTTTAGGACTGTAAAGTTAACAAAATGTAACTAGTAGCAGTTCTAAAAATGACTTAAACCTTAGTTGAAACGGTATTGCATACCAAATAACACATTGCTAGGAGGCATGGGCACAAACCCTGTTTCAATATAGTCTTCATTAAACATATTAGCCGCGGTTAGTGTAAACTCAAATTGTTTAACAGCTATAACCATAGAAGCGTCCCAAACATTATAGCTCATACCAGAAGTACGTTCTGCATGCTTGTAAATAACATTAAAGTTAATATTTTTAACCAATTGCGTGCTTAAACGAGAGGTAACATGATGTTTTAAAGAGTTAATAGAATATCGGGAAAAGTTGATGTTTAAATCGCCCACTTCATCTTCAATATAGGTGTAACCCAATGAAAGATTCTGATTTAAATTATTTACTTTAAAGTTATAGCTTGTATTAATTTCAAACCCTTTAGTATATAAATCGCGCAGGTTGGTAGCCATAAAACGATCTGTTTCATTTTCTTTTATATAATCTATTAGGCTACTGGCATCTCTGTAGAAAAACGCAAAAGATCCTGTAAATTTTGGTGAGATGTATTTACTCCCTATTTCAACAGAAAGCGCTTCTTCTGGTTCTAAATTGGCGTTACCAACGGTTCCAGGGTCACTATAAAATAAGTCGGTATATGTTGGTATACGGTAGGTGTAACCCGTATTTCCGTAAATTTTAAAATGATCGTTTAACCTATAGCCAATATCTAAGCCAGGAAAGGCATGAAATTTAAAATCTGAAAAGTAGGTTACCGCAACACCTGGAGTAATATCTAATCTGTTATTAAATAATTTAAATTGATGTTCTAAAAAAACATTAGTCATAAATCTATTTCTATGACCCAAATTATTACTTCTAATGTAAATTTTTGAAATATCGACCCCAAACCCAGTAACCCCAAGTTCAGAACTATAAGATGCATTAACTTCTGCACCCATCTTATCTGTAATATGTAAGTTTCTGAAAAAATTAGGCTCGTTTCGTTTTAATAGAAACATATCTTGATTGCGTTTCCAATATACGCGAGGTTTTATTTTTAGTTTTTCAGATTCGAATGTTGTTGTAAAACCAATTAAACTGTTTTGCGTTTCTTCATATTCGTTCCAAGCTGGGTTTGTGGTATAAAAATTTTCAGCTCCAAATTTGCGATCAAAAAACGTTGCAATCATTTCAACTGCTTGTGCCTTTTTATTGAAAACACTTTTAATGAAGTAGTTTGAATTGTTATAGTCTGAATTGTTTCTGTAACCTTGAGACGTTAATTTACCCACATGAATAATATGTGATGAATTTTCTAACTCTGATCCTACCGTAAGTGATCCGTTTAATTGACCAAAAGAACCCGTTTCTAAATTCGTTGAAACTGAATTTTTTAGTTGTTTTTTGGTTACAATATTAATAGCGCCTGTAAACGCATTTTGACCAAAAACACGAGCGGCAGGGCCTTTAATAATTTCAATACGCTCAATAACTTCAAAAGGTAATGCGGCATTCATGGTATGGTGTCCTGTTTGGGCGTCGTCCATTTTTATACCATCAATAAGTAGTAAGGTTTGGTCGAAACTTCCACCTCTAATGTATATATCAGCTTGACTTCCGGCAGTTCCACGACGTCTTATATCTATGCCTGCAACTTGCTGTAATAAATCGGCAACATTGGTAGTCGCACTATTTTTTATGTCTTCTGAAGATATAATATCTATAGTTCTGGAGTTTTCCTTAAAGGGTAAATCTATTCGTGTTGAGGTAATAATAACTTCCTGTAGAGAATCCATTTTTACAGGGGCTTCTTGGGCTTGCCCTATTAATGTATATAGTATAAAAGCGGTTAAAGCGAATTTAGTCTTCATAAAATAATTTAGTTTAAAAACGATGCAAAAGTCGTAACTTTCCGGACGAGTAGCATAGTCCAGTTTTAAAACAATGAATAGTCCGGTTAGCCATCTTCTAAAACAGTTAATATATTTTGATAAATCTAGTGCGCAACCTATTTATATTCAAATAGCACAGCAAATTATAAATGCTATTCAACGCGGCTATGTATCTAAAGGCGCAGCATTACCAGGAACACGTGTTTTAAGTCAACTATTAAAAATTCATAGAAATACAGTTGTAGCGGTTTACGATGAGTTGGCTTCTCAAGGATGGGTAGACATCATCCCGAATAAAGGCACATTTGTTTTGGTGCCAGAGCAAACAACAGCCACCATTAAAGCACCTGCACAACACATAGATCGAGTATATGACTATGCTAAAATTACGGGTTTTCCATTTCAGCCATCGTTTAATTTGTCATCTACATTACAAGTAACAACCGCTAAGTATAGTATTAATGATGGTAATCCCGATTTAAGACTACATCCTGTACATCAATTTTCAAGATGGTATAGTGCGGTTATGAAGCGAAAATCTTTAATTAAAAAATGGAATCAAACAACGCAATTGTCTTTTTCAGTATTTGAAACACAACTTTGTAATTATTTAAATGCTACACGAGGCTTTCATATAAAACCATCTAACCTTATAAGTACACGAAGTACCGAAATGAGTTTATATATTGTGTCGCAGCTTTTAATAAAACAGAATGATATAGTTTTAGTAGGGCATTTAAGTAACTATGCGTCAAACATGATTTTCCAACAAGCTGGTGCTACTATTAAAACCATTCCAGTAGACGCTCATGGTTTAGATGTTGATTATATTAAAAATCATTTTGTAAAGGGAAGTATCCGTTGTGTTTATGTATGTGCCCATAGGCAGTATCCCACAACAAAAACACTACGTGCAGAACGCCGCTTAAAATTGTTAGCATTAGCCAAAATATACCAGTTTGCGATTATTGAAGATGATTACGATTACGATTTTCAGTTCGAAGGTTCTGCGATGATACCCATGGCAAGTGCCGATGCTAACGGCGTGGTTATTTATTTAGGAAAACTTGGGCAATCGTTATTTCCAAGTTTTCAAACAGGATTTGTTGTAGCACCCGAAAATTTAATTTCTGAAGCAAAAAACTATTTGCAATTGCTAGACAAACAAGGCGATATTATACAAGAGCAGATACTTTCTGAGTTAATTTATGAAGGTGAAATATACCGCCTCATGAAAAAAAATATCATGATTTATAAGCAAAGGCGCGATTGTTTATGTAACTCTTTAGAAACGTATTTTGAGGGCGCTATATCTTGGGAAACACCATCTGGCGGCTTAGTAATATGGGTGCAGTTTGAGCCTAAAATCTCATTGGTTAAGTTGGCAGAAGAAGCCGAAAAAAATAATGTGTGTCTCCCAAAAACGACCCTCTATCAAGACAGAAACACATGTGCTATTCGTTTTGGGTTTGGACATTTAAATGAAGTAGAAATAGAGCATGTGGTTAAAACACTAAAAAAGGCTTACGATGTGGTGTCTTTAGGCCATATTTAAGAATAAATCTAAATTTCAAAATAGATTGCTCGTAAAACTCAGTTTATTGCTTTTCTATATCAAACTCTGTTTTGCAATCTTCACACCTGTATTTATGTCTGGTGTAAAATGGAAGTGCTGAAAACAATACACCAAAAATAAACCAGAATAAGGATTTAGCATCTTTTATTGTTGAATATAAATCGATGTGATGGCCTTTGCAATTTGGACAGCTCATAGTGTGTCCTTCATCATCAATAGAATATGTGTTTATAGATTCTAAAATATGTTGGGCCTCTAAAGCGTCAGTGGATAAAACCTTTAGCTTAACTCCGCCAATAGCATTGCTTACCAAAGGATCCGTATCAATTGTTAAGTTATCAGTCAAGAATACTTGAATGCCTTCAGCTTCTAAGCGTCCTTTTATAATTTGGGCTTCAGTAGAATATTGAAATCTGGCTATGGTTTTAAAAGTGTTGCTCATAAAAATTAGTTGTTATTTAGCAAACCGTTCACATTACAAAAATACTATCTTAGTTCTTTAAAATTTATCACATGACTAGATTTCTTTTTTGCTTCCTTTTTTTTACATTTCATTCTATAAGTTTTGCCCAAGTTTCTTCTCGTTATGCCATCTCATTTGAAAATGCGGTACATCATGAAGCTTTTGTTGAAGCTACGTTTTCAAATTTAAAAGCAGATGCGATTGAATTTAGAATGAGCAGGACCTCTCCTGGACGTTATGCTTTACATGAATTTATGAAAAATATTTATGCTGTTAAAGTAACCGATAGTAAAGGGCATGAATTGGCAGTTACCAGACCAAATCCATATTCATGGCGTGTAAAAGAGCATGATGGAACTATAAATGTTAGCTATATATTGTTTGCCAATAGAGGGGATGGCACCTATTCTCAAATTGATGAAACCCACGCACATCTTAATATTCCTGCAACTTTTATTTATGTGCCTAGTTTAGAGAAGGATGCTATTGAAGTAACATTTAATATTAGAGAAGATTTAAATTGGAAAGTAGCGACACAGTTAAAGCCTTTAAATGGGACTACCTATTATGCTTTAAATCATCAATATTTTATGGATAGTCCAACAGAAATAAGCAACTTTAGTAAACGTTCTTTTGATGTTGATGGGCAGGAAGTGAGTTTTGTGTTACATCATAATGGAACAGAAGAAGCATTGGATACGTATTTTGATAACGTCAAGAAAATTGTATTACAAGAGAAGGCCGTTTTTGGTGCACTTCCTAAGTTTGATTATGGGAACTATACATTTTTAGCATGCTATATTCCTAATGCATCAGGTGACGGTATGGAACATAGAAATTCAACAATTTTAACAAGTACTAGAAGTTTATCCGAAGGAGGTATGCGAGGTAATATCGGAACAGTAGCTCATGAGTTTTTTCATAGTTGGAATGTAGAGCGAATTCGTCCTGATGCTTTAGAGCCTTTTAGTTTTGATGAAGCGAATATGACTGGGGCACTATGGTTTGCTGAAGGTTTTACAAGTTATTATACGTCGTTAATTTTATGCAGATCAGGCTTAATAAATCGAGAAGAGTATATAGATGGTTTGACACGAAGCTTTAATTATGTTTGGAATTCTCCGGGGCGTCAATTTTTTAATCCTATTGAGATGAGTTACCAGGCACCATTTGTTGATGCTACTCGTTCTGTAGATCCTGTAAACAGAAGCAATACCTTTATTTCGTATTATTCTTACGGAAGCATGTTAGGATTAGCTTTAGATTTATCACTTCGAGAAAAAGGGTTACATCTTGATGATTATATGAAACAAGTTTGGGTAACCTATGGAGAACAAGAAACACCTTACACCGTTGAAGATTTACAGAACACGTTAAATAATTATGCTGGTGTAGATTTCGGTAATTATTTTTTCAATAGTTATATATACAAAAGCGGTATGCCTGAGATGAAACGTCTTTTTAATAATTTTGGCGTGTTGTTATCTCAAAATCGAAATAAAATTGATTTTGGTGCATCTGTTAAAAAGGGTGTAATCACTACTAATACAACTATGGGTTTATCAGCCTATAACGCAGGATTAGACAGTGGCGATAAAATTCTTAAACTAAATACTGTTTTGGTCGATGAATTTACTGATTTTGATGCTCTAATAAACGCATTAAAACCTAACGACATTGTAAATATTGTTTACGAGCGTTATGGAGAAACAAAAGAAACCAAAGTGACATTACAAGCTAGTAATAGTTATACTTTAAGTTTGTTTGAATCTAATAACTTAAAACTGGAAGAAAAGGAAAAGGCACTGCGCGAAGCATGGTTACAAGCTAAATTATAAGTTCAAAACATTATAAAAATTCACTTTTTTCAGCTTATTCCATAAGGCAAAAAGCGCGTATGTTAAAACTTTAAAATATCAATTTAGCTACACACCCATTTTGCCTTTCTTTATAGGTGATCTATTTAGCCATAAATGGCCACATTACGTTCCAGAATATAAAACCACTAATATTAATGGTTTTATACTCGTTAAATAAAGCAAGATTCTCAAAAATTTAAATTAAATTTAAAAACGAAAAAATATTTTATTCGGTCGCCTTCCTGCCGGTAGGCATATTATCACAAGGGTCGGGCTTTCGCTACTCAATCTTTTTGTTAAAAAGCAAAAAGGATTTCAAACAAACCGCTCAATCTCTAACGCTCTAAAATACCAACAAATTACATAACCCATGATAGCACACAAATCTAACAACCTTAGCTTTTTTACTCCAAAAACTTCAAGTGGGTTGGCAATTCCTTTTTTTGATACTGGAATTTCTGCAGGATTTCCTTCACCAGCCGAAGATTTAAAAGAGCAACGTCTTTCATTAGATAAAGAGCTTGTTAAGAATAAGGAAACTACTTTTTTTGCTCGTGTTAGTGGACAATCCATGATTGGAGCCGGTCTTGATGATAACGATTTACTAGTAATTGATAAAAGTTTAGAACCAGTACACAATAAAATAGCTGTTTGCTTTTTAGATGGGGAGTTTACAGTAAAACGCTTAAAAGTGAATACAGAAGGTGTTTGGTTACAACCAGAAAATCCAAATTACCCAATAATAAAAATCACAGATGATAATGATTTTATTATTTGGGGCATTGTAACCAATGTTATTAAGAAGGTATAATTATTCATTGTGGAAATTAGTTATAAGAGGGCGATAGCAGATGAAGAATTACATGAGATTCTAGAACTTCAACGTAAAAATATTTCAATTTCAATCTCAGAAGAAGAAAAACAAAAAGAAGGCTTTGTAACTGTTCAACATGATTTTGATACATTAAAATCTATGAATGAGGTCTGTACGCATAGTCTCGCCATATATAACAATAGCGTTATTGGGTATGCCTTATCTATGGTTAAAGCATTTAAAGACGACATTGCTATTTTAAAACCTATGTTTAAGGAAATTGAGAACTGTGTAGATTCAAATCTTAGCTATATAACTATGGGGCAGATTTGTATTGATAAAGCTTTTAGAAAACAAGGAGTGTTTAGAGGTCTATATAACGCGATGAAGGAACATGTAAAACAAGAATTTGATGTAATTATTACAGAGGTAGATAAAAAGAACACAAGGTCTTTAAATGCCCATTATGCCATTGGGTTTGAATTGTTAAAAACGTATAAATCAAATAATCAAGAATGGGTTTTGCTCTCTTGGACATGCCGTTAACCTCATGTAAATTTATAAAAACAACCACATTTCTATCTATTCCTCTAATGTCATTTAGATGCATGCTAATGAAGAGCTAAGTCTATTAAAGCTAAAATAAAGGCATAAAAAAACGCGAAGCATATGCTTCGCGTTTTTATTATATAATTTTAAAATAAAATTTAATCGGCTAAAAGAATAACCTTATTATCTTTCATTTCTAAAGTTCCAGAATTAATCTTTAATAACGTAGTGCCTTTATCACCTTTAGTAAATTTATCCTGAACCTCTTCAGCTAACTCAATATTCCCTGAAATTTTCACAACCCCTTCTTTTAATAAAGAAACAATGGCAGCGTGATTATTTAACATTTCAAAGTCACCGTTAACTCCAGGAACGTAAATACTAGTTACTTCTCCGCTAAATAATGTGGCTTCTGGTGATACAATTTCTAAATGCATAATTCTATAGTTTTAGATTAAGCTTCAGCAAGCATTTTATCTCCAGCCTCAATAGCTTCTTCAATAGTCCCTTTAAGGTTAAATGCTGCTTCTGGTAAGCGATCTAATTCACCGTCCATAATCATATTAAACCCTTTAATAGTTTCTTTAATATCAACTAAGACGCCAGGAATACCAGTAAATTGCTCAGCTACGTGGAAAGGTTGAGATAAGAAGCGTTGTACACGTCTTGCTCTACCAACAGCCAATTTATCTTCTTCAGATAATTCTTCCATACCAAGAATAGCAATAATATCTTGTAATTCTTTATAGCGTTGTAATAACTCTTTTACTCTTTGAGCACAATCATAGTGTTCATCCCCTAAAATATCAGCAGTTAAAATTCTTGAAGTAGAATCTAATGGATCTACCGCAGGATAAATACCTAACTCAGCAATTTTACGAGACAATACTGTTGTTGCATCTAAGTGAGCAAAGGTTGTAGCAGGTGCAGGATCTGTTAAATCATCTGCAGGTACGTAAACCGCTTGTACAGATGTAATAGAACCTCTTTTAGTTGATGTGATACGTTCTTGCATCGCACCCATTTCAGTTGCTAATGTTGGTTGGTAACCTACCGCAGATGGCATACGACCAAGTAATGCAGAAACCTCTGATCCAGCTTGTGTAAAACGGAAAATATTGTCTACGAAGAATAATACATCTTTTCCTTGTCCTTCACCAGCACCATCACGGAAATATTCTGCAATAGTTAATCCTGAAAGGGCTACACGAGCACGCGCTCCAGGAGGCTCATTCATTTGTCCGAATACGAAAGTAGCTTTAGATTCTTTCATTCCAGATTTATCAACTTTAGATAAATCCCATCCACCTTCTTCCATGGAATGCATAAAGTCATCACCATATTTGATAATTCCTGACTCTAACATCTCACGAAGTAAATCGTTTCCTTCACGCGTTCTTTCACCAACACCTGCAAATACAGAAAGACCACCGTGACCTTTTGCAATATTATTAATCAACTCCTGAATTAAAACTGTTTTACCTACACCAGCACCACCAAATAAACCAATTTTACCACCCTTTGCGTAAGGCTCAATTAAATCGATTACTTTAATACCAGTAAATAAAACTTCAGTAGACGTTGATAAATCTTCGAATTTAGGAGCTTGTCTGTGAATAGGTAAACCAGCATCACCAGCCTTAGGTAAATCACCTAATCCGTCAATAGCATCACCAATAACATTGAACAGACGTCCGTAAACATCTTCGCCTATTGGCATTTGGATTGGAGCACCAGTTGCATGAACTTCTGTTCCTCTACTTAAACCATCAGAAGAATCCATAGCAATAGTACGTACGGTATCTTCACCAATGTGAGATTGTACTTCTAATACAAGAATTGAACCGTCTTGATTGTTAATTTCTAAGGAATCATAAATCTTTGGAAGCTCTGAACCAGCAGCGAATTCAACATCGATAACTGGACCTACGATTTGTGCAACTTTACCTGTAACCTTTGACATTACTCTTATGTTTTTGTTATGCAATAATTTAAATATGAAAAACAGCTCGTTTTTCGCGCTGCAAAGATAGAATTTTATTTAAAAATAAAAGTCTTTTTAGATGCTTTTTTGCATATAAAAAGTGTGCTCAATTTGAGCACACTTTTTATAATTTTTAATAAATTAATTTTATTGTAAAAGTGGCGAATAGTTAGTTGGATAATCACCTGCCTTTGCTCTATTACCTGATGCAATAAAATTCGATCCATAATGCCCATCAATAGCTTCTAAGAATGAGTTAGCCATAAGAGCATATCCTCTAGCAGTCAAATGGATTCCGTCTAAGCCTACTATGCCTCCAAAAACAAGGCTAGAATCCAAAATGTAATCATCAAACATAATACCTGTTGATGAGGCTTGTGCTAATATAGGTTGTAAATTAATATATGCAATTCCATAATTTTGAGCAGCAGCTTCAACACTGGCGTTCATAGCATCCGTTGCAGTAATAATTTGAGCAAGTTCAGTTTCGGTAACAACCCATTTATCGGCTAGAGGGACTCCAACGCCATTGACACTGGTGGGATTATTCGGATCAGCCAAAGTACCAATAAAAGAAGCACTCGGCAAAACTAACAAATCATTTGCAGTGGCCTGTCTTATTTTTGGAAGGGCTGCAAATGCAGGATTTATAGCTCCTAAATCTGTTAAACTTTCGTCTTCAATAACAACCGCATTTTGCCCTTCGGCAAACGATATTGTTCTTGCAGCAACTTCCTCAGCTGAAAATAAACCTGTTCCCTGAAGAGCAACTAATGCAGCTTGTAGTCCACCATTATACGGAGCATATGCTCCATTAACTAAAGCGGCAGTTGCCGCATCAAGTGGAACAGCGTTGTAAGGGACTGTAGTAAAGTATGGTAAATCCGTTACGTGAGGTGTTCCAGAGACTACCCCTTCTGCGCCATTAGCTGTCAATGCTGCAAGAGCAATATCTAACGCTCCTTCAAAAGTTGCAAGTGGAGTGATAGTACCTACGGCCGCACCACCTGTTGAATAACCAAGGACATCATTACCTCCAAAAAGCGATAATGTAAAGAAACTTGGGTTTTGAGCTACTGCCAATTCAATAATTGATGCATTTGGTGTACTTCCAGTTAGGCGCACAGCATAAGGATTAGCCAGACCCGCACTTAAGTTAGTAATATTTCCGTATCCCGGTGCTACAAAATGAAAACTACTTGCACCTGGGACGCCATAATTGTTAAAGGGTCCTGTGGGAGGATTTAAAATATCTGTAGCGACCGTAACTGGTCCAACGATAGATTCTAATGGAACTGGTCCAGCACCACCAAATACAAGTCTAGGGCCAGAAATTCGTGTCCCACCTAGGGATAGACCTCCGTAATTGTCATCCATTGTTGGTTGTTTAAATTCTCCACCACCAACTTTAGCAAATTCCTTTGATATGATGTTTGGCCACGAATTATTTTGACTCGCTAAAAATACAGTTCCGTCAGAAACCCCAGCACTAAATGAAGGACCTACTGCGATATAGTTAGAAAAGTCTAAACCACCTGAAGTCAATTCTGGTAAAAGTTCGGTAGACGTATCAATATTATTATCTACTAAAACATCTTCAATTTCGTTACAAGCTGTAAAACCTAAAAGTATAACTAACAGCCCTATATATTTTGTATTCATAAATGTCTTTTTCATAATTATTAGTTGTTAATGGTCCATGATAAATAGTACATAGATCCAATATTACCAGTACCAAAGGCTGTAAAGTATTCATCTCCTAAAAGATTTGTTGCTCCTGCTTTTAAAGTAGATTTAAAGCTTGGGATTTTCAAATTAATTTGGGCATCAACAACATGGTATTCTGGTACAACACCATTACCAAAAGTTGCTTCCCAATAATAATCATCACTAAATCTATAAGAAACATTGAAACCAAAGTTTTCAAACAACTCTGTATTACCAAAGGATGCTTTAAACTTATGTTCTGGCGTATTAAAGTTTGTTACAAAATCAGGATATTTATCTTGATCAAAATCTAATTTTGCATAGGTATAACTTCCGCTTAAGTCAAAATCACCAAACACTTTAGTTGATAAACCAATAGATGCTCCATAAGAATTAACCTTTGCTAAAGAATTTGTGTAAATGTTATAAGCTTGCGTATCTCCATTTGCTAATGCAGCAATAGAAAGGCCATTATCTCCAGCGGTTCCGTATAAAGGTGAAACAACAGTTGCTTGAGAAATGAAATCTTCATAGCTATTATAGTAAGCACTAAAATCAACAATTAAATTGCTGTACTTACCTCTATAACCAACTTCCGCAGAAGTAACTTGTTCTGGTTTTACTACATCAGGGTTTGCAACTTCTAAGACCGCAGGATTCCCTGTTGCTCCCAGTGCACGAGCAGAACTTAATGTATATGAATTTGTATACCCAGCACCACCTGTTTGCGTAACAGAAGCTGGCTGTCCTAATAATTGACCAGTACCACTAATATCGTATGATCTTGAATAACGATCTAAATTATCTGGTGCAGACCCTACTAAAACATAAGGTCCAGCATCTAACCCAATAAATAAATCTTGAGTGGTAGGGTTTCTAAACCCTGTTTGTACTGATGCTCTAATATTATGATTTCTGTTCACCGTTAAACCAGCCGAAATTCTTGGTGATAAAAAACCATCAAAAAATTCAGATTTGTCATAACGAACAGAACCAGTAAGTTTTAATTCTAAGTCATCATTTAATTCAATATTTTTCTGAATTTGTGTATAAATACCATATTCAGAATAATCGATTGGACTGTCAGCATCTGTATAAATTGTTCCAAAAGAATTTAATTTATACTGTCTATAAGACCCTCCTACTTGAATATCTGCGAAATCAACTAGATGGCTAAAGTTGTAATTTGTATCTGCATGATAATATTTAGAAGCATCTTGAAATTTAGAACCAGTTAATAAATCAGGATCGTTAATACTTTTATTAAATGCAGCTTCAAATTCTGGAGTTCCAGGTAAAAATCTTCCGCTTTCAGCAACTCCTCGTCCTACAGCATGAGCTTCTTCATTTGTAGCTCCTCCTAAAGTAGCTGCCACATAATTTCCAACATATTCACCAAACCAAGTATTATCATCTTTCCAGGCTCTATTGATATTTACACCGGTAAATACCATATCATAAGAGTCTCCGGCCTTATCACCAACCATGTAACCTCTTAAAAAGAAATTATCATTCTTGATTTCTAATTTGTGTTGCTCTTGGAAAAAATTATTAATATTATAGCGGTTACTACCTTGATATATTGTAGATCCTGTTCCTACTTTTCCAACATAAGATATTTCGAAATCATTTTCCCAAGGTCTGTAATATAAGCCCCAATCAGATTTTATACTCTCAGCGTTATAATTGGTTAAATCTTCTTCAGCATATCCTGTTCTACTAACATTTACAGAAGGAACCAATGCATTTGCACCTGAAGGTAAAATACCTAGACCTTCAAGAGTTACTGCCACTCCTTTAATATTTGTAGAAACTAAATCACCATAAATGTTAACTCCATTATAATTTATATTGGACTCACGTGTTCCTCCGTTAGAATTTCTATCGGTTTCATTATTAGCTGCCCAATCGGTACCTTTTAAAAATCCAAAGTTTATTTTAGCCGCAAATTTATCATTAAACTTATAAGCAGCTCTAAAGCTAACATCTGTGTACGCATTGTTTCCTGCAGCTTCCTGAGACGTAATTCCTCTTTTAACTGAAGCACTTATACCAGCATGATCGAAAGGGTTTTTACTTCTCATAAATAAAATACCATTAAAGGCATTGGCTCCATATAATGCAGAGGAAGCTCCGGGAAGTAATTCAACACTTAGTACATCTGTTTCTGTCATACCAACTAAGTTTCCAATTGGAAAGTTTAGTGCTGGCGTAGAATTGTCCATGCCATCAACCAACTGCATAAAACGATTGTTAGCAAATGTGGCAAAACCCCTAGTATTAACAGATTTAAATGTTAAACTATTGGTGTTGATATCAACGCCTTTTAGGTTTTCTAGACCACCGTAAAAATCGGCTGATGCTGTATTTTTTATTTCTTTAAGTCCGAAACGTTCAACAGTTACAGGCGATTCAAAAATACGTTCTGGTGTTCTTGATGCAGAAATAACCACTTCGTCAAGCGAGGTGCCTTCATTCAGAGTAAAATTAATTATCTGATCGTTTGATCTAGCTACTGCAACTTCTAAAATAACAGTTTCAAAACCAACACTACTTCCTTGTAGTTTAAATGGGGGGTTTAAATTTGTTGTCAAAGAAAAATTGCCATCAAAATCTGTCACTGTTCCAGTTGATGTTCCAACAATAATAATATTAGCGCCGGGAATGGGCTGACTATTGTCATCGACGACTGAACCAGTAATTGTTGTTTGTGAGAATGCTAAGCCACAAAACAAAAGCATTAAATAGGGGAAAATTGTTTTCATTTAGTAATTATAGTTTTAGTTAGTTAAACAAGATAACATATAAAATGATATTATGCTAGTTGATAAATGTATAAAAAATTATGCACGCATAGTTTATTTTAATAAAAAACCTTAGTTTTTATTATTAAATAGTTAAAAATACGCGTGTTATATAAGAATTGCCATGTTAAAATTAAAACATGGCAATTTTGAAATTGTATATTGCAGTTACTTTTTTACTCTACGGTAACAGATTTTGCAAGGTTTCTTGGTTGATCAACATTTTTATCTAACATAACGGCTATATGGTATGATAATAATTGTAATGGAATGGTTGTAAGAAGCGGAGAAAGTAACTCTAAAGTTTCTGGAACTTCAATAACATGGTCAGCAAGGTCTCTAACTTGAACATCACCTTCTGTAACGATACCAATAATTTTTCCTTTCCTAGATTTAATTTCTTGAATATTACTAACTACTTTTTCATAATGCCCTTTTTTTGTAGCAATAACTACAATAGGCATGTTTTCATCAATTAATGCGATTGGCCCATGTTTCATTTCTGCAGCTGGATAGCCTTCTGCGTGTATGTATGAAATCTCTTTTAATTTAAGTGCACCTTCAAGGGCTACAGGAAAATTATAACCTCTTCCTAAGTATAAAAAATTACTAACGTCTTTATAAACATTAGCAATGGTTTTAATATTTGCATCTGACTTTAATGCTTTCTCTACTTTTCCAGGAATCATTTCTAGCTCTAAAAGATGTTGACGGAAATCAGAACTACTAATAGTACCTTTTGCTCTAGCTAGTCTCAAAGCGATAAGAGTTAAGACGGTGATTTGTGTTGTAAAAGCTTTTGTGGAAGCGACACCAATTTCTGGTCCAGCATGCGTATATGCGCCGGCATCAGATTCTCTAGCAATGGAAGACCCTACTACATTACAAACGCCAAATACAAAAGCACCTTTTGATTTAGCAAGTTTAATAGCTGCTAATGTGTCGGCTGTTTCTCCAGATTGAGAAATAGCAATCACGACATCGTCTTCTGTAATAACAGGATTTCGATATCTAAACTCTGATGCATATTCAACCTCTACAGGGACTCTTGCTAAATTTTCAAATATATATTCTGCTACTAATCCACCGTGCCACGATGTTCCGCAAGCTACAATGATAATACGATTGGCATTAAGGAACTTTTTCATGTTATCTTCAATGCCAACCATTTTTATAATACCTTCTTTGGCCAGTAATCTACCTCTATAGGTATCCGTGATGGCTTTAGGTTGCTCATGAATTTCTTTTAGCATGAAATGATCATAACCTCCTTTTTCAATTTGTTCTAAATTAATTTGAAGTTTTTGAACATATGTGTCTACTAAAGAATCGTCTTTAATTTTTCTAACCTTTATACCTTTATGGAATCTAATTACAGCCATCTCTTCATCTTCTAGATACACTGCATCCTTAGTATATTCTAGAAAAGGGGAAGCATCACTAGCTATAAAAAATTCGTCTTCGTTTTCGCCAATACCAATTGCTAAAGGACTTCCTAAACGGGCTACAACAACTTCTTCTGGCTTAGTTTTGTCAAAAACAGCAATAGCGTAGGCTCCTATAACTTGATTTAAGGCTATTTGAACGGCTTTACCAAGCTTTACGTTTTCTTGTTTTTTTACATCTTCAATTAAGTTAATTAAAACTTCAGTGTCAGTGTCAGATTTAAACGTATAACCTCTAGAAATAAGTTCTTGTTTAAGAGAATCATAATTTTCTATAATACCATTATGTATAATAACTAATTCACCAGAGTTTGAAAGGTGCGGATGCGAGTTTACATCATTTGGAACACCGTGGGTTGCCCAACGCGTATGGCCAATACCTACATTTCCATTTTTAGTAATTTCTTTTCCTGAACGTTCTTCTAAATCGGCTACTTTTCCTTTGGTTTTCGATACTTTGAGGTCCGTTCCATCAAATAAAGCAATTCCAGCACTATCATATCCTCTGTATTCTAGTCGCTTAAGACCTTCAATAACAATTGGGTATGCATCTCTTGGTCCTATATATCCAACAATTCCACACATATTTTTTAAATTTAATTTGGGGTTATTTTAATTTAGAAAGCAAATATGTAAAATAAACACTAATGAAAGAAAATTATTATACGAAAGAGTTCATTTATACGATGAAATCCATTTATATATTGATACCATTTTATTAGTTAAACAATTAGTTTTCTTTAAGTTCTGTAAAAAATACTTTTAATTTTAACTTTTTATTGTCATCCATAGCATTGCTTCCATTCAGAATAGTCCCTCTAGGAGAGATTATAGATGCTGTAGGAACAGCGGTTACATCATCAGTACTATTTAAAATTCTTGAGCTTGAGGTTACATTTACATTATTAGATAATACTAGCCCAATTTGATAGTTGGTAGAATCATTTTGTATTATGTTATTTAGGTGCTCTGTAATACGTATTTTGTATTTACCAGTACTTTCTTCCCTTTGTCCAAGACTAAAAAGTTTAGAGCTTAGTGCTTCGTTACTTTCAATAGGATCTATTTGATAATCAATAGTTGTGATATTGTTTTTAATGTCATAAGCATAAATACGATCGTATTTATGGTATAGATCACCGTTATCGTCCTCAGTAGAGAGTACATTATCATCTTCATAAATAACCAAATGCGCTTCGTTTATAAGTTTTTTTAATAGGAAACTACCTGTTCTATTGTCTTTAATGAATTCACCATTATTACCAGTTTGTCTAAAATCATTTTTAAAATTCTCTAAAGCCTCATCAGTTGGAAACAAATCTACTACCGCCATCGAGCCTTCTAATCCTTTCAAATATAATGTTTCATCACCATTGTCTTTGTCACCATCTCCTAATGTAACATTGAATTCATTAATAAACGTGTTAAGTCTATTTCCATTAAAATTTAAAACATAAGTGTCTTGAGTTCTTGTATTAGCTTCGCCTTTGGAGTAATAAATTGTCACATTAGCATCAGCAGAGCCTAGGTTCATTAAAACCATATTACCATCGCTACTATTGGCTTCGGCTTTAAAATACAAACCTCTAAAGTAGTTCCTAAAGTTATTTGCATTACTTAACACAGGGTCACCTATTTTATCAATAATAGTTTCTTTCCAAAAGGCTATGGCATCCTCGTCTTCTTCAACATCACTCTCAAAACTAATCCTTAGTGCTGGAGCAACAAATGTTTTAGTCACTTCGGTATCGCTTTCATTCCATAACTCAATAGCCTCGGCATTAGTTTTAAAACCTTCATTTTTATAAATCATTTCACCTAAATGATTATCAAAATCAATGGTTTGAGAACCGTTCAAAATGTAGTTATGAGAAGGGTCTACAAGTTCCTCAGCCTTAGAAAAATAGTTTTGAATGCTATTTATTTCTCCCGAAGGATCAAAGTCTCTTAAAAAATAATCATTCTGATAAATTGTTAAGGTTATTGGAGCATTGGCATTACCGTAAATTGAATCTAATGAATAAGTAGATGCTTCACTATTACTAGGGTCAATACCAGTTACGTTACTAAAGTATGGAATGTTTATTACAACAGAATCTATTTCTGGATTTAGGTCGAAATCTTCATCAAAAGAAGAAGGTGTTAGCTGAGTAACTATACTCGCTGTTGTTTTTCCATATTCTGGATCATTAAAAACACCAAGCAAGTTGGATGGTAAACTATTAATTTGTAGAGCCTCTAATTTTTTATTGTATGCTGATATTGGTAGAACCAGAGAATCTGTATAAAAATTTGCATTTTTATTTCCGAGAACATCACTTTCGATAATACTAAACTCTTTATCGCAAGCAATAAAAAATGTTAAAAGCAAAAAGAAAACAGTAGATAATTTAAGGACTTTAAATGTCTTTTTCATATTAATTTTTAATGAATTTAAATAGATTAACTTAAAACAGTTTCGTTAAAAAATGTTGTGTAAGCTTCACCAAATTCATCTTTACTTTTGTATTCTAAAACAGGTTTTTCTGATAATTTTAAGTAAGAGTTTAAATCGTCTGGAATGTTTTCGGACCCGATAATTAATGCGTCTGAATAATCAATGGCAACTTTCATTAAATTGTTAAAAGATGGTTCTTCAAGTGTTTTAATGGCATCATCCTCAATATTGTCAAATTTAATTTTGTTAACCATGTCTTTATTTAATTCACCCTCAAAACTTTGATTGTAAATTGAAGTGACTATTTTGCTTTCATTAAACAAGGGTTCATCTTTATAATACTCTTTCAAATAAAGAGGTAATAAAGATGCTAACCATCCATGAACATGAATAATATCTGGAGCCCAGTTTAATTTTTTTACAGTTTCAATAACACCTTTAGCAAAGAAAATAGCGCGTTCGTCATTATCGGAAAATAATTTGCCGTCTTCATCTGTTAATGTGGCCTTTCTTTTAAAGTATTCATCATTATCAATAAAATAAACTTGAATACGCTCTTTAGGTATTGAAGCCACTTTAATAATAAGAGGCATATCTAAATCGTTTATCACTAAATTGATACCAGATAATCTTATAACTTCGTGTAATTGATGCCTTCTTTCATTTATATTGCCGTATCGAGGCATAAAGATTCTTATTTGTCCGCCTTGTTGATTCACCAATCTTGGTGCTTCAAACGACATAGAAGAAATTTCGGTTTCAGGTAAATAAGGCACGACTTCAGATGATACGTATAATATCCTCTTATCTTTCATATGTTTGTTTTTGTTGACTTAAACACTACTAAATAGTAATTATTGATTCTATTTTTTTAATAGAATTTTCATAAACCTAACTTTTTAAAGGTTCTACTTTTCTAAAATTCAAAATAAAAAACACGCAAAAGTACAAAATTTTATGCTAATTGCTTGTAAAATCTTAAGTTTGCACGCGTTAATTTTTTATTAAAAAAGTGGAAATTTACTTAGAAAAACAACAAATCACTTCGGTTATTGATGCTTTGAAATCTAAAAATCGAACTATTGGTATAGTGCCCACTATGGGCGCATTGCATGAAGGGCATTTGCAATTAGTTAAAAAAGCTTTAGCTGATAATGATAAAGTAGTGGTTAGTATTTTTGTAAACCCAACGCAGTTTGACAATGACGAGGACTTAGTAAAATACCCTAGAACTTTAGATCGTGATGTAGCATTGCTAGAAACTGTAAGTAAAACCGATATTTTGGTATACTCACCCTCTGTTGATGATATTTATGGAGGAAACACAGTGTCTCAGGAATTCGATTTTGATGGCTTGGAGTTTGAAATGGAAGGTAAATTTAGGCATGGTCATTTTGATGGTGTTGGAACAATTGTAAAACGTTTTTTTGACATTGTAAAACCACATAACGGTTATTTTGGAGAGAAAGATTTTCAGCAATTAGCAATCATAAAAAAATTAGTCGAAAAATATGAAATTCCAGTAAAAATTATTGGATGTAAAATTCATCGTGAAGCTAATGGATTGGCTATGAGTTCGCGTAATACAAGATTAAAACCCGAATATAAAGCAGTAGCTCCGTTTATTTATAAAACGTTAATAACTGCCAAAGAAAAATTTGGCACAAAAAGTGCTACTAAAGTTATGGAGTGGGTTGAAAAACAGTTTGCGAAACATGATTTGTTAGAATTAGAATATTTTATTATTGCAGATGCTAAAACCTTAAAGCCAATTAAACGAAAATTAAACAAAAAAGCCTATCGGGCATTTATTGCCGTATATGCAGACGATATTAGACTTATTGATAATATCGCTTTAAATTAATTATCTTTGCCACATGCAAATTCAAGTAGTAAAATCTAAGATTCATAGAGTTAAATGCACAGGTGCAGAACTCAATTATATTGGTAGTATAACTATTGATGAGGATTTAATGGATGCTGCCAATATTATTCAAGGAGAAAAAGTTCAAATTGTAAATAATGACAATGGAGAGCGTTTAGAAACTTATTGTATCCCTGGGCCACGAAATACCGGAGAAATTACACTTAACGGCGCTGCTGCCAGAAAAGTATCAGTAGGTGACACCTTAATTCTTATTACCTATGCTTTTATGGATATCGAAGAGGCTAAGGTGTTTAAACCGTCATTAGTTTTTCCAGATGAAGCAACCAATTTACTAAAATAACCTTTTGAATAAAAAGACAAAACAAATATTAAAAATTACGCTCCCATTATTATTGGGAGTTTTTTTGGTCTGGTATTCACTCTCCAAAGTATCTATTGAAGAATTAATGGTTTATGTAAAAAAAGCTGATTATACCTGGATACTTTTAGGTATGTTTTTAGGCTTATTAAGCCATTTGTCAAGAGCATATCGTTGGTTGTTTCAATTAGAGCCAATGGGTTATAAAGTGAAGTTTGGCAATAGTGTAATGGCTGTTTTTGCTACCTATTTGATAAATTATACAATTCCACGTGCTGGCGAAGTTGCACGAGCCTCAATTCTTACAAATTATGAAGATGTACCGTTTGAAAAAGCATTTGGTACTATTGTAGCAGAACGTATTGCCGACTTAATTGTGATGTTTGCCATTATTGGGATTACTCTTTTTCTTCAATTTGATTTTATATATGGGTTTTTAATTGAAAAATTCGATCCTATAAAAATTATAATTGTTCTTGGCGTAGGTGTTATAATGATTCTTCTTTTTTTACGATTTATAAGAAAAAGTAAATCTAAAATCGCATTAAAAATAAGAACATTTGTAGGCGGATTAATAGAAGGTGCACTAAGCATCTTTAAAATGAAAAAGAAATGGGCTTATATCGTTCATACCCTGTTCATTTGGGGGATGTATGTACTTATGTTTTATATAACGTCATTCTCTATCGTTGAATTAAATGAGATTTCTGTTGGTGCTGTTCTCATAGGATTTATTTCGGCAAGTTTTAGTATCGCGGCTACAAACGGTGGTATTGGTTCTTATCCTTTGGCTATATATGCGGCGTTTTCAATTTTTGGAATCCCAGAAGAACCAAGCATTGCTTTCGGATGGATTATGTGGGCATCACAAACACTTATGATTATTGTTTTTGGTGGACTTTCTTTAATTTATTTACCTATTTATAATAGATACAAGGCTTCGAAGAGCGCTTAAAACTCAGAAAAACTTTGCTTTTAATCTCTGCCTTAATTTCTTACCTTGCCACTAATAAATTTCAAATTATTCTAAAATGAAAAAGACTATTGTTTTCTTTTTATTACTTTTTTTAGCCTTTAATACGTCAATAGCACAAGTTAAATACGAAACCATTCAATCTTCGAAATTAGGGGAAGAACGCCAAATTAAAATTCAATTACCAAGAGGTTATAATGCTGATTCTGATAAAACATATCCAATATTTATAGTTTTAGATGGTGATTATATGTTTGAAGCTGTAGCAGGAAATGTGGATTACCATTCCTATTGGGAAGATATGCCAGAATCTATTGTTGTTGGTATAAATCAGTTGGATAAACGGTTTGATGATTGTATGTATTCTGAACAAAATTCATTACCGATTGAAACAGGTGCATCTTTTTTTGAGTTTATTGGAATGGAGTTGGTGCCTTATATAGAAAACACATACAGGGCCGGTAATTTCAGAGTCGCTGTAGGGCATGGGGAAACGGCCAATTTTATAAACTATTATGTATTAAAGCCACAACCTTTATTTCAGGCTTATATTTCAATTAGTCCCGAATTGGCTCCTAATATGATTGATTATCTGCCAGAAGTTTTGAGTAAAATTCAATCAAAAATATTTTACTATTTGGCCAATACAAATAATGATGTTAAATCTATAAAGCGCATGACGGAAGCTTTAAATACAGATATTAATGCTATAGATAATAAAAATGTAGTCTACAATTTCGATAGTTTTGATGGGCCCTCGCATTATTCGGTGCCTACTCATGCTATACCAAGTGCAATAGAAAGTATTTTTCAAGTATTTCAACCTATTTCAAAAAAGGAATATAAAGATGTAATCCTTGAATTAGAAATATCACCAGTGCTTTATCTTCAAGAAAAATATGAAGCTATCTCTGATTTATTTGGTGTTGAAAAGAAAGTATTAATCAACGATTTTAAAGCGACATCTGCTGCAATAGAAAAAAACGAATGGTATGAGTATTATGAAGAATTAGGTAAAATGGCTAGAAAAGCTTATCCTGAAACCATACTGGGAACTTATTATATCGCCCGCTTTTATGAAGAAACAGGAGAGCCTAAAAAAGCGATGCGTACCTACCAATCGGCCTATACTTTAGAAGAAATTGCAGGACTTACAAAAGATTTGATGTTAGAAAGGGCAGATTTAATTAAAGAAGATTTTGGATATTAATAATGGCTAAAATAAAAACTACTTTTTTTTGTCAGAACTGCGGATCACAATATGCTAAATGGCAAGGGCAGTGTAATGTTTGTAAAGAATGGAATACTATTGTTGAAGAGGTTATTCAAAAACCTGAAAAAAGTGATTGGAAATCACCAACATCAACTGCAAAAAAAGCGTCTATTCCATTACGAATAAATGAGATTGATGCCTCAAAAGAACCACGATTAAATACTTTTGATGGCGAATTTAATCGTGTTTTAGGTGGTGGTATTGTGCCAGGGTCTTTAATTCTATTAGGAGGTGAGCCTGGAATTGGCAAGAGTACTTTGTTACTTCAAATCTCATTAAACTTACCGTATAAAACACTTTATGTTTCTGGTGAGGAAAGCCAAAAACAAATAAAAATGCGTGCTGAACGTATCAATCCAGAAAATAGCAACTGTTATATTTTAACGGAAACCAAAACTCAAAATATCTTTAAGCAAATTGAAGCTTTAGAGCCCGATATTGTTATTATAGATTCTATTCAAACCTTACATAGCGATTATATTGAGTCGTCTTCTGGAAGTATTTCGCAAATAAAAGAATGTACCACAGAACTTATCAAATTTGCTAAAGAAACGGCAACACCTGTTTTACTGATTGGGCATATTACCAAAGATGGAAATATTGCAGGGCCAAAAATTTTGGAACATATGGTGGATACCGTTTTACAATTTGAAGGTGACCGAAATCATGTATTTCGAATTTTAAGAGCACACAAAAACCGATTCGGTTCTACAAACGAATTAGGTATTTACGAAATGCAAGGTTCAGGTTTAAGAGAAGTTTCTAATCCATCAGAACTATTAATATCTAAAAAAGACGAAGATTTATCGGGTAATGCTATTGCTGCTACTTTAGAAGGGGTACGCCCATTAATGATTGAAGTGCAAGCTCTGGTAAGTACTGCGGTTTACGGCACACCACAGCGCAGTGCTACGGGTTTTAATGCAAAACGTTTAAATATGTTATTAGCTGTTTTAGAAAAGCGTGCAGGTTTCCGTTTAGGCGCAAAAGATGTATTTTTAAATATTACTGGCGGTATTACTGTAGATGATCCAGCCATAGATTTAGCAGTAGTAGCCGCTATTTTATCATCAAATGAAGATGTAGCACTACAAAAAGATTTTTGCTTTGCTGCAGAGGTTGGTTTGTCTGGTGAAATTCGACCTGTACAGCGCGTAGAGCAGCGTATTCTAGAAGCTGAAAAATTAGGGTTTTCAAGTATTTTTGTATCTAAGTACAATAAAATCTCTTTAAAGAATACCGCCATTCAAATTAAATTGATTTCTAAAATTGAAGATTTGGTTGCGGAGCTTGTATAATAATAGTGATAAGAATTTATTTCAATTTTTACATTTATAAATTCATTTCTATTTATCGACAAAACGCACTTAATCGTAATAAAATACCATTTTAACTGATTTTAACTGCTTTTTGTCGAGATTTTATTTTATTATTGTATCGTTATTCTGATGTTAATCGTAGTTATATATGATTTTTAGTTTAATAAGCTTCCCTCGAGTTTTTGCAATCCATTGAATTATAAATACCGTTTTATAGTATAAGTTTAATAGCTTTTTGGCTCTATTAAAACCAAACCTATGAAAAAAATTATACTTTTTAAAGTACTTATTTTAAGCGGATTTCTTTTTACTAATATCTCCTATGCACAAGACTCAGACGGTGATGGGATCGTAGACTCTGTAGATTTAGATGATGATAATGATGGGATAATTGATACTTATGAGTGCTCTTCAGCCATTCAGTTTGGAGATCCATCTCTTCTTACTGCCCAGGATTTAGCAGATGTAAAAATTGGAGAAAAAGTTATTTTCTCTAATGCATTGTTATTTCAAAATCAGTATTATGATTTAGTAGTAACAATCACTTCAAAACAAGGAGATTTTGTAATCAATTGTAGTATAAGTTCAAGTACTTATAATTTGGAAGGTATAAAAGTGGATTCTTTTGATGCTAGTCAAAATGAATATTTTACCTATTCGTTCGATTTAGTTCATGCAGGTACTGCTACTCCAGCAAACCCGATAGGTATACCTGCAACTTTATACGGATTGATATTAGAATCTAGAGATATTGACACGTCTTCTGGGAATGACTATACTGAAATTGCTGGATTCAATGCATCAACAGTAACATCTTCAATGACGCCTTATTTGAGTGCTACAACTAATTTAGAACAAGCAGGTTTTCTTAATGGAGTTGTACCGGCATATACTAATTATAGATTAGACCCAACAATTGCGGGTTCTACAACAACTTGGGTAGACGAACCTGACGATGGAGGAATTCAAGGTGATGATCCTGATTTTTACTTATCTATGGAGTTTGATCAGTTTTCACATGTAGATTTATTATTTGGAGCTACTGGAACTTATACGAATACAGGTTTAAGGCTAACTGCTTTTGGAGTGAGCTCAGTTTGTGATTTTGATGATGATGGATCGTTAGATACAGTCGATATTGACTCGGATAATGATGGAATACCAGATAACGTTGAAGCGCAAACTACTTTAGGGTATATTCCGCCAAGTAATGCAACAGGTGGCAGTATAAAAGATGACAATAGTAATGGTTTAGATGATGTCTACGAGTCCGCTATGGGTGGAACTGATTTAAGTGACTTAGAAGATACTGATGGCGATAAATTAAAAGATTATTTAGATAGTGATTCCGATAACGATGGATATTTAGATATTCAAGAGAATGGAATGGCTGATACATATACATCTGCAGATGTTGATGAAGATGGATTAGGCAATGCCTTTGAAACAAATGGTGTAATGGATACGTTTTTTGATGTCAATGAAGATATTGAAGACCCTACCGATTTATCAATTTTACCAGATGCAGATTTTGATTTAACATTAGGCGGTGATTTAGATTACAGAGATATGTTTGATGGTAATCCACCTCCAATAGCTTCAATAGATTTTGATGGTGTAGATGATTATTTATCCAGAGCATCCTTTATAAATGGTTTAGGAAATGTAACCGTTATGGCTTGGGTGAAAACAGATTCAGGTAATTCCACAAATATGGTAATTGCAGGAGAAGATACAGGATGTAAATTATGGTTAGAAAACGGAAATAAGCCTAAATTCACAATACGAACAGCAGGAAATTCAGAAGTATCAATAAATTGTGGTACCATTAATTTTGACGAATGGCATCATGTTACAGGAACTTATACTAGTGCAACAGGAGTTCTGTCATTATTTATAGATGGCGCTTTTATGGCCTCTGCAAATGTAGGAAGTACAGGAGCTTTAATTGAAAACACTGAAGATGCTAATGGTGATTTTGAAATAGGTAGATTGTCTACGGATGATGTTGCCAATCATTTATATTTTAAAGGTGATATTGATGAAGTTAGAGTCTTTGATATCGTTTTAACAAATAGTCAAATTGAACAACTTGTTTATCAAGAAATAGAACATAATTCAGGAAATGTAAAAGGAACTATTGTTGCAAAGGACATTACAGATATTGGGACTGGTAATAAGGTTCCATGGGCTAATTTAATAGCATATTACCCAATGACGAACATTGTTATGGGTAGAACATCAGATTACTCAAGTTATGATAAGGAGTTATATATAAATTATATTTCTACGATTCAAGATCAGACGGCTCCTATGCCTTATTTAGCATCAAATGCGGGTTCATGGTCATCACAATCAACTTGGTTGCATGGTGATGTCTGGGATATTGAAAATACTGCAACAAATAAAGATTGGGGTATTGTAAAAATTTCTAGTGATGTTGTAGCATGTCATTCTTTAAAAACATTAGGCTTAATAATAGATTCAAACACGACTTTAAGAGTTCATAGTGATAATCTAGTAGAAAACAGTTGGTATATGGAACTGAACGGGACTTTAGATTTAGAAGATGACTCTCAACTAATACAAACCGTAAATAGTGATCTAGTAACTTCAGCAGATGGTAAAATTTTAAGAAGACAGGAAGGCGAGTCTAACCCTTACAGGTATAACTATTGGTCATCGCCAGTAGGAGCAACTGGAGCAACTAGTTTAATAGATAATAATGATCCACTAACAAATAACGCCAATAACACGCCTTTTAATTTAGGAATGATTAGAGATAATTCAGGATTAACTTGTTCATTTATTTCAGGTTATACTGGGAGTGGCAGTATAAGTACGTATTGGTTATATACCTTTATAAATGGATTAACGTATTGGGATTGGGCACAATTAAGCACTTCTACGGCTTTAAAACCAGGCGTTGGGTACACTCAAAAAGGTACAGGAGTTGTAGATCCCGAACAGCAATATATTTTTCAAGGCAAACCAAACAATGGGACTATTTTAATAAACGTGACCGATATTGGAGGCCCTGGATCTGAACCTTCAGTTTCTGCAACAAAATATTTGTTAGGAAATCCCTATCCATCAGCTTTAGATGTTCATAAGTTTATTGATGACAACGTTGGGGTTATTAATGGTACACTACAATTGTGGCAACAATGGAGTGGTGACTCACATTATCTTAATGAATATAATGGCGGCTATGCCCAGGTGAACAAAACGGGATCCATTAGAGCTTGTCAATTTGTTGGTTTTTATGGTTATAATGGTTCTGAAGAAGGAACTAAAACTCCATCAAGGTACTTACCAATAGGACAAGGTTTTATTACAGAGATTATAGCTGATGGCACTATTGAATTTAACAATTCACAACGTATTTTTATTAAAGAAGTAGATGCAGACGGTACCGGAAACAATGGTTCCGTATTTATGAAAAGTGCAGGAACAAAAAATAAGAGTACTTCAGAAAGTAAAGACGCTAATCCGTTCAAAAAATTCCGTTTAGAATTTAATTCGGTTACAGGCCCTGAAACAAGAAGAGAATTACTATTAGGGTTTAGTGAACTTACAACAGATGCCTTTGATTATGGTTACGATGCAGAAAATCCAGAAATAAATAACAATGATTTATGTCTAAACTTAGATGGTAAGAACATGAATATTCAAGCCTATGGAGATATTTCAGATGATAAAGTAGTGCCGTTAAATTTTAAATCATCCGGAGATAATAGCTTTGAAATAAAGATTACAGAAATGGAAAACATAGATACATCTCAAGCTATATATTTAAGAGATAATTTAACAGGCACTTATTTTGATTTAACCCAAGATACTGCATATCAGTTTTCTTCAAATCCAGGAATATTTAATGAACGGTTTGAGATTGTGTTTCAAAGTGAGGCACAAACGTTAAATGTAGAAGAATCTCAAACTTCAGAAAATTTTGTTTACTATCAAAGGACGGAGCAAAAATTATATGCAAAGAAACTAAACGCATCAGTAAGGCGAATAGCCCTTGTAAATATGTTAGGGCAAACGGCTTTAGAATTTAATAATGTATCGCAAGAGGAGTTAAGAAACGGACTGAGTATATCTAATTTATCAAGTGGTGCCTATGTGGCTTATTTTAGAACAGATACTCATGAAGTATTAACCAAAAAAATAGTTGTCAATTAGTATTAAAATCATTTAGTTAGTTGAAAAAAAGCCAAAACAAACGTTTTGGCTTTTTTTATTGAGAATAATTAATCATTTAAGGATAAATTCTTAAATTCGCGAACTTAATAGATACACCATTAAATGAGCACGAAATTTCCTGAATATAAAGGACTTGACTTACCAAAAGTAGCAGAAGACATTCTAAACTATTGGCAAGAAAACAACATTTTTGAAAAAAGTGTATCTACTAGAGAAGGCAAAGAATCATATGTGTTTTATGAAGGCCCGCCTTCTGCAAACGGACTTCCTGGAGTACATCACGTTTTAGCGCGTGCTATTAAAGATATTTTTCCGAGGTATAAAACCATGAAAGGGTATCAAGTTAAGCGTAAAGCAGGTTGGGATACTCACGGATTACCTATTGAATTAGGTGTAGAAAAAGAATTAGGAATCACTAAAGAAGATATTGGTAAAACGATATCTGTTGAAGATTATAATGCTGCCTGTAGAAAAGCAGTAATGCGCTATACGGATGTTTGGAATGATCTGACTCAAAAAATGGGTTATTGGGTAGATATGGATGATCCATATATTACCTATGAGCCGAAATACATGGAATCTGTTTGGTGGCTTTTAAAGCAGATTTATAATAAAAGCTTGATGTATAAAGGCTATACGATTCAGCCATATTCACCTAAAGCGGGAACAGGTTTAAGCTCGCATGAGTTAAATCAACCAGGAACGTATCAAGATGTTACAGATACAACTATCGTTGCTCAGTTTAAAGCAACAGAGCATACGTTGCCAGAATTCTTAAAAAGGTTTGATCATTTACATTTTATAGCTTGGACAACGACACCATGGACCTTGCCAAGTAACACGGCACTAACCGTAGGTGCTAAAATTGATTATGTTGTGGTTGCGACCTATAATCAGTACACTTTTGATCCCGTTCATGTCATTCTTGCTAAAAATTTGGTTGGAAAACAATTTAGCGGAAAATATCAACAAACAGAGACTATTTCTGAACTCAGTAGTTTTTCAAAAGAAGACAAAAAAATTCCATTTTTAATCGCAACGGAATGTAAGGGAAGCGACTTAGTAGGTATAAAATATGAACAATTATTAGATTATGTGTTGCCAAATGATAATCCAGAAAACGCCTTCAGGGTTATTTCAGGAGATTTCGTAACTACTGAAGATGGAACAGGAATTGTACATACAGCGCCAACTTTTGGAGCAGATGATGCTTTAGTTGCAAAACAAGCTACACCAGAAGTTCCACCTCTCTTAGTAAAAGATGAGAATGATAATTTGGTGCCGTTAGTAGATTTACAAGGTCGTTTTAGACCAGAAGTTACAGAGTTTGCTGGTAAATATGTAAAGAATGAATATTATGAGGATGGAGAAGCACCAGAAAAATCTGTGGATGTAGAAATCGCTATTAAACTTAAAATTGAAAACAAAGCCTTTAAGGTTGAAAAATATAAACACAGTTATCCAAATTGCTGGCGTACTGATAAACCAATTCTTTACTATCCGTTAGATTCTTGGTTTATTAAAGTAACCGATGTTAAGGAAAGAATGTACCAACTTAACGAGACCATTAACTGGAAGCCAAAATCTACTGGAACAGGACGTTTTGGAAATTGGTTAGCAAATGCTAATGATTGGAATTTATCCCGTTCAAGATATTGGGGAATTCCATTACCAATTTGGAGAACGGAGGATGGTAAAGAAGAAATTTGTATTGGTTCCGTTCAAGAATTGAAAGAAGAAATGCAACGCGCCGTTTCAGCTGGAGTTTTAAAAGAAGATATTTTTGCAGACTTTGAAGTTGGAAACAATTCAGAAGATAACTACGCGAAAATCGATTTACATAAAAATATTGTTGACGAGATTGTATTAGTATCTCCAACAGGTCAAAAAATGTTCCGCGAAAGCGATTTAATTGATGTTTGGTTCGATTCGGGATCCATGCCTTATGCGCAATGGCATTACCCATTTGAAAATAAATATTTAATTGATAAAGGAACAACGTACCCAGCAGATTTTATTGCAGAAGGTGTTGATCAAACCCGTGGTTGGTTTTATACGCTTCATGCCATAGCAACTATGGTTTTTGATTCGGTTGCCTATAAAAATGTGGTATCTAACGGATTAGTGTTAGACAAGAACGGACAAAAAATGTCTAAGCGTCTAGGAAATGCTGTAGACCCCTTTGAAACTTTAGGGAATTATGGTGCTGATGCTACCCGTTGGTACATGATATCAAACGCAAATCCTTGGGATAATTTAAAATTCGATTTAGATGGTATTGAAGAAGTAAAGCGTAAGTTTTTTGGAACACTATATAATACGTATTCATTTTTTCAGTTATATTCTAATCTAGATAATTTCAACTATAGTGAAGCGGATATCCCTTTAAGTGAAAGACCAGAAATAGACCGTTGGATTTTGTCTGAATTGCACTCTTTAATCAAGAAAGTAGATGCTTTTTATGCAGATTACGAACCAACAAAGGCCGCGCGCGCTATTTCAGATTTCACACAAGATTATGTGAGTAACTGGTTTGTTCGTTTAAGTAGAAGACGTTTCTGGAAGGGTGATTACCAAGAAGATAAAATTTCAGCATACCAAACGCTTTATACATGCATGTTAACTATTGCTAAGTTGGGTGCGCCAATAGCACCTTTCTTTATGGATAGATTGTATCTGGATTTAAACAAGGTAACCAAAAAAGAGACTTTTGAGAGTGTGCATTTAGCAAATTTCCCTGTTTTTGAAGAAGCTTATGTTGATAAGTCTCTCGAGAACAAGATGGAAAGTGCTCAAACCATATCATCTTTAGTGTTGTCATTAAGAGCCAAAGAAAAAATAAAAGTAAGACAACCTTTACAAAAAATAATGATTCCTGTAGATAGTGAATCTCAAAAAAATGAAATATTAGCGGTTGAAGACCTTATAAAATCAGAGGTTAATGTTAAAGAAATTCAAGTTTTAGAAGATGCTTCTGATATTTTGGTAAAACAGATAAAACCAAATTTTAAAGTACTTGGGCCTAGATTTGGAAAAGACATGAAGACTGTAGCTCAAGCAGTTAATAACTTTACATCTGACGACATTAAAGAAATTGAACAAAATGGTATTTTAGACGTCGAAGTAAATGGAAAAATTATTACTTTAGAACGCACGGATGTAGAAATAACCTCGCAAGATATTGAAGGTTGGTTGGTTGCAAATGAAGGCGCTATTACAGTAGCATTAGATGTAACCATTACAGATGATTTACGAAAAGAAGGCATTGCAAGAGAGCTGATAAATAGAATTCAAAACTTACGTAAAGATTCAGGTTTTGAAGTTACAGATAGAATTGATGTTACTTTTCAAAAAAGTGAGCATATAGAAATGGCTATTAATGCCAATATTACATATATAAAATCAGAAACATTAACAAACGAACTTGCAATAATAGATAAATTAGAGGATGGCATAGAAATTGATTTCGATGATGTACATACCAAACTATCTATACAAAAACATTAAAATTATGGGAGAAGCTAGCGTAAGGTATCCGGATGCAGATTTAGCAGACTTTAAAGTGCTAATAATAGAGAAAATAGAAAAAGCTCAACACGATTTAGAGCTTATAAAAAGCGCCTATATGAACGATCATAATAATGGTACCGAGGACACATCTCCAACATTTAAAGCTTTTGATGAAGGTAGTGCTGTGATGAGTAAAGAATCGAATTCTCAATTAGCAATCCGTCAAGAAAAATTTATCCGCGATTTAAAAAACGCACTTATTCGTATTGAAAATAAAACCTTTGGTATTTGTCGTGTTACAGGAAAACTCATCAATAAAAAAAGATTAGAATTAGTACCTCATGCTACATTGAGTATTGAAGCTAAAAACATGCAATAGTCTTATATTAAATTATATATTTGAAACGTCTCAAAATTATTGAGACGTTTTTATTTTTCAAGAATGTCATTAAAAAAACCCATAATCTTTATCATAATTATTTTACTAATCGATCAGATTAGTAAAGTATATATAAAAATGAATTTTGAACTACAAGAAAGTGTTGATATTTTCAGTTGGTTTGAAATTATATTTGTTGAAAACGATGGAATGGCTTGGGGCACAAAAATTAGTGATTTTGTATCTTTTATTTCAGATAGAACTGCTAAAGTAATATTAACCTCATTTAGAATTGTAGCTATTTTTGGAATAGGTTATTGGTTATACGATGCTACGAAAAAGCAGAGTTCTAAAATATTAATTATTGCCATAGCTTTAATATTCGCGGGAGCTCTAGGTAATATTATAGATTCAGTATTCTATGGAGTACTATTTGATGATAGCTACAGTCAAGTGGCTAGTTTTCTACCAGAAGCAGGAGGATACGATAACTTACTCCATGGTAAAGTTGTAGATATGCTTCATTTTCCATTATTTGAAGTTGACTTACCAGAATGGTTTCCTTTTTCTGCGGGAAAACGATTTAGCTTTTTCGATCCTGTTTTTAATATAGCCGATATGGCTATTAGCACTGGCTTTGTTATGCTAATTGTTTTTAATAAGAAGGCGTTTTCGAATAATTAAGAAATCAAATACCAAATTAAAACCTAGAGTTTTAATTTAAAAAGCATAACTTTTATTTGGAGTCACACAATAATCCAACCTTACATCACTTTCAAAAACATCACTAATTTCGACTTCAGGACCAAAAAAAGAAAGTCCAATTTTCACAGTTTCAGGTTTACAATTAGTTAAAAATCGATCATAAAACCCTTTTCCATAACCAACACGATTCCCTAGTGAATCAAAAGCTAAAAGTGGAACAAAAACAACTTCAATTTTATCATTTGAAATCTCAATACCAGCAATAGGTTCAGGGATATTGTAGTCGTTTTTCTTTATTAGGGTACTATCAGTTAAAAGAAAATGTGTCATATTACCTGTTTTAAAATCACTTTTAGAAATCAGAATATTTTTGTCTTTACCAGATAAAATATTCAAAATATAATCGGTATTCACTTCTTTTTGTTCTTCAATCGCTAAAAAAATATGGTAAAAAGAATTAGCCCAAATAGGTAGCTTTAAAAGTTGATTTGAAATGGATAAACTCAAATCTTCAATTTGATTTTCAGACAAATCTTTACGATGTGCTTTATATGTTTTCCGCAGCTCTTTTTTGGTCATAAATTACTTTTTAAGTTCCGTAGTAATGTGAAACAAAGCGTCACCTTGATAAACAATTGGCGATTCATTTACATTGATAATATAACCTTCGTTTGAAGCTTTTACGAAATAATTAAATTTACCGTAAGGATCGGTGATGTTTCCTAAAATAGCATCTTTTTTAACCAAAGAACCAATGGCTATAGAAGCTTTAAACATACCAGAATATTTGGCACGCTGCCATTTGCTTTCATCAACAAAAACACACTCTTTTTTAGGCTCAGACGCCTTAAAAGCAGTTTTCAACATGCCTAAATGTTTTAAAATACGTTTCGACCCGTTTACTCCAGAGTTGGTAACATTATCATCTATATGGAATGATTTACCACCTTCAAAAAGCAATAAAGGTTTTCCTAATTTATAGCAAGTCGTTCTGAAGGATTTTGATACATTTTTGGAATACAAAACAAAAGGAGCTCCAAATATTTTTGCTAAGTCGTTTAGTTCCTTATTTTCTTTTGAATAACGTAACTGCGGTGCATTAAACCTGCCAGAACCACCTGTATGAAAATCTATAATTAAATCAACATGAGGAATAATATCATGCATCAGTTTATAAGCCACTCTGCCAGCTAAAGAACCCGAAGTACTGCCAGGAAACACGCGGTTTAAATCTCGTCCATCAGGAAACTCACGTTTTAAATTTATGAATCCAAAAATATTAATAACAGGCATACAAATAATAGTACCGCATTTGGGTTTATTAATACCTTTAGCAATAAGCTGTCTCACAATTTCAACGCCATTAACTTCATCACCATGTATGCCTGCTGTAAATAAAACCGTTGGTCCCGGTTTTTTAGAGCGCTCGATAATAACAGGAACATTTACTGGCGATGAGGTATGCAAATTCGCCACATCGAAATTAACTTCTTTGCTTTCTCCAGGTCTTATAGATTGCCCTAGAATAGTTAAACCATCATCATTTACTTGAGTCATCTTAGTGTTTGTTTTTTTCTATATAAGCAATAATCGCTTTTGCAATATTGCGTCCTGTGGCAGTTTCAATACCTTCTAAACCAGGCGTTGAATTTACTTCTAATAACAAAGGGCCTCTTGTAGACTGCAACATATCCACACCACAAACAGGCAACATTAAAGCTTGTGAAGCATTCATGGCTAACTTCAATTCATCATGACTTAGTTTTATAATATGTGCAGAACCACCACGGTGCAAATTAGAACGAAATTCACCTTCTTTACCCTGGCGTTTCATAGCACCTACCACTTGTCCATCAACAACCAAAGCACGTAAATCGGCACCACCAGCTTCTTTTATAAATTCTTGAACAATTACTCTCGCTTGCAACCCATTAAATGCCTCTAAAACCGATTCTGCAGCATTTTTAGTTTCTGCCAAAACAACACCTAAACCTTGTGTGCCTTCTAAAAGTTTAATAATTACTGGCGTTCCACCAACATGTTCAATAACCTCTTCGACATCCCTAGAGTAGTTTGTAAATACGGTTTTAGGCATACCAATTCCAGCTTTACTCAAGCGCTGTAAACTGCGTAGCTTATCTCTAGAACGTTGAATAGCATCAGAAGTAACGATGGTAAAAACACCCATTTCTTCAAATTGTCTTACCACCGCACAACCGTAAAACGTAACCGAAGCTCCAATTCTAGGTATTATGGCATCCACATAGTCTAAGTATCTATCTTTATAATAAATGGTAGGCTTCTCTTTTTCAATAATAATATCACACTTAAGAGGGTCAATCACTTCCATTTTATGTCCTCTTTTTTCACCTTCTTCGATTAGGCGTTCCGTGGAATACAAATTCGCATTTCTAGATAGTATTACTATATTCATGTTGCTGTTTATAATTAGTGTTATATGAAACGTGTTCCAAATCTACGTCTACCATAAATTTTTGTCTTAAAAATTGCCTGCCAATAAGGACAGGAAATTTCATAGCGTCTCTAGTGCTTAAAGTTAAGTTAATCTTGTACGTTTTACCAAAAAATATAACTTCAGATTTCACCTTATATCTATTTTCCTTATAACCATTGCTGCTTTTCACATCAGTTCGCCAAAAAGTATCAAAGATAATTTCAGTTTTACCAAAGTTCTTATGCACGTCACTATTAAAAATACAAAGCAATGCATTATCTCTTTCAATAATTTTAGAACAATGTATGGTGGAAGTATAAGCACCCGTATCCATTTTTATGTCAATATCGAATAAACCTAGTTTGGGGAAATCAACAATATCAACACGTCCTACAATTTTTTTACTCATTTTTTAAATTATCATTTGGCGCCTGCCTGCCAGCAGGCGGGTTACCCCAAGGGGCGACTTTTACTACTAGCTTCTTCCTAAGTCGGCGAGCTCAAACATGCCGTTCAACCCCGAACATACGCCAAGGCAAATTTTTAAACCATAATTAATACTCCTTTAAAACCATTCAATATTTTTAAAAAGTGGCGCAATTTAGATAATTAATCGATTCAAGAAATAAAAATCTTTTAAAATTGTAAAATGTTAAATCGTATGTAATTTCAGCAAGAAAAACATTAAAACAAGTACCTTTACAATAATGGATGTACCCAATTTAGAGATACAATTAAAAACCTTACCAAATCAGCCTGGAGTTTATCAATATTATGATAAAGAAGGGACTATTATTTATGTCGGGAAAGCAAAAAACTTAAAAAAAAGGGTCAGTTCCTATTTTACCAAGACCCACGAAAATGGTAAAACCCGAGTGTTGGTTAAAAAAATAGCAAACATAAAACACATTGTTGTTGAAACCGAAACCGATGCGCTACTACTAGAAAATAACTTAATAAAAAAACATAAACCTCGTTATAATGTATTGCTTAAAGACGACAAGTCTTACCCGTGGATTTGTATAAAAAAGGAACGTTTCCCAAGAGTGTTTTCAACACGCCGCGTTTTTAAAGATGGCAGTGATTATTTTGGGCCTTATACAAGCGGAAAGACTGTATATATTTTATTAGATTTAATAAAAGGGTTGTATAGTTTAAGGAATTGTAACTTTAATTTATCTGAAGAAAAAGTCGAGGCAGGAAAGTATAAAGTTTGTTTGGAATACCATTTAGGAAATTGTAAAGGTGCCTGCGAAGCTTTAGAAACCGAAGCGGAATACAATGATAACATCAAAGCTATAAAAGATATTTTAAAAGGGAATTTTAAAGATTCATTGTCTCAGTTTAAAATACAAATGAAACAGTTTGCAGAAAACATGCAGTTTGAAGAGGCTCAAAAAATAAAAGAAAAAGTTCAAGTTCTAGAAAATTATCAAGCAAAATCGACCATTGTAAACCCTAAGATTAGTAATGTAGATGTGTTTTCTATTATGAGTGACGAAAGTTATGGCTATGTTAACTTTTTACAATTGTCGTATGGTTCTATTATTCGTTCACATACCTTAGAGATAAAAAAGAAATTGGACGAAACCGATTTGCAATTATTACAACTTGCCATTACAGAAATAAGGCAGCGTTTTAATTCTAATTCCAAAGAAATATATGTCCCTTTTAAAGTCGATTTGGGGGAAGACTTAAAAGTAACCGTTCCTAAGTTAGGGGATAAAAAGCACATCTTAGATTTATCACTCAGAAACGCAAAGTATTTTAGAATGGAGCGTTTCAAACAAATGAAAATTGTTGATCCTGATAGACACGCAAACAGAATCATGGCACAAATGAAGGTGGATTTACGTCTTTCAGAAGAGCCAAGACATATCGAGTGTTTTGATAATTCAAACATTCAAGGGACACATCCTGTAGCTGCTTGTGTAGTATTTAAAAACGGGAAACCAAGTAAAAAAGAGTATCGACATTTTAATATTAAAACCGTTGAAGGTCCTGATGATTTTGCATCTATGGAAGAAGTGGTTTATCGCAGATACAAAAGGTTGCTTGAAGAAGATCAACCGTTGCCACAACTTATTATTATTGATGGTGGTAAAGGACAGCTATCATCAGCATTAAAAAGCTTAGACGCTTTAAATTTAAGAGGCAAAATAGCCATTATCGGAATTGCAAAGCGTTTGGAAGAATTGTTTTACCCAGACGATCCAATTCCCTTATATTTAGATAAAAAAAGCGAAACGCTTAAAATCACCCAACAATTAAGAAACGAAGCGCACCGTTTTGGAATTGAACATCATAGAAATAAACGCAGTAAAACAGCATTAAATACAGAGTTAGAAACTATTTCTGGCGTTGGCGAAAAAACAGTCATTGAATTATTAAGGCATTTTAAATCGGCTAAACGTGTTGCTAATGCAAAGTTAGATGAGTTGGAAGCTGTTGTAGGGGTTTCGCGGGCAGAGAAAGTTTATAATTATTATCATAAAACGTGATGATATCACAAGGTTTAAGAGCTCTTGTATGTCATAAATAAAATAATTATTTGAAACAAAAAAGAATCATATTAGCCTTATTCTTAATTGCTACATTTTTCGCGAAGGCGCAAAATAAAGTGCAAGACAACCTAAGGCCAAAAATAGGTTTGGTGCTAAGTGGCGGTGGTGCAAAAGGTTTAGCGCATATTGGCGTTTTAAAAATTATTGATAGTTTAGGTGTACGAGTAGACTATGTTGCAGGAACAAGTATGGGCTCTATAATTGGTGCATTATATGCTTCAGGCTATTCAGGGAAGCAACTCGATTCTATTTTCCAAAACGTAGATTTTGATAATATCATTAACGATGCTTTACCTAGATCTTCTACGGCTTTTAGTGAACGAGATAATATGGAAAAGTATGCTGTAAAACTTCCGTTTAATAGTTTTAAAATCAAATTACCTACTGCACTTTCAAGAGGTCAAAACACTTATGGTTTGCTTTTAAAACTTTTAATTCATGTCAATACGATTGATGATTTTAGTAAGCTACCAATCCCCTTTTTCTGTATTGCAACAAATATTGAAAACGGAAAGCAAGTCATTTTAGATAAAGGTAATTTAACACAGTCTATAATGGCGAGTGGTGCCCTACCTTCTTTATTTCAACCAGTAACGATTAATGATGAAATATTAATTGATGGCGGTGTAGTGAATAACTATCCTGTCGACGAATTGAGGGCTAAGGGTATGGACATTATTATTGGAGTTGATGTTCAAGATGGATTAGCAAGTCGTGAAGAACTTACTTCTGCTCCAGATCTTTTATTTCAAATTAATAACTTCAGAACTATTAACGACATGAAGTTAAAGATTGAAAAAACGGATATTTATATTAAACCTAATATTAAAGATTTTAATGTTGTTTCATTTAATGAAGGCAACAACATTATTAAGGTTGGTGAATTTGCTGCATTGTCTAAATTGACCATATTAAGGAGCTTGTCTTCGAAAACACCTAATATTAATCAACAAATAAATTTAAAACCAATAGATAGCATCACTATTAACATTGCAAAAGTAAGTGGTAATAAAAACTATACGAGAGCTTATATCTTGGGTAAGCTGAAATTAAAGAGCAATAAGAAAATAAGCTATAAAGATTTTAGCAAAGGCGTCAATAATTTGGTAGCTACAAATAATTTTGATGCTTTTGAATATGAACTAAAGGACTCACCAAATAAAGAAGGATATGACTTACTCGCTTCTGTAAAAGAGACACAGGTAAATACATTTTTAAAGCTTGGGCTTCATTATGATGATTTATATAAAACTGCAGCGCTAATAAACTTAACAAAAAAGCAACTATTTTTTAAAAATGATGTTGGCTCTTTAGATATTATTTTAGGTGATAATGTGCGTTACAATTTTGAGTATTTAATTGATAATGGTTTTCATTGGAGTATAGGATTAAAATCTAGATACAACCAGTTTCATAAAAATATAAGCGCGCAGTTAGTATTAGATGATGACCAAATAATGACTGCAGGGCTCAACAAGATTGATGTTAAATTAAGAGATCAAACCAATCAGTTTTATTTACAAACCTTGTTTAGACGTGATTTTGCCTTAAGTGCAGGGGTTGAACATAAACGACTGGAAATAAATTCTCAAACTATTTTTGGAAACAATCCAAATGAAAAGTTTTTATTTGAAAAAACAGATTATATAAGTCTTTTTGGGAATTTAAAATTCGACACCTATGATAATAAATATTTTCCTAAAAAGGGAGTATACTTTAATGGTGATTTAAATATATACTTGTATGCTTCTAGTTTTGTTGAAAATTTTGAAGATTTTTCAATTGCGAAAGCTGATATAGGATACGCTTTTAGTACTTCAGATAAATTAGCATTTAATTTACAAACTAGCGGCGGATTTAAATTAGGCGATAAATCTAACAGAACACTCGATTTTGCAATTGGAGGTTATGGCAATAATTTAATAAATAATTTCATCCCATTTTTGGGTTATGATTTCATCTCCTTAACAGGAAACAGTTATGTTAAAGCGTCTGCAATAGTAGATTTTGAGGTTTTTAAAAATCACCATATTACTTTAGAAGGAAATTGGGCCAACATAGATAATAATATTTTTGATTCGGGCGAGTGGTTTTCGCTTCCAGATTACAGAGGTTATGCATTAGGGTATGCCATTGAAACATTTTTAGGGCCTGTTCAAGCAAAATATAGTTATTCTCCAGAACAACGAGCGAGTAATTGGTTTTTTAATATTGGATTTTGGTTCTAAACGTTTTTTTTATTTTCGTTTAGGCGGAAATCTTCTAAAAATTATTTACGACGTAATTATCAATATTTTTTCCGATATTTGTTTTGTTATGAAATCCTTTTGGAAAGACTTACTATCATATCTTCACTATCTCATCAAGAGAAATCCTGAATGAGCATACTTTTTGTATCTTTATAAATAGTAGTTATTTAACAACTTAAGCTTAACTTAAGCCCGTATTTAATATTCATTTTTTAAATTTTATAGTATGCCTTTTTACCATAAATTAGGAAATATTCCGCATAAGCGGCATATTCAATTTAGAAAGCCAGATGGCAGTTTGTATTATGAACAGTTATTTGGCACAGTTGGATTTGACGGTATGTCAACCAATTCATATCACGAGCAAAGACCAACACAAGTTAAAGCAATTCGTTCTCAATACAGTGTAGCTCCAAAAATATCGAAAGAGAATAACATTCAGTCTTATCGATTGCGTGGCTTTCAAGTAGCACCAGAAGACGATTTTTTGGAAAGTAGAAAAATTGTTTTAACCAATTCAGATTGCCATATAGCCTTAGCAGCACCAAGAAAATCTACAACTCAGTATTTTTATAAAAACACAGATTCCGATGAAATGATTTTTATTCATAAAGGAACAGGAAAGCTAAGAACTATTTATGGAAATTTAGATTTTAAATACGGCGATTACTTAATTATTCCAAGGGGAATCATTTACAAAATAGATTTTGATACAGAAGATAATCGTTTGTTTATTGTAGAATCTCATGCACCAATTTACACACCAAAACAGTATCGAAATTGGTTTGGACAAATGTTAGAACATTCGCCTTTTTGCGAGCGAGATATTCGTCGGCCATACGAATTAGAAACAAATAACGAAAAAGGAGATTTTCTAATTAAAGTAAAAAAGAAAGATGAAATCTTCGATATGATTTATGATTCTCATCCCTTTGATGTTGTGGGGTATGATGGGTTTAATTATCCGTATGCACTATCAATTCACGATTTTGAACCTATAACAGGGCGTATTCATTTGCCACCACCAATACATCAAACCTTTGAAACAACTGCGTTTGTAATTTGCTCTTTTGTCCCTCGTTTGTATGACTATCACCCACAATCTATTCCAGCCCCATATAATCACAGTAATATCGATGCTGATGAGGTATTGTATTATGTAGATGGTGATTTTATGAGTAGAAATGATGTTGATGCAGGTCATATTTCATTGCATCCGGCGGGAATACCACATGGTCCTCACCCTGGAGCCGCAGAACGCAGCATTGGAAAAACAAAAACCGATGAATTAGCAGTGATGGTAGACACCTTTAAACCATTAATGGTTACAGAAGAAGCTATGAAAATAGCTGATGATAGTTACTATAAATCTTGGTTGGAGTAATTTTTTGCTAGAAGCTATTTCCTGCTTTACGTTTTATCTTTTTTGAGAAAAACAAAAAAGGATGCCACTTCAATCAGGGCTATAAAATAAAAGTTAAGTTTTAAACTTTACGAATAAACAATTAAACTCATAAACGAATAAACATTAATACAATGAGTAAAGACATAAAATCAGTAAACTACGGATTAGAAAAAATATTTGAAGGTGCACAAGATTTTTTACCACTTTTAGGAACAGACTATTTAGAATTCTATGTAGGTAACGCAAAGCAATCTGCACACTTTTATAAAACAGCATTTGGGTTTCAATCATATGCTTATAAAGGTTTAGAAACAGGGTCTAAAGACTCCGTTAGCTATGTGCTAAAACAAGATAAAATAAAATTAGTTTTAACGACACCACTTTCTAGTAAATCACCAATAAACGACCACATTGTAAAGCATGGCGACGGTGTCAAAGTAATAGCGCTTTGGGTTGAAGATGCAAGAAAAGCATATCAAGAAACGACTAGCAGAGGTGCCAAATCTTATATGGAGCCTGTTGTTGAAAAAGACGAACACGGTGAAGTGGTAAGAGCAGGTATTTATACCTATGGAGAAACAGTACACATGTTTGTGGAACGTAAAAACTACACGGGAACGTTTTTACCTGGCTTCGAAGAATGGAAATCGGATTATAATCCAGAACCAATAGGTTTAAAGTTTATAGATCATATGGTTGGCAACGTAGGTTGGGGACAGATGAATACATGGGTAAAATGGTATGAAGACGTTATGGGTTTTGAAAACTTTTTATCTTTTGATGATAAGCAGATCCATACAGAATACTCAGCTTTAATGAGTAAGGTAATGAGTAATGGTAACGGACGGATAAAATTTCCAATTAATGAACCAGCAAAAGGCAAAAAACGCTCTCAAATAGAGGAATATCTTGATTTTTATGAAGGTTCAGGTGTGCAACATATTGCTGTTGCTACAGATGATATCATTACTTCCGTAAGTGCTTTAAGAGCAAGAGGTATTGAGTTTTTATCTACGCCACCGGAAGAATATTATAGAGCAGTCCCTGGAAGGTTAGAAGAACATAGTCATGAACTGCGCGAAGATATTGAAGCTTTAAAAAGCTTGGGTATTATGATTGATGCCGATGAAGAAGGCTATTTGTTGCAAATTTTTACAAAACCTGTTCAAGATAGGCCAACGTTGTTTTTTGAAATTATTCAGCGTATGGGTGCAAGAGGTTTTGGGGCTGGAAATTTTAAAGCACTCTTTGAATCTATTGAGCGCGAACAGGCCAAAAGAGGGACGCTTTAAAAGGAGTTACTTTAAAAAAGCCCTATTAATTTGAATTAATAGGGCTTTTTTATGTGAGGGTTCCAGAAGAAATCCTTTTTGTGAGGTACACGCAAAAAGGTTGCAACAAAAAGCGCAACCCTTGCGGTAATGACCTAAAAACTAAGATAAACCGTTAATTTATGTTAATCTAATAGAACTATAACCCGCTTTACCATAGCTAATACAATTAAATTTTTATTTTTGGAACAGTAATTGTAATTTCTTATTTAAAACAATGAAATGTAGCTGCTAGAGTTACATAGCAATTACGCAAAGAAAAATGAAAAGAATTCTACTTATATGTATCGCTGTAATGTCAATGCAGATGACTTCTGCTCAGCAAGATTCGGCGTTTACTGCAGGCGAATGGTTTAAATTTAAAATGAGCTACAGTAATTGGCTTAAAGCAGGCAATGCAACGCTTACCGTAAAAGATGCAAAAATTGATAATAAAGAGGTGTATCATGTAGTTGGTAAGGGCTGGACTACGGGTATGATTAAATGGTTTTTTAAGGTGAAAGACAGGTATGAAAGCTATTTTGATCAGGACTCTATTAGACCTTACAAATTTGTGAGAAATATTGATGAAGGTGGTCATACTAAAGATTTGGAAATAGATTTTGACCAAGTAAACCATAAAGCACATATTAATAATAAAAAGAAAAAAACAAAGAAGGTAATTGATACCAAACCTAATATTCAAGATATGGTTTCTACTTTTTATTATTTGCGTAATAATTTGGAGATTGGTGAGTTAAAAGTGGGCGATGAAGTAAAGATTGATATGTTTTTTGATGAAGAGAATTATGGTTTTAAATTGAAATATCTTGGAGAAGAAACTATTGAGACTGAATTTGGTAATATAGAGTCTTTAAAATTTAGACCATATGTTATGGCAGGACGTGTGTTTAAGGAGGAAGAAAGTTTAACACTATGGGTGTCTAAAGATAAAAATAAAGTACCTTTACGCATTAAGGCGGATTTGGCTGTTGGGTCTTTGAGAGCAGACTTAGAAGCTTTTAAAGGATTAAAGCATCCTTTTAAAATAGTTGTTAATAATTAGGACATTTTGGATAAAAATATAATCAGCCAACTTAAAGAAAAATACGAGGCAATAGACCAAAATTTAGGAGTTCATTTAGAAGGATTACTTTATAGTAAACCTATTACTTATTGGGATTATATTCATACAGATGCCTTATTAAATCTACAAATACAAAGAACGACATTACCTGATGAGATGGTGTTTATTGGGTACCATCAAATTAATGAACTTATTTTTAAAATGATTCTTTGGGAAATTAAGCAAGTTGCAGAGTGCAATACTTTAAATGCTGTTTTCTTTGAAGATAAAATAATGCGTATTAGTCGATATTTCGATATGCTTACTACCTCATTTAATATTATGAGAGAGGGCATGGATGTTGAACAGTATAATAAATTTAGACACACACTTACACCAGCTAGTGGATTTCAAAGCGCACAATATCGCTTAATAGAGTTTGCTTCAACAGAACTTATAAATTTAATTGATATTCGATTTAGAGAGACTATAGATAGAAATACGCCTTTTGAACATGCTTTAGAACATTTGTATTGGCAAGCTGCAGGTAAAGATTATAAAACGGGCAAAAAATCAATCTTACTTATCAATTTCGAAAACCGTTATAAAGAAGAATTTATTACTTTTATGAAAGTCTATCAAACTAAAAATTTGTGGTCAAGATTTAAAGAATTGCCTAAAGCAGATCAAAAAGACAAAGATTTAGTTAAAGCAATGCGTCATCTAGATTATACCGTTAATATTAAATGGGTAATGGCACATTATAATGCTGCTAAACATTATATTTTGGGAAAAGATGGTGATGGAGAAGCCACAGGAGGAAGCAATTGGCAAAAATACATGCTTCCAAAATATCAAAAAAGAATATTTTTTCCAGATTTATGGACCGAGAAAGAAAAAGAAACGTGGGGAACAGATATTTAATAGTATTAGCTTTAGCAATATGTTTTATAGCTTGTAAGGACGAACCAAAAACTATAATTGAAGAATTAGTTGTAATTGAAGAGCCAGAGCCTATTTTAGAATTTGGTTTTAATTTAGATCATTACATTGTTAAAAGAGATACTATAAGAAAAGGTGATAGTTTTGGTGAAATTTTGGAACGTAACCATGTAGGTTACCCAAAAATATTTAACATTGCAGAAAAAGCCAAAGACACTTTTGATATAAGGCGTCTCCAAATAGGAAAACCGTATACCCTTTTATGCTCTAAAGATTCCTTAGAACTTCCAAGATGTTTTATATACCAGCCCAATTTAGAAGAATATGTGGTTATAAATTTTCAAGATTCTATTCATGCTTACACGAGTAGAAAACCCATAAAATATGTTGAAAAAACAGTAACGGGCATTATTACTAGTAGTATTTCAGAAACTTTAGATGAACAAGGAGTTAGTGCTGTACTAACTAATAAATTGGCGGATGACATTTACGCATGGACTATTGATTTTAGACGTCTACAAAAAGGCGACCGTTTTAAGGTGATTTACACAGATAAGTATATAGATGATACCATTTACTCTGGTGTACATGATGTTAAAGCTACCTATTTTGAACACAATAAGGAACCTTTTTATGCTTTTCGGTTTGAAACAGATTCTTTAAAAGGAGTTATTGATTATTTTGATGATAAAGCTAAAAACTTAAGACGTGCGTTTTTAAAAGCACCAGTAAAGTTTAGTAGAATATCATCGCGTTATAATTTAAAACGGCGTATTGCCGTTTACGGATTTAAAGTACGCGCGCACAAAGGTACTGACTTTGCGGCACGAATTGGTACTCCGATTATGGCTACTGCCAATGGTACAGTCATCGATTCTAGAAGAAAAGGCGGTAATGGTAATTATGTAAAAATACGTCATAACGCGACTTATGAAACTCAATACCTACATATGAGTAAACGCCTGGTTAAAGTTGGCCAATTTGTAAAACAAGGTGATATTATAGGAAAAGTTGGTATGACAGGAAATACAGGCGGACCACATGTTTGTTATCGTTTTTGGAAAAATGGAAAACAGGTAGATCCATTTAAACAAAAATTGCCAGAAGCTAAACCTATTTCAGATTCTTTAAAAGTTGAGTATTTAAAATTTATTCAACCTATAAAAATTCAACTAGATAATATCCATTTTTTAGAAGATGTTTTTGAAGAACAGAACCAACCAGAACAAACTATAAAACAAAATAATAATCTAATATCACTTAACCAGTAATTCATGGCATTACCAAATATAAATCCTACTTCAACCGATTCATGGAAAAAACTAAAGGAACACTTTAATGATGTAAAAGATGTTCACATGAAAGATTTATTTGCAGAAGACAAAGACAGAGCAAATAAATTCACCATTAAATGGGATGACTTTTATGTAGATTTTTCTAAAAATAGAATAACAAGTGAAACGTTTAAATATTTGCTAGAATTAGCAGATGATGTTAAGCTGAAAGCGGCTATTGAAAGCCAGTTTTCTGGAGAAATAATCAACCAAACAGAGGGTAGAGCGGTATTGCATACGGCCTTAAGAGCTCCAGAATCTTATAATGTTAAGGTTGATGGAGAAAATGTTGTTCCAGAGGTTTATAAAGTAAAACGAAAAATAGAAACTTTTACAAATGAAATAGTAAATGGCGACCTAAAAGGATACACAGGAAAACCATTTGACACTATCGTTAATATTGGTATTGGCGGTTCAGATTTAGGGCCAGCTATGGTGGTAGACTCTTTACAGTATTACAAAAATCATCTAACAACGTATTTTGTAAGTAATGTAGATGGTGATCATGTTAACGAGGTTATTAAAAAATTAAACCCTGAAACCACGTTATTTGTTATAGTTTCAAAAACGTTTACAACGCAAGAAACACTTTCAAATGCCAATACCTTAAAAGAATGGTTTTTAAAGTCTGCTAATGAGGTTGATATTGCTAAACATTTTGTGGCCGTTTCAACAAATATTGAATCTGTAAAAAACTTTGGTATTGACCAGAACAATATTTTTCCCATGTGGGATTGGGTTGGTGGCCGTTTCTCCTTATGGAGTGCTGTTGGTTTATCAATTAGTTTAGCCGTAGGTTATGACAATTATGATAGTTTATTGAAAGGTGCCAATAAGATGGATATCCATTTTAAAAACGAAGATTTTAAGAATAATATTCCAGTAGTTTTGGCGCTTATTAGTGTTTGGTATAATAACTTTTTTGGAGCTGAAAGTGAAGCGGTTATACCGTATTCTCAGTATTTAAATCAATTTGCAACATACCTTCAACAAGGTATTATGGAAAGTAACGGTAAAAGTATAGATAGAAATGGAAATCCTATAGATTATGAAACAGGTACTTTAATTTGGGGAGAACCAGGAACAAATTCACAACATGCATTTTTTCAACTAATACACCAAGGCACTAAGTTGGTTCCTGCTGATTTTATAGGTTTTACTAAATCGCTGCATGGCAATCAAGACCATCAAGATAAATTAACATCAAACTTTTTAGCACAAACTGAAGCGCTTTTAAATGGTAAAACAGAAGCTGAGGTTTTAGCTGAGGGGACTCGAGAGGATATTATTCCTTTTAAAATATTTCAAGGAAATAAGCCTACAAACACCATTTTTATAAATAAACTTTCACCTGAAAGTTTAGGGAAATTAATAGCCATGTACGAGCATAAAATATTTGTACAAGGTATTATATGGAATATTTTCAGTTATGATCAATTTGGAGTAGAGCTAGGGAAGCAATTGGCATCAAAAATTTTACAGGAATTCAACAATGTTGAGAATAACGAACATGATTCTTCAACTCAAAACTTATTAAAGTATTATAAAGGAATGTCGTAAAAAATCATCAAATATTTACTAAAAGCGCCATTATGTTAAATACTGGCGCTTTTTTGTTAATAAAAAATGTTAAAAATCTTAACATTTGCATAATAATTAATGCTAATAAATATGTACTTTCGCATCGACTAATTTCAAACAATTAATTATGAAAAGAACTACGCGTTTTTTAATGTTTACCGTAGCATTACTGTTTTCAGCAGTTGTTATGGCACAAAGTACTATCTCAGGTACAATTATTGAAGCAGGAACTAATATTCCACTTCCAGGAGCTAATGTTATTGAGAAAGGCACTTCTAACGGTGCTATTGCAGATTTTGATGGGAATTTCACTATCAAAACTAAATCTTCTTCTGGAGAAATTGTAATATCCTTTATTGGGTATAATTCTAAAACTATTGCATTTACAGGAGATATGACTCTTGGTAGTGTAACATTATCGTCTAGCCAATTTGGTTTAGAGGAAGTTCAAATTATTGCTTCTGTAGCAGTGGATAGAAAAACTCCTGTTGCTGTATCGACAATTAAAGCAGCTGACATTGAGCTTAAGCTAGGAACTCAAGAATTTCCTGAAATTTTGAAATCTACGCCTGGTGTATATGCAACCAAAGCCGGTGGTGGTTATGGTGATGGTAGGATTAATCTAAGAGGTTTTGATTCTCAAAACGTTGCTGTTATGATAAATGGTATTCCTGTAAATGACATGGAAAATGGTCGTGTTTACTGGAGTAACTGGGCAGGACTTGGAGATGTAACGTCATCAATGCAAGTTCAAAGAGGGCTTGGTGCTTCAAAAGTAGCGGTACCATCAATAGGGGGTACAATTAATATTATTACTAAAACAACTGATGCTGAGGCTGGTGGAAATATTTTTACATCTATAGCAAATGATGGCTATGAGAAATTTGGTGTAACATATTCTACAGGTTTAATGGACAATGGTTTAGCAGCAACAGTAAATGCAGCTAAAACTACAGGTAATGGTTATGTAGATGGTACAGAGTTTTCAGGTGTCAATTATTTTTTAAATATTTCTAAAGAAATTAATGACGCTCATAAATTGTCATTTTCTGTATTTGGTGCTAAACAACGCCATGGTCAAAGACAGAATAGTCAATTAATTGAAACTTACAAAAGCTCAGAAAGAGGAAGAAAATTTAATGCTGATTGGGGTTATAAAAATGGACAAGTAACGCATCAAGAAGATAACTTTTACAATAAGCCTCAAATGTCTTTAAACCATTATTGGACATTAAATGACAACACGAGTATTTCGACAGTGGCATATGCCTCTTTTGGATCCGGTGGTGGAGGAGGTACTGCTGGAGACTATAAGTTTGGCTTTGATAGTCGTGGTTACAGTGATTACAGAAATGGACTTTATGGGACTTTAGATTTTGATAAAATAGTAGATGAAAATATTGCAAGTGGCGCTAACGGGTCTGAAACTATTTTAAGAGCTTCACGTAATGACCACAATTGGTTCGGTATATTATCTACGTTGAAAACAAATTTATCTGATGATTTGGTTTTATTAACAGGACTTGATTGGAGAGACTACACTGGTAAACACTTCCAAGAAGTAACTGATTTATTAGGAGGACAGTATTTCTTAGATGATAGTGATGAAAACAACCCAAACAATGTACTTCAAGTTGGGGATAAGAGAAGTTATAACAACGATGGTAAAGTAGGATGGTTAGGAGCATTTGGCCAGTTAGAATATGATGTTAATGAAAACTTTAACACCTTTATCTCGTTAGCATTATCAAATACCTCATATCAAAGAATAGATTATTTTAACTATTTAGATTCTGATCCGTTGCAAACAACTGATAAATATAATTTTCTTGGTTACAGTGCTAAAGGTGGTGCAAACTACAGACTTGATGATAAAAATAATGTATTCGTAAATTTAGGTTATTTTGAAAAAGCACCTGATTTTAATTCTACATTCTTAAATTTTAATAATGAGAATATTAATGAAGACGCACCTAATCAAAAAATTGCTAGTTTTGAGATTGGATACGGATACCGTTCAGAAAAATTATCTGGAAATATAAATTTATATTCAACAAGTTGGACGGATAGAACAGAAATTGCAACTTTTCAACAACCGGATGGTACTAATGCAGCTGCTAATATTTTAGGAGTAAATGCTATTCACAATGGTATTGAATTAGATTTTGTTTATAGAGCTACAGATAAATTAAACATTACAGGTATGGCCTCTTTAGGCGACTGGAGATGGGATAGTAATGTACAAAACGTTGATATCCTTGATGAAGATCAGAATGTTATAGATACGGTAGATTTATTTATTAAAGATTTACACGTTTCTGATGCTGCTCAAACTACCGCCGCTTTAGGTTTAAGTTATAAATTAACTCCTGAAACTAGATTTGTATTAGATTACAATTATTACGCAGATATTTACGCAGCTTACGACCCAAGTGATAGAGGTACTGCAGGCGCTCCAGATGCATGGAAAATGCCAGATTATGGATTGTTTGACGCAGTTATTAGTCATTCTTTCAATGTTGGGCCTTTTGATACGATGTTAACAGCACGAATGAATAACGTTTTTGATACGGAATACATCTCTGATGCAAGAGATGGATCAGGTTCAATCGCAAATACTGCATTAGTGTATTTTGGTTACGGAAGAACATTTAGTATTGGAGCAAAACTTAATTTTTAAAAAACTTTGAAAATGAAAAAAATAATTTATTGTTTAGCATTTTTAGGTGCAATCTTAACGGGTTGTAATCCTAATGAGGACATTTATAATGATCTGGATTCAGCAGAAAGACCAGGGTTTGACTATATTCAAGCTGTTGAAGCATATACTTTTACTTCAGAAGATTATGCGATTTATGAGACAGAATTAAGCGAGGAAGAATATTTTGGATCTCAAGACCAAGCAGATCAAATAATACCAGATTTTTTAGCTGATAAATACCCTGTTTGGGGAGAAGGATCATTAGTTAATGTTGGTTACAACTTATTTGATAAAACAGAGTTGGAAACTATGTCTACTATGGAGACGTTATCAAATTTAAACGAAGTTGATGGCTATTTAGGTGACAACTATGAAACAGCAGTTAATGGAACTTTTGTAGAGTTAACTTATAATGCAGATATATTATCATATGCATTATCGGATGGTGATTTTGAAACTATTGGTGATGCTTTAAGTTCAAAATACCCTGAACCTGCTGCAAGCGCGGCAAGATTCAGTAATTTCGATAGAAGATCAGGTAGAGATGGCTATTGGTCTGATAGTATGATATTAGAAGGTTTTAACGAATTATTAGCCGATGAGTATAGTATTGGCCAAGTCGTAGCTGTTACTTTTGCTATTTACGATGGTGGAACAAACTTTTCTGAATCATTTACTGTTCAGTATAATGGATACGGATTCACTAAATTAGATGTTGAAGCTGGTGGAACAACGGCAATAGAATATGCATTATCTGGAGATGATTATGATACAATAGCTACTGCTTTAGCAGCATCTTATCCAGGTCCTGCAGAGAATTTAGGAAACTTTGGAAGTTTTGACGTAAGATCTTCAAGTGCTAATTACTGGAGTGAAGCTATGATTTTAGAAGGTTTAAATATTATTTTGCCAACTGCTACAGAAGGTGATGTGTACGCGGTATCTTATGAGATTTACAATGGTTCTAGAGGTACAGAAACGATGACTTTATTATATACAGCAGGAGCTTATATTGCAAATGCAACACTTGTAGAAGTAACAGCTGTAGTAGCTAAAAACGGCGGCGATTGGGAATTTCCATATGTGTTTACAAAAGCAGATTTCGACTCATTCGGGTTTAGATTTCCAAACTTTGGAAGCAGTAGTCTTTATATTCTAGACATCTTCTTAGAGGGCTTATTTCCTTACGCTAAAGAAGGCGATGTAGCCATGGTGCAATATGATTATTACTCAGGATCAGGTTCAACAGAATACGGTCATAGTATTTTTGACGGTGACAAATGGAATTTAACTCCAGACGTTATTGAAACTTCATTCCAATATGGTTATGAAAACGGAGCATGGGTACCAGATAACACTATTAATTATACCTTATTAGGTGCAGATGTTGATTTAATCTCTAATGCGTTTATAGATATTTATCCTGGTCCTGCAGACAATGTTGGATTCTTTGGAAGTTTCGATAGAAGAGATGCGAGTTCAAATTACTGGAGTGATGATATGTTATTGGAAGCAGCTAATGTACTATTGGGTGCAAGAGATCCTGGTGCTCAAGAAGGGCAAAAATATGTTTTAAACTTTGTAGTTTATACTGGTTCAACCGGTATTGAAAGTCTAAGCGTTATTAAAACTGGTGGAGTTTGGTTAGCAAACTAGTACCTTAAAATAATTAAATAAAAAAAACCTCTTAGTTTACTAAGGGGTTTTTTTTATCTTCACATAAAATTTTTGTTATGAAGTATGTATATATATTTTTAGTTGTAATATTTTTTGGTTGTGGTGGAAGCGATGACAGTGTCGCGGTAATGCCTCCAGTAGCAGCAAATGATACTGTAAGCACTTTAGAAAACACCTCAATATCAATAAGTGTTTTAAGTAATGATTCGCTTAAAAACAATGCTAAGCTTAATAATTTTGATACGTCTACAAGTCAGGGTGGATCCATTATTGAAGCCTCTAACAAACTTATTTATACTCCTGCAAATAATTTTACAGGGACAGATGTTTTTACATATACTATTTGTGACGGCTTAAGTACTCCAAATTGCGCAACAGCTTCGGTAACCGTTACTGTAAATGATACGGGTAACCCAGCTGTCGAAAATGATACTTTAGAAGTTATAGAGAACACGACAACACTCATTACAACCTTATTGGATAACGACACAATAGTAGATAATGCTACGTTAACTTCAATAGATAGTTCATCTAGCTCTGGTATGGTAATATTAAATGATGATGATACAATTTCTTATACATCGTTAAACGGTTTTTCTGGTCAAGACACATTTACTTATACATTGTGCGATAATGACCTTACGCCTACTTGTGTAACTGCAACCGTAACGATAACCGTAATAGATGAAGGGAACCCAACGGCCGTGAATGATGCTTACTCAATTGTACAAAATGAAGTAAAAATAATTTCTGATATTGTAAATAACGATGACACAACTGATGACGCTATACTAACATCATTAGATAATACAGGAACGCAAGGTGCAGTAGTTTTAAATACAGATGGCACAATAAGTTATACGCCTCAAAATGGTTTTACGGGTACAGATTCGTTCACGTATACCATTTGTGATGATGACACACCCAATAATTCATGTTCTACTGCTACCGTAACCCTTACGGTTATTGCCCCTTTAAATTTCAATATACCTCCTGATTTAGTAGATTATTATAATGGTGTTATATTTTCTGAAGATTCAGATTTAATGTTAAATCAATTAGAAGATCATACAAAATCAAACCACACAACTATACTAACTTATATTCAAAGACATCAATATTTATATTTGGCAGATGCCGATTTAACAAATCGTGATAATGTGGTTTTAATATACTCTGGTGAAAGAAGATATTGGGAAGAGTATCAAGGTAACCCAAATTATAGTCCGTTAACTTTTAATACAGAACATGTGTATCCACAATCATTGTACGCAGGTGGCGATGGCGGTGAAGCTAAAGATTTAATTGTGAAGGCAGATTTGCACCATTTAAGAGTTTGTGACGCTGGCACAAATACTACCCGTAGTAACAATTCGTTTGTTGATGGTTCTGGAAACTACGAGTTAATCAATGGTGAGTGGTTCCCTGGAGATGAGTGGAAAGGTGATGTAGCCAGAATGATTCTATATTTAAATATCAGATATGGCGAATCGTTTTCTAGAGTAGGATCCTTAGAATTATTTTTAAAGTGGAATATAGAAGATCCTGTTTCAGAATTCGAGCAACAAAGAAATAATATTATTTATGCAGCCCAAGGCAATAGAAATGCATTTATTGATAATCCTTATCTAGCAACCTTAATTTATGGAGGTACTGATGCAGCAAATAAATGGGAATAATAAATTAAAATATCTAAAAAAGCCGTTTCTAAAAAGAAGCGGTTTTTTTATGAATTAAAATCATTATTTTTGACATGTTAAATAAAAACACAAAATCATGTACGAAGCTATACAAGTATTACATTCATATTGGGCCTATTTAGTACTTCTAATTTTAATAATTGCCGTAGTTAATGCTATTGTTAAAACTGTTGGAGGAAAAGAGTATAGTGCAAACGATTTTAGAATTTCTTTATTTACTTTAATCGTTTCTCATCTTCAATTACTTATTGGGTTTATTCTATATTTTGTATCACCAAGATTCGCTGTTTTTGGAGAACTTGGAATGGGAGGTGTCATGAAAGATGCCGTAAATAGATTATATCTTATAGAACATCCATTAGTAAATATTATCGTTGTAGTTTTAATCACTATCGGGTACTCAAAACATAAGAAGAAGTTAACGTCTTCGCCAAAACTTAAAACCATAGCAATTTTTTACACCATAGCATTAGTATTGTTAATATCAAGAATTCCTTGGAGTGCCTGGTTAAGTTAGAATCAGGCTATTTTACTTCTTTAATCAAATAGATGTAAACAGGAAAGTGGTCACTAAAACCATTGCTAAATCCGCTATCATTCCAACTTCTAAAAGGATACCCTTTGTACTTTCCTTTAGGGGTAATTAAATAGTTTTTATTAAATATTCCAGCTTGGTAATATCTAAAAGAGGTGTAATCTTTTTCTAGTAAAGTTTTAGAGACTATAATTTGGTCAAATAAACTCCAATTGTCTCGGTAAGCAGTGGTTCCCAGACCATCTCTATAAAATTTTTCGAATGGATTATAAAGACCTTTAAAATCAACTTTTTTACGTTTTCTTTTCGCTTTTAGAACATTCTTTATGCTTGGGTTTGTAGGATCGTCGTTCAAATCTCCCATTATAATTACTTTTGCATAGGGATCTTGAGCTTGAAGCGAATCCAAAATGCGTTTATTTAACTTGGCAGCAGCAACACGTTTAGGCCTGCTTCTTGCTTCGCCGCCTCGTCGAGAGGGCCAGTGATTCACTATCATATGAATTAAATCACCTTCAAGTTTACCACTTACCAATAGTTGATCTCTTGTTGTAATTTGTTTTTGAGTTTGGGTATCATAAATTTTTAATTCTTGAGCGCTTGAACTTATTGGCGTGAATAAACTTTTTTGATACAATAAAGCTACATCAATCCCTCTTGAATCGGGAGAATCATAATGAACAATACCGTAATTTTTTTCTAGCAATGTAGAATCGTTTACAATATCTTCTAAAACATCTTTGTTTTCAACTTCACAAACCCCTAAAATAGCTGGTGTATTATGAGTTACATCCTTACCTATTTCAGCAATAACTCTAGCCATATTGGTTATTTTTCGCCTATAGGCTTCTCCTCGATTTGTTTTTAGTTCCATAATGGGACTATAATCATCGAACTTTATTGGGTCATTTATAGTATCAAATAAGTTCTCTAAATTGTAAAAAGCAAGTGTGTGAATTTTGAATTTTTTGTCTTGAGCATGCGTAGAAATAAAAAGACTCAAAAATAAAATAGATATAACAAGTTTTAAAAAATTCATTCAGTCAACGTAAAAGATTAAAATGGTTACAACACAAAACCTAAGCCAAAGTTATGATTTTAATTTTTTTTGTAATAATTTAGTTACGTTTTTATATTATTGGTGTCTTAAAGATAACTATGAATAAATTAAACTTCATTTTTATATTCGGATTTTTTACAATGTCCCTATATTCTCAGCAAACTATTGTTAAGGGAAGTGTTAAAGATGCAGTTTCTTTTCAGCCCATTTTAAATGTTGCTATTTCTTTAGAAGAGACTAACCTGTCTACGCTTACAGATACTCAAGGTGAATTTGTTTTCGCATCAAATATTCCTTTAGGAGAACAAATATTGAAAATTTACAAATCAGGATATATCATAAAACGTTTTCCAATAATTGTGAATGAAGGCAAAGTTGTAGATATAACGGATATGACTTTAGAGCGCGATTTATCTCAAAGTCAAGATTTATTTACAATTACACTTTCGGATGATGAATTAGATAACGATGCCAGTGGTGCCGATAATATTACGGGTTTACTATCGGCTTCTTTAGATGTGTTCCAGCGCACTGCCGCTTTTGAATTTAGTCAATCATTTTTCAGGTTAAGAGGGTTAGATTCGGAAAATGGTTCGGTACTTATCAATGGTATTTCTATGAATAAACTCTTCAACGGGAGGCCCCAGTGGAGTAATTGGGGCGGTTTAAATGATGTGATGAGAAATCAAGAATTAACTTCAGGCTTAGCACCATCTAGTTATAATTTTGGAGGTGTATTAGGAACTACCAATATCAACGTAAGAGCTTCTCGGGCTAGGGAAGGGAGCCGAATTACGTATTCTTCTTCAAACAGAAGTTATTCCAATCGTTTAATGGCAACTTATGCATCAGGACTTTTAGAGAATAATTGGGCGTATACTATTTCATTAGGAAGACGTTGGGGGAATGAAGGCTATCAAGATGGGACACTTTACGATGCGAATTCCTTCTTTCTATCTGTTGAAAAAAAACTTAACAACAAGCATAGTTTAAACTTCACTGGGATGTATGCGCCAAATCGAAGAGGGAAATCTTCACCGAACACTCAAGAAGTTTATGATTTAAAAGATATAAAATATAATGAATATTGGGGTTGGCAAGATGGAGAAAAGCGGAATTCAAGAATTAAAGAAGTAGAAGAACCTGTTTTTATGTTGAATCATTATTGGAATTTATCTTCAAAAACAGTTATTAACACCAATGTTGCATATCAATTTGGAAAATTGGGAAATAGCCGTTTGGACAATAACGGCACAGATTTGGTAAATGGCTTTCCTGAAGGTGGTGGCGCTAATCCAAGCCCTAGCTATTATCAAAAATTACCAAGTTATTTTGAACGAAATTTTCCGGATGATTTACAATTTGCATACACCGCATTGCAAGAGTTTGAAAATAATGGACAAATAGATTGGAATGCATTGTATCAAGCCAATGTTTCAAATACTCAAACCGGAGGAAATGCTATTTATGCTTTGTATGAAGATAGAGTAGATGATTCACAATTCACATTTAATTCTATTTTAAATTCTGAGTTAAACGATAATGTAGTATTCAATGCGGCATTAAATTATCAAAGGTTAAAATCGGAAAATTATGCTCAAGTTCTGGATTTATTTGGGGCTGAAACCTATTTGGATATCGATCAATTTGCTACAGATATTGATGAGGCTCAAAATGATTTACAAAATCCAAACAGACTGCTAGGTGAAGGCGATACCTTTAAATACAATTATAATCTTTCTGCTAACATATTAAATGCATATGCACAAGCTCAGTTTACCTATAACACATTAGATTATTATATTTCAGGAAGTTATACAAATACACAATATCAAAGAGAAGGCCTATATCAAAATGGGGCTTTCCCTGATTCGTCTTTAGGTAAAGGTGAAAAATTAAACTTTATGGGTTTTGGTGTAAAAGGAGGAATGACTTATAAAATTTCTGGGAAGCATTTACTGAATTTTAATGGCGGGTATATTACTAGGGCACCATCACTCCGAAACACCTATTCAAATTCAAGAGAAAACCATAATATCGTTCCGAATATCACTGAAGAAAAGATAGGGTCTACAGATTTAAGTTATATTTTTCGTTCACCAATAATTAAAGCTAAAATAACTGGATATTATACCAAAATACAAGATGCCAACGAAATCTCTTTTTTCTTTGCGGATGGTATTGGTGGTGATAATGTGGCTTTTGTACAAGAGATTTTACAAGGAGTTGATAAACAGCATATAGGTGCAGAACTTGGTATTGAGGCGCAGGTAACACCAACCATAAAATTGAAAGGTGCAGCCTCAGTGGGGCAGTTTACCTATGCCAATAATCCAAATTTATATTTAACTACAGAAGCTGATGAAGAATCTGTAGAAGCAGGCTTCGTGAACGGTTTTAAAGATTTTGGGGAATCAAATTTAAAAGATTATAAAATAGCAGCAGGACCGCATCGGGCGTATTCCGTCGGGTTTGAATATCGAGATCCTGACTATTGGTGGTTTGGTGCTACGGCTAATTTTTTCACAAATACATATATTGATATAAGTCCGTTAACGCGTTCTTCAAATTTCACAACCGATTTTGATGGCAATACGTTTAACGATTATGATGAAGATTTGGCCAGAAAATTACTAAAGCAAGAACGTTTTGATGATTATATGGTAGTAAATTTGGTAGGAGGAAAATCATGGAAAATTGGAAGTAAATACATTAGTTTTTTTGCGAGTGTAAATAACCTTTTAGACGAAGTATTTAAAACAGGAGGTTTTGAACAAGGGAGAAATGCTAATTATCGAGAGTTGAGAATTGATAAAGCGCTGGATACACCAGTTTTTGGTTCTAAATATTGGTATGGTCGTGGTGCGACCTATTTTTTGAATGTGAATTATAGGTTTTAATCCTGAGTTGTTGCCTTGAAGGAGCTTTGGTGTTTTCACTCTTAGTGAGTTATATGATCAATATAAATAGTGTCCTGTCCTGAAGTTTCAGGATCTAAAAACATAAATGATTTGTCAGGTTGAGCGTAGTCGAAACCTACAGTAAATCTATAAATATAAATTATGAAAACAAATACTAGCAAAATAGCATTTATCTTCATTGGAATGTTACTGATTTTTATGTCTTGTGTGCAAGATGATGATTATGGCACGCCTAATATCTCAGATGAAGAACCAAATATTACAAACGAACAATTAATCACCTTTAAAGCTATTAAATCTCTTTACGAACAAGCCGTAAATGGAGGAAATACAACTGCAGTTATAAATGATGATGTTTATATTGAAGGCTATGTGGTGTCTTCGGATAAAGCAGGGAATTTTTTTGAGGAATTAATCATTCAGAATAAAATAGATGATAGTAGCCCTGATAACGACCCAAGATTAGGATTTAAGATTGATATTAATGTGAGTAGTTTATCTGATACCTATCAATTTGGTCAAAAAGTATACGTAAAATTAAATGGATTAACCGTTGGAGAAACTAGTGGCGTGATTACTATTGGTAAAGGTGATGCGGTTAATGTCGAACAAATTCAAGCTGCCGAATACAAAGGTATTGTTTTGAGAACCAATGAAATAGTTGATATAAAACCTAAGATTTCTGGTTTAGCAGATTTAACTGAAAACGATGAAAACACTTTGATTCAGTTAACTAATATGCAATTAAACCGATTTGAATTGGGAGCAACCTTTGCAAGCGAGTCTTTCGATGAATTTGATGGCTTACGTTTATTAGAAAGTTGCGATTCTGGTATTCAAATGATTATGCAAACTAGCACGTTTTCAGATTTTAAATCCTTGATAGTGCCTCAAGGAAAAGGAACTGTAACAGGCATTTTTAGTCGCGATTTTAGAGATAATTTTAATGTACTAGTCATCAATAGTTCTGTGGCTATTAATTTTGATAGTAATGAGCGTTGCGACCCGTTGGAATTAACCTGTGGTTTAGCTTCAACAATAGGTACAGAGAATTTGTTGACTGAAGATTTTGAACCTCAAAAAAACAACAAACCTATAGTTATTGATGGGTGGGTAAATTATATGGAAGCAGGCTCTGAGGCATGGGAAGGTTATTCCTCAACATCATCCAATGCGTCTTTGGGTCGCTCTGCTAGATTTCAATCAGGCAGTTCAGGTGATGCAAGTAATATAGGTTGGTTAATTACACCTGCCATAGATTTGGATGCTCAAGATGGTGAATCCTTGCGTTTTAAAACATCTAATAGTTTAGCAGATAGTAGCTATATGGAAGTCTTGTATTCTCTGGATTGGGATGGTATTGAAGCTAATATAACTTCAGCAACTTGGGGTGTGTTATCTGCCGCATATGTAGTAAAGGATTCTGATTCTTTTGCGCCTTGGTTTAGTTCTGGTAATGTTGATTTATCTTGTGTTTCAGGAACCATTTACATTGCATTTAAATATACAGGAAGTGGTCAAGGTACTTTTGATGGGATTTATGAATTGGATGAGATTAGTGTTGATTATATGGAATAGTAAAACATTAGTGATACCTTTGTGCTAATTATTATTTTATGACCACATTCGACTCCCTTTTCTTTCGCTTTTTTCAACATTACAAAACCAAAAAGAGCAAAAAAGCTAACGGTATTGCTACCTTTTACATTACGGTTTTACAATGCAGTTTACTATTACTTTTAGGTGTCTTTTTTGCAGGCTTTTTTAGGCAAATGCATGTAGATACGATGTCTGCAAGTAAGGCATGGACATTATTTGCATTAGTTGCAATTTTTATTTATTTCAAAAATTGGATGCAATACGGAGGCAGAAAACGAAAAGTTCTAAATGCTAAAATAATTAAAAACAAAAAATTGTCTTATAATATTTGGTTCCTTTGGTTGTTACCTATTGCTATTTTGGGTTTAACGTATGTTCTTTTTCAAGCAACTTAATCACTTCTTAAAAATAGTATACACTGGAAAATGATCACTGTATCCGCCTTTATATTTAGGGCCAACATAAGTTCTAAAAGGTTTGCCTTTGTACCTTCCCTTAAGCAGTTTTAAAAAGTCATCATCAAAAATATTGGCTTTGTCAAAACTTAAAGTATCAGGGGTAGCCTCAAAAAAGTTGGTAGAAAAAAGTATTTGGTCAAATAAATTCCATTGGTAGTTATAGGTGGTCGTTCCTCTAGAATACGTATGTAAAACTTCCATAGGATTAAATAAACGTAGACTATCAACCATTCGTTTAATACTAGTACTCGCAGGATCATCATTAAAATCGCCAATAACTACTATTTTAGGATTACTATATTTAATATTCAAATCATTTATTATTTCTATGACTTTATCGGCAGCAGCAAAACGTTTATGTTCTGTTTCTTTGGCTCCTTCACGTCTAGACGACCAATGGTTTGCAATAACATGAATTTGTTCGCCATCGAGTAATCCAGAAACTAATAAAATATCTCTGGTGTAATCAGTCTCGCCATCATCCCTTGTAAGATGTACCCTAAATGATTCCGAGTGTTCTACCTCAAAAGCATCAGAGTCATACAATAAAGCTACATCAATACCGCGTTCATCTAAAGAGTCATAATGCACGTAACCATAATTAATAGCTTCCAAATGTTTTGAAGCTATTAAATCTTCAATAGCTTTAGCGTTTTCAACTTCTGCTAAACCAACAATAGCGGGATGCTTTCCAGTTTCCTTTTTCCCAATATTAGAAATAGCAAACCCTAACTTTCTGAGTTTGTTTTTGTAACGTTTTGGCGTCCATTTTTTTTCAGATCTAGGTAAAAAATCATTGTCATGAGTATTTGGATCGTCCTCAAAATCAAATAAGTTTTCAAGATTGTAAAATGCAATAGTTTGCAAATCGTCACGAACGGGAATAGCTTCTAAATCGCCTGTCATAAATCAAAAATAGGCTTAAAAATATTAAAAATAAAACGCTAGCAATTATGTAACTTTGTAATATGATAGAAAAGAAAGATATTGCTTTAGAACGTGCGGTTTTAATAGGTGTTATCACTAAAGATCAAAATGAAGAAAAGTCTAAAGAATATTTAGATGAACTAGAGTTTTTAACTTTTACAGCTGGTGGTTATGCGGCAAAACGTTTTACGCAAAAAATGGATATGCCAAACCCTAAAACCTTTATAGGAACGGGTAAAATGGAAGAGGTGCGTAAATATATTGAAGAGTACGATATAAGTACTGCTATTTTTGATGATGAATTATCCTCAGCACAAGAACGTAATATTAGTAAAATTCTTGATGTTAAAGTATTAGATAGAACCAATTTAATTCTGGATATTTTTGCACAACGTGCGCAAACAAGTTATGCAAGAACTCAGGTAGAATTGGCACAATGCGAATATTTACTTCCACGTTTAAGAGGAATGTGGACGCACCTTGAACGCCAAAAAGGGGGTATTGGAATGCGTGGACCTGGAGAAACCGAAATTGAAACAGATAGACGTATTGTTCGGGATAAAATCACACTATTAAAAGCCCGTATAAAGACCATTGACAAGCAAATGTCAGTGCAACGCGGAAACCGTGGTAAAATGGTTCGTGTCGCACTTGTTGGTTATACCAATGTTGGTAAATCTACCTTAATGAATGTTATTAGTAAAAGTGATGTGTTTGCAGAAAATAAATTATTTGCTACACTTGATACCACCGTTAGAAAAGTAGTTATTCAAAACCTTCCTTTTTTATTAAGCGATACTGTTGGTTTTATTCGTAAGCTTCCAACACAATTGGTTGATAGTTTTAAAAGCACACTCGACGAGGTTAGAGAAGCCGATTTGTTGCTTCATGTGGTAGATATATCACATCCTAATTTCGAAGAACATATCGCTTCTGTGGAGAAAGTTTTAGGTGAAATAAAAAGCGGCGATAAACCAACTATTATGGTCTTCAATAAAATTGATGCTTATCAGGCAGAGCCTTTTGCTGAGGATGATTTAGAAACAGAAAGAACGGCAAAACACTATTCTCTTGATGAATGGAAGAGTACCTGGATGAATAAGGTTGGTAACAATGCGTTATTTATTTCTGCATTAAATAAAGAGAATTTAGAAGATTTCAAAAAACGTGTTTACGATGAGGTTCGCGAAATTCACGTTACGCGTTTTCCATACAATCACTTCTTGTACCAAGATTATAATGAAGAAGGTTTAGTCCAATAATATTTGGATTTGTACCTACAAGTACTCGCTTATACACCCCTATGGGCTTTCCACTACTATTCCTAAAACGAAAAATGCGCTTCCTTGAAAAAGGGAAGCGCATTTTTTATAACATCTTTAATATTAAAGCGGGTTAAAACTTATAGCTTAAACCAAGGGTATAGTATGATTGTAAATCATTATCAACATCATCAAAAGATGTTGCAGTAGCTGGTACTTGGGCTAGAGCATAGTTTAAAGCTTCTTGCTTGTTGCTTCTTAGACCAAAATCAAAACCAACACCAATCATTTTCCAAAGTGTGTAGCTAAATGAGTTAGACCATGTCCAGTTAGAGAAGTCGCCAGACTTATAACTTTGAAAAGCAGATAAGTTAGTTTTAAAATTAACAGCACCAATTTGTCTTGTATAGTCTGCAACAATTTTAGCACCCAACGATGATTCAAAAACAGAATTGCTATCAGCAAAAACAAAGTTGTAGTTTAAAGGGTGAATAACCACTATTAAATTTTCAATAGGTGTCCATGTAAAACCAACACCAACGTCTAAGTAACCTGGGTCATTAAAATTGGTTAAAAGTGTTGTTCTGTATTCTGCTAATGCAGAAACGGCTATGTTTTTCGCAATATTTCTACCGTATAAAGAAGAAATATTAAACACATCAGTAGTTGGTTCAAAACTATTGTCGTCATCAGTTCCGTTATCTTTGTCGTCTAGTTTTACCCAGCTCAAATTTGTAGTTAGTGAGTTCCTCCAAAAGAATTTATCTTCAATTAAATTAGCAAAAGCATTAACAGTAAAACCAATATTTCCAGAAGCATTGTTTGGTTTGTCTTGAGCATACCAGTTGCTAAAGTTGGATAAACTTCCACCAATAGTACCAAAAGCACCCTTTTTCCAACCCGGAAGAGCGTTAATTTTTGCCTGTAAGGCATTTGCTTCAGCTTGAGCTGCATCAGCAATAGCTTGTTTCTCAGATTTTTGAGTCTGTAATTCCTCTTTTGTTTGAGCATTCATCGAAACCATTCCGATAAGTAATGCAAATAATAATAATGTTCTTTTCATTTCTTTAATTTTATTTAAATATAATAATTTTTCAAATAGGTTAATTTTTTTATGATATAAACGTTTAAAATGGGACTATTTAATGCAATTGTAAAACTGATTTTAATTTAATTATTTATTTTGATTTGTGTATTTGACACTTATCTTAAACTAAAGTCACTTATAATATTATTTTTTTTTGAAAAGTGGTACAGAAGAGCAAGCCTCTCCATACATGATAGACTTAGCTAATGGCTTTAACTTATTAGAAAGCATGATATAAGCATTTTGTGGAACAGGTTTTTTGGAGCAACCTTTTATTATAATAGGTTTGTCTTTGAAGTCTGAGATTTCAAGGTCGTTTATAATGTCTTGGTAAATAGAAGTTTCTAAATTATCAAGAGTTCCAATAACGATTTTTTTCGCGTATGGCTCTAGTTGAATACTTAAAAGCATATATGCCCAACCTGGAATTATTGCATCTGTGCTGCAAGTTAGAGCAACAAAATTATTTTGATATTGACTCCAATCAAACTCCGCTACTTGGTTTCTAAAGTCTTTTTCGCGAAGCACAAAACCTTCAAATAGCCAGTCTTTAATATCAAACAATACACGCTTCCCTTCGGGGTAAAAATCTTCTAGGTCGATGGTAACTAATTTGCTACTCGCAACACGATTTATTATTTCGTCTTTCAAAAAGTAAAATATTAAGTTGTTTGTACGTCTCTTATTAAGTTGAAATAGTTTTGCTGTCTAGAGCATCCCTAATTCTAACTTTGCTTCTTCGCTCATCAACTCTTGAGTCCAGGGAGGATCAAAAGTAATTTCTACTTCGGCTCCTTTTACAGCATCTAATGATTTAACTTTTTCTTCAACCTCTAATGGTAATGTTTCTGCAACTGGGCAGTTAGGTGTTGTTAAAGTCATTAAAATTTTAACATCAAAATCCTCGTTTACAAATACGTCGTAGATCAAGCCTAATTCGTAAATATCAACTGGTATTTCTGGATCGTAAATCGTTTTAAGTACGTTTACTATTTTTTCACCTAATTCGGCAGTATCTATTGTATTACTCATCTTAATTTAGCTGTGTTTGGTATGCTATAGCATACATTTTTAATTGCTTCACCATACTTACTAATCCATTAGCTCGTGTTGGTGATAAATGCTCTTTTAAACCAATTTTATCAATGAAATCCATATTTGCATCAATAATATCTTTTGGATGTTGATTTGAAAAGGTTCTTATTAAAATGGCGACAATACCTTTTGTGATAATAGCATCACTATCAGCAGTAAATTCAATTTTATCATCTTTCATTTCAGCATGCACCCATACTTTACTTTGGCAACCTTTAATAATATTACTATCGTTTTTATATTGGTTGTCAATTAAGGGTAAATCTTTCCCTAAATCAATCATATATTGGTAGCGTTCTTCCCAATCTTCAAACATTGAGAATTCGTCTATTATTTCGTTTTGGATGTCTTCAATACTCACAATTACATTTTTTTACAAAAATACAATAACAAAAGTTGCTATTCAATGTTTTCTCCTATTGATAGGATTTCTTTAACTAAAACTGAAATTTCTTTGGGAGGGTTTCCATGATCGAAACTATTGGTTTCATATGTAGAATCTTTATGTTTTATGGTTAGTCTAGCAATAGCTGCGCCATCAAATTGAAACCTTTTGGAAGGAGCTTCAAGTTCTGTTATTTTTTCTATTTCGATAGTATTAATAAGTGTAATGAGTTTTTCCCAATCTGCTTCAGAACACGTCTTTGCTTTTGCACTACCACCTCTTTTGCTTATAATAGAAACCGTTTGATTATTAATATTTATTTGTTGGTAACTACCTCGAGAAGCTGCTGTGTATTCAATAACATAATCGTTGTTTTGTTTTGCGATTAACAAAACAATTTTGTCTTTTAAAAGCGTTAATTCGTTGTTTTTTAATGTAAACGAATTAACTTGAGATAGCACATCAAACATATTATGTTCAATGCTGTTTGCTTCTTCTCCACACATCATTCTTGTCGATGCTGTAGGGCCAAATGTTATGTTGTTTTCGGTAATTGTATAAGAGCCATTAAAGCGGTTACAGCCAGAAAAACCAGAAACGCGATTTGTGTTTTCGTCAAAATTTATTTCAGGAGTAATGGCTAATGTATTATTTTTCCCTAAAGTGGTAACTGAATAAAGTCCAGATAATTTTTGCATTGTATTCTCTTGTATCGCCATAATAGCATTTGTGCTTCCACATGATTTTAGTGATAGAAGCATTAATAATAGTAAACTAAATTTCATTTTTTATATGTTTTGATTATAATGTACAAAAAAGACGCCAAAGTTGGCGTCTTTTTAATTTTTATAAGCTTGGACTAAAAATTAGTTTCCTGCCATTGCTGCTCTAGCTTCACCTTGAGCAAAAAGCGCTCGCATTCTGTTACGTTGCCCATCAGTAAACATATACATGCAATTATCATATGTGTAATCCATATAATTCATGGTCATGTCTGCAGTTTTGCAACTTACAGATGGGAATGTAGGACAGCCACCGTTAGAAGAATTTGAAGATGGAGTATCTGCAACAAAATCATCTTGACGACATCTGCCATCACCCCAAATATGGCGTAAATTTAAATAATGACCTACTTCATGAGTTGCTGTTCTTCCCGCTCCATAAGGACCACCAGTGTTGCCAAAATAATCTCCACCTAAAACAATACCATCAGTTGCTGCGCTACCGCCAGGAAATTGAGCATATCCTAAAATACCACCACCAATATTACAAACCCAAATATTCATATGAGTATCTGGATTTATTGGAGGGTAATCAGCTTTTACTGAGTTGTTTGTTCCCCAAGACGACTTAGAATCGTCATGTCTAAAAGTACCTGCTAAACTAAAGCTAAATCCGGCATCTGTAGCATCATTAGCAAATGTAGTTCCACTAGGGAGTTGGTCCGTATTTTTGTCTCTAAAATCTGCATTTAAAGTAGCCATTTGAGTTGTTACTTGCTCATTACTAATAGTACTAGCATCGGGATATACAATATGTATATACACAGGAATATCAATAACACCCATATTATCTTCAATAGGAGCAACATCAACATCTGAGTCACCGCCGCCGCCACCGCCACCGCCTGGTTTTGTAGGTTTTCCTTTGCCTGCTATAAATTTTCTAGTATGTAATTCGATATTATACATTTTTTTAGCTAGACCAGGGTTTTCATTTAGTTGTCTGTTGAGTACTGTCATTGAAGCACAAGATTTACTGGCATTTTTTTTGTTATCCGATTTTGCAGCCTCATCACTGTCTGCATCAGTATAAACATAAAAATCGCTCATGTCAATTTGTTGTTCTTGCACGATTTCATTTTTGTCAGCATCACATGCAGTGAACAGAAAGGCTAAGGCAGCCATGCTTAAAAGTAATTTTTCATAGTTAATATATTTGAGTTAGTCACTGCGGAATATATAATTATTTAATAAAAAAAACGAGGAATATTTAGTTTTTTTATTAAATTTTATATGAAATATGAAAATATTGGTGTTTTTAGTGATAAAAAATCAATATGTAGTGTAAAATAGTTCAGCCTTGAAAGTATTTTAAGACAGCATCATTTTAGCTTTCTTAACAGCTTCAATAAATGTGTCAATTTCAGCTTTAGTATTATAAAATGCAAATGAAGCTCTCACTGTTCCAGGAATTTTATAGAAATCCATAATAGGTTGTGCACAATGGTGTCCGGTTCTAACCGCTATACCTAATTTATCTAAAATAGTGCCAACATCGTATGGGTGCATGCCTTTTAAATTAAAAGAAATTACGGAGGTTTTATGTTTAGACGTACCGTAGATTTTTAAACCTTCAATTTCCAATAATTTGGTGGTACCATATTCCAGTAATTCGTTTTCGTAAGCTGCAATATTTTCAAAACCAATACCATTCATATAATCTATAGCCGCTCCAAAAGCGATACCTCCACATATATTTGGCGTGCCGGCTTCAAATTTATGAGGTAAATCTGCATAGGTGGTTTTTTCAAAGCTTACTTCAGCAATCATTTCTCCACCACCTTGGTAAGGTGGTAATTTTTTTAACCATGATTCTTTTCCGTACAGCATACCAACTCCTGTTGGGCCGCATATTTTGTGAGCAGAAGTTACATAAAAATCTGCATCTAAAGCTTGAACATCTGGTTTGATGTGCGGTGTAGATTGCGCACCATCTATTAAAACAGCTGCGCCTATTTTGTGCGCTTCTTCAATGATATATTCAATAGGGTTTATAGTTCCTAGAGCATTTGATATATGATTAACAAAAACCAGTTTGGTGTTTTTAGATAACAATGTATCAAATTTCGACATGATGAGTTCTCCTTCTTCATTCATAGGAATGACTTTTAGAGTTGCTCCCGTACGTTCACACAACATTTGCCAAGGCACAATATTACTATGGTGTTCTAAAGCGGAAACTATAATATCATCTCCTTTTTTTAAAAGAGAAGAAAAACCATTTGCTACCAGATTAATGCTGTGTGTAGTACCTGATGTGAAAATGATTTCATGTGAAAACTTTGCGTTAAAATGTGATTGTATTTTAAGACGCGCCTGTTCGTATAAATCTGTGGCTTCTTGACTTAAGGTGTGTACACCACGATGAATGTTGGCATTATAATTTGAATAGTAATCTACAATAACATCAATTACCTGTTGTGGTGTTTGTGAAGTTGCAGCATTATCAAAATATACTAAAGGTTTGCCATTGACTTTGCGAGAAAGAATGGGGAAGTCTTTTCTTATGGCTTCTACGTTGAACATAGCATTTATGTCTAGCCCCGATTGAGGCATTTGTTGGAGCTCCTCGCCGAGAGCGACTGCTGAAAGCGGGATTAGCTTCAAATTAAATTTTTACTGATACTGAAACCAGTTCAGTACTAAAGGTCAAACCCAATATTAACACCTAATTTGTTGGCGATAATATTGGTGATACGTTGTTTTAATTCGGGTATTTTAACCGATTTAATCACATTATTACTAAATGCATACATTAAAAGTGCCTTGGCTTCCTTTTCTGGAATACCACGTGAACGCATGTAAAACATGGCGCTTTCGTCTAGCTGACCAATAGTACAACCGTGTGAGCATTTTACATCATCAGCAAAAATTTCTAATTGTGGTTTGGTGTTTATAGATGCTTTATCACTTAGTAAGATGTTGTTATTAGCTTGAAATGCATTGGTTTTTTGCGCTTCTTTATCGACCAAAACTTTACCATTGAAAACGCCTGTAGAACTATCGGTAAAAATACCTTTATAGTCTTGGTGACTTTCGCAATTTGGTTCTATATGGTGTACCAAGGTGTTATGATCCACATGTTGTTTGTTGCCAATAATAGTGATGCCTTTTAGTGTAGAATCGATACGCTCTCCTTCTTGAAAGAAGCTTAAGTTGTTACGCGTTAATTTACCGCCAAAAGTGAAGGTATGCACTGAGGCTAAACTTTCTCGTTTTTGTTTGATAAACGTATTATCTATCAAAGATGCATTTTCGTTATCATTTTGAATTTTATAATAATCGACAATGGCACGTTTGTTAGCGAAAATTTCGGTAACACTATTTGTTAATACTGGGTTGCTTGTTAAACTTTGATGACGCTCTAAGATTTGCACATGTGAATTCTCTTCAACTACAACTAAATTACGTGGTTGTAACATGGTAGCAGATTCATTTCCTGTTGAAAAGTGTAAAATTTGAATTGGTTTTCGTACAATTTTGTTTTTAGGAATATGAATGTAAGCACCTTCACTTGAAAAGGCTGTGTTTAATGATGATAAACTATCTTTTGTGGCGGCTTTATTGAAGTAATTTTCAATAATTAGTTGGTATTTTGGTTTGTTTAAAGCTGATGACATCAAACATACATCTATCCCGTCGTGTGTAGTTTGAGATAAATGAGACGAGTACTTACCATCAATAAAAATGATTTTATAGGTATCAATATCGTGGATAAAATACTTTTTTATATCCTTATACTCTAAAGCATTCTCTTGTTTTGGAAAAACGCTGTAATCTTCTTTTAAAATACTGTTTAAAGAGGTGTATTTCCAATCTTCTTCCTTTTTTGAAGGAAAGCCTTTTTCTTCAAAGACTTTTATAGCATCAGTTCTAACATCATGAACATATCCATCTAAATCGACATGGTTTTCAAATGCTAAAAATGATGATACTAATTTTTCTTTTAAATCCATTTGCTTGGTATTAAGCGTTCACTTCGTCTTTAATCCAATCGTATCCTTTTTCCTCAAGCTCGTGAGCTAATGCTGCAGTACCTGATTTTACAATTCTTCCATTATAAATTACATGAACAAAATCTGGAACAATATAGTCTAACAAACGTTGATAATGAGTAATTACAATAACAGCATTATCTTTGCTTTTCAATTTATTAACACCATTTGCTACAATACGAAGTGCATCAATATCTAAACCAGAGTCTGTTTCGTCAAGTATGGCTAATTTTGGTTCTAACATGGCCATTTGAAAAATCTCATTACGTTTCTTTTCACCTCCAGAAAAGCCTTCGTTTAAAGAACGCGATAAAAACTTTCTATCAATTTCTAATAACTCCGATTTCTCACGAATCAATTTTAGCATCTCTTTAGCAGGCATATCTTTTAAACCTTTTGCCTTACGAGTTTCGTTGATGGCAGTTTTCATGAAGTTTGTTACAGAAACCCCAGGAATTTCTACAGGATATTGAAACGATAAAAACACACCCTTGTGAGCGCGTTCTTCGGCCGCTAATTCTTCAATGTCTTCTCCTTCAAAAATAATAGTTCCATCAGTAACTTCGTATTCCTCTTTTCCTGCAACTACGGATGCTAATGTGCTTTTTCCAGAACCATTTGGCCCCATAAGAGCATGAACTTCACCTGGTTTTATCTCAAGATTAATACCTTTTAAAATACTTTTACCTTCAACACTTGCGTGTAAATTGTTTATTTTTAACATGCTATTGATTTCCGAATTTTATAACTTTATTTTCTTCTTTTGAACCTGATTGTACATTCAAAATTTCCACAACTTCTACCTTGTTCTCCCAAAGAATTTTTTCGTCTTTTTGATTTGTGATTTTTCCTCGTATTTCTACCTGAACCATATCAGTTGGTTCAGATTTATGTTTTTCAGCTTGTTTTTGAAGCTCCTCTAATTTATCGGTAAGCAAAACACCATAAATTTCAGAATTTGTTTGAAGAACAGCAGCGCCATTATAGTAAACAAACTCACCTTTTAACAGCGTAAGTTTATCACTTTGTTTTGCAGTTCTTTCTCCAACACCATTGATGATAGTATCTTCTGAATTTTGGGATTTCACATCTTTTTTACAGCTTATAAAAACTGAAAGACAGGCCATTAAAATTAATGTTTTTTTCATTTTTATTAAATTATCCGACACTTCCTTCTAAACTTATTTCTAACAATTTTTGTGCTTCCACAGCAAACTCCATCGGAAGTTTATTTAGAACTTCTTTACTAAAACCATTTACAATTAATGCAATGGCTTTTTCGGTATCAATACCACGCTGATTACAGTAAAAAATTTGGTCTTCGCCAATTTTACTTGTCGTTGCTTCGTGTTCTATTATTGCTGTTTTGTTTTTAGCTTCTATATAAGGGAATGTATGTGCGCCACATTCGTTACCCATTAATAAGCTATCACACTGTGAAAAGTTACGGGCATTTTCTGCTCTTGAGTTTATTTGAACTAAACCACGGTAACTGTTCTGGGATTTCCCTGCTGAAATTCCTTTTGAAATAATAGTAGACTTCGTGTTTTTTCCTAAATGTATCATTTTAGTTCCTGTATCGGCTTGCTGATAGTTGTTTGTTACTGCTATAGAGTAAAACTCGCCAACTGAATTATCACCTTTTAAAATACAAGAAGGGTATTTCCAAGTTACTGCAGAACCGGTTTCAACCTGTGTCCAAGAGATTTTTGCATTTTTCTCGCACAATCCACGCTTGGTTACAAAATTGTAAACTCCACCTTTGCCTTCAGTATTTCCAGGATACCAGTTTTGCACTGTTGAATATTTGATTTCAGCATCATCTAAAGCAATAAGTTCTACAACGGCTGCGTGTAATTGATTTTCATCTCTACTTGGTGCTGTGCAACCTTCCAGGTAACTTACGTAACTACCTTCGTCAGCAATTAAAAGGGTTCTCTCGAACTGACCTGTTCCTGCTTGATTAATTCTAAAATATGTAGACAATTCCATTGGGCAACGAACGCCTTTTGGAATATAACAGAATGATCCATCACTAAATACGGCAGAGTTTAATGCCGCATAAAAATTATCTTTTGTAGGAACTATAGTTCCTAAATATTTTTTCACAAGTTCTGGATGTTCTTTAATAGCCTCAGAAATACTCATGAAGATAATGCCTTTTTCTCCTAATGTTTTCTTGAATGTAGTTGCAACAGAAACAGAATCAACAACAATATCCATAGCAATATTGTTCATCTTTTTTTGTTCATCAACAGAAATCCCTAATTTTTTATACATTGCAAGTAAATCTGGATCTACGTCGTCTAATGTTTTATTTGGGTCTACAGCTGTTGGTGCAGAGTAATAAGCTATGGCTTGAAAATCTGGTTTCTCATAATTAACATTTGCCCATTCAGGCTCTGTCATATCTTTCCAAACTTTAAAAGCGTCTAATCTCCAATCAGTCATCCATTGTGGCTCTTCTTTCTTTTTAGAAATGGCACGGACAATATCTTCATTTAAACCATTAGGAAATGTTTCTGATTCTATATCGGTATAAAAACCGTATTCGTATTCTTTAGTTTTTAGCTCTTCGCGTAAATCATCCTCGGTATATTTCGACATAATGCTTTCTGAATTTTAGAGTGAAAATGATTCGCCACAACCACAAGTGCGGTTAGCGTTCGGATTATTAAAGACGAAACCTGTTCCGTTTAATCCACCTGAATATTCTAATGTAGTTCCTATGAGGTATAAAAAGCTTTTTTTGTCAACTATAATTTTTACGCCATTGTCTTCAAAAACCTTATCACCTTCTTGTTGTTCTTTATCAAAATCTAAGTCATAAGATAATCCAGAGCAACCACCACTTTTAACACCTACCCGTATATAGTCTGTAGAGGCATTATAGCCATCATCAGTCATAAGCTCAACCACTTTATTTTTAGCTGTTTCAGAGACTTTTATCATATTTTATATTTATTAAATTTAGTTTTGAATTAATAATTTTATTAAGACAGTTTCTAAATAGAGCACAAATATACAATATAAGTCAATGAATATAGAACAACCTAACATTATATTAATATATAGTTTGATAGGTTTTTCTTATCAATTTATGAAGGTCTCAATTAAAGGTTGTTACCTTTTGGGGTTTGATTTTTATTAAGGAAAACTTTGGAAGATTAAGCAATTCTTCTTTTGAAAAGTATTGACGAGAATTTGTCGTTTTCTATGAGAGAAAGTAGAGTTATGGAGCCATCTTTTTGAAATTTAAAATAACTATTGCAGCATTTGCATATAAGCTCCGGCGTATGAGCAGTAGCTTTACTCAAGCGGAAATAGTTATGCCCATACGTTGAGCAAAAAATGTTAGATATTATTTTTCTATTCATAAAAGAACTCTTTGATGGGTACAATGTAACAAGAATGAACCAACTGATGGGTGAAAAACTTATTTTTTCGATTAAGTGTAATTATTTGTAGTATTAATCATATTTTTTATTTACTATTTATAAAATCATAATCCGAAAGAGATAGTAAAAAAGCTTTTAGATCAGCTTTGTCTTTATCTGTTAAGCCAACACCTCCTTGATCTGCTTTTTTCATTAGTGGATCTATAGTCGAAGAGTTTTTTAAGCCTTGGCTGTAGTGGTTAATAACATCGTCTAAAGATGCAAACCTGCCGTCATGCATATATGGTGCGGTAAATTCTAAATTTCTTAGCGATGGTGATTTAAACTTACCGTTATCCGCAGGGTCTCCTGTTACGGCTCCTAACCCCAAATCGGCAAACGTTTCATCCAAACCATTGTTATGAAATATATTGTCTGTCCAAAGTGGATTTTTATCGCTTCCATGGCAATGAAAACAATCTCCCTTTGCTTCATCCATAAATACATTAAAACCGTTAAGTTCTTCTGGACTTAAATTTAGTTCTCCTAAAAGAAATTTATCAAATTTTGAATTAGCAGAAATTAAGGTGCGTTCAAATTGTGCTATAGCTTTGGTAACTAAACTAGAATCTATATTTGAAGCTCCAAACGCTTTTTCAAATAAACTAGGATATTCTGCGTGTTGTTGTAGTTTTGATTCCACATCAGCCCAATTGCTTTTCATTTCAAATGGATCGGTAACAGGAACAAAAGCTTGATGTTCCAAACTAAACCTATTGCCATCCCAAAAGAATTTTTCATCATAATTCCAAGCCAAATTAAAAAGAGGCATAGAGTTTCGATTGCCAAAAATGCCATCAACACCATCGCTAAATTTGTCTGAATCGGTAAAAGCATTTTCTGGAGCATGACAGTCCACACATGCTAATGTATTGTCAATAGATAAAATAGGATCAAAAAACAACTTCTTCCCTAGGGCAATGCCTTCAACCGTTTGTGGATTATCAATTGGAATTACGGGAGCTAATATGTTATCCTCAAATAGTTTTGGGATATCAAGGGAACTTGGGGTGGCGAAATAGCGTTCGACAGATTCGTTATCGCAGGAAAAGCAAACAAAAAATATGATGATAATATGTACTTGCCATGTTTTCAATAGATACTATTTATTGGTTAACGGATTCTAAATTAAACACATTCTGACCATTTTCATACATCATTATTTGAGCTGATGAATTTGGCATTAGCATTTGGTTTAACACATTTAAATCCCAAGTGTTTGGATTTTTAAACCATTCAGCAATATTCATTTCTATATTAAAAGTAGCATTGTTTGTAATGTTAACAGCCCCTACATCAATTTCAAAAAAGGTGTCTTGAAATACTTGTGTTGCCCCAGAATTGTCTACCGCTCTAATGGTATGATAGGCATATCCTGTTTCAGTTGTGGTGTTATCAATAAATTTCCCTTCTAATTGCATATAATGATAGCCGCCACCTAGTAGTTCTGGAACATTCCATGAAGCTGAGTTTAAATCGATATAGTTTTCGTTGTAATTATCATCATTATCAAAACCAAATGTAAATGAAACTTTGCTGTAATCTCCATCGGGAATTGCGGTAATAGGTGCGAATGATTGATTGGTGTTATTGGTTACATCTACTAAATTATATCCATCTAAGATAAAAGTCTCACCACTTGATTTTTCAAAGGTTATTTTCGAGATGAGATAACGTAATTTGGTAATACTTAAATCTTCACCGTTCGCATTAGTATAAATTATGCTATTAAAATTTGCGTTTGAAACTGCTGTTCCATCCCAATTATGAGAAAATTTAAATGTAATTTGAACTTGTGAAACGTCCTTATCGTTATTACAAGACGTAAACATAAATAGTACCAGAATAATGAGGATTATTCTTTGCATTAATTTAATTTTAAAATTAGTAAATCACTAAAACCTTTATTTTCTAGGATATCTATATCCCTACTACTAGACTCTCCAACGGCTATTACTGTTCCATCATTCAATTCAACAGCATCGTATGCAAAATCAATTTCTGAACCTCCAATGGTTTTTTGCCATTTTAATTTACCATTACCATCTATTTTTATAACCCAGGCATCATTCTGCCCGTTGTTATTTGTTAAGTCGCCATCTATACTTCTTGAACTTCCTGAAATAATAAAATCACCATCTTGAGTTTTTGATATGGAACGCGCTACATCAAAACTATTACCTCCAAACGTTTTTTCCCAAATAAGTTCGCCTATCGGTGATATTTTAATTGCCCATAAATCTGCTCCTCCGCTATTTATAGAAACGTCCAAATCGCTACTTCTAGTATCTCCAACAATAATATAATTTCCGTCGTTTGATCTTGTTATACTTCTTGCCTCATCGGTTTGTGATCCTCCAAAAGATTTTTCCCAAAGTAGGGTTCCAGTCTCTGAAATCTTAACTACCCAAAAATCATATGCTCCTTTACTGTCTTTAATATCTACATCTGCACTGTCAGAGGATCCAACCAAAATATAACCGTTATCTTCAGTTTGTATGGCATCATAAGAGGCATCAGTGAATGTGCCTCCAAAATATCGGCTCCATTGGTTTTCGCCTAAAGCATTTATTTTAATCACCCAATAATCACCGCCAGCATGTCTTTTTGAAAATGCGGATTTACTGTTTTTACTATTGCCTTCACCGTTAGAAGCTGAAACATCTAAAACGCCGGTTAAAAGATAACCACCGTCATTACTTTGAAGTATGGAGTTACCAATATCTGCACCTAAAAAACCAAAAGATTTTCCCCAAGTAATACTTCCATTTGCATCTAATTTTGAAACCCAAAAATCATGAGCGCCACTGTTTTCTGAAACATCCCCATCAATACTTTTACTAAAACCTGTTATGGCATATCCACCATCGGAAGTTTGGATAATATCATTACCTCTATCATCATCACTCCCTCCATATGTTTTTTGCCATTGAAGCAAGTCATTTTGGTCATATTTGAGTAGCCAATAATCAAAAGATTCATCAGATTTATTGGTTATGTCTCCGTCCATACTTTGGGCATAACCTAGAATAGCATAGCCACCATCAGAAGTTTTTACTAGCGCTTGGGCACTTTCGTTTTTTGTGCCACCTAAGGTTTTTACAAAATCAATTGCAACGATTTCAAGTGTGCCTTTGGAGTCATTATCTTTTTTAGAACAATTTAAAAAGAGTAATGCTATTGAAAGAACGCTTCGGGCAATTATGTGTTTCTTCAAATAAATTGACATTTTAGAAGGGTATTAATCGCTTTTTCTGATAACGAATAAACCTCTATCAATATCGCTTATTATAATATTGCCACTATCGAAAAAAGGATACACATTCCAAGCACCATTAAATTCCGTACTATTATCTGCAGGGTAAGTATCAAAATAGCCTATTTCTGTAATCGAGCTACCTGCTATTTGAGAAATATCTAACATACGTGCTCCAGCCCGGTAATTCGCAAAATAATATACATTATCCTTCACATATCCGTTATGGTCAATGGCTGCGCTTGAACCAAAATAATCAAAATGATAAGCTGGATTATCCAAATCAGTGAAATCAAAAATAATAGTTCTTGTGTTACCTCCAACTTGAATTTCATCAACTTCATCACCTAGTATAAAGTATGTCATATCTTCAGTAAACCAGCCTTGGTGCGCGTATCGCACATTATTATAACTTATGGTCGAAATAATTGTTGGGTTAGATTTATCAGTAACATCAGCAATTACCACCTCATTTTCGTTACTACCAATTAATATTTCTTTTCCCGTATAATCTGAATCAGGACCATTATATGTTACCACTTGTGCATCATGAGAGTATCCGCCTTCTATAAAACCTCCTTCAGCTACTGGGTTTTTAGGGTCTTGAATGTTAATGAATATGGGACCGCCCTCAAAAGTAGAACTTCTATTTGCACCAACGATGTATGCATATCCGCTAGCTTCATTTATTACTATGTTATGCGAACTTCCAAACTCAGTAAAATTTGTATCTGCAGTAAATATTTCAGGAGGGTTAGCAACATTTCTTAAACGTGTTAAATCGAAAACTTGCATGCCATGTGAAGTCGCTTCACTTACTATAAAAGCATGATCTTTATACACTTTAACATCACGCCAACTACTCGAAACTGTTGCAGTTGGTAAATTTCCTAAGTAAATAGGGTTATATGGTGTTGTAATGTCAATAAAAGCAGTTTTATTATTAGTTGCCATTAAAGCATACTCTTTTCCAGTGGTTGTATCTGTCCAGCCCCAGCAATCATTACCTGCAGAAGAGAAAAAAGTGGCTAAAGGTATGTTCGCCATTAAGTCATAATCATTACAAGGGTAAATACCTGCAAGTCCATTTTCACATAAAGCTAGAGGAGCGTTAGGATCAACATAATCTTCGTCACATAAATTCCCTATACCATCATTATCATCGTCTTCTTGATTGGGATTTGCTACTAAAGAGCAATTGTCATTAGCATTTAATATACCATCGTCATCGTAATCATCGTCGTCACATGTGTCCCCTATTCCGTTATTATCGGTATCTTCTTGATTAGGGTTAGCAATAGAAGGGCAATTATCATCTGCGTTTAATATGCCATCACCATCATCATCATCACATGTATTCCCTATACCATCATTATCATCATCTTCTTGATTTGGATTTGCTACTAAAGGACAGTTGTCTACACTTTCTTCAATGCCATCATTATCTGTATCAACAATGGCTACTATTTCAACAGGTTCGTCAGTGCATGATTGTACATTAAAAACAAAGAAACATAGTAAAGAAAAGGCATAAATAGGGCGTAAAAATTTCATAGGAAGATTGATAGTAAAAATTTAAAGAATTTAGTTTTTGCATAAAGATAGTAAAAACAAAAATAGCTTCTTATTTTTGCTAAATGATAGAAGATAAAAATCAACAGAGAACACAGCTAAGTGACTTAGGTGAATTTGGATTAATTGATCATTTAACAAAAAATTTTAAAGTAAAACATAAGTCAACAATAAAAAGTATTGGGGATGATGCTGCAGTTTTAAATTTTGATAACAAAAAAATTGTTGTTACGACAGATTTACTTCTTGAAGGGGTGCACTTCGATTTGAGTTATATGCCTTTGAAGCATTTGGGGTATAAGGCGGTTATCGTCAACTTGTCTGATGTTTATGCAATGAATGCCAAAGCGACTCAGATAACAGTTTCTATTGCGGTATCTAATAGGTTTCCATTAGAAGCTTTAGAGGATTTATATGCTGGTATTGAAACTGCTGCAGATATTTATGATATTGATGTTATTGGTGGAGATACAACATCTTCAAACAAAGGATTATTAATTTCTGTAACCGCAATTGGTGAAGTAGAATCTGAAAATGAAGTTTATAGAAGTGGTGCAAAACCAAACGATTTATTGGTTGTTTCCGGAGATTTAGGAGCAGCATATATGGGGCTTCAAGTTTTAGAACGAGAAAAAGAAGTTTACAAAGTAAACCCTAACAGTCAACCAGATTTAGAACCGTATACGTATATTATTGAAAGGCAGTTGAAACCAGAAGCGAGAAAAGATATTGTTAAGTTACTGTCAGACTTGGGTGTTAAGCCCTCGTCTATGATTGACATAAGTGACGGGTTGTCTTCTGAAATCATTCATATATGTAAGCAAAGCAAGGTAGGTTGTGATTTATATGAAGAAAAAATACCGCTAGACCCTCAGGTTATTTCTACTTGTGAGGAATTTAATATTGATAGTACGACAGTGGCATTAAATGGGGGAGAAGACTATGAATTGCTTTTTACTATTTCGCAAGATGATTTTCTAAAAATAAAGGCAAACCCGAGTTTGTCCGTTATAGGATATATTAAAGAAGAAAAAGAAGGCATTCATTTAATAACACGAGCAGATACAAAAATTCCAGTAAAAGCCCAGGGTTGGAAAAATTTTAATGATTAAGCAATAAATAATTTTCCTTCTGATTGAGTTTTAATAATGCTTTTTCTTTTATTAATTCTAAGTATACGTTTGTGGTGTATACGCTCAAGAACATCGTTTATTTCTTTAAATTTTGGTGTAAGCTCTACTACATTACCGTTGCCGCTTGTGGTTAGCTGATGGTTACAGGATTTACAGGTATATTCTTTAACATGATAAGTAACGTGACGCGTCACTTTATAGTCATGGCCAAACACCATGCAGTGAATATTTTTCATTTTGTTTGCATAATTAATTGTTCTAGAGAGACTTCTAAATGTATTAAAAAGCAGCTTACTATGTTAAAAAATAGTTAATAAATCGACAAAGCGATGGTTTTTTTCTTTAAACGTTCAGTTCTTGAGGTATAAATACGTTCTAAGATAGCATTTATTTCTTTAAATTTTGGTGTAAGTTCAATTAGTTTGCCATTACTATTGGTTGTTAATTCTTTTTTGCAATGTCTGCACGTGTACTCTTTTACATGGTAGGTTACTCTCTTAGTAACGTCGTAATCATGCCCAAAAAGATTGCAATACATTTTAGGGATAAACGTAGGTTTGTTAGTAGTTTTTTTCATGCCATAATCAATTGGGAGGTTCAATCTAAGAATAAAATTCAATAAATCGATAAAAAGTGGTTAATTTTCGATGAAATGCATTATTTTGTGTAGGAATTCATCTTTATTTTCAATATGACTCATGTGTCCATCAGGAAATTCTACTAATTTAACTTTAGTATTTTTTATTTGAGAAATTAAAGATTCATAGTCTAAGACAGGATCTTTTTTTCCTAGAATGAACATTTTTTTAAAAGGTGTAAAATGTAAAAGAACTTCTCTATTTTCTCTAATCTTCATACCTTCAAGTGCTGCAATAATACCTTGCAAAGGTGTTTGTTGTGCATCTTTAATAACGGCTTTTATTTTTTCTGAAAACATAGCTCTGTTTTCGGGATTGAATAAATTAGCAATAGCAATTCTAATAAATGTTTTATGATTTTGCTTAACAGCTAAAATAGCTCTATCTCTATTTTTTTTCTTTTCTGGAGAATCAGCATTTGCCGTTGAATTCATTAAACACAATCCTTTTATAGCATCAGGATTTTTTTCCGCGAAAGCGAGCGCAACATAACCGCCCATTGAATGACCAATAAAAGTTGAACGCTTAATTTTTAAATGTTCTAATACGGCTTCAACTGTTTCAGCCATAAGTTTCATAGTATGGACATAACCGAGACAACCCGTTTTTCCATGACCTAATAAATCTATACAAATAACCCTATTTTGCTTTGAAAGTGTTGCAATAAATGGTTCCCATATTAATGCGTTTTCTAAAAATCCGTGAAGTAATACTATGGCGTTTCCTTTGCCTTCATCTGTGTAAAAAACAGTAATGCCTTTATGTTCTAGATACATGCTTAATTTATCTCCAGCAAAGATAAAATCATGCCATCATATAAACTAAGATTTCACTCTTTTAATAGCCGTAAATGCCTTATCCACAAATTCATCTTCAACTAATATTGTAAACTCATTCGTGGTTGATAAAACTTCGTATAACACAATACCTTCCCAAGCTAATCTTTTAAAAAAATGATAATATAAACCTGCTATTTTAGAATTGTCTTGTGGAAGATTTATGCTAATAGCTGATAAATCTTTTTGTACAGCAAGAAAAGCTTCATTCTTTAAATGATTTTTTATGAAATCATTTAAACTGCTAGAAACAATAATATTGCTTTCATGTATCCCTCGGGTAAAGGTGTAGAACAATTTATCATCTTTATTAATATGCTCTAATATTTTGGCATGATTGTCTATTAAGGTTGTTGAGTTTTTAACGGTAAAATCAGTAAGGTTTGAGCGCACAGTAATATCTCCGAGATTTTGAATTACCCGTTTCATTTTTATCGAATTACCTAAAGTTACAGGAGGATTATAACGTCTTAAAGCCATCATTATAGCTCCAGGTTTTACATCTTTTTTGAGCATTTTGCTAATGGGTTCTACAAGCTCTAAAGCTAAAGCACTAAAATTTATGATGTTTCTGGATAAGGCTTCCTCTAAATAAGGCTGTGTTATTAATATGTCTTCAACACAATTTGATACCGTTTTCATATACTTAATTTGCCTAATGTTAATTATTTAACAATATGTGTAAAAATACCTCTTTTTTTTAAGAAACATAGTTGTTAAGGAAATGAGTTATAGTTTTACACTTGAAATCAATGAAAATGAAAGTATTAAAGTTTGGAGGAACTTCAGTCGGATCCGTTGAAAACATGTGTAATGTTAAACATATTATTGACGATGGTTGTAAAAAGGTTGTAGTCCTTTCGGCTATGTCTGGTACTACGAATCAATTGGTTTCATTAGCTAAAGATATTGATGCCGGCAAACCAAATGATGGCATTGATAAGATAAATAAACTTCACGAAACATATTTTAAGACTATTGATGAGCTTTTGAGTGATTCATTTTTAAATAAGGATGTTAAAAATTATGTTTCAAGCATTTTTGAGCTTTTAGTTGAATGCACGTATAAAGATTTTTCTGAAACCATAGAAAATGAGATTTTAGCACAAGGTGAATTACTTTCAACTTATATATTTAATAGTTATTTAAAACAAGAAGGTATTCGTGCATCATTATTACCAGCTTTAAGTTTTATGCGAATTGATGCGTTTAAAGAGCCCGATATTGATTATATAAAAGAACATTTTGAAAGTGTTTTAAACAATGCTGAAGATTCAGAAATTTACATCACCCAAGGATTTATTTGTTTGGATGATGAAGGCCGTATTTCAAACCTTCAACGTGGTGGTAGTGATTATACATCAACCATTATTGGGGCAGCAATTAAAGCTGAAGAAGTTCAAATTTGGACTGATATAGATGGCATGCATAATAACGATCCTAGGTATGTTGAAAACACGAGTGCTATTTCAAACTTATCATTTGAAGAAGCTGCGGAGTTGGCCTATTTTGGAGCTAAAATATTGCATCCACAAACGGTAACACCAGTAAGAAAAGATAGTATTCCTGTTCGATTAAAAAACACCATGAAACCTGATGCTCATGGAACTTTAATTTCTAAAAGCACATCAGAGAATGGAATTAAAGCGATAGCAGCAAAAGATAATATTACGGCGATTAAAATTAAATCCGCTAGAATGTTGCAAGCGCATGGTTTTTTAAAGAAAGTATTTGAAATTTTTGAGACTTATCAAACGTCTATTGATATGATTACAACATCAGAGGTGGCAGTTTCTTTAACCATTGATGATGATAAAAATCTTGAAAAGATTTTAGTTGAATTAGAAAAGATAGCATCTATTGAAGTTGATAAAAACCAAAGCATTGTTTGTTTGGTAGGCCATTCAGTCGTAAATCATCAAGATACTTATAAATTATTCCAAATATTACAAGATGTAAAAATTAGAATGATTTCTTATGGAGGAAGCAAGAACAATATATCTTTATTAATTGATTCAAACGATAAAATTAATACGCTACAAAAACTAAATGATTATTTATTTGAATTAGTCACTCTGTAAAGTATAATATTAGTGTTTTTAGCAGAAAGGGTCGTTTTTAAAACGACCCTTTTACATTTTATGAATTCATGATATTTTCAATCTCGTCTACTTCAATTGGAATGTTTCTCATAAGATTAAAAGGTTCTCCTCCTTTTTGAATAATGACATCATCTTCTAGTCTAATACCAAAGCCTTCGTCCGGAATATAAATTCCTGGCTCAACAGTAAATATCATATTTGCTTGCATAGGCTCAGTTAATACGCCGTAATCATGTGTGTCTAATCCCATATGGTGGCTCGTGCCATGCATAAAGTATTTTTTGTATGCTGGCCATTCCGGATTTTCGTTTTGTACATCGGCTTTATCAATTAGACCCAAGCTAAGTAATTCACTAGTCATAATGTTTCCGACTTCAACATGATATTCAGCCCAATCGGTTCCAGGAACAAGCATTTTTGTTGCCTCATTTTTCACTCTAAGTACCGCATTGTAAACTGCTTTTTGTCTTTCAGAAAAACGACCAGAAACAGGAACACTACGAGTCATGTCACTAGAGTAATTAGCATATTCTGCTCCAACATCCATTAAAATTAAGTCGCCTGCTTTACACTGTTGGTTGTTTTCTATATAATGTAACACATTAGCATTATTTCCAGAAGCAACAATTGGTGTGTAGGCAAACTTTCTTGAGCGTTGTCTCAAAAATTCGTGCATAAATTCAGCCTCAATTTCAAATTCCCAAACACCGGGTTTTACGAAATCTAATATTCTGCGAAATCCTTTTTCAGTAATATCGCAAGCTTTTTGAATCAAGTCAATTTCAAGAGGTGCTTTCACAGAACGCAATCGTTGCAGTATAGGGTTGCTTTTTGCAACAGCATGAGCAGGATATTTGTTTTTTAGCCATTTAGTAAATCGGTCTTCACGTGTTTCAGTTTCAACATTTGCTCGATAATGCTCATTGGTATTAATGTAAACCGCATCACATTGGGTCATGATTTCAAACATGACTTTTTCCAAGTCTTGCAACCAATACACCGTTTTAATACCACTCGTTTTAAAAGCGTTCTCTTTAGTTAGTTTTTCACCTTCCCAGATAGCAATATGTTCATTCGTTTCTTTTAAAAATAGTATTTCACGGTGTTTTTCTTTAGGGCAATCAGGGAATAGAACAAGAATGCTTTCTTCTTGATCTACACCACTTAAATAAAAAATATCTCTATGTTGCTCAAAAGGCATCGTACTATCTGCGCTTATAGGGTAAATATCATTAGAGTTGAAAACCGCTAAACTTTTAGGCTTCATTTTAGCTTTAAAATTTGTCCTGTTTGTTTCAAAAAGCGATTTGTCTATTTGGAAATATTTCATGTAAGTAAAGTTTAAAGTTTATTGTTGCAACTGATGTAAATGTATAAATAAAAAGTAGATTTTTATTTCTTATATTTGGTAATCATTCTATGATATGTCGTTTAAAAGTTAATTAAAAATAAATATGAAAAAGATTACGTTAACGTATTTATTGATTATGCTTTTATCATTCATATCCAGTTTGAATGCTCAAGGATTAATTAAAGAAGTTTCATTGGAGAAACAAATTGAAAAATCTAGTTTACTCATAGAGGGAGAAGTTTTATCTAAAGAATCATTTTGGGATAAAGACAATGAGAATATTTATACTGTAAATAAAATACAAGTACACAAAGTTTTTAAGGGCGAATCTTTAACAACTATAGATATCATTACGTTAGGTGGAGTTGTTGGATTAAAAGCAGAAATTGTTACACCTAGTTTAAGTTTAAATGTAAATGATATTGGTGTGTTTATGTTAAATGATAATAATAATATTGAGTTAAAATCTAAATCTAAATCTAAAAATAACCAATATAAACCATATTCAAGTTCTCAAGGTTTTTATAAGTATAACTTATACCAAGATATTGCAACAAATATTTTCATCAAAAAAACGGGTATATCTACATCATTTTACAACGAAATTATGACATATACCAAGTCGGATTATATTGATGTAACTAATTTTAATATTGAAAAAACACAAGCAGCATTCAAACAAATAAAAAATGCTTTGCCACCAAGTGCAATTACCTTTTCGCCAACTACAGTTTCGGCAGGAACACAAACAGTTTTAACAATTAGTGGTTCTGGTTTTGGGTCAATAAAAGGTAAGGTTAGCTTTTCTGAAGCAGATACAGGTGGTTCATCTTTTACTGATGCATTGGATACACAAGTATTAACATGGGCAGATACAGAGATTACAGTAGAGGTGCCTTCTGGAGCAGGTACAGGTGCAATTCAAGTTACAGATAGCTCCAGTGAGTCTGAAACTTCTAGCGCTATTTTAACAGTTTCATACTCAGAGATTAATGTTGTTAGTAGTTTGGCAACTGCAGGAGCAAACGCAGGGTTAGATGTTGCTTATCCTACCCAACACGTAAATGATAATACAGCAGGAGGGTATACGTGGCAGATGTTTACAGATTTCGATACAAATGCTCAGGCAAAAGCTTCTTTTTTAAGGGCATTTGAAATATGGCGTTGCGAATCTGGTATTAACTGGGTAATTGGAGCTACAACTAGTACGAATGTTATTGCAAATGATGGTGTTAATGTTATTAGATTTGATGATGGTAATGAGTTGGGAGATAATATTTTAGGGCGCTGCACATCTCGTTTTTCTGGTTGTTTTATTAATGGTGATACAAGTATTGCGTGGTATGTTCACGAATTAGATATTGTATTTAATGATAGTCCTGATAATACTGGGTCTCCTACTGTAGAAACTTGGAATTTTGGTGCAGGAGCATCAAGTAACACTGAATATGATTTTGAAAGTGTGGCGCTTCATGAATTGGGTCATGGTCATCAATTAGGACATGTAATTGATCCGAATAGTGATGTTATGCATTTTAGTTTATTTAATGGGCAAGATGAAAGAGTTTTAGGTGCTAACAATATTATTGCGGCGGCTGATGTACAGGGTAGAAGTACATCTAGCGGTCCATGTCCATTAGTCTTAGCAATGACTAATTATTCGGGTAGTTGTAGTTTGAGTGTTGATGAGCGTTATGAGCTGGATGGCAGTATAACCATATACCCTAATCCTGCCAAACAACAGTTTTTTATAAAAAACACCTCATTTGCCAATTTAGAAAGAGTTGCTGTCTATGATGTAAGTGGTAGATTGGTTTCCGATGTAGATGTCTCTTATACATCAAGAACAAAAACTATAAATTTGATAAATGTTTCGAAAGGTATGTATTTTGTTAATATTCATTCTGAGAATGCTTTTATTACTAAAAAGCTTATTGTAGAATAACTTTAAAAAACTTCTAAAAAAGCCATTAATAAATATTTATTAATGGCTTTTTTATTGCAAATTAATAACAACTCTTTGATACCGATTGTTTTCAATTTGCAATAAAAATATTTCAATTAATAACATCTTATCGAATTTAACATTTCTGAAAAGTCTAAAAGTAAAAGCTTCCCGTATATTAATTTAATCACCGTAATCCCTCAATAATGAGGTGTATTTTAACTATTTCAAAAATTGAAGGGATGAAGAAACACGTACTAATTAGTTTGTTATTTTTTTTAGTAATATCTAAATCAATATCTGCACAACTAATGCTTAAAAAAGTATCATTAAGCAAACAAATTGATAAATCAACTTTAGTGTTAGAGGGAAAAGTACTTTCAAAAAAATCTTTTTGGGATACAAACCACCAAAAAATATATACTATAAACACCATAGAAGTATTTAAGGTTTTTAAAGGGGAAGTATCACCAAAAATTGAAATTATAACACTTGGTGGAGTTATTGGTATGGATGCTCAAATTGTTTATCCGAGTTTAAAATTAAATATTGATGATACAGGTGTCTTCACATTATATAATAGTAAAGTAGAATTAGAATCTAAAGCGGTGTCTACTAAACTGAGATTTAAACCCTACGGATCATTACAAGGGTTCTATAAATACGATATTGGTAATGATACTGCGGTAAACCAATTTACTTCTAAAAAAGGAATTTCAAATTCTTTTTACAATGAAATAATGAGTTACACAAAATCTAATTATACGGAATTAACAAATTTTGATGTTCAAAATAAGACTTCAGTATTAAATAAAACAAGTAATTTACTTCCAGTAACAATTGCAAGTTTTTCTCCTACAAGTTTAACAGCAGGTACAGGATCGGTTTTAATTATTACAGGCTCTAATTTTGGAAGTACAAAAGGCATAGTTAGTTTTAGTAATGCTGATAATGGAGGTTCAGGCTCAGTAAATGCTTTAGACAGTCAAATATTAACATGGACTGATACAAGAATTACGGTCGAAATTCCTTCTGAGGCTGGGACAGGAAGAGTTAAGGTAACTAACAATGATGGTAGTTTTATAACTTCTAGTGGTACGTTATTTGTTACCTATGCTCAAGCAAACATAGTTTCGGATTACTTAAATTCGGGTGTTAATGTGGCATATAAAACACAGCTAATTGATGATAATGGAAGTGGCGGTTATACTTGGCATATGACATCAAGTTTTTCTGAGCTCACTGGAGCAAAAGAAGCACTATATAGAGCATTAAAAACATGGAGCTGTGAGACTCAAATTAATTGGATTTTAAATGAATCAAACATTATATCAAGTCCTAGTGCACAAAATAAAGGAAATTTAGATACTTTTAATGTATTGTCCTTTGATGATAGCACAAGTACCAATCCAGAAGACGATTTACCCGACACCGTTCTTGGTTCAAGAACCTCATACTATTCTGCATGTACGGTAACAAAAAATGGTGCTCCTAGTTTGGACTGGTATGTAACTGAATTTGATATCATATTTGATGACGAAACTAATTGGAACTTTAATTCACAAAACCCAGGAAGTACTGAGTTTGATTTTGAAAGTGTTGCGCTTCATGAATTAGGGCATTGCAGGCAAATGGATCACATTATTGATACAGATAATATAATGCATTTTGCTATTGCTAACGGAGAATCATTAAGATTTTTAAATACCAATAATATTGAAGGTGCAAACATGATACAAGAAAATAGTACAGCCGAACCAGTATGCGGGAAGCCTATAATGACTAATTTTTCTGGTAGTTGTGCTTTAGGTATTGAAGAAGATAAATTAAATGAAGGTATTAGAGTTTATCCAAACCCAACTAAAGGGGATTTATTCATAAGTAATAATAGAAATATTAATTTAGAAAGAGTGGCTGTCTTTGATGTATCGGGGAGGCTTATTGCTCAAAAAGATATTTCAAGTACATATGGTTTAAACACTATTCATTTAAACAGTGTTTCAAATGGAATTTATTTTGTCAATATTTATTCGGATACTACATATATAACAAAAAAAATAACTTTGGAATAGGAGATTATTTAACATCTAATTATTCATGATTTAGTTTATTAATCGAATGATAGCTATAACTTCGCCAGCACCTAAGCCAGCTCCATAAATAATTCTAAGATTCCAATAAGTCCATGCTGCCAGTTGTTATTAGTTCCATCATGCTAAGAATGCTGCCGTCAAATCCACCACCTAATATTCCTGCTACAGAATTCCATAATGTTCCTGATGATTAATTTTTCATAAGTGAGTCAGTGGCATTTCAATCAACTGCTCTACTAATTAGTTGAATAGTCAAAGGTAAATACGCTTCCATTTTACTAAATATTAATAAGGTAATATCATGAAATTGATAAAGTATCTATTAATTACTTAAGAAAGTGCGCTTTTGTTTTAAGTATTACGAATTTATTTGTGTATTAGATGATAATTCAAACTTTCTTTAAAATCATTCTAAATAATGAAAACTTGACATTTGTTATTTGTCTAAGAATGTGTTCATAACTACATTTGTTCAAACTTAAAAATAACTTAAAAATAACTTAAAAATAATGGGCGGATTTTTTAAATCTTCGATTGGAAGAAAAGTAGCAATGGCGCTTTCTGCATTCTTCCTCATGTTTTTCTTAATTATACATCTAGCTGTAAATATCACGTCAGTTTTTAGTGAAGCGTCCTTTAATGAGTTAGCTCATTTTATGGGAACTAACCCTCTAGTGCAATTTGCATTGCAGCCTGTTTTGATTTTTGGTGTCGTATTTCATTTTGTAATGGGTTTTATCCTTGAGATTAAAAACAAAAAGGCTAATGGTGTAAACTATGCAAAAAATAACGGTGCTGCTAACTCAACTTGGATGAGCAGAAATATGATTTACAGTGGGCTGGCCATACTGGCATTTATTGTACTTCATTTTATAGATTTCTGGATTCCAGAATTAAATACTAAATATGTTGTAGGAGACATGTCTGGGATGCACCTTGGGGAATTTAGATATTATCAAGAGTTAGTAGAGAAATTTCATAGTCACATAAGAACCATTGCTTACGTTCTTGCTTTTATATTGTTAGGATTGCATTTAGCACATGGATTTACATCGGCTTTTCAATCTATGGGAGTTACTGCTGGCAGAAAGAAAACACTTCAAAATATTGGAAAAGGGTATTCAATTATAATTCCGTTAGGTTTTATTATTATCGCACTTTATCACCACCTTAAATACGTATTATCATAGATATGGCAACATTAGATTCAAAAGTACCAAAGGGTCCAATTAAAGATAAATGGACAGATTATAAAGATCAGATCAATCTTGTAAATCCAGCTAACAAACGTAATATAGATATTATTATAGTAGGCACAGGATTAGCAGGAGGTTCTGCAGCAGCTACTTTGGCAGAATTAGGATATAATGTAAAGGCATTTTGTTTTCAAGATTCACCTAGACGTGCGCATTCAATTGCAGCTCAAGGTGGAATTAATGCGGCAAAAAACTATCAAGGTGATGGTGACTCGACATATAGATTGTTTTATGATACAGTAAAAGGGGGTGATTATCGTTCACGTGAATCTAATGTGCATCGTTTAGCCGAAGTCTCAACAAACATTATAGACCAATGTGTTGCACAAGGAGTTCCTTTTGCGCGAGATTATGGTGGATTGTTAGATAACCGTTCATTTGGAGGGGTATTGGTGTCAAGAACATTTTACGCTAAGGGGCAAACAGGTCAGCAATTATTATTAGGTGCTTATTCTGCCATGAACCGTCAAATAGGACGCGGTAAAATCAAAATGTACAGTCGTCATGAAATGCTTGATGTTGTTATTGTTGATGGTAAAGCAAGAGGAATTATTGCACGTAATTTAGTAACAGGAGAGATTGAGCGTCATTCAGCACATGCGGTTGTTTTAGGAACAGGAGGTTATGGTAATGCTTTTTACCTTTCTACATATGCAATGGGTAGTAACGTAACAGCAGCATGGAAAGCGCACAAACGTGGTGCTTTTTTTGCAAATCCGTGTTACACACAAATTCATCCAACTTGTATCCCAGTTTCTGGTGATCATCAATCTAAACTAACATTGATGTCTGAATCATTGCGAAATGATGGACGTATATGGGTACCAAAAAACATGGATGATGTTTTAGCTATTAGAGAAGGTAAATTAAAACCTATTGATTTATCAGAAGAAAATAGAGATTATTATTTAGAGCGTCGTTATCCAGCCTTTGGAAACTTAGTACCTAGGGATGTCGCTTCAAGAGCAGCAAAAGAGCGTTGCGATGCAGGTTACGGAGTAAATAAAACAGGAGAGGCAGTATATTTAGATTTTGCTGCAGCTATCGAGCGTTATGGAAAAGAACAAGCGCATGTTAAAGGACTAGATGAAGATGATAAAGCTGTTATAGATAAATTAGGAAAAGATATTATTAAAGCGAAATATGGAAACTTATTCCAGATGTACGAAAAAATCGTAGATCAAAACCCATATGAAACACCAATGATGATTTTTCCTGCGGTGCATTACACGATGGGTGGTATTTGGGTAGATTATAACCTAATGACTACTGTTCCTGGATTGTACGCCATTGGAGAAGCTAATTTCTCAGATCATGGTGCTAACAGACTTGGTGCTTCGGCATTAATGCAAGGATTGGCTGATGGTTATTTTGTGCTTCCATATACTATTGGTGATTATTTAGCTGATGATATTCGAACAGGACCAATTCCAACAGATATCAAAGAATTTGATACTGCTGAGAAAAACGTTACTGAAGTTATTGATAAGTTAGTAAACAACAATGGAACACATTCTGTTGATTATTTCCATAAGAAATTAGGAAAAATTATGTGGAATAAGTGTGGAATGGCAAGAAATGAAAAAGATTTGGAATCTGCTATTACTGAAATATCCGAATTGAGGGAAGAGTTCTGGAACGATGTTAAAGTTCCTGGTAATGCTCATGAATATAACGAGGAGCTTGCAAAAGCTGGTCGTGTTGCAGATTTTCTAGAATTAGGAGAGTTGTTTGCTAAAGATGCTTTACAAAGAGAAGAATCTGCTGGAGGACATTTTAGAGATGAGTATCAAACCCCAGAGGGTGAAGCTATGCGTAGAAAAGAATTTCAATACGTATCTGCTTGGGAGTATAAAGGAGCTCCTAAAGATGCAGTTTTACATAAGGAAGAGTTAGTATACGAAAATATTGAAGTAAAAGAAAGAAGTTATAAATAGCAGATTGGTTATGAAATTAACATTGAAAATATGGCGTCAAAAAAGCGCTAACGATAAAGGAAAAATTGTTGACTATAAGCTTGATGATGTATCGCCAGATATGTCTTTCTTAGAAATGCTGGATGTTTTAAATCAAGAATTAATTGATAAGGATGAAGAACCAATTGCATTTGATCATGATTGTCGCGAAGGGATTTGTGGTATGTGTTCCATGTATATAAATGGTCGTGCACATGGTCCAGATAGAAGTATTACTGTTTGTCAATTACACATGAGAAGTTTTAGTGATGGCGATACTATTTATATAGAACCTTGGCGTGCATCTGCATTTCCTGTAATTAAAGATTTAATAGTAGATAGAACTGCTTTTGATCGTATTCAACAAGCTGGTGGTTTCATTTCGGTAAATACATCAGGAAATACACAAGACGCAAATTCAATTCCTATTTCAAAGTATGCTGCCGATGATGCTATGGATGCAGCAACTTGTATTGGTTGCGGAGCTTGTGTAGCAACTTGTAAAAACTCGTCGGCTATGTTATTTGTTGGTGCTAAAGTATCGCAATATGCATTATTGCCCCAAGGACAAATAGAGGCTGCAGAACGTGTCCAAAATATGGTATCACAAATGGATTTGGAAGGTTTTGGTAATTGCACCAATACTGGAGCTTGTGAGGTTGAGTGCCCTAAAGGAATTTCACTAGATAATATTGCTAGAATGAATAGAGAATTAATGAAAGCTACCGTTAAGTAATAAGATTTAATAGAAATATTTAAGCCCATATCAACACGTTGGTATGGGCTCCGTTATTAAATAAATTTAAGTATATTTAATCAGCACTAATATTTATGTATAAAATTCTTTTATTAATTGTTTTCTGTTTAACGTTTCCAGTGGCAGATATTTTTGCTCAAGCAGAATCTAATCAGTTTTCTTTATTTGATAAAAATGAGCTTCTCAAGCATGTTAAATCATTATCCTCTGATTTATTTGAAGGCAGAAGAACTGGCACAAAAGGTTCTGCCAAATCTAGAAAATATATAGTTAATCAATTTCATACCTTAAAGGTTCAGCCTTTAGGTAAGTCTTTTGAGCAATCATTTTCATTTATTGAAAAGAGAAAAGTATTTGAAGCAGTAAACATATTGGGGCTTATTAAAGGGACTAAGGTTCCTAAAGAATATATAGTTATTAGTGCACATTATGATCATGAAGGCATTAAATATGGAAAAATTTATAACGGTGCTGATGACAATGCTTCAGGAATAAGTGCCTTGTTTGCTTTTGCTGAATATTTTAAAAAGTTTCCGCCAAAGCATTCAGTGATTTTGGCTGCATTTGATGGAGAAGAGCTGGGGCTTAAAGGTTCTGAATATTTTGTAAAAAACTCAATTATTTCTTCAAATGATATTATACTTAATATGAATATGGATATGATAAGCCGAAGCGATAAGAAAGAATTGTATGTAGTAGGAGTTTCAGAAAACAAGAAATTAAAGGACTTAATTATAAATTCTAGACAGTCATCCGTAATAAAACTTGTTAGTGGTCATGATGGAGAAGATAACTTAGACAATTGGACCTATTCATCAGATCATGCCAATTTTTATAAAAAAGGTATTCCATTTTTATATTTTGGGGTTGAAGACCATAAAGATTATCATGAACCTACAGATAATTATGAAAATATTCAACCAGAGTTTTATACTGAAGCTGTAAAAACTATTATTTCTGTTTTTAAAAAAATAGATGATTCGAATACGAGATTTTAATGGGTAAATGGTTTGTTTTTAGAAATAAGCTTTTAACTGAATAGAACCCGAGTGAATCGTTCTGCTAGTCTCTGTTTTTCTTCCAAAGTAACTCAGATTCAAATCTAAAAATTTAGTTAGTTTTTTTTGAGCCAATAAACTCCAAGTAAAGTTTTTTCCTGGTTGCAAGCCTTCTAGAAGTTGATAGGCAACGGGTGTATTTGGGTTACCTATATAGTCATTAGAGAAGTAATTAAACTCAACATTCATGGCGCTATTTTGACTATTTCCTAAGGTAAATGATATGCCATATTTCTGCTGATTTAAAGACTCCATGTCACCAATAGTATTGTTTTTGCTTGCGTATTGATAAAACATATCAAAACTGGAGTTATCATTAAATAAATAAGAAAGTTTTGGGTTGAATCTAGTCTCATCAAAATTGAAATTTTTGCTTGCGAAATTTTCACTAATACTCTCATTGTTATCAAATGCAGAAAGCATATTAATTAACCAGTTTTTAGATATTTTATGATTAAAATTAAATTGATGACTTTTTAAACTATTCTCAATAAACCCAACAGATAACACCTGTCGCGTCGTGTTATCCAAAAATGTATAAGAGGTTGTATAACGTTGCTTACCTCTATTAAAAAATAGAACATTTCTAAAGTTTAATTGTAAACCAAGTTGGTCTTCTTCGCTCGTGTTAAACGGATTTAAATTGAAACGACTACCTTCTCGTTTTATCTTTCTGTCTATTAAATAACTGGTTTGGTTATAAAAATGTGACCAAAATTGTTTTGATTTGTTTTCTGAAACTGACCATTGAGAAGGGTTGAAAGTAAGTGTTTGACTCAATCTATTTTGATGTGTTTTTATAAAAACTCGATTGGGTAAAAGTACACGAATAAATCGACCTTGATCTTGAAATTGGGCAATTTCAAATTCCTCAAGCTCTTGAATACCATTTTCGTTGTAATCATTCCAAGTATAAGTACCTTGACCAGCTTCAACTTCTACATAAGTAAAGTCTTGTTGCGGCAATCTTCCTGAATTTGTTTCAAAAATGGTATTCCATTGTATTATTTGTTTGAAAAGTTTTTGATTAAACTGCAGTCTAGAGTTTATGGAGTTTTCATCTTCAATAGTTTTATCTGTGTTTTTTAGGGTCCGGTAATTGGCATATAAAGACAGGTTCGTATTTTTATTTTGAATAATTCTAGAATCCAAATAAAATGTATTTGACGTATTAACTTTTTGTAATTGATTGTTTTTAATACTATCATTTACTCGATTTTTATAACCTATTTCAGTGAAGATTTTGGTGCTATCTCCAAGTCCAACAAATATTTCATAAGATTTAAATCTCTGGCTTAAAGGAGTGAGTTCTTGCGTAGCTATGTTGCGTTGTTCATTATCTTCAATAGCTATTCTTGAGCCTATCCAGCTTTTTTTCATGCTGTAGGTAAAGCGGTTATAGGATCTCAAAAATGTAGATGTGTTTATATTAGATTCAGTATTTAAAAAACTAGAAGATGATAAAATATTGAATTTATTTAAAAGTAAATTAGCTTGGGCTATATGGCGATTTCCATTAAAGCCATCAGAAAAATTTAAATGTTCAAATTGGTAATTTAAAGTCCCTTTTGTTTGATGAAACATCCTAAAACCAGAATTAAATAACATTTGATTACCTAAATTAAGGCCAATACCTTTTACGTTATTGAGGTCTAAATTCCAATCTCGGTTAAATTCCGGATTGTACAACCCTTCAATATTTCTATATTCAGCGCTTATATAATCGCTGTCTATATACACATCCATATTCCAAAGACTGTCTTTTTTTACTAGAGTTTGGTTAATGTTTATTTTTCCAGCAAATCCATCATTATTGTTATCATCAGAGTTTGAAAATAAATTCAAATCATTTTTGCTGCCAGAAGCTTCAAAACTAATTTTCGTTTTTTCTGAAGGTTTGTAACTTCCATTCACAACAGCTATTTGCAGTTTTATAGGGGCTACAAGTTGGATAACTGGAGCATAACTTCCTTGGTTAGCACCAACAAACTCATAAATATTATTAATGGCATTGATATTACTCAAAGCATAATCACCTTGATTTGCTCCAACTAAAGTGAATGTTACACGATACAATTCATCATTTGGATCATTTGAAAACACAAAAGCTTCAACACTACCAATGAGTTCTTTTTTGTATAAAATTCTGTTGTCATTTAGTTCTTCTCGTACTTCTGATGGTGCAACCATTTGTGTCCTATCATCGCCAGCATCCGCTAAAATTTGTACTTGTTCTTCTGAAAGATTTTGTTGTAGAGGCTGATTTTTTGCATCGTTTTCAGAATATACAGAAACGCCTAATTTAAATTTTTCGCTTGAGTAATTCCCCCCTCCAAACGCAACAAATCGGGAATAATTACGATCACTAAATTGATAATCAACAGTAATTCGCATTTCTGAAGTAATTGGAAAAGTGGCATTAAAAATTATTTCACCTGCATTATAATCGATGATATAATCTTGGTCTTCACCACGTTTTGCAGGAATACCGTTTACATAAACAGTTTCACTTCCTGATACGATAAGCACAAACAATTCTCCATTAGGTCCTTGTAATTTATAAGGACCTTGATTCCCTTCTTGCGCTATAAACTGACTGGTAGTAAATTGACCACGCACAATCGCACCTGCTGCGAATAAATTGGTTTGAGTATCATCTTCACCCAATTTTAATTTCAAATTTAATCCTTGTACACGTTTTGAAAAATTCGCAAAATAAGAATCAGCATTTACTAAATCAATATCTCCAGCACGAATATTCCAGTTGTCGCTAAACAATTCAATAAACACTTGATCAAATTCATCTAAACGCTGACTGTAACCACTTTCTTGTAAAGGAATATTTGCGTCTTGAATGGATGCTTTAAGTGAGACTTTATCATTTAGTTTGCCAGTAATTTGAAGGTCTAATTCACTGTTTAAAACTGAATTTTGATTATTACCAACCGTAACACCACGCGAAATACTACCTGATGTCGTTAAACCATCAAAAGGGATAAAATCATTATTAGTATTGGGTTGCGATAACGTATAAAGCGTTTGATTTTGGTCGTTGTTTTCAACTATTATATTATCATCTAATTGTTTGTAGGTTTTTGTTAAAAACTCTGGAAAATTTAAGTAGTTTATAATGATAGAATCGGTTTCAATAGGTTTTTTAAACGTTAAAGTAGCTTTAGCAAAATCAACAGAATAATATGTTGAATCAATAATTGTCTTGTCCTTTTTTCTAATGGAAAATGAATTGGAATTGATACCAACGCTATCAATTTTAATGGTATTCTTTACTGCAACATGTTTTGTTTTATAAATAGAATTTTGACTTTGCGAAAAACCGCAAAAGCTAACTAAAATAATAAGGAGACCTATAAAAAACTTCATCAGATACTTAAACTGCAAATCGTTTAAAATATTTTGTTAATAGCTTCGTTAAAACTCAAGCTATATTTAATAGTGTAAAAGTAACGCATTATTTATTTTAGCTAAAATTAGATTTGTTTTCTATTGAAAACGAATCTATCCTGATTAAACTCAGGATCTTTTCAAACTTTAATTAGAAATTAATGAAAATCATATCTTATAACGTAAATGGTATTCGTGCAGCTGTTAACAAAGGTTTTATTGATTGGTTAAAAGCTGCAAATCCAGATGTTGTTTGTTTGCAAGAAATAAAGGCTTTAGAAGAACAATTAGATTTAAGTCTTTTTGAAGAAGCAGGTTATAAGTACAATTACTGGTTTAGTGCTCAAAAAAAAGGCTATAGTGGTGTTGCTATTTTAAGTAAATCGGAGCCTAAACATGTGGAGTGTGGAACGGGTATAGCCTCTATGGATTTTGAAGGTAGAAATATTCGGGCCGATTTTGATGGCGTTTCGGTTATGAGTTTGTATTTACCATCAGGTACAAATGATGCCAGATTGAATCACAAATTGGAATACATGGCTATGTTTCAAGATTATATAAATAATCTTAAAAAAGATTTTCCAAACCTTATTATTTGTGGCGATTACAATATTTGTCACCAAGAAATGGATATTCATAACCCTAAAATGAAGGGCGTTTCAGGATTTTTACCAGTTGAACGCAAGTGGATTGGCAGTTTTCTTGATAACGGATTCATTGATTCATTCAGATTTATAAATCCGGAACTACAACAATATAGCTGGTGGAGTTATCGGGCTAATTCACGCGCTAATAACAAAGGTTGGCGATTAGATTACGCGATGGTATCAGAACCATTACAAGAAAACATAGAAAGAGCCGTTATACTTTCAGAAGCGGTGCATAGCGACCATTGTCCTATTCTTCTGGAAATAAAAAATAATAAACAATAAATGAACCCAAATAAAATGATTAAAAAGATTGTATTCACAGTGTTTGCTCTAGTGGTGTTAGCCTCTTGCGTATCACCCAAAGTTTATAAAGAACTAGAGTCAAAATATGCCGATTTAAAAAAGGATAACAGAACCCTTTCTGCAGATAATGAAGCCCTTTTAGGTGCTAAAACCGCAGCCGAAAACGAATTGAAGCAATTACAATCTGCCTACGATGAGGCCGTTGCGCAACGCGATAAATTACAAGCCGATTACAACGCAACAAAATCAAATTACAATAATTTAAAAGCCTCTTACGATGCTTTAGAAAAAAATAGTTCGGCAGCCATAGCAGCAAACTCTAAAAAGAATAGAGAGTTGTTAGCGCAGTTAGAAGCTAAAGAACAAGCTTTAGCAGCAGAAAATGCAAGACTAGAAAAGCTTAAAAAAGAGTTAGAAGACCGCTCAAATCGTGTAGCAGAATTGGAAAATGTAATAGCATCAAAAGATGCAGCTATGACGGCGTTAAAAAACGCAATATCTAGAGCCTTAACCGATTTTGAAGGCAAAGGATTAACCGTAGAGCAACGCGATGGAAAGGTATACGTATCTATGGAAAATAAATTGTTATTCAGTTCAGGGAGTTGGGCCGTTGGTTCAGAGGGAACTAGAGCGGTAAAGCAACTTGGTAACGTGCTTGGCGATAACCCAGATATTGCTGTTTTAATTGAAGGTCATACCGATAATGTGCCTTACACAGGTAACGGCATCTTAACTAGTAACTGGGATTTATCAACCAAACGTGCTACGGCTATCGTTAATATTTTAAGAGAGAACAACGATATAAATCCTGAAAATTTAACTGCTGCAGGACGTGGCGAATTTGCACCTATAACCTCTAACGCTTCAAAAGAAGGCAAAGCTAAAAACAGACGTATAGAAGTGATTTTAACACCAAAGTTAGACGAACTCTCTAAGTTGTTAAGCGAGTAATTACATAAGGGCGTTACCACAAGGGTCGCGCTTTCGGCAGTCGCTCTCTACGAGGAGCTTCAACAAATGCCTCAATCCCTCACGCATAAAAAACCTTTAAAAGCTTCAAGGCTTTTAAAGGTTTTTTATCTTTACGCTTCTTAAAAAAAATGCTATAAATGAAATACACTACAATACCGAATACCGAAATAAAAGTTAGTAAAATATGCTTAGGCTCTATGACCTGGGGAAATCAAAACAACGAAGCCGAAGGACATCAACAAATGGATTATGCTATTGGCCAAGGCGTTAATTTTATTGATACTGCCGAATTATATCCTGTGCCAGCCACTGCAGAACTAAGTGGAAGAACTAGTAAAATTATTGGTACCTGGTTAAAGAAATCTGGAAATAGAGATAAAGTAGTAATAGCATCTAAAATTGCAGGAGGAGGTGATTATACAGCGCATATTCGTACCACAGGTTTTAGCCCAAAAGCTATAAAAGAAGCTATCGATTTAGAACTGGAAAGATTGCAAACTGATTACATTGATTTATACCAATTACATTGGCCAGAGCGCGATACCAATAGATTTGGTGTTAGAAATTTTAAGTTGGATACGAAGTGGGAAGACAATTTTAACGAGGTTCTTCACAGCTTAGACGGTGAAGTTAAAGCCGGTAGAATAAGAAACATAGGTATTTCAAATGAGAATTCTTGGGGAACTATGCGTTATTTGGAAGAATCGAAACATCATAATTTACCCAGAGTTGCGACTATTCAAAATGCGTATTCACTATTAACAAGAACCTTTGAGACTGATTTAGCAGAAGTGGCTTTGAGAGAAAACGTTGGTTTGTTAGCATATTCACCTATGGCATTTGGTGTGTTATCGGGTAAATACATAAAAGGAAAGGCAGATGATAATGCACGTCTTAAATTATTTCCAAGATTTGCTAGATATAGTGGTGAAAAAGCTGAAGAGGCGGCAAAACACTATTTGAAAATAGCTGAAGGCAATAATATGACTTTAGCACAAATGAGTTTAGCGTTTGTTAACCAACAACCTTTTGTTACCAGTAATATTATTGGCGCGACTAATATAGAACAGCTTAAAGAGAATATTGATAGTATAGATGTGACTTTGAGTGAAGACGTTTTACAACAAATTGAGGAAGTACATCAGGTTATTCCTAATCCTGCGCCTTGAAATATTATTGGCTCAAGTTTTTAAAATTCAACTTTACCTACATAAACAATTTTATCTAAGGATGGTACAGAATCTAAAATTTTAATATTTTTTCGACTCCATTCAGAAAAAATTAAAATGGACCCTTCTTTTAATTTTGTACTCCTATCGAGTTTAGAATATTTAATATCTGAAAGTTGTAAATAAGCTTCAATGGGTACTTTTAAATAATCGTGGGTTTTGGGCTCCAAATAGATGTTTTTATGATTAAAATATTTAGATAATTTTTTTACACTAAAGGATGTTTCTATTCCTCCATTTGGCTTTTCAAAAAAGAGTAGGGCTGAAATCACTAATGAAATTCCTATAAAAATTGGAACGAGCATTGGTTTGAATTGTTTTTTATTTTTTAAAGTGCTCCTTAAGTCTGCAATTGCAATTACTACGAGAACTATTGCAAGTGGTAAGAACACGCGCGTAAAAGGTGTTTGTTTTAAAACTAGCATTAATAATAACGGAAGTGCAAACAATGGTATAATAGCAAATCTTCGTTTTACAACTGAAAAATATAGTGTTAATGAAAATATCAAAACACTTATAATTTGTCCTCCCAAAACTTCAGAAAATGCATTAATCAAGTGAAATAAAGCATCTAAAAAGCTTAAGTGATCTAATGGTGCTACAAATCTATTATGAATTATGGGTTCATAACCTCTAAAAACTATAATAGGAGCATATAATAAGACAATTGTAAGCCCAAAAAATAATGCTGACTTAATGATCAATTTAATTGACCTTAACGAGTCCGTTATGTTTAGCAATAAAAACGACGTATAAAGAGGTAAAAAAGTATAAAGATATGCGGGACTCGTATAGAGGCCTAGCAAAGAAAAAAAAAGAATTAAATATTGTTTATCATTAAAAGTCTTGAATTGAGTACTTTGAAAAATTATTACAGATGAAATAACCGCAAACAAAATTTCCATAGCATACCCTCGAGCTTGAAACGAGAAAGATAAATAGGGCAGGTTAAATAAAAGTAATATTAAAAATAGTCCAGAATAAAACACATTGGTTTTAGATATTTTAGTAATAAAAACATTCATTAAAAAACAAGAAGCTAGTATTGACGGAATCCTCACAATTAAAGCTAAATTAGTCCAGCCAAACACATGCCATAAAATATTACTTAAAACGGAGTGTAACACATGATTATTTGGAGCGGGATAAGTACAGGCAGCATAAAAGGTACTCCTATTTACAAATTGAATGAACGTAAATGATTCGTCATAGGATAGTGGCAAATACAATGCATAACAAATTAATATGACTAAAAAAACTACAGATATCCATGAAAATTTAAGACAAATTTTAAGAAAAAATATGACTTGCGATAAAAACACATTATTTTTTTCTCTTATAGTGTAAAGGATTACTAACCATAAACAGAAACAAGGAAAAATGAAATATAGATTATAGTAATTTGGATTTTGGAGATTTAGTAGACCAATCATATTAATATTTTAAAATACAATAAATAGCTCTAAAACCATCCTTCCAGCTAATTTTTTTACCTTCCAGATAGGTTCTGCCATAGTAACTAATCCCGATTTCATAAATTCGTATTTCTTTTATCTTAGCTATTTTGGCCGTTACTTCTGGTTCAAATCCAAACCTTTTTTCTTTTAATATTAAGTTTTTAAGTATGGTTGTATCAAACATTTTATAACAGGTCTCCATGTCTGTTAAGTTCAAATTAGTGAACATATTTGATAAAAAAGTGAGAAATTTATTTCCTATTGTATGCCAAAAGAAAAGAATTCTATGAGGTTTGCTGCCCATAAATCGGGAACCATAAACAACATCAGCAGCACCTTTAACTATCGGGACTAATAATTCATTATATTCTTGTGGATTGTATTCTAAGTCAGCATCTTGAATTACGGTATACTCACCTTTTGCCATTGAGATACCAGTATGCAATGCCGCTCCTTTACCCTTATTAACAGTGTGTTTATAATATTGAATTTCTAATAGGGGATTGTTATTTGTATAATGTTGAATAGCGTTTTCGGTATCGTCTGTAGAACAGTCATTGACAATAATGAGTTCTTTTTCTATATTATTAATTAGCACAACATTTTTGATTTCATCTAGTATTTTATGAATGGTTCTAGCTTCATTATATACAGGCATAATAATAGACAATTTTGTGATATTCATTTTTGATTCTCTTTGAATTTTATTCCGAATCAAATATAGAAATACTTTATATTATTTTTTTTAAAAAACTTCCTAAAAACAAAAAACCCGCTAACTTTAAAAGTAGCGGGTTTTTTAATTATTTAATTTGATTACCATCTTTGTCAAAAAAATGATATTCTAAGTATGTGTAAGCATCTCTTGGTAAAATTTTAACCCATTTTTTATGTTCTAAAAACCATTTAGAACGCACAGATGGAATACCTTTTGTTAAAAAGGCTGCTATAAAAGGATGTGTGTTTAAAGTCAACTTTTTATAGTCTTTTTTAATTAGTTTTTCAAGATCGTGATTTATTTTTTGAACCAACCCTATAGGTGCTTCTACCTCAGCGCCATTAATAATAGCGTCAGGATTTTCCTCACGTGTTTTAATGTTCATTTCTGGGCGAACACGTTGTCTTGTAATTTGTATCAATCCAAATTTACTTGGAGGCAATATTTTGTGTTTTGCTCTATCATCTTTCATTTCATCACGAAGATGGTTGAACAATTTTTGCCTGTTTTCAGCATGAGTCATATCTATAAAGTCTACTACTATGATGCCGCCCATATCGCGTAAGCGTAATTGACGAGCCATTTCTGTAGCAGCTATTATATTAACTTCTAGTGCTGTATCCTCTTGATTGTTTGCTTTGTTAGATCTGTTTCCGCTGTTTACATCTATAACATGCAGTGCTTCGGTGTGTTCAATAACCAAATATGCACCTTTAGACATAGAAACGGTTTTTCCAAACGAGGTTTTAATTTGTCTTTCAATTCCAAATTTTTCAAAAATTGGAACTTTAGACTGATACAATTTAACTATTGATTCTTTGTTGGGTGCAATTTCTTGCACGTAATCTTTAATTTGATAGTAGAGCTCTTCATCATCAACAGTAATTCCTGTAAAGGAATCATTAAATATGTCTCGTAAAATTGACGAGGCTTTATTCATTTCTCCTAATACTTTACTAGGGTGATGCGCTCTATGTAGCTTTTTACACATTGCCGTCCAACGACTAAGCAAGTTTTGTAAATCTTTATCTAGTTCAGCTACTTTTTTGCCTTGTGCTACAGTACGAATAATTACGCCAAAACCTTGGGGAGTAATACTCTTTACCAAACGTTTTAGTCTATCTTTTTCTTCGCGGTCTTCTATTTTTTGAGAAACAGAAATTCTGCTAGAAAAAGGTACTAAAACTATATATCTACCAGCAATAGAAAGCTCTGAGCTTATTCTAGGTCCTTTTGTGGATATAGGTTCTTTTACGATTTGTACTAATAGCGATTGATTTGATTTTAAGGCGTCAGAAATTTTGCCGTCTTTATCAATATCTTTTTCAAATGGGAAATTTTTCAAAGAAAAATCTCTTAGTTTACCTGTGCTTACACGTTTTGTGAATTTTAAAAGAGAAGGTAATTTAGGCCCTAAATCATGATAATGCAAAAATGCATCTTTCTCATAACCTACATTAACAAATGCAGCATTTAGTCCAGGAACAGCTTTTCGGATTTTGGCTATAAACACATCACCAACCGCAAAGTCATTACTATCTTCATCTTTCTGTAATTCAATAAGTTTTCCATCTTTTAATAAGGCAAAATCAACATTGTCGGAACTAGATCTAATGATCAATTCTTTATCCATTCAGTTAATTTTTATCCATACAATTAAGTACAGATGGATTATACATTATTTTTTCACAGGATTTTAAATCCGTGGAGTTCATAAAACACCAAAGGCGTTAAAAAATTAATGAACTCATTTCAAAGAACTTGTTGTTTTTAAAACCAAAAAAAGCAGCTAATCTAACTACTTTTTTTGGTTTATTTTTTCTTTTTGTGACGGTTAGCGCGTCTACGTTTTTTACGTTTGTGCGTCGCTACCTTATGTCTTTTACGTTTTTTACCACTTGGCATAAATAGTGTGTTTTTAAATTAATAATTCGTTTAATGCTTTATTTAACGTCTACATTTGTTTTAACGCCTTCTACAAAAACTTTTGCAGGCTTAAATGCAGGGATATTATGAGCAGGTATCTTAATTGTTGTGTTTTTTGAAATATTTCTACCTGTTTTTTCAGCTCTAGTTTTAATTATAAAGCTTCCAAAACCTCTTAGGTAAACATTATCACCACCTTCTAAAGACGTTTTCACTTCTTCCATAAAAGTTTCAACAGTTGCCTGAACATCTCCTTTTTCAATTCCTAATTTCTCAGAAATTTTTGCTACTAAATCAGCCTTCGTCATTTTAATATATTATTTTTTGTGTTATTCTAAATTCTAAAAGGGATGCAAATATAGGAATTTAATATTCAATATTTCAAACCTAATTCACTAAAATTTAATATTATAAACGTTTATTTTTGTTTGCTCTATTAAATATATTCATGATATTTTCAAAAACCTTAACACATTGGTATTCAAACAATAAGCGTAATTTGCCATGGCGAGAAACCAATAACCCATATTACATTTGGTTGTCGGAAGTTATTTTGCAGCAAACCCAAGTAAAACAGGGCTTACCATATTATGTAGCTTTTGTTAGCAAATTTCCAACTGTTTTTGAGTTGGCAAAGGCCGATGAAAGTGATGTTCTAAAACTTTGGCAAGGACTAGGCTATTATTCTCGTGCTAGGAATTTGCATGCATCTGCCAAGTATGTCGCTAATGAGCTAAAAGGAAAGTTTCCGGATAATTATATGGATTTACTAGAACTTAAGGGTGTAGGCGATTATACCGCAAGTGCTATAGCTTCCATTTGTTTTAATGAACCCACGGCTGTGGTAGATGGAAATGTATATCGCGTGTTATCCAGATATTTTGGAATTGATACTCCTATAAATTCTTCAAAAGGAACCAAAGAATTTAAAGCTTTAGCACAAGAGTTAATTGATAAAAAACATCCTGCAGAGTTTAATCAAGCCATTATGGAATTTGGGGCTACCCAATGCAAGCCCAAAAACCCGTATTGTCATATTTGTCCTTTTAATGAAGGGTGTCTAGCTTTTAATAATAATAGAATAGCTGAATTACCAGTAAAAATTAAATCCGCGAAAGCGAAAAAAAAACATTTTAATTTTTTAGTATTTATTTCTGAAGACAACAAAACAATTCTAGAAAAAAGAGAAAGTAAGGGTATCTGGCAAAATTTATATCAGTTTCCTTTAATTGAAACAGAAAAGAATGCGAATGATATTGAAGGTTTTAATAATTTCCTTGAGAATCATGATTTACTAAAAGGAATATCTTTTGAATTGTCTCTATATAATAAGGAGCCAATACTGCATAAATTATCACATCAACATTTATATACTCAATTTTGGGTTGTTAATGTAGAAAAACTTCCTACTGAGGGTGTTTCTATAGGTAAAGTAAGAGAATTTGCAGTACCTATTTTAATTGGGAATTTTATTGAATCGTTTAATTTCTAGTAGTTTGGAGTCAACAATCATATTTTTTTATTAATTTTAAAGAAATGAAGTGCAATTGGCTATTTTTGTCTTCTTTTAAAATATACATATTATGTCAGGTACATTAAATAAAGTAATGTTAATTGGGAATTTAGGTGATGATGTTAAAATGCATTATTTTGAAGGTGGTGGATGCGTAGGTCGCTTTCCCATAGCAACTAGTGAAACTTATACAAGTAAACAAACTAACGAGCGTATTACAAATACTGAATGGCATAATATTGTGGTTAGAAATAAAGGCGCTGAAATTTGTGAAAAATATTTAAGCAAAGGTGATAAGGTTTATATTGAAGGAAGGTTGAAAACCAGAAAATGGACGGATGATAAGGGTAATGACAGATATTCAACCGAAATTCAATGTAATGAATTTACATTTCTTTCAACAAAAAATGAAAGTGGAAGCAATGTTACAAACACCCCTGTTCTTCAAAAACCTGCTGAAAGCCAACAACCAGCTAGGCAGCCCATAGAAGATGAAAAAGATGATCTTCCCTTTTAATAATGTACTCGATAACTTATCGAGAAATCTATGTTTAACTAAACCAGTAGTAATTGGATCCTGACCCCGCGAGTTGTATATTTTTAATTATGGCAATTGATGTTTCAGTTGTTTTTAGTTTTGCATTACTGTTTTTACTTCTATTGTGTTCTGCACTTATTTCTGGTGCTGAAGTTGCTTTATTTTCATTAAAAAGAAACGATGTTGAAGAAGGTTTAGAGCAAAAATCAAAGCGTATTGAAATTATAGCTAAACTTTTAGAAAGTCCGAAAAAATTATTGGCAACCATATTAGTGGCTAATAATTTTATAAACATAGCCATTGTTATTTTGTTTGCCTTTTTAGGCGATCTTATCTTTGAGAGCATTACAAATCCACAGATTAAGTTTCTTGTTGAGGTTGTAGTAGTTACTTTTTTAATTTTGTTATTTGGTGAAATTCTACCTAAAATTTATGCCAGTAGAAATAACTTAAAGTTTGCCACTTTTATGGCTTATCCACTTAAGGTTTTAGATGTCATTCTGTCTCCTATTAGTTTGCCAATGCGCAGTGTAACTATAGGGATTCACAATAAGTTAGGGAAGCAAAAATCTAATTTAAGTGTGGATCAGTTGTCTCAAGCTTTGGAGCTTACCAGTCAAGAAGACACTACTACAGAAGAGCACAAAATTTTAAAAGGTATTGTGTCCTTCGGTAATACAGATACAAAACAGGTTATGCGTCCGCGTATTGATATTTTTGCATTGAAGATAGAGCAGAAATATCTTGAAATTATGCCAGAAATCATTGAAAATGGTTATTCAAGAATTCCTGTATATAGAGACAATATGGATACTATTGAGGGGATTTTATACGTTAAAGATTTGTTGCCTTACATAGATAGAAAACAGTTTGATTGGACAACTTTATTACGTGAGCCTTTCTTTGTGCCAGAGAATAAAAAGCTAGATGATTTAATGGCTGAATTTCAAGAAAAGAAAGTGCATTTAGCGGTTGTTGTTGATGAATACGGAGGGACTTCAGGTTTAATTTCTTTAGAAGACATTATTGAAGAAATTGTGGGAGATATTAGTGATGAGTTTGACGATGAGGATTTAATGTTTTCAAAGTTAGATGATAATAACTATGTGTTCGATGGTAAAACTGCTTTAAAAGATTTTTATAAAATTATAAAGCTTGAAGACGATACTGTTTTTGAAGAAAATAAAGGCGAAGCAGAAACTGTAGCTGGTTTTGTTTTAGAAATATCTGGGAGTTTCCCGAAATTGAATAGTAAAATAAATTTTGAAAATTACGTTTTTACTATTGAGGCTATGGACATAAAACGAATCAAACTAGTTAAATTTACAATACTCTAATGATTAAATATTCTTCTCTATTTGTAGTAATGGTTTTTTGTTTTTCTTGTGGTGAAGATTATGTACCAAAACCAAAAGCAGAATTAAGGTTAGAATACCCAAGGGCTGAATATATTGATGCTAATTTAGAATTGCCGTTTTCTTTTGAAAAAAATTTATTAGCCACAAAAGTGGTATCAAAAGAATTGAAAGCTCCAACTAAAAGTTATGGTGTTAATTTGGAATACCCGACGTTAAAAGGTACTATTTTTTTAACTTACAAAGCTATTGAAAAGGATGAAAAAAATCTTAAAGCTTTTTTAAGAGACGCTCAAAAATTTACTTTAGAACACACTAAAAAAGCAGATGAAATACCAGCCTATCCTTTTGAAGATTCTAAAAGGGAAGTTTATGGTATGCTATCCGAAGTAAAAGGAAATGTAGCATCACCAGCACAGTTTTATGTAACGGACAGTGTAAATCATTTCTTAACAGGATCTTTGTATTTCTTGGCTAAACCCAATTACGATTCTATTTTACCAGCTGCTGATTATTTGCAAAAGGATATTAAGCGAATTATGGAAACTGTTACTTGGAAATAAAAAAGGCTTCTTATTTTATTAAGAAACCTTTTTTGCTCATTTATTTTTAGTTAAAAATTAAGCTTCTTTTTTAGCACAACATGCTTTTTTACAATCCGCTTTGCAAGCTATTTTGGCGCTAGCTTTTGCGCCGTCTTGACAACATGCTTTTTTACAACCTGGTTCACACGTTTTTTTGTCCTTGTTAGCACAGCACGCCTTTTTACAATCAGCAGCACATGTTTTTTTTGCTGAGAAATCTTCAACCGTTTTTATGTCGCTTACTTTGTAAGTGTCCGATACTTTTGCAACAGCTTCTTCTAATGTTGTTGGTGTTACTTTAGCTTCGTTATATTCAACCATAGCTAGTTTTCTGTCAAAATCCACAGTGGCGGATTTTACGCCATCCATCTTAGCTATTTTTTTTTGAATTTGTGCAGCACAACCAATTGCACAAGTCATGCCATCAATCGTAAATTCCGCTTTAGCATACGTTGCATTCGGATCTAATTTTTTTACAGCTTCAGTTTCAACTTCAATAGTTTTTACTTCAGGGTTCTTTTCGTTTTTACAGCTAAAAACAAAAGATGCAATTAGTGTAAGTGTTAAAATATACTTGATAGTTTTCATTAAAATAATCTTTAAAAGTTTATATTACAAAACTACTAAATTATGGTGTTTATTGTATTAAAAAGCAGAGTTTTGTGCTTCCAAAATTAAATTTAATGAGCGGTATAAGTTCTAAATGGTTATATCTTTTTATTCTGTCGTTAATATGGGGGAGTTCCTTTATCTTAATTAAAAAAGCGCTTTTAGGGCTAACACCTTATCAGTTAGGCGCATTAAGAGTTGTTATTACAGGTATTTTTCTGTTTTTAATGGGCTTTAAAACTATAAAAACAATAAAAACTGCAGATTGGAAATGGCTTATTATATCTGGAATTTTAGGCTCGTTTATTCCTTCTTTCTTCTTTGCGATTGCTGAAACTGAAATTGATAGCGCAGTGGTATCTGTGTTAAATTCCTTAGTACCCCTTAATGCTATTTTGCTGGGTTTTGCTGTTTTTAAGATTACTTCTACTAAAAGGCAAATAATAGGTGTTATTATTGGATTTATTGGAACAACGCTGCTAATTTTAAAAGGTGCAGATTTAAACCCAGATCAAAATTATTGGTATGCTATTTTTGTAATCTTGTCAACACTAATGTATGCTACTAATGTAAATATTATAAAAAAGTATTTGCAACATGTAAAACCGTTAACGATAGCCACAGGAAACTTTGTTGGTATTTTTATTCCATCCATTATCGTGTTGCTTTTTACAGATTTTTTTTCAGAAGAAACGTTTAATCAACCTGACTTTAAAATGGCAATGGTTTACATTACTGTTTTATCTTTTTTTGGAACGGCTTTGGCTAAAATATTATTTAACAAGTTGGTCCAAATGTCTACACCGGTTTTTGCGTCATCAGTAACTTATTTGATGCCTATCGTAGCTTTGATGTGGGGTTTTTTGGATGGTGAAACCTTTAGTTGGCTCCAAGCCATTGCCAGTGTAATTATTTTATTGGGAGTGTATTTATCCCATAAAAACCAATCAAAAAAGATGCAATAACCTTCGTAATCAAACTCTTGGAATTAATTTTTTCGTTGTTAAATTATTTTTATTGAACAATTTTCACGTAATTTAAAAGAAACAACACCGCTTAAATATGAAAAATTTATCGCTTCCCATTCGTTTCGGTTTAGTCACAAGTGCTGTATTGATAGCCTATTTTTTGGTTTTAGCATTGGTAGATAAGCATACAAATCCGGCCTTTAGTTTTGTAAACGCAATCATTACAGGTTTTGGCATTTATGAAGCAGTACGTTTAAGCAAGCTTAAGGATTTGGATAATTTCTCTTATGGCGAAGGATTTAAAACTGGTATTATTACGGGTTTTGTTGCTACTATAACTTTTACCATTTTCTTTTTGATTTATGCTACTGAATTGAATAGTGTCTTTTTATCAGAATTACTTCAAAAAATGAAGGGTGGTTTTAATGCAGGTATTGGTTTGGTAACGTTTGTGGTTGCTGTTATGGGGCTAGCAACAACAGTGGTTTCTTCACTTACGGTCATGCAACTTTTTAAAAAGACTGGAAATATTCCTCAAAATTAGTAATAACGTTTGTGAATTAATTAATTAGCAGTATATTTGCACTCATTTTTGAACAAAATTAATTAATAAAAACGTTACGCTATGTACGCAATTGTAGAGATAGCAGGGCATCAATTTAAAGTTGAAAAAGACCAAAGAGTTTTTGTTAACCGTTTACAAACTGAAGAAGGTAAGAAAGTTTCTTTCGACAATGTACTTCTTTTAGGTGATGGTGACAATGTAACTGTAGGCGCCCCGGCTATAGATGGAGCACAAGTAAGTGCAAAAGTCTTAAAGCACCTTAAAGGTGATAAAGTAATAGTTTTCAAGAAGAAAAGACGTAAAGGTTACCGTGTAAAAAACGGGCACAGACAATCTTTAACTGAAATCGTAATTGAAAGTATTGCAGCTTCTGGAGCTAAAAAAGCCGCTCCGAAAAAAGAAGTTAAAAAAGCAGAACCAAAAGCAAAAGTTGAAACTGTAGCTCCAAAAACTGAAGCAACTCAAGATTTAAGCAAACTAACAGTTGCTGAATTAAAAGAGATGGCTAAAGCAAAAGGAATTGAAGGTATTTCTTCAATGAAAAAAGCTGATTTAATTGCTGCTTTAAGTTAATTTTAAAATCTAAAATCGAAATAAAATGGCACATAAAAAAGGAGTCGGAAGTTCGAAAAATGGTAGAGAATCAGAATCAAAACGCTTAGGTGTTAAGATTTTTGGTGGACAAGCTGCTATTGCTGGAAACATTATCATAAGACAACGTGGTAATACACATCACCCAGGTGAAAACGTATACCAAGGAAAAGATCATACATTACATGCATATGTTGATGGTCTTGTAAAATTTACAAAGAAAAAAGATAACAAATCTTATGTTTCTATTGAACCTTTTGAGGTTTAGGAAAACATTTTCTTAAAATTTATAGAAACCCTTTCTGGAAACAGAGAGGGTTTTTTGTTGCTTTAAAATATCCTTCACAATTTTTAAATGATGCTTCGTGTGCATTTCTAAAAAACGAAGTGTTTGTTGTTTGGTTAACAGACCAAACATGTGATGATTAAAATATGAAGTTTTTGATAATGGCTCCATCACTTCAAGGTGTCGATGTGCCTGCTGAAATTGATTGAGTAAGTCATCATTTGTAATTATATCTGGAGGCGATACCTTTTTAGGAGCTCTCGCTTTACCTCTTGGGATGTAACATAATGGGAATAAAATAGAACGCCATAAATTGAAATTTGGTTTATATTCTTTAGGGTTGGAATTTTCAGTCCATTCACTAACAGCATTAAATACTTTCAAGGCATGGTCCAATTGCCAACCCACTTTAGCCTTGGAAACTCTAGAGTTTTCTTTATGGATTAAAGGAGTATATGATTCTAACTTAGATAGCTGTTTTTTTAAAATAGTAATTCTTTTATTATTCATGCAAAAGTATTTAATTGTAAAAGATATTAATTAAATCCTTAACTTGAAGCTATTGCATTCGCAAATCGTGTATTGTCTAACTTGAAATTAATTGATTATGCTACCGTTTAGATCTGAAATTAGAAACTCTCCAACGCAATCCACCATTAAAATATTTTTAAGTGATGAATCTTTAGATGGAAGAATTAAAAAACATTTGGAGCATTTTAGTGAGATTGAAACTATTGAGATAGCAGAAAGTATTAGCCAAAATAGAGCTGGTGAAAATATCACAGTATATATGAAAAACGACGTTGATATCAATAAATTGAAACAATCCATTGATTCCAGCCTTTGGTGGTATTTTGAAGAGGATTTGGTGGATTGATTTAAGTTGTTACTTCTGCGTTAGAGAGATTGAACCATTCCAATGCGCTCACAGCAGGCTAATTGTTTGATCTCTTGCGAGTGGTTAAATATTTATATTCATGAGTTCAAATGCAAAATAGAAATCAACGAATAAAGCCCGACCCTTGTGGTAACTCCCGAATAAAAAAAACCCAAACATTGCTGCTTGGGATTTTGAAATTTACTAGTTATTAAGTTATTGCTAAGTCGCGAACTCCTCGCGGTGATGTTTAGTATCTATAATGCTCTGGCTTATATGGGCCATCAACAGTTACACCAATATAACTTGCTTGATCATTACGAAGCTCTGTTAACTCTACACCAATTTTTTCTAAGTGTAATTTAGCTACTTTTTCGTCTAAAGTTTTAGGTAACATATATACGTCGTTTCCGTAAGCATCTGCATTATTCCAAAGTTCGATTTGAGCTAAAGTTTGATTTGTAAATGAGTTACTCATTACAAAACTTGGATGGCCTGTAGCACAACCTAAGTTAACTAAACGTCCTTCGGCAAGAAGAATAATATCTTTTCCGTCAATAGTATATTTATCAACTTGAGGTTTAATCGTGTTTTTGGTATGTCCGTAGTTTTTATTTAACCAAGCCATATCAATTTCATTATCAAAATGCCCAATGTTACATACAATAGCTTTGTCTTTTAAAGCTTCGAAGTGATGACCTTGAACAATATCTTTATTTCCTGTCGTCGTAATTACAATATCTGTATTACCAATAACAGTTTCTAGTTTTTTAACTTCAAAACCATCCATAGCCGCTTGGAGCGCACAAATAGGATCGATTTCTGTAACGGTAACAATACTTCCTGCACCTTTAAAAGAGGCTGCTGTACCTTTACCAACATCACCATAACCACAAACGGTTACACGTTTTCCAGCTAACATAATGTCTGTAGCACGACGAATCGCATCAACAGCACTTTCTTTACAACCGTATTTGTTATCGAATTTAGATTTTGTAACAGAATCATTTACGTTGATTGCAGGCATTGGTAACGTTCCGTTTTTTACACGCTCGTATAACCTATGAACACCTGTTGTAGTTTCTTCAGATAAACCTTTAATTCCTTCAGCTAATTCTGGGTATTTGTCTAATACCATATTAGTTAAATCACCACCGTCATCAAGAATCAGGTTAAGGGGTTTTCTGTCTTCACCAAAAAACAAGGTTTGCTCAATACACCAATCGAACTCTTCCTCAGTCATGTCTTTCCAAGCATAAACCGAAGTTCCTGCGGCAGCAATGGCAGCAGCAGCTTGGTCTTGTGTTGAGAAGATGTTACAAGAACTCCAAGTAACTTCTGCACCTAAAGCTTGTAAAGTTTCAATTAAAACTGCCGTTTGAATGGTCATGTGTAAACACCCAGCAATTCTTGATCCTTTTAGAGGTTGTTCATTTTTGTATTCTTCACGAAGACTCATTAGTCCTGGCATTTCAGCTTCAGCTAATTCTATTTCTTTTCGTCCCCAATCAGCTAGAGAGATATCTTTTACTTTACTAGCTACATAAGGAATTGTTTTTGTGCTCATAGTAATTTTTCTTTTGTTTTTTTAATGCTAAGCTCCATTGTGTTTGGAACTTAAAAATACTTAAATTCGCTTCTAGGAAAACACTTTTTCACTTAGAGATTGTAAAGATAACTATTAACTTTTAAAATATTAAATGCCTTTATATAAAACCATTACTCCAAATTCACAAACCATTGTTAAAATCTGGAAGATTACGGAGTCTTATAAATATTTAATGGAAAAGGTTGATTTGAAACCAGTAGCTCTAGAGCGTGTTTTAGGTATGAAAAGTGAATTACATCAGCGCGGATTTTTAAGTGTACGGCATTTATTGGCTGAGTTTGGTTATGCCGATTCTGATTTATTTTATGATGAAAACGGAAAACCTCATTTAAAAGATGGTAAACATATATCTATAACGCATTCATTCAATTTTTCGGCAGTTATTATTAGTGATCTCATAGTTGGAATTGATGTTGAAAAACAGCGTGAAAAAATCAGTATAATCGCTCATAAGTTTATAGACTATGAATTCGATTATTTGAGTGAAGAATCAACTGATTATATAAAGAAGTTAACCGCTATTTGGTGCGTTAAAGAATCGCTTTATAAACTTTTTTGCACGCCTGGATTAAGCTTTAAACAGCATTGCTTGGTCATTCCCTTTTCAATAATTGATAAGGAAACCATAGCTTGGATTGATTACGAGGAAAAAAAATACCGTTACAATATTAATTTTTTAGAGTTTGAAGGATTTACTTGTGCTTATGCTATAGCTTAAATGGATTCGATTTATAAAAACATACAAGATTCAATTAGTAAGGGTGAAAAATTATTGGCAGTATTAATTGATCCTGATAAATTCTCAATTGAAAGCACGAGTAGTTTTATTATAAGAGTAAATGAATCTATTGCAACACACATTTTTGTTGGTGGAAGTATTGTAAATAATGATGCTACGGATATTTTAGTTTCAGAAATAAAAAAGCATACTAATTTACCAATTGTTTTATTTCCTGGAGATGTTTCTCAAATTACTAATAAGGCAAATGCATTGCTTTTTTTATCATTACTTTCAGGAAGAAACTCTGAATATTTAATTGGTAAACATGTGGAAGCGGTTTCTAAATTATCTAAAATGCAACTTGAGGTAATTTCAACAGGCTATATTTTAATTGAAAGCGGAAAGGAAACAGCAGTGGAAAAGGTTACGAATACCAAGCCAATGCCTAGAGGAAATATTCAGCATATTGTTGATACAGCAAAAGCTGGTCAGTTGTTGGGAATGAAGCTTATATATTTGGAAGCTGGAAGTGGAGCCGGAGAACCACTTACTAAAACTATTATTAGTAGGGTTAAACAAGAATTGAATATTCCTTTAATAGTGGGAGGTGGAATTAGAAGTATAGTTCAATTAGACCACGCCTTTAATGCTGGTGCAGAGTTAGTAGTTATTGGAACCGCTTTTGAAGAAGATGAATCGTTTTTTGAAGAATTAAGAGAGAATAAAGAATCAAGATGATAGAATAAAGATAAAGGGGCGCTCTCTTTTCTTTATTCTATTTTCTATTATCTCATATAAATGAAAATATCTGTAGAATTAACTTTAACACCTTTGCATGACGATTACGAACCTGCAATTATTAATTTCATCAAAAAACTAAGAGCATCTGACTTAAATGTGCTTGAAAACCCATTAAGTACCCAAGTTTATGGTAATTATGATGAAGTTATGCATCTACTTACTACTGAAATAAAAGAAGCCTTCGAATTAATTGAAAGCGGCTTATTGTATATGAAAATTGTAAAATCTGACAGACACGACTATGAACCCCATTTTTGAGTTTTTCTTTGGACAATATTCCGAATATGAAACTATAGATATTGTTCTTGAAATTGTAGCAGTATTTTTTGGCTTCCTTTCTGTATGGTTTTCAAAACAGAACAAGGTTTTGGTTTTTCCAACAGGTATGATAAGTACTGTTATTTTTGTGTACTTATTGCTTAAATGGGAATTGTTAGGAGATATGATGATTAATGCTTACTATTTTATAATGAGTGTTTATGGATGGTATATTTGGACAAGAAAAGTGGATGATAAACATGTTACTCCAATTTCAAGAATGTCTTTCAACGAAAAAAAAATAAGTATAGCTATATTTTTAGTAACCTTACTATTTGTATTTTTAGTTTACCAAGCGTTTGATAAATGGACAAGTTGGGTGGCTTATGTTGATACCATAACTACAGCTATATTCTTTGTAGGTATGTGGTTAATGGCCAGGCGAAAATTAGAAAATTGGATTTTCTGGATTATTGGAGATGTCATTTCTGTTCCCTTGTACTTTTACAAAGGTTTCACATTTACTAGTTTACAATATTTAGGTTTTACATTTATTGCCATTTTTGGATATTTAGCATGGAAGAAAAGTATAGACAACAACCCGCTAACTGCGTAAAAGTAGTTTTGTTCGGGCCCGAATCTACAGGAAAAACGACACTGTCTCGTCATTTGGCGCGTTATTATAATTCGGTTTGGGTACCTGAATATGCCCGCGATTATTTACAGAAAAAATGGAATGACGAACGAAAAACCTGTGAGCCAAAAGATTTATTGCCCATTGCAGAAGGGCAAATGAAACTTGAAAATGAATTGGCACAAAAAACAAACTCTGTTTTAATTTGTGATACCGATTTGTTAGAAACCAAAGTATATTCTGAAACGTATTACTTAGGGAGTTGTAGTCCCATTCTTGAAAAATATGCTTTAAAGAATTCGTACGATTTGTATTTTTTAACCTATATTGATACACCTTGGGAAGCTGATGATTTGCGTGATAAGCCTGAACACAGACAAGAAATGTTTGAAGCTTTTCAAAACACACTAATAACATATAATAGACCATATGTAATTCTAAAAGGAGATAAAAAAACACGTTTAGAAACAGCGGTAAATCATATAGACAAGCTATTAAACCTTAAGATATAATGTTTTCGGATAAAGATATTCAACAAATAGAAAGTAAAAGCATTACAATTGATGCAGTAAAGGCACAAGTATTACGAATTAAAAATGGTATGTCTTATTCAAATTTAATTGCGGCAGCAACTACAGGAGAGGGGATTGAGGAATATAATGATACGGAAACCAAGGCATTAATTAAATTTTATCAAGCTAAACAAAACGAGCTGTCTACAGTCAAGTTTGTTCCTGCTTCTGGTGCTGCATCACGAATGTTCAAATTTTTGTTTCAGTTTTTAAATAATTTTGATGCTTCAAAAGAAAGTCTCAATGACTATATTGAAAAAGCCAATGATGTTTTAATAAAAACATTTGTTTCAGGATTAGAAGACTTTCCTTTTTATGAGTCTGTTTTGTCAAAACTTAAAGCGACACATCCAAATTTCAATAACTTATCAACCGATGAGTTATATGCTGAGTTTGTAAAGACGATGCTCAATGAAGATGCTTTAAACTATAGTTTTTTTCCAAAAGGGTTATTACCATTTCATAAATATGCAGATGGATCATTAACAGCTTTCCATGAACATTTATTCGAATCTACTTTGTATGCATCATCAAACGGATATGCGAATCTTCATTTTACAGTTTCAGAAAAACACCAAGACTATTTTAATTCAGAATTAAATAAGTTTAAAAGTTCACTTGAAGAAAAAACAAGGACTATTTTCAATATATCATTTTCATATCAAAAGGAAGCTACGGAGGTTTTAGCTTTAACTACAAATAACACTATTTTCAGGAATGATGATGATTCTATTTTATTCAGACCAGCTGGTCATGGTGCTTTATTAGAAAATTTGAACGACCTAAATAATGACATTATATTCATAAAAAATATTGATAATATTGTTGTCGCAGATATGAATAGAAAAGTATCTGAATACAAAAAATTACTTGCTGGTGTACTTCTAGAAGTACAAGATCAGACTTTTAAATTTTTGAAGCAGCTTGAAAATAATTCTGTTTCCGAAGATGATTTAAAAGGTATGGTGAATTTTGCATCAAATAAAATGAATTTGGTTTTTGATGATAACTTTGAGCGTTTAAATTCTGATGAAAAAATAACTTACTTAAAAGAGAAACTTAACCGCCCAATTCGTGTTTGTGGTATGGTTAAAAATGAAGGGGAGCCGGGAGGTGGTCCATTTTGGGTAAAAGATGGCGCCGGTAATATATCATTGCAAATTGTTGAATTTGCGCAGATAAATATTGATAATAGAACACAGTCTGACATTGTTAAGAATGCAACGCATTTTAATCCTACCGATTTAGTTTGTGGTGTAAAAGACTATAAAGGTGAGAAATTTAATCTTATGGATTTTGTAGATCCTGAAGCTGCATTTATAACGATGAAAACTCAAAACGGAATAGATATTCAAGCACTTGAGTTACCTGGTTTATGGAATGGAAGTATGGCGTATTGGAACTCCATTTTTGTAGAGGTACCTCTTGAAACTTTTAATCCAGTCAAAACGGTAAATGATTTATTAAAACCGGTTCACCAAGTTTCTTAATGTTTTATGAAGAAGCCATATTACATGAATTAACTTTTAAAGCCATTAGAAGTTCGGGAAGTGGTGGGCAACATGTTAACAAAGTATCTTCAAAAGTTGAATTAACATTTAATTTGTCAGAATCACTCTTATTCGATGATGATCAAAAGGAGCGTCTTCTGCGTAAACTTCAAAATAGATTAACAAAAGAAGGTGTCCTTGTTTTACAGTGTGGAGAAAGTCGAAGCCAGCATAAAAACAAAGGAATTATTATAAAACGCTTTTTTAGTATTATTGATACAGCTTTAATAATACCAAAAAAACGAATTCGCACTAAAATTCCTAAGTCAGTTATTAGAAAGCGATTAAAAAACAAACGAAATCGTTCAGAGAAAAAAGCAAATAGAAAAAAACCAAATCTCGATTAAAAAAACCATAATTTGTAAATCGAAATCCATAAATCTAACATATCTTTGCAGCGTTCTCAAAAAAGGGGTGCCTATTATCGGCTGAGATCATACCCATTGAACCTAGAACAGGTAATGCTGTTTAGGAAACGAGCGTAAAGAAAACGTTCAGTGAACGTTTTTAGCGAGTGCGATTAGTTCATATTATCATGATGCTAAGCATAAAGCTGAATTTTAACTGAAAATTTCTAACGCTCAAAAACTAATAATTAATAATAAAGAATAATTACCTCTTTTTATTCGATTATAAACATAATCGTAATGAAAAACATTTTTCTTTTTTTAACACTCTTAGTGTTATCAGTCAGTGCTAACGCGCAACAAAATCAAAAAATTCAAGACTCTACTAAAACAGAAAAACTAGATGAAGTTTTAGTAAAAGCAGTACGTGTAGATGCGGATTCTCCAATCACACACTCAAATGTATCCAAGAAACAATTGGCTAAACGTAATTTAGGACAGGATATCCCTACGCTTTTAAACTTTTTGCCATCGGTAGTCACTACAAGTGATGCAGGTGCAGGAGTTGGTTACACAGGAATCAGAGTGCGTGGAACAGATGCAACTCGTGTGAATGTGACTATCAACGGAATTCCTTATAACGACCCAGAAAGCCAAGGCACATTTTGGGTGAATTTAGGAGATTTTGCTTCATCAACAGAAAGCTTGCAATTACAACGCGGTGTGGGAACATCTACAAACGGTTCAGGTGCGTTTGGAGCAAGTTTAAATTTATTGACTGATGCATTTTCAGAAGAAGCCTCTGGAGAAATTTCGAATAGTTTTGGTAGTTTTGGAACTAGAAAACATACTGTGAAATTGAGTACAGGACTACTTAATAATCATTTCGAGATTTCAGGACGTTTTTCTAAAATAGACTCTGATGGTTATGTGGATAGAGCTTTCACAGACTTAAAGTCATATTTCATACAAGGTGTTTATAAAGATGACAATACGTTAATTAAAGCTTTAACTTTTGGTAACGTTGAACGTACGTATCAATCATGGTTTGGATTAACTGTGGATGAGTTGCAAGAGGATCGTCGTCAAAATCCATATACTTACGAAAATGAAACGGATAATTACTGGCAAGACCATTATCAACTTCATTGGAATGAACGTTTTGATAATAATTGGTCTACGAACCTTGGGCTAAATTATACCAAAGGGAAAGGATATTTTGAGCAATACAAGCCTGAGGAAACGGCTACAGATTTCAATAATTTAATAGTAGATGATTCAGATGTGATAGTTCGTAGGTGGTTAGACAACAATTTTTATGTGTTGAATGCTAACGTTACTTATAAGAAAAACAGATTAGAAATCATTTCAGGATTATCTTATAGCTCTTATGATGGTGATCATTTTGGTGAAGTGATTTGGGGAAGCAATTTAACACCAAATACAAACATAAGAGATCGTTATTACGAAGGCGATGCTACAAAAAAAGATTTTAGTATATTTTCAAAAGCTACTTTTAAATTAGCTAAAAAAATCACAGGGTTTATTGATTTACAAGGACGATTTGTGAGTTACAAAACGAATGGGTTAAATTCCAACAGAGTTGAATTTGTAACAGATGTGGATTTTAGTTTCTTCAATCCAAAAGTAGGATTAACTTATAAACATTCCGATTTTAATAGTTTTTATGCATCTTATGCAAGAGCAAATAGAGAGCCAAATCGTGATGATCTTGAAGGCGGTGTTACCAAAAACGAAACCTTAAATGATATTGAGCTAGGTTGGCGTTACAAGAGCAAAAAAGCAAGTATTAACACCAACTTGTACTACATGTTTTATCAAAACCAGTTAGTGTTAACTGGTCAGTTAGATGATGTTGGTAGTCCAATTAGAGCAACGAGTGGTAAAAGTTATAGATTAGGGTTAGAGATTGATGCTAATATTCAGTTCTCAAAAATGGTTAGTACATCTACAAATTTTACATTAAGCAATAATAAGAACAAAGATTTTAATTCTAATAATACTGGAGCTTTAGTTAATTTAGGAAATACTAATATATCATATTCTCCAGAATTAGTTATTGGTAATGCTTTAAATTTCTTCCCAACTGAACGTTTACAACTATCAGTATTAAGCAAGTACGTTGGCGAGCAATATATGGGGAATACCGATAATGATGAGTCTGTTTTAGAAAGTTATTTTGTGAATGATTTTAATATTTCATATGAAATCAAACCGAAATCAATTTTTAAATCTATTGTGTTGTCAGGTTTGGTAAACAATATTCTTAATAAGAAATATGTTTCTAACGCTAATGATTACGGTGGAGGCTATATTTATTATTACCCACAAGCAACAACTAATTTTTTGGTTGGTGCTACATTAAAATTTTAAATATATAATTAGGGATGAGAAGCGTGGTTGGTAGTCTATTAACTGCGCTTTTCTAATTAAAAATTAAAAGGGTATTGCCTGTTTGCTGTACGCTATAATTTTTTAAAGCACATCTTAAACTGGTATTTCCTAATGCTTGTCCAGTTACAAGGCTATATTTATTTCCCTCACCACAATTAGATGTTGCCTCTAATCCTGAAGGGACAAGAGGTAAACAAGTATTTGGGATATAGTTAGGGTCTGCAGCATCCCAAGCTTTATATTCAAAACCAATATTAGTTACTATTATACCACCATTGCCAGCATTAGCTATATAAAAAGAATTACCAGTAGAATTTAAATTAAGATATTCAGGCAATTGTAAATTAATTTCTATTGGGAGAATATTTAAATCTAATAAGAACCTACAATTTTTATCATCTACAGAGTTACCACTGCAAGACACTAAAAGGATAAGTAATATTAAGCTATATAAAAACTTCATAAATCAGAGAAAATTGAAATGCAATTTACAATAAAAAGTAAAGTGCCTATTTAAAAAATTAAAGCAAATTCAGTTTGACAAAGACCGTTTTTTTTAGATAATCTATTTAAAAATTTTGTATTTTTGTTGTGCAATCTCGTGTAAGCGGGATTTTTTTATTTACTGAATTCTAGCACTAAGCATGGTCTAAGTGTGTTTTCAGCATCTTTTTATTATGTAAACGATTAAGTTATGAGTAAAGTATCATACTATACAGCTGAAGGATTAAAAAGGTTAAGAGGCGAGTTAAAGCAACTTAAAGATGTTGAGCGTGTAAAAGCCTCTAAAGCAATTGCTGAAGCCAGAGATAAGGGCGATTTAAGTGAAAATGCAGAATATGATGCGGCTAAAGAAGCGCAAGGTATGTTAGAAATGCGAATTGCTAAATTAGAAGATGCATTAGCAGGAGCTCGCGTTATTGATGAATCGCAATTAGATAATTCTAAAGTACTTGTGCTATCTAAAGTGAAAATAAAAAATCAAATCAATGGTATGGAAATGAATTATACTTTGGTTGCAGATGGTGAAGCAGATTTGGCTTCAGGGAAAATCTCAGTAAATTCTCCTATTGGAAAAGGTTTATTAGGTAAAGTAGTAGGTGATGTTGCAGAAATACAAGTGCCTAATGGTACTATGAAATTTGACATCATCGAAATAACTAGATAAATTAAATAATACAGGCTACTTTAATGCAGTAGAAGGTTTTAAAATAATAAAAATGTCTTCAATATTCACAAAAATAGTAAACGGCGAACTTCCATGTTATAAAATAGCAGAAACCGAAGATTTTTTAGCATTTCTTGATGTGAATCCAAATACTAAAGGGCATACATTGTGTATTCCTAAAAAAGAAGTTGATAAAATTTTTGATTTAGATGAAACTGCTTACAATGCCTTAATGAGTTTTTCAAGAAGGATTGCCTTGGCTTTAAAAAAAGTGATTCCTTGTAAGCGCATTGGATTAAGTGTTATAGGTTTGGAAGTTCCTCACGCACATGTGCATTTAATTCCTTTACAGTCTATGGAAGATGCTCGATTTACTCAAAAAGTTAAATTGTCTCCAGAGGAATTTGAGGCCTTAGCCGAAGCTATTAAGGCGCAATTATAAATTTAAATAATATACTAGGAATAGAACCAAAGCGATCAACACAAAAAATGTGGATGTAGCAATCCATGATGTTTTTTTAAGGTAAGTAGATTTGCTTTTAGGAGTAAAAGCTTTTTTTTGATATTCAAAAACACGATCAATATCATCGGTCCATTGTTCAGGGTAAATCACAGAATTACAAGTTTTACACGTAATTTCATGACTAATTTCAGAAGTAATAGATTTATAAAATTTAGTTTCTTTTACTTTTTGCTTAAAGATTAAGTGTAAACCGTTTTTACTATAACACTCTGGGCAATTATTGTTTAAAGTTACTTCCTTAATATCAATTAATTTTTCAGACATAATTCAGTATTTAGTTAGCACGTTTTAAACTTATTTGGATGGTACTACCTTTATCTTTTTCAGATTGTAGGACCTTAATTTTTCCGTTATGAAAATCTTCAATAATTCGTTTAGTAAGCGATAGACCTAATCCCCAACCTCGTTTTTTAGTGGTAAATCCTGGCTCGAAAATTTTATTAAAGTCTTTTTTTGAGAGCCCTTTACCAGTATCCGTGACACTAATTTTTACATCATTTTCAAGTTGTGAAATTTCAACAGTAAGTTTTCCTCTACCTTTCATGGCATCAATGGCGTTTTTTACCAAATTCTCAATGGTCCAACTATAAAGTTGTTTGTTTAGATTTACGGGAATTTCTCCTTCAGGAGTTATAATATCAAAATCAATAAGTTTCGATGATCTCGTTTTTAAATAATCATAAGACTCAATAGTTTCTTTTATAATATCAGCATTTTCTAAAACAGGTATTGAACCTATTTTGCTAAAACGTTCTGTAATAGTTTTTAATCGGTCAACATCTTTTTCAATTTCAACAATGTAATCTGGGTTTATATTTTCGATTTTTAATATTTCAGTCCAACCAATTAATGAAGATAAAGGAGTTCCTATTTGGTGAGCTGTTTCTTTTGCCATACCCGACCATAATTTGTTTTGGGTGGCATTTTTACTACTGCTATAAAAGAAAAAAATAACAGCTCCAAATAATACAACTATAAGTATTAATGCAAAAGGATAGTATACAAGTTTGTTCAATAATGGTGAGTTTCCGTAGTAAATGGTGCTGTAAAGCGTACCATCGATTTTAACTTCTATAGGAGTGTTTTCTGTTTTAAACTTTAAAATCAATTTTTGAATGTACGCAGAATCTTTCACCTTGCTTTCATCAATATTATTGAAATCAAAACTACCGTCAGTATTAGCTTTTATCATTGGTGTAGTTTTGTTACTGGTAATCACCTTTAATGAAAGTTCTCCAATATTGCCATCGAGGTTGTCGGTTTTTAATAAATCAGATTGTGCAAAAGACCAATTTTCCATTTTTGTTCGCTCCTCATCTTTAAAATGCTGAAAAAACTCGTAAGTTTTCCATAAAATAAGGGATACAATAGCGAAGGAAGCTATAACAATAATCCAACGGAAAGCGTTGCTATGTTTTGTAAAAATCATTTAAAAAGTAATTATCTGGTAATATAATGCAAATCTGTTAATATTATTGTTCAAGTTGTTAGTAAGTGGGCTTTTAGATGCTTTATAGTTTAATTACATTTTCTCTAATGGCAAATATTGATAAATTGTTGATAGAGGTAAACTTATGTTGAAAACTACTTTAAATTATCATGTTTTTTTTGATTAGTTTTGTTGAAATTAAAAAGACAAATGGCCTCATTAGATCCAAAAAGCTTATCAACCAGTAAATTACATGGTTATTTGTTGAGTGCTGTGGCTCCAAGGCCAATAGCTTTTGCAAGTACGCTTGATGCTGATGGAAATCCAAATTTGTCACCATTTAGTTTTTTTAATGTGTTTAGTGCAAACCCACCAATACTAATTTTTTCTCCGGCTAGACGTGTTAGAGATAATACAACAAAGCATACTCTAGAGAATGCTGAATTAACAAAAGAAGTGGTTATAAATGTGGTGAATTATGATATGGTTCATCAAATGTCATTAAGTAGTACAGAATATCCTGAGGGTGTAAATGAGTTTGAAAAAGCAGGATTAACTATGTTGAAATCGGATGTTATAAAACCTTTTCGGGTAGCGGAAGCACCTGTTCAGTTCGAATGTAAGGTGAACGACATTATTAAGTTAGGAACTGAAGGTGGCGCAGGGAATTTAATTATTTGCGAAGTAGTTAAACTTCATATTGATGATGCGGTACTTGACGAAAATGAAGCCATAGACCAAAAGAAATTAGACTTAGTGGCAAGAGCAGGAGGAAGTTATTATAGTCGTGCTAAGGATGGTTTTTTTGAAATACCAAAACCCATAGTGACATTAGGAATTGGTGTTGATAGTTTTCCAGACCATGTTAAAAACAGCATGATTTTAACAGGAAATGATTTAGGGATGTTAGGAAATATTGAAACGTTACCTACCGAAAATCATATAAATACTTTTGTAAAAGAAGTTGGAGAACGTTATCCTAATATAAAAACGGCAACACACCGAGAGAAGCATAAATTAGCACACGATTATCTTAGTTTTGGAGATGTCGAAAGTGCTTGGAAAATACTATTAAGTTAAAATAATAATATAAATATAAAAACTAGTATATGGAAGTTCAAGGAAGAATTAAAATGGTTGGTGAAACTCAAACTTTTGGAAGTAATGGGTTTAGAAAAAGAGAAGTTGTAGTAACAACTGAAGAGCAATACCCACAGCACATTATGGTAGAGTTTGTTCAAGATAAAACAGATTTATTAAATAGCTATCAAGTCGGTCAGCAAGTTAAAATAAGTATCAACTTACGTGGTAGAGAATGGGTGAACCCACAAGGTGAAACGAAATATTTTAACTCGATTCAAGGATGGAGAATCGAAGCATCACAAGAGGAAGCGTCCGGAACAAATATGCCTCCAGTGCCACCAGCAGATGCTTTTGAGCCTGCAGGAGATTTAAAAGAAGAAGATCACGACGATTTACCTTTTTAATTAAAAATCCGTAATTCCCGCTAAGGCAGGAATCTTATAAAATCAACCTCAATGTTTATTCTAACGTTGAGGTTTTTATATTTACTTATACATGCAATACCTAAACGAAGATATCTGGTTTCCTGATGTTAATAAAGCTTCTCCTGAAGGCTTATTGGCAGTTGGAGGTGATTTGTGTGTCGAAAGGTTATTACTTGCCTATAAAACTGGTATTTTTCCTTGGTTTGATACTGAAGAACCTTTTTTATGGTGGGCTCCAGACCCAAGATTTGTATTGTTTCCAGAGAAATTAAAAGTTTCAAAAAGTATGAAGCAGATTATGCGGAACAACGAGTTTATAATTACTTTAAATAAAGATTTTGAACAAGTAATTACCGAATGTTCAAAAGCAAAACGTATTGGTCAATCTGGAACTTGGATAACAGATTCTATGGCTAATGCTTATATAAAATTGCACAAACTTGGTTATGCAAAATCTGTTGAGGTTTGGCAAGATAAAAAGCTTGTTGCTGGACTTTACGGCATTGATTTAAATAATGGTGTATTTTGTGGAGAAAGCATGTTTACTAAAGTAAGTAATGCTAGTAAAGTGGGATTTGTCAGTTTTATTCAGAATACAAATTATAAATTAATAGACTGTCAGCTTCATACTAACCACTTAGAAAGCTTGGGGGCTGAGGAAATTTCTAGAGAAGCATTTTTGAAGTTTTTGTAGCGTCAAAATTAAAAATTTATAAAAATTCTCTAAAAGGATGTAATAATCTTTAACTTCTACCACTAATCATTAAAAACAATGTTTGAGTAACGATTTTTATATATCATCAATTTTACCCTATTCCGGAATAATTATAAAGATATGCAGGGCATATACTGATTCGCAAGAAGATTTCGAGGATTATTATCAAGAAGTCTGTTTGCAAATATGGAGAAGTCGAGATAAGTTTCGTGGCGACTCTAAATGGTCTACATGGATATATAGACTATCATTAAATATATGTCTGACCTTAATTAAGAAAAAGAAAAGAAATCGTCAACACCATACTTCAGATTATCAGATTCAGACTGAAGCCATAGAGGATGAGCTTACATTTTCTGATCAATCTCTTAACCTGTTATATGAAGCCATCAAACAACTATCAGAAATTGATAGAGCCGTTATTTTACTTTATCTGGAAGAAAAACCAAATAAAGAAATCGCAGATATAATTGGTACAACACCAAACAATATAGGCGTTCGTGTCAATAGAATTAAAGAAAGATTAAAAAAATTATTAGATGGAAAAATCAATTGAATCAATTTGGAAACAAGGTTTTTTAGAGAATGATGCTATGGTGGCACCAAAACTAAATAACCTCTACAATCAAAAATCCATTCATATTATAGATAAATTCAAAAGAATGTTTAAAATCAACCTAAATGCGTTGGTTATATTTTCTTTTTTTGTTTTAGTAGTTTCTTTTTTTGTGAAAATCCCAGTAATGGGTGTACTTATGTTCATTCTTTTTAATGTTATAGTTATTGTAAATAAAAGGCTGTTGAAAGGTTTAAATGATATTGATAAAAACGTGAGTAGTTATCAATATCTTAAGTCTTTTGATACTTGGATGAAGTCCCAAATTGAAGTTAATTATAAAATGTCGAGATATATATATCCATATATTTTTATAGCCATGGTTTCTGGCTTTGGGTTTTCTAGTCAATTTAGGGAGTCTTTAAACAGAATGTTAGGCGGTTATCAACCTTATATGGTATTCGACATACCTGTGTTTTGGGTACTCGCTATGATAGTAATTATAATATTATTAGCAATATTTGGAGGACGGATTTATAAATGGGATTTAAATATAGTTTATGGTCGTATTATAAAGAAACTAGATGAGCTTATTACCGATATGGAAGATTTAAGAGGGTAGTTTTGAATGTGTAAAAAAAATATTTCTTTTGAATTGTGTAATATTTTTTGATTTCGAACACTAATTAAATAAAGATTAATATTATGAACATTATTCAAGCATCAGATTTTTTCGAAAAATTATTAGGAGAAACTGACAAAAGACGAGAAATAAAGATTTACAGAAACTTTATAACCATTTTATTAAATTTAAAAAGTAGAGATTTAACGGAAGATCAATTGTTATCAATAGAGAATGAACTTAAAATATTGAAATTAAGATCGTATCCTGAAAACAAAAGAAAATATTTTAGTAAAAAACTTAATGCTTTTAAAGAATATTTAAAAGAGGCGTTCTCTTTAATTTCAGAAGGCTATTATACAGCTATAGGAATGAGTTTGGGCATGTGTTTTGGAGTTGCTTTCGGAACAAGTTTTGGGTCATCAGGCACATCGATGGGTCTTGCTATAGGTATGTTAATTGGCCTTGGTATTGGCAGGGCTAAAGACTTAGAGGCTGAAAAACAAAATCGGGTATTGAAAACAAAAATTAATTAGAGTTTTTTTAAGTTAAATTAAACTTCCTCATACCTAAAACAATCCGTCACATGGTCATTCACCATGCCCGTAGCTTGCATATGTGCATAAACAACGGTTGGACCTACAAACTTAAATCCTCGTTTTTTTAAGTCTTTACTTAAAACATCACTAATAACTGTTGTAGAGGGAACATCTTGCATACTCATGTGTTTATTTTTGACAGGCTTTCCATCAACAAAATCCCAAATATATTTACTAAAACTTCCAAATTCTACTTGAATTTTTATAAAAGATTGGGCGTTAGTAATGGTGGCCTTTATTTTTAATTTGTTACGAATAATGCCAGAATCTAGTAGTAATTCGTCAATTTTATCTTGATTGTAATTGGCTATTTTTTTATAATCGAAATTATCAAATGCTTTTCTGAAATTTTCTCGTTTCCGCAATACGGTAATCCAGCTTAAACCAGCTTGAAAAGTTTCTAGAATTAAAAATTCAAATAAAGTGGCATCATCATAAACAGGAGCTCCCCATTCATTATCGTGATAAGCTTCATAAAGAGCGTCGCCTTCACACCAACTACATTTATGCTTTTTCATTTTTTATCTAGAATTATTAAATAAAGTCTATTATTGGTATCTGTAAGGTTTAAAGTAAAAGTATGACAAAAATCATCTTAATTAAAATCATGAGGTATTAAATTTGTCCCAGAGGATTTTGTTCTAAAAAATAAATATTATGCATCCTATTATAAAAGAAAGTATTAATGGTAGTATCTCTTATCGAGACTATAGAGAATTAGTAGAACAATTAGCTGATGAGCATTCTAATACAGGAATAGAAAAAACAGAAGCTTTAGCAAATTATACAAAGCTTAATGATAGGCGCATGAGACGGTGGGATAAAACCATAAAAATTTCTAAAGAAACGCAACAAAAAATCTCAGAATTTAATCAAAAAATGACGTTGTTGATTATTACAGAGAGTTGGTGTGGTGATGCTGCTCATGTTATACCTGCACTAAATAAAATAGCGGAATTAAATCCTAACATTGATGTTAAACTGGTGTTACGTGATGAAAATTTAGAACTTATGGATATGTTTTTAACTAAAGGAGGAAGAGCGATACCTAAAGTTATTATGATTGATGATGAAACCGGAGCGGTTTTAAGCACTTATGGACCAAGACCAAGTGAAGCCTCTAGTTATGTAAATAGGTTTGTAGCTAAAAATGGGAGTTTAACACCAGAATTTAAAGAAGATTTACAACATTGGTATAATGGAGACAAAGGTCAAAATATAATTAAAGATGTTATTGAAATACTTAGTCAATTAGAACCTATTTGCCAATAAAATAGAAAGTTATAGAGCCTAATTGGGTTGCTTTTGAAGCGTCAGCACTAAATTGCGATTGTTTAGCATAATCTATGGCATGCTCAATTAAACACTCGTTGTTTGATGTTGAAGAGGTGTTTACATAAGTATCAATGACATTGCCTCTAGGGTTAACGGTAATGTTTATAACTATTTTCCCATCAATTTCGCATAAATATACGGGAATTGGGATATGAACCTTTTTTCTGTTCGCTAATGAAAACCGGATAGAACTTTTAGAGTTCTTACCATCAGATTGTTGTTTTTTTAGCAAATCATTTACTTTACTAAACTTTGATAATTCTTCTTGATTTAATCTCGAATCTTCAGGGATATCATAAGTTTTTCTTGCTGCTGCTTGGTTTTCTGAAGTGCTATTAGATTTTGGAATATAATCTTCAGGTGGCGCTATTGTTTTAAAGGCTTGAGTAAAGTGTTTATTTTGTTCAGCTTCATTAAATGCTTTATTGGTCTCGGCCTTAGTGTTATTAAGTTTATCTAAAGCTTCAAGAACCTTAAGCTCTTCTTGAGTGAGCTCCTCTTCTGGTTCAATTTCATAATAACTTTCAGACATAGACTCGCTCTGTTTTTTAAGGCTTAAATTAAAAACAGAGAGTACTACACTTCCAGAAATTAGAAGAGTAATAAGTAGGGCTTTATGTTGATCATTGAGACTCAATACGTTTTTTTTAAATGGGAAATCGTATTAATATATACGGAAAAATACGTTAAAAAGATTAAAAAATCATGAATTCTAGAAAAATAGAAACGCTCGATAGACCTTCTGATGTTTTATAACCAAATCGTTTTCTTGTGAAATCAATTCCAATTAAGAAGGAATTCCTGTAATTATTATCAAATACTTGAACGCCTAAACCAAATTTATACATATTGCCTTTTTCAAAATCTTTACTTATTCCTAGCAAAGTTCCGTATCCACCTCTGACAAAAAAATTAGTATCATCTGCAATAATATTATGGTGTAAACTTAAATAGGCAGGAGCAAAGTGAAATCCTTGTTGAGAGTGCCAATTATATTCTAAGTTAGCAGCAATAGACGTGTGTTTATCAAATTGATAACCTAAAGTGTTATTTATAAAAAGGGCACTGAAATTAAAGAAGGGTTCATCATCATCTGCAAAAAGTGTGTTTTCTTCATTTGCAGTTAATGTCGTAGCTAAAGAAATTTTATAAAACAAACCATTTGTTTTTTCTGGTTTAATTTGTGAAAAAGAAGATATTGAGGAGAAAAAAAGTAAAACGAATGTGATTAAAGTTGGCTTCATAGTAGTTAGTTTTTTGAAACAAATAAGGTACCAACAATCATTCCGAACTTAAGTTTTTAATAAAATTTTCAATTGAAGTTGCGCTTGTAACATCAAAATCTCCAATTTTTGTTCTTCTTAGAGCAGATAAATGTCCCCCGGAGTTTAAAGCTTTTCCAAAATCGTTCGCTAACGAACGAATGTAAGTCCCTTTGCTACAAACTACTCTGAAATCAAGATTTAGCTTGTCTATTTTAGTGATTTCAAATTCTGAAATACTTACTGCTCTTGATGGAATATCAACATGCTCACCTGCTCTTGCAAATTCATATAATCGTTTACCATCTTTTTTTAAAGCTGAAAATACTGGAGGAAATTGCTGAATCTCACCAACAAACTGGTTGGTAGTTTTATAAATTAAATCTTCTGAGATATGGTCTGTTGGAAAGGTTTCATTAATTTCAGTTTCCAAATCAAAAGAGGGCGTTGTACTTCCTAAAACAAGAGTGCCAGTATATTCTTTTATTTGTCCTTGAAAGGTGTCAATTTGCTTAGTCATTTTACCTGTGCAAATAACTAATAAGCCTGTTGCTAAGGGGTCTAAGGTGCCTGCATGACCAACCTTTATTTTTTTTATACTCAAGGCTTGACGAATTTCCCAACGCAATTTATTAACTACTTGAAAAGACGTCCAATTAAGGGGTTTGTCAATCAGTAAAACTTGTCCGGAAAGATAATCTTCTGAAGTTTTCATCTGTTAGTTGAACATTGAAAAAATAATAGCACTCATACCCACAACAACACAGTAAATAGCGAAGTAAGTTAGTTTACTTTTTTTGACTAAAGCTATCATCCAAGTACAAGCAAATAACCCAGAAATAAAAGCAGCTACAAAACCAATAGAAAGAGATGTGAAGTTTCCGCTATCATAAGTTAAATCTCCACTTAATATGTCTTTAGCTATTTTACCAAAAATTAGAGGAACCACCATTAAAAAAGAAAAACGTGCCGCTTTAGTTTTATCATTGCCTAATAAAACCGAAGTTGAAATGGTAGCTCCCGAACGAGATATTCCAGGTAACATAGCAATAGCTTGGGCAACACCTATTACTATCGCATTTTTAAAGGATACATTTTTATTGGTACTTTTGGCCTTGTCTGCTAAATATAGAAGTAGGGCTGTAATAATCAGCATAAAGCCTACAAGTTTAATATTTCCGCCAAATAGTTCAGCAAATTGTGATTCGTAAGTAAAGCCTATAACCGCTGCAGGAATCATGGAAAGGGCTATTTTAGAAATGAATTTCAAATCGTCGTTCCATTTGAATTGTAAAGCTCCTTTTATTAGACCTAGAATATCTTTTCTGAATACAACAATAGTACTTAGTGCAGTTGCAAAATGAAGGACCACAGTAAACAATAAACTTTCTTCTGGCACAGAATTATCACCAAGAATAGCCTTGCCTAATTCTAAATGCCCACTTGAAGAAACTGGTAAAAACTCAGTTAAGCCTTGAATAATACCTAAAATAATTGCATCAATAATTTCCATGTCGCAAAAGTATTAAAATTGAGTAGTTTAAAAATAAAACGAAATTTAAATTTGAAATTACTTTTTGTCTGGATTTAAAAGAATAGCATAAATTTGAATACCAAATCCAATCAATATTAATGTTGGTGCTAGTCTTATACGTCTCCAGCTAAAAATTTCAGGATTAAAAACATTAGGGTCGTCACTACCGCCACCAGACATTAAAATAAAACCTAGTGCTATAATGGCTAAACCAATAAACATGAATTTGTAATTCTTTTTACCAAATACAAAAACTGGTTTTGATGCTTCTTTTCGTTTTTTCTCTCCCATAACTATGTAAAAATCTTAGTGTAAATTAACGCATTTGTTGAAAATTGATTCTTTAATGTATATAAAAACTAATAATACAGGTCATCTGTTTTTAAATTCAAGAAACGTTGTGTGGCAAAATGTGTACTTATCCAAGTGATTATAATACCTAAAGCAAAAATTAAAATAAATAATGAAATTACCAGAACGGGGTTACTTAGTAATTCTAATTCAGTAAATGTTATATTTAGATAATACAATACAATCGCCATTCCTATTAATGCAATAACGGCACCTATCATCCCTAAACGGACACTTTTCCAGACAAAGGGGCGACGAATAAACTGTTTAGTAGCTCCCACCATTTGCATAGTTTTTATAGTAAATCGTTTGGAATAAACAGCTAATCGTATGGAGCTATTAATTAATAAAACAGCAATTAAAGTGAAAATGGCACTTATGATGAGTACCCAAAAACTAATCTTCTTAACGTTATCGTTCATCAAGTTTACCAAGTCGTTATCATAAGTCACTTCTTCCACAAAGTTTTTGCTTTTTGCTTCCGTAGAAATTTTTTCAAGATGCTCTGAGGTTACAAAATCTGCTTTTAAGTAAACATCAATGGAGTTTTGCAATGGATTGTATCCTACAAAATCCATAAAATCTTCACCATTTTCAACTTTCATAAATTCGGCAGCTTGTTCTTTTGAAACGTATTCGGTAGATTTTACATAATCTGCCATAGCTAAGCTTTTTTCAAGTTGTTTGGTTTCAACGTCTTTGGCTGTGTCTTTTAAGAAGATTGTTACCACAACTTGCTCTTTAAAATGATCAGAAACTTTTTTTGCATTTAAAATAAGCATGCCCAATAGTCCCAATAAAAACAAAACTAAAGCAATACTTAACACTACTGAAAAGTAGGAAGAAATAAGTTTACGCTTTTGATGTTTTTCAAATGATGAGCTCATGCAGTAATTGGATTAAGACGTAAAAATAATAAAGTATTTTAACAAAACTCCAAAAGGCCAAGGGTCTTTTGATTTCATTTCAAATTGTCAATCCTATAAGACCGGGAATCTCTTCAAAACATTATATTAACTAAAACATATCAACATTGTTGTGTTTAAGCTAATTTCTTTGGCGTTTTGCTAATTATATAAACACCTATAACAACCAATAAACAGCTTAAAATCTTTACGAGATTAATATCATGTACATATTTATCTTTCATCAAAATATAAGCATATAAGCTCACCATTATAAAGCTAATTACAGGTTGTAAATATATATAGCTACTCGTTACAGATGGTGTTACGTAATTAAGTGCATATACATTAAATAAGTAAGCAAAAAAGGTTGTAAAAATAACAACGTAGCCAATAACCAAATATGTATTTATGGTAAAGGCATCAAAATTTGTATTAGTAAAATCATTTAGTGTAAATGGGAAAATAAAGAGTAATCCAAATAAAAACATCCAGCTAATAACGGTTATAGCATTATATTTTTTCATTAATGTTTTTACAATAACGAGATAAAGACCATAACACGTGGCATTAAAAAGCACAAATAAATTACCCAATAAAGAACTTGTTCCAGAGGCAGTATTGCCATAAAGAATAAGAATCAAAGCGCCAACGCCTCCAATAAAAATGCCTATGAGTTTATTTTTGGTAATGCGTTCTTTAAGAATGAGAAAACTAAAAATTAGAACAATAACAGGTGTAGCCGTCATAATTATAGAGGCATCAATTGGTGATGTTAAATTAATACCATGAAAAAAAAACAACATATTAGCTGCTGCGCCAAGTAACCCACAAAGTGCTAACCTCAAGAAGTCTTTACGCTCTACTTTTTCTTTAACAAATAAAAATTTAATACTCCAAAATAGTACAACACAGCACGCTAATCGAATAAAAACAAAAGCATTTGGGTTAATTTTTCCAGGCATAATGCCTTTGGCTATAATGTAGTTTGCACCGTATATTAAATTAGCGCCCAGAAGCGCAATATGAGCTTTGTAAATATTTGAATTCAATACCTTGGTTTTAAGGCATCAAAAGTAAATGTATATTATTAAAATAGCCTTGTTTTTTATTGAATAAACTATTAAAAATAAAAGGTTTTTAAGTTTGTATATAAAGCGTAAATTTGCGCCTTATTAAGCGGAATTCATGACAATGACATATAATTTCAATGAGATAGAAGCCAAATGGCAAAAGTATTGGGCAGAAAATCAAACCTTTGAGGCTGTAAACGGCAGTGATAAACCAAAATATTATGTTTTGGATATGTTTCCTTATCCAAGTGGTGCAGGGTTACATGTCGGGCATCCGTTAGGGTATATAGCTTCTGATATTTATGCACGTTACAAACGCCATCAAGGATTTAATGTGTTGCATCCTCAAGGATATGATAGTTTTGGATTGCCTGCGGAACAATATGCGATTCAAACCGGGCAGCATCCAGCGGTTACAACTGCCGAAAATATAAAAACTTATCGTCGTCAATTAGATCAAATTGGATTTTCGTTTGATTGGTCTCGTGAAGTAAGAACATCCGACCCAAGTTATTACAAATGGACACAATGGATTTTTATTCAATTGTTCAATTCTTGGTATAATAATGATGTAGATAAAGCTGAAGATATTTCAGTACTAGAAACGATTTTTGCCTCTCAAGGAAACGGAAACGTTAATGCGGTTTGTGATGATACTATTGAATCTTTTTCTGCTGAAGATTGGAATGGAATGTCTTCAGAAGCGCAACAAAAAATATTATTACAATATAGATTAACCTATTTAGCTGAAACCGAAGTAAACTGGTGCTCAGCTTTAGGAACGGTTTTGGCAAACGATGAAATTGTAAACGGCGTTTCAGAGCGCGGTGGGCATGCCGTAATTCGAAAAAAAATGACCCAATGGAGTATGCGTATTTCAGCTTATGCAGAACGTTTACTTCAAGGTTTAGATAAAATTGATTGGACAGATTCTTTAAAGGAAAGTCAGCGTAACTGGATTGGGAAATCGATTGGAGCGTCTGTTACTTTTAATGTGAACGACCACGATGCAGTTATTGATGTGTTTACTACAAGGCCTGATACTATTTTCGGAGTTAGTTTTATGACACTCGCGCCAGAACACGAGTTAGTCTCAAAAATAACAACTTCAGATCAAAAACCTGCGGTTGAAGCCTATATTCTTGCCACTGCAAAACGCAGTGAACGTGATAGAATGGCAGATGTAAAAACCATTTCAGGAGCCTTTACAGGTGCTTATGCAGAACATCCATTTACAAAAGAACCAATTCCAGTGTGGATTGGCGATTACGTTTTAGCAGGCTACGGAACAGGAGCAGTTATGTCTGTGCCATGTGGTGACCAACGTGATTATGATTTCGCAAAACATTTTAATATTTCAATTCCTAATATTTTTGAGGGTGTTGATATATCAGAAGAAGCGTATTCAGATAAAGAAAAAACCGTAATTGGAAACAGTGATTTCCTAAACGGAATGAACTATAAAAAAGCGACCAAACGTGCTATTTACGAATTGGAGCAAATTGATCAAGGTGAAGGAAAAACGAATTACCGTTTGCGTGATGCTGTATTTAGTCGGCAGCGTTATTGGGGTGAACCATTTCCTGTGTATTACGTAAATGGGATGCCACAAATGATTGAAGCAGAACACTTACCAATAAAGCTTCCAGAAGTTGAAAAATATTTACCAACGGAAACTGGCGAACCGCCATTAGGAAATGCCACCGTTTGGGCTTGGGATACTTTGAAAAATGAAGTTGTTTCAAATGATTTAATTGATGACGAAAATATCCATCCATTAGAGTTAAATACAATGCCCGGGTGGGCAGGAAGTTCATTCTATTTTACTCGTTATATGGATCCTGATAACCAAAAAGAAATGGCTTCAAAAGAAGCTATGGATTATTGGGGAGATGTCGATTTATACATCGGTGGAAGCGAACATGCTACGGGACATTTATTGTACTCGCGTTTTTGGCAAAAGTTTTTATTCGATAAAGGTGTTGTGCCTGTTGATGAGTATGCGAAAAAGCTAATTAATCAAGGGATGATTCTGGGGACTAGTGCTTTTGTTTATAGAGAAGAAGGGACCAATAGATATTTATCGCTAGGATTGATAAAAGACAAAAAGGTTCAACCGCTTCATGTAAAAGTTAAATATATCAACTCATCCGATGAGTTGGATATTGAAGGATTAAAGGCTGATGATGAATTTGGTGAAGATTATAAAGACTCAGAATTTATTTTAGAAAACGGAATTTATAAAGTAGGACGCGATGTTGAAAAAATGTCGAAATCTAAATACAATGTTGTAAACCCAGATGATATTGTTTCAGATTATGGAGCAGACAGTCTACGTCTTTATGAAATGTTTTTAGGCCCTTTAGAGCAATACAAACCTTGGAATACCGCTGGGATTACAGGCGTGCATTCATTTCTTAAAAAACTATGGAAATTGTATGCTGATGATAACGGATTAAAAGTTACGGATGCAACTCCAACAAAGGATAACTTAAAAACGCTTCATAAAACTATTAAAAAGGTTCAAGAAGATATTGAGAACTTTTCGTTTAATACATCGGTTTCTACCTTTATGATTGCTGCGAATGAGCTAACGGTTCAAAAATGTACTTCAAAAGAGGTACTTGAACCATTACTGGTTTTAATTTCGCCTTATGCACCTCATATTGCTGAGGAATTATGGAGTCAGTTAGGGAATAATGGGTCAATTTCAATTGCGCCATTCCCGGAATTTGATGCAAGTCATTTGGTAGAAAGCAGTAAAAATTATCCAATCTCGTTTAATGGTAAAATGCGTTTCACGATGGAATTATCATTGGATATGAGTAAAGATGATATAGAAAAAGCAGTTTTAGCAAACGAAAAAACACAAGAACAATTAGCTGGTAGAATACCTAAAAAAGTAATCGTAGTTCCTGGTAAAATTGTAAATATTGTTGGGTAACGTCATTGCGAATCGTCCTTTTTGGCGTGCTGTGTGAACCTCTTTATAGTTGAGTTTCAATTCTAAGGATAACCACGTCACCAATTTTATCATTATAGCGATTATATTATTACAAAATACTAAATGAATTACATAGAAATAATAGGCTTTACAGCAGCAATTTTAACAACGGCAGCATTTCTGCCACAAGTATACAAAACTTGGAAAACAAGGGATGTTTCTGCTTTGTCCCTGCCTATGTTAATCATGTTTATTACAGGCATAACATTATGGCTAGTTTATGGATTGTATATACATAGCCCATCTATGGTTGTTGCCAATGCTATAACTATAGGGTCTTCGATTGTATTGATTTATTTTAAAATAAAATACAGTAAAAAATAATGTTATTACTGACAAAATTTCATAAAATGAAGTTGGCGTTATTTTTGTAATAATGAAATTAAATTTAAAAACTAAAAAACAATGTTACAATATTATATATTGCTTGGGGCTATAGCCTTAGTAAGTTGGTTAGTAAGTAGCAAATTAAAAAAGAAATTTGCTAAATACTCGAAAGTACAATTACGCAACGGGATGAGTGGTGCTGAAATTGCAGAAAAAATGTTAGCAGATCATGGTATTAAAGATGTTGAGGTTATTTCTACGGCAGGACAATTAACAGATCATTACAATCCAAAAAACAAAACCGTTAATTTAAGTGAGTCCGTTTATAACCAACGTAATGCGGCTGCAGCTGCGGTTGCTGCACATGAATGTGGACACGCAGTGCAACATGCACAAGCTTATAGCTGGCTGCAAATGCGTTCAGCTTTAGTTCCTGTGGTTAGTGTGACATCAGGAATGTCTCAATGGGTCGTTATTGGTGGATTGATGTTAGGTGCTGCAGCAGGCTTAGGGTTTGGCTATTATGTAGCTGTTGCTGGTCTGGCGATGATGGGGTTTGCCACCTTATTCAGTTTTATAACTTTACCTGTAGAATATGATGCTAGTAATCGTGCATTGGCATGGTTGAAAAATAAAAACATGGTATCTCAAGAAGAATATGCAGGTTCTGAAGATGCTCTTAAATGGGCTGCTAGAACGTATTTAGTTGCAGCTATTGGTGCATTAGCATCTTTGGTATATTGGGCGCTTCAGGTATTTGGTGGAAGAGATTAAAAACCATTTATACCAATTATAATTGGTATAATATAAATACAAGTCTAAAGCTCTGAATTTTTTCAGGGCTTTTTTGTTTCTTTACTTTTCAATTTATATTATAAATGAATCATTTAAAATACTATCATAATCATTTAGAAAAATACCAAACTGAAGCTAAAAATCTGTATAAGAAAATGACTGGAATAAGCACGTTGCGCTTATTCATATTTTTAGTAACAGGTTTTGGGATTTATTTCTTTTTTAGTCAATGGAAAATCGCTGTTTCAATTGGAGTTTTTGGTGTAGTTATATTCATTTATTTACTTTCAAAATACACAGATATTAAAAAACGACGAGAGTTTAATAAAGCGCTAGTTGTCATTAATAATGATGAGATTAAAATTGCATCTGGTGATTTTCACGATAGAGATGAAGGTCTTCAGTTTCAAGATCCTAGTCACTTTTACAGCTTAGATATCGATTTGTTTGGGCGTGGTTCGTTTTTTCAATTCATTAATAGAACAACCATAAATGAAGGGACACACCAATTAGTAAATGCGTTAAAAGCAAATAACATAGATGATATTGAGTCTAGACAAGAAGCGATTAAAGAACTTATTTCTAAGCCCCAATGGCGTCAATATTATTCAGCAACTTCTAATTTGGTAGCTGTTGAAACCCCAGCAGAACACATTATAAAGTGGTTGAAAAATCATAAAACGTTTTTACCAAAAGTAATGTCGTGGTTACCTATGGTATTTGGTTTAGCATCTATCGTTTTATTTGTGCTTACAGTTTTAGGGTTTATAACAAATCAAGCGTTAATAGGGTATTGGCTGTTTTTAGGATTGGGTATTACAGGTCGTTATCTAAAAAAAATAAATATACTAGCATCAAATACAAATAAAGTTAAAGATACTTTTCGTCAATATGCTTCATTATTAGATTTAATAGAAAACGAATCTTTTTCCTCGGAATTATTAAAACAAAAGCAGAAACAAATTCAATCAGGCGATAAAAAAGCTTCTGAAATTTTTAAGGCATTTTCCAAATCGTTAGATGCTTTAGATAACCGGAATAACCTAATTGGAGCTATTTTTGGGAATGGTTATTTTTTAACAGATATAAAGAATAGTTATCAAATTGAACAATGGATAGCCCAATACAATAACAAGGTGTCTGATTGGTTTGAAGTTGTGTCTTTTTTTGATGCTTATAATTCTCTGGGGAACTATGGGTACAATCATTCAGAGTTTGTTTTTCCAGAAATAGTGAAAGCCGGTTCAGTTATAAAGGCTGAACATTTAGGGCATCCATTATTAAATAAAGATAAGCGAGTTGATAGTGATTTAACTATTGAAAACGAACAGTTTTTTATTGTTACAGGCGCTAATATGGCAGGTAAAAGCACTTTCTTAAGAACGGTATCTTTACATATTGTTATGGCTAATGTAGGGCTGCCAATTTGTGCAAAGTCCAGTCAGTACTCCCCAGTGAAATTAATTACGAGTATGCGAACATCAGACTCTTTAACTGATGATAGTTCGTATTTCTTTTCGGAATTAACTCGACTTAAATTTATTGTTGATGCGATTCAAAAAGAGCCTTATTTTATTGTTTTGGATGAAATTTTAAAAGGAACCAACAGCACAGATAAAGCTATTGGCTCCAGAAAATTTGTAGAAAAGCTAGTCGCGTCAAATGCTACGGGGATTATTGCTACTCACGATTTAAGTTTATGTGAAATCTCAAAAGCGCTTGACGATGTGAAAAACTATTATTTTGATGCCGAAATTGTAAATGACGAATTGCACTTTGATTATACTTTAAAAGAAGGGGTTTGTCAAAACATGAATGCATCCTTTTTATTGAAAAAGATGGAGATAATATAAGTTGTAGTTGCGTGTTTTCTAAATGGCTTTAGTCTTGAAATACAAGAAAATAATACTATATTCATTGTATTAAAACTTTTTTTTTGGCTACACAAAAAATATATGATGTTACTATTATTGGTGGCGGTATTGTTGGAGTAGCAACAGCATATAAAATTCAACTTAAGTATCCACATTTAAAAATATTACTTATTGAGAAAGAGCGTCAATTGGCAGCGCATCAAACGGGTAATAATTCTGGAGTTATCCATTCAGGTTTATATTACGAACCTGGGTCTTTAAAAGCTAAAAATTGTGTTGAAGGCAGAAAACAACTTGTAAAGTTTGCAAAAGAACACGGTATTAAACATGAGGTTTGCGGCAAGGTAGTGGCTGCTGTAGATAAGACTGAATTACCTTTTTTAGATGGAATTTTCCAAAATGGTATTGCAAATGAAACCGAAGGGATTCAGAAAATTGATGGATATCAATTAAGAGATATTGAGCCTCATGTTGAAAGTATTGGTGGTATTTGGGTGCCTTGTACTGGGATAATTGATTTTCGAAGAACCACTAAAACGTTGGCGGAATTAGTGTTAGCTAAACAGCCTGAAAGTAGAATTATACTTGGAGAAAAAGTAGAATCATATAGTCATAAAGGGGAAGAGTCTGTTATGATAACCTCTAAAAATAAATACCGGACGAAACATTTAATTTTTTGTGGTGGTTTACAAGCAGATCGACTAGCAAAAAAAGACAATATTAAACTAAAAGAGCGCGTGGTTGGTTTTAGAGGTGATTATTATAATCTAACCGAAGAAGCAAAAAGTAAAGTTAAGAACTTGATTTATCCTGTGCCCAATCCTGAATTCCCCTTTTTAGGGGTTCATTATACTAGAATGGTTAATGGTGATGTAGAGTGTGGGCCAAATGCTGTATTAATATTTAAAAGAGAAGGTTATGGTAAAACTGATTTCAATTTGAAAGATACCATGGATGTTGTATCTTATTCGGGAACTTGGAAATTACTATTAAATCACACTAATTTTGCTATTAATAAATACCGCCGAGCGTTTTCTAAAAAGCTGTTTCTATGTACATTGCAGCGTTTAATACCATCGTTAACCATGAATGATATTGAACCTGGTAGAGCTGGTGTAAGAGCTATGTTACTAAAGGAAGACGGCACAATGCAAGACGATTTTAAAATTGTGTATCAAGATAGAAGTATTCATGTGTTAAATGCACCATCTCCTGCTGCTACGGCATGTTTAGCAATTGGTGATAAAATTTGTGATATGGCAACTAAGCACTTCAATTTGGCTTAACTATTTTAGATTACTTTAAAAAAATGGCCTTTATAAACAAGACTTATTATAACAATTGAAGATTATATGATGATTTTGTTTTCTATAAAAAAAGACCTAACAGATTTTTATAATCTGGTAGGTCTGAATATTTTATTTCACTGTAAATTATTTTTTAGGATGTACCAATTTCATTTCATCAATTAAATGTTTTGCTCCAGCATATTTATCAATTATAAAAAGTACGTAGCGTAAATCTACCATAATGTTTCTACAAATCTCAGGGTCGTAATTCATGTCACTCATAGTGCCTTCCCAAACACGATCAAAATTTAAACCTACTAAATTTCCATGAGCATCAATAGCAGGGCTACCAGAATTTCCGCCAGTAGTATGGTTAGTTCCTAAAAAACAAACGGGTACCTTCCCGTTGGTATCTGCATATGGTCCATAATCTTTAGAAGCGTGTAAATCGCGCAATTTTTGTGGTACATCAAATTCATAATCTCCTGGAATATACTTTTCAATAACGCCATCTAAATAACTCACATGGTTATAATACACAGCATCTTTTGGAGAATAACCACGAACCTGACCATAAGTTACACGAAGCGTACTATTAGCATCTGGAAAATAACGCGCATTTGGTAAAGCTTCCATTAAAGCGGTCATGTATTTGGTTTGTAAAGCAGCTATAGGCTCGTTTTTTTGCTGAAATTCTTTATCTATCGTATTATAAAACTCATCAATGATTGGTTTTGCAAATTTGTATGCTGCATCGTTATTTATGTTTTTTAATACTTGTTCCGGAGTGCCTTGTAATAATTTCAAAGCCGAATCTATATTAGTAAATGCAGTATTATTATAAATAGAATCATCAACATGATCAGTATAAAAAGGCATTACACTGCTAAAAACACCTTTATCCACATCAACATTGTAGTTTTTGTGAATACCTTTAAATCTTCTCATAAGACTTTCTCTTGCTTTCTCAAACACACTAGAATCATTGTTGATTGCTTGTTCCATTTGAAAGGTTCTTAAAGTCATTTGCATCAACTCATTTGTGACTAAAAACACCTCAATAAAATTTCGTCGTTTAATATTTACAGGCGCAAAATCTTTATATAAACGATTAAACTCTGGAAGAATATCACCGTATTTAGCCTCTAAGCCTTTTTCTTTTAAAGCTTTGGTAAAAGTAGATTCAAAAGTGCGTCTTTTTTCTACAGCATTACTTTTTTCAATACCCAAGTTTTCACCTATCCATTTTTTCCAGGCATTAGCAATTCTAGCTTGCTTGGAGGCGTATTTAATTCGAACTTCGTCATCATCTTTCATTTTTTCATCAATCACTTTTAATGCAGCTTCTCGAATGGCAATATTTGTTGGATTGTAATTTTTAATAATGTGCTCTATGGCAACGGCAGGTAAATACTCGTTGGTTCGACCTGGAAAACCAAATATCATGGTAAAATCGCCTTCTTCAACGCCATCTAAGGATATTGGGAGAAAATGTTTTGGTGTATATGGTTTGTTGTTTTCGCTATATTTAGCAGGACGGTTATTAGCATCGGCATAAATTCTAAATAAGGAAAAATCACCTGTATGCCTGGGAAAAACCCAATTATCGGTGTCGCTACCAAACTTTCCAATACTTGTTGGTGGTGCACCAACTAAACGAATATCTTCAAAACGTTCGGTAACAAACAAAAAGTACTGATTACCTTTGTAAAAGGATTTAACCTTTACGTCTTGCCAAGTCTCTTTAGTCCAGTTTTTTAAAATAGCATTACTATTTTTATCAATAGTAGACTGTTTTTCTTTTTCAGTCATATCTTCATTAATAGCTGCTAAAACCTCTTTAGAAACATCATGGATACTAACTATGAATTCAACAAATAAACCATTATTTGGTAATTCGTCTTCAAAGTTCATAGCCCAAAAACCATTTTTTAAATAATCATTTTCAAGTGAAGAGTGCGATTGTATTTGACTAAATCCGCAATGGTGATTAGTTAAAATTAGCCCTTTAGGAGAAATGACCTCACTAGTACAACCACCATTAAAATGGCCAATAGCATCTTTTAAACTAGAATTGTTAACGTCATAAATATCTTTGGCGGTTAGCTTACTCCCTAAACTAGTCATTTCATCTTCATTCATGCCCTCTAAGAGAGAAGGAATCCACATTCCTCCCTGTTGAGCAAAGGTGTTTAATGTTACAAAAAGCAATAAAATTTTTAGGTATTTCATGTTGTAATTTTTAGAATAAAATCAAATATATAAAGCATTTATTTATTGTGTAAATTTACTGATTAGAATATTAAAAAAATGGAACATATCTCTAAACTTCCCGATGTAGGAACTACTATTTTTTCAATAATGAGTGGATTGGCAAACAAGCATAATGCCATAAATTTATCTCAAGGGTTTCCAGATTTTGGTAGCGACCAAAAGTTAATTGATTTGGTTAGTAAAGCTATGAATTCTGGCTTTAATCAGTATGCACCCATGCCTGGTAATTTAGAATTACGAGAGGCTATTGCAAAAAAAATGCATGCATTGTATGATTCAACATATCACCCTGAAAACGAAATTACGATTACCGCAGGGGCAACTCAAGCCATTTCAACAATAATTTCAACATTTGTAAAACCAAACGATGAAGTAATCATATTCAAGCCCGCTTATGATAGTTATGAGCCTGGAATAAAACTTAATGGTGGTAAAGTTATTCCCATTCAACTTCAGGCACCAAATTTTAGTGTGGATTGGAATGCGGTAAGTCAAAAGATTAATTATCGTACTAAAATGATTATTATCAATACACCTCATAATCCTTCAGGGACAGTCTTTTCCAAAGCAGATATGTTAGAGTTGGAAAGGATTACTAAAAATACAAATATTATTATTTTAAGCGATGAGGTTTATGAACACATGATTTACGATGGTGAAAAGCATCAAAGTGCCTGCTTATTTTCTGATTTAAAATCCAGAAGTTTTGTTGTGGCATCATTTGGCAAAACCTTTCATAATACAGGATGGCGAATTGGGTATTGTTGTGCACCCAAAGCGTTAATGAAGCTGTTTAGGCAAGTGCATCAGTTTAATATGTTTTGTGTGCATCATCCCACTCAAAAAGGGATTGCAGATTATATGCAAGAACCAAAACATTATTTAGACTTGTCTGCATTTTATCAAAAGAAAAGAGATTTATTTTTAAGTTTGATAAAGGGTTCTAGGTTTACTTTTACACCTTCAGCAGGAACTTATTTTCAGGTTTTAGACTATTCTAAAATTACTCAGGAGTATGATGTTGATTTTGCTGAAAGATTGACGATTGAATCTGGATTGGCATCCATTCCATTATCCGTTTTCAATGAAAATAATCTAGATAATAATGTGTTGCGTTTTTGTTTTGCCAAAACAGACGATACCTTAAAACGATCAGCAGAAATTTTAAACCGAATTTAATTATGGATAATAAGCTAAACATAGCATTGATTCAATCAGATTTACTTTGGGAAAACCCAAACCAAAATCGTGCTAATTTCACAAAAAAGATTGAAAATATTATTGAAGAAGTAGATATTATAATCCTTCCTGAGATGTTTACAACAGGCTTTACAATGAATGCTAGTAAAGTTGCAGAAACTATGGATGGAGTAACAATTTCTTGGATGAAAGAATTGGCTTCAAAAGTGGATGTAGCCATTGTTGGTAGTATTGTTATTTCAGAAAATAATAAATTTTATAATCGATTACTTTTTGTTGAACCATCGGGGTATATTTCTTCTTATGATAAGCGACACACATTCACTTTAGTTGGTGAGGATAAAACATATTCAGCAGGAAAAGATAAGGTGATTTTAAATTATAAAGGCTGGAAAATTCGACCTTTAATTTGTTACGATTTGCGCTTTCCTGTGTGGGCAAGAAATACTGAAGATTACGATGTCTTACTCTATTTAGCAAATTGGCCTAAGCCTAGGGTTTCTGCCTGGGATGCTTTATTAAAAGCTAGAGCTATAGAAAATATGTGTTATTGTATTGGTGTTAACAGAGTAGGTGTTGATGGCGTTAATAGTATTTATTCTGGACATTCAGCAGCTTATGATGTCCTTGGAGAAATGATAACATCTTTCGAACCAAATCAAGAAGACACACAAATTGTAACTTTAGAAAAAAGACACATTCAAGCGTATAGAAACAAGCTTAAATTTTTAGACGATAGAGATGCGTTTAGTATTAATTAAACTGAAGGGTTTCAGTAATTCCCCAATCTGCTCTAATTTCAATTTCTTGAAAATGACTTACTTTCTCAGGTTGAATCTTTTTTAAATAATTTCCAGTATCATGCTTTTTATTGCCATTAACATCATGTATAATTCTAATGGAATACATGGCGGGTGCTAAATTCAAGAAGTCAATTGTGCCAGATTTTATAACAGGTTGTTCTACTTTAACCTCTCCTTTTTTGTCTGTTAATTGTATAAGTAAAGGATAGGTTGCATTTACTAAAGTGAATCTTGCATAACCAAAATCCGAAGCTTTTTTCGTTTTTAAACTGTAGTTTAAAGTGTCTTTATTTTTGTCTCCAAAAAAATCTTCAAAAGCCTCAGGAAGCATTTCTATTCTGTAATTATTATCCTCAGTTTTATCAAATTTAAGTGAGTAAGCATTCTTTATGGTGTCAAAATCTGTAGTGAAAGTTACTGTTGTAGAATCTTTATCCATCAAAGTTACTTTAGAAGCATCAAAATTTAATAAAGGTGTAGTTCCTGAAACTTTAAAATCTTCGTTGTAACCTATGTTGCCTGAAGGTGAGGTTTCAATTAACAAGGAGTCTCTTTCTTGTTCACTTATTCTAGCGGTAAATTCTTTTTCAAAGTCATTTTTAGATACTTTAAAAATTAAAGAATCTACTTCTAATCTTGGTTTATACCAGTAGTTTAAAGTATCTGTTTTTTTGTCTTTTGTGATACGGTATTCAAACTCAGGAGGTGTTTCAGATACGATGTCTATATTCATTCCTTCATAGTCGCCTTCATAACCAAAAGCTATTTTTTCACCAGAAATTAATCGAGGTCGTGTCGCCTTAAAGTCCGCATTTTCTTTAAAAAGCCTTAAGGTATATGATGAGTCGGAGGGTACATCAATAAAATTTTTATGATATGCTAATTGATCTGTTTTTTGTTGAAATTTATTATCGCCGTTACCATCTTTTAAAGCCATTAACATGTACTTTCCTGGTTTAAGATTTTCAATAGAAAATGTTGTTACACTATCTAAAGTATTAGTAATGTATTTTGGTGTTTCTTTATAAATGATAGAATCAGAAAAAGTAGAATCTACTTCATAAAGCGCCACATTAACGAACGTTTCAGGTTCTTTCTTTAAGGCATCAACAATGTTTCCATTAACTGAGAGTGAATCAATATAATCTCCTGTTGAAAGCACATAACGATAGTAAGGGTAAGGATTGCCTTCGTTGTTATCGGTTATGCTATTACCGAAATTAAAAGCATAAGTCGTATTAGGTTGAAGTGTGTCGTAAATTTTAATGGTAATATATTTGCTAGCGCCACCAAGAGGCATAACATCTGGTTGCGTTTTCATGGGTGGCGAAATGATAAGCTGCTTTTGTAAGTCCTTTATTTTAATATACTCATCAAAATAGACTCTAATTTCGTTTCTTTTAAAATTGGTTGAATAATTTTCTGGGTCCGACTTAATAATGCTCGGTGGAATTTCGTCCTTTGGCCCTCCATCTGGAGTTCCGCGGTTAGCACAGTTTATAAAAACGAAACCGAGAATAAAGGCAAAAATAAAATTTGAAAGGGTCTTGTTCATCAACAATTTTAAATTTTTACAAACCTACATAATTTCGGCTTAAAAATATAACGCTCATTGGACTTAGGCTATTGCCATAGTTGCGATACTTATTTTTATATTTTTAGCTTGATTTAAAACAGAAATACAAGCTTCAAGTGTTGCGCCTGTAGTAATAATGTCATCAACAACTAAAATGTGTTTATTGTCAATGGCTTCTATGTTTTTAAGCGTAAAAAGTTCATCACTGTTCGTCCAACGTGCCAATCGCTTTTTATTCACTTGCGACTTGGTGTTTGTAACTTTTACAAGTACATCATCTAAATAATCTGCATTTAAAGCTTCAGCAACTTGTTGTCCAAATAGAGCCACTTGGTTGTAACCTCTTTTTTTAAGCTTGTTTTTGTGAAGCGGAACTGGTATCACGACATCAATATTTTTATAAGATTCAAGTGTTTTTAATTCGCCTCCTAACCAATTGCCCAAAATAAAACCTATATGCTCATGATCTTTATATTTAAGATTATGAATAAGCCTTTGCACATTCCCTTTTTTTTCAAATCTAAAAAGCGCAGTTCCATTTTCAATTTTAGCACGTCCGTAAAGTACTTTTGCAACACTATCATTATTATCAAAATGGAAATTTGTAATAGGTAAATCGTGTCTGCAGTTCATACAAATTGTATCCTCGTTGTCATTTAATAGGTTATGGCAGGCATAACAAACTTTCGGAAAGAATAAATTAATTATAGATTTAAGCATTGTATAGAAATGTAGTCTCGTAAACTTAATTATTTTTCAACAAACAAGATGCTAGTTTAAAGCGGTTTTTTATTTTTGCACCTATGGCAAATCAAGATGATAAATTTAAGAAGGTAATTTCACATGCTAAGGAATACGGATATGTGTTTCAAAGCAGTGAGATTTATGACGGTTTAAGTGCGGTATACGATTATGCACAAAACGGAGCAGAATTAAAGAAAAACATACGCGACTACTGGTGGAAAGCCATGGTGCAAATGAATGAGAATATAGTAGGTATTGATGCGGCTATTTTTATGCACCCTACCACTTGGAAAGCTTCAGGGCACGTGGATGCGTTTAATGACCCATTAATAGATAATAAAGATTCCAAGAAGCGTTACAGAGCAGATGTTTTAATTGAAGATTATTGTGCTAAAATTGAAGCAAAAATTGACAAAGAAGTAGCTAAAGCAGCAAAGCGTTTTGGTGACGCTTTTAATAAAGAAGAATTTTTATCTACAAACGGACGTGTTTTAGGATATCAAGAAAAGATAAAAAGTACGCTTTCGCGGATGGCAAATTCTTTAGAGAATGAAGATTTAGCAGATGTAAAAGCGCTTATTGAAGAGTTAGAAATTGCAGATCCATTAACAGGAAGTAAAAACTGGACAGATGTTAAGCAGTTTAATTTGATGTTTGGGACGAAACTTGGTGCTTCAGCTGAAAGTGCGATGGATTTATACTTACGCCCTGAAACGGCTCAAGGTATTTTTGTTAACTTTTTGAATGTACAGAAAACGAGCAGACAAAAAATTCCTTTTGGAATAGCACAAACAGGTAAAGCGTTTAGAAATGAAATTGTTGCAAGACAATTTATTTTCAGAATGCGTGAGTTTGAACAAATGGAAATGCAATTTTTTATAAAACCCGGGACTCAAAAAGAATGGTATGAGTATTGGAAGGAGCACAGAATGAAATGGCACTTATCATTAGGAATGGGAGCGGACAATTACCGTTTTCATGACCATGAAAAGTTAGCTCATTATGCTGATGCTGCTGCCGATATTGAATTTAAGTTCCCGTTTGGGTTTAAAGAATTAGAAGGAATTCACTCCAGAACCGATTTTGATTTAAAAGCACATGAAGAACATTCAGGAAAAAAATTACAATATTTTGATCATGAAGAAAACAAAAGTTATACACCTTATGTACTAGAAACGTCTATTGGTTTAGATCGTATGTTTTTAGCCGTTTTTTCAAATTCTTTAGTTGATGAGGAATTAGAAAATGGAACAACCAGAACGGTTTTAAAATTACCAAGCGTTTTAGCACCTGTAAAAGCAGCCATTTTACCATTAGTTAAGAAAGATGGTTTGCCAGAAATCGCAAAACAAATTCTTGAAGATTTAAAATGGGATTTTAATGTCATTTATGATGAAAAGGATGCCGTTGGAAGGCGTTACAGAAGGCAAGATGCTAACGGAACTCCATTTTGTATAACTGTAGATCACGATACTAAAGAAGACAACACGGTTACCATTCGCCATAGAGATTCTATGGAACAGGAGCGTGTTAAAATGGAAGATTTAAGAGCTATTATTAAACAAGAAGTAGATGTGCGTTCTTGGTTAATGAAAATGTGACAAACCTAGTTTGTCATGCTGAACTTGTTTCAGTATCTAATAAACACAAAACCCCAAGCATTACTTGGGGTTTTGTGTTTATTATGTTGGGTTTTTTAGAATCTATAGCCCAACGTAATGCCTACTTTTCCAATAATTTCGTAATCATATCTGTCACTATTAAAAAGGTTTCTTCCAAAACCTAAATTTAATTCACCAATAAATCCACTTTTTGTAATCCACTTTCCTCCTAAGCCAATACCTAAAGCAAAATCGGTAATGTTTTCTTTATTCGATGAGTTAGAGCCATCTAAGTAGTTGTAATCATTAGTAGAGTTTAACATACCGAACCCTTCTACAAAGAAACCTGCAGCGTATTTTTTTCCAAAATAAAAACGATAATATGGCGAGATATAATAGTTTATATCATTATTTATATCATCATCAAAAGGTAAAAAAACATTTATACCAAATGCCGATTCTTGACTAATTGTGCGCTCATAGGTTAAATCGAAGGCTCCGAGTACTAGATATAAACCGTTTATTTTTACTTCATTAAAATTTTCTGAGGCGCTTTTGTTTTCTGAGTTTTCTTGAGAAAATACAGACATTGAAAACAAAACAGCAATGAGCAATACTAGATAAGATTTTTTCATAGTTTTTTTTGAATAGTTTGAAGCATTATTAATCAATAATTATACCGAGAGTTGTTAAAATAATGATGGGTTTTGATTTTAAGGGTGTAAAATTATATATGTACTTGTCTATCAATTTGTTGGTCTAACGAAATAAGAGATTCGGTGCGTTGAACACCAGTGATTGTTTGAATTTTTTCATGAAGTAAACGCATTAAGTGCCCGTTATCATGACTTAAAAGTTTTATAAACAGACTGTAATTGCCAGTGGTATAGTGGCATTCTAGAACTTCTGGAACACGTTTTAAGGCTCTAACCACATCATCTGTATTTGCAGCCTTATCAAGATAAATGCCAACAAATGCTAAGGTTGTAAAGCCTAAAATTTCTGCATTGATAATAAATTTTGAGCCAGAAATAAGTTTAGATTTTTCTAACTTACGTAAGCGCTGATGTATTGCTGCCCCAGAAATGCCAACATGTCGTGCAATTTCTAAAATGGGCGTTCTTGCATCTGTAGTTAATGCACGTAGTATTTTTTTATCTATACCGTCTAAGGTTACGGTTTTGTTTTTTTGTTTCATGTGCTTGTATGTATTGTTTTAGTGGTCACATGCAGCATTCATTTAACAATTTTATTGTGAATGTTGCATCAAGTTATAATCTAAAACTTAAAAGTAAGTATTTGATTTTAAATTGAAACAATATTTTGCGTTAGGGATTGCAGTGGAAAGCCCACAGGGACCCGATATTTATCGGGGAGCGCGGACTTGTAACGAAAAGCCCGACCCTTGTGGTAACGCCCGAATGCTAATTATTTAGAGGATTGTACCCTAAATAGTGCACTTCTTTTTCTTGGAAAACGATGCCGAATTCCTCAAGTTCTTTCAAAATAGGTTGATACACTTCTTTAGTAATAGGGATTTGAACTCCAGGTGTTGTGATTTTACCATTTAAAATGGCAAGTGTAGCTATAGCAACAGGCAAGCCAACGGTTTTAGCCATAGCCGTATAGGTTTGGTCTTCGCCAAGTACGACCATATTAGCATCTATTTGATGTTTTTTACCATGCAGTTCGTAACCAAATTTATGGTACATAACAATCATGTCTTTATCGTCTTTGGATAGGGTCCAGCTGTCCATTAATATTTTTTGAAGAATTTGTGCTGGAGTCGCATTTTTGAGTTCTACGCGCTTGTTAGGGTTAAATATATCGATCTCAATGAGCTTATCCCATACCACATCATCTTGATCAATTTTAAGTTCGTGTCTCAGTTTCAACTCTACAGAATCTGATGGGCTGTACGGTAGAAAAGAGTTCGTGAAATCGCGGTAACTCATGTTTTGGCTATCATCAATAGTGTAGCTATCGTCGGTCATACCAAGCATTACAAAAATATTCCAAGCGCGACTAAAACCTACTCGACGCATAGTGCCACGGTATAGTGTTTTAACGTTATTTAATCCGTAAATATTTTGGTATTTTAACGAATCTCTATTGGCATACACTTCAAAGCGTCCGAATTTTTCGATTTCTAAAAATTCTGTACGTCTAAACAAACGATTATAAGGAATGTATTTATAAGCACCTTCTTGTAAAAATTTTGCTGCCTGACCTTGCCCTGCAATGACTACGTTTCTTGGATTCCAAGTGAACTTATAATTCCAAAGATTATTGTCACTTTCTGGTGCGACTAATCCTCCTGTAAAGGATTCGAATAAAATAATTTTACCGCCTTTATCTCTTATTCTGTCTAAAACTTGCATGGCACTCATGTGATCTACTCCAGGGTCTACTCCAATTTCGTTCATTAAAATGAGACCTTTTGCTTTCGCCTTATCATTTAAAGCTTGCATTTCATCACTGACATAAGATGCTGTGACCATATGTTTTTTGTAAGTAATACAATCTTTGGCGACTTCAATATGAAAACGCGCTGGGAGCATGGACACAACAATATCTGCGTTTTTAATCGCTTTGGCTCTAGAAGACTCATCAAAAACATCTAATGTTATGGCCTCAGCATTTTGATGATTACCAATTAAGGTTTTGGCATTCTTAATATTTAAATCGCCTACAGTTATAAATAAACTTTCGGATGAAGACTTATCTAGTAGATATTTTAATAAATATGATGTAGATTTTCCTGAACCAATGATTAAAATCTTTCGCATTTTGAATTTTGTTGAGTAATTTTGTTTTGATTATTGAAACGCATAAAACGCATTCAATTTTACGAAATTATTAAATATTAAAAGCATTTATTGAGAATAATTTATATAAAATGAATAAAACGATTGTAGTTACCGCATCGATATTAGGAATGTTTAGTATTATTTTAGGTGCTTTTGGTGCACATGCACTAAAGGAATTGATACCTTTTGAATCACAACAAACTTTTGAAACGGGTGTGCGTTACCAAATGTATCATGCGCTTTTGCTATTATTTATAGGAAGTACAAACTTAGTTCAACAAAAAACTAAAAAAATAATCTACTATTTAGTTGTTGTTGGGCTTATATTTTTCTCTGGTTCCATTTACGGACTAGCAACAAATGAACTATCAATGTTCAATTTTAAATCTATTGGTTTCATAACTCCAATAGGTGGTTTGTCGTTGATTTTTGCATGGATTTTCCTGTTTATCGATTTCATAAAGAATTCGTCTAAAAAGCAGATATAAGTAGCATATACTTAAAATAATTATTATAATTTTGTCAGATAAACATTTTTATATCAATTTATGGAAAATTACGCTCAGGTTACGAAAACGATTTCGTTAGGAGAATATGGCATAAAAAATGCTAAAGTAAATTATCAATTATCTCCTGAAACCCTACATGATATTTCTGTATCCAAAGGACTTGGAGTTGAGGCATCATCTGGAGCTTTGGCAGTAAATACAGGTGAGTTTACAGGGCGTTCTCCTATGGATAGGTTTATTGTTAAAGATGATATTACAAAAGACCGTGTTTGGTGGGGTGATATTAATATTGCTTTTGAGCCTGAAAAATTTGATAAATTATATGATAAGGTTGTAGACTATTTATCTGAAAAAGAGCTTTTTGTTAGAGATAGTTATGCCTGTGCTGATAAAGATTATAAACTAAATATTCGTATTATTAATGAATATCCGTGGAGTAATCAGTTCGCTTTTAATATGTTTTTACGCCCTACTGAAGACGAATTAAAAAACTTTAACCCGGAATGGACGGTTGTGAATGCTCCTGGTTTTATGGCAGACCCTGAGGTAGATGGAACACGTCAACACAATTTTGCGATTCTAAATTTTACTAAAAAAATAGCGTTAATTGGCGGAACGGGTTATACAGGCGAAATTAAAAAAGGTATTTTTTCTGCCTTAAATTTTATATTACCGGTATTTAAAAACACTTTACCAATGCACTGCAGTGCTAATATTGGTTCTGGCGGTGATACTGCTATTTTCTTTGGTTTATCAGGAACTGGAAAAACAACATTATCAACAGACCCAAATAGAAGTTTAATAGGGGATGATGAGCACGGTTGGACTAACGAAAACACTGTTTTTAATTTTGAAGGGGGTTGTTATGCAAAAGTGATAAATCTTTCTAGAGACAATGAGCCTGAAATTTATGATGCCATTAAAAAAGGAGCGATTCTTGAAAATGTAATTTTAAATGATAATGGCGATGTTGATTTTGAAAATACATCTATTACCCAAAATACAAGAGTTAGCTACCCAATTGACCATATTGAAAATATACAAATACCATCTATAGGTAAAAACCCGAAAAACATATTCTTTTTAACTGCCGATGCTTTTGGAGTTATTCCTCCAATTTCAAAGTTGACTCCAAGTCAAGCAGCATATCATTTTATATCTGGTTATACCGCAAAAGTAGCAGGAACTGAAGCTGGAGTTAAAGAACCTCAACCATCATTTTCGGCATGTTTTGGTGCGCCTTTTATGCCTTTGCACCCTGCTAAATATGCAGAAATGCTAAGTAAAAAGATGACTGATGCAGGTGTGAATGTTTGGTTAGTGAATACAGGTTGGACAGGTGGCCCTTATGGTGTTGGAACCCGAATGAAATTAAAGTATACGCGTGCTATGATTAATGCGGTTTTAAATGGCGATTTAGGCTTGTATAATTATGACGATTACCATATACACTCGGTATTTGGTGTAGCTCAACCAAGAACTTGTCCTGGCGTACCAACTACCGTGTTAAGTCCCAGAGCTACTTGGAATGACGATGAAGCTTATTACACAACAGCCTTTAAATTAACCAATGCGTTTCGTGAAAACTTTAAAAAATTTGAAATGCATTGTACCGAAGAGATTAGACGTGGTGGTCCGCAACGTTATACATTTTAAGTATAAGAAAAGGGGATGATTTTTAAAAATTATCCCCTTTTTTTATGTAACTAAATAAAAGTCTATTTTCCTTTATTAGCTTTTTCAATATATTTTTGTAAAGCCATTGTCATTGAAGGTGTTTCAGGAGTTGGTGCAGAAATATCTACGCGTAATCCTTTTTCTTCAACAGCTTTAATAGTTGTATTTCCAAATACGGCTATACGGGTTTCGTTTTGTTGAAAATCTGGAAAGTTTTGAAATAATGATTCAATCCCAGAAGGACTAAAAAACACTAATACATCATAGGACACATTAGCCAGATCAGATAAATCGCTAACTACAGTTTTAAAAAATGTTGCTTGTTTCCAGTCTACACCTAAAGTATTAAGTATTTCAGGAACTGCAGGTTTTACCTTATCAGTATTTGGTAATAAGAACTTTTCATCCTTATATTTTTTAATTAAAGGCGATAATTCAGCAAACGTACGTTTGCCAACATAAATCTTACGTTTTCTATACACCACGTATTTTTGAAGATAATAAGCTACAGCTTCAGACTGACAGAAATACTTCATAGCATCTGGAACCTTAAAACGCATTTCTTCTGCAATTCTAAAAAAATGATCAACAGCATTTCTACTTGTTAAAATAATAGCTGTGTAATTATTTAAATCAATTTTTTGATGCCTAATTTCTTTAGCCGACACACCTTCTACGTGAATGAAAGGTCTGAAATCTATTTTTACGCGTTGCTTTTCTTGTAAATCGAAGTAAGGCGAGTTCTCTATTTTAGGTTCTGGTTGAGATACTAAAATGGTTTTCACTTTCATAAGCGCAAGTAGTTTTTCTTTATTCTGCAATAAACACCTTATACAAAATGATATAGGGAGCGATTTCGAGAGCGCAAAGATACAAAATAAAATAAAATAAGTTATCTTTTATTGCGCTATTATGGGTTTTAAATGAACTTATTAAACCTATAATATTTACAACTAAGAATAAACAAATAATGCCATAAATTATAGGCATTGTTGGTTGAAAAGAATAGAGTAATAGTGCGTTAACAGGCAATAATAAAATGCCTAAATAATTTTTAAAACTTATTTTCTGAAAAAGATATTGGTCAATAAGTTTATCAATTTCAAAAAGGCTACCTATTAAGCGCTCAATAAGCACTTTTATTAAAATAAAAACACCAATACTAAACGTTAATTTAAACATAGTATTATTTGAAAGACTTTGGCTTTCAGTAATGTGTTTGTAAACAATAAAACAGAAAACGGAAACTGATAAAATTAAGTTAGTGAATAATAAAGCATCAAACTTATCGAAGAATTTCTGATCTCTCGCATAAATTTTTAGGTATTTGTCGTTTGCTAAAACCAAAATAAAATCATCAAACCGTTTTGGAGATGTTAATTTTGCAATAGCTACAATAATTAAGCCTATAACTAATAGGACGGTAAATAACTCGTTTGAAACTATGTGACGAAACATGCCCCAAAATTATTATAAATTTTAAGATAAGGGTGTATTATTAAGAAAAATTTAAAATAAATAAACGCTTATTAATGTACATTTGCTAAATCAAAAAAGAGGGTTTCAATAAAAAAGAAGTATGTTAAATACTGTTGTAATTATTCCAACATATAACGAGATTGAAAATATCGAAGCTATAATAAAAGCGGTATTTTCTCAATCAACGGCCATTCATATTCTTGTTGTGGATGATAATTCGCCGGATTTAACCGCTTTAAAAGTTAAGGAACTTCAAAACGTATTTCCTGATAAATTATTTTTAGAGGTCAGAAAAGAAAAATCTGGCTTAGGGACAGCGTATATTCATGGGTTTAAATGGTGTTTAAAAAAGGGCTATAATTATATTTTTGAAATGGATGCCGATTTTTCTCATGACCCAAAAGATGTTATAAAACTTTATAATGTGTGCCATATAGAAGGTGCGGATATGGCTATTGGATCTAGGTATGCAACTGGTGTTAATGTGGTTAATTGGCCAATGAGTAGGGTGTTGATGTCTTATTTGGCTTCAAAATATGTGCGACTTATAACGGGTATGAAAATTCATGACACTACCGCAGGTTTTGTATGTTATAAAAGACATGTTTTGGAAGCTATTGATTTAGATGCTGTAAAGTTTATAGGCTATGCGTTTCAAATTGAAATGAAGTTTAAAGTTTATTTAAAAAAGTTTAAAATTGTTGAAGTCCCAGTTATTTTTACTGACAGAACGCGAGGTGAATCTAAATTAAGTTCAGGAATTATTTCTGAAGCCATTTTTGGAGTTATTTCTATGAAGTTGAAAAGTTTATTTAAGAAACGAAAACAATGAAAAAGAAAACCACACTTATAAAAAACGCTAAAATAGTTAATGAAGGCACTATTTTTAATGGAGATATATTAATTGAAGGCGAATGTATAAAACAAGTAGGGGAGTCAATTAGTCCAAAATCTGCTGATGTACTAGTTATTGATGCGGAAGGAAAATATCTTTTACCAGGAGTTATAGATGATCAAGTACATTTTAGAGAGCCTGGATTAACACATAAAGGTGATATTGAAACCGAATCTAGAGCTGCTATTGCTGGAGGTATAACATCTTTTATAGAAATGCCAAATACCAACCCGCAAACTACTACTATTGAAAAACTAGAAGAAAAATTTGAAATAGCAGCACATACATCATCTGCAAACTATTCGTTTATGTTTGGTGGTACTAATGATAATTTAGATGAAATTTTAAAACTGGATGTTAATCAGGTTGCAGGATTAAAATTATTTTTAGGGTCTTCAACAGGAAATATGTTGGTCGATGATCCAAAAGTTTTAGAGAAGATATTTAAAAGCACCAATATGGTTATTTCGGTGCATTGTGAAGATGAAGCTACAATAAAGAAAAATTTAAAGAAGCATATTGACGAATTTGGGGATGATATTCCTATAAAACAGCATCCTATAATAAGAAGTGAAGAGGCTTGTTATTTGTCATCATCTCAAGCTATTGCATTGGCAAAAAAAACAGGAGCGAGGTTGCATGTGTTTCACCTTTCTACAGGAAAAGAAACGAATTTATTCACTAATAAAATCCCTCTAGCAGAAAAGAAAATAACGGCTGAGGTATGTATACATCACTTATGGTTTTCTGATGAGGATTACGATAAGAAAGGTACGCTCATAAAGTGGAATCCAGCTGTAAAAACTAAAGAAGATAGAGATCAATTATGGGAGGCTTTATTAGATGATAGAATAGATGTTATAGCTACAGATCACGCTCCACATACTATTGATGAAAAGAAAAACGTTTATACAAGTGCTCCTTCAGGAGGGCCTTTAGTGCAACATGCCTTGCCTGCTATGTTAGAAATGTATCATAAAGAAAAAATATCTTTAGAGAAGATAGTTGAAAAAATGTGTCATAATCCTGCTATTCTATTTCAAGTTGAAAGGCGAGGTTATATTAAAGAAGGGTATTTTGCTGATTTAGTATTGGTAGATTTAAACAATCCTTGGACCGTTACTAAAGAAAATATTTTATATAAATGTGGATGGTCTCCATTTGAAGGCGCAACTTTTAAATCTAGAATTACACATACTTTTTTAAATGGTAATTTAGCATATCATAATGCTATGTTTAGCAAAATAAAATCTGCCAAACGATTAACTTTTAATAGATGATTTTAAAACGACTTGTTTTATTTGTTGGAATAATATTTACTGTAATAGCATGTAATAATTTAAGAGGTCCAGAAAAACCAAAGAATCTAATTTCTAAGGATAAAATGGTGGATATTTTAATTGATTCTAAACTTATTACATCTGCCAGTGCAAGAAACAAAATTGTTATGAGAGATAGTGGGCTTAATGTCAATACTTACGTTCTCGAAAAGCACAAAATAGATAGCTTGCAATTCGCTTTAAGCAATAATTATTATGCATTTCATGTTGAAGATTATGAAGATATTTACACAAAATTAGCTGATAGTTTAGAGGAACTTAAAGCAAAATTAAAAGAAAAGGAAGCTTTAGAGTGGAAAGCACAAACTAAAAGGGAAGAAGATTCTTTAGAGCTCGTTTTAAAAGAAAAAGTACGCCTTAAATCACTGACTAATAAAGATTCATTAGGAACCTTAATAAAAAGGGATTCTATGAAAATTAAAGATTTGCGTTTAGAACAAAGTATAGAAGAAATTGAAGATTTAATTGAGCCTATTTCCGATTTAGGAAATGAGCTCCAATAGAGGTAATAGTTTTATCAATAGCTTTGAATTTATAATTTAAAGCTGTTTTTATTTTATCATTATTGTACTGTGTTTCTGTGCTTATAGACTTAGCAACTTGCTTTGTTAGTTGCCTTCTTTTACCTGTAATTTTATAGTTCAACCAATCTAATTTCCAAGCTATACTTAAAAGACTAATGCTAGCTAGCTTTTTTGGAGGTTTTGAATGAACTGCAATGGCTAAAGCTTGAAGAAAATCTTTGTAAGTCCAATTTTCAGCAACCAGAACATACCGTTGGTTTATTATACTACTATGCATTAATTTAATCATAATTGAAATCACATCATCAACAGAAATCAAGCCTAGTGATCCAGATGGGTAATATTTTAAACCTTTTTGTGCTTTTTCAAATAAACTTCCTGTACCATAACGCCAAATTCCTGCGCCTAAAATAACACCAGGATTTACAATAACGGCGTCAAGTCCTTCTTGAGTGCCTCTCCAAACTTCCATTTCAGCACCGTATTTAGTTATGGCGTAAACACTATTGTCATCTTCGGGATTCCACTCGGTTTCTTCAGAAATAAACTCAGTATTTATAGTACTGCTTAGAGTTGCAATGGAGCTTACATAACAAAGTTTTTCAATGTTGTTTGAGATACAAAGGTTTACAATATTAGCTGTACCTTCAATATTCGTTTTTCGTAAAAGTTGGTATTTATCTGGTTCAAAAGAAACAAAAGCAGCAGAATGATACACTTTCGTAACACCAATAAACGCTTCAGAAAGTGCAGGGACATCTAAAAGGTCAGCTTGTATCCATTCAATCGCATTAAATAACGTGTTGTAATCTTCAGTATAAGAAGAAAACACACGTTTAGTATTAGCAATTTTACGCTCGTTTCTATAAATGGCTTTTACTTTTTTATTATCAGAAACAAGTCTGTAAAGTAAATGCGCTCCAACCAATCCTGTCCCTCCTGTTACTAAAATCATGCAACTAAATTAAAGAATTATTCAGAATCTATGAGTAATTATACCTGTATTTTTATCTTTGCATAGTTTTGAAAAAATTTAATAAGCATGATAAAGAATTTTGTTGAAGAATTAACTTGGAGAGGCATGATACATACGGTTATGCCAGGAGCTGAAGAACATTTAATGAAAAGCATGCGAAGTGCTTACGTAGGATTTGATCCGACGGCAGATTCTTTACATATTGGTAACTTGGTTCCTATTATGCTTTTAGCGCATTATCAGCGTTGCGGTCATAGGCCCGTAGCTTTAGTTGGTGGTGCAACAGGAATGATCGGTGACCCTTCTGGGAAATCTAACGAGCGTAATTTGTTAGATGAAAAAACACTTCGACATAATCAAGACGCTATAAAAGGGCAGTTAGCTCATTTTTTAGATTTTGAAAGTAATGAAGCTAATGCAGCAGAACTCGTGAATAATTACGACTGGATGAAGGACTTTTCGTTTCTTGAATTTATTCGTGATGTTGGTAAACATATTACTGTAAACTATATGATGGCTAAGGATTCTGTTAAAAACAGAATTTCATCTGATTCATCAGAAGGCATGAGTTTTACAGAATTTACGTATCAAATGGTGCAGGGTTACGATTTTCTTCATCTTTATAAAGAAAACGATTGTTCCATTCAAATGGGAGGAAGCGACCAATGGGGAAATATTACGACAGGAACTGAATTAATTAGAAGGATTGCTGGCGGAAAAGGTTTTGCGATAACATGTCCATTAATTACAAAATCTGATGGTTCGAAGTTTGGTAAATCTGAAGGCGGAAACATTTGGTTGGATGCTAACAGAACATCACCATATAAATTCTATCAATACTGGTTAAATTCAAGTGATGAAGATGCAGAAAAGTATATCAAGATTTTTACTTTTTTAAATGAAGAAGATATTAATGCTTTAATATCGGAGCATAAAGAAGCACCGCATTTAAGGGTGTTACAAAAGCGTCTAGCGGAGGAAATCACAATTATGGTGCATTCTAAGGATGATTTAAATAATGCTATAATAGCGAGTAATATTCTATTTGGAAAATCTACAAGTGAAGATTTAAAAGCTTTGGATGAAAAAACGTTTTTAGATGTTTTTGATGGTGTGCCGCAAACTCAAATAGCAAAATCTGAAATTGAGAATGGGTTAGATATAATTGCTGCATTAGCTGAAAAAGGCGGCTTTTTAAAATCAAACGGAGAAGCTAGACGAGCGCTCAAAGAAAACTCTATTTCTGTAAATAAAGAAAAAGTTGCAGTCGATTATAGCATCACTTCAAAAGATCTTATCAATAATAAGTTTGTTTTATTACAAAGAGGTAAAAAGAATTACTTTGTATTACAAATTGTTTAAAATTAGTAAAGCCTGAGGTTTCACTCAGGCTTTACATTTAACTAACCAACTAAAAATTAATTTTTCTTTATTCTTAGCTGATGATGTAGTCGTATTTATTTTCAATTACTTACTAAAATTTATCATTATTCTTTAATTTTTTTATCAGGGCAGTTTTATAATAAGTCTAAAAACGAACAAGACCCAATAGTTTACAGCACCATAAGATTGCATCCACGAATATCAGAATTATCAAAACGGCCAATCACTTCAAAAGAACCATCATGATGTGTTCTACCTAAATCTTGGGTTGCAATAAAGGAACAAGAATTCACATTGGCCAAATCGATAATATTTAGACCACCAGTTTTTCCTGGTTCTTGAATGGTTAATGCGTCTTCAGTATCACGAGTTAAAACGGTCATCCAAGGTGGGCAATTAAAAACACCGTTGCCTTTAGAGTAGGCTTGACTCAAAAGCTCGGTCATACCATATTCGCTATGTATATGCTTAACACCGAATCCTTTTTTTAAAGTATCATGCAGCTCTGTTCTAATCAGCTCTTTTCGCCTGCCTTTCATACCTCCCGTTTCCATCACTATGGTATTTTTTAAGTTGAATTGATAGGTTTCAACTAAATCTAATAAAGCAAAAGAAACACCTATAAGTAATACTTTTTTGCCTTCGGAATCTAATGTTGTTAATGTCTCTTGCAATTCGGAAAGGTTATTCAAATAGAAGCCGCTTTCTGGATGCTTAGATGTGTTAATCATAATATCTACCATATAGATTAAAGAAGATCCCTCACGCTCTAAATAAGAAGGTAATAAGCCTAGTATTACATAATCTTCAATAGCTCCATAAAATTGTTCAAACCCCTTTGTGAAACTTTGTTGGTAAATATTTAAATCGGTAACATGGTGCTTACTGGTTTCGCTTCCTGTAGAACCAGAACTTGTAAAAGTTGCTTCAATTTTATTGCTAGAACTTAATACGTCGAGCGTTTTAAAAAACTGAATAGGTATAAAAGGAATATCTTTTAAAGTGTTTACTTCACTCGGGTGTATGTATAGCAAATCACAAAAGGACCTGTAGACTCTATTATTTTCAAATTGATATTTGAAGACATTTAAGGCTAAATCTTTAAATTCAGTTTGATTTTTTATGTTAAAAATGGAATGTGTGTCTATCATACTTTTATACCTAAGCAAAAGTATAGAAAATAAAAAAGCGTTGCTAGAAGCAACGCTTTAAATATGGATTAAACTATAATGCTTATTGAATCACTAATTTTTTAGTAATTGTGGCATTGTCTTGAGATACTTTAATAATATAAACTCCAGAAGTAAAGCCAGACACATCAAGCGTGTTATTACTAATGGTTTTATCAAGAACTTGTTTCCCTAAAAGATCAAACACCCTTACACTCATTTTAGAGTTGTTTTTGCTTGAAAGGTTTACAAAACCAGTATTTGTTGGATTAGGATAAACGTTAAAACTATTAGCATCAAATTGGTTAGAAGATAATGCAACTGCAGGAGTTACATCTGCCCAAGTAGTTCCAATTCTCAACTCATCAAATGTAATTTCAGGAGTCTCTGTAGTAGAATCCTGTCTTAAATTAAACTGACTAAGTTCCGTGGCAATATTTCCTGGATCAGTCTCAGAAAACGTTTCTGTCGGAGCTGCACCAGCACCAAGATCTGTGCCTGCTGGGTTTATCCATATTTTAGCAAGTCCAGTTGAAAATTCATAACTTACAACAACAAATACACTATCTCCAATATTATAGGTGCTAGGCGACACAGAAGGACTAGAGCTAACATTTCCAAAACCTATGTCAAACGTTGTTCCTGATGCGTCTGGATTTGCATGAGCCCAAACACGTGATTTAAATTCAAAACTCTCTGGTGTACTAAAATATGAAAAATAGCCTCCATCAGTTAAATCTGTTATAGCTGTTTGATCCGTAATTTTAAATATAAACGATGCATAAAGTGTCCCAGAAGTAACCGGAGTAAACTCTATTTGAGATTCTATACCCGAACCTCCAAAACTTATAGAATTACCAGAAGAAGTCTCTAATCCTGCATATGATAAACTACCGGTAGAAACAATAATTCCGTCACCGGAGTTTACATCTTGCCAATTTGTTTGGTCTCCTAAATTTTCACTAATAGTATAATTAAATGGGTCAAAAAATGGTAAACTTTGTATAATGTTAGCTGTTGTGAAGTTTACAGTTGCGTTTACTGGAGTTGTTAAAACGGTTCCAGCATTGTCAACTAATTCAAAGTATAACGTGTGTGCGCCATCAGTTAAACCTGAAAAATTTGTTGCATCAGTATCAAATTTACTAACGCTAGCACCAGCATCAAGAGAGTATTTAATAAATCCATCTCCCGTATTATCACTAACACCACCACCAGTATCTCCAGATACTGTGAAGTTTTGAATTTCTAGTTCAGCATCAAGACCACTACTACCAGTATTGACGGCTTCTCCTTCAGTAGGAGAAACTATACTTAAACTTGGACTTGTATTTGCGCCAGATTGTAAAAGAACATTATCAAAACCTGCGTAATCCGAACCACCATTTTGTCTTGCAAGAATTGTAAATTTTACATTTGTAGTTCCATTTGGTACAGCTTTGGAATATAATGACCAAGCACCGCCAGTATCTTTACTAAGCTCTTCTTCTCCTTGGGAAACATCATCGTAAAAGAATTCTACTCTTAAATTATCTGAATTGTCAAACCCAATTGTATAATAATAAAAAGTTAATAAAATATTAGTTTCACCAGATACAGAAATATTAGGAAATGCTAAAGTGTGATCAAAAGCACCACCACCATTTGCGTTTTCTAAATCTCGCATACCCCAAAAATTTGAAGCACTTTGAGGTGATATAGAACTTAAAGAGCCTACAATTGCCCATACATCACTATTCAAATTATATGATGCAGGAGTCTCTGTATATGACCAAGTTCCAGCTCCTTCAAAGTCTTGAGCTCCTAAAGGGGTTTGCCCAATACAAGCAGATGAAATTAAAATTGTAAAAAGTAAAATGTAAAGTTTTTTCATAATATGAGATTAATTAATTATTAAGCCCATAATTTATGAATAATTAATGAATAATTAAAATTGATTAAAACAAAAACCCATAAAGAGTTGTTAAATCGGATTAAAAACCATTTCACAAAAAAAAAGCGTTACCATTTCTGGCAACGCTTTTTAAGCACATTAAATATTTCAGCTATTTGATTACAAGTTTTCTTGATTCGCTGATGTTATTTTCGGTAATTCTTAAAATATATACGCCTTTTCTTAAATTAGAAATATTTAATTCTTTACCGGATAAAACGGTAGTAAAAACGCGCTTTCCCAAAACATCAAAAACTTCAATATTTTTAATTAAACTTAGTTTAGATGCAATGTTTATAAAGGTTCTTTGATTATTGACAGGGTTTGGGTAAATAGATAACCCTTCAATATTTGTCTGTGTAGAGGGATTTATAACATGGTTTTGCGCATCCATATTATGGGATGTAAAACATGTTAAGGCTACGAATAAAAATAAAAAGTAAACGTTTTTCATACACTATGATTTGGTTACATAAAGGTACTAAATTAGTACAAAAGTGATGCCAAAACAGTGTTAAAGATTAGGGTAATTGGTCGAAAGTTTAAATTAAGGTCAAGGGTTTGTTATCATAATGTTATTAATTTCTAGAATTTAATAAAATCATGTTATTAGCTTATCTTTACTTCAATAAACAAGAATACCATTAATGAAAGAAAAGGATATTAAAATATTATTGGTTGATGATGAGCCAGATATTTTAGAAATAGTGGGTTACAATTTATCTAGTGAAGGTTATCAAGTTATTACCGCTGCGAATGGACAGGAAGGTGTGGAAAAAGCAAAAAAAGAGCTTCCGCATTTAATTATATTAGATCTGATGATGCCTGAAATGGATGGTATTGAAGCTTGTGAAATTATTAGAAAAAATCCCGATCTAAAAAACACAATAATTACATTTTTAACAGCGAGAGGGGAAGACTATTCTCAAGTCGCTGGTTTTGATGCAGGTGCTGACGATTATATTACAAAACCTATTAAACCAAAAGTATTAGTAAGTAAAGTTAAAGCACTTTTAAGACGTTTTAAGGAAGAAGATGTTGAAGACACACTTAAAGTTGGTAGCTTGATTATTAACAGAGATGAATATAAAGTTGTTTCAGAAGGAAAAGAAATTATTTTACCTAGAAAAGAATTTGAATTATTATCTTTACTAGCGTCCAAACCAGGAAAAGTGTTTAAAAGGGATGAAATTCTTGATACTGTTTGGGGTAGCGAAGTTGTTGTTGGTAGCAGAACTATTGATGTTCACATTAGAAAGCTTCGTGAGAAATTAGGAGATAATAGCTTTAAAACCATAAAAGGTGTAGGCTACAAGTTTGTAGATTAATGCAGGCAAAATTTAAAAAATCATACCGATTTGCTGCTCGTACGGCATTATATATCACATTATATACAACACTCTTAATGAGTGTTTTTTTGTATTACTTTAGTAATTTGGAATGGTATTACCCATTGGTGTTTTCTGTTTGTATCTTTCTCTTTTCCTCGATTATTATTCAATACAATGTAGAACGATTTATTTACAAACGAGTAAAAAAAATCTATGATGACTTAACACTTCTTGAATCTGTAAATTTGGCTAAAGGCCCAATTACAACAGATATGCAAACCTTAACTCAAGAAATAGATAAGTTTGCCCGAGACAAGAAAATTGAAATTGAAACCCTAAAAGTTAGAGAAGAGTATAGAAAAGAGTTTTTAGGGAATGTATCCCACGAATTAAAGACGCCTCTATTTACTGTTCAAGGTTATATTTTAACATTGCTTGACGGTGCCATGGATGATAAAAATATTCGTGAAAAGTATCTTGAAAGAGCTAGCAAGGGTATTGAAAGGTTGGGTTATATTATTAAAGATTTAGACATGATTACCAAACTAGAAGTTGGAGATTTAAGTTTAAATATGGAAGTTTTTAATATTGTGGAGTTGGTCGAAAATGTATTTGATATGTTAGAAATTAAAGCGAGCAGAAAAAAAACATCATTAATTTTTGATAAAGAGTATCCTAATCCAATAACGGTAAACGCCGATAAAGAGCGTATTCAGCAAGTTTTGGCTAATTTAGTAGTAAACTCTATAAAATACGGAAGTGAAAAAGGAACCACAGAAGTGAGCATAGAAAATCTTATAAAAAATAAAGTTATAGTTCGTATTACTGATAATGGCGAAGGCATAGAAAAAATTCATATACCGCGTTTATTTGAGCGTTTTTACCGTGTAGATAAGAGTGGTTCAAGAAAAGAAGGTGGTTCAGGTCTTGGGCTCTCCATTGTAAAACATATTATTGAGGTGCATAGAGAAAAAATCTATGTAGAAAGTGAGTTTGGTGTTGGTAGCGAGTTTTCTTTTACTTTAGAAAAGGCTGAATAAATCGGTATAATCAATTTTAAAATCAAAAGCTTTCAAACCCTGATAAGCGTTAACTTTATCTAACTTTTTTAAATTAAAATCCTTTTGTTTACAGCTAGGGACTAAACCCATTTCAGTAAATCGTTTTGCTAAGTATTCTTGTTCAAACTGTCCTGGTGTAGGGATAAAAAAAGCCTTTTTATTAAGTTTGGCTAAATCCATAACCGTTGTGTAACCCGATCTTGAAATCACTAAAGCACTTTCGTTAATACTTTTTTCCAATAATCTAGAAGTCATAAAGTTATAAATAGTGATATTTCCTAAAGTCTTAATGGTTTGTTCTTTCTCCATAATGCCTCTAACAAATAGCACTTTTCCGGAGTAACCTTTTAATTCGTGCAGTAACTTTTCTTTAAGCATAGTACGCTGAGGTTCTGGACCAGAAATTAAAACCATTAAATCATTTTTAATTTCAATGCGAGTATTGGTAAACCTGCTTAAAGGACCAATATATGTTGTAGGAACATTAATTTTTTTCAAATGACCTAATTTCCCGCTTAAGTTAATCTCCCCTTGGGTATCAGGAATCCAACAAGCATCAAATTTTTCTATAATTTTTTGATGAATTTTAGTACTGAACCAAGTGGTGTTACCGCTTAAAACGTTCAATTGGTGTGTCATAAAAACAGAAGGTACTTTTTTGTTTCTAACCCCAAATCTATTATCAGAAATAATTCCAGAAATAGTGTTATGCTCTAAAATAGATGCTATGGCTTTTTTTTCTGCTTTAATCGCCTTTAAAAGTTTTGGCAAATCCTTAAGAAGTTTCAATTTAAAAAGCTTCCCGTTTTTGGTGTAAGTTATATTGTAGGATGGTAATTCTAGAGTAGAAAGATCTGGAAATTCTTTACGCAACAAGGTTAAAGCAGCTCCGTCACTAGCAATAACGGGCACAAAATCCTCAGCAATTAAAGCGTTTATTAGAGGTATACAACGCGTAGCATGCCCAAGACCCCAATTTAAGGGCGCAACTAAAATTTTTTTTTTCATTAATACGTATTATGGCGTGCCCACACGGGTCGGGCTTTCCGCTATATCTTTCTGCGAAGCAGTCCCGAATTTGTTTCGGGATTTATAAAATTAGTTACTTACTCAAAAGTTTAAAATCCATCTTTCATTGCTTCACATAAAGGATGCCGCTTCAATCCCTCACGCGCTTTTTTGCTAAATTCAAAGATAAGATAATAAGGCTCTCGTATAATTCCTTAATTTTACCAAAATAAAGTAATAATAAATAGTTAATAAACTTTGGGAAGCAAAAATAAACTCAGAAGATTCAACGAAAACGAAACATTTTCCAATGTCGTTCAACCTACAAGGGATGAGTTGGTTAGTTCAAATTTTAAACTAAAAGGAAATTGGAGGGAAGAAGTTTTTAAAAACAATAATCCTTTAGTTTTAGAATTAGGGTGTGGTAAAGGTGAGTATTCGGTGGCATTAGCTCAAAAATATCCAGACAAAAATTTTATTGGTATCGATATTAAAGGGGCACGTTTTTGGAGAGGTGCCAAAACCGCTATTGAAGAAAATATTCCAAACGTAGCCTTTCTTCGCACACAAATAGAACTAATTGACCATGCATTTGCAGAAAATGAAGTAGATGAAATTTGGATTACTTTCCCAGATCCACAAATAAAATATAAGCGCACCAAGCACCGCATGACTAACGCAACATTTTTAGAGCGTTACAAGCAAATATTAAAACCAGAAGGTGTTGTAAACTTAAAAACCGACAGCGAATTTATGCATGGTTATACTTTAGGTCTCTTGCACGGAGCAGGACATGATGTACTTTATGCCAACCATAATGTGTATAAACAAGAAGGTAGTCCCGAAGAAGTAACTAGTATCCAAACTTTTTATGAATCGCAATATTTAGAGCAAGACAAACCAATTACCTATATTAGATTCAAAATTAAATAATAGTGAACATAACCATTATCTTCTTTTTGGGTTTATTTTTTGCAATGATTGGAGTCATTCCTCCAGGGTTGTTAAATATGACAGCAGCCAAAATAAGCTTAAAAGAAGGCCATATAAGAGGGATGGTGTTTTCTGCTGGTGTTTGTGTAATCGTTTTGATACAGACTTATTTAGCCAGTATATTTGCGCGTTATTTAAGCATGCATCCAGAAGTTATTGGCGTTTTAAGAAGTGTCGCTCTGGTGATTTTTATCTTGATAACTATTTATTTTTTGTTTGTAGCTAAGTCAACACCTAAACAACAAATAGATCCTAAAATAAAGAGTAAGCATAGTCGATTTTTTCAAGGCATTTTTTTATCGATAATAAATGTGTTTCCAATACCATATCAAGCTTATATGACCATTACTTTGGCTTCATTTGGTTGGATGACGTTCGAAAAATCAAGCATCATGGCTTATGTAATTGGAGCCGCTACAGGAACATTTGTAACGCTCTATATGTATATTTTTTTCTTTGATAAAGTAAAAGGGAAAACATTCACCTCGCAAAAAAACATGAACCGAATTATTGGAGGAATTACAGGTGTTATTTCTATAGTTACATTGATTAACATCATTCAAGACTTATAAATTGAAACTGGAAACCCTAAATTTTTTTGATAAAGTTTACGAAGTTGCAAAACGTATCCCATATGGCAGAGTAACTAGTTATGGGGCAATTGCAACGTATTTAGGAGCAGCAAGAAGCGCGAGGATGGTAGGCTATGCTATGAACGGTTCACATGGTAAAGATGTGCCCGCACATCGTGTTGTAAATAGAAAAGGGTTGCTAACAGGAAAGCATCATTTTGATGGCACAAATTTGATGCAACAGTTATTAGAAAGTGAAGGTGTTCAGGTTACTGAAAATCAAATTCAGGATTTACAAAAGGTGTATTGGGATCCTTCCAAGGAATTGGACTAATCTCCTAATTTTTCAAAATTTTCAGATCTAAATTCAATAATAAATCCAAATAACTATATCGTTAAAACTTCTAACTATAGGCTTCCATTTTCTACCTTTATTGTCTATCTTTGCCTTTAGAATGATTCTTAATAGAAGCAATGAAGTTAAATAAACAAGATATTTTAAAAGCGCTTGAAAGTATTACTGTTCCTGGAGAAGGGCAAAATATGATAGAGAGCGGAGCGGTTAAAAATGTTATCACTTTTGGCGATGAGGTTATTGTAGATATTACAATACAAAATCCTAGTTTACAAGCAAAGAAGCGAACCGAAGTTGATATTTTAAAAACCATTCATGAGCAGGTTTACGAAAAGGCTAAAATTACAATTAATGTAAAAGTTGAAGCTCCTGAAAACCCAAAAGCTAATGTCATAAAAGGAAAGCCAGTTCAAGGCCTTCGAAATATAATTGCCATAGCGTCGGGTAAAGGTGGTGTTGGTAAATCTACTGTAACCGCAAATATGGCGGTCACTTTGTCGAAAATGGGCTTTAAAGTTGGTGTGTTAGATGCTGATATTTATGGGCCGTCTATTCCAATTATGTTTGATGTAGAGGCTGAAAAACCTTTGGCAGTGAATGTTGATGGTAAATCTAAAATGAAACCGGTAGAGAACTATGGGGTTAAAATATTATCAATCGGGTTTTTTACACAGCCTGATCAGGCAGTAGTTTGGCGAGGACCAATGGCAGCAAAAGCATTAAATCAAATGATTTTTGATGCACACTGGGGTGAGTTAGATTTCATGTTAATTGATTTACCTCCTGGAACCGGGGATATTCATTTAAGCATTATGCAGTCGTTACCAATAACGGGTGCCGTTATAGTCAGCACACCTCAAAATGTGGCACTGGCTGATGCTAAAAAAGGGGTAGCCATGTTTCAGCAAGAAAGTATTAATGTGCCTGTATTAGGAATTATTGAAAATATGGCATATTTTACACCTGCTGAATTGCCGGATAATAAATATTTTATCTTTGGAAAAGAAGGTGCCAAAAATTTAGCTGAAGATTTACAAGTACCATTTCTAGGAGAATTACCACTAGTACAAAGTATTAGAGAGGCAGGAGATGTTGGTAGACCAGCGGCTTTACAAACGGGAACACCATTAGAGAAAGCTTTTGAGAAAATAACTCAGAATGTAGTGGAGGAAGTTGTAAAAAGACATGACGATTTACCACCAACCGAAGCTATTAAAATTACAACTATGGCAGGTTGTTCATCAGTAAAAAAATAATAAATTCATTTTCCCTTTCCTTAAGAGAGACGGGCAGGGTGAGGAAAAAGAATAGATGACTTCAGAAGAACTTAGATTAAATGTAGAAAAAGCGTTAGACGAAATTCGTCCGTTTTTACAAAGTGATGGTGGCGATATTTCATTATTGTCTATTGAAAATGACAATCTAGTTAAGGTGCAACTTCAAGGTGCCTGTGTAGGTTGTAGTGTTAATCAAATGACATTAAAATCTGGAGTAGAAATGACTATTAAAAAGTATGCGCCACAAATAGAACAGGTTATCAATATTGATGGATAAACAATAAGTTCAAAATATTTTAACCATAGAAATCTTATTGGTTAAAAAAGAAGTAACCAATTAAATGATACTCGTTTTAAGGTTTCATTTAATCTATAGAAGTTTTGGATTAAATAATTTTCTCCCTTTTAAGAAATGTGTCTAAGTTATCTGCTGCATCAAAACAGGTGTTAACTTTTGAAACATTATCACAATATTTTGTTTCTAAATTACGAGAAGATTTACAATTAAAGTCTGACAAATCTAAGTTCTCAAAATTTTTGTTTATTTTTTTACATTGCTCATAAAGACTATCAATAGTCTCATCTTCATTAGGTTTGATGCCTTCTTTAAAAAGATAGCCTTTTAAATAATTTTCAACGGCATACTGTGAATTCTTGCAAACTAAATAAGTTACAATATCTTCTTCTGGTTTGAACAACTCTTTGTTAGCTTGATTCAATTTTTGAGCAGCATTTACAAAGAATTTGATGGCTTCATTTTCCATAGTAAATTAATTAATATTATTCATTCTCCATGCTATAAATAAAACATGAAGAATGATTTTTATATTTGAATATAGCCTAAAAGAATATTTACATATCTCTATAAAGCTCTAAACGTTCCCATTTAGAATTAACCTCAAATTGAGCTTGCTCGAGAAGCTTAGCTCCAAGTTCAGCATCGTCTTTAACGACTCTAGAAAAGCGCGTTTCGTTATACATAAAGTCTTTAAGAGGAATTGAAGGTGCTTTAGAATCTAATTTAAACTTCTTACCTTTTGGTTTAGAAGGGTTAAATCTGAATAATGGCCAATATCCACTTTCTACCGCTTTTTCTTGCTGTGCTGCTCCATCTGCTAAATCGTAACCGTGTTCTCCACAATGTGAGTAAGCAATTATTATGGATGGTCCCGGATAAGCTTCAGCTTCTTCAATTGCCTTAAGCGTTTGAAGATCTTTTGCTCCTATAGCAATTTGAGCAACATAAACATTTTCATAAGAAACGGCTTGCAACGCTAAACTCTTTTTACTTGTACGTTTACCAGAAACTGAGAATTTTGCACTTGCGCCTAACGGTGTCGCTTTAGATGTTTGTCCACCTGTGTTAGAATACACTTCGGTATCTAATACCATAATGTTGATGTCTTCTCCAGTTGCTAAAATGTGATCTACACCACCAAACCCAATATCGTAAGCCCAGCCGTCTCCACCTAGAATCCACACTGATTTTTTACGCAGATATTCAGTGAGTTGAGACAATTTTTTAGCGTTTTTATGATCAATACTAGCTAGCTTGATTTTTAATTTATCTAAATTTTTGAAGTTTTCTGCTTTTTCAGCTTCCGTTTTTTCAGGATTATTTAGAATTGCATCAACCAAGTCTTTTCCAACTTCATTTTCAATCGATTTAAGTAAGTTAACGGAAATTTCTTGTTTCTTACTTAGAGCCAATTTCATCCCTAAACCAAATTCAGCATTATCTTCAAATAAAGAATTGGCCCAAGCAGGACCTCGTCCAAATTCATTCGTTTTATATGGTGTCGTTGGTAAATTACCGCCATAAATTGAAGAACATCCTGTGGCATTTGCAATTAATATACTATCTCCATAAAGTTGTGTTAGTAATTTAATATATGGTGTTTCACCGCAACCAGAACAAGCTCCAGAGAATTCAAATAAAGGTTCAAGGAATTGAGATCCTTTTATATTTGTTATTTGTAACTCCGTTCTATTATAATCAGGTAAATCAATAAAGTAATCCCAATTGACATCTTCAACGGCTTCAACTTTAAGCTTTTTGTGCATGTTAATGGCTTTAAAGTCTGAATCCTCTTTACTTACAGCCGGACAAACAGCAACACATAGGTCACAGCCTGTACAATCTTGAGGAGATACTTGAAGCACATAAGACTCTTCGTCTTTATTAAAAGGTCTCCCTTTTGCTGCAACTGTTTTTAGAGAAGCAGGTTTATTGGCTAATTCGTCATTACTAACAACTTTTGCTCTAATAGCAGCATGCGGACAAATAGCGACACACTTATTACATTGCGTACATAAATCTATATCATCCCAAACCGGAACTATATCAGCAATACCACTTTTTTCGAATTGACTGGTTCCTGTAGGGAATGTGCCATCCACCGGGAACGCACTTACAGGTAGCTCATCTCCAAATCCACCTAATATTTTTTCTAAGACTTCAGTAACAAATCCATCAGGAGCATTGTGCATAGCGGTTTCTAAATGTCTTTCGCTTGTAGCTTCTTTTGGATAATCTACTTGTTCAAGATTAGCAAGAGAATTATCAACAGCCTTAAAATTCATCTGAACAATCTTTTCACCTTTATGAGAGTAAGATTTTACAATCGCATCTTTAATGCGTTGAATGGCTTCCTCTTTTGGTAAAATACCTGAGATTGCAAAGAAACAAGTTTGTAATACGGTATTTGTCCGTTTACCAAGATTGGATTCTGCCGCAACTTTCGTGGCATCAATCACATAGAAATTAGCTTCTTTTTCGATAATTTCTTTTTGAATTCTTTTTGGTAAATGATTCCAGATTTCATCTTTAGGATATGGAGAGTTTAATAAGAAAGTACCTCCATGTTTTAAATCAGCAACCATATTATACTTTTTGATAAACTTATATTGATGACTAGCAATAAAATCTGCTTTATCAATTAAGTATGAAGAGTATATTGGTTTTGGTCCAAAGCGCAGGTGAGAAATGGTTTGAGCTCCTGCTTTTTTAGAGTCGTATACAAAGTAGCCTTGCACAAAGTTATCTGTTGTGTCTCCAATAATTTTAATGGAGTTTTTATTAGCACCAACAGTACCATCAGATCCTAAACCATAAAACATACAATTAATGGTATTACGTTCTATTGTAAAAGAGTCATCAATTGGTAAACTTGTAAAAGTGATATCGTCATTAATACCAACGGTAAAGTGATTTTTTGGTTTGTCATCTAATAATTCGTCATAAACACCTTTAACCATTTTAGGTGTAAACTCTTTTGAAGATAAACCGTAACGGCCACCAACCACAACAGGCATAGCTCTGTCGCTTTCGTTTAATGCTGTAATAACATCTTGGTATAAAGGTTCGCCAACACTTCCTGGTTCTTTAGTTCTATCAAGAACTGCTATTTTTTTAACGGTTTCAGGCAATTCATTAACAAAGTGTTTTATAGAAAAGGGTCTAAATAAGCGCACAAATAATACGCCTACTTTTTCGCCGTTTTTCACCATGGCTTCTACTGCTTCTCTAGCAGCACCTTCACCAGAACCCATTAGTATAATAACGCGTTCTGCTTCTGGATGACCTTCATAATAGAATAGGCTATATCTACGACCAGTATGCTCATAGAATTCATTCATCGTTTCCTCAACAATACCTGGAACTTTTTCGTAAAATGTATTGGCAGCCTCTCTTGCTTGGAAGAATACATCTGGGTTTTGAGAAGTACCTCTAATTACTGGATGATCCGGATCAAGAGAGCGTTTTTTGTGATCCATAATGGCGTCTTCTGGCATCATTGCTGTAATAATATCATCAGTAATACCATCTATTTTAGAAATCTCGTGAGACGTTCTAAAGCCATCAAAAATATTTAGGAAAGGCACTCTTGATTTTAATGTAGCAACTTGAGAAATCAGAGCAAAATCTTGGGCTTCTTGAACAGACCCGCCAAATAACATGGAGAATCCGGTTTGTCTAGTAGCCATAACATCTGAATGGTCACCAAAAATTGAAAGTGCATGTGTTGCAATCGTTCTTGCCGCTACATGTATTACAGAGGGTAATAATTCTCCCGCCATTTTATACATATTAGGAATCATTAATAATAACCCCTGTGATGCTGTAAATGTAGTTGTTAGTGCACCTGCTTGTAAAGAACCATGAACGGCCCCGGCAGCGCCGCCTTCACTCTGCATTTCAACAATTCTTGGGATATTGTCCCAAATATTCATCTGTCCTTTTGAACTATAAACATCCACGTGCTCGCCCATAGGTGATGCGGGTGTTATTGGATAAATAGCACACACCTCATTTGTTTTATGAGCAACTCTGGCAACAGCCTCATTAGCATCACAAATTAGTTTTGGAAAATCTTTTTTCATAATATGATATCTTATTAAATAATATGAAATTCACAAAAAGTCATATTTAAGACTCTTTACAAAATTTCTAATTGTGTGTAGACCTAACAAGATTTTTTTATGGACCAAAACCTATAGGCCATTCAAGTAAATTGAGTATAAAGTTAAAGATGATAGTGTGAATAGATTATGATAATTGTCATATGAACGGAATAATTAAAAAAAGTTGAGGGTTTCATAATTTTATGAAACCCTCAACTTTTACGTTTAACTTCAACTATGAAAAGTTGAAATCTCACATAATTAAAGAAACTCTAATTCTTGAAAATGTTATTCAGCATGCAACCAAGCTTTTTTCTCTAATAAAGCATCTTCGGTTTCAACATGATTTTCATCAGGTACACAACAGTCAACAGGACATACTGAAGCACATTGTGGTTCGTCGTGAAATCCCTTACATTCGGTACATTTTTCTGGAACAATGAAATAGAATTCATCAGATACGGGTTCATTCATAGCATCCGCATCTACTTCATCTCCATTAGGAGAAGTTGTCATTCCACTTAACTCGGTTTCATCAGAATAGGCCCATTCTTGATCGGGCTCATAAATTGCATTATTAGGACATTCTACAATACATGCGTCGCAATTAATGCATTCGTCGGTTATAATAATCGCCATAATTTAAAATATTTAGATAAGTAAAAGTATATTTCATTTTATGAATTAAACATGATTTTTATCACGTTTAAACTAAAAAATGTAAATTATATTTACATAGAACGTCTTGTTTTAAGATGTTTTTTTATCAATTAATTTCTTATGATGGCTAATAAAATTACAGATAATAAAAAACTTCAGCACGAAATATTGGATGCTGTAGTTATAAGATTTGTAGGCGATTCGGGCGATGGCATGCAATTAACAGGTTCACAATTTTCAGACACATCTGCTATGTTTGGTAATGATGTGGCAACATTCCCTAATTACCCTTCGGAAATAAGAGCACCGCAAGGAAGTTTGTACGGTGTTTCAGGGTTTCAAGTTCATATAGGAAGTATTGAAATTAGTACCCCTGGAGATGACGTAGATTTGTTGGTTGCGATGAATCCTGCAGGTTTAAAAACTAATATATATTCAGTAAAACCGGGACATACAATTATTGTTGATATAGATTCATTCACAAAGAAGAATTTAGAAAAAGCAAAATATGAAACTAATCCTCTTAAAGATGATAGTTTAGAAAATTATAGAGTCATAGAAGTATCTATGTCTTCATTAACTAAAGCGGCTTTAAAAGATATTGAGAACTTAGATAATAAAAGTATTATCCGAAGTAAAAATATGTTTGCTTTAGGAATTGTGTATTGGATGTATGATCGCTCACCAGAGCATACAATTGATTTTTTTAAGAAAAAATTCGCATCCAAACCACATTTAATCGAATCAAATACAAAAGTTTTAAATGCAGGATATTATTATGCGGAAACATTAGAGTTAATTCCTAATGCCTATTCAATTTCGCCTGCTAAAATGAAATCGGGTACCTACAGGATTATTAGTGGTAATACTGCCACTGCATGGGGATTCCTAGCTGCGGCAGAAAAATCAGGATTAGAATTATTTTTAGGATCATATCCAATTACTCCTGCCACAGATATTTTGCATGAACTTGTTAAACATAAACATTTTGGAGTAAAAGCTTTTCAGGCTGAAGATGAAATTGCAGGTGTAACATCTGCTATTGGAGCTTCATTTGCTGGGGATTTAGCAATTACAACTACCTCAGGCCCTGGTTTAGCTCTAAAAGGTGAAGCATTAGGCTTAGCTATGATGGTTGAATTACCATTAGTTGTGGTAAATGTGCAACGAGGTGGACCATCAACAGGTCTGCCAACTAAAACAGAACAATCAGATTTAATGCAGGCTATGTATGGTAGAAATGGAGAAAGCCCCGTAATAGTTTTGGGTGCCAGCACGCCTTCTAATTGTTTTAATTATGCATATCAAGCTGCGAAATTAGCTTTAGAACATATGACTCCTGTTATTTTACTAACTGACGGGTACATTGCTAATGGATCGGAACCTTGGAAAATAAAGAGAGTTGCCGAAATGCCTGAAATTAAAAACAATAAAGTTACTAAGGTGACAGAAAACTGGCATCCATATGATAGAAATGAAGAGACACTAGCTCGTAATTGGGCAGTTCCAGGCACTTTTGGTTTAGAGCATAGAATTGGAGGTTTAGAAAAAGATAGAATTACAGGTGATGTATCACATGTTCCAGAGAATCATGAATTCATGACGAAGGTTAGAGCTGAAAAAATTGAGCGTGTAAAAAATTATATACCTGGTTTAACAACAGAATTTGCCGATTCAGGAGATTTACTAGTTGTTGGATGGGGAGGAACATATGGCAGTTTACATTCTGCAGTAAAGCAATTAAATAGTGAAGGCTATAATAAAATTGGATATGCCCATTTTAATTATATAAATCCATTACCAAAAAATACAGAAGACGTTTTAAGTAAGTTTAAAAAGATTTTGGTTTGCGAGTTAAACAATGGTCAATTTGTAAATATTTTAAGAATGCATTTTAATATAAACGGACTTTTACAATACAACAAAGTACAAGGATTGCCTTTTGGGAATAATGAACTCATCACAGAATTCAAAAAATTAGTAGAATAGTCATGGAAACAACAGTTGTAAAAAAGTATACATTTAAAGATTTTGCAAGCAATCAAGAGGTACGCTGGTGTCCAGGTTGCGATGATTATGTTATTTTACGTTCAATGCAAAAAGCACTGCCCGAAATGGGTGTAAAGAAGGAAGATGTTGTCTTTATTTCTGGGATAGGATGTTCCTCAAGATTTCCCTATTATATGGATACTTATGGTATGCATAGTATTCATGGTAGAGCCCCAGCAATAGCATCTGGAGTTAAACTGGCAAATCCAGATCTAAGTGTTTGGGTAATTACTGGTGATGGCGATTCTATGGCTATTGGGGGTAATCATTTTATTCATGTGTTACGTAGAAATATAAACTTAAATATTATATTGTTTAATAATGAAATTTACGGTTTAACTAAAGGCCAATTTTCACCTACGTCTCTTGTTGGTCAAAAAACAAAATCATCACCTTACGGAAATACGCAGCCACCTTTCCAACCTGGAGAATTAGCCATTGGTGCACGAGCTAGATTTTTTGCAAGAATAGGAGGAAATACTCCAAAGGAAATGACACAAATGTTTATAGATGCCGAAACATTTAATGGTACTTCGTTAATAGAAGTATTACAAAATTGCGTGATTTTTAATGATGGTTGTTTTAGCCAATATACCGATAAAAATATCCGAGAAGATAAACAGTTGTTTGTTGAACATGGGAAACCTATGATTTTTGGAAAAAATAGAGATAAGGGCTTGGTGTTAAATGGGTTGAAATTAGAAGTTGTTACCATTGGAGAAAATGGTATTATGGAAGCAGATATTTTACTTCATAATGCAAAAGAAGAAGATCCAACCTTGCATCAAATGCTAGTTAGATTAGAATATCCCGTAGTGACAGGTATTATAAGACGTTTTGATGATGTTACATTGGAAGAAAGAGAAGATGCTTTGACTAAAGAAGTAAAATCAAATTCAAAATTCACAAAAACTGATGATCTCTTCTTTTCGGGAGAAATTTATGAGGTAAAATAGTTTCATTTCAGTTAATTTTATTGATTAGGGCATTTGTTTATTTTTTTTAAACTTTACAACTAAATAGTAAGGGACACCATTATTTTTTCAATAAAATAGAGTAAAACTGACAAAAACCTTATTAAATAACCTCATGCTGAATTTTTTTATTCAGATATCTTAAAAAGCCTAATATTTACTGACTTCAAGAAAAAGATATGAAAACCAATAGCCAATTTTTTGATGAACTTTCCGATGATTATGATTTGATGACTAATTTTGAGAGTGCACTAAAAAACAAGATTTCCTTCATAAAAAACTTTCTTGCAAGTAATTATAAAACAGCCCTTGATTTAGGGTGTGGTACTGGAGCAGATGCCATTGCCTTGTCAAAACTGGGTATACAAGTCGATGCGGTTGACCACTCGAGCGGAATGTTGCAAAAAGCCATAAAAAATGGGAAAAAATTTGATACCAATATTAATTTTATTGAATCAGGATTAACAGCATTCAATGTAAAAGACAAAAATTACGATTTTATAGTATCGTTGGGTAATACCATTGCTAATATCAATGTGTTAGAATTAAGGATTTTAATGTCAACAATCTTCAGTATGTTAAATAATGGAGGAAGTGCATTATTCCAAATTGTAAATTATGCCAAACTACCTAAAGGTGGCACCCATATACTTAATGTATTTGAAAATGATGAGGTATCCATAATCAGAAAATACAACATCAACAACAATGATTTTGATTTTATCATTGATAAGGTTGACAAAAAAAATCAACAGAAAAGCCAAATTATAACGAAATTATATCCTCATTCAGAAAATGATTTCAATAAAATAGCAAAAGAAATAGGTTTTAATATTGACGTATATGGAAATCTGAAGAAACATACTTTTAATCCTGATGAATCCCCGAACCTTGTGGTTGTAATAACAAAAGAATTATAGAATGGACAAAAGGATTATTATCAATACTATCTTAAACCAACGCTGTAAATCCTAAAAAAGCTAAAGATAAAAGTCCTGCTACCAACAAGTTTATTGGAACGCCTTTCATTCTTTCTGGGATATCTGCAAGTTCTAGTTGCTCTCTAATACTTGCAAAAACAATTAAAGCGAGAGCGAAACCAATAGAGTTTGAAATTGCAAAAAACACAGCTTTAACTAAGGTGCTATTTTCTAATCCTAATGCCAATATGGCGACACCTAGAACAGCACAGTTAGTAGTAATTAATGGAAGAAATACACCTAATGCTTGATATAGCGGCGGACTCACTTTTTTTAGAATAATTTCTACCATTTGCACTAAAGCTGCAATGACTAAAATAAAAGTGATAGTTCTTAAATAATTTAATCCAGTAGGAACTAAAATATACTCATGTAATAAATAGGTCACTGTAGTAGCAATGGTCATTACAAATAATACGGCACCTGACATTCCGATGGATGTGGATACTTTGTTAGAAACACCTAAAAATGGACATATCCCTAAAAACTGAGATAGTACAATGTTGTTTACAAAAACGGCTGCTATAAGTATTAAAATATACTCCATTTTTAATTTGTTTTAGATATTTTGTTGAACACTACAGATAAATATGCCAATGCAATAAAAGCACCTGGAGGTAAAATGAATAGTAACATTGTGTTTGCATCTTCTGACACAAATCTCCAATCGAAAATGCTTCCGCTTCCTAATATTTCGCGTACCGCTCCTAAAGCTGTTAGGGCAATTGTAAACCCAATTCCCATACCTAAGGCATCAATTATAGATGACATAAAATTGTTTTTTGAGGCAAAAGCTTCAGCTCTACCTAATATTAAACAGTTTACAACAATCAATGGGATAAAGATCCCTAATTGTTCAAACAAGAAAGGTATGTAGGCTTCTAAAACCATCTCCACAATCGTAACGAAAGACGCAATGATGATAATAAATGCAGGGATTCTGACTTTACTTGGTATTTGCGATTTAATCAAGGATACCACTATATTCGACATCAGTAATACAAACAATGTTGCGATTCCCATTCCCAAGCCATTAAAAGCCGATGAGGTAACTCCCAAAGTTGGACACATACCTAACAACATGACGAAAACAGGATTGTCTTTTATAATTCCTTTTAAAAAGTTTTGCTTTTGAGTTAGTTTCTCTGCCATGATATCTAATTTTTAGATGGGTTAGTTTCTACAAACACATCGTAAGCCATTTGAGTAGCTTCACAAAAAGCACGTGTGGAAATAGTTGCTCCAGATATGGCATCTACATCACCACCATCTTTTTTAGGTTTTAATTTGAATTCGGAGGGTCTTTTAACTCTAAACTGTCTCATGAATTTTTCGCCCTTCATTTTAGTTCCCAAACCAGGAGTTTCCTTTTGCTCGAGTACTACAATATTTTTGATACTTGCATCTAGATTAAATCCAACCATTATTTTTACCAAGCCACTATATCCTTTTTCAGAAGAACCAATAACCGCAGTTCCAATAGGTTTGTCATCCATCATTCCAGTATAAATTTCAATACTATCTTTTGCCTTGTCAGATTTAATAAGTTTAACTAGTTCTACTGGATTGTTATTGAATTCTGGTAATACTTGTTTTAAAGCATTAACTTTTCGTTCTAGTTTTGCTTTTGCTATTGGACCTTCGGTGACATCATTTATAAAACCAAGAGCGGCACCTGCAATTATTGTAATAGCAAACAATGAAATGATCATATTCAAAAAAGTAGATTCTTTTTTACTCATAATTACACGATTTTTGATTTGATTTGATTCCCAAATCGCCTTGGTTTAAAATACTTATTGATAAGTGGTACAAAGGCATTCATAATTAATATGGCGAATGATATTCCCTCAGGATAGGCTCCAAATAATCTAATGACTACTGTGATGATAGCAATTCCGATAGCGAATATTACCATTCCTTTTTTGGTCATTGGACTTGTCACCAAATCTGTTGCCATATAAAAGGCTCCCAGAATGGCTCCACCAGAAAGAATATGAATTAATGGATTTGCATACTGTTCTGGATTTACCAACCAAAAAACTCCTGTCACGACGGCCATAGTCACTATTATGGTGGCTGGAATGTGCCAGGTAATTACTTTTCTTACTATTAAAAAGATACCTCCGAGAAGTAATGCCAATGCAGACATTTCTCCAACCGATCCACTCGTAATGCCAAGAAGTAATTCCATAGTCGATGGAATTTTTTCGCTTATGGTTGACATGGTTTCTCCATACATTAGGCCTTCTTTGATGATTCCTAAAGTAGTTTCGCCAGTAACCGCATCCACTAAAGACCAGTTGTTCTCAACAGCAGTAGGCCATGAGGTCATTTGTACAGGGAAACATACCAATAAAAATACACGACCAACAAGCGCTGGATTAAAAATGTTATAACCCAAACCTCCAAAGGATAGTTTTGCTACTCCAATAGCAATTAAAGCACCAACAATAATCATCCAAATTGGTAAGTTTGATGGTAGGTTGAAAGCTAAAAGTATTCCTGTAATTAGTGCAGAACCATCGGTTATGGTACTTTCTGTTTTTAAAAGATATTTTTGAATGAGATATTCGAATACAATACACGAAATAACAGCAACAGATGTGAGTACTAAAGCACGTATCCCGAAAACATAAATGGAAACCAAAAATGCTGGGATTAAGGCGTAAAGCACATCATACATCACTTTTTCAGATGTTCTGGCTGAATGTATATGAGGTGAGGCCGAAATAATAATTGGATCTGCCATATTAATTCTTTGTGGTGTTTATTTTTTTGACAATACTTTTTCCAAATCTGATGTAGTCTAATAGAGGTCTGTGTGAAGGACAAACATAACTGCAAGAGCCACATTCTATACAAGTCATAATATCTTCATATGCTGCTTTTTCATACATACCTTTTTCTGATAAATTCATTAACAAATGAGGTTCTAGTCCCATCGGGCAAACAAATACGCATTGGCCACAACGAATACAGTTTTTAGGGTCTTGTCTACTAGCTTCATCTTCAGATATTACTAATATCCCAGAGGTTCCTTTAGTAACAGGTACATCAGTATTTTTAATAGCTTTGCCCATCATGGGTCCACCATTTACTATTTTTCGGGTGCCTTCGGGTAAGCCACCAACTTCCTCAACTAAATCCTTTATTGGTGTCCCAATTCTAACCCAAAAATTAGAAGCGTTTTCTATTTTTTTACCTGTAACGGTTACAACCCTTTCGATTAGTGGTTGATCGTATTGTACTGCCTGATAAATGGCGAAAATCGTTCCAACATTATGAACGATTACACCAACATCCATTGGTAATCCGCCTATAGGAACTTCGCGTTGTACAATGGCTTTTATAAGTTGTTTTTCACTGCCTTGAGGATATTTAACCTGAAGTGCTGCTACTTTAATTCTTTTGTCAGATTTAGCTGCTTGTTTTAAGACTTTAATCGCATCTTTTTTGTTATTTTCAATACCAATAATAGCCTCATTAATGTGCAACGCATGCATCAAAATTTGAATACCAACAATAATCTCATCTGCTTTTTCGAGCATCAATCTATGGTCTGCAGTTAAATACGGTTCGCACTCCACACCATTAATAATAAGACAATCAACATGATTATCATTTTTAAGATCTAACTTAACATGAGATGGAAATGTCGCACCACCTAAACCTACAATACCACAATCTGTAATGTGTTGTAAAATATTTTTTTGATCCATGGATATCTCCTTTTTTAAAGGAAAATCTGGAATCTCAAAATTAGATTCGTTTTTTTGATCGGTTCTGATTACAATACATTGTTTTTTGTAACCACTTGTATCAACAATCATATCAAGTTTTGTAACTGTTCCAGCTACAGGAGAATGGATATTAGAAGATACAAATCCACCAGACTTAGCTATAACTTGCCCGATTTCAACTTTATCTTTTCTGTCAACAATTATTTCAGCAGGAATTCCAATATGTTGCGCTATAGGAACATAGACAACCTTTGGGACTGGCATTCGTTTAATCGCTTTTGAAGACGTTATTTTGTTTTCTTCAGGATGAATACCACCTTTTGGAAATGTTTTAAGCATCTGTTTTAGGGTTTACTGATTCTACTTTCGCTTTAACTACAGCTACTTTTTCTCGTTTTGGTTTTTCTTCTTTCGGTTTTTTCACCTTTTTTGGTGGAAAATTTGTTTCAATAATGGAATGTGTTGGGCAAACCTCTACACATTTTCTACAAAGTGTACAGACCATAGGATCGATATAAGCTAAAGTATCAGTCATTATAACGGCATCTTTAGGGCAAATATCTTCGCATTTAGAGCATCCAATACATGCAACGTCGCATGCCTTTTTTGCAATACCTGCTTTATCTTGGTTTAAGCATCCAACAAATATTTTTAAGTCTCGCTTATTGAGTGGACGCATTTCAATGATGTCTCTAGGACACGCTTTTACACAAGCCTCACAAGACGTACATTTATCTGTGTCAATTACGGGTAAACCTGTGTTTTCATCCATATACATGGCATCGAAATCACATACAGCAACACAATCACCATCTCCTAAACAACCGTATTGACAATCGGTTTCTCCACCATAAACCATAGCCGAAATAGCGCAAGTCCTTGGACCTTGATATATGGTCGTTTTTGGCCTCACTTCACAACCACCTTGACAAAGTAATACAGCAACTGTAGGATCTTTTTCTGTAACTTCTTTACCTAAGATCTCAGATACTTGCTTCATGACTTCGTTTCCTCCTACCGGGCAGAATAATTCTGAGATATCTTCAGTATTAACAAGCTTATCAGCAAACGCCTTACAGCCAGGAGAACCACAACCACCACAATTGGCAGCAGGAAGTATGTCATCTACTTCGCTAATTAATGGGTTTTCATAAACATAAAACTTTTTAGAAACTATATATAATACAATGGCCGCAATCACTCCTAAAGAGACTAGTAAGAAAACACTATATAAGACTGAATCAGACATGATTAATTAAATTTTTAATATGGATACTTGAAAGGCGCTTTTAAGAGCGTTCTTTAAAAAATAGAGAACTATGTAGTAAGGCACTATGATTAACAGTGATATTAAACCTGCTAACCATTCTTTTAAAAAATTTGAAGCTATTATTAATGTAGAAAACATTAAAATAAAAGGAAATACATAGGCCCAAAAGACTGCTTTTAAACCTAATGCTTTTTTTAAAACTACATTTACTTCCTCGTTAATTTTAAAAGAATCCTTAGAATTTAATACTTCAACTGCTTTTGTGCTAGATTCTGAAATACCGCATGAGCTTTTTGCTCGACAAGAATCACAATGTATATTCTGCTCTAAATTAACAGTAATAGTTTGACCACTGATTTTAGAAATAAGACCAGAGTGAACAAATGTGTCGTTTTTTTTTTGTAATGAACTCATTGTTAGTTCTATTAAATTCAAAAAGGTACTAAACGAAATTAATGAATTCATTAAGGGGATTATATGATTTATGTCAGGTTTGAATTACCTGCTGTTATGATTTTAAGAGGGAAACCCCAAATAAACCCTCATATTTTCAATAAAATGGCATAAATTTTGCTTAGTCTATTAAACGAGTAGGGATTAAAGTTTTTTAAATCTTAATTACTTATTTTTGCACGTAAATTTTTTTTAATGTCTGATATTACAATTACTATAACCGATAGAGAAGGTGTTGCTCACAAGGTGCAAGCACCTACTGATATGAATATGAATATCATGGAGGTTGTTAGTGCTTTTGAGCTTGCTCCAGAGGGGACTATTGGTGTTTGTGGAGGTATGGCCATGTGTGCTTCATGCCAGTGTTATGTGTTAAGTGAAACGGAATTACCAGAAATGCAAGATGAAGAAGAAGCTATGCTTTCTGAAGCTTTTGATGTTAAAGATAATAGTAGATTAGGTTGCCAAATAAGAATTACAGAACAAATTGAAGGACTTGCCGTAGAGTTAGCGCCTGAGTGTTAATTCATTAATGTGACCGTAGTATATAATTAGTGTCTTAATTATACACACATTAACTTATGGCACTATTTAAAATATTCAAAGACAAAACTGGGAGGTTTAGGTTCTTATTAAAATCAAATAAAAACCAAATTATATTTACCAGTAAAGGTTATTCCTCTATGTTAATTTGTTTTAGCCAAATTCAACTAATTAAAAGATACGCTTTAAAAGATGAGAAATATGAGCGACATATATCTCAAAGCGACAGTCCCTATTTTACTTTTAAGGTTTTTAAAAATGAAGTTGTTGGTGTAAGCGAAAAGTTTTTGAATCAAGGGACTATGGAAAATATAATCACACTTATAAAAACGAATGCCTTAAAAGCCGAAATAGATAAAATGACCTATTCTATGTGAGTTTTGGTAATATTAAGCTAAATCAAAGTTCTTAAAATTAATAATATGTGCGCCTGCCTTCCGGTAGCTAGGTTACCATATCGGGTTGGGCTTTATTTGTTGATTTCTATTTTACATTATTGAACTCATGACTATAAATATTTCACTACGCGCTCTCCATGAGGAGCTCAAACAGACCGCTCAATACCTAACACAAAGCGTACTTAACTAACTTTATATATTTATACGGTAATTACCACCAAACCAAAAACATTTTTTTTAGTTCTCCGTTATTAAACTTTATCCAGCATAAAGTAGAAAATTCCTGTTCAAAATAATCTTGTATAACCACTTTAAATACATGGAAATTTAACCAATTTACGTTTGCATGAGGAAGTATCAACCAGTCTTTTTTATTAGGGATATAAAACTTGCAATCTTTAAATTGTTGTAGTTCTATATGATTAATGTAAAACCCTATAACGCAATCTGTATTTAAAATTTTTAGTTTAATGTTTTGGTTTGAAAAAGGTAAAAATAGTTGTGCTTTAAAATAGACTTGTTGAGAAATGTCTTCAACTTTTAAATCAAGTTCGTCTAAATACGTCTTGCAAGTATTGGAGTAGAGTAGAGGAAGTTGTTTTTCTTTTAATTTAGTTAGTTTCTCTTTTAAAGAATCTTTTCTATTTGGTCCAATAAAATGGTCTATTTCAGATTCGCCAACAGTAGCATCGTAAAGGTAAAACTTATAAATAACCTCAAGATGAATAGGTTTGTTATTTTTAAGAAGTAAACAATCTAGTTCGCCTAAAGTAATTTTACCATCTTGAATCTGTATGTTTTCAGCTAAAACGGAAATATTATGGTGCTGAGCTAGTTCAAAAGAAACGAGTTGCTCAACATACTTTCCAAGTCGCAGTTTATCATCTAAAACAATCTTTATTTTATTAAATTTTGAAGTAATATTAAATTGATCGAGATTATAGACAGCATCATTTATCCATAAAAATGGTGTTTTTAAAAAACCTTCATATCTTTTTTGGATCATTGATTTTTTTATTCAGTCTTATAATCTAATAACTTAACAGGGCCTTCAAGTAAAGCCTTTACAATTTGAAGTGTGCCATCGTCCTTTGTTGCTATTTGCCATTTAATCAATGAAATGGCACCGTTTTCAATCTCAATTCCCGTAATACTTCTGGGGTGCACGCAACTACCATCATTAAAAAATGCAATATTTCCAGGTTCAGGAAAACGTGGTCTGTGGGTATGCCCAACAATTGTAATTAAATTATTGTTTTCGGTAATCCACTTTTTGGTTCTGCGCTCAATCTTAATAAGTTCTTTGTAGTTTTTAGCAGGGCTTGTAGGGTCCGCAATTCCCATAACATTTAAGGGTTTCCATAATACTCTTACCATAAATCTGCTCCATTTCCAAAACAAAAAATTCCACCAATCCGCTTGGTGTCCATGAGTTAAAAATAATTCTTGTCCTGTCATACAATGTTTTAAAACAAGACCTTCATGATAGGTAATATTACTAAAAAGCTCAATGTTTTCATCAACTTTGGGTTCAAAATAAGTGGATAAATGTTTCTTTACATAATTCGGGTTTCTATAAACCATGTCATGGTTTCCCCATATCATGTGTAAACGATTACGCTTATGAAACAACTTCATGAGCATATATACATTTCTATGAGCATTCAAGATAGAATCAAATGATAGGTTTTCCCAAAGCTCATCACCATCACCTAATTCGCAATACTGAAATCCTTGATCGTAATAATGCTTTAAAGCATGAAAATATATGTTTCTGTTATTGGCAAAATCATCTGCAAAACTATTATCACCCCTATGGCAATCGCTAAAAAGAATGAACTTGCTATCATCATCAAAATCGATGACTTTTGCATTTTTATAAGCATTATCTAATCTTTTCTTGGATGAAAACATAAAGTAAAAGTAAACAAAAAAGCATTTCTCTTTGAAACGCTTTATTGAGATTCTGAATTAATTTTTAAGTTTATTCAGAGCTAATGGTAGTATTTTATCAACAAACTTAGAATAAGCTAATTCTGAAGGGTGTACACCGTCAAATGCTACAAGTGCAGGGTTATTTAAACCTTGTCTTGTTATATCAGTGATGTTTACATAGGTAATATTTCTTTGAGAGCAATAATTTTTAGCAAAATCATTATACTCATCAATATCCTCCGATATACTCAAGTCTCCTTTCCCAAAAGGAGTGTACGCATAATCAGGAATGGATACAACAATAACTTTATTTTTATCAGATTTAGCTTTAGTGATAGCTGTATTTACAAGTAACGGAAATTCTTTTTCATATAAAGAAAAAGGTTTGTCTTGATATTGATTATTAACGCCAATTAAAAGTGTTACCAAATTGTAATCGTTAGATGGATTATCACTATTTATTGCGTTAATTAAACTTGTAGTTGTCCAACCTGATCTGGCTATTATTTTGAGTTGTATTCCATTGGCAGATTCAACTCTTAATTTTAATCGATCCTTCAATTGTACAGGGAATCGACATGTCCCGCATACATTTGTTCCAATAGTGTAACTGTCTCCCAATGAGAGAATTTTTATAGCACTATTTCCAGAAGTGTTTATTTCTTATTCGTTAGTTTCCTCATTAGTTTCATCATCATTTTGTTCAGTATCAACATTAATTTGAGTGTTTTCAGCAGGCGGGTCTACTTCAGAAGTATCAGAACATGTAAATAACAAAAAACCAACTAAACTAACCCATAACAAGGAGAATTTAAATTTCATATTTTTCGTTTAAAGATAAGACTTTGAAATTAAAACCTAAAATGCATAAAAAAGCATTTCGAATAGAAGTGCTTTTTTTATATTTCTACAACCATTGTATCGTTAAACAACTGGTCAGACCATAGAATTCAATTAAATAGCTTTAATAAGAAGTGATTTTAAATAATATCTATTTAAAGGCATTCAACCCAGTAATGTCTAATCCTGTAATCAATAAATGAATATCATGTGTGCCCTCATAGGTAATAACACTTTCAAGGTTCATCATGTGTCTCATAATAGAATATTCTCCGCTAATTCCCATACCTCCTAGCATTTGTCGTGCTTCACGAGCAATGTTAATGGCCATTTCTACATTATTACGTTTTGCCATAGATATTTGAGCGGAAGTCGCCGTTCCGTTTTCACGCATAACGCCTAATCTCCAAGCCAAAAGTTGTGCTTTAGTAATTTCAGTAATCATTTCAGCAAGCTTCTTCTGTTGAAGCTGAAATTGTCCAATAGGCTTTCCAAACTGAATACGTTCTTTACTGTAACGTAAAGCCGTATCATAACAATCCATAGCGGCACCAATGGCACCCCATGCAATTCCATAGCGTGCGGAGTCTAAGCATCCAAGTGGTGCGCCTAAACCAGATTTATTTGGTAACAAATTTTCTTTTGGCACTTTTACATTATCAAAAATAAGTTCTCCAGTAGCTGAAGCTCTTAATGACCATTTATTATGTGTTTCTGGTGTAGAGAAGCCTTCCATGCCACGTTCAACTATTAGCCCATGAATACGTCCGCTTTCATCTTTTGCCCAAACCACAGCTATTTGACAAAAAGGAGAATTAGAAATCCACATTTTCGCACCATTTAAAAGATAGTGGTCTCCCATATCTTTAAAATTTGTTACCATACCGCTTGGGTTACTACCATGATCAGGTTCAGTTAATCCAAAAGAACCTATCCATTCACCACTTGCTAATTTTGGCAGATATTTTTGGCGTTGTTCCTCGTTTCCATATTTCCAAATAGGATACATAACTAATGACGATTGTACCGAAGCTGTCGAGCGTACACCAGAATCACCACGTTCAATTTCTTGCATAATTAGGCCATAACTAATTTGGTCTAATCCTGCACCACCATATTCCATTGGGATATAAGGGCCAAAAGCACCTATTTCGGCTAAGCCACTAATAATTTGCTTTGGAAATTCTGCCTTTTGAGCATACTCTTCAATAATGGGAGAGACATCTCGTTTTACCCATTCACGAGCAGCATCTCGAACTAATTTATGTTCTTCAGTAAGCAGTTCATCTAAGTTGTAATAATCAGGTGCTTCGAATAAGTCAGGTTTCATAAAAACTGAATTTAAAAAGTGGATAAAGGAAAATAATTATTAAAACGATATTTTTTTTATCAAATCATCATTTTTATGCTCCAAATTTAAATAATCTTTATTGATTTAATCACATTTTCAAATAGAAATCTTTGGTAAGATTTGTGTAATCTTCGGTGTATTGATGTCTTTCAGTTTCAATAATTAAAGATTCAATGAGTGTTTCGCTTTTTCGGAAAGAGAATTCGATTAAACTTCGTTTTATTTCTGAACGAGTATTACCTTTAACGTGCAGTTTTCTGTTTAGAAATAAATTATATTTTGAAGCTAAACTGATAAAGAGGGTCTCTTCTTTAAAAGGTACGATAACCGAAAATAAGCCATTTTCTGAAAGTAACATTGAAACATTTTTAAGTAAATGTTCAAAGGGCATAGCATCTTGAAAGCGTGCTAAATCGCGTTGGTCATTTTTAGTTTTATAATCTTCAGAATAGAAAGGAGGGTTGCAGATTATTAAATTGTATTCATCTTCTATTTCTTCTGCAAATTCTTCCAAAGAGGCATGATAGCAAAACAGTCTATCTCCCCAAGAGGATTGTTCAAAATTATCAACACATTGTTCGAATGCATTATCATCAATTTCAATAGCATCTATAAGTTCAGCATTACTGCGTTGTGCTAACATTAAAGATAAAACACCTGTACCCGCTCCAATATCTAAAATTGAAAATGGATTTTCATCAATAGATGTCCAGGCACCTAATAAAACACTATCAGTGCCAATTTTCATAGCACATTGATCTTGTTTAATTGTGAATTCTTTAAACTTAAAGGGTTTTTTTGACACGATTATTCTTCTAAATATAAATCAATTAAGCCTTCAGGAGTTTCAACAAGAATAGTTTTATTGGCTCTATCGACCTTAGCTATAAATTCATCATTCATCGGAATTAGAATTTCAATACCATCTCTATCAATTTCAAAAAGAGATTGTGCTGTTGAATCATTTATAGCTTTTAAAATCCCAACATTCCCGAAATTAACATCTTCAATAGTGAATCCCATAACTTCATGAAAGTAGAATTTATTACCCTCGAGTTTAGGGAGTAGGTCTAGTGGCAGGTATAATCCGCTTTTCATAATCGCGTCGGCATCGGATTCGACATCCACATCTTCAAATTTTATTCGAAGCAATTCAGACTTATGTAATTGTGAGCTTTCAATAAAAAAGGGCACAAGGTTGTTTCTTAATTCTAAAAATATAGCATCTAAGTTTTCGTAAATTTCAGGTTGGTCGGTGTCTAATTTCGCTAAAACCTCACCTTTAAAACTGTATTTTTTTACAATTTTACCTAAGTAAAAACAATCTTCTTTTTTCATAGAAAGCTAATTTTTTCATTCTCGCTTGGGCGAGAATCTTTAAATGTAATAATAATTATGAGATCCCTATTTTCGTCGGGATTTGTTCAATCATGTATTTTTTAAATCAAAATACTATGTCATAAAAAAACTCCGATAGGTTATATCGGAGTTTAAAAGTATAAAAAATAATTTTTTTATTCCTCGTCTTTTGTAGCTTCAGTAGCAGGAGCTTCTTCAGCAGCAGGAGCCTCGTCAACAACCTCTTCAATAACAGGGGCTTGTTCAGCAACTTCTTCTTCAGCTTCTTCAACAACAGGAGTTGCAGCAGCGATTCTTGCTTCGTTAACAGCTTTTTCAGCAGCTAGAGCATCAGCTTTCACTTTTGCTTCAACATCAGATAAACCTTCAGCTTTTGCTTGAATTTTAGATTCTTTTTCTTCTAACCAAGCAGTAAATTTAGCTTCTGCTTGCTCTTCAGTTAAAGCTCCTTTTCTAACACCACCTACAAGATGATTTTTTAATAAAGCACCTTTGTAAGACAATAATGTCTTAGCAGTATCAGTTGGTTGTGCACCATTCTGTAACCATTGTACAGCACCATCAACGTTTAATTCAACAGTTGCTGGGTTTGTGTTTGGATTGTAAGCACCTAATTTCTCTAAGTATTTACCATCTCTTTTTGAACGTGCATCTGCTGCTACGATCCAATAGTAAGGTTTCCCTTTTTTACCGTGTCTTTGTAATCTAATTTTTACTGGCATAATAATTAATTATTTGAGGTTCTCGACCTCGATTATTAATGAGGGCGCAAAGATATTATATTTTTTTAATATCCAGTGCTTTATTTGTGTAGATTTTTTACTTATAAAATTGATTTTTAAAACAATAGACAAACGGGTTCTGAGATTTTAGTATCATGCATGAATTTTAGCATTCCAGTAGAAGTATTAACGCTAAAAACAGAAATATTATGACTCCATCTATTAGCTACTAGTAAAAATTTTCCTGTTGGGTCTAAAGTGAAATTTCGGGGCCAGTTACCATGAACACTTATGGTTTGTATTTTATTTATTGTGCCCTTATTGGTGTCTCTTTTAAATACAGCTATAGTGTTTTCACCTCGGTTTGAGGCGTATAAAAAATGTTCATCTTTAGATAAATGAATATCTGCACATGAATTCTTTCCTTCATAATTAACTTCTAGGGTTGAGTCCTCATCAATTTTATCAAAACCATTTTTATTCTTCTTTCCAGTTGTAATAGAGCTCCCATATTCATTAATAATATAAACAAATTCGCCATTATTAGTTAAAGAAAAATGTCTTGGCCCTGCATTATTTGTTAAGTCAACCATAGATGAATTTACTAATTTATATGTATTGTTTTCTAGTTGATAGTTAGAGACAGCATTTTTTCCTAAATCAGAAATGTATAATTGATTTTTATAAAATTGGGCTGAATGCACATGCGAAACTGTACTATCAATATTGTGGTCTAAAACCTGAAAAGCTTCTGTTAAAGAACCATCATTTTTTATGGAGTATATAGAAGCATTTCCGCCAGTATAATTTGAAACAATTGCTTTGTTACCAGATTTATTTATAGCGACATGACAAGGGTGTGCCCCGTGGGTACTAACTTTGTTCAATGACTTGAGATGTCCGTTATCTTGAATTTCAAATGCGGAAACCATCCCTTTTTCGTTCTCATTTACTGCATAGATATGTTTCTTATCTGGAGAATAACTTAAATAAGAAGGGTTTTCTGTTTTTGCAGCTAATTGCTTATTTGTTAACACTCCAGTAGTTGTGTTAAATGTTAGTTTGTAAATGCCTTCGCTATCTCCATTAGTATAGGTTCCAACATAAAGCGTAGTATTTTGTGCTTTACAATTTAAAAGACTTAATGTAAGCAATAAAGTGTATAATTTAAGTTTCATGACATACTTTTAGAGTGCTCTAAAGTAGTTTAATTTAGAGAATTTAGGAAAGGAATTGTAGTAAAGGCACAAAAAAGATGTAATACCTACTAGTGTGTTGTTTATTACAAGTTATTAATTAGAAGTGAAGCTTCGTCAGATATTATTTTATTTAATTCATTTTCAGGTAATAATGCTAATGTTTCTTTTTGATTGATTAGTTTTTTCATGACCTCATTAGTTACCAATTTAATTTGAGTGTCTTCAATATTAGGTTGAAACTGTTTCGTAACCACCTTGTTTATCGAAATTTTCAAGTTGGCCAAAAGAGCTCTTAACGGCGCTTCATTAAGCCACTCGTTGTAAGTTGTAAGTTCTTCTACAATAATATTAATTACGTCACTTTTGGAAGCTATACGCTTCTCTTTATTTTCTTCAAGTTCTTTTGAAATAGAATCTAAATCATGAAACATTACGTTATTTTGATACATCAGGCTTTTGTCAATATTACAAGGAACAGCTAAGTCAAGAAGTAATACATTATGGTTTGAAACAGTTAAATCATGTATCAGATTTGAACAATTGCTAACGGCACTTATAATAACTTCAAAATCATCTAATTTATTTGCCAGTACGTTCGCCCAAGGAAATGTTTTGCACTTATTTTTTTGGGCCAATATCATAGCCTTTTCTTTACTTCGATTACTTATATAAATATTGCTGTAATTAAATTTTGAATTATATTTAAATAATTGTTTTACAATATCACCAGCTCCGATAAAAAGTATTTTTTTTGTCTTTGAGCTGGCGTTTTTGAAATTATTTTGAATGACTTTTAATGATTTATAGGCAACAGAAGTTGTGCCATCTCTAAAATTAGTTTCATTACTTATTCGCTTATGACTTTTAAAAACACTTTGTATTGCACGTTCTAATAAAGACCCTTGTAGTTTGTGGGTCATTGAAAATTGATACGATTTTTTAATTTGATGTATAATTTCAGAATCGCCTAATACTGAAGACTCTAGTCCAGATGACACTTCCAATAGGTGTTTTACAGTGGATTCAGTACTGTCACTAAACTCAAATAAATTTTTATCTATAGAACTGCTTTTAGGCAATTTTAGATCTATTAAATAATCACGAATACTTGTCGCCGAATGTGTTCTGGTTTCAAAATATACTTCAGTCCTATTGCAAGTTGTTAAAAGTAGCAATCCATCAATATCTGGAAAAGTATTACATAAAATTTGAGTGTAATCACTTTTCTTTTCCAGAGGAATATGGAATACTTCCCTTTGTTTAACCGAAGCTGTTTTATGCGAAATACTAATATAGCGTAATGACTGGTTCATTTTATGGTTGTTTAATTGCTTAATAAAATAATAAGGCAATTTTACTCCTTAAGTTATTCTTCTAAGGTTCTCATATAATTTACTATCAGCCATCTGTCTTCGTCATCAGTCATTTTTTTTGTGTATTCTGGCATATCGTCTCTTCCAAAAGAGGTCTTGTAAAATAAAGCTCCATCAGATTGTTCTTGAAATTCTGATGTTGAGAAATCTCCTAAATCACCTTCTTGTTCTTCAGCTTTTGGTCCGTCACCATAGCCTTCTTTGCCATGACATGATTTACAGTGTTTGCTATAAAGTGATTTTCCAATGTCTAAATCTTCACTAGAATTTGTTGGATTTTTCATGTTTTCGTACTTGGCAGGAACAACCCACTCATCTTGAATAATTGAGGTGAAAGAAACAATAACGAAAGATAAAATTGCTATAAAGATTAGGTTTTTAAGTGTTTTCATAATGTCAAATTTTTTAAGATTTATTGATTCTAAATAAATTGTTTATTAAATATATAATGATGCCCCACATTGCAAAAATTAATAGATTAGCAAATATTAGAATAAAGATAGGGGTTTTGTTCCTTGGTGCCCATAATGTTCTGTTTTCGAAGGAATTGTCTAAAATTATTGTTTTCCCAAAAGTAGTATTTACCAGAGCTTTTACAGTTCCGTAATCATCACTGTCATTCAATACCACTTCAATGACTAATTTGCCATCTAAACCCGGAATCCCTTCTTCTATAGGTACAACAATAGTGCCGTTTTTGTCAGTATAATTAAATTCTTCTCCTAAAGGGAGTGACTTGAATAGGCGCTCTACACTCACATTAAGAGGTGTCTCGCTTAATAAGCTGTCTAAATGTAAATCTTTTAGAGTTGCGCTCACATAATTAACACTGTCTTTTGTAAATGATTTGGCCTCTATGTTCGCATCTTTAAATGAAAGTCTTTTAGAGGCTTTCTTAAAACGCTCATTACCCTTAAATTTTACCTTTAAGGTGTAAAACCCGAGAGTGTCTTTTAGTAATTTATTAAGGTCATTTATAAGAAATCTAACTTTTCCATCTTGGTTTGTAGTTGCCTGTCCTAATTCTAATTGATCATCATCGGTTTCATTAATAATGGTTAAAATTAAATTAGCAACACCTGTGTTTTTTTTGTTGATTTTGGCGGTAGTTGTTAAATCAATAAAGCAGGAATGATCTATTATCTTTGTATAATCTGCTTTTATTCTAAGCTTTATTTTTTTCTTATCCTGTGCTTCCAGTTTTTGGCTTAAAAAAGGACTAATAAACACACATAAAAGTATAAGAAGTAGAAGATGTCTAGGATTTAGATGTTTCATGACTCAGTGTTTTTATTATTAGCTTCGGAAGCTTCCATTTCATCAATTGTTCTTTGAATGGGTATTACTGGTAAGTAACGCACACAAACTGTAATAATTAAAAAGGCCATAGCTAATGTTGCGAAGGTAATTAGCCATTCGTGTAAGCTAGGAAAATAGTGACGCCATGATTCTGGGACTCCTTGAATCGGTAAAAATGGATGTAACAGTGTTGGCGTAACGATCACAAATCGTTTCCACCAAGATCCAATTACAACCATGAGTCCTATAACAAACATGGTATTTGGTTTTCTTCCTTTTTTAAACAGTAAAACAATTATTGGTACAATCAATCCTATTATAGTTACTGCCCAAAATAAAATTGAATAACTTCCGGTAAACAATGTTTCTAAATGTACAAGTTCTCCTTTTTTTGCTGTAAATAAAGGAATGACATATTCGTTAATATTAAAGTAGAGGTAAATTAAGCAAGCAAGTGTTAGTAATTTACCAAGTTTATCGAAGTGATAATCTGTAATATAATTTTCTAATCTTTTCGCTTTTCTAATAATATAAATTAGGGTTACCAGTGCACCAACACCAGCAACAAAAGCTCCAGAAATAAAATATGGTGCAAAATTAGTGCTGTCCCATCCAATTCGATAAGTGGTAGAAAACAGCCAAGCATCAATGGTTTGTAGCAAAAGACCAACAGGAATAATCATGATTGCAATAATTCTTATGGATTTTTCTTGTAATAATTTTTGAGCTTTACTTCCTGTCCAGTTTAAAGCTAGTTTGCCATAAAACTTACTAAGTATTGGTTCTTTCTTTTTAAAGTGCGTTTTAAGTATTGCAAAATCTGGAATCAAAGGAAAATACAATAATAATAAACTAATAACTATGTAAGTCGGAATAATGACTACATCCCAAGTAATAGGAGATTGAAGTCTCGCATGGATAAATAGATTTAATAATCTATCAGGTCTTGCCATATCAATCATGATGGTGATTCCTGCCATAATAATGGCTGCAACCGAAATAATTTCAGCAATTCTAACTAATGGTGTTCGCCACGAATTATTTGTTAACCGTAATATAGCAACGGTTACTGTTCCAACAAAACTTGTTGCTACAAAGAACACAAAGTTTGAAATATAAATACCCCAAAGGGCATAATCTCGCATGTTGGTAACTTCCTGTCCTGTAATAAGTTGATCTATATAAGCAACTAAGCCAATGAGTATTATCACAATGAGTGAAATAGTCCAGATAGTATCACGTTTGCCAAATTTTTTTGGCTTTAAATCTCGGATTATAGTTTTATGAGTTTGCATAACTATTCAGGTTTTTCAGCAGGTGAAACTGGTTCAACAGATTCAAATTCTTTGAAATCTTTTAGACCATCTTCAAAATCGACTAATCTATCTACAGGAGGTAAATAATACACACTCGGAGATGTTCCTAATCCTTCCATCAAGCGGTATCCTGATTTATCTTCAAGCAATTGGCTTAATCTTACTGTTTCATCTCCATTGGTTACAGTGTCTTCGTATTTGTCTCCAAAATAAAAGACTCCGTTTGGGCAAGAAGTAACACAGTGTGGTAATTCATTATTGTCTATGGCATGCGGGCAAAAGTCACATTTGTCTACTGTTCCTTTTATGCTTGGCATTCCTGCATGTTCTGGAGATGGTGTATGATGAGTCATGTCCATATTTAAAGTGACTTCTTGACCGGGTTCACCCCAATTAAAAACTCGTGTTGAGTAAGGGCAAGCCGCCATACAAAATCGGCAACCAATACAACGTTCGTTGTCTATTAGTACGAGTCCATCTTTTCTTTTAAAAGTGGCGTCAACAGGACAAACAGTAACACAGGCTGGTTGATCACAATGCATACACATCATAGGCATCCAATATGGTGCTGTGTCTTTTTCTTCCTGCATTTTATAGACTTTAAGCCACGCGTTTTCTCCGGTAATATAATGATGCTTGTTACAAGCGTTTTGACATTTTAAGGCATTTTTGCATTTTGCAAGATCCACCACCATAACAAATTTTCTATTTGGGTTGCCTTCCCTAACATTGTATTTTTTATTATGTTCTTTAGCATGCGTTACTTCCATAACTTCAGATGAATCTACTTGAATAAGCGTTCCATCGGTAGTCATTAACTCCATTTTCTCTCCAGAGCTATCAACGTTAGAAGCATTTAATTTGGAGGTAATTTTAGACAAGCCAAGTCCGCCAATTGCGCTAACAATTCCCAGTTTTAAGCCATTGTCAAGAAATTTACGTCTTGAGCTTTTGTTCTTATCTTCCATAATTATATTGAGTTAAAGGAAATTATAGTTTTTTACCAAGCCAGTTTAGAAATGATTTATTTGATATGTTTTTCTTTACAATTTTCGATTTATTTAGGGTGCTAGTTTTAACTTTTACAGCAGTGCCATCTGCCTTTAAAAGCGTTGTGTACTCTTCGTCTTCGGGAATACTATTATTATCTGAGTTACTAAAACCTAGAAAAGGAATTAGTAAACCACCTCCTAAAAGTGGCAACATACCACGACGAGAGATTTTTGTACCTTTTCTAGATTTATCTTTCATACTGTTTAAAAATTATAGTTTCTAGTTATATTAAATCCAATTAGATATTGACCACTTTTCTTTTGCTTGCCAAAACCAAAGGTCCCTTCTAAACCAGTAGCCTTTTTATTAAACATATAGTTGTCCTGAGGAAGAATGCCCCAATAGTTTGTTGCAAATAACTGGAAGGTATGTGCCGATGTACCAAATTCAAATCCTAAACTAATTCCCGGGTAAGGGTTATCTAACTTCATTTTTGTAAGTGGTTGACTATAATCTGCTATTACAGATGTTTGAGAACTAATTTTATAGCGTCCTCCCAATGCAATGGCAACCATATCATTTCTCGTTGTTGTAGCAACTGTGTTATAATGAGAAACACTCGGCGCTACTTGTAAAGAAAGTTTTGGATTAAATCTACGGGCTATAATTAACTGATTAAAAAATGAGTATCTATCTGAGGTCTCTATAAAAAGACCTTGGTTTTTGCTTCTTGCATCGATAGCAAAATTTCCGTAATAACTCACACTTACAGGTATCTTATCAGAACGTGTTTGTCTTAATAATGCCGCTTTCCAGTTAAAGTCTTGATAGTTCTTGTTTTTTGTAGTACCGAACCCTACGGTTAATCTATCATGAATTGCATATGTTAATCCAATTCTAATATTCGCTGAGCCATAAAAGCCGGCTAAATCGTTCTTGTCGTCATTAAGCTCTCCAAATCTGTGAGACATTTGTATCTCTAAAGTGTTTTTACTAAATAGAACATTTGTTGGGTTATCAAATAAAAAGGAACTTTCGAACGCTGGGCGCTCTGGTTTTTCCTTTACAATTGTATCATTAACCTGTTCTTGAGAAAAGACTGATAGAGGTAAGGCCAAAGCGGCTAAGAGTAATATTTTATATATTTTCATGTCTGTTTTCTTAAAGGTTTGATTATTCTTTGGCCCCTTGGTCTATCCAGGTTTTAACTAATTCTAGTCTAATCGCGGGTAAATTTTGGTGACCATCTATTAATTTAAGATATAGTGGGCTAACTTCTGCATCAAAAGCTGTAACGTAAGTTGGAACCAGTGAACTGTATGCGTTTCCTTCTCTTAAATCAGGGTTTTGACCGCCATCATGACAATTACTACAGAATCCAAAAATTGGTGCTATATCATTATTATAAGTAACCTCTTCAATGGCACTTCCGTCATTATCATCAGTTATAGGCTCATAAATAGAATCATAATAACATGAGTCTAGAGATAAACAAATACCTATGATTACTAAAGTTTGAAATAGTTTTTTCATATTATACGTTTTTATCAAGTAAGCTTAGTATCAAATAGTGCAGACTCAATATAGCCTACACTATTTGATGGTAAGACTAATTTTCAATTTTCATTGATAGGAAGTTTGTTTGACCATGTGCAATTGCAGCATTATTAAATATTGCTAAACCAAATGGTATGCTTTCTCCAATCTTAAACTCAGCATCGGTAGGGTCTCCAGTATAAAGTAATCTTCTGATTTCTAATTGCCATCCAGAACCTGTATGTATAGCTTTTACCTGTACTTCAGATCTACCATCATTTCCTTGACCAGCTGGATTAATAATTACACTAGGCATTCTTTTGCTACCAAAGCCTTGAGAATATGCAGGATCTCCATTAGGATCAATGGTTCCGCCTTCATGTGTTATTGTGCCATCTAAAGCAATTCCAGTCACTGCTTTTGCGGTTCCACTATCAATTTCAGATTGTGCAATCCAATAGTAGTTTTCTCTATTAGGTATTACATATAATGGTCCACTCATTCCAGTTACGGCATCAGTAAATTTTTGATTATTTTTATAAGGTGAAATTCCATCATCATTTTTTCTTCCGTTAGCAGTTGCTTTACCAAAGTCATCTTCCCATTGTACAAAACCATCATCACAGGCTTCAGCTAGTGCATGTCTGTCACGTTTCCAGTGCCAGAAATCGGCTAATTCACCTTCGTTTTTCATGTAGTGTCTGGTGACTTTAGTTCCTGCATCGTCTTCGTCAACACCTGTTAATGCTAAGTTACCATGACACGTTACTGTACAAGTACCTTCATTAAATCCTGCAGGACTGCCTATAGGAAACATAAAACCAAATTTATCTTCATAAAATTTATCATTTTTATGATTGGCGTATTTGTTTTCTTGTTGCCATTGACTTGTAATAGAGTTAAAGAACCATGATTCTCTTTCCTGACTATCAGTGTCATCTTCCCATTCAAATAATAGGTATAAGTATTCACCGTCATGACCACCTCTTAAAGAGTAGCTGTAGCTCTCTCCTTTGTAGGGGTCCATTAAATCAGTAGGTTCTAAATCTAAGTTGAATGCACTCGATGCATTTAATGTGATTTCTCTATCACCAGCACCGGTAACGGTAGCTTTATTAATTAAAGGTCTGGCTTCACTCCAAACATCATCAATGGTGCCATCGAAAACAGGAGCTGTAGAGAATTTCTGTACTAGTAATTCATCAGGGCTTTCCCCAATACCAGCGTCTCCTGTTCCTGTAAGTGGAACATAATCGTCATGGGTACAACCTAAAACAAATGTTACTGTAATAATTAGCGCGGTAATTAATTTAAAAATTTTCATAATAATATATTTAGTTTTATAAATTGATCTTGAAATTCTATATAAAATTATGTAACTATTGTTACATTAATTATGACTTATATCATAAAAACTATAGAGAATTACTGTTCTAATTATTTGGGGTCTATAGGTTTTAAATGAATTAACATTAAATCTGAATTTATTTCAATAAAAAATATGATTTCACAATTAATCATCTGCTATTTAACATGCGAGAGGCTAATTATTTATTTTCTTTAATGGTAAAAAATAGTGTTGTTATATGTTTGATTTACCGGTAGGTTTGTTTTTTTACAGTGCTGTTTTCTAGTTTACAACTGATTGTGATTTTTAAAGTAAGAAATCAAATAAAATATCTTTTTAAACACGTCGTCTCTTTTGGTAAATGAGATTTAATAAAATTTAAAAGGTTTAACAATTCATAAATTCACGAACTGTTAAACCTTTATGTGAACTTTAAAATTTTTATTCTAAGGCCTCAATTGAATTTTTAATCAGCGCTCTAGTATATTCAGGGTTATGAATACCGTTACTATTATCTTCCATTACAGTCTTATAATTCCAAATAGCTTTAGCTACATTGGCTGGATACGTACCTGGTACAGTTCTGTCATTTTCAAGCAATGGGCTTGGGTCGAGACCTAGTAATAATGTTTTAAGCGTTGCCATATCTTCATCTAAGCCAGCAATACCTTCAGGAATACTAGTCATGGTTGTGTGGCAGCTAACACAGGTGTTTAAGGTTGGTTTCCAAGAATGCCCACCGTCATTACCGTCGGTTGTTTCCCCCATATGGCAAGAAATACAGGATGATCCTGATCTATGTGTAGCGGCTCCTACGCCAGGGTAGCCTGTTGAACCAGCAATAATACCGCCCATGATACCTTCTAACATGGTTGATTGTGGGCCATGATGCGGCCCAAAACGACTACTCGTAATCTCGTAGTCTTCCGTTCCTGTCGGTATAGGATAACTTGGTCTAGGTTGGTGACAAGTGATACATGCGTTACTTAATCCAAGAGGATCCGTACTATTTGCAAAGTCAATTGAAACCATTGGATCAAGAACTAATTTAACTGGATGTATATTTCTTAAGGCATAGTCATTACCATCATTTTCAAAATCGAATGACCGGTGATCAGTATGGCAGCCTGTGCAGCTAATAGGATTTGAAACAGCATAACCATTTGGATTTACCATTGGTACAAGGCCTCCATTCCCATCTACAAGATAATCGCCATAATCAGGGTTATAGTCAGGATTTGGCTCATAAAAATCATCATCTGGATTTCCCGGAGTGTCATTATCATTTAATATAGGTATTCCAGCTTCATCTAGTAAAAATTCATTTTGATCGCCCGATGTATCAGTTGCAAAAAACTGTCCGGATAAATAATCAATGTAACCTTCATTGTTATGACACTGCGCACAACTTGTACTTTTCCCTCTAGCCCAAGAGCCTCCACTACCATGTCCAGATAGAATATATGAAGTGGTAATTGGGTCTCGATGAGAAGCAGAGTGACAATCTATACAAACCGCAGCAGAAGCATCTACTCCATCTAATCCATCATGACCATCAATGCCATCTATGCCGTCAGCACCTGCTGGTCCAGCAATATATTCTGTGTCATGGGTACATCCAAGTATCATTAAACTTGACAGTAAAATGATTAAGTAATTTATTCTGTCGAAGGGCTTCATAATGTAATAATTTTTTAGTTACACAAATTTGAAATTCCGAATAAAAATATGTAACTATAGTTACATAAAATATGACATTTGTCATAAGAGCCAACTATTTACTTGGTGAATTTTTCAGCTATTAGGTCGAGTATTTTTTGCCTGTTTACAACTGTTTATAACTTCACTTTAAAAATGGATCATTTCTATGTATTTTTATACACTTCGTTTTTTGCTCTAAACGAATATGCACATCAACAAATAAACTTACTGAATGTACTTAATTTTCGATACTGAAACCACAGGCTTGCCAAAGCGTTGGAACGCACCCATTACAGATACCGATAACTGGCCAAGATGTATTCAAATTGCTTGGCAATTACATGATGGCATGGGTAATTGTATTGAAAGTCAAGATTATTTGGTGCAACCAGAAGGGTTTAATATTCCTTATGATGCTGAAAAAATTCATGGTATTTCTACGGAATTAGCACAAGAACAAGGGATTCCTTTAGCTGAAGTTTTAGAAAAATTTAATGAAGCTCTAGGTAAAACAAAGTTTGTTGTTGGTCAAAATGTGAAGTTTGATTTGAATATTATGGGTGCCGAATTTGTGCGTGGTGCTGTTGAAAACCCTTTGCAAGAACTTCCTCTTTTAGATACCTGCACAGAACATACGGCAAGTTTATGTCAGCTTCCTGGAGGCCGATATGGCAAATTTAAATTACCGACGCTTACAGAATTACATGAGTTTTTATTTAATCAACCGTTTGCTGATGCACATAATGCTACCGCTGATGTTGAGGCTACGACGCGTTGTTTTTTAGAGTTAATTCGTTTGGGTGAATACACCAAAGAGCAGTTGGATGTTCAGCCTGATTATTTTGAGGGTTTCAAAAAAGAAAATACCGATACTATTAAACTGATTGGTTTAAAGCATATTAATCTTAAAAAGGAAAGTGCTAAAATCAACGAACGCATAAAAAAAGCTCAAGAAAGAGATGTTCCAGCTGAAAATATCAATCAAAATGTATCCGATTTAGTTGATGTAGATTTTGTGCATTTGCATAATCATTCGCAGTTTTCAGTCTTACAATCTACCATGAGTGTTACGGAAATTGTTTCGGCAGCAGCAAAATATAACATGCAAGCAGTCGCGTTAACTGATCATGCAAATATGATGGGTGCGTTTCACTTTGTAAATGCTGTGAATAAACATAATAGTGGTGTTAAAGCTAAAATTGCTGAGGCAGAAGAAAAGGGGGAAACTACAGATGCAAAACCTATAAAACCCATTATTGGTTGTGAGTTTTTTGTCTGCGAAAATCATCAAGATAAAACCAGAAAAGATAACGGTTACCAAATCGTATTGTTGGCTAAAAATAAAAATGGCTACCATAATCTAGCGAAACTATCATCGCATGCTTATGTAGATGGGTTTTACTATTTACCAAGAATTGATAAAAAACTGATTCAGCAATATAAAGAAGATATTATTGTGCTTACTGGCAACTTATATGGTGAAGTGCCAAGTAAAGTATTGAATGTAGGTGAGAATCAAGCTGAAGAAGCCTTGCTTTGGTGGAAGAACGAATTTGGTGAAGATTTGTATGTCGAGTTAATGCGTCATAATCAAGAAGATGAAGATCGTGTTAACCCAACCTTAATTAAACTAGCTAAAAAACATGATGTTAAGTTAATAGCATCAAACAACACGTATTATCAAAACCAAGAAGATGCTAATGCACATGATATTTTATTATGTGTAAAAGATGGTGAAAAACAAGCGACTCCAATTGGTCGCGGTCGTGGTTATCGTTACGGTTTGCCAAATCAGGAGTATTATTTTAAATCACCTGAGGCTATGAAGCAACTCTTTAAAGATGCTCCTGAAGCGATTTCAAATGTGCAAGAGGTTGTTGATAAAATTGAAGCATTTCAATTAGCTCGTGATGTCTTATTACCAGCGTTTGACATTCCAGAAGAATTTAAACATGAAGACGATTTAGCAGACGGTGGTAAACGTGGCGAGAATGCCTATTTAAAGCATTTAGTATTTGAAGGTGCCAAAAAACGTTATGGTGAAGTGCTTTCTGAAGAAGTCCAAGAACGACTTGATTTTGAACTTAGTGTTATTGAAAATACGGGATATCCTGGGTATTTCTTAATTGTTGAAGATTTTATTCGAGAAGCGAGAAAGATGGATGTTTCGGTGGGTCCAGGACGTGGTTCTGCCGCAGGGTCTGTGGCGGCTTATTGCCTTTGGATTACCAATATAGACCCCTTAAAATACGATTTACTTTTTGAGCGTTTCTTAAATCCAGACCGTATTAGTATGCCCGATATTGATATCGATTTTGATGATGAAGGTCGTGGTCGTGTTATGCAATATGTTATTGATAAATATGGAAGCAGTCAAGTAGCGCAGATTATTACTTATGGTACCATGGCTGCAAAATCATCTATTCGAGATACGGCACGTGTTTTAGATTTGCCCTTATTTGATGCGGATAGAATTGCGAAATTGATTCCAACGATGTCTAAGCTTGGAAAGATTTTTGGTTTAGATGAAAAAGAATTAGGAAAAAAGTTTAGAGCAGAAGATTTAGAAAAAGTTAATGAACTTTTAAATATTGCTGATGGTAACGATTTGCAAGCAGAAACGGTAAATCTTGCTAGAACGTTAGAAGGCTCTGTCCGTAATACAGGAATTCATGCTTGTGGAGTAATTATTACACCTGATGATATTACTAAATTCGTACCTGTAGCTCTTGCTAAAGATTCAGATTTGTATGTCACGCAGTTTGATAACTCGGTGGTGGAAGATGCAGGGTTGCTTAAGATGGATTTCTTGGGGTTAAAAACGCTGACTTTAATTAAAGACACCGTTAAAATAGTCAAAGCCAAACACGATATTTTACTAGATCCGGATACGTTTCCTTTAGATGATGAAAAGACTTATGAGTTGTTTCAAAGGGGGGAAACCGTTGGTGTGTTTCAGTATGAATCGCCTGGGATGCAAAAGCATCTAAAAGATTTAAAACCCACGGTTTTCGAAGATTTAATTGCCATGAATGCATTATATCGTCCGGGACCCATGGAATATATTCCAAGTTTCGTTAGAAGAAAACATGGTGATGAAGATATTGAGTACGATTTACCAGCGATGGAAGAGTACTTAAAAGAAACTTATGGTATTACGGTATACCAAGAGCAAGTGATGTTATTGTCTCAAAGTCTAGCAGGTTTTACCAAAGGTGAAGCCGATGTGTTGCGTAAAGCGATGGGTAAAAAGCAAATTGCAGTTCTTGATAAAATGAAACCGAAATTTATTGAGCAAGCCAGTGCCAACGGACATGATGCTAAAATTTTAGAGAAAGTTTGGAAAGATTGGGAAGCCTTTGCGAGTTATGCCTTCAACAAATCGCACTCCACATGTTATGCTTGGATTGCTTATCAAACAGCTTATTTGAAAGCACATTACCCTGCGGAATATATGGCAGCGGTACTTTCTAATAACATGAACGACATTAAGCAAGTGACGTTCTTTATGGACGAATGTAAACGTATGAAGTTGGATGTGCTTGGTCCGGATATAAACGAATCATTTTATAAGTTTTCAGTTAACAAAGACTATGCAGTGCGTTTTGGAATGGGCGCTATAAAAGGTGTTGGTCATGGAGCGGTTATGACGATTGTTGAGCATAGAAAAAAAGATGGTCATTATAAATCTATTTTCGATTTTGCAAAGCGTATTGATTTGCGAGCCGCCAATAAAAAGGCATTTGAAAATTTAGCTTTAGCAGGAGGTTTTGATGGTTTAGGGGACACCCATAGAGCACAATATTTTCATAAAGAAGGTGATGATATTACCTTTTTAGAAAAAGCCATAAAGTATGCACATAAACATCAAGAAAACGAAAATTCTGCTCAAGTAAGTTTGTTTGGTGAAGCTAGTGATGTTCAAATAGCCGAACCAGAAGTTCCGCCGTGTGAGGAGTGGGGAACTATGGAGAAATTGAGCAAAGAGCGTGAAGTCGTTGGAGTTTATATTTCTGGTCATCCGTTGGATGATTTTAAAACAGAAATGAAAACATTTTGTAATGGAACGGTTGGTATGTTTAATACGTTAGAACATTACGTGAATCGTGAGTTGGTGTTTGGTGGCGTGGTTACCGATGTGCAACACCGTGTAAGCAAGCAAGGTAAAGGTTGGGCACTCTTTACTATTGAAGATTATACTGATAGTTTTGAATTTAGGATTTTTGGAGAAGAGTATTTAAAGTTTAGACACTTTTTACTTCAGAATAGTTTTGTGTTTATAAAATCATTTATTCGTGAAGGATGGACAAATAAGGATACGGGAAAGAAGAGCGATCCAAGGTTGCAGTTTAATAGCTTTCAATTACTGCATGATGTAATGGAGAATTATGCTAAAAAGTTATCCATACAGGTAGATATTAAAGATTTAGATAAACAGAAAATAATTGCGCTAAAGGAGTTGCTTAATATGCATCCTGGGAATCAAGCGCTTAACTTTTTAGTTTATGATATGAAGGAAAAGATTAAATTAAGTATGTCTAGTAGAAGGCAGAAGGTGCGGGTTAGTCAGGAACTTATTAGTGAATTGGAAGCGCAGGATGTTCAATTTAAATTGAATTGATAAGATTTTATTAAATCCTTATTTTATTGTCGTTAATTAAGCTAGTGGCCTGCTTAAAGTGGCGTATTTTAAATATTATTAGAATTTCTGCATTGCGCAAAGTATAGTAGTGGCATCCTTTTATGAAGCGCTTATAAAATTGTGTTTGATTTATTATACTGCGATTTAAATTGTTGAGATCCCTAAACAAGTTCGAGACTGCTTCGCAGAAAGATATGACGGATAGCCTGTTTTATGCGCCATAAAAATTGAAATAAACCGAACCAATACCGTCATAGGGAAAACAAATTGTTGGTTTGTAAGCTTTCGAGAATATTTTGACTAATTTTGTGTTGTTAAAACGAATTAAGAACATATTAAAATATATATATTATGGCATTAGAGATAACAGATGCAACGTTTGAAGAAACGGTATTAAAAAGTGATAAACCAGTATTAGTTGATTTTTGGGCTGCTTGGTGTGGACCATGTAGAATGGTTGGGCCAATTATAGAGCAAATTAGCGATGAGTATGATGGTAAAGCTGTTGTAGGAAAGGTTGATGTTGATGCAAATCAAGAGTTTGCCGCTAAATATGGTGTGCGTAACATACCTACGGTTTTGGTATTCCAAAACGGAGAAGTAGTTGGTAGACAAGTTGGTGTTGCACCAAAAAACGCATACACTGATGCTATTGACGGGCTTTTATAAAAGATAAGAAAAAGAATTTTGAAAAGGTTTACCGTAAATGGTGAACCTTTTTTTATTTTAGAACTTATTTAAGGATTTGTGATTAGAATTTTTATAGTCTATTTTTGATGAAATATGAGGCGAAATTTTTAAACATCGCCATAGCTAAGGTTTAAGCTTTTAACGAAATAATGCGCAAAAAGAGGCATTAAAAAATAATTAATAAGTTCTTAAATGAGTTCTTACATTTAAATTAAAACGAATTATGAGTAATGAGATAAAAATTCAAGATGCAGTTGACACTAAGTTAATAGAACAACGTAAAGTGTTTTTATGGGGACAGGTTGATGATGAATCGGCTAAACATGTCATTGATAGGTTGATGTATTTGGATGCATTAGAGACTAAGGATATCCATTTATATATAAATAGTCCTGGAGGTTATGTAACTTCTGGTTTTGCTATTTATGATGTTATGAAATCTTTAAAAAGCGATGTGTCTACTATTTGTACGGGTTTTGCAGCTTCTATGGGTTCACTAATATTGTCTGCTGGTACAAAAGGAAAACGTTTTATCCAACCACATGCACGTGTTATGATTCATCAACCAAGCGGTGGTGCTCGCGGACAAGCCAGTGATATTGAAATTACGGCTAAAGAGATTATAATTACTAAAGAGTTAAGTGCACAAATACTAGCTGATAATTGTGGGCAAACCTTTGATAAAGTAATGAAAGATTTTAACCGTGACCATTGGATGGGAGCAAAAGAATCTGTTGCCTACGGAATAGTAGATAAAGCTATTTAGAGAAAAGAAAAGAAAGAAAAGAAAAAAGATAAATTTTGACCTTATTTTAGGTCTTGATTCTGTCAGCGAAGCAGTCTAGCATCTAAAAATGAACTTACAAAGCGAACTTAATAAGGCAGAGGGGTTTAAAAATCTTGAGCTACTTGCAAAACAAGTAGTTGAGGGTTTTATTGCTGGTATGCATAAAAGTCCGTTTCATGGGTTTTCGGCAGAATTTGCTGAACATAAAATATATAATCAAGGCGAAAGTACGCGACATATAGATTGGAAACTATTTGCTAAAACAGACAAGCTGTACACAAAGCGTTATGATGATGAAACGAATTTACGTTGTCATATTATTTTAGATAACAGTAGTTCGATGCATTACCCGAAATTGGAATCGTTTTCTATTGACAACGTAAATAAGATTGGTTTTTCAGCATTAGCAGCAGCCTCTTTAATGCATATTTTAAAAAAGCAACGTGATGCTGTAGGTTTAAGTATTTATAGCGATAACTATGATTATTATGCGCCAGAGAAAGGCAGTGAACGTCATCATCAAATGTTATTGAGTCATTTAAGTGAAGCTGTTATTTCTAAACCTTTAAATAAGCAAACAGAAACATATAAGTATTTACATGAGATTGCTGAAAAGATACATAGGCGCTCAATGATTTTTTTGTTTACAGATATGTTTCAAACACGTGAAGATGAAGTGAGGTTGTTTGAAGCTTTGAGGCATTTAAAATACAATAAACATGAAGTGGTTTTGTTTCATGTGTTTGATAAGGCAAAAGAATTGAATTTCGATTTTGATAATAAACCGAAACGTTTTATTGATGTGGAGACAGGCGATTATATTAACTTATACGCAGATTCAATTAAAGAAAGTTATAGTAAAACAGTTGATGTGTATTTTGAAGCTTTACGTTTAAAATGTGCGCAATACAAAATAAAATATGTTGAGGCTGATATTAATAAAAATTTTAATAACATCCTCACTGCCTACATGATAGAACGCCAAAAGTTTGCATGATAAAAGTTTTCTACAAAAAAGCGAAAAAAAGATTTGAGATATAAAAAAAGCCGTGTATATTTGCACCGCAATAATGCAACGGTCTGGTAGTTCAGTTGGTTAGAATGTCGCCCTGTCACGGCGAAGGTCGCGGGTTCGAGTCCCGTCCAGACCGCTAAAATTGCACAAATAAGCTCTGAGAAATTAGGGCTTTTTTTGGTAATTATTACGACGTTGTGTTGTCCTAGAGGTGTCTAGGATGTAGTTATACCAAAGTAATTTTGGTATTCCAATGAAAGGCTTTCCTTTTTTCTTTATAGAAAATAGGGATGCTTTTTTGTTTTAGGGAGGTTTTGAATTTTAAATTTAATAGTGACCTTTCAAAAATAAACGTGTCTTATAAGTGCTATTAATCAATAAAAGAGGGTTGCAAGAAATTGCAGCTCTTTTTTGCTTTGTAAACCATTCAACAGGATAAATAAATCACACTTGATAGAAGTAATTTTGTAAATTGCCCTGATTTAAAATTATATATTATTAAGATGGTTACTTTAAAACAATTAGCAAAAGAATTAAACGTTTCAATATCAACAGTTTCTAAAGCATTAAACAATAGCGAGGAGATTGGAGAAGATACAGTGCGACGTGTTAAAGAACTTGCGAAATTATATAACTACAGACCCAATAAGGTAGCCTTAAGTTTAAAAAACAACAAAACACGAACCATTGGTGTTATTATACCTAATATTTTGAATCGGTTTTTGGCAAAAGTTCTTTTTGGTATTGAAAGTGAAGCTACAAAACGAGGATATAATATAATAACGTGTATCTCTAATGAATCTTTACAAAAGGAAAAAGAAAGTTTACAATTATTAGCGAATGGAAGTGTTGATGGTTTCATATTGTCGGTTGCTAAAGAATCTCAAATTAATAATGAAGTTGAGCATTTTAAAAGAACAATTAAACAAGGATTGCCTATTGTTATGTTTGATAGAGTAGCACATGATGTTTTATGCGATAAGGTTATTGTTGATGATTTTGATGCGACCTACAACGCGACTAAAAGCTTAATTGATGAAGGAAGAAAGCATATCGCTTTCGTTAGTAATATAAACGACATAAGTGTTGGTAAGTTAAGAGAGCGTGGTTATAATAAAGCAATTTTAGAAAACGGGAATCTTGAGCCTTTAGTTTTAAAAATAAAGAATAAAGATGATCATCAAAAAAAAATAAAATCGCTGTTTAAAAAGAACAAAACTATTGATGCCATTGTAGCTGCTGATAGTTCTTCGGGTATTATAGCTATAAATACGGCGGTGAGTTTTGGTTTAAAAGTACCAAAAGATATATCGGTAATAGGATTTGCTAGCAAATCGGATTCAAACCATACGCTGCCTAAATTAACAACTATTAGGCAACATGCTAAAGCTATTGGTGCACATGCGGCTGAATTACTTATTAAAAGAATAGAGAATGATGGCTTAGAAGAAGATGTTAAAACCAAAATAGTAAAAACTAGCTTGGTTAAAAACGAATCCACATTGTAATTTAAAACTTACAAAAATGCTTTTTATTGCATTTCATCGATAAAAAAAAGTGCGTTTCGTCGAATATTTAACATTTCGTCGAAAAAAACATACTTTATTTAATCTCTTAATATATTTTAGCTTTTCCTTAATTGAGCGACCCATTATATTCCCTAAGTTCAGTTGAGAAGAATTAATCCACTTTGACTTTTTTAAGTCATTTCCCTCATTAAAAATAGTATAGAATCGTTCTGCATTTTTGTGTATTCGATTTTAAGTTAATTATCCATTTTTCCCTTTAACCAAGATTTTGTTTTTCAAAGTCTTAGTTAGCATTTTTTATTTATAAAAATCAAGAAAACTGTATAACCTTAAATTCGAATTAATATGAAATCCCTAAAAATTACTTTATTAGTAGCTTTATTTTTTGCATCTATTACATCTTGTACGAAACAAGATTTAACTGAGGATGATATCCAGGTTGTACCTGAAACGGAAATACCTTTTACAGGAGGAGGAGTTGATCAATAGAAAATAAATCACTAAATATCAGTTTATATAACTCATTACATTTATGTAATGAGTTTTTTTTTATTCATTAAATTAAAAAATTATAAATACATTTGAAGAAACAGCAAATAGATTAAGCCTTTTGAAATTTTTAGTATTTTACATATTTATATTATCTTTTTGTATATCTTCTTTAGCACAAGAGAAAACTAGTTTTCATATAATAGATTCTCTTAAGAAAAATGTTTTAGTTAATAAGTTAGAAGACTCCTTATTAGTTGCAAATACTCATTATGACATTGGGCAATTATACAGATTTAATTTTTTAGGTGACAGTGCTTACTATCATTATTTGAAAGCGGAAAAAATCTTTAAAAATTTAAATAATGATTTTAAGTCGGCATTAACTCTTTACGGTATTGCAGTTGTTCAAAAGAATGAGAAGGATTTTACTGGAAGTGAAGTGACTTCAATAGAAGCCCTTACATTATTGAGTCAATTAAAGCAAACAAAGGATGTAAAAAGGTGTAAATCATATGTTTATAATAATTTAGGTTTGCTTTTTGGCGAGTTGGGGCAGTTTGATGAATCTATCTCCTATCATAAAAGTGCAATAAAAATAAAAGAAGAATATGATCCAGAGAATTCATATAACATAAATGTATCGAAAAATAATTTAGCTCTATCCTACAAGAAATCAGGGGATTATGAATTAGCTTTAAAATATTATAATGATATATTATCAAGTCAGAAGATAAATACTAGACCAGATTTTTATGCTTTAGTATTAGATAATTATGCACATACCTTATATTTATCGAAAGATGTAAAAAAACTTCCTCAATTATATTTAAAAGCACTTAAAATTACGGATAGTATTAATCCAAATGGAGGATATAATTCTATAATTATAAATCAGCATTTAGCTAAATTCTATTATGATAATAAGAATATTGATTCTGCAAAATATTATGCTTATAAAGCAAAAAACATAGCTGAATTATATCACAATGATGAATTATTAACTTCACTATTGCTTTTATCTGAAATTGAAGAAGGCATGAGTGCAACTAATCATTTGAAGACTTATGTTAAGTTAAATGATAGTCTTCAAAAAAATGAACGCTTATTAAGAAATAAGTTTGCTAGAATACGCTTTGAAACCAAACAGATTGAACAAGAAAACATTAAAATTTCCAAAGAACGTCTGTGGCTTTTAATAATAACTGTCGTTATTATTTTGGCTTCAATTCTTTTGTATCTGGTAATTTCTCAAAGAAATAAGAATAACGAATTACAGTTTATTCAAAAGCAACAAGAAACTAACGAAGAAATTTACAACCTCATGTTATCGCAAAATGAGAGTATTGAAGAAGCAAGAACGCAGGAGAAGAAACGGATTTCGGAAGAATTACATGATGGTGTTTTAGGGCGTTTATTTGGTACACGTTTAAGTTTAGATAGTTTAAATATGAGTAATAGTACTGATGCTATAAAAACTAGGAGCCAGTACATTGATGGACTTAAAACTATAGAAGAAGATATTAGAAAAGTATCACATGAATTAAATACTGATTTTGTTTCAGGTTCTGGATTTATTGATATTATAAAAACATTAGTTGAAACGCAAACATTAGCTTATTCTCTTAAATATGAATTTAATCATGATGATGACATAGGTTGGGATTCTGTAACTAACAAAAAGAAAATTCACATATACAGAATTATTCAAGAAACACTTCATAATATTTATAAACACGCTAAGGCTACCAAGGTTAATATTAGTTTTAAATTAAAAAATGATGTAATTTGCTTAATCATCTCAGACAATGGTTCCGGTTTTGATGTCAATAAAGCTAAATCAGGTATTGGTCTAAAAAACATGAATTCTAGAATAAAAGAAATAAACGGAACTATAAGGATAACCTCGGAAAAAGGTTTAGGAACTAAAGTAACCATAGAGGCACCAATACCATAACGCCAAATTATGACTGAAAACATTAAAATACTTATGATTGATGACCATCCAATGATTATTGAGGGTTATCAAAACACATTACGGTACACAAAAAAAGACAGTCAAGAATTAGAAATTGATATTGCTAATAATTGTGATGAAGCAGTTGCTTTTATGGATAAGTCTGTTCAAAAAGAAAGGCCTTATGATGTGCTGTTTGTTGATATTAGTTTGCCGCCATCGGCTGATGGTTCAATGAGTTCTGGAGAAGATTTAGCAGAATATGCACGAAAGATTTTACCAAATGCCAAGATTATTATCTTAACCATGTTTAATGAATCTTTTAGGATTCATAATATTATCAAAACCATCGACCCTGAAGGTTTTATGATTAAAAGTGACTTAACATCTAGTGAATTGGCAAGTGCTTTTCAAGCAGTACTTAATAATCCGCCTTTTTATAGCGGCACCGTAAATAGCCATATTAGAAAAGCTATAACGAGTGATATTGTTATAGATGATAAGAACAGAAAAATTCTTCACCTACTATCTCAAGGTGTTAAAACAAAAAATTTAGCAGCTCCCTTAGATATTTCTTTAAGTGCTGTTGAAAAAAGAAAAAAACAACTTAGAGATATTTTTGAAGTATACGACGGACAAGATGAAACCTTGCTTAACGAGGCTAGAAAAAAGGGGTTTGTATAGCTAAAACATGATACAAAATAAAGAAAGGTGGTTTTTTCAAAAAAAATCACCTTTTTTTATGCGCTTGAAACCTATACTAGTGTTGAAGATTACCATTACCCCGTAATACCATTACGGGTTTCCCGCAGTTCGAAAACAATAGTTATAATTATATTTGATTATCGACACTTCAAAAATTAGTTAATCCCTCAATTTTTTTTGTTGATAATAGCAATTTACATAAACCCTATAGATGTGAGAGACCTATAGGGTTTCTTCTTTTTAATCGAAAAATAATTCTTCGATATTTTTAAGAGCTATCGGTTGAAATTTTTATTCCCATGACATCGTAGATTCACGAATACAGACTAATTTGAATATAGAGTTATGAGTAAAATGGGAATCAAAATATAGCATCTTTATAATCCCACAAAACACCAATGTAAAGACCAAGGTAGATAATAGCAACTACAAATTTTATAAAGGTTGAGGTTAAAAACCCAATAAAAGACCCTAAAGCAGCTTTAGTTGCTTTTTTTGTATCACTTTTGTTTATCAGTTCTCCTATTAAAGCGCCAATAAAAGGGCCAATTATAATACCTCCAGGTATAGGAGCAATCAATCCAATAATAAGACCTATAGTGGTTCCAATCATCCCGTATTTAGTGCCTCCAAAACGTTTTGTGCCTATGGCTGGAATAATATAATCAAGCAGCCAAATAAATAGAGCAATTGTAAAAGTTATAATCAAAAACGATTTATGAATAGGTATCGCATCAGTGAAATGAACAATTAAAAGTCCAAACCAACTGGTAACAGGTCCTGGTAGAATAGGTATGAAGCTGCCAATAATGCCTAGAAGCATAAATAGTGCAGCAATAATAATTAAAATAATATCCATAAAAGTGTTTAAGTTATATACTAATTTAGACTAAAAATCATGCCAAATGTTACATTTTTAAACTTTAACCAATAGTTTTAAATTAAAAAGGAAACAACGTATTCATTTTATTTTTAAAATAAGTAATGAAGGAGACGTTATTGATGTAAGCTTTTGAGCACCACATCCTGATTGAGAAGATTAAGCTATACGTGTTATTAAAACACTGCCAAAGGTTACACCAGGAGAACACAAAGGTAAGAAAGTAAATGTGCCTTATTCATTGTCAATTATATTTGCAATAGCAGAGTAAATGAATTGCACTTCCATTTTTATTAATACTATTTAAAATCGAAGCTCAAACTTCGGTTTTTACTTTTTTGAGTATTTAAAAACTAAAAAATTTGTATTTTTCGGTTCAAGTTGAAGTCCATGAGATATTCTTTAGTTTTTATATTTATTTTGTTAATCACATCTTGTGACTATTTCAATGTGAAAAAAATATCTTCTGAAGCGATTTTAAAAGAAGAATTAGAAACTTTTAATTGGAATGATGTTGATGAATATCCCAGTTTTAAAGCTTGTGATTCTTCTACTGTAAAAGAAGATAGAACCATTTGCTTTCAGCAAACCATAACCAACAATATTACCAGTTATTTGCAAAAAGAACAGATTGTTGTTACTCAAGATATTAATGATACAATAATGCTGTATTTTCAAGTATCTAAAAAAGGTGAGTTGTTATTATTACAATCAAAAATAGATTCACTTACTACTCAAGAAATTCCCAATATTAATCAGTTACTCATTAATAGTCTAGATTCTTTGCCAAAAATATTTCCGGCTATAAAACGTGGACAGCACGTTACCACGGAGTTTAAACTACCTATAGTTATTCATGTAAATTAGTTTTGTCTATTGACAAGTTCTATAAACTCTTACTACAGCGGATAAGTGCGTTAGGGATTGCAGAGGAAAGCCCACAGCGAAGCATGAGTGAGGACTTGTAACGTAAAGCCTGACCTTTTTGGGTAACGCCCTTAAAACCTAATAGCCAATTTCCGCATGAGTCTTAACACTTCCATATAAAACCAAACTAAGGTTACGAGAAGCCCCCAGGTAGCTATCCATTCTTTATATTTAGGCGATTTATTTTTATGGCGCTCAATATAATCAAAGTCAAGAAGCAATGATAATGAAGCGAAAATTGCAGCAAGAATATTGAATGCTATAGCAGGCCACGACGTACCCCAGATAAAGACTTTTATCCCGAAGAAACCCAAAATCCATGAAATAATATAAACTACAAAAATACTGGTTGCTGCAGTGATAATAACACTTCGTAGTTTTTTGGTCACCACGATAATTCGCATTTGATACAGTAATAACATCACTATAAAAGTAACCATTGTTATCCCAATGGCTTGATAGGGTAAATTAGGAAATTGAGCATGAGCATACACGGTCATGGCGCCTAGAAAGAAGCCTTTTGCTATGGCATATAGCGGCACTAAAATATGTGCCCAATGTTGACGAACAGAAATAATAATACTAATTACGATTGCGGCTAACATACCACCTAAAGAATACCATTTAATGTTTGCTCCACTGGCGTGAAGTCTCCACATGCCAATTGAAATGATTACAATAATGGCTATGGACAACATTGATTTTATAAAAATACCAGTCACTGACATGGTTTTTGATGAAGTTCTATTATCACCAAAAAAGTAATTATTAAAGGCTGGATTTGAAGTTTTTTTGAATAGGTCCATACGAATTAAAAATACTAAAATTATTTTTTAAAGTCACGTCCTTTCCATTTATAACTAGAAAAGCTTGAAATAAACGCAATATAAATACTAAAGAATGGATAAATGAGAAACCCGAAAAGATAATTTTTTAATATGCTTTTTTGATTAAAAAAGGAAGCTGATTTATAGATTAAAAAGAAATCGATATTAAATTTTATAACCAGAATATAAAGGAGGATTTTAAAGTTTAAAATACTAATACAAGAAAGTAGAAATCCAATAACGATTAAAGTATTCATTAATAAAACAATCAAGCCTGTTAGCTTACCAAACCAATTATTATAAGTGCTTGTTTTTGCAGCCCAACGGACACGTTGAGACAATAAATTAGCCCAATTTGGTTGTGATTGTGTTTTTATAATAGCCTGTTTGCATTTTAAATAATGAACATGCTTAGGCTGTTTTGTTGCAATTTTTTCAAGTAGAAAAATGTCGTCTCCACTGGCAATATTAGTGTTGCCTTCAAAACCGTTTACTTCATTAAATATTGATTTTTTATACGCCAGATTAGCACCATTACACAAAAAAGGTTTGTTGATTCCGAAACCGCCAATAGTAGCACCTTGTAAGCTTAAGATGTCTAGTATTTGAAACCGGTTTAAAAACGAATTATCATTATTATAAACTACAGGAGCAGCAATACAAACGGCATTGTTTTTTTGAATGTACTGGTCAAAACTATCTAGCCAAAATAAAGGTAATTGGCAATCAGCATCGGTGGTGATTATCCAATCGTATTTTGCTTTTTTTATAGCTGAGGTTATGGCGTCCTTCTTTGGGGAATTTGTTTTTCTATCATTTGTAATGATACGAGCATCTTGAGCGCAGTCTAAGGGTCTTGTTTTCAATGTTTTTTTTATGATATCAACAGAATCATCATCAGATTCATCATCAACAAAAATAATTTCAAAAAGATGTTTAGGATACTTAAGAGCTTCAATAGACTTTAATAAATCTGGTAAATTTTCAGCCTCATTTCTAAAAGGAATCAGGATTGAAAATTTGGTTTTAGTTGGAGTGCCTTCTAGCTTAAATGTTGCAATTTTATCAAACCCAAAAATAAAACTCCCGATTAAAATCAAGTAACTAATGGTTATAATGAGGGTAATTAAAATCATATCTTATTTTGACTTTTTGGGAAGTTAAAACGAAGTACATAGTAACTTCCAATTAGACTTGGCATTACAAAGTTAAGTAACCACATAATAGTAATTATAGATAGCACAATCAATTCGTTTATATCTGCCACCGAAAACAGATACACTGCAACGCTTCCTTTTATAATCACGTCAAAAATAAAAATAGTTGGAATTATCGAAGCTAGTAAATACATGGCTGTAATAATAATCATGGCATTTAAATAGCTAAGGTTTACCTGAAAAATTTGCAACAACATAAAAAACTGAAAGGAAAAAATAAGATACCGAATCATTGAAAACAAAAACACTAAAACGAGTTTATTTTTCGGGTATTCTACAACAAAACCTTTAATCTTTTCTATGGAGAATCCTTTAATTGTAGGTCTACTTTTGCTTAATCCAAAGCTTAAAATAAATATGGCTATCAAAACAAAAACTAAAAACCTTGCCAGTTTATAATAATTTATTTCTGGGTCGTATTTTAATATATAAAAACTTAGTCCGGTAACTCCCAAAATTATGGTGACAGTCATTTGTAGAAGGTTACTCATTAGGTTAACTAACATGATGCGCTTCCTAAAATTGGATGTGTAATAAATAGCTTTAGCACCGTATTCACCAATTCTATTTGGTGTGAACAGTGAGGCAGTTAATGCGCCTAAACTTTGTTCGGTAGCATTTTTAAAACTAATTTTTTTGATAAAATGCACTAAAACCTGCCATTTTAGAATTTCAAAAAACCAATTCAAAACGCTTAAAATCATTAAAAAAATGATGTTTTTAAGCGAAAAAACGTTCTTTTTTAGCAAGAAACTAGTAAAATCAGAAAAATTTAAAGCATCATTATTTACTAATTTTTGATAAATAAAATAAAAAGCACCAACTACAATGCTTAATTTAATAAGCACAAAAAAGAATTGTTTAGTTTTGTATGGTAGCGAGTGCATCATTTGTGCTGCAAATTAAATCAATATTACCACATGACCTTTAATTTTAAATTGAATACCCATTTATGGTTTGCATTAGCTTTCCTTTTTTATGGTTTTTCAAGTTTTTCTCAAGGCGATACAAGCACAATTAAGGCACAATTTGCTTTGGGTATTAATAGTCCGTCAGCAAATGGTTTTGTAAGTAGTTTTGAAGCGAATTCAATTAATTTCCCAACGATTAATCTGGGGTTGCAGTACATGTTTAAATCTCACTTAGGAGCAAAAATAGATTTTGGTTTTAATAGATTTTCTAACATTGATAATGCTCCAGAGTTTAAAGTGAACTATTCACGTATAAATACACAATTGGTATTTGATACCTCTAAAATTTTAAGTTTTTCAAATAAAACGGCAACTTTTATTCATGCTGGTCCAGGGTTTTCAATAGTAAAACCTTTAGGTAATTACGGAGAAAATAAAACGGTGTATTTAAATGCTATGGGTGGTATTGAGTTTCATTATGGTATTTCTGATAAGCTATCCGTTTATGTAGATACCTCATATATTTTTGGCTTTGGTAAAGATTTTAACCCTATTTCTGATGGTTTTGGATCGTTTAACGGAGATTTATTAACCATAACGTTTGGCGCATCTATTTCGCTAAGTGGTTGTTATTATTGTGGAGACTAATGAAGCATGAAAGAATTATTTTAGGAATTGACCCAGGAACAACTATTATGGGTTTCGGACTCATAAAAGTAGTTGGGAAGACAATGCAATTCGTCCAACTTAATGAACTTGATTTAAAAAAATACAGTGACCATTATTTAAAACTAAAACTCATTTTTGAACGTACCATAGAGCTTATAGATACGCATAACCCAGATGAAATAGCTATTGAAGCTCCTTTTTTTGGTAAAAATGTACAAAGTATGCTAAAGTTAGGACGCGCACAGGGTGTAGCCATGGCAGCAGGTTTGAGTAGAGAAATTCCAATAACGGAATATCTGCCTAAAAAAATTAAAATGGCTATTACTGGAAATGGAAATGCTAGTAAAGAACAAGTTGCTAAAATGTTGCAAAGTTTGTTAGGATTAAAAACACTTCCAAAAAATTTAGATGCAACTGATGGTTTAGCAGCCGCCGTATGTCATTTTTATAATTCAGGTAGAATTGAAGTTGGTAAGAGTTATTCAGGATGGGACGCTTTTGTTAAGCAGAATGAAGGCAGAGTTAAGAAGTAATGGCCGGCATCTACATCCACATACCATTCTGCAAGCAAGCATGTCACTATTGTGATTTTCATTTTTCGACATCTTTAAAAAAGAAAGATGAACTTATTGAATGTTTGGTTAGAGAGTTAGAACTAAGAAAAAACGAGCTTCAAAATCACAGTATTGAAACCATTTATTTTGGGGGAGGCACACCTAGTTTGTTAACTAGAGATGAAATAGAACTGCTTATCAATACAGTTTATAAAAACTATACCACTATTGAAAACCCTGAAATAACTCTAGAAGCAAATCCAGATGATTTGTCTAATGATGTCATAATCCAATTATCTAAAAGCCCAGTAAACCGAATAAGTATAGGTGTTCAATCTTTTTTTGAACGTGATTTGAAACTTATGAATCGCGCACATAACACCAAAGAAGCTTTGGAATGTTTAGAAATAGCAACTCAATATTTCGATAATATTTCTATCGATTTAATTTACGGAATTCCCGGATTGAGCAATGAGGAATGGATTGAGAATATAGAAACAGCTTTATCATTCAATGTTCCACATATATCCTGTTACGCTCTAACCGTGGAGCCTAAAACAGCTTTAGAAACATTCATAAAAAAAGGTATTATTGATAATGTAGATGACGATTTAGCGCAAGAGCAATTCAACATACTTGTCGATAAATTAGAAGTTTCTGGGTTTAGTAATTATGAGCTTTCAAATTTTGGAAAGCCTCATTATTTTAGTAGAAATAATTCAGCCTATTGGCAAGGGGAACTGTATTTGGGAATAGGACCTTCAGCACATTCATTTAATGGTGACCAGCGGAGTTGGAATGTGACTAATAATACAAAGTACATTAAAACCATTCAAAAAAACGAACTGCCCTCAGAATCAGAAATACTAACTAAAACTGATAAATTCAATGAATATATAATGACAGGTCTACGAACTATTTGGGGTGTTTCTCTTAAAAAAGTAGAAAATGATTTTGGTGGAAATTATAAAAAACAGCTTTTACAACAATCTGAAATTTATATTAAGGAACATTTATTGTATATTGAAGATGACAAATTGTTAACCACAAAAAAAGGTAAATTTTTAAGTGATGGTATTGCTTCAAACCTTTTTAAAATTAATTTATCTTGATTGCAACCATACAATACAATTCTAGAAAACTTCAAATAGATTTATCAAAACCATTAGATATTTCCATGCCAATCATTTCATCAAAAAAAAATGTAAATGCATGGTACATTGATGAACCTAAAATAGAACCTATTAAAGACGCTGAATGGATCGCTTCAGTAAGCAAAGGTGCTAGTGTTAATTTTAATAATATTTATTTTAACCCACATGCTCATGGCACACATACTGAGTGTGCTGGCCATATTACAGAAAAAGTATATTCTATTAATCAAAATTTAAAAACATTCTTTTTTTTAGCTGAAGTTATTACTGTAGCCCCCGAAAATGATAATGAAGATAAAATCATTTCAAAAAAGCAATTGCAATTTGCCATAGGAAATAAAAAGAGGGATGCTATTATTTTAAGAACAATACCAAATACTCGAGAGAAACTATCAAGACAATATTCACATACCAACTGGCCATATTTAAAAGAAGATGCTGTGAAATTTATGGTAAGTAAAGGTGTAAAACATTTGCTAATAGATTTACCAAGCATTGATAAAGAAAAAGATGGCGGCGAGTTACTTGGGCATAATGCTTTTTGGAACACAAAAGGAAAATTACGCTTAGATGCCACGATTACCGAATTAATTTACGTGTCAAATAAGATAGAAGATGGTGAGTATTTTTTAAATTTACAGATAGCGCCATTTGAGAATGATGCATCACCCAGTAAACCTATTTTATATAAAGTTATTAGTTAGATGGAAGTTTTTTTAGCCGTAATTATTGCGATTTTAGTAACTCTAGGAGTTGTTACCGTAATAAAGTCTATAAAGAAAAAACAGCTTGTTAATTCGCAATCTACCATACTTTTAGATAAGATAAGAAAGGTGTGTAAGTTTATTACCGTTGAAGGTGATTTTGCTGAAATTTATCATTATGAGGATGTTAAAGAGCGTTTTTTAAAACTACTTTCTAGCAGAAAGAAAGCACTTGTTGTAATAAATGCCAAGGCGCATGTAGGTTATGATTTGTCTAAAATAGATTTGGAAGCAGATATAGATAAAAAGAAAATTATATTAAAACATTTTCCAGAGCCTGAAGTATTATCAATCGAAACTAATTTGAATTATTACGATAAAACGGAAGGCTACTTTAATAGGTTTGAAGCAACCGATTTAACAGGTTTACACAATGAGGCTAAACAACATATTCAGGATAAAATACCTGAAAGTGGACTCATTCAAGCGGCTCAAAAAGAAGCTTTAGAAACTATTCTACTCATCGAAACGATAGTTGAAACTATAGGCTGGAAATTAGACTATTCTGCTTTAGAGATAGGTGCATCTGAAAACAAGAAAATTCAGTAATGCATATTGAACAAATTCGAGAATACTGTTTAAGTAAAAAAGGAACAACAGAAAGCTTACCATTCGATAAGGATACACTAGTATTTAAGGTTTTGAATAAGATGTTTGTTATTGCACCGCTAGACAAATGGGAAAGCGGTGAGGCATCGATTACTTTAAAGTGTGACCCCATTTATACAGTTAAATTAAGAGAAGAATACGAAAGTATTTATCCGGGGCCCTATGTGAGCAATATTCATTGGAATACTATTGCAATTTATAAAGGAGAATTACAACCAAAATTTATTTTAGAACTTATAAACCATAGTTATGACATGGTCGTTAAAGGGATGTCCAAAAAGCTAAGAGATTCCTTAGTACAATAAATAAAGAGTAATTGTCTGATAATCGAATAATAAAATTGTGTATTTAGATTCTCTCTTCATCCTAATTGAATTTTTAGCATAATCAAATAGCCCAAAATCTTAAAGTCGTAATTAATTTTACCAATATATTAACTTTAATTTTTAACAGATTATGAAAGCAACCAAACAATTAGTTTCAACAATAGTACTAGCACTATTGTTATTTAAAAAAAAGATACCGTGTAAATCTTAACTTGTAGAACCTTCTATTTAGCTGTATCATTGTAGTAATAAAATGTAGAAAATGAGTTTAGATAGAGAATTATATAAAAGAGCTGATAATAAATGTGAACTCTGTGGAAGCGAAGAGCACTTACAAATACATACTTTAGCGCCACAAAAAGATGAAACTTTAAAAAAGTCTTTAGTTGCCTGTAAAACCTGTGTTGACCAAATAGAAGACCCAGAAACCACAGATGCAAACCACTGGCGTTGTTTAAATGATAGTATGTGGAGCGAACAAGATGCTGTAAAAGTAGCCGCTTGGAGAATGCTTTCTCGTTTAAGAGCAGAAGGTTGGCCACAAGATTTGCTAGATATGATGTATTTAGAAGATGATGTTTTAGAATTTGCTAAAGCGACAGGAGAGGGTGAAGCAGATCCGGAAAAATTAATTCATAGAGATGTAAATGGTGTTGTTTTACAAGCCGGAGATTCAGTAGTGTTAATAAAAGACTTAAAAGTTAAAGGCTCTAGCATGGTTGCAAAACAGGGAACTGCAGTGAGAAATATTCGTTTAGACCACGAAAACGAAAAATATATTGAAGGTAAAGTTGGTCCAACACTAACCGTTATTATCACAGATTACGTTAAGAAACTTTAATTCAGCATTTTTTTAAATTCGGATGGGTTATAGCTTTTTAAAGCTTTAAATTGCCTGTTAAAGTTCGACATGTTATTAAAGCCAACACATTCTGCAATTTGTATAATAGATAAATCATTGTTTGATTGCAGCAGTCGGCATGAGTGTTCTACACGAAGCTCGTTTAAAAACTGAATATAGGTTTTATTAGTACGTTTTTTAAAGTACTTACAAAAGGCATTTTTCGTCATATTAGCCACGTTAGAAATGGTCTTTAAAGAAATTTCTTGTTGAAAATTGTTCATAGTATATTCAAATACATTCCGCATGCGTTGCCCTTCATTATCCGAATAGGTTTTATCATAAATAAAGGATGATAGGCTATTATAGTTTGCCTTTGATGTGATTTTTATAATTTGAAGAAGTATTAAAAAGCGCTTTAACTTGGTGCTTTCTTCAAGTTGAAAAAAAAAGGCACTTATCTGTTTTAGTTTTGAAGCTATTTTAAAACCATGTTTAGCACGTTTAAAAAAAGCTTGTACTTCTTTCAATTCTTCCAAATCAAAAAAGCTTGACCCAAAAGAATTTCTTGTAAAAAATAAAGATATCATATGGAAGCTATTAGAAGCAGAATAATCACTTTTAAAAACGTGGGGAATATTACTACCAATGATAAGAACATCATTTTTTGCATAATCATTTACTGAATCTCCAACAACAAGCGTGCCTTCTCCTTCCACAATTAAGCTAATCTGAATTTCTTTATGTTGATGTAGTTTGTCATAGAAAGAAGTCCCGTAATCAACTTGATAAACGAGAGCATCTTGTTCTGGTTTGGGAATTTTGAAGGGTAGTGCTTTCACTTATGCTGAATTTATTTCAGTAAATCATTTTTCATTTTCTTTTGAAACTGAGAACCCGAAATTACACAAATAATATTCAAATATCCATTATTTAATATTAAAATGGATAATATAGTATGTATTGTGATTAACAAACCATTCTTTAAAATGTGAATACTAGTGTAATTTTATATTATCAAAAATTAAAGATTATGATTATTCAATGGAAAGGTGTAATGCCCGCAGTAACAACCCAATTCAATGAAAATGACGAATTGGATTTACAATTATTTAGAAAAAACATACATGCACAGTTGGATGCTGGGGTACATGGTATTGTATTAGGAGGAACCTTGGGTGAAGCCAGTACGTTAACTGATGAAGAGCGACGTATTTTAACCAGAGAAACCGTTGAATTAGTAGAAGATAGAGTTCCAGTGTTAATGAATATTGCAGAACAAACTACCGTAGCAGCAATAGCCTTAGTAAAAACGGCTGAAGAAGATGGTGCAAAAGGACTTATGATGCTCCCTCCAATGCGTTACAAAGCAAGCGACGAGGAAGTTGTAGAGTACTTTAAAGCTGTTGCAAATAGTACATCATTACCAATTATGATTTACAATAACCCCGTAGATTATAAAATTGAAGTAACTTTAGATATGTTCGAAACGCTTTTAGAAAGCTGTCCGAATATCCAAGCTGTTAAAGAATCTACCAGAGATACTACTAATATTGCACGAATAAAAAACCGTTTTGGAGATAGATTAGCCATTATGTGCGGTGTAGATACTTTGGCTTTAGAAAGTTTACTTATTGGCGCCGATGGTTGGGTAGCTGGTTTGGTTGATGCTTTTCCCGCTGAAACTGTGGCTATTTACGAGCTTCAAAAAGCAGGTAGAATAAAAGAATCCCTTGCTATTTATAGGTGGTTTATGCCACTTTTAGAGCTAGATATACATACAAAATTAGTCCAGTATATTAAACTAGCTTCAACCCATACAAATATTGGTTCAGAATATGTTAGAGCTCCAAGATTAGTATTAAAAGGTGATGAACGAGTACGTGTAACTAAAATTATCGAAGATGCTTTAGCGGTAAGACCCGTATTGCCAGATTATAAAAATCTAAGTATTTTAGTATAATTAAATTGGGTGTTACCGCTCCAAAAAGCGGTCAGGCTTTCGGCACTCGCTTTTTTTGAGAAAAACAAAAAAGAGCTTAAACAAATGCCTCAATCCTTAACACAAAAACAACATGTTAGAAATAAGACCAACATGCGAACATTGTAATAAATCATTGCCATTTGATTCTCAAGAGGCAATGATTTGTGCATTTGAATGCACCTTTTGTAAAAACTGCATAGACAATGTTTTGAAGCACGTTTGCTCTAATTGTGGGGGCGGATTTGAGAAAAGACCAATTCGGCCAGAAAATTTATTAGAAAAATATCCAGTATCAACAAAAGTGGTTCACAAACCAATCCATATTGAAGCGCACATAAAAAGATTAAATAAAGCATGATAACAGGAAAAAACTACATCGGAAATCAACTATCAGCAATAGGAAACAAAACGTTTAAAACATTTAATCCTTTATTGAATATTGAAAACGAATGGGAAATCACAGAAGCATCAACTAACGAGGTTAATCAAGCCGCAAAATTAGCTTCGGAAGCGTTTAAAACCTATTCTAAAATATCAGGAGAAAAAAAAGCAGTATTTCTAAGAGCCATTGCTGAAGAAATTGAAGCTTTGGGCGACGAATTACTACAAGTATATTCCTCAGAAAGTGGATTGCCTAATGGGCGAGCCATGGGCGAACGCGGAAGAACACTTGGCCAATTACGAGCTTTTGCAAACCATGTAGAAAAAGGGAATTGGGTAGATGCCTCAATTGACACTGAACAACCAGATAGACAGCCTATGCCAAAGGTAGATTTAAGAAAAATGAATGTAGCTTTAGGTCCAGTTGTGGTTTTTGGAGCATCCAATTTCCCTTTTGCATTTTCAACAGCTGGAGGAGATACAGCGGCAGCTCTTGCGGCAGGTTGTCCGGTAATTGTAAAGTCACACCCTATGCATGCAGCGACAGGTGAAATGGTTTCTGCTGCTGTTATAAAAGCAGCAGAAAAAACAGGAATGCCAAATGGTGTGTTTTCAAACCTTAATAGTAGTGGAATAGAAGTTGGACAAGCTTTAGTACAGCACCCAAATGTAAAAGCTGTGGGTTTTACAGGAAGTATTAGAGGCGGAAGAGCATTATTTGATTTGGCAGCAAAACGTGATGAGCCAATTCCTGTACTTGCAGAAATGGGCAGTGTAAACCCAGTAATTATTTTACCTCAAGCTCTAAAAAATAGAGCTGAAGATTTAGCAAAAATATATTCTGGATCTATAACTTTAGGTACAGGACAATTTTGCACAAATCCAGGATTAATAATTGGCATAAAATCAGAAGGATTAACAAATTTTGTAAATACTTTAGCTGAAGAAATTGTAAAAGTTGAACCTTCATGTATGTTGCATCCAAATATTGCTGGTGCTTATGAAAGTAATAAAGCCAATGCCATGTCTCAAAGTGGTATTAAAGTTTTGGCGGGTTATAATGAAGATGTAAAACCTAATTATGCTCGACAAGTTGTTACAACTGTTGAAGGAAACACGTTTCTAAATAATCCAATATTACATCACGAGGTTTTTGGACCATTTTCGCTAGTAGTTCAATGTGAGAATAAAGAGCAATTAGAAGAAATAATTATCAATCTAGAAGGACAATTAACGGGAACGATTATTTCTGATGATGACGAAATTAGAACATTTACTTCAATAGTAAATGCCTTGCAAAATAGGGTTGGACGCATTATTTTTAATGGCGTGCCTACAGGAGTTGAAGTTTGCCCTTCAATGCTTCATGGAGGACCTTATCCAGCATCTACAGACTCAAGATTTACCGCAGTTGGTGTAGATTCGATTAAACGATTTGTAAGACCATTTAGTTATCAAGATTGGCCAAACGATTTACTTCCAATAGAATTAAAAAACGAAAATCCTTTAGGGATTTCTAGATTAGTTAATAATGCAAGAACGACATCTAAAATATAAATGGCACGCTCAAAATTTGTTTGTATTGATGCACATACCTGTGGAAACCCTGTGCGTGTGGTAACCAAAGGATATCCAGATTTAGTTGGCAAAACCATGAGTGAAAAACGCCAGCACTTTTTAAAAGAATTTGACTGGATCCGAAAAGGACTGATGTTTGAACCTCGGGGACACGATATGATGAGTGGAAGTATGCTTTATGCACCACACAACCCAGAAAATGATTTTTCTATATTATTTATTGAAACATCAGGGTGTTTACCCATGTGTGGTCATGGAACCATTGGTACGATTACTATCGCTATTGAAGAAGGATTAATAATACCTAAAACTCCAGGGAAGATACTTATGGAAGCTCCCGCTGGTTTGGTCGAAATTGAATATCAACAAACAGGGAATAAAGTAGATTGGGTTCGTCTAGTAAACGTGAAAAGTTTCTTAGCTGCACAAGATTTATCGGTTGATTGTCCTGAATTAGGAGAGCTAACTTTTGATGTGTCTTACGGTGGTAATTACTATGCTATTATAGACCCTCAACAAAATTTTTCTGGAGTTCATGACTTTTCAGCTGGACAAATCATTCAATATTCTCAAGTGATTAGGCAAAGAATAAATAAGAAATACCCTAATATGTTTATTCACCCTGAAAATGACACGATACGAAATATAACACATGTACTTTGGACAGGTAAACCTTTAGACCCAACATCAACAGCAAGAAATGCGGTGTTTTATGGTGATAAAGCCATAGATAGAAGCCCTTGTGGAACAGGAACATCAGCGGTTCTAGCACAATTATATGCTAAAGGAAAACTTAAAAAAGGAGCCGATTTTATTCACGAAAGTTATATTGGGAGCAAGTTTATTGGTCGTGTAGAAGAAGAAACGACTATAAATGGAAAACCAGCTATTATTCCCAGTATTAAAGGTTGGGCAAAAATATTTGGATACAATACGATTATCATTGATGACGAAGATGATCCTTATGCACATGGGTTTCAGGTGATTTAATCTGTAAGAATACATTCATCATAAACTTGTTTCGAGATCTTTTAAAATTAAATAGAATGTCAAAAAAAGTTATAATTATTGGATGTGGAATAATAGGATTATGTTCCGCATATTATCTTCAAAAAGAAGGGCATCAAGTTACTATTGTAGATCAGTCAAACCTCGATTCTGGTGCGTCTTACGTGAATGCAGGTTATTTATCTCCAAGTCATATTATTCCTTTGTCTGCGCCAGGTGTCATGAAAAAAGGCTTGAAATGGATGCTTAATAAGTCCAGTCCGCTTTATATAAAACCACGGCTAAATTTAGATTTTTTAAAATGGACTTTGGCTTTTAATAAATCATGCAATTCAAAACATGTTAAAAAAGTAATTCCTACGATTAAAAGAATTACACTTTTAAGTCAAGATTTATATGATGACATTAAGCGAGATGAAAACTTTTCATTTCATTACGAGAAGAAAGGTTTGCTCATGTTATGTCAAACTGATAAAGCATTAGAAGATGAAATAAATACGGCTAACATAGCTAAACAGGAAGGTTTAGATGTAAAAGAAATTAGCCTAAAAGAACTAAAAAAGTTAGAGCCTAGCGTTGCATTAGATGTAAAAGGAGCAACTTATTATAAATGCGATTCTCATTCAACACCACATGAGTTTATGGATGAAATGAAAACATATTTAAAAAATAAGGGTGTTGTCTTTTATGCCAATGAGAAGGTTGAAGATATAGAGATTGAGAACCAGAAAATTTCAACAATCAAAACCAATAAACAAGTTTTAAAAGCAGACGAGTTTGTTTTAGCAGCAGGATCATGGAGCGCTTTTTTAAATAAAAAATCAGGTTTAAAACTATTGATTCAAGCAGGAAAAGGATACAGAATAAATACCGAAAAACAAACTAATATTTCAATACCAGCAATTTTAGCTGAAGCAAAAGTAGCGGTAACACCTATGAATGGTTTTACACGTTTTGCCGGTACTATGGAAATTGCAGGCATTAACCATGATATAAATAAAGTTAGAGTTGAAGCTATTGCTGATGCTGTTAAACGATATTACCCAGAAATTAATTTAACTTCTGAAGAAAAAAGTAATGCAGCGAGTGGTTTACGTCCAGTGTCACCAGACGGATTACCGTATATTGGTAAATCTTCAAAATGTAAAAACTTAACTATTGCTACAGGTCATGCTATGATGGGTTGGAGTATGGGTACCGCAACAGGAAAATTAGTATCAGAAATTATTTCGGAACAAAAACCTTCATTAGAATTAGATAATTATCATCCAGATAGAATTTTTTAAATTATGCGATACAATCAGATTTCAAATACTTTATTCATAACAAACAGATCTAATTTCTGTTCTAAAATGATAGTAAATACCATTGCTATTTTAACGTCCAATGATGTCAAGCACAATAATGCCGATGATGTAATGGGATTTAGTCAAAATAATGATTTGTTTTACTTGTCAGGAATTGATCAAGAAGAAAGTATCTTGGTTGTATATCCTGGTGCTTATAAAAAAGAAAACAGAGAAATTTTATTTATTAAAGAAACCAACGCCCATATTAAAATTTGGGACGGTGAAAAATTAACTAAAGCCCAAGCAAGTGAGATCTCAGGGGTTAAGCGCGTAGAATGGATTCAAGATTTTGAAATGACTCTACAATATATGGCTTTTGAGGCTGATGGTTTTTATTTAGGACATAATGAATATTTAAAACGGGCGACCAAAGACCAACAAACAAGACAGGATAGAATGATTAGTTGGTGTAAAGAAAAATATCCTTTGCATCAATATTTACGGGCTGCAAAAATTACACGAGAGTTACGTCAAATTAAATCTGATGAAGAAATTGGGCTTTTAAAAAAGGCTGCTAATATTAGTATTGAATCTTTTAAACGTGTTTTAAAAGTTTGTAAACCTAACATTAAAGAATACGAGTTAGAAGCAGAATTAACCTATAATTTAATAAAGGCTGGAGCAAAAAGGCATGCCTTCCAACCTATTGTGGCTTCAGGTAAAAATGCTTGTGCGTTACATTACAATACCAATGATGACATTTGCAATGATGGAGACATGATTTTGATGGATTTTGGAGTTTGTTATGCAAATTATAACAGTGATACCACGCGTTGCTTTCCGGTAAACGGGAAGTTTTCAGTAAGACAAAAAGAAGTGTATAGCTCAGTTCTGCGTTGCTTAAAAGAAGGAAGTAAACTTTTAAAACCTGGAGTTATATCATCTGATTATGAGCAACAAATGGCAAATTTAGTTGAGACCGAATTAATAAAATTAGGGTTGTTGAAGGCCGATGAGGTTTCAAAACAAGACCCAGAAAAGCCTTTATATAAAAAGTATTTTATGCATGGTACGGCACATCATATTGGATTAGATGTGCATGATGTTGGTTTGTATTCACGTCCATTTGAATCGGGGATGATATTAACTTGTGAGCCAGGAATTTATATTCCAGAGGAAGGCATTGGTTGTCGCTTAGAAAATGATTATTTAATTACTGAAAAAGGGAATATTAATTTAACGGAGGCTATGCCAATAGAAATTGAAGATATTGAAGCTTCAATGAATAATTAAAAGAATATACACTATGAGCACCATTGGAATTGGAGGGTCAACTGCAGAAATAGAATTAAACGCAATCGTACCGAATGGACATTTAGTTAAACCCATTCAAAAGGAAGAATTTCAATTACGAATTAATAAAGCTTGTGAATCAATGCAAGCTCAAAATGTTCAAACCATATACTTACATGCAGGATCTAATTTGTTTTATTTTACAGGAACACATTGGGGTTCTAGTGAACGCATGGTGGGCGCTTTATTGTTTCCAAATGGTGAACTTCATTATATAGCACCTCGATTTGAAAAAGGCACCGTTTTAGATTTTATGAAAATTGAAGGGAAAGTCAATTGTTGGGAAGAACACGAAAGTCCTTATCAATTATTTATTCAGATTCTTAAGGATAATGGCGTAGCTGATGGTGACATTTTAATGGATGAAACCACACCGTTCTTCATCTCTGATGGCATTTTAAAAGCATCAATAGAATATACATTAAGTAATGCTAATCCAATTATTTCGGGTTGTAGAATGATTAAGTCGGGTGCAGAAATAGCCATTATGAAACACGCTATGAATATTACTCTAGAAGTTCAAAAAGCAGTAGCTAGAATTTTAAGAGTTGGCATTAGTGCTAAGGAAGTTGAAGATTTTATTAATGAAGCTCATAAACGCTATGGTGCCTCCTCAGGGTCTTATTTTTGTATTGTGTTGTTTGGTATGGATTCTTCATTTCCACATGGTGTAAGTAGGCCAAAAGACCTTGAAATGAATGATATGGTTCTTGTAGATACGGGTTGTATGCTGCATGATTATATATCAGATATTACTCGAACATATGTTTTTGGAAAAGCCAATGATTTACAACGACGCATTTGGAACATAGAAAAAGAAACGCAACAAGCTGCTTTTGATGCTTCTCAATTAGGAGATACTTGTGCTGCAATTGATTTGGCATCTAGAAAAATATTAGAATCTCATGAACTTGGACCAGATTACGAGATTCCAGGGTTGCCACACAGAACAGGGCACGGTATAGGCATAGATATTCATGAATATCCTTATATCGTTAAAGGAAATGAAACCGTTTTAGAGCCGGGAATGTGTTTTAGTAATGAACCAATGATTTGTGTGCCAGATGAATTTGGAGTCCGTCTTGAAGATCATATATATATGACCAAAGAAGGACCAAAATGGTTTACAAAACCAATGCATAGTATTGAAAATCCATTCGGCGCATAATAGATTATTTACCTTAAAATAAAACCGTCTTTCATAGGGTCATTCGGATCAATTACGAAGGTTTGCATTCCGGTAATGTGTGCAGTTCCTTCAACTTGAGGGATTACTGCTTTAAAAGAGCCAAAGTCTTCCTCAGAAACTACTGAGCCTTTAAAAACCGAATTTGTAATACTTTCTATAGTCATGGTTTCATCAAAACCAATTTCATTTCTTGATTTATGGATAGCCATTCTACCAGAAACACCAGACCCAGTTGGACATCTGTCTACTTCACCTTCGGCAAAAACGCAAACATTTCTGCTATCGTTACCAGATACTTGTTTATTGTTGTCAATAAAAATAGTGCCGTATAGAAAACTTAAATCGTCTTCAAAAGGATGTAAAATTTCTTTATCAGCTTTCATTACAGCATGCTTAATTTTCATGCCTTTCGCAATTAATGTTCGGTAAGATTCTGGTTTTAAATTAAAACCAAAATTATTTTTTGCCATATCTATGTAGGCGTAAAATGCACCGCCATAAGCTAAATCATAGGTTACTTTTCCTAACCCTTCAACATTAACAGTTCTGTCTAATCCCACAACAAAACTAGGAACACAATGAAAACGAACACTTGTAACTTTTCCATTTTTAACATGAGCAAATGCGGTAATCCTCCCACAAGGGGCATCAATTTTTATAATGTTATCGCCTTCTTTTACATCAATCCACTTCATCTCTACTGCCAATGTAGAAATAGCAATAATGGCATGACCACACATTGTTGAATACCCTTCGTTATGTAGAAATAAGATTCCAAAATCGCCTTCATCATCGTTTGGAGGTAATAAAAGACAGCCATACATATCGGCATGACCACGAGGTTCGAACATTAAAGACGTGCGTAAATAATCAAAATTTTCTTTACAATATCTACGATATTCTAAAACAGAATTACCTTTTAGTTCAGGGAAACCACCAATAATAACTCTAAGTGGTTCGCCTCCAGTATGCATATCAATTGTTTTTATTTGCAACCAATCCTTTGGTGCTTCGAAATTGGTCTTATCAAGTATGTTTTGATATGTGTTATTCATTTTTAAATTTATTATAGAAATAACCAGCAGCAACTAAATCTTCGAGTGCATGACCAACTGATTTGAATACTGTAAGCTCTTTTTTAGAAGTGCGTCCGTTATGTTTATTTGAACAAAGCTGAAATAAATCTGCTTTAATAGCGTCTTCTTTCAGAATACCATTTTTAATAGGAATAACAATATCTCCACTTTCTTTTAGCCCACCTTGAAAGGTGTCCACAAAAACAGAGGCTTGGGTAATGGTTTCATCATCCGCTTCACGCATATCTTTTTTATAAGCACCAACCAAATCAATATGTTGTCCAGCTTTTAAATATTTTCCTAAAACTAATGGTGTTTTAGATAAGGTAGCACATGAAACGATATCGACTTCAGATATTTTTTCTTCAATTGTTTTAATTGGTTGAATACTAAAGCTTTCATTTTTTAATGCAGTTGAAATGGCTTGTGCTTTTTCAAAATTTCGTCCCCAAACAAAGACTTTTTTTATAGGTCTTATTGATGTATGTGCTTTAATAAGATTAGTGGATAATGCTCCCGTGCCAATCATTAACATTGAATTTGAATCTTTACGGGATAAATAAGAAGCCGCTAAAGCAGATGCTGCAGCTGTTCGTTTAACTGTTAAACTTTTAGCTTCTAAAATGGCTTTTATAGTTCCTTTTTTAGCGTCAAAATAAATATATGTGCCTTGTATTGATGGTAAATTAAATTGTCCGTTTTTAGGACTTACAGTTACTATTTTCACACCTGCATCTTTACTTGGGTTCCATGCTGGCATTAACAATAATGTAGAATCTGCATTAACGTCTGGATTTGGAAAGTCATGATGATGACGCATGGGAATAATTGTTTTATTGATAGAAAACCCAAGTTTCAACTCTTGGATTAATTCAGAAAACACATTGTTATTTTCAATAAACTCGTTGTCTATTTGTGAAATTTTTCCCATAAGTTAAATGTAACAAAATGATAATTTCTAATTCAATATTATTTGTGAATAAACTTAAACCATACGAAAGATAGACTGTATGCAATAGACAATCAATTTGTTGAAAGAATAAAATAGAATTTATAAATCTAAGTTTTCAATATCTAAACGCATATTAATCATATGTTTTTTAAAACCAACTTTTTGGTAAGCGCTTAGGGCTGGAAAATTGTCATCATAAACATCTAATCTTATTTCGAAAATATTACGCGATTTACACCATTGCAGTAAAGCGTCAATAATATGCTTATTCAGCTGTTTTCCTCTATGATCTTCAGAAACATACATAAATCCTAAATACCCTTGTTTTTCGTGTTTTAAGTAGTGTCTGTCAGTTTTAATTTTCGCATAACCAGAGGCCACTATTTCATTTTCGATTTCGGCTACAAAAACTTCAGAGTTTGGACTTGTAATTAATTCTGAAATATCATAATATGTAATCTTACCTTCTTTTATTGTGGGGTCAAAAGGACGTTCTGCTGCAATAACACCTTGTTCAAAGCCTAATAAAACAGTTAAATCTTTTAATGTAGCTATTCTAATTATTGGCACCATGAATTAAGATGAGGTATCAGCAATAATTTTCCATTCGCCATTAATCTGTTTTAAGATAATCATAAAAATACCATCAGCATTACCAACATCTCGTTTAAGATGATACTCCCCTAAAACATAATAGGCACCTTCACTTATTTTTGTAATAGCATTAATTCTAAAGTTTAGTTTTCCTGTGTGTTCTTTTGTAGGGTAAGCTTTTTGGTAACGTTCTAAAGTATTCTCCCAGCCGTAAGTTACACCATTACTTCCATAAAACTTAAGTGAATCATTCTTCCAATAACCTTCCATGAATTCTTCGAGGTTATTATTGGACCAAGCAATCCTTTGTTTTTTTAATACTTTATTAATGGCTTTTATGTCGGCTTCATCATTAGATTGGGCATAGCTGCTAAAAAAGCACACTATGCAAAGTAATACCATTAGTTTTTTCATGTATTGGTGTTTAGTCTTGTTATAATCATAATTTCATTATGATTACTCTAGAAGCAAAAGCTATACCATTCTATTATTTTTATGACGAACCGTGATTTGCTTGAGTATTAATTGTTTTAATAAACGTAAAAGTAACAAAATCTTCTATTAAAAAAAGGTTGCTCGTCGATGAAATTGACATCAAATATTATTTCATCTAAAGTTAGATTCTATTGGTCGAAAAAATAGTGCGTATACCGTGTTGCTTTCTTACATTTATCCTGTAGTCAAAACGATTACGCTCCCTCAGATTTACATTTTAACTACTAAAAATCAATTTATTATGGATTTTAAAATTTCAAATTGCAACAACTTCTTTAAAGTAAAAGGTATTCTTAACAAGAACAATGTTAGTTTATTTAATGATGAATTTAACAATATTTTTGATAGAGTAAACAACTTAACTATTAGTATTCAAGACATAATAAGTATGGATAAATATGGTGTTGATGCTATTTTAGAACTTCATGAAAGAGCATTAGCTAAAAACAAAAAATTATCTATAATTGGTTCTGGTTGTAAAGAGCTATATGATCATTTTAAAACCGAAACAGCAGCTTAATTATAATATATTTTTCTGCTGTTTATAAAAGGCATCTGCCTGCAATTGCATAAGTTCCCTCGCTTTTTTGCGCTTGTAAGTATATAATTCATCTTCGTTTTCTATATCGCTATAAATTCGGTCGTTAAGAGCATAGTCTGTTTTTAACATGGCTTTGCGTTGGTTAATATTTTGAAGCACATTTATTTTTATTGCCGTTTCTTGGTCTTCCAACTTTAAGTCATAGGAGCCCTTTGGCGAAAGTAACTTTGCTAATATTGGTGAAGTTTCAATGGCTAAAAACAATAAGAATATAAAAAAGGATGGTAACCAAGGCAGCTTTCCTAAAGCGTTAACACGTGCCATTAACCCATCAAAGTTATTAATAATAGGTTGGGTTATGGCAACCTGTGTGTCATAATCCCCTTTAAGTGTTATGATTTCACTTTCTATAGAGGTGATTTTTTCTTTATTATAAGTTTTTAAATGCTGCAATTCTGCTAATAAAGCATCATGCTTTTCTCGTTTTTCTTTGTAAACTGGGCCTTTCCCTAGAAGTTTAGTACCAGCAGTTCCTTCGGCTTCAGATATATAGGTATCGTATAATTGATTGACTTCAGCTTCTTTAGTGTCGATTTGTTGTTGTAAAGTTAGAATATCACTATTTAAACCATCGATACTAGGTGTAAATTGTTCAGCGAGTTGTGTTTTATTTGCTAAAGTCAATTCGTTTTTCTGTTCTAATAACACTTGGTTAATTTCTTTTTCGAAAATCTTTAGTTCTAAAGGTTTTGAAATCACTACAGCAATAATTACGGCGAGTACAATTCTGGGAGCGGCTTGTATGAGTTCATCTGTAATGTTTGCCGTTTTCTTAATAGTAGATATGATATATCGGTCTAAATTAAAAATGAGTAAACCCCAAATGAGTCCGAAGAAAATAGCCGAATAGAGATTATCGAAAACGGTGTAAAGGGCATAACTACCCGCAATAAAAGCCATAACTGCAGTGAAGAAAACGGTGGCGCCAATGCCAGCGTATTTGTTTTGTTCGCCTTTTGAACATTGCTCTAAAATATCGGTGTCTGAGCCCGAGCAAATGATGAAGAATTGCTTTAACATAATATGATTGATTTTGATTGATTGACTATTAGAACGTTAAAGGCGGTGATTTGTTACAAAAAATAATGCAAAAATTTTAGGATTTATATCTGTTTTTAAATGTCTGTTGTTTTTTATATTAAAACCGTTTAAATAGGGTCATGAAAAAAGCCCCGAATTTCGAGGCTTTAAATTAATTGTTATTAAAAAAGAGGATTATTTAACAATAATCTTCCTAGTTATTGTACTTAATTCCATTTTAACTTTAAATAAGTATAACCCACTACTTAAATTAAAGTCAATGCGCTCATTAGTAATAATTCCTTCTTTTACTGTTTTTCCAGTAATGTCATGAATCGCAAATGGTGCTTTTAATAATTGTTTAGATACCATAATGTGGTCTGAAGTTGGGTTAGGGAATACACGTACTATTTCTGCCTGGTTATTGCCAACAGATAATGTTGCAGGGTCAAAGCTATAAAGTTCATTTCCACTAACGCCATCATCACCTTCAAAATATAATTTTCCATCGAAAACTGCTAAATCATCAATATCTTTAATGGTATTTGTAATTAATTCTGTAGTTACACCATTAGTTCTAAATAAGTGACCCGTAGTTGTTGTAGCTTCTTCTCCTCTATAATATAAATAATCGCCCAAAACAGCATAATCTGAAGGATCATGATTCTCAGAATTTCCTGTAAAGCTACTAATGTTTGTAACAGTATTTGTAGCTGGATCATATGCAATTAAATTATCACCTCCACTATCACCATTGGTATCATCAGCTACATCACCTTCAAATAAAATTTTACCATCAAAGGCAAAAAGTTCTCTTGTTCCTTTAAAAATATCTGCAGGAGTAATTGCTATTGTTCCACTTTCTGTTCCATCAGTTTTCCAAAGTCTGTCCAATGCTTCAAAATATAATTCGTTTCCTAAAACAGTAAAATTACTAATTCCAGAATCTCCTATACCTGCGGCAATATCTTTGATTAATGTATATATATCTGTTGCAGGATCATACTCATACAACTCTTTTCCAATAGTTGGATCATCAGTAGCAGTAAATCCATAACCAATTATTTTACCATTGAGTGAAGCAAAATTCGCGCCTAAAAAATTAACATGTTCTGTACCAGAATTTGCTACTTTAACTTGTGTCGTTCCATCAAATGTGTATAAAGCATTATCATCTGTTGAAAGTATATAATATACAATTCCTCCCATTTCTAAAGGATTAAAAACAAAAGTACCACCAGTTGCATTAGTTCCTGCTACTGTTCCATCTGAAGAAAATAATACGGTTCCGGTGCTAACTCCGTCAAGTGCACTAAAATACATTGTATTATTAAATTCAAAAAAGGAACCCGGAGAAGAACTATCAGAACCTGGCCTTAAATCTTTTACAATTGTTGTTCCTGTTTCTGTTCCATCTGTAATCCAGAGTTCTTTTCCAAGATCTAAGCCTGTGGGCGTATTTGAACCACTGGAGTCATCAGCGGCAAAGTAGATTTTGTTATTAAAAACAAATAAATTTGCTGGTAAAGAACTAGATGTTCCACTGTCGTTAATTTCTTTTACAAGTGTTATTTGCGCATTCATAGCAAATGCGCTCATAAATGTTAATAATAGTAGTAATTGTTTTTTCATAATTCTTAGTTTTAAAATTTAATTAATATTTATATTGGTAATTCTGGTAATAATATACGCCTTGTAGGCGTGGTTAATGTTGCTATAAATGCCAGTAAAGCATCTACTTCTGGTTTATTCAGATGTAATTTTTTTGATAATGGCGAGGGTTCAGGGATTAATGAATCACGCGGGGTTCCCAATAATGACTTCTGTATGGGTGCTGGGTTTCCTAAGTTATAATACTCTACAACATCTAATAAGCTAGGGAAGTGCCCATTGTGCATCCAAGGGCCAGTTCTTGCCACTTCTCTTATGGTAGGGGTTCTAAACTTTCCAATATCATCCCTATTTTTTGTGACATTATAACTACCAAAATCTTCATTTTTTGTTCCAAATAATGTTTGTCCATCATTATGAAATTGGTTGTCGCTAAAGTAAGGTGTATTATGACAATTAATACATTGTGCTTTGGTTCTAAATAGGTGTAAGCCTAATACTTCTTGGTCACTAAATTTGTCTGATTTTCCACTAACGAATTGATCAAATTTGCTTTTTGGGCTTTTTATAGTTCTTTCAAAGGTCGCAATAGCATATTGAATACTTTTTAAAGATACGGAATCATTTCCAAAGGCTTTTTTAAATAAGGGTCGGTAACCTTTAATACCGGCAATTGTAGCTACGGCTATGTTTAAGGGTTCATTCATTTCTAAAGGATCCCCTATAGGAAATTGCGCTTGGTCTTCTAAACTAGAGGCGCGACCATCCCAAAATAACGTATGGGCATAACCGGAATTTAATATAGTCATAGAATTGCGACCACCCGTTTGACGATTATGTCCGAAACTACGCGTCAAATTATCGGTCCATCCTAATTCTGGATTATGGCAAGAGGCACAAGCAATTTGCCCACTATTAGATAGTCTTGGGTCAAAAAATAATGTTTTCCCTAGTTTGGCTTTGTCTTTAGAATAGGTATTGTCCGCAGGGTAGGGCATGTCTGGAAGAACGCCTATATCTTCAAAGGTACTTTTATCAATAATACTGTCTAAATTAGGTTCGGGCCACGTTGTGAGATCACTACTGGAATATACTTGTCTTAAAACTTCAATACTTGAATAGGCTTCTTGTTTGTCATTTTTACAAGACAAGAGACATATTAATGTTACTATTTGTATAAGATGTTTAATTCTCATAAATTTAAAGGTCGGTTTCGGTAATACAATTATTTGTTGTTAAAGGATCAGGTTCTGTATATGAATTGTTACTATAAAGGCGATATTCAGAGGTTACGGTACCGCCAAAAAGGTCATCATTGGTAGCTCTTAATTCTAAGGCTATTTCAAATAAACCGGTGCTTATTTCGCTATAAGTTCCTTCGCCTGATATGGCAATGTTATAACTGTTTCCATTCCTGCCTGCAATGGTTAAGAATTGAGGAATTATAAGAGCCCGTCCATTTGTTAAGCTATTCCCGTTTTCTGGAAAAAACTCTATAGCTGTTGGAATGTTAAAACCTGGAGAATTTACAGAGGATATGGATTCTCCATTAAACCAACGTTTTAAATTAAACGAATTTGTTGTAGATGTTGGATTTGCAAAAGCATTAAAACCAATTTTAAAAGCGTGGTGATAGGTATCATCTGAAGTATCAGTTGTACCCATATCGTCATAAAGTATAGCATTCTCATTATCAGAATTAACAACAACTGGATAGGCAAAGGCAAAAAAGGCTTGCCATACACAAATCCCGTCATTATTAAAATCGTTCCAGTGTTCACCATAAACTCTGTAAAATGGATCGGATAAATCATAAAAGTTCGCCGCTGTATTTGCTTCGAGGTCCCGCTCAGTTTTAACAGGTTTTACAAGTTGTATAATGGTATTTCCGGTAGCTCTATAGCTATCCGTGTCTATTAAAGAAATTGTTGTTTGATATAGTACATCGTCATTTTGAATGTCTTCATTTAATGTGATTCTATAGTTTAAGGAGGTGCCATCAGGACCAATGGCATTTCGTGTAAGCGTATAATCAAATCCATTTAAGAATGTAAAAATAGTAGTGTCATCAATTTCATTTGGAAAAAAACCTAGAGGGAAATTAACTTTAAAGTCAACTATCTCTCCTTGTGTTCCTTTAATTTCTATTCTATTGGTTTCAAAAGTGTATTGAAGTGAAGGTTCTAGGAAATCTATAAGTAATTCATCATTAGCGTCTAGGTTATTTTGTATTCCAATGGCAATATTAGGATCACTTATATTGATGAGTTTTAGTTTAAGTTGTTGTTTTTGTGAAAAATCCCAGCGGTTATTTATTTTCACAAAGATGGTATCAATAAGTTTTTCTGGAGTAAAATTAAGAGATTCCTGAGGTGTGATATCCAAATCAATTTCTCCAATAGTGCTTGCTTCAAAAGTAGCTGTTGTATTTTCTATTAAAGCAGTTGATGTAATCGCTACAGGTATTTTAAGGGTTTTTACGTTGCTCTTGTCGTAAGCAGAAACCGCAACAAGACCTCCATTTATTTCTGGAGATTCTAAGACGTCGTTATTGGAATCTACCAACAGAAAAAAGCGAATAAATTGCCCGTTATTATTGCTAAAGCGTTTAGTATCATCGTTATTACTGCTACACGATGATATGAATAGTATACCGATAAATAAAAATAGTTTAATAGCCTTCATTTTGCTGTATGTTTTCATTTAATTCTGTACTGCTATTTGGAATAGGTAATATAAAGAAATTAGATGGAAAACTAAGATAGCAAGTATTTGCTATACAGCCCAAATTTCTAGTAACATCTTTGTTATACCTTATAATATCGAAGAGCAGATGGCCTTCAAAGGCAAGTTCTCTGCGGCGCTCTAAAAATATATTTTCTAGTATATCAGAATTAATATCTAATGGCAGTAAATTAGAGCGTTCTCTTATTAGATTTAAGTCTATTAAGGCATTATCTAATTGTGATAAACGTGCATTAGCTTCAGCGCGAATTAAATACATTTCTGAAAGACGAATAAAACTAGTACCTGCATCCCCTTGAAATTTTTTGGTAAAATAATATGGTAAGTCCAATTCAACACTATTACTAAGAGTTGGAAGGTTGACTTCTAAAAACATATCAGCTCTAATATCATTAGGGTCATAAAGGTTTAATAAATCGTCAGATGCTACATAAGACTTATAATTAGTTGGAGAGTTATAAATAAAAAGACCTGAAATACTAGATGAAACATCACCTTCAGAAGTTCTTGGTGCAGAAAACTCTAATACAATTTCACTTACAGGTTCTTCATCTAATTCCCATTCTGTAACATAGTTCTCTTGAGTAGCGAGTGAAATACCAGAAGTAGTTATTACCGTGTTCGCATATGTGAAAGCTTGTTCCCAATCATTCATTTGGAGTGCTATTCTAGCATATAATGCTTGCGTGGTAGTGGGGTTAAAATAGGAAATACTTGGGCCGGCTAGTGCTTGTAAATTTGTGTATAAACTTAAAGCTGTATTTAAATCAGATTTTATAAGATCGTAAGTTTCCTTTAGGGTGTACCTTGATGGGAAATCGATGCCAGCAGTTAATGTTCTGGTATTATAAACGATACCTAAATGAGACGCATCTGGAGTGAAATCATAGGCTTGCGCATAGTGAATGGCTGCCTGATAATGCATAAGGGCTCTAATGGTTAGAAGTTCTGCCTGCAACTGATTTTGTTCATTTTTAGTAAAGAATGAATAGTTATCAAATTTTGACAAAATGAGATTTGCCTGATTAATAATATCATATATTTCTTTGTAATAATTAGCATAATTAGATTCGTCTTTCCGATCAGAAAACTCATAACTGTTTTCAATAGATGAAGGAGTTTCTATTAATTTATCATTTGTTGCTGGTGTAAACGTAATATTGCCACCTTGTACATCGGCATAAATAACCTCTCTGGAAGAAAATAAAGCTTCTATATCTCTATATATACCATTAAGAGCAGTTAAAACGCCTTCTTTATAAGCGAGTTGCTCGGTAATAGATATTTGCTCATCAGGTTCTTGCACCAAGAAATCGCTACAGGTGAAGAATAAGATGCAGGACAAGTATGTTAAATATTTTAAGACTCTTTTCATAGTTAAAATGTGGTGTTAATACCGAGTGTAAAGGTGCGCATCTCAGGATATCTGTTTCTAAATTCAGCTACCCCGTTTTTTCCTTTAGGACTCTTGTCTTTAAACCAATAATATAAATTAGATCCATTGAGAATAAAACTTAATGATTTTAAGGGGAGCCTATATTTGTTTACGGGTAGATTATAACTTAAACTAACCGATTTAAGTTTAATATGTGAGGTGTCGAATAGGTATTTGCTGGAGTTTGAAATAATACGGTTATTTTTAGCTATAATGGGATGTATAGCAGTATCACCCTGATTAAGCCAAGCGTCTTCAAAAATATTGACGCTGATATTTCGGTTACTTAAAACTCGATAGTTGTCATATAGTGTACGATCCACTAAAAAATCTGAACCATAGGTATACGACATTATAATACCTAGATTAAAATTTTTATATGAAAAATTATTTCGCATTCCGCCATAAAAATCAGGTTGTGTGTTGCCTATGGGTCTCCAGTCTGATGAGTCAAACTGGCTGGCTACAGTTGCTGAGTCATAAATTTGTCCATCAACATTAAATAACTCACGTCCTGTCCCTGGATCAATCCCTATAAAGTTATAACCCCAAAGTGCTGAAGTTGGATATCCAATGGTTTGAGAACGTGCCGATTCAGCACCTGAAAAATCAGAGCCTAAACCAGTTAATGCAGTCACTTTGTTTTTAATTTTAGTAAAATTAAAACTGGTTTTCCATGAACAGGATTCATTTTTAAACCATTGCGATTGTATGCTAAACTCAATCCCTTGGTTGTACATTTCGGCACCATTAATTTGGGCTGACCCAAAGCCAGATTCTATAATTACGTCTCTGGTTACAATTTGATCTATAATCTGATCTCTAAAAAAATCTGTAGTAAACTTAAATTTATTTAGAAAGTTAAAATCAATACCTATATTAAATTTCTTATTGGTTTCCCAGCCTAAGTTAGGGTTTGGAGCTGATGTTACATTACCGTAATTTAATCCGTTGTAGCCTGTTTCTGTATCACTTATGGTGTATAAGCCTAATGCACGGTAGGACCCTATTCTAGAATTCCCTGTGGTACCGTAACTCACTCTTAAACTTAAAAAATCAACAAAATCACTATTCTCTAAAAAAGACTCTTTGCTAATATTCCAGCTGGCTCCTAAACCGCCGTTAAAAGCGGTATTATTATCAGAACCAAAGGCAGAACTTTGGTCAATTCTAAGATTTGCTAATAAAAAATATTTTTTTGAAAAATTATAATTCAACTGCGCAAAAACTGATCTACCGGTAGTTTCAGAGCTGTCACTTTCATAATCTTGTTTTTCGGCAGTTTCAACAGGCTGAGGCTTGGTAAAATCATCAAAACCATTTCCCCTGGCATATGAGAAATTTATCTTTTCCTGACGTGTTTCAATACCAACTAATGCATCAAACTCATGATTTTCATTAAATGTTGTATTGTAAAACAGGGATGCATTCCAGTTCCAGCGTTGCGTATCTCGATCTCTTAAAAATCGTCTCCCCATTGTTCCATCATTAAAATTACCAGAACCATTTAAGCCTGAAAAGAACTTATCTTCATCTTTATTTGAAAAGTCCATTCCGAAAAGTGTAGAGAGTTTTAAGTTATCAAGGATGTTATAATTCAATCCAATGCTTCCTAAAACGGCAAATGTTTTAGATTCTGATTTGTTTTGAGTAGCTACAGCCAGAGGGTTGCCATAGGTGTCAAAACTTGTAAAATCACCATTTTCATCATAAGGTGCTATATTTGAAGGTAAAGCAAAAGCGTACAATTTGTTCGGATCATTTTTTATTGATATCGAAGGAGCGAAACGAAAGCTTGCATTGAACTTTTTATTTTTATAGTCTAATGAAAAAGATGAGTTTAGTTTTTCATAGGTGTTCTCTTTCTGCGCTTCTTTTGTAGATTGATACCCAATATTTGCTCTATACCCCCAATGTTCTGTGCCGCCTGAGGCTCCAAAGTTATAGCGGTTGAATCTACCCGATTGATTTAATAATTTAAACCAATCTGTATTAACACCATTCCAGTTTTGTACATTACCTATGTCACCATTGTTAGTATAGTATTCATTTAAGACGGCTTGGTATTGTTCACCATTTAAATATTTTAGTCCATTAAAAGAATTAGTTACACCAGAAATTACAGATGCTTTATATTTAATACGTCCTTTTTTACCAGACTTGGTGGTTATTATAATAACACCATTTGCTGCATCTGCACCGTACAAACCTACTGCTGCTGCGTCTTTTAAAATATTAAAACTTTCAATATCTTCTACACCTACACGGGCAAGAGGATTTAGTAAATTTTCTTCAAGATTACCTTCACCACCATCAAAGAAATTATTGCCATCTAATCCAGTTTCTTCAGATAGAATAATACCATCTATAATAATTAAGGGTTGAGTAGAGGTGCCTATACCGGTTAAAGGTGTTAGAGAGCCTTGACCCCTTATGTTTATGGTAACAGGTTCTCCAAGTTGCGGATTGGTTTCTATTAGTAAACCGGAGATCTGTCCTTCTAATAATTCATCAAACGTATTAACAGGTTGTTCAATACCAATCTCTTTTGGGTTGACAGTTACAATGCTGCCAACCACTTCTTGTTTTAATTTTTTAGTGCCATATGAAGATGTAATAACGACTTCATCTAAAGTAGATACGTTTTCTTCTAATAATATTTCAAAATTTGTTTTTTCTCCAACAGGAATTTCTATGGTTTTGTGACCTAAATATGAAACTTTAAGTATCATATTATTTATGTCATTTCCTTTTAAAAGATATGTGAATTCACCATCCATATTTGTAACCACTCCTTTTGAAGTCTCTTTTATTAAAATGGTAGCCCCGGGAAGCGGGGAATTATCAGAAGCACTTAAAACTATTCCTTTTATTAGGCGTTCACTTTGTTGGCTATTTGTGTTACTGGAAGACGGTTTGCTTTCAACCAATAAAATTTGATTGTTTTTTAAAACATAAGAAACCCCGCTCCCTTCCAAAAGTTTTTTTAAAGTGCTTTCTAAAGATTTATTATTTACGGAGATAGTTACTTCTTTAGTAGCATCAATTTTACTGGAGTTGTATATTACTCTATATGAACTTTGTTGCTCAATTTGATTTATAACATCACTAAAAGATTGCTCTTTAACATCTAAACTAATTCGCTTAGTTTGAGCAATGCTACTTGCACTTAGCAGCATCAAAGTGCATACAAGTAAAACTGTTTTAAATATTTTATTCAAAATTAATAATCATTTACGGTTAGTTATTACTAATAATAATGGTGTTATCATCCATTTTAATATAGGAAAAAGGGGTGTCATTAATTAACAAATCTAAAATATTTTCGACACTTGAATGTTTTAAACTAATTGTGCCACTAAACTTTTGAGTTTTCAACGAATTGTTACGATTCTCTATTTTTATATTGTAAAATTGCGTCAGTTTATTTGAAATATCACTGAAATTTGAATCTTCAAAAATAAGTTCGCCATGAACCCAAGACGTATAGAGTTTGGTGTTTATTTGCGAGATATTAAATGCTTTTGAAGTGATATCCCAAGTTGCTTTTTCATTCGGGCTAAGTATTACTTCATTGCCGTTATTACTCGATAATAAAACAGAACCTTCAACTAAAATACAATCGGCATAGTGATTTAAACTAGAAGTGTTAACGTTAAACTCAGTTCCTAAAACTTTTATTGCTATATCGTTAGCTTCAACCATAAATGGGCGTTTTTCATCTTTGTTAACTTTAAAAAAAGCTTCACCTTGTAAAAACACTTTTCTGTTGCCTGTGGTATTAAATTGTTGTGGGTATTTTAAGCTACTTCCTGCATTTAAATGAACAATGCTACCATCAGATAGTGTTACTTTAAATGTTTTTCCAAAAGGAATATTCAAAGTATGGTAAGTAATAGGTTGTGAGACGCTTTCCAAGTTATACACAATTTCGTGAGCATTCTGTAAGGTAATAACATCAACTAATTGCTTTTTTATAGTCGTTTTGTCTTTGGCTAAATCAATTTTGATATGGGTTTCTTCCAGTTCTAAAATAACATTTTTTATTTCAGGAACATCTTGTTTCTTTGATAACAGAATAATTGAGCCCACACTTATGAAAAGAATGAGGATAGTTGCATATTTAAAAATAGATGAGAATGGGAAAGGTTTGGTTTTAGTGAAAGACTTTTTAATGTTTTTCCAAGATCCAGTTTTGTCAGAATCTGAAACACAGGACATGGCCCATGTTTTTTTTAAGTCAACAAATTGCTTCTTATTTCCCTTTGATTCTTCAATCCAATTAAAAATTTGAGAAACTTCTTGCTCGGTTGCTTCTCCGTTTAAGTATTTTGTAATTAAACTTGAAATCATATTTTGTGTTTAAAACCTGTGTTAAGTTATATTTTTATTAGGTAATTTCAATTAAATTGTCTCATAATAACGCAAGATAATAACAAATTAAAGATGGCTTTAATATTAGTACACGCTAACCTTTAAAAACCCTAACTAAAAATTTAAATTTTTTAAAAAAGGTTTTATAATGTAAGTTTTATAGGAGGTATAATTTACTAAGAAATTAGGATTGAGACAAAAATAAGCGGTAAATACTCGGTTAATTTTAATCTCAAAATTTTAAGCGCGGTAGTCATGTGTGCCTCAACTGTTTTTACAGTAACATTAAGATCTTGGGCAATTTCTTTGTTTTTTTTGTTTTCGTAACGCTTTTTATAGAAAACAACTTTTGATTTTTCAGGTAAATCATCAATAGATTTTGTTATCAGTTCTTCCAATTCAGTTAAGGCCAAAGAATCAAAATTCATAGACTTTAATATGTCATAATCTAAAGCGCGTTCTTTTTTATTAAGGGTTTTACTTTTATAGCGTTCCTTAACTTTTTTATCTCGTATAGCATTTAAACATTTAGATTTCGCATAGGTGTAAAGAAAAGATTCAATCCCATTAATTTTTTCAATTTGCTGTCTATTTGTCCATAAATTTAAGAAGGCCTCTTGGGTGATACCTCTAGCCTCAGGTTTGTTGTAAATAAACTGAATGCAAAACCCTAAAATAGCGTCATAATATTTATTAAAAAAATACTCAAAAGCCCTTTCATTACCTTTCTTTAGGTTGTTAAGTTGGAGTAGTTCTTCTTTGCTATATAATTTCATTTAGGATAATTATAAACGTCTTTAATTAATATAGATGTCTATTGCGATAATTTATAAAAATACAATATTTAAAGAAATAAATTTGAAAATAGATTTCATCTAAGTTTAATTAATCTTTCTAGAACGAATACTTTCAATAACAACTGTGGCTAGAATTATTGATCCGCCAATAAACGTATTTAAAGTAGGTATTTCATTTAAAAAAATAAAGGCAATGATAATCCCTAATATTGGTTGTGTACTGCTTATAATACTGGCGGTACTTACTGTAAAATGGTTCAAACTATTTACAAGCATCGTGTGCCCAATGGCTGTAGTAAAAACTGCTAAAAGAATAACATAAGGATACTGTGTTTTAATCCCTGATGTTTCTAAAAAAAACATAACCGGCAATAAAACAATAGTAATAACAAATAATTGATATAACATTATGGATGAACTATGATAGTGTGCTACCAATTTTTTAGATAGAATATTACGTAAAGCATAAAACAAAGCTGAAAGTAATCCAAATAAGATGCCTTTTACATGAGTGTTCTCTAAGTTAAATTCGGGAACAAGTATGTACATGCCAAATAAAACCATAAAACCGAGTATAATATATATGGGATCGAATTTTACTTTGATAAATATAGGTTCTAATAAGGTTGTTATAATGGGGTATGTAAATAACGAAAGCATGCCAATGGCTACATTAGATAGTTTTAAAGCATAAAAATAGGTTATCCAATGTGCTGCCATAAATAGCCCGCTAATTATAGTTTTTGGGATGTGTTTTTTTGAGCTTATTTTTAGACTAATTCTTTTAAATCTACAAAACCCGTACAATAAAACCATAGCTATAATGGAGCGCCACCAAATTATTACAGGAGTTGGCATATCAATAAACTTTCCTAGGGCTCCAGAGGTGCTTATAAAAAGGGTTGCTAATAATAGTAATAAAAGGTAATTGGAATGTTGGTTTTTCATATTAGAAACTAACACGTGCTGGTTATTGTGGCACCAAAATTATTTTGATAATTCCGTGAAATATTTATAAAACAGTGGAATGGTTTCGATGCCTTTTAAATAATTAAAAACACCAAAATGTTCGTTTGGTGAATGTATAGCGTCACTGTCTAAACCAAACCCCATTAAGATGGTCTTACTGCCTAACTCTTGCTCAAAAAGAGATACAATTGGAATGCTACCGCCGCTTCGTTGCGGAATTGGCGTTTTACCAAATGTTTCTTGATAAGCCATGCTTGCTGCTTTATATCCAATATTATTTATGGGTGTTACATAACCCTGCCCGCCATGATGTGGTGTTACTTTTACGCTAACGCCTTTTGGTGCTATACTTTCAAAATGGGTTTTAAATAATTGTGTGATGTCTTTCCAATCTTGATGAGGAACTAAGCGCATAGAAATTTTGGCATACGCTTTACTAGCTATTACTGTTTTTGCTCCTTCGCCAGTGTAACCGCCCCAAATACCATTTACATCTAATGTTGGTCTAATAGCATTACGTTCATTTGTAGTGTATCCTTTTTCGCCGTAAACCGCATCAATATCTAATGCTTTTTTATAGTTTTCTAAACTAAAAGGGGCTTTTGCCATTTCGGCACGTTCTTCTTTTGAGAGGTCTTCCACTTTATCGTAAAAACCGGGAATAGTTATATGATTATTCTCATCATGAAGTGAGGCAATCATTTTTGCCAAAATATTAATAGGATTGGCTACAGCGCCACCAAATAAACCTGAATGTAAATCACGATTGGGGCCAGTAACCTCTACTTCAACATAACTTAACCCTCTTAACCCTGTTGTAATTGATGGTACATCATTAGCAATCATTCCTGTATCTGAAATTAAAATGACATCATTCTTTAATTTTTCTTGATGGTTTTTTACATAGGTTGAGAGGTTTACACTACCCACTTCTTCTTCGCCTTCAATCATAAATTTCACATTACATGGCAACTGGTTTGTAGCTGTCATAAACTCCATGGCCTTAACATGCATATACATTTGACCTTTATCATCACATGCGCCACGGGCAAAAATGGCACCTTCAGGATGTGATTCTGTTTTTTTAATTACTGGTTCAAATGGTGGAGAGCTCCACAGATCTATAGGGTCTGGTGGTTGTACATCATAATGCCCATAAACTAAAATGGTTGGTAGGTTTTTGTCAATTAATTTTTCACCATAAACAATGGGGTAACCTTCCGTTTCGCAAATTTCAACAGCATCACATCCCGCCTTTTCAAGACTAAATTTAACAGCATCTGCTGTTTTTAAAACATCGTTTTTGTATGCTGAATCAGCACTTATCGATGGAATTTTTAAGAGTTCTATTAACTCATTTAAGAATCTGTCTTTGTGTTCTGAAATATAGGATTTGATGTGGTTCATTGAAGTTTTTATTAGGATGTATTCAAAAGTATAAAAAAGAATGTTTTTTGATACTATAAAGTTTGCAATTTAAAAATGTTGTTTATATTTGCAACCCGATAATTATCGGGACTAAGCGAGAGTGGTGGAATTGGTAGACACACTAGACCTAGGATTTAACCTAATTATTAGTGTTAAAATATTAAAAATGCAGGCGTGGTGGAATTGGTAGACACGTTAGACTTAGGATCTAATGCAGCAATGTGTGGGAGTTCGAGTCTCCCCGCCTGTACAAAAGTCGAAGAGAAATCTTCGACTTTTTTTGTTTAAAATCGTTAACAATTTTCATTCGGGTACAACATAGGTACAACATTTTCCTGTTAAGAAAGAACAAATTATAAAACAATTAGAAATTTTAGAATCTTCAAAATCAATCAACATAAAGTGATTTAGACCTAATCTATGTTAATCTATGATTTCTCTGTTTTCAATTTCAAATTCTGTTTTCTTTCGATCGTTATAGCGGGCGTTTTCTTTTGTAAGGATATCTATCGGTGAGTAAATTTTGCTAACTGGCTCCTTCTTTTTTACTAAATAATCAGTCATTAAGTGTATCGATTCATAGCCTTGATCAAATGGTTTTTGAGAAATTAAAAAGGAAATTTTATTTGCTTCCAAACATTTTATATTTTGAGGGGTATTATCAAAACCAACTAGTTGAATTTTATCTGAGTAAGTTTTTTCTATACTATTTGCAATAAGAGATATACGACTTGAAGGAACAAATATTCCCTTAATATTACCATGTTCTTTTAAATATGAATTTAATTTTTGTTTGGCTTTTTTTATGTCTTTAAGATTGTCAATTTTCAAAGTCTGAGTTTCTACTTGAAAATCGTTTTTGATAAAATAGTCATTAAACCCTTCAATTCGTTTAGATATATGGTGGTAATTTGTAACATTAAGTCTAGTTTGAACGACTAAAAAAGAAGTTTCGTCATGTAAGCTTAAATGCATTAATTTTCCAGCCACATAACCACCCAAATAGGAGTCTTGACCTATAAATGAAATGTTATTAAATCCATTTAAATCAATATTAAAAAAGAGATAAGGGATATTCTTTTTTTCTAATTCATCTGTAATTTCTTTTGTTTCTTTAATAAATACGGGTACAAGTATAACAGCGGTAGGATTTGACTCCATCAAGATTTTGAATTGGCTTAAGTAGGAGCTAGCATCAAATTGATCAAAAGTGAAATTATTGACTTCAATACCATAATTAGCAACCTCTTGGCTAGCTTTTAATACACCCAAATAAGGCGATTTCCAAAATAAATTGTCAGTATCATAATTGGGCATTAGAGTGGAAACCTTGAAGTTGTTTTTCATCGCCAATGCACTTGCAACGGGATTCACTTTAAAATTATGTTTTTTAAAGATTTCTTTAATGCGAACTTCTGTCTTTTTAGAAACTCCACCTCTGTTGTGAAGCACTCTATCTACAGTGCCCTCCGAAACTTTAGCTTCTCTGGCAATTTCTTTAATTGTAATCATATACTTCTATGATAATTTAAATTGAATAAATAATTTTCATACTCCAATAAATGCAAATATACTGCGGCAATATCAACTATAGTTTTAAGCAAGTTAGCAATATTTTTTAAAATTTTTGTGTTCGCACACGGCTATTTAATTACATTTGTATTTCAATGTTCTGATTTTTTTAAAATAGTTTCGTGTACGGACACGAAAAACCACAGATGAGTATTGATTTTAAATAATTTTCAAAATAATGAGTAAAGTCGTTGTAGTAACAGGAGGAGGAGGTGTATTGTGCAGTACCTTAGCAAAAGCACTTGCAAAAGAAGGGCATAAGATTGCCGTGCTAGATTTAAAAATTGATGCAGCAAATGAAGTTGCCGAACAGATTAATACAGAAGGAGGAATGGCTATTGGGATTGCTGCCAATGTGTTAGAAAAGGATTCTTTAGAAAATGCAAAGAAGGAAGTAAATAGTCAGTTGGGTTTTTGTGATATCTTAATTAATGGTGCTGGAGGGAATCATCCTTTAGGTACTACTTCAAATCCATATTTAGAAGAACAAGATCTTTTAAATAAAGAAGATAGTTTTAAAACGTTTTTCGATTTAGATCCTAGTGGAATTAAATTTACCTTCGATTTGAATTTTATTGGAACCTTGCTTCCAACACAGGTTTTTGCTAAAGATATGGTGGGGAAAGAAGGATGTAGTATTTTAAATATTTCATCAATGAATGCCTTTACACCACTAACAAAAATTCCAGCTTATAGTGGTGCAAAAGCCGCTGTTTCTAACTTTACACAGTGGTTGGCCGTACACTTTTCAAAAGTAGGAATACGAGTAAATGCATTGGCACCAGGATTTTTTCTTACAGATCAAAACAGAACACTATTGACAACTGAAAAAGGGGATTTAACACTTAGAGGAAATACAATCATTGAACAAACCCCAATGGGTAAATTTGGTAAACCAGAAGATTTAGTCGGAACAACCTTGTGGCTATGTGGTGAAGGCTCATCATTTGTAACAGGTGTTGTAATACCTATAGATGGCGGGTTTAGTGCTTTTAGTGGTGTTTAAAAATATATAGATATAAATCATGAGTTTAAGTTTAGAAAAAACATGGAGGTGGTATGGGCCAAATGACCCAGTATCTCTTTCAGACATCAAACAAGCCGGAGCAACTGGAATTGTATCTGCCTTACACCATATCCCTAACGGAGAGGTGTGGCCAGTTGAAGAAATTCAAAAGCGTAAAGAAACTATAGAAATAGCAGGGTTAACTTGGTCGGTTGTAGAAAGTGTTCCTATACATGAAGATATTAAAACGCATTCAGGAAAATTTCAAACATATATCAATAATTATTCTCAAACACTTTTAAATTTAGGTATCTGTGGAATTGATACGGTGTGTTATAATTTTATGCCAGTGCTAGATTGGACACGTACCAGTTTGAACTATGAAGTAGAAGATGGTTCAAGAGCCTTGCGATTTGATGCAACAGCGTTCACCGTTTTTGAAGTGTTTTTATTGAAAAGACCTGGTAGTAAATCGACTTATAGCGAAAAGCAATTGGCAAGTGCCGAAGCAATGTTTGAACAAATGACCGACGATGATAAAAAATTGTTGATTAAGAATATAATTGCTGGATTGCCAGGAGCAGAAGAAGGTTATACTTTGGAAGAGTTTAATGCCATACTTGCAACTTATAATAGTATTGGTGAAAAAGAATTGAAAAAGCATTTGTTTTATTTTTTAGAACAAATTATTCCTGCAGCAGAAAGGGCAGGGGTTTTAATGTGTATTCATCCGGATGACCCACCATTTCCTATTCTTGGATTGCCTAGAGTAGTTAGCACAGAGAATGATATCAATGATTTGTATAGAGCAGTTGATAGTCCAAATAATGGTTTAACATTTTGCACTGGTTCTTTTGGAGTACGAGAGGATAATGATTTGACAGGTATGATAGAACGATTGGGAAGTAGAATTCACTTTATCCATTTAAGAAGTACACAAAGAGATGTTTTAGGTAATTTTCATGAGGCAAATCATTTAGAAGGAGATGTTGATATGTATGGTGTTATGAAAGCTTTAGTACTAGAACAGAGAAAAAGACAGTTAGCAGGAAGAACAGATTTAAAAATGCCCTTGCGTCCAGATCACGGTCATCAAATGCTAGATGATTTAAATAAAAAAACAAATCCGGGTTATTCTGGAATTGGAAGATTAAGAGGCTTAGCAGAATTAAGAGGCTTGGAATTGGGAATCTCAAAAAGTTTATAATGAAGAAAGAAATAACATCAAAGAAATTTATTACAGATAATTTTTTATTAAATTCTAAAGAGGCTGAAATTTTGTACCATCAGTATGCAAAAGACATGCCTATTATAGATTATCACAATCATTTATCGCCAAAGCAAATAGCGGAAGATAAACCTATGGAGAATATTTCTGAAGCATGGTTGGGTGGAGATCATTATAAATGGAGAGCAATGCGTACCAATGGTTCGAACGAAGAATTGATTACGGGTTCTTCTTCAACCTTAGAAGAAAAATTTCAAACATGGGCAGAAACCGTTCCTTATACATTGAGAAACCCATTGTTTCATTGGACACAACTAGAATTGAAACGCTATTTTGATGTTGATGAAGTTTTACAACCAAGTACTGCAAAAGAAATTTATAAAAAGGCAAACGAAGTTTTAGCAACTAAAACACCGGCTGATTTATTAAAAGAGATGAACGTTGAGGTTATTTGTACAACAGACGATCCAATAGATGATCTTAAATACCATCAACAAATTGCAAAGAAAAATATATTTACAAAGGTGTATCCTTCATTTAGGCCAGACAAATTGTTTGGTATCGATGGAATTGAATTTACGGACTATTTAAAAAAGTTGGAAGCTTGCGTTTCATTTTCAATTGCTGATTTGTCAGATTTACTAAAGGCTATTGAAAACAGGGTTGATTTTTTCCATGAAAATGGTTGTCGCGTATCAGACTTTGGAATGAGTCAAATATTCGCACATGATTTTACGGAAGAAAAAGCCAATGTGATATTAAAAAAGAGCTTGACAGGAGAAGATACTTCTAGTGACGAAGTAAATTTATACGCATCATGCATTCTATTTAATTTGTGTAAAATGTATCATTCAAAAGGTTGGGTGCAACAATTTCACTTAGGTGCTTTACGCAACAATAATAGTAAATTATTAAAACAATTAGGCACAGATACTGGTTGTGATTCTATTGGTGATTTTAATCAAGCTGAATCAATGTCGAAATTTTTTAACAACTTAGATTCAAAAGGAATATTAACTAAAACAATCTGCTACAATTTAAATCCATCCCAAAATGAAGTTTTTGCAGCTATGATGGGAAATTATAGTGAAGAAGGGGTTCCTGGTAAAATGCAGTTCGGAACAGGCTGGTGGTTTTTAGATCAAAAAGACGGAATGGAAAAGCAAATGAATGTACTTTCAAATATGGGACTTTTAAGTCGCTTCGTTGGAATGTTGACTGACAGTCGTAGTTTCTTATCTTTTCCTAGACATGAGTATTTTAGAAGAATTTTATGCGATTTAATAGCTGAAGATATAAATAAAGGATTGGTGCCAAATGATATCGATTTTTTAGGAAATATGGTTCAAGATATTTGTTATTATAATGCCGTAAATTATTTTGAGTTCAATTAAATATTAGGTAAAAATAATAGTAATAATAAGTAATACAATAGAACAATTAGAAGAATGAAATATAAAATACTACTAATGGCAATGCTTGTTCTTAGTTTGTCATCTTGTAAAAAGCAAGGAGGAACAAAAGTACTTTATTTGGGGCATAGTTTGCCACAATCACACCCTGTTCATAAAGGGATATTGGAATTTCAGAGAGTATTGGATGAAAAATCTGGTGGAACGGTTCAAATAAAAGTTTTCCCCGATGCACAGTTGGGCTCAGAAAGAGAGGTTTTAGAGTTGTTACAAATAGGAAGTCTCGCTGCAACTAAGGTTAGTGCAGCTACTTTATCTAATTTTGTTCCTGAATATCATATTTTAGGAATACCCTATTTATTCAGAAGTAAAGAGCATCAGTTTAGCGTTTTAGAAGGAGAAATTGGGAAATCCATTTTGGAAAAGGGAAGTAAGTTTTGGTTGCGAGGTCTCTGTTATTACGACGCTGGTAGTCGAAGTTTTTACACGAGTGAAAAAGCAATTAGAACACCTGAAGATTTAAAAAGTCTTAAAATAAGAGTGATGAACAATCAAATGGCAATTAACATGGTAAATTCTATGGGAGGGTCAGCCACACCGCTATCATACAGTGAATTGTATACCGCAATTCAACAAGGGGTAGTAGATGGTGCTGAAAATAATCCACCATCGTTTGTGTCGTCTAATCATTATGAAATCAGTAAGTATTATACCTTGGATCAGCATTCATCAGTGCCAGATGTTCTAGTAATTGGAACAAAATTTTGGGAACAATTAACAGCGCAGGAAAAAGTTTGGGTACAGGATGCTGCTAATGAATCTTCTCAGGCTCAAAAAGTGTTTTGGAATGAATCTGTTGAAGAATCAATACGAGTGGCCAAAGAACATGGAGTAGAGGTAATCATTCCGGAAAAATCGTTGTTTGCTGAAAAATCAAAATCTGTAGTAGAAGGGTTTGTCAAAGAATATCCGGAGTTCGCTCCAATTGTCAATCAAATTAAAAATCAATAGTTGTGAATAGATCTACACTTATTTTTAATAAAGTAAATAAATTTCTTGAGAGATTTATGATAACAATTTTTGCTCTTTTAGTATTGGATGTTTTGTTTCAGGTACTTTCGAGATATATTTTACGAACCTCTTTTACTTGGACAGAAGAATTTGCTCGATTTTCATTGATTTGGATGACCATAGTAGGCGCAGCATATCTAAATGCTAAAAGAGAACATTTGTCCATGGATTTTTTATATCAAAAGTTCTCAGCATCAAATAAAAAGATAGCGTCAATTCTTATAGAGGTATTGATATTTCTTTTTGCAGCCATCGTAATGGTTATAGGTGGTTTTAATTTGGTTTACACAACCTTACATTTAGAACAACTATCAGGAACCTTGAGAATTCCGTTGGGATATGTATATGCAATTTTGCCAATTAGTGGTTTACTGATTATGTGTTTTTCGATATACCATATTTCAAACATTTACACTAACAAAACCAATAATTAATTATGAGTATCGAAGTTTTAAGTATTATCGTTTTGTTTGTTAGTTTCTTTACCCTTTTGTTGTTAAAGGTTCCAGTTGCCTATAGTATTGGAATTTCAACAACCTTAAGTTTGTTATTGAATATTGATAAAATGCCGGGTATAACAACCATTGCCCAGAGAATGACTACGGGAATTGATAGTTTTGCCTTATTGGCAATTCCATTTTTTATTCTCGCAGGAGAGATTATGAAACAAGGAGGAATCGCCAATCGATTAATCAATTTTGCAAAATCATTGGTCGCAAGTTTACCTGGAGGTTTGGCATATGTAAACGTATTGGCATCGATGTTATTTGGTGCTATTTCAGGTTCTGCATTGGCTGCAGCGTCAGCAATAGGAAGCATTATGACCGATAGAATGGAAGATGAAGGCTATCCTCGAACATTTAGTGCTTCCGTAAATATTACCTCTTCAACAACAGGACTTTTAATTCCTCCAAGTAATATTCTCATTGTGTATGCTTTGGCAAGTGGAGGTACTGCATCTGTAGCTGCTTTATTTATTGCGGGTTATTTACCTGGAATATTAGTAGGGGTTGCCATAATGGGGTATATCGCTTTTGTTTCAATTAATAGAGGCTATGCCAAAGGAAAACGAGCAACTTTTAAGGAAATTTGGACCTATTTTAGAAAAGCCTTTTTTAGTTTATTATTGTTGGTCGTTGTAGTCGGTGGAATTGTAGCAGGGATTTTTACAGCTACCGAAGCATCTGTAATAGCGGTACTATATGCTGCAGTTTTAGCTTTGATTTACGGTGACATGAAAATGAAAAATTTACCTGGAATATTATTGTCAAGTGGAAAAACAACAGCTGTTGTAATGTTTTTGATTTGTACATCAATGGCCATGTCCTGGTTATTGTCTTTTGAAGGAATTCCAGAAATGATCAGCACTTTTTTATTAGAGTCGTTAAATAATAAGTTCGCTATCTTTTTAGCGATCAATATTATTTTGTTGATTATCGGGACATTTATGGATATGACTCCGGCAGTGTTAATATTTACACCAATTTTTCTGCCAGTAGTAACCGCATTAGGAATGGATCCTGTTCATTTTGGAATTGTGATTGTTCTTAATTTATGTATAGGCATTTGTACACCTCCGGTTGGAACACTCCTATTTGTAGGTAGTGGCGTTGCTAAAGTTTCCGTAACACAAGTAATAAGGCCTTTGTTGCCGTTTTTAGTAATAATGGTAATTGTATTAATGCTAATAAGTTATATTCCAGAATTATCCATGTTTTTACCAAGATTATTCAATTTATAAAAATTAACAATGAAAAAAGTAATCACATTTGGAGAAATCATGTTAAGATTGGCTCCACAAGGATTTTTAAGATTTTCACAGGCCAATAGTTTTGATGCTATTTATGGGGGAGGTGAATCTAATGTAGCCGTTTCTTTGGCTAACTATGGAATACCTGTAGATTTTGTAACGCGTTTACCAAAAAATGACATTGGGGAATGTGCCATGATGGAACTTCGAAAAAGAGGTGTTGGAGTAGATAAAATTGTGTATGGTGGTGATCGTTTAGGAATCTATTTTTTAGAGACTGGAGCAGTATCAAGAGGTTCTAAAGTTGTTTACGACAGAGCTCATTCTGCCATTGCTGAAATAGAATCAGGAATGATAAACTGGGAGGAAGTATTTGATGGAGCTGAATGGTTTCATTGGACAGGTATTACACCAGCTATTTCGCAGGGAGCAGCCGATGTTTGTTTAGAAGCAGTAAAAGCTGCCAGCAAATTAGATTTAACTATTTCTACCGATTTAAATTACCGTGCAAAACTTTGGAATTATAATGGAGATAGAGAAACTATAATGACTGAACTAACATCTTATTGTGATGTTATTTTAGGGAATGAAGAAGATGCTGAAATGCACTTTGGAATTAAACCTGAAGGATTGGATATTACAACACAAGGACACGAGGTGAAAGCAGAAGCATTTTTATCTGTTTGTCAGCAAATGATGATAAAATTTCCAAGAGCTAAGAAAGTAATTACAACTCTGAGAGGCTCAATTTCTGCATCTCACAATACTTGGGCTGGTGTTTTATATGACGGAACAAAAATGTATAAAACACGCCAATATCAAATCACAGATATTGTAGATAGAGTAGGTGGAGGGGATTCATTTATGGGAGGTTTAATCTACGGATTATTAACATTCCCTGAAGATGATCAAAATGCATTGGATTTTGCAGTAGCGGCATCGTGTTTAAAGCACACCATTAAAGGTGATGCGAACTTGGTAACTGTTGAAGAAGTAAATAAATTAATGGGAGGTGATGCCTCCGGAAGAGTTGCTAGATAAAAAAGAAGATTATTAATTAGGTTTGTTTTATTGGATAGCTGGGCTATTCATTTAGCTCAGCCTTCCTTATTAATCATCCATTTAAATAACAGCTCAATAAACAACTAAAATAATGGCACAATTTACACGTATAGAAGTTGCAACTGCAATGAAAGAAACAGGGATGATTCCACTGTTTTTTAGTAATGATATTGAATTAAGTAAAAACGTTTTAAAAGCCTGTTACGATGGTGGGGCTCGGTTAATGGAATTCACAGCTCGTGGCGATTTCGCTCATGAAGTTTTTGGTGAATTAACAAAGTACGCCATTGCTGAATTACCTGGTATGATTATGGGTGTTGGGTCTGTTACAGATGGAGCTGCAGCATCCTTATATATGGCTTTAGGGGCAAACTTTATTGTGACTCCAGTATTAAGAGAAGATATTGCCATTGCTTGTAACCGCCGTAAAGTGCTATGGTCTTCTGGCTGTGGAACGTTGACTGAAATAGCTAGAGCTGAAGAATTAGGCTGTGAGATTGTAAAATTATTTCCTGGAGATATATACGGACCTCAATTTGTAAAAGGAATCAAGGGGCCTCAACCTTGGACAAGTTTAATGCCTACAGGGGGCGTTGCTCCAAACAAGGAAAATTTATCAGGATGGTTTAATGCAGGTGTAACTTGTGTTGGAATGGGATCTCAATTAATTTCAAAAGAAATTATTTCGAATAAAGCTTATGCAAAATTAGAACAAGAGGTAGAAAAAACGCTAGCTCTAATTCATTCAATTAGAAATAATAACAAATTTTAATTTAACTATGCGTAACCTTATATTAAAAATTTTAACCGTTACATTTTTACTTGGATTTTCAAATCTAAGCTTTTCTCAAAATTACAAGGAACCAATCGATTATGTGAACCCTCAAATAGACACGCACAAATCGCGATGGTTTTTCTTTGCTTCAGCAGCAAGACCTTTTGGAATGGTAGGACTAAGCCCAAATACCCAAGTAAAAGGAAGTTGGAAATCTGGTTATTTATACGATTCATTACACGTACGAAATTTTTCCCATATACATGGCTGGCAACTATCGGGTATTCCTGTAATGCCCACAGTTGGAAAATTTAAAGGGCATCTAGGCATGGAAATCTATAAGTCATCTTTTAGTCACGATGATGAAATTGTAAAGCCTGGTTATCATAAAATTGTTTTAAAAGATTATAATATTAAGGCAGAATTAACTGCTACGTCAAGGGTAGGATTTCACAAATACACGTATCCAAAAGATAGCATAAAGCATGTGATTTTTGATATAGGTGCCGCGTTGGGGCATTCTAAAATGGATTCGGCTCATGTTCAAAAAATTAGCGATTATGAAATTGAGGGCTATAGTATTATGAGCCCTACCATACGACGTCCAAAATCAACTTATGTCTATTTTGTTGCGCGTTTTGACCAACCCATCACGAATTTTGGAACTTGGAAAAACGGAAAATTAATTAATGCAAAAATTGATGAACTGACAGGAGAAAATATTGGAGCTCATGTTGCCTTTGACAAAGATCAGAACAATGTTTTACAAATGAAAGTAGCCATTTCTTATACAAACATAGAACATGCTCGATTGAATATGGATACCGAACTCAACCATTGGAATTTTGAAGATGTTGTTTCAGAGTCACAAGAAGAATGGAATAATTATTTATCTCGGATTAAAATTAAAGGAGGAACTGAAAATCAAAGAATAAAATTTTATACAGATCTTTGGCATTCTTTATTAGGGAGAAAAGTGATGAGTGACGTAGATGGGAAGTATGCAGATATGACAGGCATTGAAAAGAAAATTCGTCAAGTAGCATTAAATAAAGATGGATCTCCAGTACATCATCAATATAATTTTGATGCTTGGTGGGGAAGTCATTGGACTTTAAATGTTTTATGGTCTATGGTATATCCAGAAGTTATGAATGAGTTTTGCGCGAGTATGGTGGAAATGTATCGTTATGGTGGTTTAATTCCTCGTGGACCATCTGGTGGAAACTACACCTATGTTATGATTGGTGATCCGGCCGTTTCATTTTTTGCAACAGCATATAACAAAGGAATTCGCAACTACGACGTTGAAAAGGCCTATGAAGGTTTGTATAAAAATGCCTTTGAAGGCGGTATAAGAGATCGTGCAGGATATGAACATAGAGATAATCCTCAAGGTGGTGGTATGAATTTCTATGTAGAAAGAGGTTATGTTCCTGAAGGTATTAAAAAACCTGGAATGCATAGAGATGGGGCATCCATGACCATGGAATATGCCTATCAGGATTGGTGCTTATCTCAATTATCAACGGCTCTTGGTAAAACAAAAGATGCCAATTTTTTTAAGGAACGTTCTAAAAATTACAGAAACCTTTGGAATCCAGAAACAAAGTTTATCCACCCTAAAAACATGGATGGTTCTTGGATTTCGAATTTTGAACCTATAGGGGAAGGATTTAATATGCTTGGATTTTGTGAAAGTAATTCTGCAATTTATACAAATTATGTTCCTCACGACATTGATGGATTGATAGCATTACTTGGAGGTAAAGAAAAATACACAGCGTTTTTGAATAGTTCTTTTGAAAAAGCAACAGGTAATAACTTTATAACGGAGCATGGAAAACACGCAGAAAGTTGGGTAGATTATGAAAATCAACCCGGAACACAAATGGCACATTTGTTCAACTATTCTGGAGCGCCTTGGCTTTCTCAAAAATGGGTGCGTACTGTAAAAGAAACTACCTTTGGTGATGTCTCTCCTTATGGGGGCTACAATGGTGATGAAGATCAAGGACAAATGGGGGCTTTGGGTGTTTTAATGGCCATGGGACTATTCCAAATGGATGGTGGAGCTTCTGTAAATTCTTCTTATGAAATGACCACACCACTTTTTGATGAAATAGAAATCAAATTGAATTCAACTTACTACCCTGGAGATAAATTCATAATCACTACTGAAAACAGTTCAGAAGAAAACATCTTTATACAACACGCTAAATTGAACGGTGAAAATTGGAGACATTTTAAGTTTTCACATGACATTTTCTCAAAAGGAGGTGAATTGAATTTGCTGCTTGGAAGTAAACCTAATAAAAACTGGGGATTAGATTAACATGAAAAAGGCAATTTCATTTTGTTCATTAGAGTACTATTAAAATAGAAAATTTATCATATAATTTTATTTCAGAAGATGGGTTTAACTTCATTTTGTAATTAAAAGTATTCAGATAAATGTTTTGGTATTGAAAAAATAAGATTAATTTTACACGTGTAATATATTAAAATAACTTAGCTAAAATGGTTTATTTACAATCTAAATTAGATAAAAAAATTAAAGTGATTCACACACTCTTATTTCTAATGTGTTTTAGTGGTTCTATTTGGTCTCAAAAGAAATTAACCGATAAAACAGATGTATTTATTGGGACGGGTGGACATGGACATACCTTTCCACATGCCATGGTGCCATTTGGAGCCGTTGCCGCTGGACCAGATTGGGAGACCAAGGGGTGGGATGCCGCTGGAGGTTATCATTACGATGCTAAAAGTTTATTGGGGTTCAGTCAGGTACATTTGAGTGGAACAGGGTTGACAGAAACGGGCGATTTATTACTCGTGCCTACAGTTGGGAAAATACAAGTAGAACCTGGTAAACACGACGAACCTGATTCTGGATACCGATCTCGGTTTTCTCATGAAGATGAATCTGCCGAACCAGGATATTACCAAGTTCGCTTATTAGACTATAATATCAATGCTGAAATGACTGCAACAGAACGTGTAGGGTTTCATAAATATACCTTTCCAAAAACGGAAGATGCTCATATCATGTTAGATTTGGTGCATCATATTAATGGCGGTGGAAGCGGTGTGAAATTGGCTCATGTTCAAATCAAAGACAATCAAACGGTAACAGGCTACCGAATTACTAGTGGGATATGGGCGCCCAACAGGCAATTATATTTTGCTGTGAAATTTTCAAAGCCATTTAAATCTAAGGCCATTTATGATCCTAAAGGGTTGTATGTAAATAAAAGTAAAAAGTTTTTGCCAGATGCTGTAGATCATACATCAGCAAAAATGAAAGTGGTTTTTAATTTTACAACCGAAGCCGAGGAAGCTGTAATGGTTAAAATTGCGATTTCTTCCGTATCCATGAAAAATGCATTAGAAAACGTAGAGACTGAAATTCCTCATTGGGATTTTGATAAAGTGAAAGCTGATGCAAGTGCTAGTTGGGAGGAACAACTTCAAAAACTAGTTGTCAAAGGAACACCAGAAAGAGAAGCTAAATTCTATGCCGCTTTGTATCATAATAACATACATCCAACAATTAATCACGATGTTAATGGAGAATACAGAGGAATAGATAAGGAAGTTCATCAAACCAAGGCTTATACACATTACACCATGTTTTCACTATGGGACACTTTTAGAGCGACACATCCACTTTTCACCCTGATTCACCAAGAAAGAACAGCAGATATTGTAAGTACCATGCTGGATTTTCAAAAGCAGAACCCGCGAAAAATGTTGCCTATGTGGTCCATGTATCAAAATGAAAACACCTGTATGATTGGATTGCATTCCTTTCCTGTTATTGCAGATGCTTATATGAAAGGGTTGACCAAATCCAAGCCTGAAGATTTATTAAAGGCCATGGTTATTTCTGCAAATCAACCAGGAATAGACAGTACTGCTGGTCGAAATATATACCCTTCCTATTATGGACAAATGCATTATTTAAAAAAAGGCTATCATCCCAATGATTTAGTGAGAAATGGAGTTTCAGTCACTTTAGAGCATGCCTATGATGATTGGACGCTGGCACTTGCTGCAAATAAATTAGGAAACACAACTGTTCAAAATGAGTTCCTAAAAAGAGGGCAATATTACAACAACGTTTGGGACAAAGAATCCGAATTTTTTAGAGCTAAATTGAACAATGGTAAATTTAGAGTACCATTTGATCCAAGAGCGTATCACAGAGAAGATTTTCATGACCGCGATTATACCGAAGGAAATGCATGGCAATATTTGTGGTTTGTTCCGCATGATGTTTATGGTTTGGCTGATATGATGGGTGGAAAAAAAGCAATGGCCAACAAACTTGATACGCTCTTTACATTACCCTATACAGGAGAATCTAGTGTTGGTGATGTGTCTGGATTAATTGGAGATTATGCACACGGTAATGAGCCATGCCACCATGTAGCCTATTTATATAACTATGTTGACGAGCCTTGGAAAACCCAAAAATTAATTCATCAAATCGATAAAGAATTTTACAAGGCAGCACCCGACGGGTATATTGGAAATGAGGACGGCGGACAAATGTCTGCCTGGTATGTTTTTAGTGCGATGGGATTTTATCCAGTAAATCCAGCGGGCGGAATTTACATTTTTGGTTCGCCACTTTTAGAAGAAGTTGAGATGAATTTAGAAAATGGAAATAAATTTAAAATTACTGCCCATAATTTATCAGAAGAGAATATATATATTCAGTCGGTAAAATTAAACGGGAAAGCCTATAAAAATGTTTGGATCAAACATGAAGATATTGTTAAAGGTGGAGCATTGGAATATGTTATGGGTTCAAAACCTAGCAAATGGGGACTAAAAACAAATCCAGTGCCTTATGCAGATGGGTCTGTAGATTAATAAATAAGGTTAGAACCATAAATTAAAATGAAGAAACTATTTACCTTTATTGGTGCGTTGTTCGTATTGCTTTCTGTTGAAGGACAGTCAATTAAAAGCCCTAATGGCGATCCAGAACTGGATCAAATTCGATTAGAGCTTAAATCATCACCAACCAAAAGAGTAAATTTTAAATTAAGAGCTATTAAGATGAAACTTTGGGCTGCAAGCCTACAACAACAGGGTGTGCATTTAGCCGATTATGTAGCTGTTGATAATCGATTGAATAAAATTACAAGATGGAATAATCTATGGAGTGGCAATAAGCCTCAGGTGTTTTCGGATGAAGAAATGTACAAAGCCTGTCTGGTTATTGATGATGGTTATGCTGTTTTGGAATCCTATCAAAAATTGGTAAGTAGCGGAGCATCTTTGGCTTTTAAGAATGATACAACTCCAATAAATTCGGAAGCCCAGAAAGAAATTCCATGGACTTCCTATAAAGGGAATGAAGGCTTATCTGGTTACACAGGTGCTTTAGGTCCAACCAAAGGAGAAAAAGCTTGGGTTTTTCCCGTTGGATTGGCATGGGAATCGAAACCTGCAATTGAAGACAATCGCATTTATGTGGCCTCTCCAGGAGTTAGGACAGCGATGTACTGTTTAGACTTAAATACAGGAGACATTATTTGGAGTACAAAGCAACTCATAGAAATTATGGGCGATCAATTATACCATGCTCCAAATAATCAGTCGAGTCCAGTTATTTTGAAAGATCATATTATGTTCCGTGAAATGGGAGCAAGAGGAAATAGAGGACCCACGAAAGACGTTGTTTTGGTGGATAAAAAAACGGGTGAAATTGTAAAAGAAATTGAGGTAGGTCATGTAGATTATAGAGCAGGACATGCGCCATTTGCTGCCAACGAAGAGATTGTTGTATATCCATTTGGTGTTCAGGATATTCATAACAAGCCACCGGTTACACAGGCATTTGATCGTGTGATAGCAAAGAACATAAAAACAGGTCAGAAACTTTTTGAAATGTATACAGGTTACACCTTTGCAGAACCTTTGTTAGATAATGAAGGCTGGGTTTATCAAGGTACTTTAGAGGGGTATTTATATGCTTGGAAAGGTGAAAGAAGATTAGGAAATAGACCAAAACCCAATTGGACATTTAGAGCAGAAGGAGCTATTAATGATAAAGCCGTTGTACATGGGAACTTTGTGTTGTTTGGAGCAAATGATGGTACATTTTATTGTTTAAATAAGCGTTCAGGTGAATTACAATGGAAATATAGTGTTGAAAACGTAGAGCACAAATCGTATAGACACTTTTCAGCGCCTTTTGCAGCTGAAGGGAAAGTAGCCGTGGGAAGTGCAGATAAAAACTTTTATGTGTTTGACATTAATACAGGTGAACTTTTACTGAAAAAAGAGGCTGATGATTGGATTCGTTCGGCTCCTGTTTTTACAGGTGATAAATTCTTTTTTGCAACCATGAAAGGATCATTTTATGGTGTGCAAATAAAAAATGGTAAAAAACAAAAAGAACTTTTCCATAAGCAAGTAAGTCATCATCCTATTTTAGCTGATTTGTCTATGAAGGATGATAAAATTGTAATCAATGATTCTGATTTATACACACATTGTATCAATGTAAAAGGAGAAGAAGTATGGAAAAGATCTGCTATTTCAAGTTTTGAAAAGGATGGTAACAGAGTTTTTAGTGATCAAATAGCTGGTGGCGCTTATTATCAATCTAAACCGACAGCTGCAGATAATATGATCTTTTTTGGAACACCATGTAGATTTGTATATGCTGTAAATGCTCAAACGGGTAAAGAAATTTGGAAATTTGAACTTGGAGCTTCTATTTCAGGAGCACCCACTTATTATGAAGGAAAGATTTATGTTGGGCAACAGGGAGGCGAAGACGATTTCTATTGTATTGATGCCAAAACTGGAAAACTTATTTGGAAACAAAATGTGGACTGGGTGTGGGGCTCTGCAACCTGTTCTGATGGGATGGTTTACATTCCAGGAGTTGATGGATATGCTTGGGCTTTGGATGCCAATACAGGTGCCATGATCTGGAAAAAACCATTTTCATTATCGGTTTGTAGTGAACCAGCAGTAGAAGGAAATACGGTAATATTTGGAAGTTGGGATAACTATCTAAAAGCGTTTGATAAAAAAACGGGTGAGTTATTATGGAAGTATAACGGTGCTGGTACCGATTCTGGTGTTGCAATTATTAAAGATGGTCGAATTTATGTGAAGAATAAATGCATTGATTTAGAAACGGGTGAACTCATCTGGGAGTTTGTTGATGGCAAAAATATTTTTAATATTACACCGGCAATTCATGACGGAAAAGTATATATGTCTTGCTGGCATGGACTTGGATTAGGTGGTATTTGTATTGAGGCAGTGGTATATTGCATAGATGCAGAAACGGGTAAATTAATTTGGAAACAATTGGGTGCTGGATTAAGTAGTCCAGTTATTGGAGGCGAAGGAGATGTATACTTCCCGAGTATTTCCGATCCTTATTTTTACTGTGTAGATAGCGAAGGAAATGGAGATGGTACAACAACCGTAAAATGGATGTATCAAATGGGTAATAAAGTTGAAGAATCTTGCACGGCTTTATATAAAGGAAAGGCTTATGTGATGTCTTCAGATGGTTATATTCATGCAATAAGATAGGGGTTATTTTACGCTTTCTCTAAATATAATTTCCCCGCCAATAATATTATTTTTTTCATATGGTTGGTCGTTTATCATAGCAATTAATTTTTCCACAGCAACAAAACTTGCTTTTTGCAAATCTAGTTTTACTGTAGAAAGTGGGGGTTGCACTAAATTAGAAATATTTAGGTGTCCGAAACCTACAATACTTATATCATCGGGAATTTTAATCTGATTTTTTTCGCAGGCTTCGTACACCCCTAGCGCAACAAAATCATTAACACAAACAATAGCTTCGGGTAATTTCGAATTGTTTTCAAGATACTTTTGAAACACTTTATAAGAATTTTCTTTATCGAGATCCGCATTTAAAATCCAATCTGTTGGAACATCTAACCTTGCATCACTCATGGCAGTTTTAAACCCAATAAGTCTGTCATAGCAAATATTTACTTCTTGCGATCCGGTAATATACATAATGTCTTTATACCCCCTATCAATAAGTAGATTTGTAAGTTTATATGACAAGTTGTAGTCATCAAAAACGATGCTTTCCACCTTCTTTATTGACCGCGGTTTTCGATCGATATAAATTAATGGTTTTTGATGCTTTAAAATCAATTCGTATGATTTGTCTTTGGCTGAAGTAGAAACAGAATCTATGATAATGCCATCTACATTCATAGAAAGTAAGGATTTTACATTGGCCAGTTCAGATTCTTCGTTTTCAAAGGAAACCATTAAAATAATTTGATAGCCTAAAGCTTGAGCCTTGGTATACATTTCTTCTATAATTGTTGAAAAAAAGGAATGGTTAATTTTCGGCACTACAACCCCGATAGTATTTGTCTTTTTAGTTGATAGACTCCTGCCGACAATATTTGGTATATATCCCAACTCATCTGCCAATGCTTTCACTTTCTTAACAGTGCTAATAGCAATGTCCGGATGGTCTTGAAGTGCTTTGGTTACCGTTACCCTCGATATTTTAAGAAGATCGGCTATATATTTTTGGTTGACTTTCAAAATAAAATAGTTGTTTTAAAAACTTATGTGCAAATATAGAAAAACATACATTTTAAGTGTCATCCTAGATTTCTATAATTATAAGCATTCTCAATGGTTAACAATAATTATCCTTGGTTTATAGATCAAATATAGTTTAAAAGATAGCAAAAAGTATTACACGTGTAATACTTTTTGCTATCTTTGATAAAAATAAGTAATTTATTAAACTTTCTTAATCAAATAAAAATTATGGAAATTATTTATGCCCTTGTGGCAATACTAGCTTGGGGTTCATGGATTGCTCCATCACAGAATGTTAAGATTGAAGGCAACAAACGAGAACTTTTTACGTAACCATCGCTGTGCTTGCTTTGACTTTAATAGCCTCAATATTCGTTGACTTTGATGGATTGAATTCCACCACGTTTTGGTATTCTTTTTATGGAGGACTTATTTGGGCTATTAGCGGATGGAGTACTTTTGTGGGAACAAGTAATCTTGGAATGGCAAAAGCATTTGGTATATGGGCGCCCATGAATATAGTAGTGTCTGTTCTATGGGGCGCATTACTTTTTGGAGAGTTCTCTGATGTGGAGCTTAACGCCTTGTTATTAGGGGTATTGGCTTTTGTGATTATTTTGGGAGTAGTTATAGCGGTAATTGGAGGTGTTATTCTCATGAATTTTGAAAATTTAGTTAAATAAAAATATTATAAAATGAACAAATATAAAGTACCTAGCAACCCACATATTTACCAAAACTTCATTAATGGACACTATAAAAATTCGTCTGGTAATGAAACTTTTGAACGTGAAAGTCCGGGGCATGGAGCTATTATAGGTCAATATCCGTTAAGTAATAAAAAAGATACTGAAGAAGCTATAGCAGTGGCTAAAAAAACCTTTAAAAGTGATGAATGGTCTAGTTTGACGGGAGTTGATCGCGAAAAAATTATACGAAACGTTGCTGCCATTATTAGAGAAAGAGCCGAGGAATTAGCACTAATAGAAACACTTGAAAGTGGGAAGCCTATAAGTCAGGCTCTGGACGAAATGGAATGGGCTGCTGGAATTTGGGACTATGCTGCTACTTTGGCAAGACATATTGCTGGTGATGTAAATACGAATGTTGGTAGAGATATGACCGCCATGATGCAAAAAGTACCAGTAGGTGTCGTAGGAATGATAACACCTTGGAACTTCCCTCTATTGATTATTTCGCAAAAATTACCTATAGCCTTAGCTGCAGGATGTACTGCTGTCATAAAACCTTCTGAAATGACTCCTGGAACAACGTTGTTATTGGGTGGTATGTTAAAAGAAGCAGGATTGCCAGACGGTGTTGTAAACATTGTAGCGGGTTATGGAGACCCCGTTGGAATGACCCTAGCAGAAAGTAATGATGTAGATATGATTTCATTTACAGGAAGTACAGCAGTTGGGAAACATATTGTTCGCGCCTCAGCAGGAAACTTGAAAAAAGTAGAATTAGAACTAGGAGGTAAAAACCCTCAAATTATATTTCCAGATGCCGATATAGATGCGCTTATTGATGCTGTCGTATTTGGAATTTATTTTAATATGGGAGAGTGTTGTAATAGTGGAAGTAGAATCATTATCCACGAAGATATTGCAGCCGGATTTGAAGCGAAAGTAATTGCTCATGCCAAGAAAGTTAAGGTTGGCGATCCCTTAGATCCTACCGTTAAAGTAGGAGCTATTATCAATAACAACCAGTTTGATAAAATCATGAAGTATATTGAATCTGGAATCGCCCAAGGCGCAAAAGTAACATTAGGAGGAAAGGCATTAAAAAGTGACCGAGGATCCTTTATTGAACCAACTATTTTCTCTGATGTAACGCCTGATATGGATATTGCTTGTGAAGAAATATTCGGACCTGTACTTTCTATCCTAACCTTTAAAACAGCCCAAGAAGCCTTAGATATTGCCAATGGAACTGATTTCGGACTTTCGGCAGGTGTTTGGACAAAAGACATTGATACTGCCATGTACATGACACGTAATATTGATGCAGGAACTGTTTGGGTAAATAACTGGATGTCTGGGTATCCTGAAATTCCATTTGGTGGAATGAAACAAAGTGGTTTGGGAAGAGAATTAGGACCGCACGCAGTTGACGAGTTTATGGAAACTAAATCTGTACTAATTAAAATGGGAGCCACACCTGGTGATTGGGTGGGATAAGCCTCGAATTTATGAAAAATACTTCTTAATTAAATGAAGTGTATCGTTATTGTTCTAAGACAAGAACGACTACGAATACAATAGTTATTAAAAAATTACACGTGTAAAATGAATAAATTTCAAATAGTATCAGCAGCAGAAGCAGTACTTGATATTAAGGATGGGGATACCGTTGTTTTTGGTGGTGCAGGTGCAGGACATGCGGTACCTGATAAAGTGATGGAACATTTGGGAGCACGATTCAAAAAAACAGGACAACCAGTTGGCCTAAGAACGGTACACCCTTGTGGTATTGGAGACAATGATACAAAAGGCTTAAATCATATAGCACACGAAGGTTTGATAGATACCAATATTGGTGGGTTTTGGGGGAACGCTCCAAAAATGTCTGCCTTAGCGAAAGAAAATAAAATAAAAGGATACAATTTACCACAAGGTGTATTGAGTCATTTAATGAGGGCGAGTGCATCTGGTAAGCCAGGTGTTATTACTAAAGTTGGTTTAAAAACTTTTGTAGATCCAGATGTTGAAGGTGGAAAAATCAATAATATTACCACAGAAGATTTTGTTTCTCATGTGAGTTTACAAAATGAAGACTATCTTTTTTATCCATCCTTAAAAGTAAATGTAGCCATCATTAGAGGAACATCTATTGATGCAGAAGGTAATTTAACTATGGAGGAAGAAGTTGGTTTTTTCTCTATGTTGTCAATTGCGCAAGCGGCCAAAGTAAATGGCGGAATTGTAATTGCTCAGGTTAAAAATATAAAGAATACCAATTGTGATCCAGGCAGCGTAAAAGTACCAGGAATATTTATTGATTATGTAGTGCAAGATAAAACTCAGGAGATGACTTTTATTTCTTCATTTGATAAAGCATTGGTTGATAGAAATGAGCCATACACTTCTGAAGATTTAAAATTAGAAGGATTGAAGCGAATCATTATGCGAAAAGCTTCTCAAGAACTTCGGGCAGGAACTTTTGTGAATTTAGGCTATGGTATGGCAGATGGAGTACCCATTGTGGCACAAGAAGAAGGCATTGCAGACAAACTTACGTTTATGATTGAACAAGGTCCCACAGGAGGAATTCCCACTACTGGATTAAATTTTGGGGCCATGTACAATCCGTCTTCTATTGTCGACGACGGTTATCAGTTTGATTTCTTTCAAGGTGGTGGATTGGATATTACCTTCTTAGGTTTTGCGCAAATTGACCAATTTGGAAATGTAAATTCAAGTCGATTTGGAAATATATTAACCGGCTGTGGTGGATTTATAGACATTTCACAAAATGCTAAAAAAGTGGTGTTCTGTGGTTCGTTTGCAGTAAAATCGCAACAAGAAATTACAGAAGAAGGACTTGAAATTAGCCATCCAGGAAAATTCAATAAGTTTATAAACAATGTAGAGCAGATTACCTTTTCAAGTGAATATGCCTTAGAAAGCGGACAGGAAGTTTTGTATGTAACCGAAAGAGCACTATTCCAATTAACACCAAAAGGATTACTACTTAAGGAAATTGCTTCAGGTGTAGATTTACAAAAGGATGTTTTAGATATGATGGATTTTATGCCAATTATCGAAGGTCCAATCAAAACCTATGATGCCAACATTTTTAAATATTGCAAATTAGGATTATTGCAACAAGAAGTTAAAATATGACAGATTTTATCATCACAGAATTAAAGCAGGGATTGTTGACAATCACACTCAATTATCCGCAAAAAATGAATTGTATGGGCTTCGAAATGTTGGAAGGTTTAAACAATTCCATAGATTTTGCGAAAGAAAATAAAAAGGTAAAAGTCATTCTATTCAAAGGTGCAGGAGAAAGAGCATTTTCAACTGGAGCAAATATCAAGGAATTTGAAACACTAGAAGAAAATGAAGTAAAACGGTGGATAGAATTTGGAAATGAAATCAATAACAAAATAGAAACGATTGGTAAACCTACCGTTGCTTTTATCAATGGTTACGCCATGGGAGGAGGTTTAGAACTCGCCTTAGCCTGTGATTTTAGATTGGCGTCTCAAACTGCAATTTTGAGTTCACCAGAAGTTTCAAACGGTTGGTTACCCGGCTGGGGAGGCATGACAAGAGTAAGACGCTTGGTTGGAGAAGCCAACGCAAAAAGAATTGTGTTGCTTTGTGAACGACTAGATGCTAATCAAGCTTTACAAATGGGATTGGTTACAAGAGTCGTTACCGAAGACGAAGTGCAAGACTTTATGAATACCCTAATAGAAATGAAACCAATTGCTTATGCTTTGGCAAAATCGGCAGTGATGGATGCTACAAGAACAACTTCAGGGTCAGATGTTGATTTTGATGTATTGGCAGTAAAAATAGCACAACAAGACAATTAAATAAAAAACACAACATGATTATAGATTCACATATCAAAGGTTCTGATCTAAATGAATCGCTAAAGAATTTTTGGGATTTGGCTAAAACGAAGGTTGAAATCCTAAACAAAAAATACGATGCCTCACAAGGCGCTCCTGTATTTACCATAAATGGAGAATATACAACGAGAGGTTGGACAGAATGGACTCAAGGATTTCAATTTGGAATTCCCTTGCTAATTGCTGAGGCTACTGGAGATAATGACATGCTAGCACTTGGAAAAGAAAAAACGGTTTCTAATATGGCACATCATTTGAGTCATTTTGGGGTGCACGATCACGGATTTAATAATTTAAGCACTTACGGTAATTTATTGCGTATGTCCAATCAGAATATTTTGGAGGCAAGTAAAGAAGAAAAAGACTTTTATAAATTGGCTATTTCTATGTCAGGTTCTATCCAATCAAAACGATGGACAGATGTAAAAGATGGGGGATTTATATATTCTTTTAATGGACCTCATTCGTTGTTTATAGACACCATTAGAACCACAAGAATATTGTTGGCTGCTAATAAACTCGGACATCGATTGTTAGATGAAAACGACAAACAAATAGATTTACTTCAAAGAGCAGTAATCCATGGAATGACGACGGCAAAATATGCCGTTTTTTATGGCGAAGGAAGAGATACCTATGATATTTGGGGACGCGTAGCACACGAATCCATTTTTAATACGAATGATGGAAATTACCGTTGTCCGAATTCTCAACAAGGCTTTTCAGGATTTACTACTTGGACCAGAGGACTGGCTTGGGCGATGGTCGGATTCCCCGAATTTTTAGAATATCTAAATGAAGATTCAGTAGATTATGAAGGCATAGAAGAAGTAAAAGCTAGTTTCTTAAAAGCGGCGAAAGCTACCTGTGATTTTTATATTGAAAATACGTCATCAGATGGTATTCCTTATTGGGATACGGGTGCACCTAATCTGCATCATTTAGGAAAATACCAAGATAGAAAAGCTGAAATACACAATGATTTTGAACCAATTGATAGTTCTGCAGCAGCCATAGGAGCACAAGGCTTATTACGACTTTCAAATTTGTTAAAAGAAAGTGACCCAACAGCAGCTAAAAAATACGAGCAAGCAGGATTCACAACATTACGGACTTTATTAACCAATGCTTATCTTGCCGTAGAACCAGCGCATCAGGGAATTCTAAAACATTCAGTATACCATTGGCCAAATGGTTGGGATCATATTCCAGAAGGTCAAAAAGTACCCGCCAATGAATCAAGTATGTGGGGAGATTATCATATGGTAGAACTATGTTTTTTAGCGCATAAAATGAACCAAGAAAGTTATTATACATTTTTTGATCATCTCTATTAATGAAATTTGAAGACTATTTATAATGAAAACTATTTTTTACAATCTTTTCGTTTTGTCTGTTTTGGTTCTTTGTTTAAACAAAGGATGTACACTACTCTTTAATCTATATATGATGTTTGTGTCCATAAAAGGTTTGGTTGCATTTGCTTTGGAGTAATAATTATAATTGAAAATAAAAATTTAAGAGACTGTGAAAACGATTGTAAACCAAAACTTAAAAAACAATAAAATGAATAAACAAATATGGACGTTCTTAATATGTATAGTACTCCTATTTTCTAACAAATTGGTCGCACAAAAATTAATTAGTTGTGATTCTGATATTGACAGCGTCATAGCAGAAGTGAAAAAAGATAAAACCACGCAATCAAATTTCAGAGAACGTCATTTGATGCTTTATATGTGGCTTGGCGCATTGCAACAACAAGGAGCAAATACGGTTTCGTTTTACGATATTGATAAGAAATACTATCAATTAGAACGTGTGGTTAATAAATCTAAATCGTTTTTTGAAATGAAAACGGGGCACGAAAAATCAAAATCTATTGCTGATGATAAACAAAGTAAAGAATATATAGAAGCGATGGTTAAAATGTGTGCAACCGTTGATGAAGGTTTTGAACACATGGAAAAAATTCAGAAAGAATTAACCGATAACGGACCAATTTTCAATCCTTTTGAAGGAGAAACTAAAGTAACAGGTGGTGATATGTCAGCCGATTGGCCCATGTTTCAGGCCAACAAACACAATAATGGAGCGACCACTGCGCCAGGACCAAGTTATGGACGCGAAAAATGGAAATTCCCAGTTGGTTTGGGTTGGTATGCCCGACCGGTAATTGAAGGTGACCGTGTTTATGTGGCGTCACCAGGTATGAGAGCAACCTCTTTTTGTTTGGATTTAAAAACAGGAAAGGAGATTTGGAAATCATCACAAGAGCATCCTTTGTTTGGTATTTATAAATACCCTGGAATAGCCTCAACCCCCTTATTGATAAACAATCAGGTTGTTCTTAGGGAAATCAATTCACACGGCGGAAACGAAGGTCAAGCACGTAACCTCGTATATTTAAATAAAGAAACTGGAAAAACGGAAGCACGTCGTTATGCGGGTCATGTAGATTACCGAACCCGTTATGCCGCCGTAACTGGTAATGAAGAGTATGTGGTGTATCCTTTCGGAGTTCATGATATTTATGGTACTCCGGCGATCTGTCAACCACTAAACAGGTTAATATGCGCCGATTCTCAAAATAAGAAGAAATTTTGGGATTTTAATGTGGGCAATATTGATGCTTTGGCAGAACCTGTTATTTCTGGAGATAAGGTGTTTCAAGGAACTATGGAAGGGTATGTGTATGCACTAAATCTAAAAGGAGTTCGGGTTGCATGGAATTTTAAAACCAAAGGATCTGTTAATACAGCTGTAGCCATTGAAGATGGCAAAGTCTTTTTTGGCGCAAACGGAGGAAGTGTGTATTGTTTAAAAGAAGCTGATGGAGAATTACAATGGGAGTTTAAAGTGCCGAACCCTGAAAAAGGCGCACGTAAACATTTCACGGTGCCCGTTATAAAAAATAACAAAATCTATGTTGGATCTGCCGAAAAGAATTTTTATTGTTTGGATGCCACTACCGGAAAATTACTATGGAAAGTTAAAACCGACGATTGGATTCGTTCAAGCCCGATTGTTAACGATAATGACATTTATTTTGCAACTATTAGTGGTCAGTTATACAATGTAAACCACAAAGGAAAAGTGAAGTGGACAAAAAAAATAAGCACGCATGCTATCTATGCCGATTTAGTTAGCAATGGCGAAGAACTATTAATTACTGACAGTAATCTTATGATGTATTGTTTAGGAAATAAAGGTAAAATGCTATGGGAAAAAAGCATTCTATGTGGATTTGAAAATGAGCAAGGCGAACGTATTTTTACAGATCAATTGTCTGGGGGTACATTTTATCAAAGTAAACCAACAGCGGCAGATGGTAAACTTGTATTTGGAACACCAAGTGGTTTTTTATATTCTGTAGATGCAGATACGGGAAAAGAAAACTGGAAGTTTGAAATGGGAGGCGCTATTTCGGTAGGAGCTGCCATTGCAGATGGAAAAGTATATGCTGGTCAACAAGGTGGAGAACGTTTTTTCTATTGTTTAGATGCCGAAACAGGTGAATTGGTCTGGAAACAAACAATCCCCGGAGGCTGGGTTTGGGGTTCTGCCGCCGTAGATGACGGATTGGTTTATATTCCAACGGTTAACGGCTATGCGGTTTGTTTAGATGCTAAAACGGGTCATATTGTTTGGATGTACCCAACCATAAAATCGGTACCTGCAGAACCCGCTATAGATGGTGACTTAGTTTATTTTGGTTCATGGAGTGGATCTTTATATGCTTTCGATAAGAAAACAGGAGAAATTATTTGGAAAAATAATGGGATTCATCTCGATTCTGGGACTTTAATAGCCAAAGACGGAAAGATATATTTACCAAGTAGCAAGAATATTTTTAGTTATTTTGATGGCAAAACGGGAAAACTTTTGAATAGGGGAAACACAAATGATGAAGAAAAAGGCGTGCATTCTGGCTTTAATGCGAGTCCCGCTTTTACCGATGGTGTTGCTTTTTTTACAGCGCGCGTTGGAGCTGGATTACGTGGTATTCCTGTATCGAGTAGAGTGTATAGCGTAGACCCCTTAACAGCTGCAGTGAATTGGACCTTTCCAGATGGTGGAGGTTTGTCTGCCCCTGCTTTGGCTAGTGGACGTGTTTATATCGCTTCAGGAAATACGCCTTTCTTTTACTGTTTAGATCAAAAAACAGGAAAACCACATTGGATTTTTAAATTGGGACATCGTGTAGAAGAATCTACTTTATGTATCTATAGAGATAAAGTATATGTATTAGCCGCTGATGGGTATGTACATGCTATTGAATAGAAAATTTGGAAAAATAAAAATGCAAAGGATGAGTTTTTAAAAATTATGAATCTTAAAAAAAGTCAAATAATTATATTCACCTTGGGTGTTTACTTTATGATTGGCTTGTTTAAAGCACAGCCAATTGAACAAGATGAAACCTTTATCAGTTGTCATCATTCAGAATTGGATACACTTATTAATCTGGTTGATATTCTTGCGAAAGTTCAAGAATTGGTTGGAGGAGAAGTACTTCTCCCGCACAAAAAGCCGACTTATATGAGTTAACTTTTTTATTTGTACTATTTATCATTCGATAAATGGCCTTTATAGAGAGATGTTAACAGGTGTTATTAAATTATTTTGGCATTTCTTAATCCCTAACAACTTAAAGATTATATATTTGCAAAAAATGTATTTTTTGGAAGATTTTTTTTCTACTAAATATCACGTTTTAAAGCCATTAAATATAAATCACAATTAAAAAAATGAACAAACAAATTGATCAACAAGCAGCAGATAATATTAGAGCATTAGCTGTAGCTATGGTAGAAAAAGCAAAATCGGGTCACCCAGGTGGTCCTATGGGAGGTGCAGATTTTATGCACATTCTGTATTCAGAATTTTTTAATTATGATCCTTCAGATATGACTTGGGCATTTAGAGATCGTTTCTACATGGATGCGGGTCATTTATCTACTTTAATGTATGCTCAGTACTATCTTTTAGGGAACTATGCTAAAGATGATTTAGCAAACTTCAGACAATGGGGCTCTATTACACCAGGTCATCCAGAGGTTGATGTTGCTAGAGGAATAGAAAACACATCTGGTCCATTGGGACAAGGTCATACTATGGGTGTTGGAGCGGCAATTGCGGCTAAGTTTTTACAAGCAAGATTTGGAGATTGGATGAATCATAAAGTATATGGTTTTATTTCAGATGGAGGTATTCAAGAGGAAATCTCTCAAGGTGCTGGTAGAATTGCAGGTCATTTAGGATTAAGTAACTTTATTATGTTCTTTGATTCTAATGATATACAATTATCTACATCTACCGATGAGGTAACTAGTGAAAATACGGCTATGAAGTATGAAGCGTGGGGCTGGAAAGTAGTTACCATTGATGCACATAATCATGATGAAATCAGACAAGCTTTAACTGATGCTAATAATGAAACTGAAAGACCAACTCTTATTATAGGTAAAACCATAATGGGTAAAGGTTGCGTTACTGCAGATGGTAGCATGTTTGAAGGGTATTGTGAATTGCACGGTCAGCCTATTGGAGCTACAGGAGCAGATTACGAAAAAACATTATTGAATTTAGGTGCGAGTGTTGAAAATCCTTTTGATATTTATGGAGAAGTAAGTGATTTCTATACAGACTTATTAAAAAAGAAAACATCCCAAGCTGCAGAAAAGAAATCTGAAATTAATACTTGGAAAAAAAATAATAAAGTACTTGCAGATAAATTAGATTTCTTCTTATCAGGCGAACTTCCGGATTTAGATTTTGAATCGATCGAACATAAAACTGGTTTAGCCACCAGAGTTGCCTCATCTAATGTTTTAGGATATTTAGCTGAAAATGTAGAAAATATGATTGTGTCTTCTGCCGATTTATCTAATAGTGATAAAACGGATGGGTTCTTAAAGAAATCATCGGCATTACAAAAAGGAGATTTTAGTGGATCGTTTTTACAAGCGGGAGTTGCAGAATTAACAATGGCTTGTATTGCTAATGGTATTGCTTTACACGGCGGAATTATACCTGTAGTAGCAACATTCTTTGTGTTTTCAGATTACATGAAACCGGCCATTCGCTTGAGTGGTATTCAAGAATTAGGTGTGAAATATGTTTGGACACATGATGCCTTTAGAGTAGGTGAAGATGGACCAACTCACCAGCCAATTGAGCAAGAAGCACAAATAAGATTATTAGAGAAGCTTAAAAACCATAGCGGTAAAAATAGTTTCTTGGCAATGCGTCCAGCAGATTCAGCAGAAACGAGTGTAGCTTGGAAAATGGCTTTAGAAAATACAAATACACCATCAGGATTAATTTTATCAAGACAAGGTATCAAAGATATTCCTGCACAAGGTGAGTCAAGATATCAAGAAGCTTTAGCAGCTGAAAAAGGTGGGTATTTAGTTAAAGAAGTAGAGAATCCAGATATTGTTTTAATTGCTAATGGATCAGAAGTTTCAACTTTAGTTGAAGCGGCTAAATTGCTTGAAGAAAAAGAAGGGTTAAAAGTAAATATTGCTTCCATTATTTCAGAAGGCGTATTTAGACAACAATCTAAAGCATATCAAGAAAGTGTTATTCCTAAGAATAAACCTTTATATGGTTTAACAGCTGGATTACCTGTTAATTTAGAAGGTCTTGTTGGAGATAACGGTAAAGTTTTTGGAGTTGACCATTTTGGGTACTCAGCACCAGCAAGCGTATTAGATGAAAAATTTGGTTTTACTGGAGAACAAGTGAGCCAAAATGTAATGGAATATTTAAATACAAACGTTTTAATAAAATAAGCATGACAAGATTTTCAATATGAATTGAAATGATTACATGCAAATTATATTCGACAGATAAATAACAATAAAAACAAACAAATGAAATTTTTTATAGATACAGCAAACCTTGATGATATTGCAGAAGCACAAGCTTTAGGTGTTTTAGATGGTGTAACAACAAATCCATCTTTAATGGCTAAAGAAGGTATTACGGGTGAAGCCAATATTATTGGGCATTACAAGAAAATCTGTGATTTAGTTGAAGGAGATGTTAGTGCAGAAGTGATTTCAACAGATTTTGAAGGAATGGTTAGAGAAGGTGAAGCACTTGCTGCTTTAAACCCTCAGATTGTTGTGAAATTACCAATAATTGCTGATGGTATTAAAGCCTGTAAATACTTTTCAGATAAAGGAATTAAGACTAACGTAACCTTGGTTTTTTCTGCTGGACAAGCTCTTTTAGCAGCTAAAGCAGGAGCAACTTATGTGTCACCATTTATTGGGAGATTAGATGATATCTCAACAGATGGTTTAAACCTAATTGCTGAAATAAGACAGATTTATGATAATTACGGTTTTGAAACTCAAATTTTAGCGGCATCAGTGCGCCATACGATGCACGTAATAGATTGTGCTAAATTAGGTAGCGATGTTATGACTGGGCCTTTATCATCAATAAAAGGCTTATTAAAACATCCTTTAACTGATATTGGTTTAGCTAAATTTTTAGAAGACTATAAAAAAGGGAATAGCTAGAATACTGTTGTCTTTTAAAAAGTAAAAAGCTTCTCATGTTCCAAATAGGAATTGAGAAGCTTTTTTGATTAAAAAAACTAAACTAAATCTTTATGAAGTCCTCCATTTTTTAGGTTATATATTAAATACATATAATTTAAAAACAAGCTTTTTACTGTGGTTAACATTAACAGATTTCACTTTCTTAATTTTAAGCTTGAAACTCAGATGAGTATAAAACGTTTCGGTTTTAACAGAAATATCGATTTACTAAAACGTTTTCGTTAAAAAAAATGAGTGTTTTTTATCAAATCTTTAAAAAGTGTAATACACGGATTGTAAATTTAGGGAGTAAAACAACTATTTTAAAGAAAGCTAAAGAAGTTTTTGATTTAAATTGTTAACACAGTATTGACTTTAATTATCTGATAAATTTGGGATAATTAATTTTTTTAAAAGTAATCCCTCAAATTATCAGCGGCTTAATTGGTAGGGCACTTGTGAAACATGCTTATGGAAATCATACAATATATTGCTTAATAATTAGTGGAATTAGTTTTTTAATTGTGGCGTCTTTAGTCTATAAAGTAAAAGATGTTCACGATGTAATTCAATCATAATAAATGAATAAAATAGGAGTCATATTCGATTTAGATGGTGTTATTGTAGACACTGCTAAATATCATTTTTTAGCATGGAAAGACCTTGCAGATCATTTAGGTTTTGAGTTTACCGAAGCGCATAATGAACTTCTGAAAGGTGTTAGTCGTGTAAGGTCTTTAGAGATTCTTTTAGATATTGGGAAAGTGGAAATTTCCGATGAAAAGAAACAAGAATATCTTATCAGTAAGAATATCCATTATCTTGAATATATCAACAAAATGGGGTCTGAAGAAATTCTGCCAGGAGTAAATGAACTTTTAGATACTTTGGACAATTTGGGTATTAAATACGTTTTAGGTTCTGCCAGTAAGAACGCGCCATTAATTTTAAAACAGGTTAACCTTTTTGAAAGATTTGCTGGTATTGTAGATGGGAACAGTGTTTCTAAAGCTAAGCCAGATCCAGAAGTCTTTTTAATTGGAGCAAAAAAATTGAATTTACAACCAGAACATTGTGTTGTTTTTGAAGATGCTATTGCAGGTGTTGAAGCTGCAAATAAAGCAAATATGATATCAATCGGAGTTGGAGATGAAAAAATACTTCATGAAGCCGATTTTAATTTTGAGAATTTAACTAAAATTTCTGACGATTTTGTCAAAGAATTGGTAAAAAGAACAGAAGCGATAGAGCAGAGATAATAAATAGTATTTATGCTTTTAAAATATAAAAATAATAATCGAGAAATAGAGTCATTAAATAGTAAAGTCTAACAGCTAAGCGATATAATGTCTATTATCTATCATCATAAATAAAATGAACCAGGATTATATAAAACCAGATAATTGGTCCATCATCGAAGAAGGTTTTGATGTGAGTCGTGTAAAATCTTCAGAGAGTTTATTTAGTATTGGTAACGGTGCTATGGGGCAACGTGCCAATTTTGAAGAACACTATTCAGGTGAAACGTTTCAAGGAAGCTATATTGCTGGGGTTTACTACCCTGATAAGACACGTGTAGGGTGGTGGAAAAATGGCTATCCAGAATATTTTGCTAAAGTATTAAATGCACCAAACTGGATTGGGATTAACATTATAGTTGATGGTGAGCCATTGGATTTAAACACCTGTAAATCTGTTGATAGTTTCAAGCGCGAACTCAATATGAAAGAAGGCTGGTTGTCTAGATATTTTATAGCAACTTTGTCAAATGATGTTCAGGTTGAGGTATCTGTAAAACGGTTTTTAAGCTTAGATTTAGATGAAGTTGGAGCTATTAAATATGAAATAAAACCAGTAAATAAAGATGCTGAAATAATATTTCAACCGTATTTAGATTCTGGTATTACAAATGAAGACACCAATTGGGATGATAAGTTTTGGGATACAACCGATGTAAGTCATGTAAATAATCAAGCTTTTATTGAAGCTAAAACGATGAAAACAGATTTCTGTACCTGTACATTCATGGAGTCGAAAGTTTTTGTTTCGGATAAGCCCATAATGGTTGAGCCGGGGATAAAAGCTGATTCAAATTATATGTCATTTAGTTATGCATACCCAGTAAAAAAAGGAGATACGTATTGTATTCAAAAATTTGGAGGATATACAGTAGATAGAAATCATGACAAATCGAAATTAATTGAAAGGGCAAAAGAAGTTCTAAAAACTGCAACTAAAAAAGGGTTTAATCATTTGCTTCAAGAGCAAAAACAAGCTTGGGCAACTATTTGGGAAATGGCTGATATTACTATTGAAGGTGATATAAAAGCACAACAAGGAATTCGATTTAATATTTTCCAATTAAACCAAACCTATTTAGGTAAAGATTCAAGATTAAATATTGGGCCTAAAGGGTTCACGGGTGAGAAATATGGAGGAAGTACCTACTGGGATACTGAAGCTTATTGCATTCCTTTTTATATGGCGACTAAAGACCAAAAGGTAGCCAGAGCACTTTTAGAGTACCGTTATAATCATTTAGAAAAAGCCATTGAAAATGCTCAAAAATTAGGGTTTACTGACGGTGCAGCTTTATATCCTATGGTCACTATGAATGGTGAGGAATGTCACAATGAATGGGAAATTACTTTTGAAGAAATTCATAGAAATGGAGCCATAGCATTCGCTATTTACAACTATTACCGCTATACAGGAGATTACAGTTATATTCCAGAAAAAGGACTAGAAGTTTTAATTGGAATTGCTCGTTTTTGGCAACAGCGTGCCACATTTTCCAAAGACAAAAACCAGTATGTTATTCTTGGTGTAACTGGGCCAAATGAATATGAGAATAACGTAAATAATAATTGGTACACGAACTATTTAGCAAAATGGTGTATTGATTATACGCTTGAGCAAATTGAAAAAATTGAAAACGAATATGCTTCAGACTTTTCAAGAATTACCAAAAAAGTAAAAGTATCTAAGAAAGAATTAGCATTATGGAAAGCGGTTGCAGATAACATGTATTTTCCATATTCAGAAGAGCTTCAAGTATATTTACAACAAGATGGGTTTTTGGATAAAGAGTTGATTACCGTTGAAGATTTACCAAAAACACAGAGGCCTATCAATCAAAAATGGAGTTGGGATAGAATCCTGCGTTCACCATATATAAAACAAGCCGATGTTTTACAAGGCTTCTACTTTTTTGAAGACCAATTTTCTACTGAAGTATTAGAACGTCATTTTAATTTTTATGAACCATTTACAGTTCATGAAAGTTCATTATCACCTTGTGTTCATAGTATTCAAGCAACTAAATTAGATAGAATGGAGCAAGCGTATACCTTCTATTTGCGCACTTCTAGATTAGATTTAGATGATTACAATAATGAAGTACATGAAGGTTTGCATATTACCTCTATGGCGGGAACCTGGATGAGTATTGTTGAAGGTTTTGGTGGTATGAGAATTAAAGGTAATAGGCTATCATTTACTCCAAAAATTCCTAACCAATGGAAAGGCTATTCATTTAAAGTAAACTTTAGAAACCATATTATAAAGGTTAAAGTTACTCAAGAGCAGACACATTTTGAAATACTAAGTGGTGATGATCTTGAAATTCTTGTGAATAACAAACCATTGTCGTTAGAAAATAAAGTATTAAAAGCTGTAAGCTAATTAAGTTTCTGAATCAATTATAGTGCTAAAATAAATAAGATGAAATTTCTATATATATTAAGTTTTACTGTATTATTATCAGTTTTCAATCTTGCTAATTCACAAGAATTGAAATCACCTAATAGTGAATTAACTATGACATTTTCTTTAGAAAATGATGGTACACCTACTTATGAATTATCCTATAAAAATAAAGATGTTATAAAGCCAAGTCATTTAGGGTTGGAGCTAAAAGATGATAAAAAATCATTATTGAATGACTTTGCGATTCTTAAAACTGAGAATTCAACTTTTGATGATACTTGGACACCAGTTTGGGGAGAGGAAAAAGAAATACGAAATCATTATAATGAATTAGCGGTTAGCCTAAAACAAAACAAAACCAATAGAATTGTTATTATCCGTTTTAGATTATTTAATGAAGGTTTAGGTTTTCGTTATGAGTTTCCGCAACAAGAGAATTTGATTTATTTCGTAATCAAAGAAGAGAGGTCCCAATTTGCTATGACAGGAGATCATACTGCATTTTGGATACCGGGAGATTATGATTCTCAAGAATATGATTATACGGAATCTAAATTATCTGAAATACGAGAAAAATTTGATAAATCTGTCACTGATAATGCATCGCAAGAACAATTTTCTAAAACAGGTGTGCAAACTGCTTTAATGATGAAAACTACTGATGGGTTATATATCAATCTTCACGAAGCGGCGTTAATTAATTACTCGTGTATGCATCTCAATTTAGATGAAGAAAGCATGATTTTTGAATCATGGTTAACTCCAGATGTAAATGGTGATAAAGGATATATGCAAGCACCATCTAATACACCTTGGAGAACCATTATGGTAAGTGATGATGCACGAGATATTTTGACTTCAAAAATGACATTAAACCTGAATGACCCGTGCAAAATAGAAGATACGTCTTGGATAAAGCCAGTTAAATATATTGGTGTTTGGTGGGAAATGATTACCGGTAAAAGTTCTTGGTCTTATACCGATGAATTACCTGCAATTCAATTAGGTTTAACAGACTATTCTACTGTGAAACCTAACCAGACTCATGCAGCAAACAATACGAAAGTAAAACGTTATATCGATTTTGCTTCAGAACATGGTTTTGATGGCGTTTTGGTAGAAGGTTGGAACGAAGGTTGGGAAGATTGGTTTGGAAAATCTAAAGACTATGTTTTTGATTTTGTAACACCATATCCAGATTTTGATGTTGAAGAAATTCATAAGTATGCAAAGTCAAAAGGTGTTAAAATGATTATGCATCACGAAACATCTGGATCGACAAGAAATTATGAGCGCCACATGGATACCGCTTATCAATTTATGAAAGATAACGGTTACGATGCTGTGAAGAGCGGTTACGTTGGTAATATTATGCCTCGCGGGGAACACCATTATAGCCAATGGATTATAAATCATTATCAATATGCTTTAGAAAAAGCAGCGGATTATGAAGTCATGGTAAACGCGCATGAGGCCGTAAGACCAACAGGTATTTGCCGGACATACCCTAATTTAATTGCAAATGAATCTGCAAGAGGAACTGAATTTCAGGCTTTTGGTGGTTCAAAATCTAATCATGTCACTATTTTGCCATTTACACGTTTAATTGGTGGGCCGATGGATTATACCCCTGGAATTTTTGAAATGGATATCAGTAAACTTAATCCTAATAATAATTCTCATGTAAATAGCACCATTGCAAATCAATTAGCATTGTATGTGACGATGTACAGTCCGTTGCAAATGGCAGCAGATTTACCAGAACATTATGAGCAATTTATGGACGCCTTTCAATTTATAAAAGATGTAGCAATAGATTGGGATGAAAGTTTATATTTGGAGGCGGAACCTGGCCATTATATTACAGTGGCGCGAAAAGAAAAAGCGAGTAACAATTGGTTTATTGGTAACGTAAACGGAAATAATTCTAGAACCTCGAATATCAAATTGAATTTCCTTGAAAAAGGAAAAACATACATGGCTACTATTTATGCCGATGCTAAGGATGCACATTACAAAACCAACCCGCAAGCCTATAATATTAAGATAAAAAAGGTAACGAGTAAATCAAAATTATCTCAGTTATCTGTTCCTGGAGGTGGTTATGCGATAAGTATTAAGGAAGTTAATTGAAATTTTCATGAATTCAAATATATCATGTGTCACGTTTTGAACCTATAAATTGTTGGTAGGTTTTACTTAAATGAAAATCAGAATGAAATTAGTACAATACATTTTTTTGGTATTAATGATGCTCTGTTTAAGTTGTGTTCAAGAAAAACAAGCACCAGAAAAACAAGGATTAAGCATAAAGGTAGTTGAGGAAAACAAGCTGGTTGTTTATCAGGTTTTTACACGATTATTTGGGAATACGAATACTACAAACAAACCTTGGGGAACGATTGAGGAAAACGGTGTTGGAAAGTTTAATGACTTTACAGAACGCGCTTTACAGGAAATAAAAAATTTAGGCGTAACACATATCTGGTATACAGGTATTCCTCATCATGATGTGATTACAGATTATACTAAATACGGAATTTCAAGTGACGACCCCGATATTGTTAAAGGGCGCGCAGGATCGCCTTATGCGGTTAAAGATTATTACAATGTAAATCCTGATTTGGCAGAAAATGTTGAGCAACGATTAGAGGAATTTCAAGCACTTATAAAACGCACACACGAAGCTGGCTTAAAAGCTATTATTGATATTGTACCAAATCATGTGGCGCGAAACTATCACAGTATTTCAAAGCCAGAAGGTATAAGAGATTTTGGTGAAGATGATGATATATCTGTCGTTTATCACGTAAATAATAACTTTTATTACAATCCTAATGAAGTATTTAAAGTGCCTGTTTGGGGAAATGGGTATTCGCCTCTAGGAAATGAAAAACATCCCCTTAAGGATGATTATTTTATTGAAAAACCAGCAAAATGGACAGGGAATGGGTCAAGATTATCTCAACCAGATATGAATGATTGGTATGAAACCGTAAAAGTTAATTATGGAATTTCACCGGAAGGGAAAAAGGATTTTGAAGATCTTCCTGAAGGGTTTGATAATGAAAATTATGAGGAACATTTTGACTTCTGGAAAGATAAAACCGTTCCAAATTCTTGGATAATGTTTAGAGATATTGCCCTCTATTGGTTAGATATGGGTGTTGATGGCTTTCGTTATGATATGGCAGAAATGGTACCCGTGGAGTTTTGGAGTTTTATGAATTCATCTATAAAAATGAAAAATCCGAATGCTTTTTTATTGGCTGAAGTTTATAATCCCGCGCTTTACAGAGATTATATCAAGAAGGGAAAAATGGATTATCTATATGATAAAGTCCAATTGTATGATACCATAAAAAGTGTGATGCAAGGAAAAGGTAAAACAGATCATATTCCCCCAATTTTTGATGATTTAAAAGACATAGAACATCACATGCTTCACTTTTTAGAAAACCATGATGAACAACGTTTAGCTAGTCTAGGTTTTGCAGGAAACGCTAAAAAAGGGATGCCTGCTATGGTGGTTTCGGCAACATCAACAACAGCACCAACTATGATTTATTTTGGTCAGGAAGTCGGTGAAGATGGTTCTGAAAACGCCGGATTTGGTTCGTCTACCAGAACTTCAATCTTTGATTATGTTGGTGTTCCAGCACATCAGCGTTGGGTTAATAACAAACAGTTTGATGGTGGGCAATTAACGAGTGAAGAAAAGGATTTAAGAGATTTTTACAAAAGACTTTTGAATTTCACAATAAACAGTTCTGCTTTAACAAGAAACTACCAAGATATTCATTTATATAATCGTGAGCATGCTAGAGGTTATAGCGATAAAATTCTGTCTTTTGTGCGTTGGAGTGATAATGAAAAGCTCATCATTGTTTCAAATTTTGACGATAATAATGGCACTGAATTTGAATTGAAAATACCTAATAGTATAATTGAAATTTGGAAGTTGGATGATGCGGCTTTAGAAATTGAAGATCAATTATACAATCAATTCAATTCAACTTTAAAAGTAGAAAAGGGTATTGGGACTATCAAAATAAAGCTAGATGCCTTAGAATCTTTTATCTTAAAAATTAAATAGAAATATGAAGTATTTATTAATCGTAATCTCGTTTTTAGTTTTTTTTAATTGTGAAGACAAAAAAAATAACTCTCAAGTAAAACCAAAAACACCTTTTGTCTGGGAAGGCGCAAATGTGTATTTCTTGCTAACGGATCGATTTAATAATGGCGATACTTCTAATGATATTAATTTTGATAGAAACTTAGAAACAGGAAAGCTTCGCGATTTCCAAGGTGGAGATATTAAAGGCATTACACAAAAGATAAAAGAAGGCTACTTCACGGATTTAGGAATCAATGCCATTTGGATGACACCTATTGTAGAGCAAATTCATGGAGGAACCGATGAAGGAACTGGTTTAAGTTATGGATTTCATGGGTATTGGGCTAGTGATTGGACAACAATAGATCCAAACTTTGGAACTAAAGATGATTTGCATGAATTAGTTGATGCTGCTCACAACCATGGTATTCGTGTGTTGTTAGATGCAGTGATAAATCATACAGGACCAGTAACAGATAAAGATCCTATATGGCCAGAGAATTGGGTCCGCACCGAACCGCATTGTAATTATCAATCCTACGATAATACAATTACGTGTACATTGGTAAAAAACCTTCCAGATATTAAAACTGAAAGTGATGAAGCTGCTGAGTTACCAGTACAACTCGTTGAAAAATGGAGAGCAGAAGGCCGATATGAGCAGGAAATGGTGGAATTAAATGGATTTTTTAAACGAACAGGACACCCGAGAGCGCCACGTTTTTATATTATGAAATGGCTTACCGATTACATCACTGAATTTGGGATTGATGGTTACCGGGTCGATACAGTGAAGCATGTAGAAGAAAATGTGTGGCAAGAATTTAAAAAGCAATGTGATTTTGCTTTTGGGCAATTCAAAAAAAATAATCCTGAGAGAGTACTTGATGATAATAATTTCTATTTAGTTGGTGAGGTTTATAACTACGGTATTTCCAATGCTCAAGCATTCGATTTTGGAGATAAAAAAGTGAACTATTTTGATAGTGCATTTAATGGACTCATTAATTTTGAAGTAAAGTGGGATGCAGCTCAAATGTCGAAAGAAGCGCTTTTTAAAAAATATTCAGATATACTAAATTCGGGATTAAAAGGATATGGCGTTTTAAACTATTTAAGTTCACATGATGATGGACAGCCTTTTGATGCCACAAGAGAAAAACCTTTTGAAACGGCTACTAAATTATTACTATGTCCTGGTGCCTCTCAAGTATATTATGGTGATGAGTCAGCACGATCGCTTGTTGTTGATGGTACTATAGGTGATGCAACATTGCGCTCTTTTATGAATTGGGACGCTATTCAAAATACGTCTAGAACAAAAGCAATTATGGAACATTGGCAGAAATTAGGTCAATTTCGGGCAAACCATCCTTCTATTGGTGCGGGTGTCCATCAAATGATTTCTGAATCTCCTTATTTGTTCTTCAGAAGTTTTTCAAAAGGTAATTATAAAGATTTAGTTGTTGTTGGTTTAGATTTACCCATTGGAGAAAAAGTGTTAGATGTTTCTAAGGTATTTGAAAATGCTGATACACTTCGCGATGCATATTCAGGTATTTTGAATAAGGTAGTTGATGGCAAAATTACTATTGATTCTAAATTTAATATTCTGCTCCTAGAAAAGATATAAGAATCCTTTATCTAGAAGTAACAAATTTGTAGTTAGGAAGTCTAGTTATTATCGTCTAATACAATAATTTGTAACTTTGTTTGATCAGAAAGCTAACATCATGGATATTAATGATAATATAGAATCACCTTTAAACTTAAAAATAAGTTTTAATATGCTACTTAAGCATTATGAAACTTTAGCTAACAGTAATGATAAATTTATTTCGGAAAAGTCTAGACGCATATTAAAAATAGCAGAGGCATACCCGGAATTGCGATCTGGTTTCAGCGATGTTTCTATATTAGAAAAGAGAGAAAAAGAGATTAATACAATTCTTCAAGATTCATTTTCTCCAATTTTAACTAACAATGAAATTAAAACCGCTTCAGTACCTTTTCATAATTTAATTTTTAACTCTTCAGAACGTTTTAAAAATATATTAGAAATAGCAGGCGATAATTTTGAGCTTCAAATAAAGAATATGCCAGAGGATGATAGGTACATTATCGCATGTAATATTATTTTAAGTTTTTGTTATGGGTATAATTTAAATTTCAAGAGACCGTTTTTTTATGAAATCCCAGACGCAAATGGGATAATTCATTATTACAAAATATTATATAACGCTGATTTTTGTGAGATTATTCCAACTGAGATAGCGCCTAAAATCACTCAAGATGATTATGATAATTTATTAGATAATTTCGAAAACATAGCCCTTTGGAAAGAAAAGTTTCCACCAAATAGCTACATATTTAAAGGCTTTGTAATCTCTAATATTTTTGATGTAACTGATGATCAGTCAATCTCTAACATAAAATCTAGCCTTATAGGAGAAGATAAGGACAAGGATGAAAGCTTTATGCAAGGGTTTAATGAAATTTTTAGATCCCTTTTAGGGATTAATGATATTAAAGTCGGGTTTTCAATTTATAATCAAGAAGAAAATGTTTTTGAGCGTGTTTATGGTATTGGCATGAAAAGCTTTTTACTTAATAATTCTGAGAGTGCAAGTTGCGCAGATGCATTATGTAGTTGGTCATACAATAGATTGCTTAATGAAAACAAATATTTTTCAGTATCAGATGTTGACAAAGTATTTAAAAAAGCAAAAGGTCGGGCCCCACATATAACAGCCCTGTATGAGCAAGGGGTTAAAAGCGCCATATTTGCTCCAATTGCTAATGAAAATGGTTTATTGGGTATTATTGAAATAGTGTCTAATAAACCTCAAGTACTTAATAGTATTAATGCCAATAAATTAATTGATGTGATGCCATATATCGTTTCGGCTGTTGAACGCTCAAAAAATGAAGAAGAGAATTTAATTGAAGCTATTATTCAAAAAGAATGTACCTCTATTCATCCCAGTGTTCATTGGCGATTTGAAAAGGAGGCAAAAGATTTTATTAGAGCGGAAAGAAGTGGCGAACAGGCTAGTTTTAAAAAGATCGCATTTGAAAATATTTACCCGCTTTATGGGCAGATCGATATTAAAGGCTCTTCGGAAGCGCGAAATAAGGCAACGCAACAGGATTTAACACTCCAGTTAACCGCGGTAAAAAGTATTTTTGAAAGTGCTTTAGAATTAGAAGAATTACCAATTTATGAACAATTTATCTATCAAATTGATGAATATTTAAAAGGATTGGAAGAGCATTTTCAGGTGGATAGCGAGCAGCAAATCTCGGAATTCTTTAAGAAAGACATAGAACCTGGATTGAAGCATTTATATACTACAGACGAATTAAAAGAACAAATTCAAGGGTATTTTGATAGTATTGATGATAAAGTAAATGTGCTTTATAATTATAGGAAGCAGTATGATGATACCATTGCTTTGATTAATAAAGAAATGGCATCACTTTTAGATAGAAAGCAAGTAGAAGCGCAACAAATGTACCCGCATTACTTTGAGCGTTTTAAAACAGACGGAGTAGAGCATAATATGTATGTAGGCGAATCTATTACTAAAGAAGATAGTTTTAATTCTATTTATTTATATAATTTAAGATTATGGCAATTACAAGTCATGTGCGAAATGGAAAATTCATATTACCAAATGCAATCAGAGTTTCCAGTATCATTAGATGTGGCATCGATGATATTGGTGTTTAATCAACCTCTATCTATAAGTTTTAGGATGGATGAAAAACAGTTTGATGTTGACGGCACTTATAATGCTCGCTACGAAATTGTTAAAAAAAGAGTCGATAAAGCCTTTATAAAAGGCACCAAAGAACGTGTTACTCAAAAAGGTAAAATATCAATTATCTATTCTCAGAAACAAGACGAAAGAGAATATTTGAGATATGTTAAGTTTTTACAGTCTAAGAATTACTTAGATACCGATATAGAGATTGTTGAGCTTCAAGATTTACAAGCAGTAACAGGGCTAAAAGCTATTCGTGTAAGCGTGCTCTATCATAAAAATGAAGAAGATAAAGCCTTTTATACTTATAATGATTTAATGAAGGAAATTAAGGCTTAAACTTTACCACTTGAATATTGAAATGCTAGAGCAAAAGAAATAACACTGACTATAATGCCTACCATGAAAACACTATAGGTTAGTCGCAGTATTTTATATTTTTTATCTAAAACAAGTCCAAGGAAATATAAATCTTTTTTCATTGAAGAATATAAATAGTCCCTGTCTTGCATCATTTCGCCCATAGCCCATTCAAAATCCTTAAGGCTCATTTTATGAAAGTTTCCAAAGAATAATAGGTTTACTTTTTTATTCGCAACATCATCTTTAGTGAATTTACCCCTTGTTATATTTGGGCGGGTGGCCATAATAGATAATATAATTGATACTACTGTAAATAGAACAAAAATAACGGTAGGCCAAATTAAATAATCATTAGAAGGATTATCTAGTTTAGATACAAGGTTAGACAATACTAAAGATACTATAATAGCATTAACTGATAGCAGAATATTGGCCTTTGTATCAGCAATATTACTTAGGTGCATGTGATTTTTTAAGGTAACCCGAAACATGGTTTCAATACCGCGTTCTGGTAATTCTACTTTATTTTTTTTGAAGGTTAATTCGTCTTTTTTCTGGTTTAATTTTTTGCTTTCTTCGTTATTTTTTTTCTTAGTCTTGAGTAATTCTGAAAGATTCTTTCCTTTTCTTTTATTCCAATTTGCAGCGGCCTCACTAGTATGAAAACGATGTTTAGTAGTTAGAAAATTAATATTTTCGTCCAACCATTCGTTTTCAGATAACGTTTTATCGCAGTTTAGTTCCCACTCTTTCCTGAGTAATTCAGATACTTCTATATAGTATTTACTGCCTATATGAGCACAATCAGCATCTCTAATTATTTTCTCTAACTGATTTTTTGGCTCGTGCTCGATTTTAGTAGCAAGAATCAAATCGCAAACAGATTTAATATCGGTTTCTGTATATTTTTGTTCTTTTAAAAAGGCACTAGCTATAGTAACACTTTCTTCTTCGTGGTTTTTAATCGATTTAGTGAAGCCTGTGTCATGAAACCAAGCGGCTATGGTAAGTTGTTCTTTTTCAGTGTCATTCAACTTAGAAAGATTAGCGAGCTCATTGGTTTTTTTAACTACGCTTTGCGTGTGAGTAAGATTATGATAAACAAAAGAAGTATTTAAATTTACATTTAAAAAATTAATCACAAATTTTTCAACTTTATCAGTTAAGGTGTCCATAGATATTAATGGTATTTTCAGTAAAAATACTAAACTTTGAGAACATTAAAATAAAGTATTAATAACGATATATTTTGTCGTAAATTTCATTAATGCTTTCAATAATACCAAAAAATAAAAGCTTGTAAGTTTTTGAATATAGTTTCGACTTATGATTAGTATTGAAAGCATATAATAATTTAACAAAGAAAGGACAAAAAGTATGCTAACTTGGAAAGAAGTAATCAGTTTTTCCGTGAAAGGAAATCCAACTCCAGATAAACGAGTTGAAAAATCAGAAGCCGAATGGCAAGAGTTGTTAACGCCAGAGCAGTTTAGAATTACAAGACTTAAAGGAACAGAAAGACCTCACAGTGGCGCGCTTTGCAGTATTCATGAAGCTGGAAAGTACAATTGCGTGTGTTGTGATACGCCACTATTTGATTCTTCTATTAAGTTTGAATCGGGTACTGGGTGGCCAAGTTTTACACAACCTATTAAAGAAAACGCTATTAAATACGAAAGGGATGGAGCTTTTGGAATGGTGCGTGTTGAGGTTATGTGTAATACTTGTGATGCGCATTTAGGTCATATTTTCCCTGATGGTCCTGAGCCTAGTGGATTGCGATATTGCATTAATTCAGAATCTATGCAATTAGAGAAAGGTGTTACAAATGAGAACTAACAATTTACAAATTGCCACAGTTGGTGGTGGCTGTTTTTGGTGTACAGAAGCAGTATTTCAAGAAGTAAAAGGTGTTGAAAAAGTAGTGTCGGGGTATTCCGGAGGTAATGTTCCTGGACATCCCACATACCGTGAGATATGTTCTGGCTTGACAGGCCATGCCGAAGTGGTACAAATTACGTTTGATGCCAATATTATTTCTTATGAAGATATTTTAGTGATTTTCATGACTACGCACGATCCTACAACGTTGAATAAACAAGGTGCAGATCGAGGTACGCAGTATCGTTCAGTGATTTATTATCATAACGAGTTACAAAAGGAAATAGCTGAAATTGTTTCAAAAGAAGTTTCGCGGTATTACGAAAACCCAATTGTGACTGAAATTAGTCCTTTAGCTGTTTTTTATGAAGCGGAAAAAGAACATCAAGATTATTATAGAAATAATCAGTCACAAGGATATTGCAGTTTTGTAATTAATCCAAAATTGGCAAAACTTAGAAAACTTCATTCAGATAAATTGAAGTAGAATTAATGAAAATTAAATTTAAAGAAAGGGACAACAGATGTCTAATCAATTAGAAGGTGTTAAAGTGTTTAAGGCTCCAGAATTTGAAGTCAATAACTGGATTGATGCCTATGGAAGTAAAACAGAACCAATAAAACTTTCAGATTTTAAAGGAAAATTTAAAATTATCTATTGTTTTCAAAGTTGGTGTCCAGGATGTCATAGTAAAGGGTTGCCAGATTTAAAAAAAATGGTAGAAGCTTTAAAGAGCAATGAGAGTGTTGCTTTTCTAGCGGTTCAAACTGTTTTTGAAGGTCATGATTCCAATACTTTTGAAAAGATGGTAGAAACTCAAAAGCAATATAATTTAATGATACCTTTTGGGCATGATGCTGGCGATGATGGTAAATCTATTTCTAATATCATGAAGAACTACCAAACAGGAGGAACACCTTGGTTCTTGTTTATTGATAAACATGACAATGTGGTATTTTCAGATTTTCATTTGAATCAAGTTGCGGCAATTGAGTTGCTTAAAACCATGTAAATCATGAAACCTGAAATTAAACTTTATGGCACCGAAAGGTGCCATAAAACTATGTATTATAAAGAATATTTAGAGGATTTGAATTTAGAATATCAATTCCTTGATGTAGAATTAAATCAAGCTCATGCAGAAGCATTGAGAAGCTTATACGAAAACAGAAAACTTAATTTTCCAATCGTAACTATTGGAGAAAAGAAATTGAGGAATCCTTCAGATACCGAATTAAAAAAATGGATTGAAAAATTAATATGAAGTTAAATATAAAAGATAAGTTTAATAAAAAATTACCTGCAGATCCAATTTTGGAAAACACCAGAAGACAAGTTTCTAAAGCGTGTTTTTCAAATGTATTGCCAAAACAAACTGCAAAACCAGAATTGTTACATGTATCTCCAGAAATGCTTGAAAATATTGGGTTATCTGATGCTGATGCTAAAAGTGACGCTTTTTTAAGAGTTTTTACAGGAAACGAAGTGCTAACTAATACAAAACCATATGCCATGTGTTATGGTGGGCATCAATTTGGAAATTGGGCAGGACAATTGGGCGATGGTCGCGCTATAAATTTATTTGAAGTTGAACACAACCATAAAAATTGGGTATTACAATTAAAAGGTGCTGGAGAAACACCATATTCAAGAACTGCTGATGGTTTAGCGGTGTTGCGATCTTCTGTCCGTGAGTATTTGTGTAGCGAAGCCATATATCATTTAGGAATTCCTACAACTAGAGCCTTGTCTTTGGCATTATCTGGAGACCAAGTATTGCGAGATATTATGTATGATGGTAATTCTGCTTACGAGAAAGGAGCAATTGTTTGTAGAACAGCTGAATCTTTTTTACGCTTTGGAAGCTATCAAATTTTTGGAGCAAGACAAGATGAAGAAACGCTTAAAACTTTGGTTGATTATACCATAAGAAATCATTTTTCACGTTTAGGAAAGCCTTCAAAAGAAACATATATCGCCTTTTTTAAGGAAGTTTCAAACCGTACTTTAGATATGATTATCCATTGGCAACGTGTTGGATTTGTGCATGGCGTGATGAATACCGATAATATGTCCATTTTAGGATTAACCATAGATTATGGGCCTTATGGCTGGTTAGAAGGTTATGAATATGGTTGGACACCAAACACCACGGATAGGCAACATAAACGTTACCGGTACGGAAATCAACCCAATATTGGTTTGTGGAATCTATTACAATTAGCAAATGCTATGTATCCTTTAATTGAAGATGCAAAACCTTTGGAAGCTGTTTTGAATCAATATAAAACTGATTTCGAAACCCGTTTGCTTAACATGATGCGTTCAAAGTTAGGATTACAGATTGAAGATGAAAATGATCAGAAGCTAATTCTAGAATTAGAAGATATTTTGCATTCATCGGAAACAGACATGACTATTTTCTTTAGGAATTTAGGTAATTTCAAAAAAAGCGAAGCCTTAAAGGGATTAATAATAATTCAAGATGCCTTTTATAAGACAGAAGAGGTTGTTGGAAACATTCAAAAACGATGGAACGAGTGGTTTGAAAATTATGCTGACAGATTAAAAAAAGAGACGTTTTCAGACGAAGAAAGAAAAGAAAAAATGAATACTACTAATCCCAAATATGTATTACGAAATTATATGGCGCAATTAGCCATTGATGATGCAGATAAAGGAGATTATAAGTTGATAGATGAATTGTTTCAAATGCTCAAAAAACCATATGATGAACAATTAGAGTATCAAAAATGGTTTGCGAAACGGCCCGATTGGGCAAGAGATAAAGTAGGGTGTTCCATGTTGTCCTGCAGTTCGTAATGGAAGTTTTACAAAAAATAGCTATCGGAGGCGGTTGCCATTGGTGTACCGAAGCAGTATTTCAATCTTTAGTTGGTGTTTCAAAAGTGGAGCAAGGTTTTGTGTCTTCAACGGGAGATAATACTACCTTTTCAGAAGCGGTTATTGTACATTTTAATTCTGAAGATATGTCTTTGGGAATGCTAATTGAAATTCATTCACATACTCATAAAAGCACATCTAATCATTCCATGCGCACCAAATACCGTTCTGCGGTATATGTGTTTTCAAAAGAACAAAAACAGGAAGCGAAACAAATATTAGAATCGCTTCAAAATCAATTTGAGAATAAATTGATTACAGAAGTTCTACCTTTTGAATCATTCAAAGCCTCACGAGAGCAAATTCAAAATTATTATTATAATAATCCAGAAAAGCCTTTTTGTGAACGTTTTATTAATCCAAAATTGGAAGTATTGCTAAAACGATTTTCAAATTACACTAATAAAAACAAGTTAAAACATCTAACACTCCATAGAACATCTTGATGAAATGGGATTAGTTATGGAAAAACCTGGCTATATGAACCACATGAGTAAAAATTAAAATTTGTTGGTAATATAAATGAAAAACAAAAAACAAGATTAAAAGATATAGCATCGAATTGTCCAATACACAAAACGTGGCAAAGTGAAGTCATTATTAAAAACAAAACTAATGAATTAATTATCATGAATTTAATTGAAAATATTAAGGCTTATTTTAAAAGAAAATCAGAAAATAAAGAAACGGGAAATGCTCCTGAAGGTGTGTGTCCAAATTGTTGGGGAAGACAGGAATGGGAAGGGCAGCACTATAAGTTTATGAAAGGAGAGCATGGAAACCCAAGTGCAGGAACCTATAATACATTTATACAAGATGTCGCTAGGAAATTAGATAAGATAACCATAAATGAGAACACGTATACTCGCGAAACCTGCGAATTAATATACAACCATAAGCATTAGTATGATAAAAACCCAAATAGGATTAGGTTTAGCGGCTATAGGAAGACCGGAATATATAAATATTAGAACAGATAATTCTATTGATAAATCTGAAGATGCCTTTAAAAAGAATGCTCTATCTGTATTGAATGAAGCTTATAAGTTGGGTGTTCGATATTTTGATACAGCACCATCTTATGGTAAAGGTGAAGCTTTTTTACAGGAATGGAATGATGTAAATAATCATTATGATGCGGTTTTAGGTACAAAATGGGGGTATACTTATGTTGCTAATTGGAAGTTAGGTTTTGATGGAAAACATGAAGTAAAAGATCATGCTGTTGAGAAGCTAGAAGAGCAATGGGACGTTTCAAAACAGTTGCTTCCAAGGTTAAAATACTATCAAGTACATTCAGCGACTTTTGAAAGTGGCATTTTAGAAAATGAAGCTGTTCTAAATCAATTATATCAAATAAAAAAAGAAACAGGATTGCATATTGGTATTACTACAAGTGGCGCAAACCAAAAAGAAGTCATTAAAGCAGCTATAGAAGTTAAAGTTAATGATGATGAATTGTTTGATAGTTTTCAAGTAACGTATAATGTATTTGATCAGTCTTCTTTTTCAATTTTAGGCGACGTATTAAAGCAAGGTAAATGTGTTATAATTAAAGAAGCATTAGCTAACGGACGTATATTTCGAAATGAAAAATTTCAGCAGTATAATAAAGTGTATAACATTTTAGAAGCGTTATCAAAAAAGTATGAGGTTGGGGTTGATGCTATCGCATTACGTTTTATAATGGACAATTTACAACCAACTTACGTACTTAGTGGTGCTTCAAATAAAACACATTTAAAACAAAACTTAAAAGCTTTAAATTTCAACTTTACTCTCGAAGAATTAAAATTGCTAAAAACTTTAAAACAAGCTCCAGAATCCTATTGGAAAGAGCGAAGTTCATTAAATTGGAGCTAAATAAAATTGTAATTATTATCTTTAAAAAATTAAGCTAACCTAATATGAAGTTTCAAAAAATAACATTTCTGTTCGTCGTTATAATTTTCCTAAACGCCTGTGCAACTTATAATTCTCAATATAAAGCTACTATTAAGCAAACTGCTTTTCCAGATAAAAAAATAGCACATTCCTTTTATTTAATTGGTGATGCAGGTAATTCTCCTATAGGATCATCTTCAGAGGCTTTAAAGGCTTTTAAGTCTGAATTAAATAAGGCATCAAAAAACAGTACAGCTATTTTTTTGGGTGATAATATTTATCCTAAAGGTTTACCTGGAAAAAAAGATGAGAGTAGGGCTTTCGCCGAATATCAGTTAAAGGCACAAACTAGTGCTGTAAAAGATTTTAAAGGAGAAGCTATTTTTATTCCTGGAAATCATGATTGGTATAGTAATGGTTTAAAAGGCTTAAAACGACAAGAAAAATACATTGAAGATGCTCTTGGAAAAAATACATTTTTACCTGAAAATGGATGCCCAATTGAAAAAGTAGAAATCTCAGATGATATCGTTATGATTATTATTGATTCTGAATGGTATTTAACAAACTGGGATAAACACCCAACAATAAATGATGATTGCGAAATTAAAACACGATTTAATTTTTTTGAAGAGTTAGAAAGTTTAATTAAAAAAGCCAGAGGGAAAACGACTATTATCGCTTTGCATCATCCAATGTTTACCAATGGGCCTCATGGCGGACAATATGATTTTGTATCTCATTTAAAACCTATTCCTATTTTAGGAACCTTAAAAAATATACTAAGAAAAACGAGTGGAGTGTCTCCTGCCGATTCGCAAAACAAAAAGTACAATGCCTTTAAAAAACGTGTTGTTACCTTAGCTCAAGAAAATGATAAAGCCCTTTTTGTATCTGGACATGAACATAGTTTGCAGTATTTAGTTAAAGATAATTTACCTCAAATTATTAGTGGTGCTGGCTCAAAATCGACTGCTACTCGTAATGTAAATGGGGAGTTTTCTACAAGCGATTCTGGTTTTACCAGGTTAGATGTGTTTAAAGATGGGTCATCAGCTGTTCGGTTTTATTCAGCTCAAGATGATAAAGTTATTTTTCAAACAGAAGTATTTTCAGAAGATAAAGTGGATAATATTTCCACTTATGATGATTCTTTTCCTGACCAAAAAACGGCGTCAGTGTATTCTGAAAAAGAAATTTTTAAAAGTGGTTTCTATAAATATATTTGGGGAGAGCGTTATAGAACATATTATGGTGCAAAAGTAAAAGTGCCAACTGTTAATTTAGACACTCTGTTTGGAGGCTTAACACCAACAAGAAAAGGAGGTGGACACCAATCAAAATCGCTTCAATTTATAAATAAAGATGGTAAACGCTATGTTATGCGTGCCATCAGAAAAAGTGCCACGGTGTATCTACAAGCTATGGCTTTTAAAGATCAGTATATCGAAGGGCAGTTTGATGGAACAGCTACCGAAAGTTTATTACAAGATTTTTATACAGGATCCCACCCTTATGCGCCATTTGTAACCGGTGATTTATCTGATGCGGTTAATTTATACCATACCAATCCGGTATTATATTTTGTTCCAAAACAAAATGCTTTATCGAGTTTTAACCAAGATTTTGGAGATGAATTATATATGATAGAAGAGCATGTATCTGATGGTCATGGAAATCTTAATAGTTTTGGGAACTCAAATAAAATTGAAAGTACTAACGATTTAATGAAGAAGCTGCGTAAAGACGAAAAATATGTAGTTGATGACGAGATGTTTTTAAGAGCTCGATTATTTGATATGGCAATTGGTGATTGGGATAGGCATATTGACCAATGGCGTTGGGCTGAGTTTAAAGAGTCTGGTAAAGTTGTTTATAGACCAATTCCTAGAGATAGAGATCAAGCATTTTCTATAATGGGAGATGGTGCTTTAATGAATTTAGCAACTCGAATTGTACCACCTTTAAAACTGATGGAAGGGTTTAATGATGATGTTAGAAATGTAAAAGGATTTAATTTTAGTCCGTTTTCTTTAGATATGATGTTGTTAAATGAAACCACAAAACAACAATGGGAAGAGCAGGTGGCTTTCATTCAAAAGAACTTGACTGATGCTATTATTGATAATGCATTTAAGAATTTTCCGGATGAAGTTCAAGACCAAACAGTTCAAGAGATAAAACGAGTGCTTCAAGCACGACTTAAAAATCTCCCAGAAATAGCAAACATATATTATAAGGCGCTTAATAAAACGCCACTAGTAAAAGGAACTGATAAAGACGATTTGTTTGAAATTGAGCGTATGCCAAACGGAAACACCAAACTATCAGCGTATCGCATTAAGAATGGTAAGAAAGGAACTGTTTTACATCAAAAGAAATATAATAAAGAAGATACCAAAGAAATTTGGGTGTATGGATTAGATGATGATGATGTGTTTAATGTTATTGGCGAGGGAGATAATCTTATTAAATTAAGGCTAGTTGGAGGACAAAATAATGATACATATACTATTGAAAATGGAAAGAAAGTTAAAATGTATGATTACAAGTCTAAGAAAAATGAGTTTACTACCAATAAAGGGAGCAAAAACTTAACAGATGATTATGAAACAAATATATATGATTACGCAAAGCCCAAAAATAGTACCAATCAATTTACGCCATTATTAGGCGCGAACCCAGATGATGGTTTTAAAATGGGATTTACAAATGTGCTTACCAATTATGGTTTTGAATGTAATCCGTTTAGTTCGCAACATACTTTTTCTGGGGCTTACTATTTTGCTACAAGTGGATTCGATTTTGAATATAATGGTGAATTTGCTAATGTAATTGGTTCATGGAATTTAGGGTTGAATGCTAAATATACAAGTCCCAATTATGCTATTAATTTCTTTGGTTTTGGAAATAGTACACCTAACTTAAATAGTGATGACGAGGATAATTTTGATTTAGACTATAATCGTGTAAAATTGAGTACACTAAAATTTGCACCATCATTAAATTGGAGAGGTGAGTTAGGCGCGCATTTTAAATTAGGTTTAAGTTATGAGTCCATTGAAGTTGAAAAAACGAGTGATCGATATATAAATACATTTTATGTAGCTAACGGAGAAGAAAATCAGGAAGATTTTGTAGGAGTTGAGGCTATGTATAGTTATCAAAATAAAGATAGCGAAGCATTTCCTACTTTAGGAATGCAAACCAGTTTAAAATTTGGTTATACCTCTAATTTAGAGGAGTCAAAAGGATTTGCCTATTTTATACCAGAACTTGGATTTGATTATAAACTAGTGCCTAGTGGTCAGCTTGTTTTCGCTACGCATGCTAAAGCGCATCTTATTTTTGGTGATGATTTTGAGTTTTATCAAGGGGCAAATTTAGGAGCAAATAATGGGCTACGTGGTTATCGAAACGAACGTTTTTCTGGTAAGAATTCATTTTATCAAAACACCGATTTACGTTTAAACTTGCGTAAAGTTAAAACAGGGCTACTTCCTTTAAATATAGGTATTTATGCTGGTTTTGATTATGGACGTATTTGGATTGATGACGAATTGGTTTTAAATAATAATGCCTTTAATTCAGGTATTTGGAATACCTCAATAGGTGGTGGTGTTTTTGCAAATGCTGCAGATATTCTAACATTAAACTTATCTGCTTTTAATAGTGCTGACGGATTACGTTTGGCCTTTAAAGTTGGTTTTGGATTTTAGTCTAATTTAAACTCATACAGATTTCCACCCTTGCCATGCGCTTTTTCGTCCGTAATATATAAAGTTTGGTTGTCCTTAAAACAGACGCCTTCTTTTTGTGATTCAAAAGAAAAATCATATTGCTTTAGGGTTCCGCTAAAAAAGTCATCATTAGTGAAGTTTGTAAATACATAAACAGATTTTGGAGAAAGAATGGCGACAGATTTACCATCATTACTAATATCTGCCGAGGTAATCCAACAGCCTAAATCGTTACAAGAGTTAAAAGAACTAACAAATTCAGCAATATGATGTCCTGCTTTTGTCGGAATTTTATATAAGTTTGTTTTACCAAAATCGTTTTTTACACGACTTTTAGTAAATAAGTATAAACTATCATTGTAATGGAAAAATGCTTCGCAATCAAAATACATGCTTTTCTTTTTTGGAGGAAATTTTGTCTGATTTGGATATTTAAATGAAATACGGTCAATATTAATGTTACTTTTATTTTTTAGAGAATCAACAGTAATTTTTAATACAGTTAAATTCTTACGTTTATTGTTGTTATTTCCGAAATCGCCTATGTATAAGTTGCCATTTTGATCAGATGTTAAGTCTTCCCAATCATTATTTTGAGCATTAATTTTTAATTCTTTTTTAATATTCCCTTTGTTGTTTACACCATAAATTCTAGCTTCGTTGCCACCATCGTTTAGCATCCAAACCCAGTCTATGTTTGATGTTGTTTCAGTTCCAGAAACTTCATTTAAAGTCTTTGGCAAGTCTGCTATAACGTTTAGATTTCCAGTATTGCAAGCAGAAACAATCAAAAAAATTAAAATTAGAAGTTTATTCATTTAGGAAGTCAAAATTTATAATGCTAAATTTACACAGAATATTATTAAATTTAATAAATCATTTTCAATGAGTATACCTGTTTTAAAAATAGGCAATAGAGGAGCCAAAGGCCATATGGCAGAAAACACTTTAGAGTCTATTAAAAAGGCATTGGCGTTAGGTGTTGATGGTATTGATATAGATGTCCATAGATGTGCTTCTGGACAATTGGTGGTCTTTCATGATTTTACTTTAGATAGAATGACGAATGGTACTGGTGAAGTTTCAAAACATACGCTCAAAGAATTAAAACGAGTTGTGGTTAAAGGATATTGCCAAATTCCAACCTTGTCCGAGGTTTTAGCTTTTGTAGATAACAAATGTTTGTTAAATATTGAATTAAAAGGACAAGATACTGCAAAGGAGGCGAGTAGATTAATACAGTTTTTTATCGATAAAAAGGGTTGGGAGTATAATAAAATCATGGTTTCAAGTTTTCAAAAAGATTTATTAGAAACTGTGCACAAAATAAACGATAAAATACCTTTAGCAGTTCTAACCGAGAGGAATATAGATACTGCTGTTAATTTTGCTAAAACTATAAAAGCTGTTGCTATACATGTCGACTACACCATGTTGACCCTAGAGATTGTTGAGGAACTAAAAAAAGATTATAAAGTATTCGCCTATACAGTAAATAACTTAAACCCTATAGAACGCATAAAATCTTATGGCGTAGATGGGATGATTTCCGATTTCCCCGATAGGTTATGATTCATAAAGACGTTATAATTATTGGCGGAGGTGCTGCAGGCTTTTTTGCCGCGATAAATATAACTGAGCAAAACCCGAGTTTAAAAGTCGCCTTATTAGAACGCGGAAAAGATGGACTTGCCAAAGTAAAAGTTTCTGGAGGTGGGCGCTGTAATGTCACGCATGCAGAATTTATTCCTCAAGAATTAGTGCAAAATTATCCACGGGGAGAAAAAGAATTATTAGGACCTTTTCATCAATTCATGACGGGCGATACCATTGGATGGTTTGAAAAACGAGGTGTTGAACTTAAGATTGAAGAAGACGGGAGAATATTTCCGGTAACTAATTCTTCACAAACGATTATCAATTGTTTTTTAAATGAAGCTGAAAAGCATCATGTAGATGTATTGTATAGTCATGCAGTGAAGTCTATTTCAAAAGAAAATGAAGTATTTCATCTAGAAACCTCTCAAGGTGATTTTTCTTCTAAAAAAGTTTTGATAGCAACAGGTAGCAATCCTAAAATCTGGAAACTTTTAGAAGATTTAAGACATACAATTTCACAACCCGTCCCTTCATTATTCACATTCAATATTAAAGATGAGCGCATACAAGATATTCCTGGAGTTGTAGCACAACATGTTGAAGTAAAAATTTTGGAAACCGATTTATGGAGTGAAGGACCTTTACTAATTACCCATTGGGGCGTGAGTGCACCATCAATTTTAAAGTTATCTGCTTTTGGAGCTTTAGAATTAGCTAAAAGAGATTACAAATTTCAGATTGAAATAAATTTCATTAAAAAGTCTTTTGAAGAGTGTTTGGGAATTTTAAAAACCTTGAAGCAGGACTTAGCAAAAAAAACAGTTTTCAAATCAACACAATTTGAACTTCCAAAACGTCTATGGCATAAATTGGTTTTAGCCTCCAATATGGATGAAGAAACACGATGGGCAGATTTAAATAAAGCGCAATTAGAAACTTTAGCAAGTCAACTTACTGAAGCCATTTTTAATGTGGATGGAAAAAGCACGTTTAAAGAAGAATTTGTCACAGCAGGAGGCGTAAATCTTAAAGAAGTCAATTTTAAAACGTTCGAAAGTAAACGAATCAAGAATCTATATTTTGCCGGTGAAGTTATAAATGTAGATGCTGTTACTGGTGGGTTTAACTTTCAAAATGCTTGGACAGGCGCCTATATTGCTGCTTTAAATATTTCTAAATAAATGCAAATCTATATTCAAAGTAGAAATGTAGTTTTTCAATCTTCCGAGGGAAATAAAGAAAAACTGGAATTAAAAACTCATGATACTATTAATGAGTATTTCGGGTTTGAAGTGCCAGTTTTAGTAAATACTCCTGAAGGGTTACAGCGAATTTTTGATAAGTGTCCGTTTTCTGAAGAAAAGAAAGTCAATTGCTATTTTACCATGCTATATACTGTTCCAGATAAGAATTTGGTTGAAGGTGTTTCTCAAATTTCTTACCCCAATGAGGAGTTTATTATAACTGAATAATGCAATTATTATTTTTGTTCTGTAGGTTATGGTAACGCTAAATTCAACAGTAATCTTTTGAACGAAAATTAAAAACGACAGCAACTGCAAGAAATTATAGAGCTATAGTAAAGTTGATTGCAATGTCATCTGTAAATTAAAAAGACCACCAGATATTTACTATTTTAGCCAAAAGTTAATTGACTAATATTTAAAGACTCTTTTAGATAGTCTTTGTTAGCAGAACATTGCCATGACAGAAAAACATTTTATTCCAACACCCTATACTAATTCACTTGAAAACGGAAGTTTTTCGTGGTCTTCACCAAGTAACATTGCTTTAGTTAAATATTGGGGAAAAAAGGAACATCAAATTCCAGAAAACCCATCCATTAGTTTTACACTAGATAATTGTAAAACCACTACCAATTTGACTTTTTTGAGAAAAGCGAGCCATGGTGGTTTTTCATTTGAAGTGTTTTTAGATGGTGAACAAAAAGATGATTTCAAACCGAAAATTGAAACTTTTTTTAAGCGAGTTGAAGACTATTTGACCTTTCTGAAAGATTATCATTTTAAGATTGAAACGTCTAATACCTTTCCGCACAGTTCTGGTATTGCATCTTCAGCATCAGGAATGAGTGCTTTGGCATTGTGCTTAATGAGTATTGAAAAACTTATTATAGAATCTGATGTCACTTTGAGCGCCGCCGAGAGATCAATTGATGAAACTTACTTCACGAAAAAAGCGTCATTTTTAGCGCGATTAGGTTCTGGAAGTGCTTGTAGAAGTCTAGAAGGCGATTTAGTGGTTTGGGGAAAACATGATGGGATTGAGGGAAGTTCAGATTTATTCGGTGTAAAGTATCCTAATGATGTTCATCAAAATTTCAAAAACTTTCAAGATACTATCTTGTTAGTTGATAAGGGAGAAAAGCAAGTAAGCAGTACTGTTGGTCATAATTTAATGTATGGTCATCCATTTGCTCAAGAACGATTTAAACAAGCAGATAAAAACCTTTCTGATATGATTTCAATATTGAAAGAAGGCGATTTAGATGCGTTTATTGCTCTTGTTGAAAGCGAAGCATTAACACTTCATGCAATGATGATGACTAGTATGCCGTATTTTATTTTAATGAAACCAAACACGCTAGAAATTATCAATAAAATTTGGGATTACCGCAAGTCTTCGGGTTCTAAAATTTGTTTTACGCTGGATGCTGGAGCTAATGTACATGTGTTATATCCTGAAGGTGAGGCTTCTCAAGTGTTAGAATTCATTCAAAATGAATTAGTTTCATTTTGTCAGAAAGGTCAGTATATTAACGATAAAATTGGTTTTGGGGCAAAACTGTTGTAATTTTGTTTAACCAAATCACAAGTTGCATATGAAAGGACCTTTATTTTATTCAAAAATATTGCTCTTCGGAGAGTATGGAATCATAAAAGATTCTAAAGGTTTATCTATCCCTTACAATTTCTATAATGGTGCTTTAAAGAAAGATGAAAATCCGTCTGAAGAGGCTATAAAATCTAATGAGAGCTTAAAGCGATTTGCTTCTCATATTCAAGGTATAAGTAATGATATAGCTCGATTTGATCATGAACGATTACTAGAAGATGTTAATTCAGGAATGTATTTTGATTCTTCTATTCCACAAGGGTATGGTGTAGGTAGCAGCGGTGCTTTAGTTGCTGCCATTTATGATAAGTATGCTTTTAATAAAATTACGGTTTTAGAAAATTTAACTAGAGAGAAACTATTAACGCTAAAAACGGTTTTTTCTGTAATGGAATCTTTTTTTCATGGAAAATCTTCTGGCCTAGATCCTTTAAATAGTTATTTGAGTATTCCAATTCTTATCAATTCTAAAGATAATATTGAAGCTACAGGTATTCCCGCGCAACAAAGCGAAGGAAAAGGGGCTGTATTTTTATTAGATAGTGGTATCATTGGCGAAACTGCTCCAATGGTAAGCTTGTTTATGGAAAAGATGAAACAAGAAGGTTTTCGTAGTATGCTTAAAAATCAGTTTATAAAACATACTGATGCATGTGTTGACGATTTCTTAAATGGCGATATAAAATCATTATTTAGTAACACTAAACAATTGTCTAAAGTGGTGCTGAATCATTTCAAGCCCATGATTCCCATGCAATTTCATGAACTTTGGAAAAAAGGTATTGAAACCAATGAGTATTACTTAAAACTTTGTGGTTCTGGTGGTGGTGGCTATATTTTGGGTTTTACTGAAGATATTCAAAAAGCAAAACAATCATTGTCTGATTATAAATTAGAAGTCGTTTACAACTTCTAAACTTCATATACTGTCATCCAGAATTGTCATCCTGAGCACAGTCGAAGGATTATTTCAGGATCTTATTAATTTTTTACTGATGTTATCAAGAAGACAGAAACATATTATACTTAAATTTTTTAGTCTGTTTTCTGTGGTGAGAGGCTATAATATTCTTGTTGTTGTAATAGCTCAATATCTTACTTCAATTTATATTTTAGCGCATAATAAAACTGTAAAAGAAATCGTTTTCGATTTAAATTTACTCATGCTAGTACTAGCATCAGCTTCAGCCATCGCAGGAGGCTATATTATTAATAGTTTTTACGACTCCGAAAAAGATTTAATAAATCGTCCTATTAAGTCTACATTAGATAGATTGGTGAGTCAAAATACTAAGCTTTCGTTTTATTTTATACTTAATTTTATAGCTGTAATCATGGCAAGTTATGTGTCATTTAAGGCGGTAGCATTCTTTTCTATCTACATTTTTGGTATTTGGTTTTATTCGCATAAGCTAAAACGAATGCCATTTATTGGTAACTTAACATCAGCAATTTTATCGATAACACCTTTTTTTGCCATTTTCTTATATTATAAAAATTTTGAAACGGTAATTTTTGTGCATGCCGTTTTCTTGTTTATAATGATTGCCATGCGAGAATTGACTAAAGATTTAGAAAATATAAAAGGAGACATCGCGCAAAATTATGTGACAATTCCAGTAGCTTATGGAGAAAAAACATCGAAAGTCATGTTAACCGTTTTGGCTGCTCTAACTTTAATTCCGACGTATTTATTGTTGTTTTATTTTGAAGTGGGATATATGTATTTCTTCTTCTATTTAAGCTTGTTGTTACTAGTTGTATTCCTATGCTTGTTATGGATGTCAAAAACCAAAATCCACTATTTAATATTGCATAACATTTTAAAATTTATCATTCTAGCAGGCGTATTTAGTATTCTTTTAATAGATGTAAGCGTTATTTTAAATCGTATATAAATAATTTGCGCTTTTATTCATGGACTTCTTTTTGGATTATTGAATTCGTGAACATAAATGTTTCGTTATACCTCCCTGCCGGCAGGTCTTTTTCTTATACCTCAAAAAGGGATGCCACTGCAATCCCTAAGGCAGAAGTAACAAAACGGTAATCTAAAATAGTATATCATAATTTTAAATCTATCTTTGCACAAAATTATAAGTAATGAACAGACAACAAGGGGGTAAGGGAAAAGGAAAGCCATCAGAACGTGGTTCTGAAAGTAAACGTTTTAGAAGCAATGCTAAAGGAAATACGCCAGTTAAAAAAACAAAAGCACCATCGCAATCTTCAAATAATTCAGGTGAAATAAGATTGAATAAATACATAGCTAATTCTGGTATTTGCTCACGTCGTGAGGCAGATGCCCATATTGCAATTGGTTTGGTAACTGTTAATGGTAAAGTGATTACTGAAATGGGTTACAAAGTGAAGTTAGAAGATGAGGTGCGTTATGATGGTGCACGTATTAATCCAGAGCAAAAGGCTTATGTGTTACTTAATAAACCAAAGGGTTTTGCTACGACTACAAGCGAAGGTAAAGGAAGAACAGTTATGGATTTAGTGGCTAATGCTACATCCTCTCGTATTAAACCAATTGGGCGTTTAGGCCGAAACTCAAAAGGACTGTTGTTGTTTACTAATGACGATGCTATAAGTAGTAAATTCACAAATTCTAAGCATGGTGTAGCACGTTTATTTCATTTAGAATTAGATAAAAACTTAAAGTTGGAAGATTTAAAAATGATTCAAGGTGGCTTTAAGATTGAAGGAAAACTTGTTGAGGTTGAAGAGATTAGCTATATAGATGGTGCTAGCAAAAAAGAAATAGGCTTGAAAATCAAGAATACAGGAAACACTATTATCCGTTCTATTTTTGAGTATTTTAAATACGAAATTATTAATTTGGATTGTGTTGCTATTGGGCATTTAACCAAGAAGGATATCCCTCGCGGTAGTTGGAAACACTTAACAGAGCAGGAATTGAATACCTTGAAGATGCTTTAATTAGAGTTTTAAAATTATATCATATTTCTTGTTTTTTAAAATGGCAAACAGCTAATTTTTAAATTCTCCAATATGCCACAAAACCCCAGATGGGTCGTGGATAAAATATTCATTACCCCAATCGTTATATTGGATTTCTGATATTTTTACTTTTTTATATTTAGTGATGAGGTTAAGCTTTTTAATATCATCTAAATGTTGCTCAACATTCTGTACCTCTAAAAAAATCATAGAATTATCAACCCATCTTTTCACGTAAGCATCTTGTAAATAAAAGCCGAATTCGCCGCATTTAAAATAAGACATTTTATAAGGGATTTTAATTTCTTCAAATCCAAAGTCTAAATAAAACTGTCTTGAAAGATTATAGTTTTTTGCACCAATAAATGTTCTGATAGATTTTATGTTGTGATTCATTTTTAGTGATTTCATACCGTAGAAGATAACGAAAATTTCTTGTTTTGTAGAGTTTTTTGCCTTAACGACCGCAATGAAAAGCTTATAGCTAAGCACAAGTGAAAACCTACAACCTTTCGACTTTTCTCAAGATAAACTTCTAGTCTGACATTCATGGTAACGCTATAAATAACTCAAAGTAACTTTATATTCAATAGTATTTATTTCTTGTTGAGATAATATACAGTTAAGTCTATACTCCTTATTTTATTTTTTTTAGAAGCAACTAGCACTTCAAAATTTATCTAAAAAATAATGTAATTTTATGTTGCGCTTTTAATTTTTATGTATCTTTCTTATAAGTAAACAAATCAAATACCCAACCATGAAAAATAGGAATGATAATTTAAAACGTGTCATTGTAGATTTTAAAAAGTTGACTCCAGAAATTTTAGCCTTATTAGTTGAAAGGTACCCTGATGGTTATGATGATGACCAAATTATATCTTTTAGAAACCAACATAATGATTTGATTGAGGCTGTTGAAGTCACTACTGAAAATACTATGTATTTAGTAAAAGTGAGCTCTAAATTGTCTCTAACCATGGAAAATTATGATGAAGATGATTATGATGATTTTGATAACGATGATCCAGAAGCTGTTCAAGATCCTGATATAGGTTATAAAGACAAAGAAGACAACGATTAAAATAGTTTAGTATTATGGGAACTGCCGCTTTTAAGTCTTACAAAAACGGTTATTATAATTTTTGGTGTGAAAATGGCGAGGAGCTGTCCTTTGATGGAGTGCATCATTGTGTTTTATAACAATACGACTTAACAAATGACAAAAGTTTAATTGATAAGGATTTCAGAATTATGTTTGTTGAAGATGATAATTCTATCTGCAGAGTAAAGAGTCTTAAACCCCCTTTAATAAATAAGTATGAGAACATCATTTCATGTGTCGTTACCGTGTAAAAGTATAAAATCGACCAAAAGTTTTTATATCGATAACATTGGCGCTACTCTAGGCAGAAACACCCAAGGTTGGGCAGATATTAATCTGTTTGGAAATCAATTAACATTTATAAAAGCAAAAAAATTCAATTTTAATAATCCGAATTATGTCTTTGAGGGTAAAATATTACCTTCTTTTCATTTTGGTATCGTATTGGAAGAAAATGTTTGGGAAGAGATTTATTCTAAGCTCAGAAATAAAAAGTTGAATTTAGTTGAGGAAAACAAATTTCTGAAAGATAAATCTGGAGAACATAACTCATTCTTTATAAAAGATCCAAACGATTATATGTTGGAATTTAAATGTTTTAAGAACCCAGAAAACATATTTAGGTGATATTTGTTTGCACAAGCTTAGCCAGTTTTTTTAATTGAATGCATTTCTATTCATACGGACCTAGTTTAAATCATTTCCGAATAGAATTTTAGTTAAATTTTAAATTCATTTAAATGAATAAAATAAATAATTGTTTACGCCACTTATTATGGTCTTCAATATTCTAGTTATAACTTTGTTGTAAAAGATAGAAATGGTGAAGAGTAAGTCTGAGCGTTTCAAAAAATTTATGATTTGGTATTGGCTTCTTTCGATTTAAACGCTGAAACTTTTGTAGGCATGATGTTTAAAATCACATTTAATCAAGATTACGATGAATCGCGAACTATCACGAAACTAGAAAAGTTGTAATTCTTGGTATGTAGATCTCTTGTAATGCGTGGAGTGAAAGTATAATTTAATATCTTATAAAATAATAGTTTAGGCTTCCAATTTGGGAGCCTTTTTTATAAATACTTCCCAAATAAAAACACCATAAACAACAGCGTACTCTAAAGTAATAAGCCACAGGTTTTCAGATTTGTCAGCTTTATTAAGGTTTACATAAGCCAAATAACTGAGTATAATAACAAAGCTCCAAACCAATGGAAATTTATATTTAGTAAATACCGATAATATTAAAAGCGTAGCCAAGTACCAGGGGTGTACCGTAGTGGTTGTAAAATAGTAAAAGGACAATACTAGTAACATTGCTGTAATAAGGGCAATAGGAGTTCTATTTCTTCTAAAAAAAGTGATAATTAATACAAAGAGAATAACAAGAATGGGTGTTACAGTTCCAATAATGGCAATTTCGTTGTAGCCTCTAAATAGGAATCCAATTTCTCTCGCTATATAGTAGATACTGCCATTAAACTCGAAATTTTGAAACCAAAGTACCACTGTTTTTGAGTAGTTGTGTATAAATTCTGAGGAATAAAAAGGCACAAAAAGTAGGAGCGTGGTCATGATTATTATGGCGTAAAACACAATCAATCTTGTAAAGTTGAGTACAGTCGAAGTCTCTTTATTCTTGTCATTACGCTTCATAAACCATTGAAAAAATAAAGGCAAAAAGATTAAAGGAATCAGTTTAACTGAAATAGATAGGGCCAAAACTAATGCAGCGAATTGCCATTTGCCAATGTAAAGCAAATACAAACTCCACACTAAAAAGAAAATCATAACACCTTCAAAGTGAAGATTTCCTGTAAGTTCTATAATGATGAACGGATTTAATATATACCAGAAAATATTATAAATAGGAATATTTAGTTTTTCTAAAAGAGCTTTCCCAAAGTGAAGGGTTCCAAAGTCGGCAGCAATAATGAGTAATCGCATGACGAACACCGAACCTAAAATACTTTTGCCAGCAAATAGTGCAGCAATAGTAAAGCAGAGTTGATTGATTGGAGGGTAATTAGTAAAATGGCTAGCATTTAAGTCGCCCATACCTGCGCGCAATGCTTGGGCTTCTGCCACGGGGAAATCACCTTGGCTTATAAAAGATTCTACAGTAAATAAATAGGGGTTTATACCTTCTAAAATCATTCGACCATCCCAAATAAAACGGTAGAAATCCTGTGAGAGATTCGGTATAGCCAATATAAAAACGGCTCGAAACCCAAAAGCTAAATAAGTTAAAAATTGGGTATTACTTTTAAAATGCTGTACTAATTTATAGAACAAAACGAACAGTGCGCTGTAAAGAATGATGAGTTTTGTATAATCTGTTCTCACTAAATCATAAGCAAACGTCCCATAGAATAGGAAGCTTAATAATACCAATAGTAATTTATTAAGTTTTAAAAACGTTGGGTTTAAAAGCATTTGGTAAATATAATATTATTTGACTATCGTTTAAAAACAAGAAGTTCTGATTTTATTGGTCGTTAAAACGAAACATGCATTTCGCGTTAGCGATTGCAGCGGCATCCTTTTTTGTGCTGAACAGTAAGTTTGATTTTAATCACATTTTAAGAATATGTAAAATAGTGAAGAGATACTGAAACGAGTTCAGCACAAAAAATATATAGCGGAAAGCGCGACCCTTGGGTAACGCCCAAAAATTTTAAACTTTAGATGCTATAGATTTAAAAAAGACATAGCCAAAGCCTACAAATAACATGAGGTGAAAGGGAAAGAGTCCGAAATCACCACCTTGATTGCCTACAATAAAGGCGCTGTACATTCCAAAACCGAAATAAAGCATAAGTACCCCCTCGAAAATAACATGAATGGATAAGGTGCGTTTCATGTATTTGTTATTTTTCCAGTTGTCTTTATACTTACTTATATTGAATTTTGGTGTACGTACAAATTCTGATTTTTTACCCCAATGTCCTTCTAAAACAGCAATGGAATTATGCAATGAAAAGCCCATGGCTATTGAGAAAAAGACAAAGAACATTCCTATATATTTTATAAAGTTTTTAAAACCACTACCATAGATATTTTTGTACATAAACCAGTAGCATATAAAAAAGATAATGGTACTCATTACGAAGAAGCTCATAACGTAAAAGTAAGGGCGTAAATGCGCATATTCGTTTTTTATATAGAGCATAGGGATGCTTAAAACTCCAACGATAAGCACGTTTAAAAACATGGTGCTGTTTAATAAATGCAGTAAGCCGTGTACTTTGGTTTTAGCCGTTATGTTTTTGCTTTTTATAACGCGCCCCATCATTTTACGAAAATTTTCTGCACCTCCTTTATTCCATCTGAATTGTTGCGAACGCGCAGCGCTTATAACAATAGGGAGCTCCGCAGGAGTTTCTACATCTTCTAAATATTTAAATTTCCAGTTTTTAAGTTGAGCGCGGTAGCTTAGGTCTAGGTCTTCGGTAAGGGTGTCGCCTTCCCAATTCCCGGCATCGATAATACAGGTTTTACGCCATAAACCAGCGGTGCCATTAAAATTTATAAAATGCCCTTTACTGTTTCTGCCTACTTGCTCTAGTGTAAAATGCGCATCTAGTGCAAAGGCTTGAATTCTTGTAAGTATAGAATAGTTACGGTTAATATGCCCCCAACGGGTTTGTACTACGCCAATGGCTTCGTCTTTAAAATATGGGACGGTATGTTTTAACCAGTCTTTTTGAGGTAGAAAATCAGAATCAAAAATAGCAATGATGCTACCTTTTGCTGTTTCTAATCCTTCTTTTAGTGCGCCGGCTTTAAAGCCTTTACGGTCTGTTCTGGTTATATGTTTTATGTCTAAGCCAGTGGATTGAAGTTGTTGTACGTGTTTAAGAGTGGTTTCAACAGTTTCATCAGTTGAATCATCTAAAACTTGAATTTCTAATTTATCTTTTGGATAGTCAATTTTAGCAATATTGTCCAACAAGCGTTCCATAACATACATCTCATTATACACTGGAAGTTGTATGGTGATATATGGAATTTCGTCTGGATTTGATAAATCGAATTTAGGAGAATCGTCTTTTACTTTCTTAGACGACAGGTAATTAAATAACAGGTTTAGTTGCGCCAATGAATACATGAATATAAGCAAAAGCGATATAGTATATAGGACTATAACTAGTGTTTCTAAAATCATTTTTTAAAACTGTATTTAAAAATCCAACCTAAGATTTTTATGCCTGCAAATATAGCACCTTTTACTGTACCTGACACCTTTGAAACACCAATTCTGTTTCTATAATTTACTGGCACTTCGGTATATGTCAGTTTTTGCTTAAGCGCCTTGAGTTGCATTTCTACGGTCCAGCCATAAGTTTTATCTTCCATATTAAGTGCTAGTAGCTTTTCATATTTAATGGCTCTAAAAGGACCTAAGTCTGCGAAATTAGCACGAAATAATAAAGTCATTAAAGTTGTGGCTAGCCAATTACCAAAAATTTGCGGCACCGTCATAGATCCTTTTTCTCTGAGTTGCTTTACTCGAGCACCTATTACAAAATCTATATTGTCATTAATTATGGGCGCCACTATTTTCGTTAGTTCCTCTGGGTAATCACTATAATCCCCATCAAGAAAGACTATAATATCGGGTTTTTCGTTTTGATTAGCAATGTGTTGCATGCCCTTTAGACACGCATAACCATACCCTTTATTGGTTTCTTTTAAAACGGTAGCACCTGCTTTTTTTGCATTAGCTTCGGTATCATCGGTTGAAGTATTACTAACCACAATAACCTCGTCAACTGTATCTGGAATGTCGTTAATAACATGAGCTATAGAATCTGCTTCGTTATAAGCTGGAATGATGACTTTTATTTTGGTCATTTAAGATCACTAAATTTATTTTCCCTGTTAAAGGATACAAAGGTAATCCATTATTTTATTTTTTTACTTGCTTTATATCTTGAAGCCGCTATTGATTTCTCATTTCTATAAATGACGCAATATCCGTTTCCGTCATAGAACTTCCAAAACTTTATTTTTTGGTTGTTTTGGTGTCAAGCCTTTGTATACCGTGTTGTGATTTTCATTGTAATTTCTTCAATAGGTATTTTCAGCGTTAACCTTAAGGCGAGATATAATAGTACACCAAATGGCGATATTGAGTGTTTTAATTTTTATTCACCAAGTCCATTAAGTCAACATCATTTCCTAATAATATTTCGGTAGGATTGATACGGCCTATTTCTGGACCATTTTCTAATTTTAAAACACCACGAGGACAAACCGCCGAACACACCCCGCAACCAACACAGCTCGAACGCACAATATTTTCGCCTTTTTGAGCATAAGCTCTTACGTCGATACCTTGCTCACAATAGGTAGAACAATTTCCGCATGAAATACATTGACCACCATTTGTAGTAATTCTAAATCTAGATTTAAAACGTTGTACAAATCCTAAATAAGCAGCCAGTGGACAACCAAAACGACACCATACACGGTTACCAAAAATAGGGTAGAACCCTGTACCAATTACTCCAGCAAAAATAGAACCAATCACTAGGCTGTAAATATTTTGTACGGTTGATGTTTTAATGCCTAAAACCGTTCCTGTTTCACTAAAGAAACTATATAAGGTCATAGCAGTCATTGTTAAAACAAAGAGTAAAACCGTATGGATTAAATAGCGTTCTACTTTCCAGGCGAATAACGATTTGTCTGAATGTTGTCTGTAAGGATCACCAAGTGTTTCTGCTAACCCACCACAACCGCAAACCCAAGAGCAATACCAACGTTTACCAAAGAAATAGACCATTATTGGTACAATAACTAAGGTTAAAACAATGCCCCAAACCATAATAAAAATGCCTATACCACCATTGTTTATAAGGTCTTTTAAATTCCATTGGAAAAAGAAATCGTAATCTAAAGGAAAGGCATTTTTAAAATCGTAGTAAGGCATTTGAAGTCTTACCATAATTTCGGGAATAATAAACGCAAACACAATTTGAAAGAATAAAACTGATGTAGTTCTAAATACTTGATAAATGTTATGACGGTATTTTATATACATTCGTACTGCCATTACTGTCATTACTACACAATACATAAAGCCGTAAACAAACCAATGTCCTGCAGGGTTGCCGCTTAAGGCTTCACTAATTGGATCGACTAAAAGCGTCCAATTGGTTGCATATTCTGAGGCAAAATAAAGGACCAAATAGAATGAAACTAAAAAGATAAAAACCATCCAACCGATCCAACCTCGATTTGTAGCGCTTTCATGATAAATACCGTCGTTTTTTATACCCTTTTTACCCAGTAAAATTACGTTTGGTAATATGAACATTAAAGCACCAATTATTCCTAATCCAAAAGTTAATAGCCACATTAATCCTTTATTAGTAGCAATAAATCCGTTAGCTGATTTTTTCCCAATTAAAGCTGCCATGTCATTAGACTTGGTATAGATTTTTTTATTCCATTCCTTATTTTTTATATGTGTTTCATTGGCATTATCTAAAGCTTTAGAGATTTTAGTAGATATGGCTTGCATACCTTTAAAGTCTTGACCAACAATATTTGATTTTATATCATTTATAAAAACGTCACTTTTAATATTCTTTTCCTTGATGATGTTATTAAACGAAGCTTCGTTTAAGTGGAACGTTCCTAAAACGGGTAAAGCGGAGAAAATGGCTAGTCCTATTAAGAAAATAACTAATCCTATATGTTTAATTGCATTCATGTGCTTGTGTAATTTGATTGAATTGAAAATGTTAAAATTAGGCTTTACTAAAAATGCGTTTCCAACTCTTTTTTCGTGGTGCAAGATTGGTGTTAAATGTGTTGTTGTATTGTGTTAGAATTTCATTCTCATAAGCTTTATAAAATTCTGGATCAAAATTGGCATCTTTTAGATAGCTCATCACATAATTCATATCGCGATTTTCAGTCAGCCACTTGTCGAAAATTTCATGACGCATGCGAATTCCAAACGTGTTTATTCCTAAAAACATATTGGTGTCTTTGCGGTAAGAAACTGTAATACAGATGTTTTCTTTATGATGTTTCCAATGGAAATGTGCTTCATTTTCTCGTGGTTTTGCAAACACCCAACCATAAGTTTGATATTCTATATCTAAAAATTTAGCAGAGTTAAACCAATGTCCGGGCTTGTATTGAGTTTTATTTTCACAAATGGTTTGGGCTAAAGTTTCACCCATCATACGCCCTGTGTACCAAACAGCTTCAATCGGTCTGCGGTTCCCAATAGGTTCATGTTGTTCTGCACAATCGCCAATAGCATAGACATCGGGAATATTAGTTTCTAAGTAACGATTTACTTTTACGCCTCTTCCTATTTCAATCTCTGAATCTTTTATAAAATCAATGTTCGGTGAAACACCAGCGGTTAAACCAACGACATTACATGGGATTTCTTCGCCCGTTTCTTCAATAATTATGGATTTTACGTTGCCGTTGTCATCCGATTTTATTTCTTTTAGGTTTGTAGAAAGGCGTAAATCGATATGATGATTTTTAATGTGTTTGTTAATCATTTGGCTTTCACCTTCAGGTAAAAATCCATTCCAAAAACTATCTTCTCTTACTAAAAAAGTAACAGGGATATTTCGAGAATTAAGCATTTCAGCAAGTTCAATACCAATTAAACCACCACCAATAATCACAGCTCTTTTGCATACTTTATTATTTGGTGCATGCTTTTCAAGGTTGTCTAAATCTTGTTTGTGGTACATGCCCATTACTCCTTCTAAATCTTGTCCTGGCCAGCCAAATTTATTAGGTTTACTGCCAGTTGCAATAATAAGTTTGTCATATTTAAGCGAATCACCCTTAACAAAATGAAGTGTTTTTGAATTTGTGTCTATACTTTTAACATACCCTTTTTTAATGTCTATTCGATTTTTATCCCAGAACCAATTTTCATAAGGTTGTGTGTGTTCAAATTTCATGTGCCCCATATATATGTACATAAGGGCAGTACGGGAGAAAAAATATTCGGTTTCCGCAGAAACAATAGTGATTTTCTTATCAGAAAGCTTTCTAATATGTCTAGCAGTGGTTACTCCCGAAATTCCATTTCCTATAATAACGATATGTTCTTGCATAAATTTTGGATGTTATGTGGTATTAGGTCGAATTTAAAGATAAGAAATTAATTATGTGTATATAATTTAGAACAAGTTTAAATTGATTACTTTTTGTAAGCATTTAAAATAAAACAAAACTTTTGATTTCTATGTGATTACCTGATGTTTTGTTCGATCTAATGGTAGTTTCCTTGCAAGACTTAATAAAATAGTAATCACGAATAAATGAAGAAACAAAGTACAATACTACTATTAGTTTTAGGTTTTGACGGAAAGCATGAATTAAGTTAAAAATTGCACTTAGAAATACTTTATAGTAGTTTTGTAAGGGTTGGAAATTCAGGTGAAGGGACAATCTTTAACATAGGATTAAGAGCGTTGTTTTAATGAATAATAGTAAATTAGGGTCTTAAACACGATTTATGAAGCTATTTAAACTTTTGATTTTAATATCAATTTTAAGTTTGCAGTCCTGTAAAACTCGGTCTAGTAAAATTAATGGTGTGAGTTTTGTTGCTTCAAGAGATGCTGTAAATGAGAGTCATATTAATCCGGTTGTAAAGGTCAATGCAAATTATGCAGCCATTATGCCATTTGGGTTTATAAAAAACTTAGAGCACCCAGAGATCATCCACAATACAGACCGACAGTGGTTTGGTGAAACTAAGGCTGGGGCTGAACAATACATTGACGAGCTTAGAAAGAAGAAAATCAAAATTATGATTAAACCTCAAATTTGGGTTTGGCGTGGTGAGTTTACAGGATTTATAGAGATGACAAATGAAGCTGATTGGAAAATTTTAGAAGACTCCTATTCAAAATTTATTTTAGAATATGCCGAATTAGCCCATACTGTTAAAGCAGAACTATTTTGCATAGGTACAGAATTAGAAAAATTTATAGAAAACAGACCCGAGTATTGGTTTGCTTTAATCAAAAAAATAAGAACGAAGTACAAAGGAGAATTAACCTATGCCGCCAATTGGGATGAGTTTAAGCGCACACCTTTTTGGACCGATTTAGATTATATAGGTGTAGATGCTTATTTTCCGGTAAGTGATAGTAAAACGCCAACAGTTGAAGAATCTTTGGAAGGTTGGAAAACTCATAAGCCGGTGATTTACAAAATGTTTCAAAAACATGATAAACCTGTTTTATTTACGGAGTATGGGTATAGAAGTGTTGATTATTCAGGAAAAACACCTTGGATAAGTGATAGAAGCATGAATCAAGTAAATCTTGAGGCTCAAACGAATACAACACAAGCCTTGTTTGAAACCTTTTGGGAAGAAGATTGGTTTGCAGGTGGATTTATCTGGAAATGGTTTCATAAACACGATAAAGTAGGAGGTAAGGAAAACTTTATGTTTACACCTCAAAACAAACCGGCTGAAGCGTTATTGCGTAAACAGTATAAAATTACTAATGAATAAAATAAAGTATAGAACTCTATAATTTGCTTTGCTATTGTACCGTTATTAGGATAATAATGTTGCAACCCAAATAATTTATATTTTTTTTCACTTAGTTTCTTTATGCTTAATAGTTTAAAGTAAACGCTTTAAAATTCGGATGGCAATTTTGCCTCGATTCGCTACAAGTACTTTTTTGATTTTCACGGTGATACTTTTTAGTGGCTTAATATGTTTCATCTAAAAGCACCTAACATTTAATTATTATTAAAGGTTTTTATTCAATTAGTTAATTCTATCGTTAAAATAATAAATATTAGTTGCATGTTTCTTTTTTAGCAAAATCTATTAGTTTTACAAAAAAAACAAATTAAGTATGCGCGTTTTAGCAATAGGAGACATCCATGGTGGATTAAAAGCTTTGATTCAAGTTTTAAATAAAATAGAAGTTAAAGAAGAAGACACTTTAATTTTTGTTGGAGATTATGTGGATGGCTGGAGTGAATCTGCTCAAGTGATTCAGTTTTTAATGGAACTTTCTGAAAATATAAATTGTGTTTTTATTAAAGGAAATCATGATGTTTGGTGTGAAGAATGGCTAAGAGGCGCCGATGTCAATCCTACTTGGTATATGCATGGCGGAAAGGAAACTATGGAAAGCTATGAAGGTTTTTCTAAAGTCGATAAAAAACAACATTTAGAATTTTTTAAAAATATGCCATTGTATTTTGTAGATGATGAAAATAGATTGTTTCTTCATGCAGGATTTACATCAATGCATGGTGTTACTAAAGAGGTTTTCGAAACTACATTCTATTTTGATAGAACGCTATGGGAAATGGCCTTGACTATGGATAAACGTATTGAAAAAGATTCGGTAATTTATCCTAATAGACTGAAACACTACAAAGAAATCTATATTGGACATACTCCGACCATTAACTTTAATTATGATGTGCCAATGCAGGCTATAAATGTTTGGAATATAGATACTGGAGCGGCATTTACAGGGAAATTATCAGGCGTTGATGTAAATACTAAGGAAGTCTTTCAAAGTGATAATTTACCAGCTTTATATCCAGATGAGAAGGGAAGGAATAAGTAAAATTTAGCTAATTTTCTTTTTATAATAATCATATAAGGCATCAGAATCTGCCCCAAACCATTTTTTCACATAAATAGACCAATAGAAATATTGGAGTTTCCATACACCATGTTTTCTGTACATTCTAGCAGAAGATTTAAGTTTTTTGTTAATCACTACAAACTGTTTTCTGGCATACAATTCATTTATTAAAATGTTGTCCTCGTAAATAATGTAGTTTTCATCAAAACCATCAATATCCTTAAAAAGCATTCTAGTTATAAACTGACTTTGGTCTCCACCGCGGCAAGCTCGCCATCTAAATTTGGTAAGCCAACTTGCTAAACGTAACCACCAATGTTTGCTTTCAAACTGCATTCTAAAACAACCCGCTTGATTTCCTTTTTCAACTTCTTTGATGATTAGAGTATCAAAACATTTGGGAGGAAGAGAATCTGCGTGTAAAAAATAAAGGATGTCTCCTGTTGCAGATTTAACTCCTAAATTCATTTGTTTAGCACGCCCTTTTTCTGAATCTAAAATGTTGATAGGAGTCTTTGATGCTTCAGTAGAAACCGATTTATTCCCTAAATTTTTATTGTCTATATAGCTAAAGGCTTCTTTGTTGTCAATGCGTGTGAAATTGGAAAATGCTTTAACAATATTTATAGTGTTATCAGAACTACCGCCATCAACAACTATAATTTCAGAAATGTTTTTAGCAGAAGAATTGACGAGTAAATGTTCTAATAATTTACCTATACAAGTCTCCTCATTTAAAACAGGAATGATAATTGAAATTTGATGATTCATCATATAGTTATTCATTCAAAGTCCAATCGTAATCTTTAAAATTTTTTTTAGCTTTTTCTGAAATTTTCACATCTGAATATAGATTTAAAAAATCTATTAAACTCCCGTTTTGATTAAAATCTTGAGAAAACCACTGAAAAATCTTAGATAATTCTATGTTGTTTTCTGATATGCTATTTCGTTTAGAATCACTTAAAAATGATTTAGTAGCATTGGTAAGTTGCCCATATAAATTTGTGGCCTCAAAGGCCTTATTTTGTAATTTTGGACAAGAAAATGAAGCACAAACAATAGCAAAATGAATTCTAGGTTCATTCATTTTTCTCAGAATTTGGTGCTCTATTTCGTTTAAATTATACCATTTATCTCCAAGTTTCCAATAGCGTTGATCCCAAGGTTTTTTTATGTCTTTGATACTTTCTATAGGATAATGACGTAAAATTAAATCTACAGTTAAGACATTGTATGCATTAATCCAATAGGCTAACTTATCCTCTTTTGTCCATGAATCATTTGGTGTGTTTTCGCTTAAATTTGTAATGTAGTTTAATACTGCTTTTCTATCTGCTTTGAATCCTTTATAATTTACGTTTCCTTGATGCGATACATGTTTTTGAAGTAAATCTGTCCATGAGTAATGATTGAATGATTTTGATATTTCGTTCTCAATTTCAGGTTTTGATTCTGTAGGTTGGCCATTTTCAGCAACTACTATTGGTTCTGGAATAGTATCTTCAATAGGTTTAACGTTTTCACTTATAGAATCCAAAGTTTTTATAGTTTCAGGAGTCTCTTTTGAAGTTGCTTGAACAACACGTTTTGTTCCAGAACAAGATGTTATTAAAAAAAGAAGAGTGATTAAATTTAGGTATTTCATTTGAATTTTAGTCCATAATTCACGGCAAACCTTACATGATTTGGTAAATCATATAATTGAAAATTAGTTATAAATAATCCAATGTCATTTAAGAATTAATAATAGTATTTTTGGTGATTTCAATTCTCAGAATAGGAGTTTTTTATGATGTCTATATATTTTTTTGCATAAATTATTTTCAAATCAGGGCGTTAATAATTAAATGGCTATTATCACCTTAACAACACCCTCCGCCATCATAATGATAGGTAGATTCACTAATATAAATGTCATCTCTATTCAGACTAGCTATATCTCCAGCGGTTTTATCGCAAATTGCTAAGGGTTGATTTTTAACTAGAACATGGCCTTTGTTGTCATCAAAATAATCTTCTGAGCCATAATAAATAGCTGCTTTTCCAGTGAAAATACAAGGGCCGTCTTCTGGCATTGGGTCTTTAATGGCGGCAACTTCAATAGATTCTATATAAATTAATTCATCTGTTGGATAGTTTTTAGGATCTAAAATTCGATACGGTTTACGAGCACGAATTTCAATAGTTCCAAAACCAGCATCCGTAAGTGCTTTAACATATTCTGAAATTGGAAGACTTCCGCTTAAGCATAAGGCACGTAAACGGTCGTCATTACGCAACGTATTATTCATAGGTTGCTCACATGTAGGGTCACTCATTACCAAACGGCCATGAGGTTTTAAAACACGGTGCATTTCTTCGATAGCTTTCTTTAAATCATCAGCCTTAAAAATATTGAAAAGGCAGTTTTGAGCAGCAACATCAATACTGTTATCTTCAACAGGTAAATTCATAGCATCTCCTTTTTTAAGGTCTACAAATTCACTCTTAAACCAATCATTTTGGGCTTCTGCCTCTTTAAAGTTTTCTCTAGAGGCTTCAAGCATTTCATCAACCACATCAATTCCTACAACACCACCTTTTTGACGATTGAAATATGAAAACTGTAATAATTCCATACCGCCTCCAACACCTACATAAAGCATTTTTGGGTTATTTGTTAAATCACGAGCATGCACCGTAGAGCCGCAGCCGTAATTCATTTCTTGCATGATTTTTGGAATTTTTAAACCTGGTAATTCCCAAATTGGATTTGTGGTACAGCATAAGCCGATATCTGGTGTTAAAGCTGCTTCTTTATATACGTCGTGAGTGGTTTCTAAATAGCTCATTTTATGATTTTTTATTTATAAAGTCAAGTCCTTTATAACTATTAGCGTGTAATAAATATTACACTATTAAAGTGTTTTAATTAATTCTTTAAAAAGGATTACCATGTCAGGTTCTGCTTTTCCTGCCATAGCAATAATTTCAGCTATATCAACAGGTACTAGGTTATCTGGGTTGCATTCATCTGTTAAAACCGATACTGCTGCAACCTTTAATTTCAAATGATTTGCAACAATAATTTCAGGAACAGTACTCATGCCTACAGCATCAGCTCCCATTATTTTTAACATGCGGTATTCTGCTCTGGTTTCTAATTGTGGACCTACAACGCTAGCGTAAACGCCACCATGTAAAGTGATGTTGTTTGTTTTGGCTATATTTTTAAAAGTATCATTAATAGTTTTGTCGTAAGGTTCACTCATATCTGTAAATCGTTCACCTAATTGTTCAACACCTTTAAATGCCAGTGGTGAACTGCCTTGAAGATTAATGTGGTCTTCAATAAGCATTAATTCTCCTTTTTTAAAGTTGAGATTAATAGCTCCAGATGCGTTAGAAACCAAAAGTGTATGGATTCCTAATTTTTCCATGATGCGAACGGGATAGGTAACATCTTGCAACGAATAACCTTCATAAAGATGGAAACGCCCTTGCATCACGATTACTTTTTTTCCAGCCATGTTACCGTAAATAAGTTTTCCTTTATGGAACTCTACTGTTGCCGTTGGGAAGTTCGGGATATGGTTATAGCTAACTTCTTTTATAATCTCTACGTCATTAATAAGCTGTCCTAAGCCTGTGCCTAGAATAATTCCAATTTCGGGACTATCAAAGCCTTTGTCTTTTAAATAATCAACCGTTTCTTCTATAATTTTAATCATGTAGTTGCTTGATTTTTTCTTGTAATGCTATATTAGATTGATAAAATTTTGAAGCTACTAAATCGTCGTAAGTATCAATGTCATTTAGGGTGACTAATGTAGTAAATGTGACGCCATTTTCTTTTAATTCGCTTAGTGTTTCTTCTAATAAATGAGTTTTACTCCATGGCTTGTTATCAAAAACAAAATTGTGCATTTTTGATAGCCCTATTAAATAGTAACCACCATCTTCTGCCGGACCAAAACTCACTTCGTTTTGTTTTAGAGCTTCTAGTCCTTTATTGATATGGTTTGCTTTAATATCTGGCAAGTCTGAACCTATTAAAATAATACGCTCATAACCATCTTCAAAACCTTTTTTGAATGCGTTTTTCATACGTTCGCCTAAATCGACTCCATGTTGTATTGTTTTGTAATCGTTCTTCCATATGGTGTCAACTGTGGCATCAGAAAAATAAATACGTTTATCTACTGAAAGATCTTTTGTAGCCATTTCGGTAACTTTTACAAGATTGCTGTAAACCTCAAAAGCACCTTGATCACCAATGGTTTTTGCAAGTCGGGTTTTTACTTTTCCTAGTTTTATGTTTTTCACAAAAACGATAACTAATTCTTTACTCATATACTTTTACACCTTTCTTTAACCATTTACTCCATGCTTTAGAATATATATGAATGGAATCCGTTGGTTTTTCATTTAAATTTAATACTTCCAAATCATTGTTCTTCCATTCAAAAATACCGCCATACAAGTTATAAACATTAGAATATCCTGCTTTTTTAAGTTTTTCAGCAACATCCTCAGAACGAACCCCTAAAGAACAATATACCACTATTTTTGAGTTTTTATTTTTTAATTTAGATTGAACTGAATCTAAATTAAAAAAATCATAGCCCACATAAATGGCGTTTTTTAGATGACTCGTTTTAAACTCTTTTTCTTCTCTAGAATCTAATAGAATAATATCTTTTGACTCATTTTGTAATGTCTCAACAGATATGTAAGGAATGCTCTCGGTATTTTGTTGTTTCAATAATTTCGAAAGCTTTTTTTGTGCAAACCCTGAAACTGAAATCCCAATGCAGATGATTAAAAATATATTTTTCATATGATGTTTTAAGCAACACTTCCTTGGCAACTACTTCCTGCGCCTGCGGTACAGCCATAACAATGTTGAGAAATGACAATATTTCGTCCTTCTAATAAATCTTCGTTGTATTCTGAAATATGTTTCGCGTCACTATTTACAGGTAATTCTAACATTTGATTAAAATCACAATCAAATAAATAACCATCCCAACTTACGGATAGCGTATTGGTGCACATTACGTTTTTAACGGCCGTAGGATTGTAAGCTTCTACCAAAGAATACATGTAATCTTCGTAGTTTTCAGAAGCGATTAAGTAATCTAAAAAGCGAGAGATTGGTAAATTAGTTATAGCAAATAAATTGTGAAATTGAATGCCAAAATCGTCCTTTAATGCTTTTTTGAAATCTTTTTCCATAGCTGCTTGATCACCTGGTAAAAAGGCTCCTGATGGATTATAAACTAAATCAAGTTTTAAACGTCCATCTGGCATTCCATAACCAACCGCATTTAATTCTTGTAATGCTTTTATAGATTTATCAAAGACACCATCACCACGTTGTTTGTCTGTTTTTCCACGAGTCCAATGCGGCATAGAGCTTACTACGTGTACGTTGTGTTTTTTGAAAAATTCTGGTAAATCGTAATATTTCTTATTGGCTCTAATGATAGTTAAATTGGAACGTACAATAAAGTCTTTAACACCTGCTTTTGCAGCTTCTTCTACAAACCAACGAAAATCTGGATTCATCTCTGGTGCTCCACCAGTTAAATCTAAAGTATGCGCGCCAGTATTTTTTATAACTTCCAAACATTGCTGCATGGTGTCTCGGGTCATAATTTCTTTGCGGTCTGGTCCAGCATCTACATGGCAATGATCGCATACTTGATTGCACATGTAACCTACGTTGATTTGTAGGATTTCAAGTTTTTTTGCTTGAAGCGGAAATTGATTTGTTTCAGCAATTTTATTTTTAAAGGTTGGTAATTCTCCGTTTTTAAAAATACCGTTAGACAAAATTTCTATTTGCCTATTGCTGTTTGCTAAATCGCTTTCGCGTTTATGTAGTGACTTTGTTGCCATTAATTATCTTTTGCTTATTATAAGTTCTTAAGATGAAATTTGAGTTTAAGTTTTCCGGTAAGTGTTGAACATTTCGAGGATGCTCATCGCATGCTAATTTTTTGATCTCGAATTCGATAGGAGAGAGCGACTTGTGAAAGCCCGACTCCTAGTGTTACCCATCTAACTTGTTTACTTTGTTCATCATTTGAACACCATGCACCAATGTTGCGCCACTTTTTATAGCTGCGCCAACGTGAATGGCTTCCATCATTTCTTCTTTGGTAACACCTCGTTGTAGGCCATCTTTTGTGTAAGCGTCTATGCAATACGGGCATTGTTCGGTGTGTGCAACGGCTAATGCAATTAATGATTTTTCGCGGGCTGTAAGTGCTCCATCTTCAAAAACTTTTCCGTAGTAATCAAAAAATTTATCACCTAATTCATGATTCCATTCACTTATTTTACCAAATTTTCTAAGATCTGCTGGGTCGTAATATGTTTTTTGCATAAAATATTTTTGTCTAAAGATAGAAATCTATTGAACTTCTGTCGGTTAATTTAATAATACTTAACAAAATTTTCACTTAAAGTATGTTTTTATTTTCTGGGTTTTGAATAATAATTAAATCTCTATATTCTATAATGACTAAAGATGCTTTATTTTAGCCCTATAAAGTTTTTAGTTATGTCAGATTATTTTTTTATCATTACCATATTAGTGGTTCTTTCGGCCGTTTTTGGTTACATAAATGTGCGTTTTTTAAAACTTCCAAACAGTATTGGTTTGATGCTTATAACCATCGTTTTTACATTTGGTGTTTTCGCTTTGAGTTATTTTGATTCTACTTTATTAGATGCTGAGAGATTTATAATTAAGCAAATAGATTTTAAATCCGTTTTATTAGACGTAATGTTAAGTTTTTTATTGTTCGCAGGTGCTTTGCATACTAATTTCGAGCAGTTAAAGGTGCAACGATGGCCTGTTTTGGTATTCTCAACTTTTGGTGTATTAGTGTCTGCATTTTTAGTTGGTGCTAGTGTTTTTTTAATTCTGCAATTAATTGGTTTAGATATTAATTTTATTTATTGTTTACTATTTGGAGCGTTAATATCACCTACTGATCCTATTGCTGTTTTAGGGATTTTAAAAAAGGCAGGGGTGCCCAAGAAATTAGAAGCTAAAATTGTTGGAGAGTCACTATTTAATGATGGCGTTGGTGTTGTTATATTTTTAACTATTTTTCAAGTTGCATTACTAGGAACTGGAGAAATAGAAGCTTTTGATGTCTTTAAACTATTTGGAAAAGAAGTTTTTGGAGGTATTTTGTTGGGTGCTGTTTTAGGATGGGTTACTTACCGATTAATGAAATCTATAAATGATTATGATATTGAAGTTATTATAACATTGGCTGCTGTTATGGGAGGAACGGTTATTGCGCATAAATGGCATTTATCTGCTCCTTTAGCTATGGTAACAGCAGGTTTAGTTGTTGGTAATGATACCGTTAGAGGAACTGCAATGAGTGAAATTACAGAAAGTTATGTTGATAAATTCTGGGAACTCATCGATATTCTATTAAACACGATTCTATTTGTTTTAATCGGTATGGAAATATTGGTGCTTACTTTTAAAACGGAATATATTTTAGCAGGGCTAATAGCTGTTCCAGTTGTATTGTTATGCCGCTATTTATCCCTGCTTTTGCCAATTAGTCTTTTTAAAAAGAAACTAGATTTTGTGCCAAAAACCAATCTAATAATGACTTGGGGTGGTTTGCGAGGTGGTATTTCCATTGCATTAGCCCTGGGATTAACCGAGGCCATGCAACGAGATTTATTTTTAGTAATTACTTATGTCGTAGTTGTATTTTCTATTTTAGTTCAAGGGCTTACTGTTGGAAAGTTGGTTAAACGCTTTGAACAAATAAAATAAAAATTTATTTTTTAATAAGACTTCTTGAAATGACTATTTTTTGAATCTCAGATGTGCCTT